>OGIW01000022.1_pt1 | contig 209148 bp, 136 predicted proteins | sample 1571921 | NCBI WGS metagenome assembly OGIW01 (sample SAMEA2582112, study PRJEB24529) | metagenome | biome: Human gut stool | place: China | collected 2011 | reverse complement strand
TTCACCCATTGTGACTTTTAGGGGTTGGGCGTTGGCAAGCGTGATTGATTGGGAGGCATAACCGATATAGGAGATTTCTAACACATCACCTTTGGCAGCTTGTATTTTGAAATTTCCATCCATATCAGTAATCGCACCAGTAGCTGTTCCTTTCACCAGAATGCTAACTCCAATTAAAGGTTCACCTTGTGCATCTGTTACTGTTCCCGTTGCAACGATTGGTGTTTTTTTCTGTTGTTCTACTTCTTTCTTAGTAGAAAGTACAATATGCTTATCGACTATTGAATAACTGATATTTGTTCCTTTAAACAGCTGACCCATAACGTTAGTCAGCGACTCTTTAGAAACTTTAATAGATATGACACGATTAATATCGACGTCATTTGTGTTGTATACTACTGACATTGAAGTTTGTTTCTCTATCTCTTTCAATGCAGTATTTAGAGGTACCTTCGATAGATTAAGGGTAATCATTCGTTCCTGCCCATAAGCTGAGGCAAAACTCGAAAACAATAAAAGGAAAAATAACAAGTATGGAAACTTGTGTTTTATAATTTCTTTCATCTTATTCTTTTTAATTAGAAATAGTTTTTAGGTAGTTAACAAACATGTGCGGGTAATAAATATAACCGCCACTCATACAAAGGATCTATGTATCTCTGTTTCTCATATTTATAAATTTAAAGGTTACACTAAAAATGATTTTTCATAAGCGCTTATTCATCAGTAATACATTTGATACTGCAACCATACTAAACGAAAATAAGATTTTTTTTCGTAAAAAATGGTTAGACTAAGCATTTTTTTGAAAAATAAATACATAATCATTTGATAAATAGAGCATTAAGTAGTTCTGAAAAACTATTCAATTTATTACATTTGCATGCAATTTGCATATATTCAAATAACAGATAGATATAAAGAATCATTTTATGTTCAAATATTCAAAAGATGGAGTTTCTGTATTGACCATATTAGACACCAGAAGGGCTAAAATTAATGGATTATTTCCAGTTAAAGTTCAAGTCGTATTTAGGAGAAAGCAGAAATATTATTCTACGGGGAAAGAATTGTCAAAAGAAGACTGGGATAGATTGTTAAAGGCAAAAAGTCAGTTATTAATGGAGGTAAGGACTGATATCGAAAGTAGTTTTTCTATTATAAAACAACAAGTTAGCGAACTTATCCAAAAAGGAGAATTTAGTTTTGAAATATTGAGTATCAGACTTGGAAGGCATACGAAAGAAATCAATCTGCGTACAGCTTTCGAATTAAAGATGAAGGAATTAGAGGATAATGAGCAGGCAAGTACATATTTAAATTATCGAAGTGCTTTGAAGAGTTTAGAATGTTTTGGTGGTACCAATATTCCATTAGACAGAATTACTGTGGAGTGGCTGAAGCACTGTGAGCGGTTTTGGATTTCTAACGGTAAGAGCTATTCAAGTGTGAGTATTTATTTTCGAACCTTAAAGTGCATATTAAACCGTGCAGTACGAGATGGAATACTGAAAGAATCATCATTTCCTTTTGGAAAGAATAAATATGAAATACCAGAAGGACATGGTCGAAAGCTGGCTCTCACTCTTCCTGAGATAAAAAGAGTCATGTCTTTCCAGGATTCTACCAATGAATTAGAGGAATTTCGTGATTTATGGTTCTTCTCTTATTTATGTAATGGAATTAATTTTATGGATCTGTTATTTCTCCAGTACTCAAATATTGTAGATGGAGAAATCTGTTTTATACGTTCCAAAACATCCAGGACTACTAAACATAGTAAAGAAATACGTGCTACTATAACTCCTGAGATGTGGGATATCATTCATAAGTGGGGAAACCCTAATATAAGCCCACAAACCTATATTTTTAAATATGCCAAAGGGAATGAAGATGCTTTTGAAAAGATCAAATTAGTGCGTCGTATCGTTACTAAATGTAATAGAAAATTAAAAAAAATAGCCCAAGGTACAGGTATTGCTCAACTGACTACTTATACAGCAAGACATTCATTTGCGACAGTACTAAAACGTGGTGGAGCCAAAACGTCTTATATTTCAGAAAGTCTTGGTCACTCTAATTTAACTGTTACTGAGAATTATTTAGCATGTTTTGAAAAGGAAGAGAGGATTAGAAATGCTCGACTACTGACTAATTTCGATAATAAAATGTAAATTTGAATGGTGCATGCAAATTGTATGCACAACGCTACTTTTTGTGTTTATTGCATAGGCATAAAATAAATGAGTATACGATAATATGATGAATTATAGAAAAATCTCATTGTGTCTAATATCATTACAAGATATGATTAACCATATGGTTAATCATATCTTGTAATGTCGCATTTTATAAATAATAGAAAACATGAAATCAGTAAAATCAGCACATTCTTAAAAAAATGCATATTTAATGTGTCTAGAATGTAATATATTACACTAAACTATATAAGAATTAGAAATAAAACCTTTATTCTTGATTTGTATTCAACGGCTTGATTTAAATAAACGTTATTAATAATTATATGGTTATTAAATCGTTTAAAATACAGGCGTTTTAATATAAATAACAATATATAGAATCATATTGTCATTTCAGAATCAAGCGAAAAATTAAATCAAATAGAGAAAAAGTTCTTTCAAAGTGCCCATATTTATCTTGGTTTTAAAGGAACTGGTGTTTCCTTTAAAACCAAAATGCCGTTCCTTTTAAACCAACGACTGCTCCGTTCGTATATTTTAAAGCTCTTTCATAGAATTGAAGATGGCATTTTTATGCACTAAGCAATTGTTTTATGCAAACACATCGCATAATCTTGCAATAAATTATACATTTTTTTGCTATTTATTAGATTTCATAGACTTTGACTACCTGGCTATTCTTAAAAATAGAACATAAAGAAGTATGAAAACAGCTATAAATTCATTACTCCCAAGCAATCACGTTGACCAATGCCCAGCCATTGAAAATAACAATGGGGGAAGATACACAAAAATTGGATGAAGTTGTTGTTACTGCTTTGGGTATCAAACGTTCTGAAAAAGCACTTAGCTATAATGTGCAGAAAGTTAACAATGATGCTTTAACTTCCGTAAAGGATGCTAACTTCGTCAATAGTCTAAACGGAAAAGTGGCTGGTGTGAATATACAACGCAGTGCTTCCGGTGTAGGAGGTAGTACTCGTGTTACAATGCGTGGTAACAAATCTATTAGCGGAGATAACAATGTTCTATATGTAGTTGATGGTGTACCAATTGGTAATCAAGCTGACAGAACTGGCGACGGAACAGGATTCGGAAGCGGCAGAACTTCAGGTGAAGGTATCGCCAATTTCAATCCGGATGATATTGAAAGTGTGTCAGTATTGACTGGACCGTCTGCTGCAGCATTGTATGGAGCAAGTGCAGCAAATGGAGTAATCTTAATCAATACGAAGAAAGGCGAAGCTGGAAAAATGCGTATAGATGTATCTTCTTCAGTAGAGTTTATGACACCGCTCACAATGCCTAAATTCCAAAATAGATATGGAATATCAGGAAACTATTATTCGTGGGGAGATAAACTGGAAAATCAATCATCGTATGATCCTAAAGACTTCTTTGAATTAGGGGCAACCTTTAATAATTCATTTAATCTTTCAACCGGAAACGATAAGAATCAGACTTATTTTTCGATTGCTGCTGTAAATTCTGATGGTATTGTCCCCAATAACAAGTACCACCGTTACAATGTGACATTGAGAAATACTGCTAAATTCTTGAATGATAAGTTGACATTAGATGCATCTGCAAGTTATATACGTGAGTATTATAACAATATGATTTCTTATGGAACTTATTTTAATCCAATTGTTGGCGCATACTTATATCCGCGCGGTGAAGATTTTGAGAAAGAGAAGTATTTTGAACGCTATAATAGTGAACTCGGATATTCTCAACAGCAATGGAGTCCCGGAGATTTTGGCATGGATATACAAAATCCATATTGGATTGCCTATCGTAACATTCGTCCGGAAGTAAAAGACCGTTATATGTTATATGCCTCTTTAAAGTACGATATTACCAACTATTTGAATGTGGCAGGTCGTGTACGTTTAGATAATACATATACTGAAAAGGAAGATAAACGTTATGCATCTACCATAAACACATATGCTAGTACAAACGGACGCTATACATACTCTAACGAGACGTTTCGACAGAAATATGCAGATATAATGGTAAACTTCGATAAACAGTTTGCTGAAATCTATCATGCTACGATCAATGCAGGAACTTCTTTCGAAGAATATGATACAAAAGGACGTGGATATGGAGGGCAGTTGCTATTAGTACCGAATAAATTTGTATATAGCAATATAGACCCGACGCAGAGCACCGCAAGTCAAACCGGTGGAGACAGCCGCAGGAGAAATTTTGCTGTATTTGCTTCTGCTGAGTTATCATGGAATTCGGCCTTATACCTAACCTTGACAGGGAGAGCCGATAAGCCTTCTCAATTGGTAAACAGTGATGATCCGTGGATTTTCTATCCTTCAGTTGGTTTGTCTGCCATCGTTACTGAACTGTTACCCAATAATATTAAAGAGAAATTAGAGCCAACTTTAGGTTTCCTGAAAGTCAGAGCTTCCTATACAGAGGTAGGTTCGCCGATCCCCTATACAGGGTTAACTCCTGGAACTCTCACTCACGAACTTGAAGGAGGAACCTTTAAACCTTTTAAATATTATCCGATTTCCAATCTGAAAGCTGAAAGAACTCGTTCTTATGAAGTAGGTCTTGATTCCAAATGGTTTAATAATACAATAACTTTCGGAGTTACGTATTATCATTCAAATACATATAATCAGTTACTGAAAGCTACATTGGGTAGTAATTTTGAATATATGTTTGTACAAGCCGGTAATGTTCAGAATAGAGGACTTGAATTAAGTTTAGGATTTGACAAGAAATTTGGTGATTTTAATTATAATACAACGTTCACTGCGACGACAAATAAAAATAAAATAATCCAATTGGCACGTGATGTCTTGAATCCGGTAACAAATACCTTGATAGATTTAACGGATATTCAGGTTGGGCGTTTCCGTTTGAGAGAAGGAGGAGAAATTGGTACTGTATATGCAAATGAATGGCTAAAAAGAGATGGTGATAATTATATAGACTATCAGCCAGGTCAGGCATTAACTACAGAAACCACCTCACCCTACAAGCTAGGTAGCGTGAACCCTAAATGGAATTTGGGATGGCAGCATGGATTTAGTTACAAAGGATTTAATCTTAACTTGTTGTTCACAGCTCGTATTGGAGGAATCGTAATATCTAAAACACAAGCTATGTTAGACAGATATGGAGTATCTGAAGCATCAGCAGATGCACGTGATGCAGGTGGTGTATCATTAGGATATTTCAAAGTTGATCCAAAAACTTATTATGATGCAGTTTCTAATTTGGATGCCTACTATACATACTCAGCAACTAATGTGAGATTGCAGGAAGCCAGACTAACTTATACTTTCCCCAATAAATGGTTTAAAGGAACTGTTAATAATTTGAGCTTGTCAGTATACGGTACTAATTTATGGATGATATACAATAAGGCCCCTTATGATCCTGAACTAACAGCTTCCACTGGTACTTTTGGTCAAGGATACGATTACTTTATGTTACCCAGCCAGTCTACTTATGGATTGAGTTTGAAATTTGGATTCTAAAATAAATAAAGGAATTGAATATGAAAAAATATATAATTCTGCTTTTGGCACTTTGTTCTATGTCAGCTTGTGATTATGAAGCTGTCAATACCAATCCTTACGGTGTCTCCGATGGGGAATTAGGTCCTCTTAAATATGGTGCCCGTTTCATGAATATGCAGCAAAGAGTGATCCCTATAGGTTCACCTAGTTTGACAACTGGACCTGGAAATGATTTACAAAATACTGATTTGATATCTTCCGGTAACTATATTGGTTATTTTGGCAATAATAATAATTGGGGATTTAATAATGAGGCTAATTGGAATTTTACAGATAGTAGAATGAATTATGCATATCAGAACTTTTACTCGCAAATCTTTTTGCCCTGGAATGAAATATATGAAATCGCTAAAGATTCGGATTCCCCATCAGAACAAGCTATATTGGAGATTGCTAATATTGTCAGAAATATAGCATGGTTGCGAGCTACAGACGTTTTCGGTCCTATTGCTTATAACTCAGCAGGTGATGGAAGTATTGCGCCAAAATTCGACAGCCAGGAAGTTGTTTACAGAAGCATGCTGGCTGATCTGTCAAAATCAGTAGAATTGCTGAATACAATATCTTATAGTGTGATGGCTCAGTACGATTTGATATACAATGGCAATGTTCAAAACTGGGTAAAACTGGCTAACTCATTAATGTTGAGAATAGCTGTCAGAGTACATTTTATAGATGAGACTTTGGCTAAAGAATATATTACGAAAGCATTAGATCCTAAAAATGGCGGTGTTATCGAAGATATTTCAAGTGAAGCAAAGATCAAAAGTTCTGATAAAATGCCATTGCTGAATTCAATGTTAGCATCTGTCAATGAATATAACGAAACAAGAATGGGCGCCACTATTTGGGGATATTTGGATGGATATAAAGACCCTAGGTTAAGTGCATATTTTACTGAAGGAACATATGGTTCTGGCAGTTGGGCGCAAACAGGTTATTTTCCGGTTGCACCGACGAATAGTAAATCTAAATCAGAAACCTCATATTCTGCAAAATTTGCATCGCGTCCGAAAGTAGATTCCAATTCTCCTTTATATTGGTTCAGAGCATCCGAAACTTATTTTCTGAAAGCAGAAGCTGCTCTATACAATTTGATAGGTGGTGACCCCAAAACGTTCTATGAACAAGGAATAAATATTTCATTTCAAGAGCAAGGAGTCAGTGGAGTTGCCACATACCTGTCAGGAACAGGTAAACCAACCGGACTCACTGGTAGTAATTACAAATATGGCACTTATAACCATGATTTAAGCATTGGAAATACTTCACCCAAATGGGATGATTACACAGGAAATTTGAGTAAGCAAGAAGAACAGTTACAGAAAATTATTACGCAAAAATATCTGGCACTATATCCGAACGCTGTGGAAGCCTGGACCGAATATCGCAGAACCGGTTTCCCATATTTAATGAAACCTATGGATGAAGTTGCTCCTGAAAGAATTGGCGCCTCAATAGAAGATTGCAGAGTTCCTGAACGCTTTAGATTTGCTCCTACAGCCTATAATTCCAATCCTAATATGGCTGAAATTCCAACATTGCTGGGAGGTGGAGATATAGGAGCTACTAAATTATGGTGGGTACGTTCAAACAGGCCCAAACAACCTAATCAGTAATAATGATATTCATTTTTAAGAAAAGAAAATTATGAAATTATTAAAGTATTTGTGTATAGGTATATCTGCCTTAAGTATACTAAGCTGTTCTGACTGGACATCTGAAGAAAGAGAGGTTTTTGAGAATCAAGAAGGAATGCACCGTCTGATTCCCCTAATAGAAGCCCAAACTGAAGAAGATCTTACACCGACCATGCGTGAATATTTCGCTCAAATAAGAGAATATAGAAAAACTCCTCATGTGAAAGGCTTTGGTTGGTTTGGTAACTGGACTGGAAAAGGAAACAACGCTCAAAATTATTTGAAGATGTTACCCGATAGTGTAGATTTTGTATCTCTCTGGGGAACAAGAGGTTACCTTTCTGATGAACAGAAAGCAGATTTGAAATTCTTCCAGGAAGTGAAAGGAGGAAAGGCATTATTATGTTGGATTATTCAAGATTTGGGAGATCAGCTGACTCCTAAAGGATTGAATGCAACGCAATATTGGGTAGAAGAAAAGGGACAAGGAAACTTCATTGAAGGAGTAAAAGCATATGCAAATGCTATTTGTGATAGTATTGAAAAGTACAATCTTGATGGTTTTGATATTGACTACGAACCTGGATATGGACATTCCGGAACTTTAGCAAACTACCAGACAATCAGTCCTAGCGGTAATAATAAGATGCAGGTTTTCATTGAAACTTTAAGTGCCCGCCTACGTCCTGCTGGAAGAATGTTAGTTATGGATGGTCAGCCGGATCTCTTATCTACAGAAACTTCAAAATTGGTTGATCATTACATCTATCAGGCATACTGGGAATCAAGTACTAGTTCTGTAATTTATAAAATAAATAAACCGAATCTGGACGACTGGGAGCGTAAAACAATTATTACCGTTGAATTTGAACAAGGGTGGAAAACTGGTGGCATAACTTATTATACAAGTGTGCGTCCTGAATTGAACAGTATGGAAGGGAATCAGATTCTTGACTATGCAACACTCGATTTGCCCAGTGGTAAGAGAATAGGTGGTATAGGTACTTATCATATGGAGTATGACTACCCGAATGACCCTCCTTACAAATGGTTGAGAAAAGCCTTGTATTTTGGTAATCAGGTATATCCTGGTAAGTTCGATTAATATTAAAGAATGACTATTATGAAAAAGAATATTTATTTAGCTGTTCTGTTATTCTTAACAGGTTGTCAAAATGAGTTATATAAAAATCCTTTGGATGATTTTCAAAGTGAGCAAGGAGTATATATAGCTAATAACAGCGTATTACAAAGCTTTGTGGAAGAAGGCAAAGATGTGGAAATTAAAGGGCTGCAAGTAGCTTTAGCTGTTCAAGATACTAAAGAAATAAAAGTTACATTGGAGGCTGGTAATCAAGCTCAGTTAGATGCTTATAATGCTAAAAATGGAACTAACTATATAGTACTTCCTAAAGAGATGTATGAGATCTCACAGAAAATAACATTTATGCCTCTTTATGCAATGATGGATGTTCCTATTTCTTTGAAGAATGTAAAATTCTCACTAGAAGGTAACTATGCTTTGCCTATACGTATTACAGGAGGTGACGTGAATATTATCAGAGGGCAAGAAGAGACTTTACTTGTACTTGAGCAAAGAGTGAATACAAAAGCGCTCCGGATAAGTACAAGTGGAAGTGGTTCGGGGAGCGAGGATGATAAAATGTTCCCTAACGATTTCAAAGTTGATCAATGGACAATGGAAGTTATGGTCAATAGGGCTAGTTACAAAAGTAACAATCGTTCTATTTGTGGAACTAAATTGGTTGCCAATGCTGGTCCTATGGATGAGATTTATACTCGTTTCGGTGATGTAACTATTAACCCTAATCAATTACAAATTAAGACGGGAAGCTCTCAGATTGATGTTCCCGCTGACAAATTCTCTGCACAGCCTGACACTTGGTATATGTTAGCTTTCGTATATGATGGTCAAAAGAATTATGTATACGTGAACGGAGTGCTGGTTGCTGACCGGGAAATCAGAACAGGTCCTTATGGATTGATTGGCTTTTGGATTGGTGGTTCAAACGAGCTGATTCGTGAGGTTCGTTTTTGGAAAACGGCCAGAACTTCGCAAGAGATAGCTTCGAATATATGGAAGATGGTAAATCCTGACGATGACAATTTACTGCTTTATTATCCATTGAATGGGAAGAAGAGGGATAGTGCTACCGGAGAAATTACAGAGGATGAGACTCTGCTTTGGGACTGGAGTAAGAATGGTAAGAATTTACCCAAGCCATCAAGTTATTCTTTTGATGATAACAAAGGGAACGGGTTTATATTCCCACCGCAAGAATAGCAACAAACTACAATAAATTGTACATATAGAAAAGGCTGCCTTTGGAATGAGGCAGCCTTTGTTTTTACTATACATTGTAAATAATAACAACATAAATAAAGAGACAGAACTATCCACTCAACAATTCATATATTTACACAAATATACAAATTATCAAATACAAATATCAATGGTTATATTTAGTATGAGATGTTCTTCTCTCATACTACTCCGCATATCTCCCAATCAATCACGCTTGCCAACGCCCAACCCCTAAAAGTCACAATGGGTGAAGACACGCAAACCTTGGACGAAGTAGTAGTTACTGCGTTGGGTATCAAACGTGAACAAAAAGCGTTGAGTTATAATGTACAGCAAGTAAAGGGAGATGAATTGACTAATATAAAGGATGCTAACTTTATTAATGCTTTATCAGGAAAAGTAGCTGGCGTAACAATAAATGCTTCTTCAGCCGGTGCTGGGGCTGCGGCTCGTGTAGTTATGCGTGGTACAAAGTCTTTGGAGAAAAATGATAATGCACTTTATGTTATTGATGGTATTCCAATGTTTAATGTAAATTCAGGAGATAATGCTGGAGGTACGATGAACAAACAGCCAGGATCTAATAGCGTAGCTGATATTAATCCTGAAGATATTGAGAGCATGACAATTTTAACAGGACCTTCCGCTGCAGCCTTGTATGGTTCGGATGCTTCTAATGGAGTTATTCTTATCACTACTAAAAAAGGTACTGTAGGAAAAGTGCAAATTTCTTATAGTAATAGTACAAGTTTTTCATCTCCGATGATGATGCCGAAGTTTCAGAATATTTATGGTAATCGTGAAGGAGAGTTAGGCAGTTGGGGGAGCTTGATGGATACTCCTAGCAACTTTGATCCATCTGACTTCTTCAATACGGGAATGACGGAGATGAATGGTTTCACGTTGACCACTGGTACTGAACAAAATCAAACTTACGCATCTGTCTCTACTACAAACTCTACAGGTATCTTACCTAATAATGCTTATAACCGCTATAATTTCTCTATTCGTAATACCGCTAAATTCTGTGATAATAAGTTGAGTCTTGATTTGGGAGCTCAATATATTATTCAAAATAATAAGAATATGGTAGGTAGTGGACAATATTTTAATCCCTTGGTATCTCTTTATCTTTTTCCACGAGGTGAAAACTTTCAGGAAGTACAGATGTATGAACGCTATAGTGAGGCTCGAAACCTTATGGTACAATATTGGCCGGAATCTATATTTGGTACTGATTTGGATATGCAAAACCCATATTGGATTATGAATCGAATGCAGAATGAGCTTTCTAAACGTCGTTATATGTTTAATGCTAGTCTGAAATGGGATATAACAGATTGGGTGAATGTAACAGGGCGAGTACGTGTGGATAATTCAGATAGCGATAGTTATGAAAAGTATTATGCTAGTACACGAGGTACTTTTACAGAAAGTAGTTCTAAAGGTTATTATGGACATACTAAACAAAATGATCGGTCTGTTTATGCTGATGTAATGGCTAGCATAAATAAGAATTTCTTTGATGACAAACTTTCATTGAATGCAACTGTTGGTGCTTCTATTAATGATATTCAGGAAGATGCTATGTATCTAAAAGGAGGATTGGAGCAAATTCCTAATTTCTTCCATTATGGCAATATTAATGTCAATACTTCCAAGCGTAATGAATCAAAATGGCATGATCAAGTACAAAGTGTTTTTGCAAGTGCAGAATTAGGATGGAATCATCAATTGTATTTGACTGTCACTGGGCGTAATGACTGGGCATCTCAATTAGCTTTTACCAGCAAAGGTTCCTACTTTTATCCGTCTGTTGGTCTGTCATGGCTTGTTAGTGAATCTGTAAAGCTACCAAAAGCTATTTCTTATTTGAAAGTTCGTGGTTCGTGGGCGGAGGTCGCTTCTTCCCCTAATCGATACCTTACCCAAATGCAATATACTTATAATGAGCAAACAAATACATATGAATATCCTGCAAGTCATTATAATACTAATCTGAAACCAGAAAATACAAAATCATGGGAACTAGGCGTCAATGCTAAATTCCTTGGCAACCGTATTAATTTAGATATGACCTTCTATCGTTCTAATACCTTCAATCAGACATTCTATGTTGATGCATCGGCTTCATCTGGATATAAGAATAATATTGTGCAGACTGGTAATATTCAGAATCAGGGTATTGAGCTGGCTTTAGGATATTCTGATACATTTGATAAAGTGAAGGTATCTACAAATTTCACTTACACTCTTAATCAAAACAAGATCGTTAGTTTAGCGAATGGTGCCATCAATCCGGAAACCGGCGAAGCTATCGAAATGGAGTATTACTCAAAAGGAACATTGGGAACTAGTGGTGGTCCGACTTTAAGACTCTATGAAAACGGATCAATGGGAGATATTTATATCAATCAGCGTTTGCGTCAGTCTCCTAATGGATATATTTGGAAAGACCCCTCTAATGGAAGTTTGGCTATTGAAAATACGGAATACCGCAAGGTTGGCTCTATTCTTCCTAAATATTATTTGGGATGGAATGGTAGTGTTGCTTGGAAGGGATGGAATCTTGGATTTGCATTCACCGGGCGTTTTGGAGGATTAGTTGTATCGGATACACAAGCCATGATTGATAAATATGGTGTATCTGAAAGTTCTGCAGTTGCTCGTCAGGCAGGCGGTGTATGGGTTGGAGACAGTAAAGTGGATGCTGAGGAATATTATAGTAAAGTAACTACCGCTGTTGGTACTTATTATACATATAGTGCAACGAATATTCGCCTTTCTGAACTGAGCTTGAGCTACCAACTTCCTAAAACATGGTTCAAAAATCATGTAAATATGACACTGGGGCTTACAGGAAAGAATTTATGGATGATTTATTGTAAAGCACCTTATGATCCGGAAAGTACATCTTCTGTCACTAGTAATTTCTATCAGGGGGTTGACTATTTTCAACAACCTAGTTTGAGAAGTCTCGGATTTAATGTCAAACTAACATTCTAGTTTAGATTATGAAAAAGAATAAGATAATAAAGAAGTTTGCAAAACTGTCTGTGTATACTTTGTTAGTAGCACTAGGAACAGGTTGTACCGATAAATTTGAAGAGTATAATACAAATCCCTTTGGACCTAAACCTGACCAAATGCTGGGTGATAATGCAATCACCGGATCATTGATTAAAAGCATGATTCCTGCATTAGTACAAGGACAACAGAACAATTCACAGATGTTGGATCAGATGATTGGATCTGAATATGGTGGAGAAATTACTTGTATCGCCCAATGGGGTAATGGAGGTAATTATTATACTTACAATCCAAGAGTTGGGTGGTATGGAAATATGTTTGATACTACTATGCCACAGATTTATACCGGATATTTCCAGATACGTGATCTTTCTGATGGCAAAGGATTGGCTTATCAATGGGCACAGATTCTTCGTGTGGCAGCTTCACTTAAAATTAGTGATTGTTATGGACCGATTCCTTATTCTCAAATTACAGGAACTGCTTTTACTGTAGAATATGACAATATGGAGGATCTTTATAAACACATGTTTGATGATTTGGATGAAGCGATTTCCGCTTTTAAAGTAGCAGTGTTAGGTAATGAAGATATGAGTTCTTTATCAGAATACGATCTTGTATTTAATGGAGATTTTAACAAATGGGTGAAATTTGCCAATTCTTTAAAGCTTCGTATGGCAATGCGCATTTCTAGTGTTTCTCCAGCACTTGCCAAGGAGAAAGCAGAAGAAGCTGTTTCTGATGTAATTGGTGTGATGACATCTGCATCAGATGCTGCATATAGTAAATATAATGACGGTATGAATCCATATTATCGTGTTACTTCTTCATGGAATGAAATTCGTATCAGTGCTAATATCACTTCATATTTAAGCGGTTATAATGATCCTCGTTTGGCTAAATATGCATCAGAAGCAGATGCTTCTATCGGTGGAGGACAAATAGGAGTGCGAAATGGTATTTACCAAAGTGCTACAACTCAGGCAAATTATACAAAATTCTCCCGCCTGAATATTGGTATAGATGATGAATTGCTCATTATGTCTGCATCTGAAGCTTATTTTTTACGTGCAGAAGCTGCATTGATGTATAAATGGAATATGGGAGGAACTCCCAAAGAACTTTATGACACAGGAGTGACAGTGTCTATGGAAGAACGTAAAGCTACTATTGGCGATTATTTGAAAAGTGAAAAGGTTCCTGCTGCTTACAGTGATCCTTCGGATTCAGGTAAGGATATAGCAGCAGTGTCAACTGTAACTCCGAAATATAATGAATCAGCAAGTGTTACAGAGAATTTGGAGCGTATTTTGATTCAGAAGTGGATTGCCAATTTTCCGAATGGTTGGGAAACGTGGGCTGACATTCGTCGTACAGGTTATCCTAAACTATTCCCTATCGTGAATAATCTGAATACAGATGGGGTGACAGTGCAGCGTGGTATGCGTCGTTTGCCTTTCCCTCAGTCAGAATATAATACGAATAATGCAAATGTGAAAGCAGCTGTATCAATGTTAGGTGGTGCAGATAACTCTGCCACAGATCTTTGGTGGGCTAAGAAAAATTAAATCAGAACGTTAAAATAATTTTTATTATGAAAACGAGCAAATTGAAAAAAATAATATACGGAATAGGAATTTCTCTCTTTTTTTCGCAGGGATTCTTAAATATCGCATGTAGTGATTGGACCGACATAGAGGCGAAAGATTATTATGAACCTCCTACGCAAGGTTATGAAAATAATTTGAAGGATTATTTTAACTCTCCACATAAGATTATGTTTGGCTGGTTTGGTAACTGGGCAGGTAAGGGAGGTTCTTCCATGCAATATGCTTTATGTGGATTACCGGACAGTACGGATTTTGTGAGCCTTTGGCTCTGTTGGGGAAATCTGACGGTTGAGCAACAGGCTGATTTAAAAGACTTTCAGGCTAAGGGTTCCAGAGCAGTGCTTTGTTGGCGCGCAGGAGATATTGGTGATAATCTCACACCGGGGGGTAACGATGATGCAGTGAAGGAAGCGTTTTGGGGCTTTGATCCTAAAGATGAGCAATCTTGCATTGAGGCTGCTAAGAAATATGCACTTGCTATTGTAGATACATGTAACAAATATAATATCGATGGATTTGATTATGATATTGAGGATTGGGGGACTTTAATGAACTCCAGTATGCCATCAGTACCCAATGCGTTTATGAAGACTTTACGTGAGGAGTTTGATAAGACGGGGAAAATGTTGGTTGCTGATATCCCTGGTGGTGCAGGTTGGTTGAGCTTTTATGAAGTGCTTTCAGAGGAAACAGTTCTAAGTCTTGATTATATAGCTTGGCAGACCTATGAACTAGGACATTCTGGATTGGATTCTTTCTTTGAAGCTGTACGTAGAAGTCACCCTAATGTCTTTAAAGAAGCTATGGGGAAATCTATTGTGACTGCAACTTTTGAAAGAGCAGTGGATAAGCATTACTTTACCGAGCAACAGAGCTATCATCCGGCTTGTGGAATAGAACATGCAGGTATGGGGGCTTATCATATTGAGTATGATTATCCTGGAAATCCTGATTATCCCACAGTGCGTGCAGCTATTGCTGCACAGAATCCTCCTATTAATAACTAAAAGAAAGGGTTAAACAATGAAGAGAATATCTTTACTTAAAATAATGGCATTTGGGGTACTGGCACTGGTCCATACTGCATGTGAAAATGCTAAGTATGATGTTATAGATAATTTAGTCTATATAAATGAAGCGTCTACATCCAAAACTAAAGAATTGACATTGACAGAGGGTACGACGCGTACTTCGTTAACTGTACGTTTGGTGAATATTATTAATCAAACAATAAAAGCTAATTTATTTATTGACGAATCTGTATTAGATGCTTATAATAAGAAGAATGAAACTAATTATAAAATGCCTCCTAAAGAATATATATCATTTCCTGAATCAGTGACAATTGAAGCAGGTTCTGTAAGTGCAGATCCTGTGAATGTTGATATTAAAAGTTTTGAAGCTGAAGGCGGTGCTCAATATGCAATTCCCATCAGTATTAAGAATGTGGAAGGAGGTATTGAGAAGTCGGAATCCTCTTCCAGTTTTTTATTGGTTCTTGTGAAGCCTTTGAAACAAGCTGTTCCTAAATTAACATGGTATAATGGTATGCATGCAGCCCCGGAAGGAGCTTGGGGGTTAGCTTTGCCAAATTATACATTGGAATGGTGGAGTAAAGTCACCTCTAAATCAGGGAACGGTGGATATACTAAGAATAATCAGGCTATAATAAACTCAGGAGGTTCAGGGACAGAACTATATATACGGTTTGGTGACTTAATCTATTCCGAGAATGGTAGCTATAAAAATAATTTCCTACAAGTAAAAACGATGGGGTCTCAATTTGATACAGGTGATCCAACTAAGGGAAAAGGTTTAGAAGCACAAAAATGGTATCATTTTGCAGTGAGTTATGATGCAGCATCCGGTACTACTTTATTGTACCAAAATGGTACTGTAGTTGCCTCATTATCTTCTTCAATAGGACAACCGATGAATATTGATCAATTTCAGATGATTTCTTCAGGAGAAGAATATTTTCCGGATTTCTGTGAAATGTGTCAGGTTCGTTTTTGGAAAGTTACACGCACAGTTAATCAGATAAAGAAATCTATGTATACCGAAGTTGACTATACAGACAAGAATTTGTTGTTGTATCTGCCAATGAATGAAGGTGAAGGAGCTACAATACTACACGATGTAACCGGTAATGGTCATGATGTGGAAATTGGCAATTCTAACCTAGGTAACGAAAACCGTCAAAAGGTGACATGGGAAACATATTCATTTGCTCAATAATTTAAAACAGTATGATATGAAAGCATTATTTAAATATATATTATACAGTACATTTTTTGCTATGTCATTGCCATTAGTCACAGCATGTGACGATGACGAAGCAACAGATCCGTATGATATCAATTATGTCTATATTTATAAACCAAGTGAAACAAATGCTACTTTAGAGTATAAAGGAGACGGAACTTTTTTGAAAGAAATCGCCACCGAACATATTTTGTCTCCTGTCAGGTGTACTAAACCTGCACCACAAGATTTGACCATCCAATTAGCTATTGACAGGTCATTGGTAGATGCATACAACAGTGAATATGGAACGAGCTATGTAGCTTTACAAAATGCAGAACTGGAAAATGCAACTTTGTATATAAAACAAGGGGAATATATCTCTGTAGATACTTTAAAAGTGCATTATACTAATATGGAAGAATTTAAGAACGGATCGGAAAATTATATTCTCCCGATTGCTATAACTTCTATTAATGGAACAGGAGTATCAGCGAGTGAAAGTAATAGTAAGATATTCTTGACATTTGAATCGACTTACAAACCAAATCATGTCACACTGACTTCAAGTAAAGAATATCTGTTAGAGTATCAGTATAGTCAAGGATTTACAAATTTAAGCAGTGAATGGAAGCTTGACGGTATCTTAAAATCGGCATGGGCCGCAGATGGTGACACCAAAGTTACTCTTGCTATTAATCCGGCATTAGTTGGAACGTATAATGCATTGCATGGCACAGATTATTCTTTACTGACTAGTGCAAGTTTGAAGCAATCGACAATAATGATTAAACAAGGAAAAACAACTCCGGAAGAGAGTGTTGCCTTGAGTTTTTCGGATGATATGGCTTCTGTGCAGCTGGGTACTAACTATGTTATTCCAGTGACAATCACGAATGTTGATGGAGTAGGAGCAGATATAGGCGAGAATAAAGTTATATATATTGTTTATAAAACAGCACTTGTCGGATTTTTATCTTGTGTAGACAAACCGGTAGGTTCTGTAATAAATGACCATTCGGGTTGGAGTTTTACTTTGAATGGACAATCTAGCGACTTGTATGATTATGTTCCGGATGGCAGCATACTTGATATCGATTTGGGAAAACAAGAGAATATAAAAACTATTGCTTTACATTTCTATGAATGGTTTTATTCTTCGGAAAGTGCAAGTATAGCGATAAGTAATGATGGAGGGAAATATGAGGATCTTGGTGTAGCTTCAGGATTTGCAAATAAGACAAGTTACATTCTTCTTCTTGTGGCTAAACAAGCGCAATATATAAGAGTAACTTTCCATGGAGCTCTTTATTATTCTCCTTATATTAATACTGTAGGTATTTATACTGAAACTGAATAAAAAATGGCCCAAGTTTATTACTGAATGAGCTTGGGCTATTTGCTGTTTATATCATGTTGTGATCAGTTCTAAGTTTTCTTTGTTAATAAAACTTAGAACTGATTTTTTTCTTGAGTATCTTATATTTTTGGATTGTATTATCTAAAAACTAATTAAAGGAAATGCTATGAGAATCATTCGCCGTATTATTTTTCAGCTGCTTTGTTTGTTGGGAGCATGTTGTTATATTCCTGCAACAGCACAAGTCGTTTTAGTTGATAATGGAAAAACTAAATCCAGGATTATTCTATCAGAAAATGACCAGATTAATCAAATATCAGCAAATTTATTTCAATTGTTCCTTCAGAGAATTTCAGGTTGTACATTTCCCATTGTAAAAGGGCAGAATGCAAAAAAAGGAGATATTATAATCAGTAGCAAAACCCCAGCTGGAGTGACAGAAGACGGTTTCAGCCTATCTACGAAAGATGGAATCTTACGTATTTCAGGCAGTGGGAATGGGACAGTCTACGGAGTTGTAACTTTACTCGAACAATATCTTGGAGTGGATTACTGGGGAGAAAACGAATACTCTTTTAACCCTGCGAAGACAATCGAACTGCCGCTTATCGATAAAATAGATAATCCGGCTTTCCGTTACCGCCAGACACAATGTTATGCTATTCGTACAGACTCCATATATAAATGGTGGAACAGGCTGGAAGAGCCAAACGAAGTGTTTGCTGCCGGTTATTGGGTGCATACTTTTGATAAGTTGCTTCCTGCTTCCGTATATGGAAAAGACCATCCGGAATATTATTCTTATTTTAAAGGCAAACGCCATCCCGGGAAAGCAAGCCAATGGTGTCTGAGTAACCCGGAAGTTTTTGAAATCGTGGCTCAGCGGATTGATTCTATTTTTAAGGCAAATCCGGATAAGCATATTATGTCTGTGAGTCAGAATGATGGTAATTATACCAATTGTACATGTGATGCCTGCAAAGCGATAGATGATTATGAAGGAGCACTCTCAGGAAGTATCATTACTTTTTTGAATAAGCTGGCTGCCCGTTTTCCCGATAAGGAATTTTCCACGCTTGCCTATCTGTATACGATGAATCCTCCGAAACATGTGAAGCCATTGCCGAATGTGAATATCATGCTTTGTGATATAGATTGTGACCGTGAAGTGACTTTGACGGAAAATGCCTCAGGTAAAGAGTTTGTGAAAGCAATGGAAGGCTGGGCTGCCATCACTAATAATATTTTCGTGTGGGATTATGGTATTAATTTTGATAATTATCTGGCTCCGTTCCCTAATTTTCATATCTTGCAGGATAATATTCGTCTGTTCAAAAAGAATCATGCCACTATGCATTTCTCACAGATTGCAGGAAGCAGGGGAGGAGACTTCGCTGAGTTACGTGCCTATCTGGTATCTAAGTTAATGTGGAACCCCGAAGCGAATGTTGATTCTTTGATGCAGCATTTCCTGCATGGATACTATGGAGAGGCTGCGCCATACCTTTATCAGTATATCAAGGTGATGGAGGGAGCGTTGATAGGTAGCGGACAAAGATTGTGGATTTATGATTCTCCTGTTTCCCATAAATACGGAATGCTGAAACCACAACTGATACGACGTTATAATCAACTGTTTGATGATGCAGAGAAAGCGGTGGCTGAAGATAATAAATTCCTGAAGCGTGTGCAGCGTGCCCGCTTGCCCATTCAGTATTCGGAATTGGAAATTGCCCGTACTGAGACTGGTACGGATATGAATGAGATCAGTCCGAAATTGGCACTTTTTGAAGAACGGGTGAAAGAATTTAATGTACCGACATTGAATGAACGTTCCAATTCTCCTGTGGAATATTGCCAGTTGTATCGGGAGAGATATATGCCCCGTGCAGAAAAAAGCGTTGCGATAGGAGCGAAGGTTACTTATCTTATTCCTCCTACCGGTAAATATGCAGAAATCGGAAAAACGGCATTAGTGGACGGACTATTCGGAGGATCTACTTTCGTTGAAAGCTGGATCGGCTGGGAAGGAACAGACGGTGCTTTTGTTATAGATTTGGGTAAAGAGAAAGAAATACATAGTATAGATACGGATTTCCTGCATCAGATCGGAGCCTGGATTCTTTTCCCTCTGAAGGTGGTTTATTCCTATTCTGAAGATGGAGAGAATTATACACATTGGGGAACACATGATATGCCGGAAAACCGTTCGGGGAAAGTGGAGTTCCGCGGAGTGAAGACTGAATCGGAAATGCCAGTGCATGCCCGTTATGTGAAAGTTGAGGTCACCGGTACGAAAGAATGTCCCGAATGGCATTATGGTGTAGGGCATCCTTCGTGGTTCTTTATCGACGAAGTAACAATAAAATAAAAAAAAGTAGGGGCAAGCGTTAGTAGTTTGCCCTTCTTAGTTGTATTATATATAGATGGGTCAGAAAAATGACCCTTTCATCTATATACTATTGAACTATGCAACAGAATAAAACTGCTTCTCAAGGAAAAACTATCAACCCGATTTATTGGGTACCTACCGCTTATTTTGCAATGGGACTTCCCTTTATTGCCATCAATTTGGTTTCCGTATTCATGTTTAAGGATTTGGGTATTTCTGATACTCAGATAACGTTTTGGACTTCTCTTATCATGATGCCCTGGACACTCAAATTCTTATGGAGCCCTTTTCTTGAAATGTATCGGACCAAAAAGTTTTTTGTACTGGTAACCGAACTGTTGAGTGGTATATTGTTTGGAGTAGTAGCTTTTTCGTTATTCTTTGATTATTTCTTTGCTATCAGTATTTCCACTATGGCGGTGATTGCGTTCAGTGGAGCCACACATGATATCGCTTGCGATGGTGTATATATGGCAGAACTGAATAAAGAGGATCAGGCTAAATATATTGGAGTGCAGGGGGCTTTCTATAATGTGGCAAAATTGGTTGCTAATGGTGGATTAGTTGCTTTGGCAGGTATGCTGGCCGAACATTTCGGGGCAATAGAAGGAGCTTCGATAGATGCCAATAAGGGTGCATATTCATCTGCATGGATGATTATTTTTGCCGTAATTGCTGCAGTAATGGTATTGCTCGGTCTTTATCATATAAAGATGTTGCCTTCTACACAAGTTCCTGCTACCGGAAAAAAAACTACTTCAGAAATCATGCAGGATTTGGTAAATGTGATTGGGAACTTTTTTACTAAAAAACATATAGTATATTATATCTTCTTCATTATTCTCTACCGATTGGCGGAAGGATTTATAATGAAGGTTGCTCCTTTGTTTCTGCGTGCCTCCAGAGAGGTCGGAGGTCTGGGGCTGTCATTGACAGAAATCGGCACATTGAATGGCGTCTTTGGTTCTGCCGCCTTTGTTATCGGTTCATTGCTAGGTGGAATATTTGTTGCCAGATATGGATTGAAGAAAACATTATTCATGCTTTGTTGCGTGTTCAACCTTCCTTTCCTTGCTTATACTTTCCTTGCTGTAGTCCAGCCGACCAGTCTTTATCTGATCGGAACATGTATCACAATGGAGTATTTCGGCTATGGTTTCGGATTTGTCGGACTGACCTTGTTCATGATGCAGCAGATTGCTCCTGGCAAACATCAGATGTCACATTATGCATTTGCTTCGGGAATCATGAATCTGGGAGTTATGCTTCCGGGAATGATCAGCGGCTATTTTAGTGATTTACTGGGATACCGTAGTTTCTTTATCTATGTACTGATCGCAACAATTCCTGCTTTTTTGATGACCTATTTTATACCTTTTACGTATGATGATTCAAAAAAGAAAAAATAAATTGCTATTTTTGAGTGATAATAGATAACTAATTACTAAATAAATAATTATTATGAATAAGATTCAAATTCCCTGGGAAGAACGTCCTGTCGGATGTACAGATGTAATGTGGCGTTACTCGCAAAATCCGGTCATCGGACGCTATCATATTCCTTCATCCAATAGTATTTTCAATAGTGCTGTCGTACCTTTCAAAGATGGGTTCGCCGGCGTATTCCGTTGTGACAACAAAGCTGTACAGATGAATATCTTCACAGGGTTCAGTAAAGATGGTATTCATTGGGATATTAGTCATGAACCGATTCAATTTAAAGCCGGTAACACGGAAATGATCGAATCCGAATATAAATATGACCCGCGTGTTACATGGATTGAAGACCGATATTGGATTACTTGGTGTAACGGCTATCATGGACCTACTATCGGTATTGCCTATACATTTGATTTTATAGATTTCTTCCAATGCGAGAATGCCTTCCTGCCTTTCAATCGTAATGGAGTACTTTTCCCGCAAAAGATAGATGGCAAATATGCTATGTTAAGTCGCCCCAGCGACAATGGACATACACCGTTCGGTGATATTTATATCAGCTACAGTCCGGATATGAAATACTGGGGTGAACACCGTTGTGTTATGAAAGTGACTCCTTTCCCTGAAAGTGCCTGGCAGTGTACCAAGATTGGTGCAGGTTCGGTACCTTTCCTTACTGATGAAGGCTGGTTGCTTTTCTATCATGGTGTTATCACTACTTGCAACGGTTTCCGTTATGCAATGGGTTCGGCGATACTCGATAAGGATCATCCCGAAAAGGTACTTTATCGTACCCGTGAATATCTGATAGGTCCGGCTGCACCTTATGAACTTCAAGGTGATGTGCCCAATGTGGTATTCCCATGTGCGGCATTGCAGGATGGTGAGCGTGTAGCTGTTTATTATGGAGCTGCAGATACTGTTGTAGGAATGGCTTTCGGCTATATCCAGGAAATAATTGATTTTACAAAACGGACGAGCATTATCTAAGAAGGATATGAGACGTATATTATTAACTTGCACAATGGCTTTCACCCTTCTCCCCGTATTTGGGGGAGAGGGTAAGGCCCCCCCTATGAATAAGGAAAAGAGTCTGTTGATAGATTATGTAGATCCTTTTATTGGAACGACAAATTTCGGTACCACTAATCCCGGAGCTGTTTGCCCGAATGGAATGATGTCCGTAGTACCTTTTAATGTGATGGGTTCTGCTGATAATACTTATGATAAAGATGCACGTTGGTGGTCCACGCCTTATGAATATACCAATTGTTTCTTTACAGGATATTCTCATGTAAATCTGAGTGGTGTCGGTTGTCCTGAACTGGGTTCTTTATTGCTGATGCCTACTACCGGAGAACTGAATGTAGACTATAAGGAATATGGGAGCAAATATAAGGATGAACAGGCTTCTCCCGGCTATTATTCCAATTATCTGACGAAGTATAATATAAAGACAGAAGTCTCTGCTACTCCGCGTACAGGTATTGCCCGTTTCACTTTTCCTAGAGGAAAGAGTCATATACTTCTGAATTTGGGCGAAGGCCTGACCAATGAGAGTGGAGCCATGCTTCGTCGTGTAAGTGACAGCGAAATAGAGGGAATGAAACTATTGGGTACTTTCTGTTATAATCCCCAAGCTGTATTTCCCATCTATTTTGTGATGAGAGTGAACAAAGTTCCCACCACAACCGGATATTGGAAAAAGCAACGTCCGATGACAGGTGTGGAAGCAGAATGGGATCGAGACCAAGGCAAATATAAATTGTATACCCGCTATGGAAAAGAAATAGCAGGTGACGATGTGGGCGCTTACTTCACTTTTGAAACAGAGGAAGGAGAACAGGTCGAAGTACAGATGGGAGTTTCCTTTGTAAGCATAGAGAATGCCCGTTTGAATTTGGATAAAGAACAGTCGGGAAAAAACTTTGAACAGGTGCTTTCCGATGCCCGTGCACAGTGGAACGATGACTTGTCACGTATCACTGTAGAAGGAGGAACGGATGCACAGAAAACAGTTTTTTATACGGCACTTTATCATTTGTTGATTCATCCGAACGTTCTGCAGGATGTAAATGGTGAATATCCGGCTATGGAGAGCGATCAGATTTTGACAACGAAAGGTACCCGATATACTGTATTCTCTTTGTGGGATACATATCGTAACGTACATCAGCTTTTGACTTTGGTTTATCCCGAACGTCAGATGGAAATGGTACGTACCATGCTCGATATGTATCGTGAACATGGTTGGTTTCCTAAATGGGAATTGTATGGAAGAGAGACTCTTACGATGGAAGGTGATCCAAGTATCCCAGTGATTGTGGATACATGGATGAAAGGATTGCGTGACTTTGACGTAGATCTGGCTTATGAAGCTATGTACAAGTCGGCTACATTACCCGGGGCGGAAAATCTGATGCGTCCGGACAATGATGACTATATGTCAAAAGGATACGTGCCGCTTCGTGAACAATATGATAACTCCGTATCTCATGCACTGGAATATTATATCGCAGACTTTGCCCTTTCCCGTTTTGCGGATGCTTTAGGAAAGAAGAAAGATGCGGAAATGTTCTATAAACGCTCTTTGGGATATAAGCATTATTATAGTAAGGAGTTCGGTACATTCCGACCTATTCTTCCGGACGGAACTTTCTACAGTCCGTTCAATCCGAGGCAGGGAGAGAACTTTGAACCGAATCCCGGTTTCCACGAAGGTAATTCTTGGAATTATACTTTCTATGTACCACATGATGTATATGGATTGGCTAAACTGATGGGTGGAAAGAAACCTTTTGTCAATAAGCTGCAAATGGTGTTTGATGAAGGACTATATGATCCGGCTAACGAACCGGATATTGCTTACGCTCATCTGTTCTCTTACTTTAAAGGTGAAGAATGGCGTACACAGAAAGAGACACAGCGACTGCTGGATAAGTACTTTACGACCAAACCGGACGGTATCCCTGGAAATGATGACACAGGTACGATGTCTGCATGGGCTATTTTCAATATGATAGGTTTTTATCCCGACTGTCCGGGATTGCCGGAATATACATTGACTACTCCGGTATTTAATAAAGTAACGATCCGCTTGGATCCTAAATGGTATAAGGAAAATGAGCTGGTAATTGAGAGTAATCGTACCGGATCGGAAACTCTTTATATAAATAAGGTGTTATTGGATGGTAAGAAGTTCAATAAATACCGCATTACCCACGATGAACTTGTTCATGGTAAACGCTTGATATTTGATTTGAAATAACACACAGTGTTTCATAGGTATCGTTTTTGGGTTGACAAGGCTGTCGGACTTTTCAGGGTACGGCAGCCTATTTTTTTTACATCTTACCTGAATAATCCTTTCAAAAAGATAGTGTCACTATATGTCTGCGATAGTGACACTATATCAGTGGTATAGTGACACCATTTACCTGGGATAGTGTCATTATCTTATTTTTATAAATATCCCCTTTTCCGTTTTAGTATTAAATATTTGGAATGTAGCCGATTACAAAGTTTCCTTTCATCCGTCTTTTATACGATCAGCGTATAATTAAGATGATGAATAGAAAGAAATTATTTCAACATATCCTTTGGATATTAATCGTAGCAGAATGTTTTCCAATGCTGGCTGTTGCTGCATCGAAACAAAAAGAACAACGTTACAAGATCGCCGTATGTGACTGGATGATATTGAAACGTCAGAAGATTGGTTCGTTCCAATTGGTGCATGAGTTGAAAGGAGATGGAGTCGAGTTGGATATGGGTAGTCTCGGTAAAAGAGAAATGTTCGATAACAAATTGCGTGAGCCCCATTTCCAGCAGCTATTTCGTGAAACAGCTCAGAACTATAATTTAGAGGTTCCTTCTATTGCTATGTCCGGTTTTTATGGACAGTCTTTTTTAGATCGTGCTAATTATAAAGAATTAGTCCGGGATTGTCTGGATGCAATGAAAGTAATGGGTGCCAAGGTCGCTTTTCTCCCTTTGGGTGGAGTGGAAGCAGGCTGGCAGGAAACTCCGGAACTTCGGACAGCTTTAATAAAACGGCTGAAGGAAGTAGGGGATATGGCTGCTTCGGAAAGAGTTGTAATTGGCATTGAAACTCAATTGGATGCAAGAGAAGAAGTGAAACTATTGAAAGAGATTAATTCTCCCGGTATCAAGATCTATTTTAAATTTCAGAATGCATTAGAGAATGGAAGAGATCTATGTAAGGAACTCAAGATTCTTGGAAAAAATAGAATTTGCCAGATTCACTGTACAGATACGGATGGAGTGACTCTTCCTTTCAATGAGCGGCTGGATATGAATAAGGTAAAAAAGACGCTTGACAAAATGGGCTGGAGGGGCTGGCTGGTTGTAGAACGCTCACGAGACAAGGATGATGTGAGGAACGTGAAGAAGAATTATGGAACGAATATTGAATATCTGAAAAAGGTATTTCAAGAGTAATATAATAATTGAGATAATAGGTAGGAGGGACTTCAAACATTATATGTCCTCTTACTATATTAAAAGTCCGAACTTAAAAAAGTTCGGACTTTTTTTTCACTATGCGAATCAAATCCTAATCCTATAGAGATATTGATGCTTTCTCATCCTTTATTTCGGATGCTTGTAACCATTTTGTTTTTTATTTAATTCACTGTTTCCGTTATGGTATCAATCAGCAGAATTTTGGTGGATTACAATGATCTTATCCATTCGTCCTTTATATGAATCGGTTAAAGTGGAAGTTAAAACGATGTGAAGATGTGGAGAAGAACGATGATTGGAATATAAAATATTTAAAAGAAAATTTTCAACAATGATGGGGAGGGGAATTATGATATAGTTTAATAAAACTAAGAGAAAAAACTTCAGATTCTATTTTTTATTCTTTTTAAGAGATTACGATTCTTTTAGTTGTATCTTTTTATTTATGTGAATAGATGTCTGATGATGTAATATATCATTTTATATAAATTAAAATTTAATCTATGAAGAGTAAACATTTATTCTTGCGAGTAAAAAGGGATAGTTTGGCATTTGCGGCAGCTATACTTCTTTTTAGTTCTTGTGTCGATGGATACAAGGATGATTGGACCTTCTCATCGGAAGTTCAGGGGGTAACCTTGGAATCACCGTCGACTGAAGGTTGGACTTTTACCAGAAACGTAGATATTACGTCTCTGGAAATTAAATGGCCGGTAGTGCTAGGAGCCGGTGGGTACCAAGTGACATTTTATAATATTGATGATCCTGACAATCCAGTTGTTATAGGCGAAGAGAATGAAGTCGTAGATAAATGTACGATTACGCGTGATATTACTGAAGATACAAAATATAAGGTTGCAGTCAGAGCATTAGGAAATCAGAAGTATAATAACGCTGATGCTGTTGCAGCTACGGAAATGACTTATAATACATTGGTTCGAGTACGTGAAACAATACCAACAGGAACTAATCTGACCGAATATTTTACGGCAAATCCGATTGAGCCTCTTGCAGAAGGAGAAGAAGAAATAGCTTATGAATTAGTGGCAGGTGGTGTATATGAAATGGATGGTAATATTGATTTAGGAACGACTACATTGACTATTCGTGGCGACAAAGTAAATCATGCCAAACTGACAATGAAAAGAAATGCTTCTTTTATAAATCGCGGAGCTGGTCTAAAAATTAAGTTTATAGATTTTGATTTTGATGCTGATACTTACAGTGCTTCTAATAGTAGAGGTGTCGTTATGTTCAATAGCACAGAAGCCGGTATAGTGCAGCAGCCTTATGTTTTCCAATCTTGTACTATAAAAGATCTTCCCGTACCATTATATTACTGTAATAATGGTTATGCTTTGTCGTCATTGTCTATTACTGATTGCTTGGTTAGCATTAATACAGCAAGTACTATATTTATAGCATTCAACGGTCAAGGTTGGATCAAAGATTTGAGCTTTTCAAACAGTACTATTTATTATACGGTTCCCGGATCTGCCTATTTTGTTCAGATGAGAGGACGTACTCCGTCAAACTTTAGCGGATCTGGCTGGAGTACATCGCTTCGGAAAATGAGTAATTGTACGTTCTATCAAATTGGCACTAACAATCGTTTCTTTAATAATGTAATAAACAGTAATAGTGCTGTGTTCTTTTTGGAAATGCAGAATACTATTTTTGCAGACTGTGTCGTAAGTTCGGCCACAGGAACTGAAGGTGTTTTCAGACGGATCTGTAATGCGGGAAATTATGGTAATGTAAATTATACACTTGGATATAATACTTATTATTATAGTGCTGTTCCGGGAGGATTCCTTGATTATGATACTAGTGATGAGAATGGACGAGACCATTCGGGAACAGCTATTAAGGTAGAGCCAAAGTTTGTGAATGCTGCTAACGGTGATTTTACTTTGAGTAGCTCGGAGCATATTGCGAATCGTTGTGGAGATCCACGTTGGCTTCCGACAACAGAATGAATACAATGTATAAACAATAACAGAATACTATGAGTAAAAGATATTTCATTTTAGGCTTATGTATGCTTTTTATACAAGCCTTTGCGCAAATCGTCTATGCCCAAAATGCACGTACGGTGACCGGGGTTGTTGTGGACGAATTTGGTGACCCAATTATTGGGGCTGCAATTAAGATTGTAGATTCTACGGTAGGCACGATAAGTGATATTGATGGTAAATTTAGCCTTCCCGTCCCGGAAGGGGGAAGATTGGCTGTTTCATTTGTAGGATACGTTTCTCAAACAATAACGAATTTGAATAATCCAAAGATTGTATTGAAAGAAGATGTAGCTAATCTGGATGAGGTGGTTATTGTAGGTTATGGTACACAAAAAATGAAAAACATAACGGGGGCGATTGAAACCATTACTCCGGATGAGATTAAAGATCTTTCGGTGGGTAACTTAGGTGATGCATTGAGCGGAATGATGAGTGGTTTGCATGTAAATTCGGGTGGTGGTCGTCCGGGTAGTACCCCAAGTCTACAAATACGCCAAAGTAATATCAATACCAGCATTACTCCCAATTCAACGCGTGGAGGTGATGCAGATCCTAGCCCATTATATGTAATTGACGATTTTATTTCTACAGAGGATGCATTTAATAATTTGGATGTGAGTGAAGTAGAAAGTATTACGGTTTTGAAAGATGCTTCGGCAGCTGTATATGGGGCACGTGCGGCTTACGGTGTCATATTGGTGAAAACCAAGCGCGGTAAGGTAGGTACACCTTCCATATCTTATACAGGGCAATTCGGTTTTACTGATGCTTTGAAAAAACCTAAGATGCTAAGTGCTTATGATTATGGACGTATTTATAATGCCGCACGTGTAGCTGGAACTTCTACCGGTGAATCGGAATCGGATAATAGAAGAACGCAATATTTCCAGGCTGACGAATTGGAAGCAATGAGAGGACTGAACTACGATTTGCTGGATGATGAGTGGAGTGCGGCTTGGACGCAACGCCACAGTTTCAGTATTAATGGCGGTACAGAGAAGGCTACTTATTTTGCGGGTGCATCTTACTATAATCAAGAAGGTAATATGGGACGTTTAGATTATGATCGTTGGAACTTCCGTGCGGGTGTTAATGCTAATATCGGTAAGTGGATTAAAGCCTCCTTACAGTTCTCAGGTGACATGGGTGAACAGAATAACTCACGTAATGGTATAACCAGTGGTGGGACAGATGCTGATTTTAATTCTCTAATGACACATTTGCCTTTTGTGCCCGGATATGTAGGTGGACGTCCTGTTATATATACAGGTATGGAAAATGTGTCTTCGGGCTTAAGTGCTGTACGACTATTCCATTTTGGAGCAGTTCAGGATTCTCCTGACAATACTCAAAATCAGACAAATAATATGTCCATAAACGGTTCATTGGAATATGATTTTGGTTGGAGCAAATGGTTGAAGGGGCTAAAAGTGAAAGGTTCTTATTCGAGGAGCATTATCAATAATAAGAGTAATAATATCGGTACTAAAATGAATGTCTACAGGCTGCTGGAACGTGGTGGCAGTGGAAATCACCTTTATACTGGCGATGATATAAATATAGATGATAGCAATTTTGGTACTTTTACTTTGGATAATGGTAATTTATTGAGCCGTGCGATGAATAAAACGGATAACTACCAGATGAACTTGACAGTCAGCTACGCACGTCAGTTTGGTTTGCATAATGTGAATGGATTGTTTTCTATTGAAAAGGCAGAATCGGAATATGAATATCTGACCGGTACTGTAACTGATCCTTTCAGCTTTACCGATGGACAATCTAATTCGACAGCTACCGGTGCGGATCAAACGACTACGTTCGGTCGTACGGAATCGGGTATGCTCTCTTATATCGGTCGTCTGAACTACTCGTATGCAGACAAGTATTTGTTTGAGTTCCTGCTTCGTTCGGATGCATCTACCAAATTTGCTCCTAGTAACTACTGGGGAATGTTCCCTTCATGGTCAGCAGGTTGGGTTATCTCGGAAGAAAGCTGGTTTAATAAAGAAAAACTAGGTATTGATTTCTTGAAAATTCGTGGTTCATTCGGTATTTTGGGAAGAGATAATATACAACCTTGGTTGTGGACACAACTTTATAGCCGAAATGCAGATGGAGGTCCTATATTTGGTACAGCCACCAATACCTATAGTGGTGCAACATTCCAAATGCCGCAAAGAGGGGTCAACGCAGATGTACATTGGGATAAAACCTACAAGACCAATTTAGGTATCGATGTCAGGATGCTGGATAGTAGACTGGGTATTACATTAGATGCTTACTATGATATGGGACGTGAGTTGTTCACAACTTTCACGGGTACTTCTTTCTATCCGACTACTGTAGGTACGCAGGCTACTCCTGAGAACTTTGGAGAAGTTGATACGTATGGTTTAGAACTTACTTTGAATTGGAAAGATAAAATCGGTAAAGATTTTTCTTATTGGGTAAAAATGACTACCGGTTACAGTGATAACAAGATTAAAGAAGCCGGATTCCAGGCTACTCCCGGTTTTGATGACATTGTTCGGGGTGAACGTTCCGACCGTGGTGTGTGGGGATACGAATGTATTGGCATGTTCCGCACCTATCAGGATATCGAAGAGTATTTCGCAGTGAATAAGATCACTTCTTATCTTGGGAATACGAAAGATAACATTCATCCGGGTATGTTGATCTATCGTGATGTACGTGGTCAGCGTAATGCCGATGGTACTTATGGTGAAGCAGATGGCGTGATTGATCAGAATGACTATGTGAAGATTTCCAATCGTGCCAATAATCCTTATGGATTGACTTTTAATTTTGGTGCTTCGTATAAGAACTTCTCATTCAGTGCTCAATTTGGTGCAAGCTGGGGTACTTATGCTCTTGTACAGACAGACTTACGTCAGGAAAAATACGATGATCTGGAATATAAAAATGTATCTGCCATGTGGAAAGATATGTATGTGTATGAAGATGTATTGGATGCCGGTGGTAATGTAGTGGCGCCAATGAACCGGAGTGCTAAATATCCAAACTTAAGATATAGTGCCATAAACGGTCAGGCTTCTACATTTTGGAAAGTTAGCGCAGCCAGCGTTCGATTACGTAATTTGACAGTTGCTTATAGCCTTCCGAAGGAATGGACAAATCGGATCGGCATCAGCAGTTGCCGTCTGAATTTGACTGCTCAGAACCTTTTAAACTTTTACAATCCTTATCCTGATGGTGTTTGGAGTACATGGGGAGGCACTTATGGAAGATATCCTAATTTGCGTAAAGTAACTTTAGGTGTTAATGTCTCATTCTAATATCAAAGAAGATTATGAAAGAAAAGATAAATAAAATATGTTTGACAGCATCGATGGTGACAGGACTAATCTGTTTTACTGGATGCAGCGATGATTTTCTGAAAGACAAGAAAGTATATGGAAGCTATGACGCTTCGGTTGTGTACGAAAATTATGAAACAGCCAAAAGTCGTGTGGACTTTTTATATCAGTCTTTATTGCCTAGTTCTACCGGAGGTTCCAATGCTTTGACCGATATAACCAGTGCGGGTATTGATGACGATTTTTCCAAATGTACGGAGGAATATGGAGACTACTCTATTTTCAATGATCCTACGGCATCTCTTACTATTCAGACTGTTCCCGATTATTTTTATGTAATCAACAGTGAAAGAAGTCCTTGGGGACGTATCCGCGAATGTAATAATGTGATTGAAGGTGTGACGGGAAGTGCGACTCTTTCGCAGACAGAGAAAGAACAATTACTCGGACAAGCTTACTTTTTTCGTGCATGGCGTTATTATCTGTTGGTGAAAATGTATGGTGGTGTTCCCATTGTAGACCACGTCCAGAATCCGGTGATAGGTGATGGTAATGGTGAGAATCTGGTCATTCCTCGTTCCTCGACTAAGGCTTGTATAGACTTTATATGCGATGACTTGGAACTGGCAGCCAGCTATCTTCCTGCACGTTGGCAGAATGAAGGGCAGGATTACGGACGCATAACCGCCGGTGCAGCACTTGCTCTAAAAGGTCGTACATTGTTGCTTTATGCTAGTCCACTTTTTAACCGTGCCGATGACGCATCTCGTTGGAAAGATGCTTACGACGCCAATTTTGCTGCCATCACTAAACTGAATGAAGGTAACTTCGGACTTGCTTATGAAGGCAATGGCGGAGAAGACAATGCCAAGAATTGGGCCAGAATGTTCGCCACTTATACAGGTGGAAGCGAAGCCGTATTTGTTACTTTATATAATAATGTGTCTCCTATTGCTTCACAAAACATCAACCGATACAACTTGTGGGAGCAGGGAATCCGACCAGGAAATATAAACGGAGGCGGAGGAAAGACTCCTACAGCGGAAATAATAGACATCTTCCCGATGATTGACGGTAAGAAACCGATGGAATCAGGAGTTCATTATGACCCTAAAAAGTTCTTTCTAAATCGTGACCCGCGTTTCTACCGTACATTTGCATTTCCGGGGGTAGAGTGGAAATTCAACAGTGGCAATGTCGATTTTTCAGGAGCAACGATGTCTGGTTTATGCCCAACCCGTTATACCAGTGGTGCGAACTATGAACTTTGGAATTATTGTTGGTATACTACGGCTGATGAGCGTAATAATCCGAGTAGAAGCGGTTTTGCAGCCGATATGCTGGGCACTAAGAATAGAGGAGTCTATGTTCGTAAACGTTCGGATGATTTTGATTTGGGCACTAGTCTTTATGTGTTTACTGATAACAGCAGTGGTGATCAGCAGGGATTCAGACGATCGGCAGCTCCTTACATGGAGATACGGTATGCGGAAGTATTGCTGAATCTGGCAGAATCAGCTTGTGGTGCGGGCGGCACTTATCATGCGGAAGGGGTCAAGGCGCTGAAAGCCGTACGTGGCAGAGTAGGCTATACGAGTGCAAATAATTATGGCCTGGATGCGGCGATTGAAACTGACCGTGCTAAATTGTTTGAAGCTATATTGTATGAACGTCAGGTAGAGTTGGCTTTTGAAGGTAAACGTGCGTATGATATGCGTCGTTGGATGCTATTTGACGGAGGTGTAGGACAAGGTGCTTTGAATGCAAGTTGGGCATTGAGTGGCTTTGGAGGTAATACTTGTACTTATTTGGGTGTGACTCCGATGAATGAACGTGGTAAGAGATATCGCATAGAAATCAATGTTGAAGGTACCGGGTCTGCAAATAATGACAGTGATCCGATTAAAAACGTAGAGCGACCAGCAGCACTGACATTGAATGAGAAGATTGCTACGGAAGCAGACGGAGAAACGATTCTTGATCCGGCTGTGTCAAGTATATGTACATTCTATGATACCTATTTCTCACGTAAAGATATCAGTCTTGATGGTAATGTGCTGGACATTAATCCTTATTTCCAACCCAGATATTATTTCTTTGGATTGCGTCAAAGTGCACAGCAAACTAATGCGACATTGTATCAGACCATTGGTTGGGAAGATTATGCTCACGGTGGTATGGGTACTTTCGACCCATTGGCAGAATAAAAGATTTTTCTGATTCCCGGAAAAAAGTAATTTAATATAAAAAGGTGGCCTCAAGGCACTTTCCTTTTAATAGGAAAAGTGTCTTGAGGCCTTTTTTTGCATATAATTTCCAATTAACTTCATTTTTGTTCTTTTTATGTGATTACATATCTTTAAATCATACGTCCTTTTTATGTATGAAGAAAAAGAAGAGTGGTATATGTATTTTATGATTATTTAAGTAGTTTACTAACATGTCTTCATTCAAGAGCTTATGGGAAGCTTCTTATAATTGTTATCAAGATGGAAAGCAATTCACAAGATTAACTGACTGTCAAAGTAGGGAGCTGAATAAATTGCATTTTCACTTTAATGCCTCACTCATCAGAGTGTGAATATAGCTAAAGTGAAAGTATTAGAAAAAGGAAAGGCATCATTAATGGTATCAGTTAAAGTGCTGTGCCATAATATATTTCTCATTAAACGATTTATTTTAGTGTTAGGAATCAAACCGAACAAAGAAATAAATCGAAAACTGTGGAAAGAAGCCATTAGTTTTGCAGCCATTACTGCATAAATGTGAATGAAATGTTTAACGGACTATTGTATATAATATTCAACTTAAATATTGATAACATAAGAACGTATTGTTTAATTTAAATTTAATGTATGAAAAGTAATCGTTTATTTTTACGAAGAAGAACACGTGGACTGTTATTCGCTACGTTATTATTTCTTTTAAGTAGCTGTACCATAGGGTATCACGAAGACGAATCTTTTGAGTCGGATGTGAAAAATGCTACACTGGAATCTCCCCAATTGGAGAATGTAAAAGTGGAACTTGATGCCACAGGAGAAAATGCAACTATTGAATGGCCTGTAGTGCATGGAGCAGAAGGTTATGAGTTTTCTTGGTATGTAGTTGATGATCCTGAAAATCCGATAGCTGTAGTTGAAGGAGAGTTTATCGATGGTTGTAGCGTTGAATTGGAAGTAGAAGAAGATACAAAATATAAATTCTTAATTAAAACCATTGGAAATAAACAGTTTAATAACAAAGATGCAGAAAAAGCCTGTGAAATAAGTTTTTCAACTTTACTTGAAACATATGCATCCATTCCTAGTGGAGTAGATTTGACTCAATGGTTTATTGATAATCCGCTTCCAGAGACTGATATGGAACCTAATGAAGATGGCACTTTAAAAGAGTTGGCATATGAATTAGAGGCTAACGGTGAATATACTATATCAGGTCCAATAGATTTTGGAGCACGTAAAGTTACAATTCGTGGAAATAAAATTAATCATTCGAAAATTACATTTGGTCAAAGTGGTAGAATATTAACACAGAATGGTTTGAAGATAAAGTTTATGGATTTCTATTGTAATGCAATGGAGAAAGGTTCTTCTGATGCTTCATTAATTGGATTAAGTAAGACTCCAAATGAACAATTAAAAGTATCTTCTGGAGAATACGTTATTAAAGATCCCATCGTTATTCAGTTTTGTAATGTATATGACCTTAATAGGCATTTATTATATGATTCAGGGAAAAAATATTGTGTGGAAAACTTTACAGTAAAAGCTTCTTTTATTAGATGTAATCAGTCTAATACGATTGTGTATTTTAATAAAGGTAGTTTTATTAATATAACATTTAAAGAGAGTACTCTTTGCAGTACTGTACAGAATGGAAGTTATTTTGCACAGGTAAATGGTAACAGACCTAACAAGATTACTGGATATTCAAATGGAACTTTTAATTTTTATAATTGTACAGTATACAATCTTGCTTATAGCAAAGACTTTACTAATTGGAATAGCTATAGAGGACAAGCATGCTTAACACTAAATTTCTCCAGAACTATTTTTGTAGATTGTGGTAAAGGAGATATGACGAATAAAATAATGGGTAATGCAAATATGTCTAGAAATTTTGAATATAATACTTATTGGTATAATGGTAGTCAAAGTAATGATAAATATGATACAAATACTCTTGATACAGATCCTGGCTTCATTAATGCTGCGAATGGTGATTTTACTGTAACTGGAGCAAGCCAGCTTGAAAAGAGAACTGGTGATCCACGGTGGCTTCCACTTGTTGAAGAGTAAGTAAAGTAGTATGATAATAAAAATTAAATGCAATGAATAAGAAAAATATTATTCTCAGTTTATTCATCGGTACACTGTTGACTTTTGTTATGCCATTGTGTGCCCAGAATCAGACAGTAACTGGACTTGTTGTAGATGTAAGTGGTGAACCGATAATAGGTGCTACTGTCATGGTGGTAAATGGGACAGTAGGTACAGTGACAGATATTGATGGGAAATTTAATATTAAGGTTGCTCCAAAAAGCAAATTGAAAGTTTCCTTTGTTGGATATACTTCACAAATTATATCTGATTTAAAAAATCCTAGGATTGTACTTTTAGAAGATCAACTGAAATTAGATGAAGTTGTAGTACTTGGTGATTATGGTTCTCAGAAATTACGTAATGCAACAGGTGCCATTGAAACGATTTCCACCGAAGAATTGAAAGATTTGTCAGTGGGTAGTTTGGGTGACGCGTTAGCTGGTAAAATAAATGGTTTACATGTATCACTTAGTGGTGGGCGCCCAGGTAGTACACCAAGCTTACAGATTCGTCAAAGTTCAGTGAATACTACCATTACTCCAAGTTCTGATTTAGGAGGTAATGCAAGCCCTACTCCACTATATGTTATTGATGGCTTTATTGCAGATGAAGGTGCTTTCAATAATTTAGATATAAATGAAGTAGAAAATGTGACTGTTTTAAAGGATGCTGCAGCGGCTGTATATGGAGCACGTGCTGCGTATGGTGTTGTGCTGGTTAAGACTAAACAAGGAAAAGTCGGTGCTCCCAAAATTTCTTATTCAGGACAGTTTGGTTATACAGATGCATTGATGTTACCTAAGATGCTAAATGCCTATGATTACGGTCGTATATACAATGCTGCTCGTGCTGCTAATACTGCTACTAAGGATCAAGAATCCGATGACTTGAGGGTACAACTTTTTCAATCTGATGAATTGGAGGCAATGAAGGGTATGAATTATAATTTATTAGATAAAGAATGGAGTGCGGCTTTGACGCAGCGTCATAGTGTCAACATTAGCGGGGGAACAGAAAAAGCAACTTATTTCGGTGGTGTTTCGTATTATCAGCAAGAAGGTAATATAGGGCGCTTGGACTATAATCGTTGGAACTATCGTGCTGGTGTAAATGCTAATATTTCAAAATGGATGAAAGCTTCTTTGCAGGTATCTGGTAATTATGGAGAGACAAATAAACCTAAAAATGTAAAAGGTGGTGGCTCTGATGGTGATTTTGAATCTTTAATGTTACATGTACCTTATGTGCCTGATCAAGTAAATGGATATTATATTTTTCATTCAGGTATGGAAAATATAACTAATCCAAGTGATCAGCAGAAGTATAATTTTGCAGCAGTACAGAATGCGTCAGATAATGTTGAGAATCAGAATCAGAATTTTTCTCTTAACGGTTCATTAGAGTATGATTTTGGTTGGAGTAAATACTTACGTGGTTTGAAGGTAAAAGCTTCTTATTCAAAAAATATAAGTACAGGGAAAACAAATACTATCGGTACAAAAATCGATGTATATCGCCTTATATCCCGTGGTGGCAGTGGTGGTCACCTTTATGTTGGTGACGAGATTGAATACAATGCTAATACATTGGGATTGTATGAGTTGAATAATGGCAACTCTTTGGGGCGTAGTATGAATCGCTCAGATAGTTATCAAATGAACTTAACAGTAAGCTATGCACGTCAGTTTGGTAAGCATTATGTCAGTGGTTTGTTCTCTATTGAAAAAGCAGAATCAGAATGGGAAGATTTGAATGGTAGTCTTACAGACCCATTACCTTTTACAGATGGCCAATCTAGTTCTGTGGATTCCAATGCAGAAGGTTTTGCTCAAACTGTGACGTTTAACCGCAGTGAGTCTGGTATGCTTTCTTATGTTGGTCGTGTGAATTATTCATATGATGATAAATATTTGTTTGAGTTTATGCTCCGTTCTGATGCCTCTGCCAAATTTGCTCCTCAGAATTATTGGGGAATGTTCCCTTCATGGTCTGCCGGCTGGGTTATTTCAGATGAAAAATGGTTTGATAAAGACAAGACAAAAATCGACTTTTTGAAGATACGTGGTTCGTTTGGTATTCTTGGTAAAGATAATGTGAATGCTTGGCTTTGGACTCAGCTTTACACCCGTAATCCAGACAAAGGACCGATCTTTGGAACTAATTCTAGTACAAATACAAGTGCTACGATTCGTATGCCGAAACAAGGAGTAAATCCTGATGTACATTGGGATAAGACTTATAAAACTAATTTTGGTATTGATATGGCCTTTTTGAAGAATCGAATGAGCGCTAATTTGGACTTCTATTATGATATGGGCCGTGAAATGTTTGCTTCACATCAAGGAACTTCTTATTATCCGAATACGGTAGGAATACAACCTGCTCCAGAAAACTTTGGTGAGGTAGATACATATGGTGTTGAATTGTCATTAGGATGGAAGGATAAAATTGGAAAAGACATGTCATATTGGGTAAAACTTACAACAGGATACAATGATAATAAAATCAGAGAGACAGGTTGGAAGGCTGCATATGATTTTGATAAATTAGTGAGAAATGAACGTTCTGATAGAGGACTATGGGGTTATGAATGTATAGGTATGTTCCGTAGTTATCAGGAAATTAATGAGTACTTTGATAAATATAGTATTACTAAATATTTAGGAAATACAAAAGAAAATGTACATCCTGGTATGCTGATTTATAAGGATGTACGTGGACAATATGATGAATCAACTGGAACTTTTGGTCCGGCAGATGGTATTGTTGATGAACAAGATTATATAAAAATTTCTCACCGTGCTAGTAATCCTTACGGTGGAACTTTAAATTTCGGTTTCTCTTATAAAGATTTTTCTATTAGTGCGCAGTTTGGTGCAAGTTGGGGAGCATATTCCTTAGTTCCTACAACTATGCGTAAAGAAAGTTACTCTGAATATAGTAATGTGTCGGCAATGTGGAAAGATATGTTTGTATATGAGGATATTTATGACGCTAATAATATAGTTACAGTAGCACAAAACAGAAATGCAAAATACCCGAATATTCGCTATAGTAGCGTAAATGGTGCACCCTCTACTTTTTGGAAAGTAAGTGCAGCAACAGTGCAACTTCGTAATATGACAGTAGCTTATGCATTGCCTAAAGAATGGCTAAAAATAATTGGCATTAGTAGTTGCCGTTTCAATCTTACTTGCCAAAATGTATTTAACTTCCTAAACCCTTATCCAGAAGGAGCATGGGCTTCTTGGGCGGGAAGCTATGGATATTATCCGAACTTACGTAAATTCACGTTAGGTGTTAATGTTTCATTTTAATAATTTGAATACAATGATGAAGAAAATAAATAAGTATGGTTCAATTGCATTACTGACCATAACAGCTGCCATCTTTACAGGTTGTAGTGATCAATTTTTGGAAGACAAAAAATTATATGGAAGTTTTAACGGTACGACTATTTATGAAAACTATGAGTCAGCTGATAACCGTATAGCTTACTTGTATTATATCATGCTGCCGAGTGCGACGGGTGGATCTGATCTGACTGGTTCTATGGGTGATATGCCAAGCACAGGAACAAGTGATCAATATTCGAAATGTACAGAAGAATATGGAGGGATATCAGGTTTGATGAATCCTAATTCTCCTCTAGATTATGAAACTGTTACTGATTATTTTAATCTAGATAACAATTATTCTCCTTGGGTGCGTATTCGTGAGTGTAATGATATGATCGAAGGAGTGATTGGCAGTGAAAGTTTAACTGAACGCCAAAAGCAGTTATTGTTGGGACAAGCATTTTTCTTCCGTGCATGGCGTTATTATTTAATGGTAATGATGTATGGTGGTGTACCTATTATTGATAATGTACAAAATCCTATAATTGGAGATAGTGAAGGTATTCATTTGGTAGTTCCACGCTCGTCTACAAAAGAATGTATTGATTTTATTTGCAAAGATTTGCAAACAGCTGCTGATTATCTGCCAGCACGTTGGGAGTCAGAAAATAAGAATTTTGGACGCATAACATCGGGGGCAGCATTGGCTTTAAAAGGTCGTGTGGAATTGTTATATGCCAGTCCGCTTTTTAATAGGGCGGATGATGTTACACGATGGGAAACTGCATATCAAACAAACTTAGCTGCTGTAAAAAAACTGGAAGAAGGTAATTTTGGATTGGCTTATGAAAACAATTCAGGAAAGAATGCAGCAGGTTGGGGAAAGATATTCTCCGATTATATTGGCTCAGAAGGTGGTGGAGGAACTGTTTCTGAGGCAGTATTAGTAACTTTATATAATAATGTATCACCAGCCGAGCACTTACAGCTTGAAAAATGGAATGGATGGGAACATTCTCTTCGCCCAGCTAATGCTGGAGGTGGGGGTGGTATGACTCCCACTGCAGAAATGGTTGATCTTTTTCCAATGGCGGATGGGAAGAAACCAAATGACATGAATGGATCTTATGATTATAATCAAGAACTTTTCTTTTTAAACCGCGATCCAAGATTTTATCGCACTTTTGCGTTCCCTGGTGTAGAATGGAAGTTTGATAGTGATGACTTGAAATCTTTTGGTGAAAAAGGTCAATTACCTTATGGCATTAATGGGTATACTACAGGGAATAATTACAAGTTGTGGAATTATTGTTGGTATGATAATGTAGATGATCGTAATAGTAACTCTAAGTCAGGCTATGCAGCTGATTGTCTAGGTACCAAAAATACGGGGATTTATTTGCGTAAGCGTACAGATGATTTAGCACTCAATTCTAATCCTTTATATATCTTTGAAAAGACTTCAGGTAATGGATTCAGACAGTCTGCTGCTCCATATATGGAAATACGTTTTGCCGAAGTATTATTGAATTATGCGGAGGCTGCTTGTGGGGCAAATCATTTTGACGAGGCAGTGAATGCTCTTAAACGAATTCGTAAGCGTGTAGGATATACAGATAATTGTGGATTAGATCCAGCTATTTTTAATGATCGTGCCAAACTATTTGAGGCTATACTTTATGAACGTCAAATAGAACTTGCTTATGAAGGTAAACGTTTCCACGATGTGCGACGTTGGATGTTATTTGATGGTGGAGTGGGCCAAGAAGCACTGAAATCGACTTGGAAACTTACAGGTTTTAATGGCAATACATGTAACTATTTAGGAGTTGAACCATTGAATGGTCAGAGAAGACATCGGATTGAGGTTTATGCAAAAAATTTTATTGCTGCTAAAAGTAATAATGTCTACAATGAAGATAAAACAATAAAAGAAACCTATGATGAATTATGGAATAAACGTCCGACAGCATTAAGTTTGACTGAAGATATAACTTGTACAGAATCAGCCGATGATGAAATAACATATGCAGATGCAAAGGTAAAGGCATTGGCTCAGTTTTATCAAGAACATTTTAAACGTAAAAATCTTAGTACTGACGGTAATGATGAAACTATTCTTCCAACATTTAAACCTTATTATTATATCTTAGGTTTTAAGAAGAATGCGATGCAAAACAATGTGTCATTAGAACAAAATATAGGATGGGGCGACTATTGGAGAGGTGGAGCTGATGGTACCTTTGATCCTTTGGCAGAGTGAATTCGTTTATCAAAATAATTACTTGATCTGAAGAATGTTCATTCTGAAATAAACCTAAGGACCATTTATCACTTTGATCTTTTGAAAAGAATATTAAGGAATAAGTGGTCCTTTTGTATTTAAAGTTAGAATAGAAAAATATATTATATTTTCTGATTACATATTTCCTTGTTTTGCGTCTTATTATTGTATTTTAGAATGATCAATCTCACAAAACCTAATAAAAATGAAGAAGAAACATGTACTTTTAGTAGCTTTTGCAGCTGCAATGTTGACTCCGACCGTTGTATGGGCACAATACCCGCAGATAACTGACGAAGCCAAAGCGAATTATACAAAGATGATGACCGAGGAACGGAAACGTTCTGATGAAGCATGGGAGAAAGCGTTACCTATAGTACTGAAAGAAGCAAAAGAAGGACGTCCTTATATCTCATGGGCTGGTCGTCCCTATGATTTGCCACAAGCTAGAATTCCCTCGTTTCCGGGTGCTGAAGGAGGTGGAATGTATAGTTTTGGTGGTCGTGGAGGTAAAGTAATTACGGTTACTAATCTGAATGATCGTGGTCCGGGTTCATTCCGCGAAGCTTGTGAGACAGGTGGTGCACGTATTATTGTATTCAATGTGGCTGGTATCATTCGTCTGGAATCTCCGATTATTGTTCGAGCACCTTACGTTACTATTGCCGGACAGACAGCACCGGGTGATGGTGTCTGCATTGCCGGAGAATCATTTTGGGTGGATACACACGACGTAGTTGTACGTCATATGAGATTCCGTCGTGGAGAAACAAAAGTATGGCATCGTGACGACTCTTTCGGTGGTAATCCGATTGGTAATATCATGATAGACCACTGTTCATGTACATGGGGACTGGACGAAAATATTTCTTTCTATCGTCATATGTACGATCCGAGTGAAGGCCAATATGAAAGCAAGGACTTGAAACTTCCGACAGTCAATGTGACTATTCAGAATACAATTTCTGCAAAAGCTCTGGATACCTATAATCATGCATTCGGTAGCACACTGGGAGGTGAGAACTGTGCATTTATGCGTAACCTTTGGGCCAGCAACTCTGGTCGCAATCCGTCTGTAGGCTGGAATGGAGTATTCAACTTCGTTAATAATGTAGTATTTAATTGGGTGCATCGTTCTTCTGATGGTGGCGATTATACCGCCATGTTCAATATGATCAATAACTATTATAAACCCGGTCCTGCTACTCCAAAGAATAATACGGTAGGCTGCCGTATTCTGAAACCGGAAGCCGGACGCAGTAAACTGAATTATAAGGTATACGGTCGCGTGTATGCTGATGGTAACGTTATGGAAGGCTATCCGGAAATCACGAAAGATAACTGGAATGGTGGTATCCAAATCGAGAGTCAGCCAAATACAGCCGGATATACTGAGAATATGCGGAGCTATGAGCCGTTTGCAATGCCTTATATCAAAATTACATCAGCTAATGATGCTTATGATTATGTGACAAAACATGTCGGTGCCAATATACCCTGCCGTGATATCGTGGACGAACGCATCATAGAAGAAGTAAAAACAGGTATTCCTTATTATGATAAGAAACTTGCGAAGGATGCTAATGGTGATCTTACAGGCCTGTCTCCTAAGTCAATGGGAGAGGACGGTCAGTTTAAATATCGTCGTTTACCCAAAGATTCTTATAAGATAGGTATCATTACTGATATTCGTCAGATGGGTGGTTTCCCCGAATACAAAGGGACTCCGTATGTAGATACTGATGGTGACGGTATGCCGGATGAATGGGAAATTGCTAATGGATTGAATCCGAATGATCCAAGTGATGCTAATAAAGATTGTACAGGTGATGGATATACGAATATTGAAAAGTATATCAATGGAATCAGTACAAAACACAAAGTAGACTGGAGAGATTTAAAAAATAACTACGATACATTGGCTGAGAAAGGAAAATTAATGTAATCTGCAACCGGTATCGGTATAAGATACCGGGACTGGGTTTCCTTTTGGCATATGGTATAAAAAATAAGATGAAATGAAAAAGATAGTTTTAATGTCTCTGTTGTTTCTTTGCGGTTGGATATCTGCTGGAGCAGTCGATTTGAACAAAGAGAATCGTGATCCGAAATATGTGGAGTCTATCGTCAACCGTTCGCAAAAGATTGTAGATAAACTCGGACTGACGGATGCAAAAGTGGCTGAAGATGTTTGTAATGTGATTGCCAATCGCTATTTCGAATTGAATGATATTTATGAAATACGGGATGCAAAGGTGAAGGCAGTCAAAGAATCGGGGTTGACCGGTGATGCGAAAAATGAAGCATTGAAGGCTGCTGAAAACGAAAAAGATGCGGCTTTGTACCGTTCTCATTTTGCCTTTCCGGCCAGCTTGTCTCTCTTCTTGAATGAAGAACAGATAGAAGCGGTGAAAGATGGAATGACTTATGGTGTGGTGAAAGTGACTTATGAAGCTACGCTTGATATGATTCCTTCTTTGAAAGAAGAAGAAAAGGTACAAATCTATGCCTGGTTGGTGGAAGCGCGTGAGTTTGCCATGGATGCGGAAAATTCAAATAAGAAACATGCGGCTTTCGGCAAGTACAAAGGACGTATCAACAATTATCTGGCCAAGAGGGGATATAATTTGACGAAAGAACGTGAAGAGTGGGCCAAACGTGTGAAAGCACGGGGAGGAACGCTGTAAAAGTATAGAATCCGGTAAAAAAAGGATTGGTAACCAATGAGATACTATAAAAAGAAGTGGAATTCTTTCCCATTATTAAATGGTTAGTTTGTTTGATGGAGGAAAAGGGTGGCTCGGAGAGTCGCCCTTTTTATCGTCTCTAAATTTTGATTCTGACGAATCTTCCAATCTATTTGAGTACAAATCCGGCTTTTCATCGTCTCTGTATAAAGGATATTAGTATAGTGTAAAAGAATCATAGAAATGGGAAAGTTAAGAAATACATTAGCTGCAATAAGCATCCTGCTTTTAGCTTCTTGTGGAGGGAATAAAGATTATTATATGTTCACTTCATTTCATGAGCCGGCTGATGAAGGTTTGAGATATCTGTATAGTGAAGACGGAATGCACTGGGACAGTATTCCCGGTGTTTGGCTGAAGCCGGAATTGGGACAACATCGCCTGATGCGCGACCCTTCCATGGTGCGTACGCCGGATGGTACTTATCATTTGGTATGGACCACCAGCTGGAAAGGGGATTTAGGCTTTGGTTATGCAAATTCCAAAGACTTGATTCACTGGTCGGAGCAACAAATGATTCCTGTAATGGCAGACGAACCGACCACTGTCAATGTATGGGCTCCGGAGATTTTTTATGATGACGAGAGCGAACAGTTTATGGTAGTATGGGCTTCATGTGTACCAGGTCGTTTTGAAAAGGGAATCGAAGAAGAAGAGAATAATCATCGTTTATACTACATCACTACAAAGGATTTTAAGACAGTATCCAAGGCGAAAGTATTATATGATCCCGGTTTCAGCTCGATTGACGCTGTCATTGTGAAGCGGGCAAAAAATGATTATGTAATGGTGCTCAAAGATAATACACGTCCCGAACGTAATCTGAAAATTGCTTTTTCTGACTCTCTGACAGGACCTTATTCGCCGTCATCACAACCATTTACCGAATCGTTTGTAGAGGGACCGACTGTCGAGAAATTAGGTGATGATTATCTGATCTATTTTGATGTTTATAAAAAGAAAATATACGGTGCCATGCGTACCCGTGATTTTAAGAACTTCACGGATATCACAGAAAGTGTGAGTGTGCCTGTCGGGCATAAACACGGAACCATCTTTAGAGCTTCAGAATCAGATGTTAAAACATTGCTGGAAGAAAGCAAGAAGAAATAAACTTAAACTAGATAAGTTGAATCCGGAATAAACTAAAACCTGAAATAAATCATGAACAACTCAACGAAGATTCTTCTTGTATTGGCTGCCGGATGGATGGCGACTACCATTCAGGCGCAGACTCCGCAGGACAGAATCCATTACACAGGAAAAGAATTATCGAATCCCACCTATCACGACGGACAATTGTCTCCGGTAGTGGGAGTGCATAATATTCAACTGGTGCGTGCCAACCGCGAGCATCCGGAAGCGTCGAACGGCAATGGATGGACTTACAACCATCAGCCTATGCTGGCTTACTGGAACGGTCAGTTTTATTATCAGTATCTGGCAGATCCGTCAGATGAACATGTACCACCTTCCCAAACGTTCCTCATGACCTCGAAAGACGGTTATCAATGGACAAATCCGGAAATAGTGTTTCCTCCTTACAAAGTGCCGGACGGATATACCAAAGAATCCCGTCCGGGTATGCAGGCAAAAGACTTGATTGCTATCATGCACCAGCGTGTAGGCTTTTATGTATCTAAGTCGGGCAGATTGATTACGATGGGAAATTACGGAGTAGCTTTGGATAAGAAAGATGATCCGAACGACGGAAACGGTATCGGTCGGGTAGTACGTGAGATAAAGAAGGACGGTTCGTTCGGACCGATTTATTTCATTTATTACAATCATGGATTTAACGAAAAGAATACCGATTATCCCTATTTTAAAAAGAGCAAAGACCGGGAATTCGTAAAGGCTTGCCAGGAAATACTGGATAATCCGCTTTATATGATGCAATGGGTAGAAGAAGCTGACCGTGAAGATCCGATCATTCCACTGAAAAAAGGATATAAAGCGTTCAACTGCTATACATTGCCCGATGGACGCATTGCGAGTCTTTGGAAACACGCTTTGACTTCGATCAGTGAAGATGGGGGACATACCTGGGCAGAACCTGTGCTTCGTGCAAAAGGATTTGTCAACAGTAATGCAAAAATCTGGGGACAACGTCTGAGCGATGGAACCTATGCTACGGTTTATAATCCGTCGGAATTCCGCTGGCCGTTGGCTATTTCGTTGAGTAAGGACGGATTGGAGTATACTACATTAAACTTGGTACATGGTGAAATTACTCCGATGCGCTATGGAGGAAATTACAAATCATATGGTCCTCAATATCCCCGTGGCATTCAGGAAGGAAACGGAGTGCCTGCAGATGGTGATTTATGGGTTTCATATAGCGTGAATAAAGAAGATATGTGGATTTCCCGCATTCCTGTTCCGGTACAGATTAATGCTTCTGCACACGCGGATGATGATTTTTCAAAGTCGGGATCAATAGCTGAGTTGACCAATTGGAATATTTATTCTCCGGTTTGGGCACCCGTTTCTTTAGAAGGAGAATGGTTGAAGCTACAAGATAAAGATCCCTTCGACTATGCGAAGGTAGAACGTAAGATTCCGGCTTCGAAAGAATTGAAAGTCTCATTTGATTTGTCGGCAGGACAGAATGATAAAGGTATACTTCAGATTGATTTCCTGGATGAGAACAGCATTGCCTGTTCACGATTGGAACTCACTCCGGACGGTATTTTCCGTATGAAAGGTGGTTCACGTTTTGCAAATATGATGAACTATGAAGCAGGAAAGACTTATCATGTAGAAGCTGTTCTTTCGACTGCCGATCGTAATATTCAAGTGTATGTGGATGGTAAGAGGGTAGGGCTGCGTATGTTCTATGCTCCGGTAGCAACGATTGAACGGATTGTTTTCCGTACCGGAGAAATGCGTACATTCCCGACTGTGGATACTCCTGCTGACCAAACCTATGATTTGCCCGATGCAGGCGGACAGGAACCATTGGCAGAATATCGTATAGCCAATGTGAAGACTTCGTCCACCGATAAGGACGCTTCTTCCGCTTTTTTGAAATATGCAGACTTTAGTCATTATGCAGAATCTTTCAATGGCATGGAAGATGAAAATATTGTTCAGGCTATTCCCAATGCCAAGGCTTCGGAATGGATGGAAGAAAATATCCCTTTGTTTGAATGCCCGCAGCGTAATTTTGAAGAAATGTATTATTATCGTTGGTGGTCATTGCGTAAGCATATCAAGGAGACTCCCGTCGGATATGGTATGACCGAGTTTCTGGTTCAGCGTTCTTATTCGGATAAGTATAACCTGATTGCCTGTGCTATCGGACATCATATTTATGAAAGTCGTTGGCTGCGTGATCCGAAATATCTGGATCAGATTATCCATACATGGTATCGTGGCAATGATGGAGGACCGATGAAGAAGATGGATAAGTTCAGTTCATGGAATGCAGATGCTGTACTGGCACGCTATATGGTGGATGGCGATAAAGATTTCATGCTGGATATGACGAAGGATCTGGAAACGGAATATCAGCGTTGGGAACGTACCAACCGTTTGAAGAACGGACTGTATTGGCAGGGTGATGTACAGGATGGCATGGAGGAATCCATCAGTGGCGGCCGAAATAAGAAATATGCCCGTCCGACGATTAACAGCTATATGTATGGTAATGCAAAAGCCCTTTCGATAATGGGAATCCTTTCCGGTGATGAAGGAATGGCTATGAGGTATGGTATGAGAGCGGATACATTAAAGAGTCTCGTAGAAAACGATTTATGGAATACACGCCATCAGTTCTTTGAAACGATGCGTACTGACTCTTCCGCCAATGTGCGCGAGGCAATCGGATATATTCCGTGGTATTTCAATTTACCGGATACAACAAAGAAATATGAAGTTGCCTGGAAAGAAATTATGGATGAGAAAGGATTTTCTGCTCCTTATGGATTGACTACGGCAGAACGCCGTCATCCGGAATTCCGCACACGCGGAGTCGGTAAATGTGAATGGGACGGGGCTATCTGGCCGTTTGCTTCTGCACAGACGTTAACTGCAATGGCTAATTTCATGAATAATTATCCTCAGACCGTTTTGTCTGACAGCGTATATTTCCGTCAGATGGAATTGTATGTAGAGTCGCAGTATCATCGTGGACGTCCATATATTGGCGAGTATCTGGACGAAGTAACCGGATATTGGCTGAAAGGCGATCAGGAGCGTAGTCGCTATTACAATCATTCTACTTTCAATGATTTGATGATTACCGGATTGATTGGACTTCGTCCGCGTCTGGATGATACGATAGAGATTAATCCGCTGATTCCGGCAGATAAATGGGATTGGTTCTGTCTGGATAATGTTTTATATCATGGTCATAATCTGACGATTCTTTGGGATAAGAATGGCGATCGTTATCATTGTGGAAAGGGATTGCGTATCTTTGTGAATGGAAAAGAAGCAGGACATGCAGATACGTTGACAAGACTTGTTTGCGAGAATGCATTAAAGTGATATATTTATAACAGATAAGAGACAGAGCAATAATGACTTTTAAGAAATATCTTCTTCTTCTACTTTGTCTGCCATGCTTCGTACAGGCAAAGAATATAACGATCAGCCGCCTTACCTGCGAAATGCAGGAAGGGCTGGTGGTCGTTGAAAGCTGTCCCCGTTTGGGATGGGCAATGGAATCACCGGAGAATGGCACGAGACAGACTGCTTATGAAATAGAGATTAGGGAGGCTTTTACCGGACGTTCCGTCTGGAATAGTGGAAAGGTTACTTCTTCACAGAGTCAGCTGGTTCCGACTGAAGGAGCGGATATATGTCTGAATAATCCATTTAATTATAGTTGGCGTGTGCGTGTCTGGGATGAGACGGATACTCCTTCCGAATGGAGTCAGGAAGCAAAATTCCGTTTGGCATCCGATGACCTTTCTTCAGGGAAATGGATCGGCGCCATCACTCGTAAGGATTCTCACCTTCCCGAAGGGCGAAAGTTTCATGGTGGCGAATTGAAGAAACCGGAGGTGAAAGCTGCTTGGGAAGCGGTAGATACTTTGGCAAAGAAAAGTATTTGCTTGCGAAGAACGTTTCAGACAGGAGAGGCAAAAGGGAAGAATGCGAATCGGAAATCCGGAAAGAAAATCGTGGAAGCTACTGCGTATGTTTGTGGCCTGGGATTCTATGAGTTTTCTCTGAATGGCAAAAAAATAGGAGATAGTGAATTTGCTCCGCTTTGGAGCGATTATGATAAGAGTGTTTATTATAATACATACGATGTAACGGAGCAGTTACAGGATGGTGAGAATGTTGTAGGAATCTTATTGGGGAATGGATTCTACAATGTACAGGGAGGGCGCTATCGCAAATTGCAGATTAGTTTTGGTCCTCCCACACTTTTATTTGAATTAGTAATCAATTATGAGGATGGAACACGCGAGACGATCCGTTCGGATCATGAGTGGAAATATGATCTGAGTCCGATAACCTTTAATTGTATTTATGGAGGGGAAGATTATGATGCCCGTCGCGAACAGAAAGGATGGAATCAAGTTGGTTTCAATGATAGTCATTGGCGTCCGGTAGTGGTTCAGGAAGCGCCGAAAGGAGTGCTCCGTTCGCAGATGGCACCTCCGGTGAAGATTATGGAACGGTATGATATTCAGAAAGTAACCAAGTTGAATTCAGAACAGGTGATGGCTGCTTCCAAATCTACCAAACGAACAGTAGACCCTTCTGCAGTTGTGTTGGATATGGGACAGAATCTGGCCGGTTTTCCGGAGATAACCGTACGTGGTAAACGAGGACAGAAAGTCACCTTGATAGTAGCGGAAGCATTGATGGATGAAGGAGCTTGTAATCAGCGTCAGACAGGGCGTCAGCATTATTATGAATATACACTGAAAGGTGAAGGTGACGAAATCTGGCATCCTCGTTTTTCATATTATGGTTTTCGGTACATTCAGGTAGAAGGTGCTGTATTGAAAGGGCAGAAAAATCCTCAGAAACTGCCTGTCCTTAAAAACATTCAATCCTGTTTTATCTATAATTCGGCAAAGAAAGTCTCTACATTCGAATCTTCCAACCGAATATTCAATGCAGCTCATCGATTGATTGAGAAGGCGGTTCGCAGTAATATGCAATCCGTATTTACTGATTGTCCGCATCGGGAGAAACTCGGATGGCTGGAACAGGTGCACCTTAATGGACCGGGACTGCTCTATAATTATGATCTGACAGCCTATGCTCCACAGATTATGCAGAATATGGCAGACGCCCAGCATCCGAATGGGGCAATGCCCACAACGGCTCCGGAGTATGTAGTCTTTGAAGGTCCCGGAATGGATGCTTTTGCCGAATCCCCGGAGTGGGGAGGTTCACTGGTTATTTTCCCGTTTATGTACTATGAAACTTACGGGGATGATTCTTTGATTAAGAAGTATTATCAGCATATGCGTCGTTACACTGACTATCTTAAGACTCGGGCAGATAACGGTATTCTTTCTTTCGGATTGGGTGACTGGTATGATTATGGAGATTTCCGCGCCGGATTCTCCCGTAATACACCTGTTCCGTTGGTGGCTACGGCACATTATTATATGACTGTCATGTATCTGATAAAGGCTGCCCGAATGGTAGGCAATGAATTTGACGTTCGTTATTACAGTTCATTGGCATACGATATAATGGTAGCGTTTAACAAACGGTTCCTGGATAGTAATACAGCACAATATGGTACAGGGAGTCAAGCTAGTAATGCACTTCCCATTTTCCTTCAGATGATTCAAAGTACAGGAGATAAAGGAGATTACACGCCGGATGCAAGTCTGGCTGCCAAAGTGTTGACGAATCTGATTAAAGATGTGGAATCGCACGGCAATCGTTTGACCACGGGAGATGTGGGAAACCGCTATCTGATTCAGACATTGGCACGTAATGGACAGCATGAGCTTATTTATAAGATGTTCAATCATGAAGAAGCTCCCGGATATGGCTTCCAGTTGAAGTTTGGTGCAACTACATTGACGGAGCAGTGGGACCCGCGTCAGGGTTCTTCATGGAATCATTTCATGATGGGACAGATTGATGAATGGTTCTTTAATTCATTGATTGGTATTCGTCCGTCTACAACATTATCAGCTTCTGTAAATGAAAAGGATGAGCCAATGCAAGGTTATCAGAAATTTGTCATTGCTCCGAAGCCGGTAGGAGACTTGAAATACGTTAAATCAACTTATGAGACTCTTTACGGTACGATTCTGGTAGACTGGACTCGTCAGAGCGGTACTTTTACTCTGAATGTATCTGTACCGGTGAATACCACTGCTATCGTTTATCTTCCGGGTGAAAAAGAACCGAAAGAAGTACAAAGCGGGACATATAAGTTTGTTGCTGCCGAATAAGATATAAAAAAGAAGAACTATTTAATAATATAGAATATGAATTTACGAATCACTCTTTTGGCTTTTCTTTGCCTTTGCGCAACAGCGATCCTTCGTGCCGAACGCGTTGATATGTTGAAAGCGGGTGCAAAAGCAAATGGGAAAGCTCTCAATACAAAGCTGATAAATTCAACGATTGACCGTTTGAATCGTGGAGGCGGAGGTACGCTCTTTTTTCCTGCCGGAACGTATCTGACGGGAAGTATCCATCTGAAAAGTAACATTACACTGGAACTGGAAGCCGGAGCTACCCTGCTTTTTTCAGACAACTTTGATGATTATCTTCCTTTTGTAGAAGTACGTCACGAAGGAGTCATGATGAAAAGTTTCCAGCCGTTAATCTATGCGGTTGATGCGGAAAATATTACTATTAAGGGAGAAGGTACACTGGATGGTCAAGGTAAGAAGTGGTGGATGGAGTTCTTTCGTGTAATGATTGACCTAAAAGATAATGGTATGCGTGATATTAATAAATATCAGCCGATGTGGGATGCTCAGAATGATACGACTGCCATCTATGCAGAGACGAATAAAGATTATGTCAGCACTTTGCAGCGTCGTTTTTTCCGCCCTCCGTTCATTCAGCCTGTTCGTTGCAAGAAGGTGAAGATTGAAGGAGTGAAAATTGTCAATTCTCCTTTCTGGACTGTTAATCCGGAGTTTTGTGATAATGTGACCATCAAAGGGATCACAATAAATAATGTCCCTTCTCCCAACACGGATGGAATCAATCCTGAATCCTGCCGGAATGTACATATCAGTGATTGCCATATTTCTGTAGGCGATGACTGCATTACGATTAAATCCGGAAGAGACGCACAAGCCCGCCGCTTGGGAGTGCCGTGTGAGAATATTACTATTACCAATTGTACGATGCTTGCCGGTCATGGTGGTGTAGTGATCGGCAGTGAAATGAGTGGCAGTGTACGTAAGGTCACAATCTCTAACTGTGTATTTGACGGAACCGACCGTGGTATCCGCATCAAGTCAACCCGTGGAAGGGGAGGAGTCGTAGAGGATATCCGTGTCAGCAATATCGTAATGAGTAACATCAAGCAGGAGGCTGTCGTCTTGAATCTGAAATACAGCCAAATGCCTGCAGAAGCAAAGAGTGAGCGTACTCCGATATTTCGTAATGTTCATATCAGTGGTATGACTGTGACGGATGTAAAGACTCCGATTAAAATAGTAGGACTGGAAGAAGCTCCGATTTCTGACATTGTATTGCGTGACATCCATATTCAGGGAGCCAGACAGAAGTGTATCTTTGAAGATTGTGAACGTATCACTATGGATAACGTAATCATTAACGGTGAAGAAATAAAACTGAAATAAACCTCTTGGAAGGTTACATATTTATAAATATAAGAAAATGAAACGAATCCTTTTCTCATTGCTTCTCGCTGCATCTCTTTCGGCAGAAGCACAGACGCAGACATACGAGACGGAATTTGCCCGTCCCTTGAATGAAGTATTGACAGATATTCAAAATCGTTTCGGAGTCCGTCTGAAATATGATATTGATACGGTAGGAAAGATTTTACCTTATGCTGATTTCCGTATCCGCCCTTATTCTGTAGAAGAATCTTTGACGAATGTGTTGTCACCATTCGATTATAAATTTGTCAGACAGAGCGGTAATCTATATAAGTTGAAGGCTTATGAATATCCTCGTCGTACAGATGCTGACGGAGAAAAAATGCTGGCTTATCTCAATACGCTTTATGCGGATAAGCAGGCTTTTGAACTTCGTGCCGATTCACTGAGAAAAGAGGTCCGTCAACGTTTGGGGATCGATACTTTATTGGCCCAATGTGTAAACTCAACCCCCATTCTATCGAAAATACGGAAGTTTGATGGCTATACTGTGCAGAATTTTGCACTTGAAACACTTCCGGGACTGTATGTTTGCGGGTCTGTTTATACGCCTCAATCGAAAGGGAAACACGCTCTGATTATTTGTCCGAACGGACATTTTGGTGGCGGTCGTTATCGGGAAGATCAGCAGCAGCGTATGGGCACATTAGCTCGTATGGGAGCTGTTTGTGTCGATTATGATTTGTTTGGCTGGGGAGAATCAATTCTCCAGGTGGGAAGTGCGGCGCATCGCAGTAGTGCGGCACATACTATTCAGGCAATGAATGGATTGTTGATTCTCGATTATATGCTTGCTTCCCGTAAAGATATCGATACCAAGCGTATTGGTGCCAACGGTGGTTCCGGTGGTGGAACGCATACTGTACTACTGACAACGTTGGATGACCGTTTTACTGCTTCTGCCCCGGTGGTTAGTCTGGCTTCTCATTTCGATGGTGGTTGTCCTTGTGAAAGCGGTATGCCTATTCAGCTATCGGCAGGAGGTACTTGTAATGCCGAACTGGCTGCAACATTCGCTCCCCGTCCGCAATTAGTGGTTTCTGATGGCGGGGACTGGACAGCAAGTGTTCCTGCACTTGAATTTCCGTATTTGCAGCGTATCTATGGATTCTATGATGCGAAAGACAACGTGACGAACGTTCATCTTCCCAAAGAAAAACATGATTTCGGTCCGAATAAAAGAAATGCAGTCTATGATTTCTTTGCCGAAGTCTTCGATTTAGATAAAAAGATGTTGGATGAGAGTAAAGTAACTATCGAACCGGAGTCTGCCATGTACAGTTTTGGAGAGAAAGGGGAGTTACTACCGGAAAATGCAATTCGTTCGTTCGACAAAGTGGCTGCTTATTTTGATAAGAAGGCTTTTGCCAAATTGAAATCGGATGCTTCTCTTGAAAAGAAAGCAATGGAATGGGTAGCTTCACTCAATCTGGATGATGAAAAGAAATCAGGTTTTGCGGTGACGACTATTTATAATCATCTTCGCCAGGTTCGAGACTGGCATAATGATCATCCATATACGACAATACCTGCGGGTATCAATCCTACAACGGGCAAACCGTTAACTCAGCTCGAACGTGAGATAATAGCAGACTCAGCTATGCCCAAGGAGGTTCATGAAAGACTGATGAAAGGGTTGCGCAGAGTACTGACGGAAGAACAAGTTGAGCAGATTTTAGATAAATATACAGTTGGCAAGGTAGCATTTACCATGAAAGGGTATCAGGAGATTGTTCCTGATATGACGGAGGAAGAAACAGCCTTTATACTTGAACAGCTGAAACTGGCTCGCGAACAAGCTGTTGATTACAAAAGCATGAAACAGATATCTGCTATCTTTAAAGCTTATAAAACGAAGATCGAACTGTATTTCTATGAGCATGGCCGTAACTGGCGCCAAATGTATAAAGACTATGCAGAAAAGCGAAAGGCGGAAAAAGCAAAGGAAAGGAAATAGAGCCTCAAAGATACTTTTTATTAATGCATACTATAAGCAGCAATATCTCTGACATAGAGAGGATTGCTGCTTTTTGCTTCATTTGCTTCTAGAATAATAGAGCTGGTCGGACATCTTTTATTGCGGAAAATGTGTTATATTGTGGACAGCTAATAAAAACGTATATTATATGGATAAGCAAAAAGTAGCATTAGTCCTTTCTATGGGTGGCGCACGTGGTATTGCGCATATTGGAGTTATTGAAGAATTGTTACGTCATAATTTCGAGATAACTTCTATTGCCGGAAGCTCGATGGGAGCGATGGTAGGCGCAATGTATGCTTCGGGAAAGCTGGAGGAATGTAAAGAATGGCTCTATAGCTGGGATAAACGTAAGATGTGGGAACTGGCGGATCTGACATTAAGTCGGGACGGCTTGGTGAAGGGGGATCGTTTTATCAAAGAACTGAAGCAGATTATTCCCGTTATGAATATTGAAGAATTGCCTATACCGTACGTAGCAATGGCTACTGATATTGTTTGCGATCAGGAAGTGAGGTTCGATAGTGGTAATTTGTATGATGCTATCCGTGCTACTATTTCTATACCGATGCTCTTCCGGCCTTTACGGAAAGATGGTATGGTTCTGATTGACGGAGGAATACTGAATCCCCTTCCGCTGAATCAGGTGCATCGTACGGAAGGAGATATTCTGATAGCAGTCGATGTCAATGCTCCGATTGATTGCGGTAAGAAAAAGAAAATGAGTCCTTATAACTTGTTGACAGAATCTTCAAGAATGATGATGCAGCAAATTACCCGTTATCAAATAGAACGTTGTCAGCCGGATATCTTAATTCAGATGTCCGGCAATGCTTATGATATGCTGGAGTTCCATCATGCAGCTTCTATTGTGGAGACGGGAATAGAGATTACACGGGATGCGTTGAATACAGAACTTTATTCCGTATAAATCATCTTTTTCGTCATACCTCCGTCAATGGTTATATTCTCACCATTGATAAAATCATTCTCATCCCGGCAGAGAAATAAACACATACGGGCAATATCTTCCGGTTTGCCCACTCGTCGGGAAGGGTGCTGAGAATGGTCTTCCGGTCGGAGTTGATCATAATCTTGTGTTTGTATCCATCCTGGAGCAATGGAGTTTACTGTGATATTCCATTCGGATAATGATAAAGCTAATGCATGAGTCAGAGAATAGATACCACCTTTGGAAGCTGCATAACCTTCACTTCCCGGTTCACTCATCAAATAACGTGTTGAGCAGATATTAATGATTCTTCCATAAGGATTAGAATCAGACTGTCCCTTACGATGAATGGCAAATAACCGTGAAGTAATAAATACAGGACGAAGATTGACAGAAAGAATCTTGTCGAAATCTTCGACACTTGTTTCTGTAATGGAAGAAAATTTGCTGATACCGACATTGTTGATGAGGATGTCAATGTCCTTCCATTCATCCAATATCTGTTGCATACAGCTTTCAAGTGCTTCTTTATCACTAACGTCAACAGGATGAAATATGGCTCCGGTATCTCTTGCCGTTTGTTGACCGGACACAGCATTAATGTCACAGAAGGCTACTTGATGTCCGTCTTTACAGAATGCTTCTACTATTGCTCTCCCTATGCCTTCCGCTCCGCCTGTCACGAATACTCTTTTTTTCAGGCTGTCCGGTTTTGAAACTATTTCACCTGCTACCTCCGTTTTGACTTGACTGCTGGTAGTCGTTTTCTTTTTCCCATATTTCTGTGCCTGTTTCCAAGCTGCTTTTCTGGCCTCGTATTGCTCTTGTTGTCTTTCTATATAATTATCTGCCATGATTGTTTTACTTTTAAATCTGAGGAACAAAAATAATATATTTATGTGGTCTATGCAATTTATACAGCAATTAGGAGTATTGATAAACCTGTAAACAACAAAATACCGCACTGATACGATCATTGTCAGTGCGGTATAATGATAACAGAGAATCTGTTTTTCTTTTATTCAGCTACTACTTAATCTTTGAGAGATCTATCTCCGTATACTTGATCCGTTGGCGACGCCAGGTATAGATTGCATGTAACTTTCCATCTTTTCCTTGAATAATGCTTGGATAAGAATATTGGCTGATAGGGCTGTCTTCTAATGTGAGAATAGGTTTCCAGTTGATTCCATCTTCTGATATGGCTACGCAGAGAGGAGTACGGGGACCTTTTGGTGTACCTGACAATGTGGAGAAATGATTGTAAATGAGAATGTGACGTCCGTCACTCATTGTCACGGCATCTGTTCCGGAATTGTTGTTCGGAACATTGCTTAATGTCACTTTACTCCATGTTTCACCATTGTCACTGCTCCATGATGTTGCAATCTTTGCATTGCGTGTACGGCAAAGTACCTGCAATCTTCCATCCTTATGCTTTAGGATACTGGGTTGGATGGCAAGAATCGGTTGTGCCCCTTCTCCCTGAATAGCTTCTCCCGCTTCCTGATCATCTACGTTAATACCACCTTTTTTACGGTTCTGAGTCGGGACAGACAGTTCGGCAGGTACCGACTCTGTCGTTTTCCAGGTTTTGCCTTTATCATCCGAATATTCAAAATGAATACGCCATCCCCCTTTGCCCTCTCTGCTTGACGGGCAGATGATGCGACCGTTGATGTATTCCGGTTTGTTCTTGATAGGACCGAGAAATCCTTCCGGCAAGACTTCGCGTTTGCCCCAAGTTTTCCCACCGTCTTTTGAACGAACCAGCCAGCCGGTCCAGTCGCCTACATTTAATCCTATTTTGTAGAACAGAATTAAATCTCCTCCCGGTATCTGGAAAAGTACAGGATTCCAGCAAGCTTTCCGGCGGGCAGTCAGTTTTCCTTTGGCATCCACTACAGGAGTGCAGGTCGAATCTATGCCGGCTAAAGCAGCCTGCGAATCTTTGAGTGAAAAAACTCCGTCGGCAGCCAGCTTGGGAGCCGTCCATTCTTTGGCACCTTTGGGCTTGCGGCAAACCCAGATGCAGCAATCCGGATTACGTTCTTTGGTTCCACCGAAGAAAGAAGCAACGAGGTCACCGTTTTTCAGTTCTACAATGGTCGCCCCGTGACATTCCGGGAAAGAAGCTTTCTCGTATAGAAATTCATCGCTGATGATGGCAGCATTCCGTGTCGGTATATCTACGCTGAAATGATATTTGCCGGAACCTATTTTTTCTTTTCGTCCATCCGGCAGATGTACTTCTCCTGTAGTATTGGCAGGAAGTTCGATATCCCATTCCAAATGCATAGGAGTCTTTTTCCATCGGCTGGTAATCTTTCCGTAGATACTCATATAAGAAGCATCCACATTACTCAATTCCTGAATTTCGAAAGCAGGCTGGAAAACAATATGTTTGTAACCGGATTTCCAACGGTCGGCACGGATACCTGCCAGATTGTTGAAACACCAGGGAAGTAAGTCTCCTAATAACATAACATGATTTCCGCTGTTCATTCCGGGATTTGCCGTGTCACCGTTCCAAAGTTCCCAAATAGTGGTGGCACCTTGTGCTGCCATATATCCCCATGAAGGATATGTATCATTGGTGACCAACAGATAAGCTACATCTGCATGCCCCCGACGACTCAATTCACGCATCAGCCATTGCGTACCGATTACTCCGGTACTGATATGCCCTTTGTTCGTTGTAATAATGGTGGTTACTGCATTCTTTGCTACTTCTTTGATATGCGCTTTGGGCACGAGACCGAAGGCAAGTGGCAGAATATTAGCTGTTACAGTATTATTCCCGTAGAAAACACTATCCGGATACAGAGTATGACCGGGTACAAGTGAAGTACCTTCCTTTATATGCAGGAAATGTGCATTGAATGCATCCTTCATTTTATGTTCCAGGTCTTCCCACTCTTTTGCATCCGCAGTCAATCCCTGAAGACTGGCGAAGCGATGCATCAGTTGCAACACTTTCAGGTAATAGGCGGTAGCGATCAAGGCACCATCCGTTTTGCGGGCAGGATCTTGACTGTGAATCATTTCCAACGATTCGGGTGGAACACACCAGTCTCCATATTTATCTTTGGTGATGATGTAGTCCTTTGTCATATAATACTCACGGATGTGCGATATCCATTTCTTGATAGCCGGATAATTATCTTCTATCGGACGTATGTCTCCATAATTAGTGAAGAGCATATCGCAGACTAAGGGCAGGGTAGCAGGCCATGTGACATTATCCGAATAATAGTTCCAGTAAGCCGGAGCTACATCAGGAATACAGCCGTCTTCGCGCTGTGCTTCGCGGATATCACGTGCCCATTTGTTGTACATGGCATGATTGTCGAAGAACATACTTTCTCCCCAAGAGCCCATTGCATGATCTCCCAGCCAGGGCTGACGTTCGTTACGCTGGGGACAGTCTACCGGCATACCTTTATAGTTACTCCGAATCCCCCAGAATGCATTACGTACAACTTGGTTCAATGTTTTGTCCGAACAGGAAAAAGAGCCTGTATGATCCATCTCATCTTCTACGACTTCCACTACGAAATCCTCGGTTTTGGCATCCGGATATCCGCTGATTTCCACATAACGGAAACCATGATACACAAAACGGGGAGCCCAGGTGGCACCTTGCGGTTCACGTCCGCTAACTACATATATATCCGTACAATGTGCGTCGCGCAGATTTTTCGTGAAGATTTCTCCATCTGATTCCAGACGTTCTGCAAAATGAAGACGAATGCTGTCGCCTGCCTGACCTTTGATGCGGAAACGTACCCATCCTGCCAGATTCTGACCGGTATCCATAATGTATTTGTCACCCATTTTTTGGATAGAAACAGGTTTCAGCGTTTCCGTTACTTTCATCCCCGGCATCATTTGGGCACGAAGTGTACCCGAAGGAATACTGACGCGTTCTGCCGGCATCCATTTTGTATCGTCATAATCTGTCTGCGTCCAGTTTCCCAGTTCTTTGCGGGCGTCATATTCTTCGCCGTCATATTCGTTATTGCTGCGGACAGGACCTTCGGTTGTCAGTTTCCATGAAGTATTCGTCGCGATTGTCTCCTTACTGCCATCAGCATATTCAACGATCAGATTCAGGCGCAGTTTGGGATATCCGAAGGTCGGAATCTTGTATGGCTTGTAATTCTGACGCATGGTATAAAAACGACCATTACCTAAAGTAACACCGATGGCGTTCTCTTGCTGAAGTTGGGAAGTGACATCATATGTGTTATACAAGATTGTCTTCCGGTAATCGGTAGGAGCGGGGGCCAGTACCTGATCACCTATGCGTTGTCCGTTGATGAACAGTTCATACAATCCCATTCCGGCAATGTGCACTGTGGCACGCTTTATTTCTTTCTTCAAGGCAAATTCCTTGCGAAGATAACGGGCTGCCAGGCGGCTCCATTGAGTTTCACTGTCCCCCGGAGCTGCACGGTCCAGACCGATCCACTGACCTTGCCAGTCTGCTTCATTGAATAGTCCCATGCTCCAGAAAGCCGGACTACTCCAATCACTTTCACCTTTATTGGTGTAAACCTTCACCTTCCAGAAGTAGGGAGCATTGCGTTTCAAAGTTTCTCCCTGGTAGGTTATCCATTGGGAAGCATCTGTTTCTACTTTTCCGGAATCCCACATATCTCCTTTCCCTTGTGCCAATAGCTCGGGGGAAGATGCAACAAGAATGTGATACGCGGTTTGCATCACATTCTGTTCGTCCGATTCGATACGCCAACCCAGACGGGGTTGGCGCGTATCGATACCCGACGGATTCTTTAGCTGCTCTGTCCGCAGGTTGGTTACGTCTATGGCTGCACGTATCGGACCTGCTGCAAGAAACAGAACAGATAAGAATGATAATATAAGTATCTTTTTATTCATGAGTGTCAATTTGATAGCAGTCTTTCTTCACATAATCCTTACTACTGTCTACTACAATCAAGACATGATCGTTTCCGCTGCTGTAGCCGCTGTCGTGCTGGAATTTGTGCACACCGTTGTCAAATTCACCGATATATTCCAGTTTACCATCCTTGGTTGTGTACCACCATGCGTTCTTCTTGGCACCGCTGATTTTGCTGAAATCAACTTCCATCGGGCGTCCGGTGTAGTTATATACCATCAGATAGTCATTGCCGCGTGTTGCGATGGCACGGTCATAACGTTCGCCATTCTGTCCGGCGATGACAGACTGATCCGGTACTCGTTCGAAGAATGGGAAGGTCAGCATCAGATTCTTCAGATATTTCATTTGATTGTATCCGGGATCATTCAGAGCATCATACCAAGGCTTTTTAGCACCATAAGCACCGCCTACACCCGGTTTGATAAACTGCATGATGGAGTTATGACCATACGTATGTCCGAAAGAACCGGCAAATACAGACCAGTAAGCGTACCGGCGTACATCATAATCTTTCCAAAGTAATTCGTTCTCATCATGCAGACCGTGCGGTATTTCTTCGTAGATGGGTTCACCGTCTATAACGGGCTTCATCGGTTTCATAGCCATACTGCGTTCTACAAAACGCCAGTTATCTTCTTCCGTATTTTCTTCGATGGGATAATCTCCGTCACCGAAACGTTGTCCATAACGGCGGTGTCCGCTCTGGAACATATTGAAATCCAGCCACGGTGCATTGTTGAACCAAGTAGCAGAAGTCGTTCTGCCACGCGGGTGGAATGTCATCAGATGGTTCTTGTCGATTGCTTTGATGGAGGTTGCCAATGCTTCCCATTCGGCAGTCTTCACATCACCACGGATATCCCCACCGATAAACCAGATAATGTTAGGTTCGTCTTTATAGCGTTCTGCCAGGAACTTGCCGTATGCTTTTGCCTGATCTACATTCATTTCGCCATGACTTACCGGACTTCCCCAGATGCAGACCATGCCGATATAAAGACCTTTCTTTGCTGCGGTACGGATAATGTAATCCATGTGATCCCAATAACCATATACGCCTTTCTGATTGATATTCTTGAAGTTGTAGCCGTCAGTCATGGAATACTGTCCGTAGATATTCATAGACGGGACATTATTCAATGTCTGAACCTGAATCACGTTATATCCGCGGCGTTTGCATTGTTCCAAATAATATTCGGCTTCGTCACGATTCAGACGCTCAGGCAGCAGCCAGCCGGTTTCTCCCAGCCAGAAGAAAGGAGTGCCGTTTTCGTGTTTCAGATAACGTCCTTCTTCAGAAACGACGAGTTTGCCGTTGCTCCATGGGATATACGTCTTTTGTGTTTTCTTTTGTGCTGCGGCAGAAGTTGCCAATGTCAACAGCAGCAATAAGAGAGGAAGAATCTTAAATTTTCTCATTGTACTTTATCGTTTTTGGAGTTCATATCTTTACATTTATTTGTCTGTCATTTTCTCATATTCGATGGCCGCCAGAATAAACGATCCTACTGATTTCGGGTCATTCTCTATAACCGGTTCGCTGATATAATATTCGAATGAACCGTCACGGTATCTTTTGGAGTCTCCGCCCAGTCCGGCTACCGCACAACAATTCGTAATGGTATAGCTACCGTCTTCTTCAAGACGGGTAAATGTCTTGACCATTCCATCAAAAGCTTTGCGGGTAGGTTCGATGTAATCCTTGCTGATATATCCCTTATTGACAGCTTTGGCAAGTGTATAGATAAATAAGGCGGTTGCCGAAGATTCCAGGTAATTTCCTTCACGCGCTCCCTGATCTGTTACCTGATACCAGGTGCCGGACTGAGGGTCCTGATATTTCATTAAAGTTTTTGCCAATCCCTGAAGAATCTGCATTACGCTGTCTCGTCCGGTCGTTTCCTGAGGGAGATAATCCAGTACGTCTACCAAGGCTGCTCCATACCATCCGATACTGCGGCTCCAGAAATTAGGAGAACAACCGGTTTCGGGATTTGCCCATTTCTGTTCGCGGCTTTCATCCCATCCGTGATAGTAAAGTCCTGTGGTGGGGTCGTAAGTTTTGCGTGCTATCAGAAGAATCTGTTTCACAGCTTCATCGTATAGTGCCGGTTCCTGGAAAGTACTGCCGTACTGTACCAAGTAAGGAGAAGCCATGAAGATGCCATCCAGCCACATCTGATGGGGATATCTTAGCTTATGCCAGAATCCTCCTTCACTTGTGCGGGGTTGTTCTGCCATCTGTTTACGTAGGGTATCCATAGCTATTTTATAGCGTTCATCTCCTGATTGTGCATAAAGATCAAAAAGAATCTTGCCGCCATTGACGTTATCAATGTTGAATGAAAGATATTTCATCGTTTTGATATGGCCGTCCGTATCGATCAGACTGTCTGCGTAGATTTTGGCATATTCATAGTAAGTGCTGTCTCCGGTATGTTTCCATTCTTCCAGCATAGACTTTACAACAAGTCCGTGGGTATATCCCCAACGGGGTACTTTTGCTTTTTCAATCATCCAGGGTTCGGGAAAACGTTTCATCTCAGAGCGTGCCATACGTTCGCTCCATTTTTCTGTTTCTGCTTTTTGAGGTGCTGTGCAGGCGATGAAGCAAGCAGCTCCGCAAGCAACAATCAGTTTTAACAAGTTTCTGTTCATATAGGTAGAGTTATTATTTTCCAATCAATATATATTCTTGCCCTGCTTTGGTAGGCAGGTCATACAAGTAAGTCTTTGCAATTTCCACTTTATTTAGGCTGGCTTTTTCATTCACCAATGGCTGGGGAATCGTGGGGACTGCATAGAGAGGGTTCGGGTTCTCTCCTTTGGCACGTTTCAAGCCCTTTCCGTTCAGCGGGTTGAGTGAACGCAGACGGCAGTTACCACCTTTATGAGATTTCACGACCAGGCGATTTACTTTTCCATTCTTCCAGTTTAAATCAAGTTCGAAACCTCCACGGGCGATGATACCTGTGACAGAACCGTCCTTCCAGAGAGTCGGAAGTGCCGGAAGCAGGTAAATAAAGCCATCGTAACTTTGCATCAGCATTTCGACTATACCTGCAGCACAACCGAAGTTTCCGTCGATCTGGAAAGGCGGGTGAGCATCGAACAGGTTAGGGTAGGTACCTCCTTTTTTCTTTTCGTTACGTACCAGAGTCAATTGGTCGGTTATCAGTTTGTAGGCATGGTCACCATCAAGGAGGCGTGCCCACAGGCAAACCTTCCATCCCATGCTCCATCCGGTGGACGGATCTCCACGGTGAATCAGAGAAGTGCGTGCAGCGTCAAATAGTTCCGGAGTGCGGTAAGGAGAAATCTGGTTGCTGGGGAATAATCCATATAGATGGGATACATGGCGGTGTACATCGTTCGGATCATCCCAGTCGAACATCCATTCCTGCAATTGTCCCCAATGTCCTACTTGCATAGGAGCCATTTCTTTGAGGCGTTGTTCCAGATGAGCGGCAAATTCTTTGTCCGTATCCAAAATTCGGGAAGCTGAAATAATAGCTGTCCAAAGGTCGAATATCAACTGATTGTCCATCGTGCATCCGGCGGCTGTAGTTGCCTTGCCGTCGCTGCCGGAATGTACATTTTCGGGTGAGTTGCTTGGGCAGACTACCAACCAGTTGTGTACAGGTTCTTTCACCATAATCTCGTCAAAGAACAGTCCGGATTCTTTCAATATCGGATAAACGGAACGCAGGAACTCTGTGTCTCCGGTGTACAGATATCGTTCCCATAGATGACGGCATAACCATGCACCGCCGCTCGGCCACATACCCGAAGGGGCTTTGTCCAGTGCTCCTGTGATACGCCATATATCCGTGTTATGATGCAATACCCATCCGTTGGCTCCATACATGATTTTTGCCGTTTCCTTTCCGCTTTCGCTCACTTCTTTTATCAGCCGGAAAAGTGGTTCGTTCAAGTCACTTAAATTAGTCACTTCCGATGGCCAGTAATTCATTTCCAGATTGATATTACAGGTATATTTGCTATCCCAGGAAGGGAAAAGTTTATCATTCCAGATACCCTGCAAGTTAGCGGGTTGCCCGCCCGGTTGTGACGAGCAGATTAACAGATAACGGCCGAACTGGAAGTAAGTGGCAACCAGATGCGCATCATGTGTGTCCTTAAAATTCTCTACACGTTTGTCGGTTGTCACATTTTTATATTGGTCTTCCCCTAAATCCAGAGATACTCTGGTCAGATATCGACGATAAAATTCTACGTGATTCTTTTTGGCTTCTGCGAATGGACGAACCAGCGCTTCGGACAAATAGCTCTTTGCACGTTCTGTCTGATTGCCTGTGATGTCCAGATAATTATTGAAGTTAGTGGCTATAGACACATAGATTGTGGCTTCGTCAGCTCCTTCTACAGAGAGGACGCCATCGGTACAAGCTATTTTTCCTCCTTGGTTGCGGGCGGTCAGCCTTCCCTGAAATTCTACTTTTCCCTTCAGTCCTTCATGCAAGGAAGACACCCCTGAAAGGGTCACACAGTTCCCTTCTTCAGAGTGAATCATTACATCCTGATGAGGGGAGGTGAGCTGTGCGTTGAAGGTAATTTGTCCCGGACGGTTGGCGGTCAGTCGTACCATAACTACCTGATCGGTAAATGAGGTGATCGTTTCACGTTGATATTGCACTCCGTCTACTTCATAACGGACGATGGCACGTGCCGAGTCCAGACTCAGGTCCCGATAATAATCGGAATAGCGGGTATGTCCGGGGAAAGCAATTCTCAGGTCGCCGAAACTCTGATAAGGCATTCCCGAATTTGTTTTTGCCATCACTTTCTCCGTAGCGAGCGTTTGTGCTTCCAGATATTTTCCGGCAAAAACAAGTTCACGTACCTTCGGAATATACTCCAGTGCGTTCGGGTTTGCGTTGTTGTTGGGGCGTCCTGCCCAAATGGTTTCTTCGTTTAGTTGTATTTGTTCTGTTCCCGGCGTTCCATATACCATTGCCCCCAGACGCCCGTTTCCCAAGGGTAAAGCTTCGGTCCATACCTGTGCGGGACGGTCATACCATAGCTTATATTCCTGTGCAGATACTTTTTTCTCCTGCGCATGAATACATCCTGCAGAGACCATTACAAACAGATATCCGATTAATCTCTTTTTATTCATTTTCATCTAATCGCTTTTATACTTTTATAGGAGGACGATTAAAAAGGAATTTTGTACCCAATATACAGGCAATAAGAAGCAGGGATAATCAAAAGTTATCGGGTATAAAAAAAATGAACTTCAATATCTGCTCAAAAAGGTCTTACTTTGCATACGTAAGAGCACTAGGAAGAAGTTATTTCCTGAGTGTGGATTCATATCTTTAATCTAAAAAACAGATAATTGAAAATGTATAATTTAATCGTTAGACCGTTATTATTTCTCATTGATCCTGAAAAAGTACATCGGATGCTCTTGAACTGGTTAAGAATCTATCGCTATCTGCTTCCGGTTCGTGCATGCGTAAGAGGACACTATCAAGTGGACGAACCTTTTTCATACGGAAGTCTGCGATTCAAAAACCGGATAGGCTTGTCTGCCGGATTCGATAAAAATGCGGAAACATTTGATGAGTTGGCAGATTTTGGTTTCGGATTTCTGGAAGTGGGGACTGTAACTCCTGATTATCAACCGGGAAATCCTTCTTCCCGTATCTTCAGGCTGGTAGAAGACGAATCACTGATCTCACGTACAGGGTTCAATAATTGCGGTGTCGATGTAGCTCTGGCGCATATCAGAAGACACAGAAAACATTCTTACATACTCGGAGTAAATATCAATAAGAATCCGCTTTCTGTCGGTGAGCAGATCATCAAAGATTTTGAGCTGGTTTTCACTCGTTTATATGAAAGTGTAGATTATTTTACGTTGAACTGGGGTAGTATAGATAAAGAATCATTTGCTAAAGTTTTAGAAAACTTCACAACATTCCGTGAGGCAGTGAACAAACGGTGCAGTATTTTCATTAAGCTCCCGGCGGATATTGATGAGAAGGAATTGGATCTGGTCATTTCCCTTGCATATAAATATTCCATAGAAGGCTTTATAGCCACGGGTCCGACGATGGACCGCTCAGAATTGCATCAGACAAAAACAAAACAGTTGGAAAAGATCGGTAACGGTGGCGTCAGTGGTCGGGGTATCGGAAAGAAATCGCAGAAGGTAGTGCATTATCTGTCCGAGCACACCGACCGCCACTTTCTGATTATCGGGGCAGGAGGAATAATGACAGCAGAGGATGCAGCCGATATGATTTCCCAAGGGGCCGATATGGTACAGATTTATTCGGCATTTATTTATTCCGGTCCTTCTGTTGTTCATAAAATAGGGAAGAAACTTAAACATTAATCGATATGAAGAAATTAATTTGTATTAGCTTGTATGAGGACTTATCCATGACGACCTATGATTTGTCGAAAGTGGACAATGCCGAACTGATTGGAATCGTAGAAAATGCTTCCGAAGGAACTTTATTTGTTTTTACTTGTGACAGGCCCAATGGAAGCAGTGTTATTATGTGTCCCGGAGGTGGATTTCTGAAGACTAATCTGGAGAATGAAGGTATTGATTTTGCCGAATGGTTTACGAAGCTGGGAATTACATATATCGTCTTTAAATATAGAATGCCTCATGGTAATCCTGATGTTCCCGAACAAGATACCCGGTTGGCATTGAAGGTTGTGCGAGAAAAGTTTCCGGAGTTTTGTGATAAACTGGGAGTGATGGGGGCTTCTATCGGAGGATATCTGGCAACTTTTTCAGCTACGCTTTTGCCTGATGATGAGAAGCCGGATTTTCAGATATTGATGTATCCGGTAGTCAGTGTCGATGATCGTTTGACACATTTTCCTTGTCGTGAACGAATGTTTGGTCATTCCTATTCACCGGATAAGATGGAGCAGTATTCACCGATTGAGCATATTACTTCCGGCACACCTGCCGCTTTCATTGTAGCAGCTGCAGATGATGCTGTGGTAAGCCCTCTGAATGGTATTATGTATGCTGCCAGACTACAGAAAGCAGATATCCCCATTTCTCTGCACATCTATCCTGCGGGAGGACATGGATTCGGTTATAATGATAGTTTTGTGTATAAGCAGGAGTGGCTTCAGGAACTTGGAGAATGGTTGGCAAAATTGTAATTCTTTTCTTGTAATTCGAAATATACTTCCTATATTTGTCATTAAAATATTTAATGAAAAGAAATTATGAGAAATTCAAAGGTTACATCTATGTTGGTAGTGCTAATGTTTCTGTTGGTCACAGGAATACAGGCGCAGACCGTTACTCCCAGTAAGAAATATATCACAAAAGAACTGAATAACGTAAGCAACTTCAGCTCAATCAGCGTATTAGGCAGTCCTGATGTTGAGTATCGTCAGAGTAATGGTTCTAAAACGACAGTTTCTATATACGGTTCGGATAATTTGGTAGACTTGCTGGAAGTTTCTACAGTAAATGGAGTATTGCAGGTGAATATCAAAAAGGGTGTCAAGATTCTTAGTGGAGAGCGTCGTTTGAAAGTGATAGCCTCTTCCCCTTCATTGAATCAGGTAAATATTAAAGGTTCGGCAGATGTATATCTGAAAGGTGCAATCAAAGGGAATGACCTGAATTTGAATATAGCCGGTTCCGGAGATATCGAAGCGGAGAATCTGCAATATACTAATATATTTGCTTTGGTGAAAGGAAGCGGGGACATTGATTTGAAAAATGTGAAAGCGACTACTGTGATGTCAGAAGTTAATGGTTCCGGTGATATCAATATTAAAGGTTCTGCACAGAAGGCGACACTGACAGTAAATGGTTCCGGAGATATTAGTGCTGAAAAACTGGCTGCAACTAATGTCGTTGCTACAGTTGCAGGTTCGGGTGATATAGTATGCTACGCTTCCAGACAGTTGGATGCGAGAGTTAGTGGTAGTGGTGATATTGAATATAAAGGAAGCCCTTCAGTTGTAAATAAGCAGGGGAAGAAAAATTCGATTACCGGTAAGTAAGATACGAATCTTATTTTTTATAGAAAGCGGGCAAATATGTTATTTATCACATATTTGCCCGCTTTTATTTAGACATTCATAGATCTCTATCGAAGTATATGCAATGACAATATGTTAAAAATATAGTTAGCCAAGATACAATTAACTTGCAGATCTGTTTTATTTATATGGGCTTATCTGTATTTTCTGATATTGCACATTATGAAATATTATTCAATTAAGTCAAGTAGTATATGAATTTAGATGAAGTTTTAAATTATCGTCGCTCTGTACGGGTATATGATAAAGAAAAGGAAATAGATATAGAAAAAGTAAAGCATTGCCTGGAATTGGCAACTTTGGCTCCCAATAGTTCTGATATGCAACTATGGGAGTTTTATCACATCACACAGCCTGAATTGATGGCAAAGGTATCAAGAGCTTGTCTTGATCAAAAAGCAACTTCCACAGCTTCGCAGATTGTTGTTTTCGTCACACGTCGTGACTTGTATCGGAAGCGGGCGAAATTCGTTCTTGATTTCGAGACAGGAAATATACGGCGGAATAGTCCTATAGACAGGCAGGAGAAACGTATTAAAGACAGAAAACTGTACTATGGGATATTGATGCCGTTTGTTTATGCCCGTTTCTGCGGTATCTTAGGACTTTTCAGAGTACTACTTGCTAATGTTATCAGCATTTTCCGCCCTATGATGCTCGAAGTATCTGAAGGTGATGTGCGTGTGGTAGTACATAAATCCTGTGCGCTTGCTGCTCAAACATTTATGATTGCTATGGCGAACGAAGGATATGATACCTGTCCCTTGGAAGGCTTGGATAGCCGACGGCTCAAAAGGTTGCTTAAGTTGCCTCATGGTGCTGAAATAAATATGGTAGTTTCTTGTGGAATCCGGAATGGAAATAAAGGAATTTGGGGAGAACGGTGCAGGGTACCGTTTGAGGAAGTTTATCGTAAGATTTGATGGCACGGACGCAGTAGTAAAAACGCCTAAATATATATGTATTCGAATTCAAACTGAATGGGACTGCCGAGCAGGATTTGCAGCAGATTGATGAAAAAGGCTATCTGATTCCTTATCAGACAGCCGGACGTGAAGTCGTGAAAGTAGGAGTGGAGTTCAGTGCGGAGAAAAGGAATATTGGACGATGGTTGCTTTAACCAGATAACAATTAATATTAAAGTGAATCCTATTAGATAATCAGATGTGCGGAGATATGCTTGGCATATCTCCGTTTTAATTGACATAATCCGCCGGAGTAAAGGGATGAATGATGCTTACCGACGTGATTTAATCGTTTTTTAATAAATGAAATTTATTTTTTCCTGATTATACAAATAGTACAAAAGAATCTTCTTGTCTGGTCTTGTTTTTTATATTCCGCAACATTTCATCCTTTGTGTCATAGTATTAGTCACCTTCGAAACATTTATTGTTTGTATCCGACATGGATGGAGTTTGGCTAGTCCCCAAATATGCGGATATTTGTGAAGTGAGATTTCACTATCAAAAGTATTGGTCCTTTCGGACCGGCCGCCTGTGAAGGTAGCTCTATTGTTTGTTTTGTTTGTGTTTGGTGCATCTTTTTTCAAGCGAGAAAGAAGATGCACTATTTATATCTATCTACCCTGACTATCGGATATTGAATGAAAATTTGCCTATGAAACAGATAAAGCATACATTTGAAGAAAAAAAGAAAATGGGCGGGAAAGCATCAATGTGGAACTTATGGCACGGCTGTCACAAATGGAGTGAAGGCTGCCGCCACTGCTATGTATATCGTACGGATGGCAAATACGGAAAAGACAGTTCGGTGGTGACAAAGACGGAAAAGTTCGGTTTGCCTTTGCAGAAGAAAAAGAATGGAGAATATAAGATACCCTCGGGAAATCTGGTATATACCTGTTTTACCTCTGATTTTCTGATTGAAGATGTGGATGAATGGCGTGCCGAAGCATGGGAAATGATGCGGATACGGCAGGACCTTCATTTTATGTTTATTACGAAGCGGATAGACAGACTGCAACAGTGCCTGCCACCGGATTGGGGAGATGGATACGACAATGTGACAATTTGTTGTACAATGGAGAATCAGGACAGAGTCGATTATCGCTTACCTATTTATAAAGAAAGTCCTATTAAACATAAAATTATTATCTGTGAACCCCTTCTTAGTCAGATTGATTTCAGAGGAGAATTGGAAGGATGGGTAGAGCAGGTAGTGGCAGGAGGAGAGTCCGGTAAGGAAGCCCGCGTTTGCAATTATGACTGGGTGTTGGACATTCGCCGTCAATGTGTGGAAGCTCATGTCGGTTTCTGGTTCAAGCAGACAGGAAGTTATCTGTTGAAAGACGGACATGAGTATAAAGTCGCCCGACAGTTCCAGCACTCACAGGCGAGGAAAGCGGAACTGAATTATACTCCCGAAAAATAACGAAAGAACAAACAGGAATAAGGGAATGCAAAGGCTGTCGGACAGCTTTCACATCCCTTTATTGAGTACAAAATATGGATAATCACGTCTCTCCTTAAAGAGATAGTGTGTAAATTTTAAAATTATCCATATTAAATGAAACAGATAAAGCTGTTATTTCTTTTAGCTTCCGCCTCCGTCACGGGAGCATTTGCGCAGAGCAATGGGCTGACGGATATGAGTCAGAGCCGTTATGCAAAGATGGCAAATACCGGAATTGATGCCGTACACTGGACGAATGGATTCTGGGGAGAGCGTTTTAATGTATTTAGCGGAACTTCCTTGCAGAGTATGTGGAATACATGGAACACGCCGGAAGTTTCTCATGGTTTCCGTAATTTTGAGATTGCTGCCGGTGTATGCAAGGGAGAACATTGGGGGCCTCCGTTCCATGATGGAGATATGTACAAGTGGATGGAAGGAGTCGCTTCTGTGTATGCTGTCAATAAAGATCCGGAATTGGACAAGTTAATGGACAACTTTATTGCTTGTGTCGTAAAAGCCCAACGTGCAGATGGTTATATACATACGCCGGTTGTTATAGAAGAACTGAATAAGGGAATAGACAGCCATACGCTGGCTGATTCCCAACAACAGACAGTGATTGGTACGAAAGTAGGCTCCGAGGACGAAAAAGGTGCATTTGCCAATCGGTTGAATTTTGAAACGTATAACTTGGGACACCTGATGATGGCAGGTATCGTTCACCACCGTGCTACCGGAAAAACGACTCTTTTTGATGCTGCCGTGAAAGCTACAGATTTCCTTTGTCACTTCTATGAGACGGCTTCTGCCGAGTTGGCACGCAATGCTATTTGCCCTTCACACTATATGGGAGTGGTGGAGATGTATCGTGCTACAGGAAATCCCCGTTATCTGGAACTTTCAAAAAACCTGATTGACATTCGCGGTATGGTAGAAAGTGGTACGGATGATAATCAGGACCGTATCCCTTTCCGTGACCAATATCGTGCAATGGGACATGCCGTACGTGCCAATTACCTGTATGCAGGTGTGGCAGATGTGTATGCGGAGACGGGTGAACAACAACTGATGAAGAACCTGACTAGTATCTGGAACGATATTGTCACCCGAAAGATGTACGTGACCGGAGCTTGCGGTGCTTTGTATGACGGCACCTCACCGGATGGAACGTGCTATGAACCGGATAGCATTCAGAAAGTGCATCAGAGCTATGGTCGTCCGTATCAGTTACCGAACAGTACGGCACATAATGAAACCTGTGCCAACATAGGTAATATGCTGTTCAACTGGCGTATGCTGGAAGTGACGGGAGATGCCAAGTATGCGGAGCTTGTGGAGACTTGCCTTTATAATAGTGTATTGAGTGGCATAAGTCTGGATGGAAAGAAGTATTTCTATACGAATCCTCTTCGTATCAGTGCCGATCTGCCTTATACACTCCGTTGGCCGAAAGAACGGACGGAATATATCAGTTGTTTCTGTTGTCCGCCCAATACATTGCGTACGCTTTGTCAGGCGCAGAATTATGCTTATACATTGAGTCCGGAAGGGATTTATTGCAACCTGTACGGTGCAAATACATTGACTACAAACTGGAAGGACAAGGGGGAACTTGCTTTGGTGCAGGAAACGGACTATCCTTGGGAAGGCAATGTACGTGTAACGTTGAACAAAGTGCCCCGTAAAGCAGGTGCTTTCTCCCTCTTCTTCCGTATTCCGGAATGGTGCGGGAAAGCTGCGTTGACAGTGAACGGTCAACCGGTATCCATGAATGCCAAGGCAAATACCTATGCGGAAGTGAACCGTACATGGAAGAAAGGAGATGTGGTAGAACTGGTCATGGATATGCCTGTTTGTCTGCTCGAAGCTCATCCGTTGGCAGAAGAAATCCGTAATCAGGTGGTAGTGAAACGTGGTCCGTTGGTTTACTGCTTGGAGAGTATGGACATTGCAAATGGAGAAAAGATCGATAACATCTTGATTCCTGCCGACATAAAGCTGATTCCGAAGAAAACGACGATTGAAGGCAGTTCGATAGTAGCCCTGGAAGGGAAAGCGCGTCTGGCATCGTCTGAGTCTTGGGAAGGCGTGCTTTATCGTCCGGTTGTCCAAGCAGAGAAAACTGTGGATATTCGTCTGATTCCTTATTATGCATGGGGAAACAGAGGTAAAGGAGAGATGACAGTCTGGATGCCGCTAGCAAGATAACCCATTGTAAAAAAGAAAAATGAAAAAGTTATTGGTAACAACTATATGCCTGCTGGGTGCACATCTGCTGTCAGCAGGTGAAATCTGGATTTCGCCGCAGGGGAATGATCTCAATGACGGTACACGTCCATCTCCGAAAGCGACGTTGACTTCTGCTTTGCGTCAGGCACGCGAATGGCGCCGGACAGATGATGAACGGGTGCGGGGAGGAATTACGATCTGTATGGAAGGCGGTACGTATGCACTCTATGAACCGGTGTTTATTCGTCCGGAAGACAGCGGGACGGAGGATTCTCCCACGGTGATCCGCCCGGTAGCTGATGAAAAAGTGGTATTGAGTGGCGGCATCCGGATCGGTGGATGGAAGAAGCAGGGAAAACTCTGGGTAGCGGATGTGCCCATGTTCAACGGGCGGCCACTGGATTTCCGTCAGTTATGGGTGAATGGTAAGAAAGCTGTCCGTGCCCGTGACGTAGAGGATTTTGAGAAGATGAACCGCATTTGCAGTGTGGACGAGAAGAATGAGATTCTTTATGTTCCTGCGGTTGCCATACGCAGACTGGTAGACGGAAAAGGGGCTTTGAAGGCCAAATATGCAGAGATGGTATTGCATCAGATGTGGTGTGTGGCCAATCTTCGTATTCGTTCTGTCGAACTGGCTGGAGACAGTGCCGCAATACGTTTTCATCAGCCGGAGAGCCGGATTCAGTTTGAGCATCCCTGGCCACGTCCGATGGTAACGACAGATGGGCATAATTCTGCTTTTTATCTGACGAATGCCCGTGAACTACTGGATGTAGCGGGAGAATGGTATCACGACATAGATGCCCGTAAAGTCTATTATTATCCTCGGGAAGGAGAGAAGTTGCAGGATGCCGGCACGGAAGTGATAGTGCCTGCCATAGAGACATTGATACAAGTAAAAGGGACGTTCGACCGTCCTGTTTCACATATCCGTTTTGAGAAAATCACGTTCTCTCATACGACTTGGATGCGTCCGTCTGAGAAAGGCCATGTTCCTCTTCAGGCGGGAATGTATCTGACAGACGGTTATCGTATTGACCCGAAAATGGAACGGGACTATCTGAATCATCCCTTGGATAATCAAGGATGGCTGGGACGTCCTGCCGCGGCTGTAAGCGTGGCTGCTGCCAATCAGATCGACTTTGAGCGCTGTCGGTTCGATCATTTAGGCTCAACCGGGCTGGATTATGAAGAAGCCGTGCAGGGCGGTGTCGTTCGTGGCTGTCTTTTCCGTGATATTGCGGGGAACGGACTGGTGGTCGGCAGTTTCTCTCCGGCTGCCCATGAAACACATTTACCTTATGACCCTACCGACCTTCGGGAAGTATGCGCGCATCAACAAATCAGTAATTGCTACTTTACCGAAGTGGGTAATGAAGATTGGGGATGTCTTGCAATCCTTGCGGGCTATGTGAAAGATATTAATATAGAACACAATGAAATCTGCGAAGTTCCTTATAGCGGCATCAGCCTTGGCTGGGGCTGGACGCAGACAGTGAACTGTATGCGTAACAACAGAGTGCACGCGAATCTGATTCATCACTATGCAAAGCATATGTATGACGTAGCCGGAGTTTATACACTGGGCTCGCAGCCGAAAAGTTATGTAACTGAGAATTGCGTACATAGCATTTATAAGCCAGGTTATGTACACGATCCCAATCATTGGTTTTATCTCTATACGGACGAAGGCTCTTCTTTTATCACTGTACGCGATAACTGGACGGAAGGGGAGAAGTATCTGCAAAATGCGAACGGTCCCGGAAATGTATGGGAGAACAATGGTCCGCAGGTAGATACAGTCATTCGTGAACGTGCAGGGTTGGAAGCCGAATATAGGGACTTGAAGAAATAAGAAAAATGAAAAAGAAATGCATGATACTTTTGGGTGCCTTGTCATTGGCAAGCAGCACCTTTGCCCAAACTTGGATATGGTATCCGGGGGACTATGAAATCTGGTTGGGCAACCAGATGAACAACCGACGTACGGAACGTGGTGCTTTTTTTCCTCCTTTTTGGAAAACAGACAGTCATTATGTAGTCGTAGAGTTCAGCAAAGTATTGAATCTTTCCGAACCAGAAGAAGTGTTTATTGCTGCCGAGGGAACATATAATGTGAAGCTGGACGGGAAACTTCAGTTCGGAATGCCTGAAACCTTGCTGCTTCCGGCAGGAAAACATAGCCTAAATATTAAAGTATGGAATCAGGCAACGCCTCCCACTATCTATGTGAAAGGAAAGACGGTAAACTCTGATTCGTCCTGGCGGGTAACTTATGAAGATAAGGAATGGATCGATGAAAGCGGTAAGGCTAGTGACACATCTGCCACCATCTATATGGATGCCGGATGCTGGAACTTTGACGGTGCCACTCAACGTCCTTCCCAATTCAGCCTGATGCGTGAACCTCAGCAACCTGTCGCTAAAACAGAACAACCGGAAGGAGGCATACTGTATGATTTTGGAAAAGAAACTTTCGGATTTATCACATTAAAGAACCTTTCGGGCAAGGGAAAGATTGACCTCTATTATGGTGAAAGTCCGGAAGAAGCGAAAGACAAAGCATATTGCGAAACATTGGATAAACTCCTGCTGGAGCCGGGACAGATCACTGATCTCGCTATCCGCAGCACATCTCCTTTGCATCATTCTGATAATGAATATACGCTGGAGAACAGCAAAGCATTCCGCTATGTATACATCACTCACGAACCGGAAGTACAGATTGGTGAAGTATCTATGCAATATGAATATCTTCCCGAAGAATATCGTGGTAACTTCCGTTGTAACGACGAGGAACTGAACTGTATCTGGGAGGTGGGAGCATACACGATGCATCTTACTACACGCGAGTTTTTTATAGACGGTATCAAGCGCGACCGTTGGGTATGGAGTGGCGATGCCATCCAAAGTTATCTGATGAATTATTATCTGTTCTTTGACAGTGAGTCCGTGAAGCGTACCATCTGGTTACTTCGTGGAAAAGATCCGGTGACCAGCCATAGTAACACCATTATGGATTACACTTTCTACTGGTTCTTAAGCGTATATGATTATTATATGTATAGCGGTGACCGGCATTTCGTCAACCAGCTATATCCACGTATGCAAACAATGATGGATTATGTATTGGGACGTACGAATAAGAATGGTATGGTGGAAGGAATGTCCGGCGACTGGGTATTTGTGGACTGGGCGGATGGCTATTTAGACAAAAAGGGAGAACTTTCTTTCGAACAGGTTTTGTTTTGCCGGAGTCTGGAGACGATGGCACTTTGTGCAGATTTAGTCGGAGATAAGGACGGACAACAAAAATATGAGAAGTTAGCTTCTGCGTTAAAAGCAAAATTAGAGCCGACTTTCTGGAATAATCAGAAACAGGCATTTGTGCACAATTGTGTGGATGGACGTCAGAGTGATGCCGTAACCCGATACGCTAATATGTTCTCTGTTTTCTTTGATTATCTGAATGCGGATAAGCAGCAGGCCATTAAACAGTCCGTTCTCCTGAATGATGAGATTCTGAAAATAACAACGCCTTATATGCGTTTTTACGAACTGGAAGCCCTTTGTGCTCTTGGTGAGCAGGAGACTGTAATGAAAGAAATGAAAGCTTACTGGGGTGGAATGTTGAAAGCAGGAGCAACCTCTTTTTGGGAGAAATATAATCCGGAGGAAAGCGGAACACAGCATCTTGCCATGTATGGCCGCCCATACGGAAAGAGCTTGTGCCACGCTTGGGGAGCAAGTCCTATTTATCTGCTGGGTAAATACTATTTGGGAGTCAAACCAACGAAAGAGGGTTATAAAGAGTTTGCTGTCAGTCCGGTATTGGGAGGTTTGAAATGGATGGAAGGTACCGTACCTACTCCGAACGGAGACATTCATGTCTACATGGATAATAAAACCATTAAAGTGAAGGCCACGGAAGGAAAAGGTTATCTGACCATCCAGAGTCGCCGTCAGCCAAAAGCCAATATGGGAACTGTGGAGAAGGTTTCGGAAGGTGTATGGCGCCTTTGGATTGATTCTCCGGAAGAAAGGATTGTTACCTATCGTTTGTAGTCAGAGATTCAGATTGAAATAAGGCCTCCGGTTGTATTGCTATAGCGGCAATAGGCCGGAGGTCTTTCTATCTGTGCATTATCGCACTCTTTTTGTGCGTATATGCACAAAAAGAATATATGCTGATAAATCCAAATCACTAGTATATAACGCTTTATGTTTTGGCACAGGATTTGAAGTATTCTTCTGCAAACAACAGAATATAATGAAAACACTAAAGTATGCATGGCGTTTCCTTGTGCGCTCCAAATCATATACAGTCATTAATATTGTCGGCTTGTCATTAAGTCTGGCGTGTACAATCATACTGGTACGTTATATTCATCAGGAGACACGAGTAAATACTCATTGCATAGATGCTGAAAATGTATATATACCGCTTCGGGATATTGATGGGAATGTATATGCAGGTAGTGTATCAGATGGATATAGTGGAGCAGATACAGTTTTCTATTCTCCGGAAGCTGTGAAGGAAAAGGCCCGTTTTGTAACTTTCAGCAATGATAATGTTGCCATAAATGGAAAGCCGTATACCGTACAATTATTAGCGGCAGATACCGCTTTCTTTCATTTCTTCACGTATCCCCTCAGTGGTACACCAATGAAAGCTCCCAATGATGTACTTGTTACCCGCCAGTTTGCCGAGCGTGTATTTGGAAAGGAAAATCCAATTGGAGAAAAACTAAGTTATTCCGGTGGTCATCTTCTCACTGTCTGTGGTGTATTGGATGAACCGGCATGTAAATCCTCGTTAACATTTGACATCGTTTTAAACCTCGAACTCAAGAATGGAGAAAGAGGATGGGGAAAGATGCTGGTTGAACTTATCCGTTTTATGCCGGGAGTGGATGTAGATGCTATTAACGCTATTAGTAATATCTACCGTCAAGTTGATGGCGGTTACCGTATACGTTATGATTTTATTCCTGTCAGTGAGCTTTATTGGAATAAGATATTAGCAGCAAAAGCCGATGCTCCGGAAATGTGGCATTACAGCAGTCGATTTCATTTATGGGTACTGTCCTGTGTATGCCTGTTGCTTCTTTTGGCCGGCATTCTCAATTTCGTCAATATCTATTTGGTTTTTATGCTAAAGCGTTCCAAGGAGTATGGCATCAGGAAAGTATTTGGCATGAGAGGTCGTACACTTTTTCTTCAGTTATGGACAGAGAATGTCTTGATGGTACTCATCGCTTTATTTTTCGCATGGTTCTTTATAGAGATGTTTTCAGGATATGCCAATCGTTTGCTGGAAAGCAACGTTATGTATACAGCTTTCGATTGGCAGCTCTCTTTGGCAATATTTATATTGTTGCCACTGTTGACAACGATTTATCCTTATCTTAAATACAATTATTTGCCTCCGGTCGTGTCTATAAGTACGATTGGTACTTCACGTCAGTCAGTGAAAACACGCACCCTTTTCTTATTTGTGCAATATAGTATCACTCTTTTACTGATCATCTTATCGTTGTATTTTAGTAATCATCTTCATTTCCTGCTGAATACACCTCCGGGTTTCAGAACCGAAGGAATTTTATATGCTGATCTGATGCCAAAGCTTCCTAACCAATGGTGGGAGGATAGTCAGGAAATACAAAATAAGCGGTGGCATGACAGAGAAGTTATGGAACAGAAGCTGAATGAATGCCCATATATCGAACACTGGTTTGCCGGAGATACTGGTCGCGAAGGCATTTTATCGGCTGGTAGCATGTCAAGTATGATAAATGATAAGGGAGGAAAGTTAAATATGGCAATGATGTGGGTAACAGTGGATTTCTTTAAGTTATATGGATTACATATAGTTGATGGTTCATTGCCCGATGAAGTAAATGGACATGCCGATTATCTGGTAGCTATGAACAAAGCGGCATTAAAAGCTTTTGGTTATACCCGTCGGGAAGATGCATTCGTCAAAGGTGAAAGTTCACTTTGGAGTTCTATATCTAATGGTAAAATAGTAGAAGGTGGATTGTCATTGATGCCTGTACAGGCTATTATTGCAGATTATTACTCTGGACATTTGACTGCTGGTAAAAAGCCGATTATATATATGATATCCAGCGCAGGAATTAATGCCCAGTGTCAAATATCCTGTGTGCCGGGAAAAGAAAAACAATTAGTTGATTATCTTAAGAAATGCAGGGAAGACATATATAACTCTAATGAATTCGATTATCATTGGCTGAAAGATGATATAAAAGCGTTGTATCAGGACGACCGCCGCATTGCAACCGTCTTCACCCTTTTTGCCACTATCTCTATATTTGTTTCCGCTTTGGGATTATTTGGTCTTTCGTTATTTGATATCCGCCAGCGATATCGGGAAGTAGCCATCCGGAAAGTGAATGGTGCCCGGCTCAGGAATCTTTATTCCATCCTGTTCCGCAAATATATATGGATTATAGGCGGTGCAACATTACTCACGATGCCATTATCATACTATCTGATATACATATATACATCAGATTTTGTGGTCAAAACTCCGGTAAGCATTTCTATTTTTGTGATAGCTTTGTTGGTTGTCGTAGCTATTTCCGCAGGTACATTGTTCTGGCAAGTGAATAAGGCGGCACGAATTAATCCTGCGGAGATTATAAAGACGGAATAAATCTGAATGGATGTATGAAAGAAGCATGGAGGAGTTGACAAACCACTTTTAATGTTGTATCTTTGTAAGTGAAAACCGGAAGTAAATTCGATAACATTGATAATATAGACGAAAAAATGAGCAATAATAAGTATAATATAATAACAGTTTGCAGGCATTCCCACTCCGGATAATGCTTGTTAGATAGTCTGACACAAGCTAAGGGCTGCGATTCTTTATGGGAATTGCAGCCCTTTTTGTTGCTTAAAATTGATATTCCTTGCAGTAAGATCGAAATTCGAGTTTATAATAAACTGGAAGGACGTTTATAATAAACGATGAAAGAATTTATTAATAAATGACTGGAAGTTACTGTATCATTAGTCAATGTCTTTCGTATAGATGTTGGTGCTGATTTTGAAAAGTTCTGTATCTTCTAAGTGAATCGATAAATTATTGATACATTACTCCCTTTCTCTTTTTATGTCATTGCACTGAATACCTTACGATGAATGCTTTCTTAAATCTATGTAATACAACACGTGTCTATGTAACGGATGCTCAGCCGGAACAAGCGGATGACCAAATTCTCTAACCCGTTCCATCCCTATTTTCTGCATCACCCTTTCCGAACGTTGGTTGGGAAGAGAAGTAAACGAGAACAATTCTTTGATATCTAAACTCTTACGAGCATACTCCAAACAAGCGGTTGCTGCTTCCGGAGCATAACCACGTCCCCAATATTCGTGCGCCAATCGCCAGCCGATTTCTATACCCGGAGCAAAATCAACGTCAAATGTGATCTGATGCAGTCCGGTATATCCCATAAAAGCATGATCTTCTTTACGTTCTACAGCATACAAGCCAAAGCCACAGGTCTGAAACTCATTTTGGATACGGTGATAAAAAGCAAGTGATTCTTCCGGAGTCAGCGGATGGAGAAAAAATTCCATAACATGAGGGTCGGCGTTCATGCGGGCAAAAGCCGGAATATCTTCTTCCTTCCAATCGCGGAGAATTAAACGGGATGTTTCTATGTAAGTCTGCATAATAATGGTAATAAATGAAGTGCAAAGATATACCTTTTTTCACTCATTTGTGTGGTAAGGAAGTGTAAACCAAAAACAGGAGCCTGCTCCTTCAGTTGAATCTACCCCGATTTCTCCTTCCATCTGTGTAATGATGCTTTTACAGATAGAAAGTCCCAGTCCCGTTCCCTGGACAAAATTGTTCAGTTTTACAAAACGTTCGAATACGCTGTTTATCTTGCTGGCAGGGATTCCAACGCCTGTATCGCGCACATAGAACCTTATTTTCTGAGAAGATATCTGTTCGTATCCCAAAGCGATAGTCCCCTCATGGGTGAACTTTAGTGCATTATTTATAAAGTTAGTGATCACCTGCATAAACCGGTTCTTATCTGTATAGATATGGCATTCGGGGATTTGCTTTTCAAAAAGGAGCTTGATATTTCCTTTCACTTTCATACCAGTGGACTTGATAATTTCAGAGCAGACCTCATTTACATCCAAGTCGGCATATACAAAGTTGAATGTTCCTGCCTCTATCTTCGCAAGATCGAGAATGTCAGATATCAGTCGCAAGAGAAGGTCATTATTATCCTGTACAATCTTGATATAGTCCTGACATTCTTCCTTGCTTTCGGTTTCTGCCAACAGGCTGGAAAAGCCGACAATCGCATTCAGCGGAGTACGGATTTCGTGACTCATATTAGCCAGAAAAGCTGATTTCAGACGGTCCAGTTCTTCCGCTTTATCACGGGCGATAATCAGTTTCTGTTCAGTCTCTTTCAGAGTGGTAATATCATAATTGATACACAGCATTTCGATAATGCCTTCCTCCGGACGATAATCTCTGACCATAACATTGATACTGGTCCATGTATATTTCCCGTTCTCTCTGCTAACACGGACTTCTTTCCGCAAACTGGTAGCTTTCCCTTCTTTGACTCCTCGGACAAAACTCTTCAGAACCGCCTGATCTTCAGGATGTACATGTGAGTATACTCCAATTACTTCAGTCATAGGAGTCCCATCTTTTTCACCTAAATTCCGATACCATGTATCTTGGGCATAGCCATCTCTGGTCAGTATATTGAAGTGTGCAAACCCCACATTGGCATAATCACCAATCAGGAGAAACAGATTCTCAAATTCTTGTATCTTGGTGTATGCATTGGTGGTTTCTGTTGTATCTATATTGATAAACAGATAGTTGATGAACTGATTCTGAGAGTCATAAAGCGTAGTTACTTTCGTAGTGAGGTTAATGACTCCTTTCCGTTGAGTTTCTATATATTTATTTACTTTGGAGAAATCATAATTGATTGAAAAGTCTACATCATTCCGCGCCCTTAGCTTCTCTTTTATTTCTTGCGGAATATTGGGATTGTCAAACAGATTGATCCCCAAGACCTCATTTTTATCAGTTAAGCCGAATATTTCCAGTTCTTTATCATTGATATCAATCAGATAACCGTCTTTATCGTAAAGTTCGATACCAGCCGGCAGATTCTTATAGATATTACGGAGAATCTTTTCTCTATGATCCAGTGCCAGTCGGTCTTCCTTCGCTTGAAGTTCGGACTTGCGCAGTTCTATGTATATACTGATAATGTTTGCCAATGAAGAAAACCACTGAAGATCTACATTACTCCAACTGCGATAAGCCTTCACCATATCAATGCCCATATATCCCCATATTTTGTCTTTGGATATGAGCGGAACTGCCATTAGTGACTTAATATTCTGTGATTCGAGCAGCTTGCGGTATTCCTGAGCCTCTTGGGGCATATCGTCCAAAGTATTCAGAATAATGGACTTCCTGTTTGAAATCTGCCTGTTCCACCAAAAAGATTCATCCCAAAGTATATCCTGCAGATTATCCCGCTCTTCGGATACCCCTTCCGCCGTAGCTTCATACATGCAATTCTGAACCCTTTTCTTTCTGTCTATTTCGACGATATAGGTACGGTCTCCTCCGAACTGTTTAAGCAGGTCACCTAATATTTGATTGATTATCTCCGCGATATTATCGGATTGCAGAAAAGCGAGCAATGAATAGGAGATGCTGTTTTGCTGATAAAGCAGACTGTTTACATGAAAGAAGTCGATGTTTCCGCATCTGTTTTCCGCAGGTTTGTCCACGTATTGCAAATAACCGAATATGTCTCTGTATCCTTCTTTATCAGGTTTTCTGAAACTGATCTTGGAATATACCCATATTTCTCCGTTTTTAGCTTGGATAGGGAACATTTGCTCATAAGTTTCAAGATTTGAATGAGAGATAAATTCGTTTCTGAGACGCGTGCGGTGATCTTCGCGTATCCTGTGATGAAACTCTTGAAAGCTGATCCGATGGCTTTCAAGTCCTAACAGATCAACGATAAAATCAGAGCAAATATACTGTTGATTTTTTACATCAGACTCCCACCATCCCATTTTCGCCATTTGAGTAATTTGTTGAAATCGTTCACAGTCCAAATTCAATTGCCCTTCCATATTGTTTGCTCTTGTTTTCTTTTTTTATTATAGAATACTGTCCGGCAAATATAGATATTATTTTAAAGAATAAAGGGGATTACAGATGTTTTGGATGAATAATGTGGTAATATGGTATCAAAAAGTGGAAGAGTGGATAAATGAGTACAAACAAGGACTTACTTCGTCTTTCTTTTATAAAAGAATGAAACTATACATTTTATAATATACATCAGAAGAATGAAAAATACCAAATTGTTCATGTTTGCGGCATGCACCCTTTTCTTAGCTGCGTGTGGTAAGCAAACCGTGAAAATAATGACTCCGCCGGATGCGTCAAACCGCGTTCTGTTCAGTGCGGAACAGTTACAGTCTACCCTGGATAAAGCCGGTTATCAGGTAATGATGCAACAAGGGGATACCACATTCTCCGATCCTGAAATAAAGACGATTCTGCTGACGGAAGTGAATGATACGACGCTTAAGAAAGAAGGCTTTCATATTACGACTACCGGCAATCTGACAAGAGTAAGCGGCAGAGACGGAAGCGGAGTTATCTACGGAAGTCGTGAACTGATAGACCGTGTGAACGACTCTGATGGCAAGCTTGACTTTCCGGAAGAGTTGAAAGATGGTCCGGAAATGGTGCTTCGCGGTGCTTGTGTAGGTCTGCAGAAGATGACTTACCTGCCGGGACACGGTGTGTATGAGTATCCGTATACTCCGGAAAGTTTCCCTTGGTTTTATGATAAGGAACAATGGATTAAATACCTCGATATGCTGGTAGCCAACCGCATGAATTCCCTGTATCTCTGGAATGGTCATCCGTTTGCATCGTTGGTCAAACTGGAAGATTATCCGTTTGCGCTGGAAGTAGACGAAGAGACGTTCAAGAAGAATGAAGAGATGTTTTCTTTCCTTACGGAAGAAGCGGACAAGCGTGGTATCTTCGTGATACAGATGTTCTACAATATCATCCTTTCCAAACCATTTGCAGAGCATTATGGACTGAAAACGCAGGACCGTAACCGTCCCATCACCCCTCTGATTGCAGACTATACCCGTAAAAGCATTGCCGCGTTTATAGAGAAATATCCGAATGTGGGACTGCTGGTTTGCCTGGGAGAAGCCATGTGTACGGTAGAAGATGATGTGGAATGGTTCACAAAGACCATCATTCCGGGTGTAAAAGACGGATTACAGGCATTGGGACGTACCGACGAACCGCCTCTTTTGCTGCGCGCACACGATACGGACTGCAAACTGGTAATGGATGCAGCATTGCCGATATATAAGAATCTTTATACGATGCATAAATATAATGGTGAATCACTGACAACTTACGAGCCTCGTGGCCCCTGGTCGAAGATTCATACGGATTTGAGCTCTTTAGGATCTATTCATATCAGTAATGTACATATCCTGGCAAATCTGGAACCATTCCGTTGGGGCTCTCCGGACTTCGTACAGAAGGCGGTACAAGCGATGCACAACGTGCACGGTGCCAATGCACTGCACCTTTATCCGCAGTCTTCGTACTGGGATTGGCCGTATACAGCCGACAAACTGCCAAATGGCGAACGGGAATTCCAACTGGACCGCGACTGGATTTGGTATCAGACCTGGGGACGTTATGCATGGAACAGCCACCGGGATCGTGCTGACGAGATCGGTTACTGGAATCATCAACTGGGACAGTTCTACGGAACATCCGACGAGAATGCAGGCAATATTCGCATTGCTTATGAAGAAAGCGGAGAAATTGCCCCGAAGTTATTACGTCGTTTTGGTATCACGGAAGGAAACCGTCAGACGTTATTGTTGGGGATGTTTATGAGCCAGCTTGTCAATCCGTACAAATATACCATCTATCCGGGATTCTATGAAAGCTGCGGACCGGAAGGCGAGAAGCTGATCGAATTTGTAGAGAAAGAATGGAAGAATCAGCCTCATGTAGGTGAGATGCCGCTGGATATTGTCGCTCAGGTGATTGAACACGGTGATAAGGCAATAGCAGCGATTGACAAGGCAGCCGGTTCCATCTCCTCCAACAAAGAAGAATTCGCACGTTTGCAGAATGATATGCATTGTTACCGTGAGTTTGCCTATGCGTTTAATCTGAAAGTGAAAGCTGCGAAACTGGTATTGGACTATCAGTGGGGAAAAGACATGAAGAATCTGGAAGAAGCCATCCCTCTGATGGAACAAAGTCTGGAACATTACCGCAAACTGGTGGAACTAACAGACGAGCATTATTTATATGCCAACAGTATGCAGACTGCCCAACGCCGTATTCCTATCGGCGGGGACGATGGCCATAATAAAACGTGGAAAGAACTGCTGGTACACTACGAAAAAGAGTTGGAGAACTTCAAGGTGAACCTTGCCATGCTGAAAGAAAAGCAAAATGGCAATGCGGTGACTGAAACGGTAGAGATCGCTGCCTGGGCTCCTGCGGATGTGAACTTAATATCGAATTATCCGACAGTAAAACTGAATGAAGGAACTTCCTTGTTCACGGATCTTCCGGGCAAAATAGAAGCAATAGCCCCTGAACTGAAGGGAATGAAGGCATTCCGCTTTAATGGAAATGAACAACGGGAAAAAGGAACAAGCATTACTTTTGAAACAAATGCTCCGGTGAAACTATTAGTAGCCTACTTTAAAGACGACCAGAAGAAGTATGCCAAAGCTCCGAAGCTGGAGATTGATGCATCTGCCAACGATTACGGTCAGGCAGAACCTGTACTGACCAATGCAATCCATATCAATGGAATGCCATTAGCGAATGTACACGCATATAGCTTTCCGGCAGGAAAACATACGTTGATGTTGCCCAAAGGCTACCTTCAGGTTCTTGGATTTACGGCTGCGGATATGAAAACTCGTAATGCCGGACTTGCCGGAGACGAAGAAACGATGGACTGGTTGTTTTACTAATGAACGATTGCTGTAAGCCGCTATTTAGTTTCAAGGCTTGAAACTATTGGTTTCTCTCTTTGAAACTATTAGTTTCATGCCTTGAAACCATTTGTTCCAAAGCTTGAAACAAATAGCGGCAACTCAACAAAAAGATGATAGACAAAAGTATAATGAAGAAGTTATTACTGACATTTTTAAGTATAGCTGCCGTATGCTGCTCACTGTATGCCCAACGTGAAGTCACGCAGGAACGGATGGAGCAGATTTATGAAGAGGTAAAGACGCCTTATAAGTACGGACTTGCTGTTGCCCCGACCGACAATTATCATAAGATTGATTGTCCTACTGTCTTTCGTCAGGGAGACAAGTGGCTGATGACTTATGTCGTTTATAATGGTAAAACCGGCACGGATGGCCGTGGATACGAAACCTGGATTGCAGAAAGTGATAATCTGCTTGATTGGCGTACCTTAGGACGTGTACTTTCTTATCGGGACGGTAAATGGGATTGTAATCAGCGTGGAGGATTCCCCGCGCTGCCGGATATGGAGTGGGGTGGAAGCTACGAACTTCAGACCTACAAAGGCCGCCACTGGATGACTTATATCGGTGGAGAAGGTACAGGTTATGAAGCTGTAAAAGCACCACTCTTTGTCGGACTGGCATCTACCAAAGGAGATATTTCCACCGCTCATGAATGGGAATCTTTGGACAAACCGATTCTGAGCATCCATGATAAAGATGCGCAGTGGTGGGAAAAATTGACTCAATATAAAAGTACCGTTTATTGGGATAAAGACAAAACACTGGGTGCCCCGTTTGTGATGTTTTACAATGCGGGAGGACGTCATCCGGAAACTGATTTAAAGGGTGAACGGGTAGGAATCGCACTTTCCAAGGATATGAAAACCTGGAAACGTTATCCCGGCAATCCGGTCTTTGCACACGAAGCGGACGGAACGATCACCGGTGATGCTCATATTCAGAAGATGGGTGACGTGTACGTGATGTTTTATTTCTCTGCCTTTGAGCCGTCACGCAAGTATAAAGCCTTTAATACGTTTGCTGCAAGTTATGATCTCGTTAACTGGACAGACTGGCATGGAGCTGATTTGATCATTCCTTCCAAGAATTACGACGAATTATTTGCGCATAAAAGCTATGTGATCAAACACGACGGAGTAATTTATCATTTTTATTGCGCGGTGAACAATGCCGAACAGCGTGGTATTGCTGTTGCTACAAGTAAGCCGATGGGACGCTCTGCCGTTCGCTTCCCTAAGCCGGAAACAAAGAATCGCCGGATGATCACTGAACTGAATGAAGGCTGGAAAACCTGGTTAATTGACAATTCACAATTGACAATTGACAATTCAAAAAGCAATCATCAATCCCCGATTATTAATTGTCAAATACCTCATAATTGGGATGACTATTACGGTTATCGCCAACTGACTCATGGCAACCTGCACGGAACAGCTATGTATGTAAAAGACTTCTCCCTCGATAATTGTCCATTGTCAACTGTCAATTCTCAATTAAAAAAACGTTATTTCCTCCGTTTTGAGGGGGTAGGTACGTATGCTACTATTAAAGTGAACGGACATGATTTCGGACGTTATCCGGTAGGACGTACCACGTTGACACTGGATGTGACCGATGCATTGAAACAAGGAACGAATCGTCTGGAAGTAAAAGCAGAGCATCCGGAAATGATAGCCGATATGCCGTGGGTATGTGGTGGTTGTTCGTCGGAGTGGGGATTCAGCGAAGGATCTCAGCCGTTAGGTATATTCCGTCCGGTGGTGCTGGAGGCCACAGATGAGATCCGTATTGAACCTTTCGGAGTACACATCTGGAATGACGAAAAGGCGGCTAATGTCTTTGTCGAGACAGAAGTAAAGAACTATGGTAAGACCACAGAGACAATAGAAGTAGTCAATAAGTTGAGTAATGCGGACGGTAAACAAGTGTTCCGTCTGGTAGAGAAGGTAACATTGGCACCGGGAGAGATGAAGGTGATTCGCCAACAGTCTCCTGTAGAGAATCCTGTTTTATGGGATACGGAGAATCCCTATCTTTATAAATTGGCAAGTATGATTAAGCGTGATACCAAAACAACGGACGAGATCTCTACGCCTTTCGGTATCCGTACAATCAGTTGGCCGGTAAAGAGAAATGACGAAGATGGTCGTTTCTATCTGAATGGAAAGCCTGTCTTTATCAATGGTGTATGCGAGTATGAGCATCAGTTCGGGCAAAGTCATGCCTTCAGTCGGGAGCAGGTAGCTGCGAGAGTGAAACAAATGCGTGCGGCAGGTTTCAACGCCTTCCGTGATGCTCATCAGCCCCATCATCTCGATTATCAGAAATATTGGGATGAAGAAGGCGTCTTGTTTTGGACACAACTTTCTGCCCATGTATGGTATGACACACCGGAGTTTCGAGAGAACTTTAAAAAGCTGCTTCGTCAATGGGTGAAGGAACGACGTAATTCTCCGTCAGTAGTGATATGGGGATTACAGAATGAAAGTACATTGCCTCGTGAATTTGCACAGGAATGCAGTGAAATCATTCGCGAAATGGACCCGACAGCACGTACGATGCGTATCATCACCACCTGCAACGGTGGTGAAGGAACCGACTGGAATGTTATTCAGAACTGGAGCGGCACGTATGGAGGAGACGTTACGAAATACGGAAAGGAACTTTCGCAGAAGAACCAGTTGCTGAATGGAGAATACGGTGCATGGAGAAGTATTGACCTGCATACGGAACCCGGTGAATTTGAAGTGAATGGAGTATGGAGCGAAAGTCGTATGTGCCAGTTGATGGAAACAAAGATTCGTCTGGCGGAACAGGCCAAAGACAGTGTTTGCGGACAGTTCCAATGGATTTTCAGCAGCCACGACAATCCCGGACGTCGCCAGCCGGATGAAGCATTCCGGAAAATAGATAAAGTAGGTCCGTTCAACTATAAAGGACTGGTGACTCCGTGGGAAGAACCACTGGATGTATATTATATGTATCGTGCCAACTATGTGCCGGCGGCAAAGGACCCGATGGTATACCTGGTATCACATACTTGGGCGGATCGTTTCGAGAAAGGACGTCGTCGGGCTACTATCGAGGCATACAGCAATTGTGATTCCGTATTGCTTTATAACGACATGATCAATGACAAAGTGACTTATCTGGGACGCAAAAAGAATAATGGAACAGGCACCCACTTCATGTGGGAGAATCGGGATATTCGTTATAATGTACTTCGTGCTGTAGGATATTACAAAGGGAAACCGGTTGCCGAAGACATAATTGTACTCAACGGACTGGAGCAAGCTCCCCACTTTGACGTACTATATCAGAATGCTAAACCTGTATTGAAAGGGGAAGACGGATATAATTACTTGTACCGTATTAACTGTGGAGGAGACGACTATACAGATAGTTTCGGTCAGTTATGGATGCAGGATAATACCCATTATTCCCGTTCGTGGGCAGCGAACTTTAAAGAATTGAATCCATACCTTGCCAGTCAGCGCACGACGAATGATCCGATTCGGGGAAGCCGTGACTGGAAGTTGTTCCAGCACTTCCGTTTCGGACGTCATCAACTGGAGTACAATTTCCCGGTAGCTGACGGAACATATCGGATTGAACTCTATTTCACAGAGCCTTGGCATGGGACGGGAGGCAGTGCTTCCACCGACTGCGAGGGATTGCGCATCTTCGATGTGGCAGTGAATGATTCGGTAGTATTGGATGATCTTGATATTTGGGCGGAGAGTGGACACGACGGAGTATGCAAGAAAGTGGTGTACGCTACAGTAAAAGGTGGAGTACTGAAGATTCATTTCCCGGAAGTGAAAGCAGGACAGGGGCTGATTTCAGGTATTGCCATTGCTTCTGTTGATTCGAATCTGCAACCTACTGTATTCTCCGCATCCGACTGGAGTTGGGAAAAGGCCGGCAAAGAAGTTATGGAAAAAACTCCGAAAGAGTTGCTTCCCGAAGACAAGAATGCCCGTGTCAGTGTAGCGTATGAAGCTGAAACGGCAACCCTGAAAGGCAAGTTCCGGAAGAAAGAACATCGCAAGCAAACGGGAGTATTCTTTGATAAAGGAAAAGGTAACAGCATTGAATGGAATATCTCTACCGGATTGGCACAGGTTTATGCCCTTCGCTTTAAATATATGAATACTACCGGAAAACCAATGCCGGTTTTAATGAAGTTCATCGATTCAAAGGGAGTAGTGCTCAAAGAAGACATTCTGACCTTCCCGGAAACACCGGACAAATGGAAGATGATGAGTACCACCACCGGAACTTTTATCAACGCCGGACATTATAAAGTATTACTTTCAGCGGAAAACATGGACGGTCTGGCTTTTGATGCACTGGATATTCAATAATAGTTGCTTCAATAAACCGGTGATTGAAATAAACTGAGTAATAAAGACGGGATACTGAAAGTATGCAGAACTTTCAGTATCCCGTCTTCTGCATTCAAACGATTTCCTATAAAATAGAATACAAATGTTATTTTTTTAAGAATCGGTATTCAAATTTTAATCTTTTGGAAGATAGGTTTTGAATAATTCATATATTTGAAATCAAAAAAGAACAAAACGATGGGAAGCGATATACCTATGTATGATTTGGAGGTTGATTATATTGTTGGAGAAGCATTTGAAGCGAATTTGCTAAATGGGTATAAGAACTATCTTAGTAAGACAGAATCCGGTTTTTTCATTCTCTGTGTAAAAGGTACGATTCAGGCAACTATTAACGGCAGTCTCTACAATATTGGTGAAAACGCCTTGCTGACTTTACCACCTAATCATATAATGGAGATACAAGAATTTTCGCCCGACATTCATATTTATTATGCTGGTTTCTCTCCTTTATTAATAGAAGGTATTAATCTGATGAAGGCTACCCAACATCTTCTTCTGACCATAATGGAGAATCCGGTAGTAATCTTATCTCCACTACAAGCATGTAGCTATAAGATGTTTTATGAATCATTGATTCTCTCATACACTTCACCTATAGCGCAAGCAAATAAAGAAATAACAAAGGCCACTCTCACCATGTTTCTTCAAGGGTCTACCGAGATTTATAAATTACAGAACAAGTGGTATTTATCATCTCAATCGAGGAAGTACGAGATTTATCAGGAGTTCCTGCAACTGGTCATGAAGTATTATACAGTTCATCATGGTGCCTCTTTCTATGCCGATCAGTTGGGACTTAGTCTGCCTCATTTTTGTTCAACGATCAAAAAGGCGGCTGGGAATACTCCGTTGGAGGTGATTGCTTCTGTCATTCTGATGGATGCCAAATCGCGTTTAAAGTCGGGCAACGAACCGGTGAAGAATATTGCTTTGTCTTTAGGATTCAATAATATTTCTTTCTTCAACAAGTTTTTCAAGCAACATACCGGTATCACTCCGCATGAATATAGAGGACATTAGTCCTCCGATTGTCTTTCGAATGGCAGAGTGACAGTGAATCGGCTGCCCTTTCCTGTTTCCGACTCAACGAAAATATCTCCTTGCAGATGTTCTACGATTGTTTTGCAGATAGAAAGTCCCAGTCCGGTCCCTTGCTTGAAAGTATCAACTTTATAGAAGCGGTCGAATATTTCCTTTTGGCATTCTTTTGGAATCCCTGAGCCTGTATCTTCCACAAAGACATGAACCGAGCTTGCATCGACGGAATCCACTGCATAACCAAAATGGATATATCCTTTTTCTGTAAACTTCCGGGCGTTATTAATGAAATTGCTTATTACCTGTTTCAGGCGTGTAGCATCCGTATTGATATAGACATCTTCATTCGGTAATGACGCTCTTATTTCGATTTCGGATATAGGTTTCATAGTCTGTTCTTTCTCTACATCTATCATGAGAGATCGGAGAGAACAGTCAGTGAAAGTAAATTTAATCGTATTTGATTCAATCTTGGATAAATCAAGTACATCATCAATCAGTCTTACTAAGTGTTCGCTGTTGATACTGATTAATCTCACAAAATCGGCACGTTCTTCCTCGCTTAATTCATCATACGTAGAACCGATTACATCGGAGAAACCGACTATTGCATTCAGTGGTGTACGGATCTCATGGCTCATATTTGCCAAAAAAGCCATTTTAAGTCGGTCGCTTTCTTCAGCTTTCTTACGTGCTTCGATTAAGGTGTTCTCTATATCCTTATATTCCTGGATACTCATACAGATGCCGACCAACCGATAGGGATGCCCCGAGATATTGGCAATATAAGTAGACTGGCCTTCAAACCATTCCCAAGTTCCGTCTCCACGATGCAGGCGGAAGGGGACAGATTTATCGAACGTTTCCATGCCGCTAAGTTGCACAATAAAGGCGTCGGCCATAGCTTGCCGGTCGTCCGGATGAATCATGTTTACGTATTCTTCCATAGTCAGAGTGTTGTTTTCTCCGGCCGAAATACCTAAATGTTCGAAATAACGGTTGTCAAGAGTAAATTCACTTCGGTTTATATCATAATACCACGGATATATTTTGGTTCTTTGCAAGGCTGTGTTCAGAATATACTCTTGTGTCAGTTCTACCGTGATATTGCGAAAAAAGAATAAGATCTTTTTCAGATGACCTTCTTCTTTGATCGTTGCAAAATCACCTCTGATCGGGAATTGTGTATAATCAATCTGTTCTTGCATGAATGTGTGCTCCGGAAGCGAATATGTTTGTTCACCCTGACGAATCTTCTCTAAAATGACAGAAAGAATATCTTCTTTATTATTTAATAACTTGAATAGGTCATTGGTTGAAAGAGGCATCATCTCATTGACTGATGAATGGACATGAAGTTCCGTTAGAGCCTGGTGGTTAAGCTGGATAACCTCTCCATTTATATTAAATATAATAACTCCGTCAGGCAGGATATTTAGCAACTCATCATTGTAAAGTGTTTGTTTATTCTCTTCCATTTCTTTTGTTTTTTAATACAGAACATGAGATAAATGACATGAATGTATAACAAAGAAAAACATTTCCCGGAAGATAATACGATATTCATATATGTTTTTACCCCTGTCGGAAGGAGTATTTTAATTCGCAAGACCTTAATTGTTAAAACGATGTTTGCATTTTAATAATTGATATTCTTATTTTAATTCTAACTTTAGAATCGATTAATGAAATAAAAAAGAAGACTTCGGAATATGCAGCTATTTCGAAGTCTTCAATTGAATCTTTTCATAATAAAAATATTAGAAGTAATTATAGGTCACAAGGTAGAGCTTTTCTTCATAGAGTGTTTCTCCTTTTATTATTCTTTAATATTAATGTAAAAGAAAGGGGTACAAAATGCCCTTTCGTCCGTCTTCTTGGTATGAAGAAAAAAGAACGAATGAAAATATATACATTAGTGTTTGGCGCATTGATCGCTTGCCCGATGCAGGCACAAACAATGCATGACTGGGAGAATCATCATGTTCTCCAGATTAATCGTGAACCGGCACGGGCTGCTTTTACTCCTTTCTCCGTACGGAAAGGAGACTGTTCGATGTCTTTGGATGGAATATGGAAGTTCCGATGGACTCCTGTTCCGGGCGAAAGAATCATAGATTTCTATCAGACTGACTTTAATGATAAAGACTGGAAGGACTTTCCTGTTCCTGCCAATTGGGAAGTCAACGGATATGGCACGCCTATTTATGTATCTGCTGGTTATCCGTTTAAAATAGATCCTCCACGGGTAATGGGAGAGCCGAAAGCCGACTATACGACCTATAAAGAACGAAACCCGGTCGGACAGTATCGGCGCACATTCGTTTTGCCTGTGGGATGGGAAGCGGACGGACAGACTTTTCTTCGCTTTGAAGGAGTGATGAGTGCTTTCTATGTCTGGATAAATGGCGAACGGGTAGGGTATAGCCAAGGCAGTATGGAGCCAAGTGAATTTAATATCACCGACTATCTGAAGACCGGTGAGAATCAGATAGCACTGGAAGTGTACCGTTATAGTGACGGGTCTTATCTCGAAGATCAGGACTTCTGGCGTTTTGGCGGTATTCATCGTAGCATTCATCTGATACATACACCTGATGTTCGTATGCGTGATTATGCGATACGCACTCTTCCTGCATCTGCCGGCAATTATAAAGACTTTATTTTGCAGATTGATCCGCAATTTAGTGTATACAGAGGTATGACCGGAAAAGGATATACCTTGCAAGGTGTGTTGAAAGACGCAAGTGGAAAGGAGATAGTAAAGTTGCAGGGAGAGGTGGAAGAAATACTGGATTTGGAGCACAAAGCAAGCCGGATGAATGAGTGGTATCCGCAGCGTGGGCCACGTAAGACAGGACGTCTGTCAGCCATAATAAAATCACCGGAAAGATGGACAGCGGAAACACCTTATCTTTATAAACTACACCTGACTTTGCAGAATGCGGAAGGAAAAGTGATAGAACAGGCGGAGCAGTCGGTCGGTTTCCGTACTGTAGAAATCAATAAAGGACAATTACTGATTAACGGTAATCCGGTTCGCTTCAGAGGTGTGAACCGTCATGAACACGATCCACGGACGGCACGCGTAATGAGTGAAGAAAGAATGCTTCAGGATATACTGCTGATGAAACAGGCAAATATCAATGCCGTTCGTACCAGCCATTATCCCAATGTGAGCCGCTGGTATGAACTCTGTGATAGTTTAGGGCTTTATGTGATGGATGAAGCGGATATCGAAGAGCATGGTCTGCGCGGGACACTGGCAAGTACTCCCGATTGGTATGCTGCATTCATGGATCGTGCAGTCCGCATGGCAGAACGTGATAAGAACTATCCAAGTATCGTGATGTGGAGTATGGGAAATGAAAGCGGCTACGGACCGAACTTTGCAGCCATTTCTGCATGGTTACACGATTTTGATCCTACACGCCCCGTTCATTATGAAGGTGCGCAGGGAGTAGATGGCAATCCTGATCCGAAGACGGTCGATGTGATCAGCCGTTTTTATACCCGTGTGAAACAAGAATACCTGAATCCGGGCATTGCAGAAGGAGAAGACAAAGAACGTGCGGAAAATGCCCGTTGGGAACGGCTGTTGGAAATAGCGGAACGTACCAATGACGACCGTCCGGTGATGACAAGCGAATATGCCCATTCGATGGGAAATGCGTTGGGCAACTTTAAAGAATATTGGGATGAAATATATAGCAATCCCCGTATGCTGGGCGGTTTCATCTGGGACTGGGTAGATCAGGGAATTTATAAAGAATTGCCTGATGGCCGCATTATGGTGGCGTACGGCGGAGACTTCGGTGATAAGCCGAATCTGAAAGCTTTCTGCTTTAACGGTCTGTTGATGAGTGATCGTGAGACGACTCCGAAATATTGGGAAGTAAAGAAAGTATATGCACCGGTTCAGTTGGCCGTCAACAATGGACAATTGACCGTTACAAACAGGAATCATCATATAGACTTATCTCAGTATCGCTGCTTATGGACATTGACAATAGATGGTAAACAGAAAGAACAGGGAGAAATCACATTACCGGAAGTCGCCCCGGGTGAGAATGAAACAATTACTTTACCTGCTTTCCGTTCCTTATCGGACAAGAAGGCTTTAAACAGAAAAGGCAATAACAGCAACTCAACGAATACGCTTTCTGATTGTCAGCTAAAAGTAAGCATCGTATTGAAATCTGATGCCCTTTGGGCAAAAGCCGGTCATGAAGTTACTTGGGAACAATTCTGCTTACAGCAAGGAGAATTGTTGTCTGCCGATCTGATCAATAAAGGAGCACTGCAAGTAAAAGAGGATGATAAATCTTTATCGGTTAGCGGACGCGATTTCTCGGTTCAGTGGGAAAAGAAAACAGTCGGAAGTATAACTTCCCTTATGTACAATGGCAAAGAAATATTGACTCAGAATCATTTTCCGGTTCAGCCTGTCACGCAAGCATTCCGTGCACCGACAGACAATGACAAGAGTTTCGGAAACTGGCTGGCAAAAGACTGGCAACTGCATGGCATGGACCATCCTCTGATTAGTCTGGAGTCTTTCGATCATGAAGTACGTGCAGATGGGGCAGTCATAGTACGTATCCGGACGACTAATTTATATAAAGAAGGCAACGTGACAACGACATCCGTCTATACCATTTCTTCCGATGGAGTCATTGATCTGAAAACAACTTTCTTACCACAAGGAGTATTTCCGGAATTGCCTCGTCTGGGACTTGCATTCTGTCTGGCTCCTGCCTATAATACCTTTACATGGTATGGCAGAGGACCACAGGATAATTATCCCGATCGCAAGACATCTGCTGCAACAGGGCTCTGGAAGGGAACAGTAGCAGAACAGTATGTACATTATCCTCGTCCGCAGGATAGCGGAAATAAGGAAGAAGTACAATTTCTTACGCTGACAGACAAACAGAATAAAGGTATTCGTGTAGATGCGGTAGAAGATGTATTTTCGGCCTCTGCTTTGCATTATACTGCACAGGATTTATATAAAGAAACTCATGACTGCAATCTGAAGCCACGTCCCGAAATTATTCTCAGTATGGACGCGGCCGTGCTCGGATTAGGGAATAGCAGCTGCGGACCGGGCGTACTGAAGAAGTATGCTATTGAGAAAAAAGAACATACGCTGCATATACGCATCAGCAAGCAGTAAAATAAGAATTGATACAAATAAATAGTAACTAACACAATAATAAAAGTAACAATGAGAAAAGTAACCACTTTATTATCAACCTTGGCGTTGGCAACTACTCTGGCTGCTCAAACCCTTCCGCAAACGGAACGGCAATACCTTTCCGGTCACGGATGTGATGATATGGTAGAATGGGACTTCTTCTGTACTGACGGACGCAATTCCGGCAAATGGACGAAGATCGGCGTACCGTCATGCTGGGAGTTGCAGGGCTTTGGCACCTATCAGTATGGAATCACCTTCTATGGCAAAGCCTTCCCCGAAGGTATCGCCGATGAAAAAGGAATGTATAAGTACGAGTTTGAGGTCCCCGAAAAGTTCCGCGGACAGCAGGTAAGTCTGGTATTCGAAGCTTCGATGACAGATACCGAAGTTAAAGTAAACGGGCGTAAAGTCGGCTCGAAACATCAGGGAGCTTTCTATCGTTTTTCATACAATGTCACAGATTTCCTTAAGTATGGAAAAAAGAATCTGCTGGAAGTAACCGTTTCAAAGGAAAGCGAAAATGCCAGTGTGAATCTTGCCGAGCGACGTGCCGACTATTGGAACTTCGGAGGTATTTTCCGTCCGGTATTCCTGGAAGTAAAACCTGCGATTAATTTACGTCACATCGCCATCGATGCGCAGATGGATGGTTCCTTCCGTGCCAATTGCTATACCAATCTGTCTAATGACGGAATGAGTATCCGGGCACAGATTCTGGATAATAAAGGCAAAGAACTAACTGAAACGACCGTCCCTGTAAAAGCGGGAGGAGACTGGACTTCTTTACAGCTCAATGTCTCTGATCCGGCTCTGTGGACAGCCGAAACACCGAATCTTTATAAAGCTCAGTTTTCTTTGCTGGACAAAGGCGGAAAAGTGCTGCACAACGAGACAGAAACATTCGGTTTTCGTACCATCGAAGTACGCGAAAGTGACGGATTATACGTAAACGGTGTACGCATTATGGTGCGTGGTGTCAATCGCCATAGCTTTCGTCCGGAAAGTGGCCGTACATTAAGTAAAGCGAAAAATATCGAAGATGTTCTTTTGATGAAAGACATGAATATGAACTCCGTCCGTCTGAGTCACTATCCGGCTGATCCGGAGTTTCTGGAAGCTTGTGATTCTTTGGGACTTTACGTGATGGATGAATTAGGAGGCTGGCATGGCAAATACGATACTCCGACCGGAGTACGCCTGATCAAAGGAATGATAGAACGTGACGTTAACCACCCGTCTATTATCTGGTGGAGTAACGGTAATGAAAAAGGATGGAATACCGAACTCGATGGAGAATTTCACAAGTACGATCCGCAGAAACGTCCGGTGATTCACCCGCAAGGCAATTTCTCTGGTTTTGAAACCATGCATTACCGTTCTTACGGAGAAAGTCAGAACTATATGCGTTTGCCGGAAATCTTTATGCCGACAGAATTTCTCCACGGTTTGTATGATGGCGGTCATGGTGCCGGATTATATGACTATTGGGAAATGATGCGCAAACATCCCCGCTGTATCGGTGGGTTCCTTTGGGTACTGGCAGACGAAGGAGTGAAGCGTGTCGATATGGACGGATTCATTGATAATCAAGGGAATTTCGGCGCTGACGGTATTGTAGGGCCACATCATGAAAAGGAAGGCAGTTTCTACACAATCAAGCAGTTATGGAGTCCGGTACAAATCATGAATACTTCTGTCGACAAGCAGTTTGACGGTAAGTTCTCCGTAGAAAACCGTTATGATTATCTGAATCTGAATACTTGCCGTTTCCTTTGGAAACAGGTGAAGTTCCCTACCGCAACAGATGCTTCTAATACAACTGCCCAAGTTCTGAAACAAGGGGAAGTGCAAGGAAGTGATGTCGCAGCCCATTCGGCAGGTGTGCTGGATATTAAAACAACGATCCTTCCGGATGCCGATGCCCTTTTCCTCACAGCCATCGACCGATACGGTCATGAACTTTGGCGCTGGACTTTCCCTGTGAACAAACTGAATCAGGCTAATGAAGTGCTTTCTCCCTTATCTAATAAGGTAACCTCTACAGAAACAGAAAATGAACTTACCGTAAAAGCGAAGAATCATACTTTCATTTTCTCAAAGAAAGACGGTCAGCTGAAAGGTGTATCCGTAAACAATCGCAAGATCAGCTTTGCCAACGGCCCTCGTTTCATCGGTGCCCGTCGTGCCGACCGCTCATTGGATCAGTTTTATAATCACGATGACGAAAAAGCGAAAGAAAAGGATCGTACCTACAGCGAATTCCCTGATGCTGCTGTATTCACGAAACTGGATGTAAAAGAAGACGGAGGCAATCTGATTGTTACTGCCAATTATAAACTGGGTAATCTGGATAAAGCGCAATGGACAATCAATCCAAGTGGAGAAGCGGTGCTGGATTATACCTACAATTTCTCCGGCGTGGTAGATTTAATGGGAATCTGCTTCGACTATCCCGAAGATCAGGTGATCAGTAAACGCTGGCTGGGAGCGGGGCCCTACCGTGTATGGCAGAACCGTATTCATGGCACGCAATACGATGTCTGGGAAAACGACTATAACGATCCTATTCCGGGTGAAACCTTCACATATCCCGAATTCAAAGGATATTTCGGCAGTGTTTCCTGGATGAACATCCGTACGAAAGAGGGTACTATCAGCCTAACCAATGAAACTCCGGATGCTTACATTGGAGTATATCAGCCGCGTGACGGTCGTGACCGTTTACTTTATACGCTTCCTGAAAGTGGAATTTCTGTCTTGAATGTGATTCCTCCTGTACGCAATAAAGTAAATTCGACTGATCTATGTGGCCCGTCATCGCAGCCAAAATGGGTGAATGGTCCGCAGAGCGGACGAATCATTTTCCGGTTTATGGAATAAATAAATGAAATAAAGAGGTACTCACATTGCGTTGGGTACCTTTTTTTGTAATTCAAGAATAGCCTCCAAAGCCTGTTCCGCTTTCTCTTCAGGCACAAAGATATGGTCATGATAATAGGCCGCCACCACATTAGCACTAATATTTTTTTCTGCCAGCTTGGCAGAAAAGGCAGCAGTCAGCCCCACCGCATCCAGACTTGAATGTACATTGAGAGTGATAAGTCTGTAAACGGACAGGTAATCTATCTTTTTGTCTACAGCATTTTTCGTGTCAAGAATGAAGGTTACACCCTCTTTCTCATGGAAAATCCCGATGGGGTTCAGCTCCCGCATTTGATCCCAATCGAGCGTTGGGAAAGAACAAAAAACAAAATCCCGCTCATCCAACACAGGCTCCATATTGGATAATAATAGTTCTAACTCTTTAATACCTGACATAAGTTCAACTGATGATAATTGCGCAAATATAGCAAATATAAAATGGTTTAAAAGAGTCATAAGTGAGGAATAATCATTATTTTTGTTTCGTTTTATAGATTCAGATTAACGAGTTCTTTCCTATGTACACAATACTAATTATAGAAGACGAACCCAGAGTGGCAAGTTTGCTGATGAACGGGCTGGAAGAAAATGGTTATCAGACCATGGTAGCTTATGACGGATTAATGGGGCTGCGGCTTTTTCAGGCACATACGTTCGATCTGGTTATATCTGATATTGTTCTGCCTAAGATGGACGGATTTGAGCTGACGAAAGAAATCCGTAAGTCCAATCCCCGTATTCCTATATTAATGTTGACGGCATTAGGATCAACGAACGATAAGCTGGATGGTTTCGATGCCGGTGCAGACGACTATATGGTGAAGCCCTTTGATTTCAGAGAGTTGAATGCCAGAATCAAAGTTCTATTGAAACGTGTCTCGGGAAATGTACCGGAATTGCCACAGGAACTTGTTTATGCGGATCTGCGCATTGATCTTCAGCGGAAGGACGTAGAACGAAATAACGTTTCCATTAAACTTTCTCCGAAAGAATATAACCTGCTGTTATATATGGTCGAAAATGCCGAAAGAGTATTGAGCCGGGTAGAGATAGCGGAGAAAGTATGGAACACACATTTTGATACGGGAACCAACTTCATTGATGTATATATCAACTACCTTCGCAAAAAGATAGACCGTAACTTTGAACCGAAACTTATTCATACCAAAGCAGGGATGGGTTTCATACTGACTGACAAATTATGAAAATCCGGACAACGCTGACTCTGCAATATGCGGGCATTACAGCTGCGGTATTCTTCGCATTTGTCATAGCTGTCTATTACGTAAGCGAGCATTCGCGCAGCAATGCTTTCTTTCGCAACCTGCAAAGTGAAGCTATAACCAAAGCCCACTTATTTCTTAATAATCAGGTAGATGCAAAAACGATGCAGTCTATTTACCTGAACAATCAGAAGTTTATTAATGAAGTAGAGGTAGCCGTCTATACCACAGATTTTAAAATACTATATCATGATGCCCTTCAAAACGACATAGTCAAGGAAACACCCGAAATGGTAAAACGTATTCTGAAACGAAAGAATATCAGTTTCTATGTGGACGAATATCAGGCAATAGGACTTGTGTATCCGTTTGAAGGACAATACTACATTGTCACTGCCGCTGCCTATGATGGCTATGGATACGCTAACCGGGATGCACTGAGAAATATGCTCATTCTGTTATTTATAGGAGGATTGAGCGTGTTGGCGATTGTCGGTTATATCCTCTCCCGAAGCACCTTAAAGCCCATACGCAATATCGTGAGAGAAGCGGAGAAAATCACCGCCTCACATATCGACAAAAGACTGCCTGTAAAAAACGAACAGGACGAACTGGGAGAACTGAGTATTACATTCAATGCACTGCTGGAACGTTTGGAGAAGTCCTTCAACTCACAAAAGATGTTTGTCAGCAATGTATCTCATGAATTACGTACACCTATGGCAGCCCTTACAGCCGAACTGGATCTGGCCCTGTTGAAAGAACGAACCTCCGGACAATATCAGGCAGCTATCGGCAATGCACTACAAGATTCGCGACGGATCATAAACCTGATCGACGGATTGCTGAATCTTGCAAAAGCCGACTATCAGTCGGAACAGATTACAATGGAAGAGGTCCGGTTGGATGAACTGCTGTTGGATGCCAGAGAATTAGTCCTAAAAGCCCATCCGGATTATCATATCGAATTAGTATTTGAGCAGGAAGCTGAGGAAGATAATGTGCTGACCGTAATCGGAAACAGCTATCTGTTGACTACTGCCTTTGTGAATCTGGTAGAGAACAACTGCAAGTACTCTTCCAACCGGACTTCATCCGTCCTGATAGCTTATTGGGAACAATGGGCTATTATCCGCTTGTCTGATAATGGCGTAGGAATGTCCGATGCAGACAAAGAAAACCTGTTTAAACTGTTTTATCGGGGAGAAAACAAGAATATAGCTCCCGGAAATGGTATAGGCATGGTTTTGACACAGAAAATCATTCACCTTCACAAAGGCGAACTTACCGTATCTTCTCATAAGGACGAGGGAACTACTTTTGTGGTAAAACTCCCGCATATCTAAGAAACTCTAATAGTTTTCTAATACCACTCTAATCATTCTCTAACGGCTTCCTCCCGAAGTCCTCCTTACTTTTGCATCGAATTAATAAATGCAGTTAGTAACTTAAAAAAAATAGAGAGTATGGTATGGAAGAAAAAACTGCGTTCATCACAGTACACATTCAATTCAGAGAGAGTATTTTTGGTTGCCACGCAACCCGGTAAGTCAATTTATTCCTGTTTACAGACTACAAAGCTTGGATTAACGCTGGGAGAAGTACAGGAGCGACAATCCATTTATGGAAGAAACGAAGTCATCCATGAACAAAAAAAGAATCCGTTTATACTGTTTATCAGAACGTTTATCAATCCTTTCATAGGCGTTCTGACAGGACTTGCTATCATATCCTTATTTCTGGATGTGTTGATGGCTGAACCCGGAGAGCAAGAATGGACAGGGGTAATCATTATTTCGTCCATGGTATTATTCAGTGCTGTTCTTCGTTTCTGGCAGGAATGGAGAGCAAGTGAAGCTACGGATTCTTTAATGAGGATGGTAAAAAACACTTGTCTGGCGAAACGTGCCGGAGAACAGGAAGAAGAGATCGATATAACAGAACTCGTTCCGGGAGATATTGTGTACTTGGCAGCCGGTGATATGGTTCCTGCCGATATACGTATCATCGATTCAAAAGACTTGTTTATCAGTCAGGCTTCATTGACGGGTGAGTCCGAACCGATAGAAAAGTTTCCGGAAGTACAGGGACAACAGTTTCGTAAGGGAAGTGTCATAGAGTTGGATAATATCTGTTATATGGGTTCCAATGTGATTAGCGGTGCGGCAAAAGGAATTGTTTTTGAAACGGGGAATAAAACCTATCTGGGTACAATAGCCAAAAGTCTGGTCGGACATCGTGCCACTACAGCCTTTGATAAAGGTATTAGCAAGGTCAGCTTTTTATTGATTCGTTTTATGCTGGTTATGGTTCCGTTCGTGTTTTTCGTGAATGGTTTTACGAAAGGTGACTGGTTCGAAGCCTTCATTTTTGCCGTATCTGTGGCGGTCGGTCTTACTCCCGAAATGTTACCTATGATTGTGACTGCCAACCTGTCTAAAGGAGCAATCGCCATGTCCAAAAAGAAAACAATCGTAAAGAACCTCAATGCCATTCAGAATTTTGGAGCAATGGATATACTTTGTACCGATAAAACCGGCACATTGACTTGTGATAAAATTGTGTTGGAGAAGTATATCAATGCAGACGGCAGCGATGACAACAGTAAACGTATTCTTCGTCACGCATACTTCAACAGTTATTTTCAGACTGGTCTAAGAAACCTGATGGATAAGGCAATCCTCTCTCATGTAAGAGAGTTGAATCTGGAACATTTGAAGGATGCCTATACCAAGGTTGATGAAATTCCTTTCGATTTTACACGCAGAAGGATGTCTGTCGTTATAGAAGACAGGCAAGGGAAGCGCCAAATTATTACCAAAGGAGCAGTAGAAGAGATTCTCGATGTCTGTTCGTATGCCGAGTTCGACAGGGAGATACATCCTTTGACTGACTCCTTGAAAATAAAAGCGCAAAAGATCAGTGAGGAAATGAACCGGCAAGGTATGAGAGTATTGGCGGTTTCCCAGAAAAGTTTCATCGAGAAGGACTGTAATTTTGCCATCGAAGATGAGAAGGAAATGGTGTTGATCGGATATCTTGCTTTTCTTGATCCTCCCAAACCTTCTGCCGCCGAAGCCATCGAACAATTATATATGCATGGAGTAGCAGTCAAAATATTGTCGGGAGACAATGATACCGTAGTGAAAGCTATTGCCCGTCAGGTGGGGATTGATACCGGGCACTCCCTTACCGGAATAGAAATGGAGGAAATGGATGAAACAACATTGAAAGAAACAGTAAAAGACACCACTTTATTCTCCAAACTCACTCCATTGCAGAAGACGCAAATAATCTCTCTGTTGCAGGAGCAAGGTAATACAGTTGGGTTTCTGGGAGATGGCATCAATGATGCAGGCGCCTTGCGGCAGTCAGATATTGGCATATCTGTCGATTCGGCGGTAGATATAGCAAAAGAAAGTGCGGATATCATCTTGCTGGAGAAGGATTTGATGGTATTGGAAGACGGCGTACTTGAAGGTAGAAAGACATTTGGTAATATCAATAAGTATATAAAGATGACTGCCAGTTCCAATTTTGGCAATATGTTCAGCGTGATGTTTGCAAGCGCCTTTCTGCCGTTCCTGCCCATGATGCCGATACATTTGCTGATTCAGAACCTATTATATGATATATCACAGACAACCATTCCATTCGACCGTATGGACCCGGAATTTCTGAAGAAACCGCGCAAATGGGATGCATCCGACCTAAGTCGTTTTATGATTTATATAGGACCTATCAGTTCTATCTTTGATATTGCTACCTATCTGGTCATGTGGTATGTGTTCAGTTGTAACAGTCCCGAACATCAGACTTTGTTTCAGACCGGATGGTTTGTAGAAGGTTTGTTATCCCAGACATTGATTGTCCACATGATACGTACCCGTAAAATACCATTTATACAAAGCCGGGCTACGTGGCCTGTTATGGGGCTGACATTCTTAATTATGGCAGTAGGCATTCTTATTCCTTTCACAGCTTTCGGACGTTCCATCGGCCTGACGGCTCTTCCTTTGGGTTATTTTCCCTGGCTGATTGGTATTTTGCTTTCCTATTGTATCCTGACGCAATTGGTAAAGAACTGGTATATCAGGAAGTTTGTACGTTGGCTATAGCATTCGGCCTGTTTATCCCACAAAATATGTATATATAATGTGAAATATCTAAAATTGAGACAGATAACCTGTCAAAAGTTCTTGCCTCTAAAAATAATTTCATACATTTAGAGGCAAGAACTCTTAAATGTTAGATTTACGAACATACTAATATTCAAACACAATGAAACACAGCTTATACTTTCTGATAATAATTACCTTGTTGTTTGCCGGATGCCGTCAAAAAGCCCAGAGTAATTTCCTGTCCGAATCTTCTGCACAAACAGAGGAAAGTAATCCCTCATTGGAAGAGTATGCTGAAGAAGCAGTCATCACAGGCAAAGTACTAAATCGGGATTTCTATCCTCAGGAAAAGGAACTGACTCTCATTATCCCATTTTTCAGAGATATGGGAAATCAGTATCGTTCGCCCATACAAAAAGATGGTTCATTCTCTTTCCGTTTTCCGGTTTATGCCAAATTAAGGGAGGTTTCTATCCGCAACTATGCAGAACATCTTTATATCCACCCGGGAGACAGCATACATGTAGAAATAGACTTCAAAGATCTTTTTCATCCTAAAGTGACAGGTGATGCCGAAAAGCTAAATCAGGAGATATTAGCGTTCACTGAAAGTGCATATTACTATATACAGAATTACAATATGAAACCGGAATCAGACGTTAAGGATTTTGAGGCTGAATTAAAAAAGGATTATAATTTTCGTTTGGAACGTAGGAATGAGTATCTGGTGAAGTACAAGCCAATGGAAGATGTAGTACTGTTTACTGAAGAATTGCTGAAGCAAGATTATTATTATGCGCTGTTATTCAATGGTATGTCATACTTGTTTAAAACGAGAAAAGAGATGGACCGTTATCATACACTTTTACCTGAAATCAATAAACTATATACTAAAGGCATACTCTCGGCACGCTTATACGATGTTGCTGATGAAGCAGAAAGATATATTGCTTATGGGATCGCTTTCAGAGATAAAAAGAATCCTTCGATAGAAGAAATCATGGCTACAATGGGGGAGAGTGAGATGAATCAGTATTTATATACTAAGTTGATAGCCGGTTCTTTATGTACTAATGACACACTTGCTTTTCACGAAAAACGTACACAGTTTGACTCAATCGTTAAAATGTCACATCTACGTGCACAGGTGATGCAGATCTATAATCAGACCAAATCGTATCTAAAAAATCCACAGCCTGTTTCCGACAATTTATTATATGGCGAATTCCATGAGAACTCAAAGCATACAACACGTATGCCATACATGAAACCTGTCTATGATGTGCTCGAAAAGAATCGTGGGAAAGTGATTTATTTCGATTTTTGGGCTAGATGGTGTCCTCCTTGTCTGGCTGAAATGGAACCTTTAAAACAATTGCGCAGCAAATTCTCTACGGATGATTTGATTATATATTCCATTTGTGTGAGTGAACCCAAAGAACAATGGGAGGAATGCCTGAATGAGTATTCATTGAAAAACCGGGGAATTGAATGTGTTCATGTGACTGATTATTTGGGAATAGATAACTATCAGAAAATTTGTAAGCAATGGAAAATAGACAGGATGCCTTACTATGTATTAATAAATAGAAAGGGGCAGATTATTGATTTCGGAACTGCGGCACGTCCCAGTAATCCGCAGTTAGTATCCCGAATAGAAGAAGCGGTGAAATGAGACTTATTTTGTAGAAAGCAATACTGCCTAAGAAATTAAATAGTTTAATTTGAGCAAGGAGAATACTGTGAGTACAAAACAGTCCGTTTTTCGTCTTATCTATAAGTAAAAATATAGATTAGAATGAAAAGCCGACTGAAACAACAAATATTTGCAATCTCATTATTGGCATGCACTGCTATATCTCCTGCCAATGCTCTGCAAACACATTTACTTCGCGAACAATTCCAAAATCCGTCTGACGAAGCAAAGCCTTGGACTTTTTGGTACTGGATGTTTGGAGCCGTATCCAAAGAAGGGATTACGGCTGACTTGGAAGCAATGAAACGTGCTGGGCTGGGAGGTACTTATCTGATGCCTATCAAAGGTATCAAAGAAGGACCACAATACAATGGAAAGGCGCAACAACTAACACCCGAATGGTGGGAAATGGTTCGTTTCAGCATGGAAGAAGCCGACCGCTTGGGATTAAAGTTAGGAATGCATATTTGTGATGGTTTTGCATTGGCTGGTGGTCCGTGGATGACTCCGAAAGAATCGATGCAAAAGATAGTCTGGAGTGATACAATCGTTGATGGTGGCAAAATCAAAGGACTACACTTACCGCAACCGGAGGCATACGAAGGTTTTTATGAAGATATTTCTTTATTTGCCCTGCCTGTAAAAGAGGAAGCGGCAGACGTTATGCCGGCCCAAATAACCTGTGCCAATATAGCCACAGGAAATCATATTGACATCAAGAAGACTGTGAACATGGATGATGCCGGAGTAATCCGTTCATCATATCCCTGCTATATCCAATATGAATACGAACAGCCTTTCACCTGCCGCAATATTGAAATCATTCTGAGTGGCAATAATTATCAGGCGCACCGCTTGAAAGTGATGGCAAGTGATGATGGGGTTAACTACCGTTTGGTGAAACAGCTCGTCCCTGCACGTCAGGGATGGCAGAATACAGATGAAAATTCCACTCATGCAATTCCTGCTACAACTGCCCGTTATTTCCGCTTCTACTGGACACCCGAAGGCAGTGAACCGGGAAGTGAAGACATGGATGCCGCAAAATGGAAACCAAATCTGAAAATCAAGGAACTGCGTCTGCACCGGGAAGCCCGACTGGATCAGTGGGAAGGCAAAGCCGGACTGGTATGGCGTGTAGCTTCCTCCACGAAGAAGGAGGAAATAGGGGAGCAAGATTGCTATGCCCTTTCACAGATTATCAACCTGACAGATCCCTTTAAAAATAGTCCGAGCGACAATTTTAAAGAGAGAACACTGACAGCTACTCTCCCCAAAGGAAAGTGGAAACTACTCCGCATGGGACATACCGCCACCGGACATACGAACGCAACTGCCGGAGGAGGAAAAGGACTGGAATGTGATAAATTTAATCCAAAAGCTGTTCGCAAGCAGTTCGACAACTGGTTTGCGCAAGCATTTGTAAAGACAAATCCGGACGTTGCCCGCCGCGTATTAAAATACATGCACGTGGATAGTTGGGAATGCGGAAGCCAGAACTGGAGCGATACTTTTGCCGCAGAATTCCGGAAACGCCGTGGATACGACCTGATGCCTTATTTACCATTGTTGGCAGGTATTCCGATGGAGAGTGCCGAACGAAGCGAAAAGATTCTGCGTGATGTCCGCACAACGATAGGTGAACTGGTCGTCGATGTTTTCTATCAAGTCTTGGCCGACTGTGCGAAAGAATATGATTGCCAGTTCTCAGCCGAATGCGTAGCGCCTACCATGGTAAGTGACGGATTACTGCATTATCAGAAAGTAGACCTTCCCATGGGAGAATTCTGGCTGAACAGCCCAACCCACGACAAACCGAATGATATGCTGGATGCCATCAGCGGAGCGCATATCTACGGCAAGAATATCATCCAGGCAGAAGGTTTCACGGAAGTACGCGGAACATGGAACGAACATCCGGGAATATTGAAAGCCTTACTGGACCGCAACTATGCTTTAGGCATCAACCGCCTTTTCTTCCATGTATATGTCCATAATCCTTGGCTGGACCGCAAACCGGGAATGACTTTGGATGGTATCGGCCTTTTCTTCCAGCGTGACCAGACGTGGTGGAATAAGGGTGCAAAGGCTTTCTGTGAATACATCACCCGTTGCCAGTCATTGCTGCAATACGGGCATCCGGTGGCGGATATTGCAGTATTTACAGGAGAAGAGATGCCAAGACGTTCGATATTGCCGGAACGTTTAGTTCCTTCTTTACCGGGCATCTTCGGTGCAGAGCGGGTGGAAAGCGAACGAATCCGTTTGGCAAACGAAGGACAACCCTTACGTGTGCGTCCTGTAGGCGTAACACATTCCGCAAATATGTCCGATCCTGAAAAGTGGGTAAATCCACTTCGAGGATATGCTTATGACAGCTTTAACAAAGACGCGTTACTCCGTTTGGCGAAAGCGGAAAACGGCAGGATGACGTTACCGGGTGGAGCCAGTTACAAAGTGTTAGTATTACCACTTCCACGTCCGATGAATCCGGACCCCGCAGCACTGTCTCCGGAAGTAAAACAAAAGATAAATGAACTGAAAGAAGCAGGCATACTGATTCCTTCTCTTCCATATAAAGAAGATGATTTCTCCTCATACGGTCTGGAACGTGATCTGATCGTACCGGAAAACATTGCCTGGACACATCGGCAAGGAGAACAGGGGGATATTTATTTTATCGCCAACCAACTGGAAGAAACACGTACATTTACCGCCAGTATGCGCATCGACGGCAGAAAGCCGGAATGCTGGAATCCGGTGACGGGTGAGATTAACGCTGACATTCCTTACGAACAAAAAAGCCATCGTACGGAAATCACTTTAACATTAGCTCCGAATGAGTCTGTCTTCATCGTATACCCTGCAGAAGAAGATGATAAGGAAACTTCGGAAAAAGAGCGCAAGGAAAAGAAGGATTCGGTAAAAGAAGCTTCGGAGACAGGCTTGGAAGCAACAGAATATACCGTGACTTTTACAGCAAACGGTAAGACTATCCAAAGACAGGAACTCTTTGACTGGAGCAAAGAAGAAGATGAGCAAATACGCTATTACTCCGGAACAGCAGTGTATAAAACAACATTCCGCTGGAAAAGTAAAGTGAAAGAAGACCAACAAGTATATCTGAATCTGGGAAAAGTATGTGATCTGGCTACTGTCCGTGTGAACGGCATAGATTGCGGAACGATATGGACAGCTCCTTATCGGGCTGATATTACGGCAGCCTTAAAGAAAGGTGTGAATGAACTGGAAATCGAAGTGACCAATACTTGGGCGAATGCACTCAAAGGAGCCGATGAAGGAAAAGCTCCTTTCGATGGAATATGGACGAATGCCAAATACCGAAGAGCAGAAAACACCCTGCTTCCTGCAGGATTGCTCGGACCTTTGAATTTTGATGTAGCGAATAAAAACAAATAAGAATGAAAAGTTCAGGAATTAAAACAAGCACAGTATTAGCAAGCTTTCTGCTCGCTGCCTGCCTGTCAATGCGTGCGGAAGTGAAACTGCCCGCTATTTTCTCTGACGGCATGGTGATGCAGCAACAAACCAATGCCAACCTTTGGGGAACGGCAACTCCGAACAAGAAAGTAACAGTCACTACCGGCTGGAACGGAAAACAATATGCAGTAACAGCAGACAAGAACGGTTCATGGAAACTTTCAGTCTCCACTCCGGAAGCCGGCGGACCGTATACCATCACTTTCGACGATGGAACCCAAAAGACACTGAATAATATTCTGATAGGCGAATTATGGCTGTGCTCCGGTCAGAGCAACATGGAAATGCCTATGAAAGGATTCAAGAACCAACCTGTAGAGAATGCCAATATGGATATTCTTCGCAGCAAAAATCTTCATATCCGCTTGTTTACGGTAAAACGAACTTCTACCATTACCCCTCAGAACGACGTTGTCGGCTCATGGAAAGAAGCGGCTCCGGTCAGTGTCCGTGATTTCAGTGCGACGGCCTATTATTTCGGAAGACTGGTCAATGAAATATTAGAAGTTCCGGTAGGACTCGTAGTAGCGGCATGGGGCGGTTCTGCTTGTGAGGCATGGATGACTGCCGATTGGCTGAAAGCATTTCCGGATGCAAAGATACCTCAATCGGAAGCTGATATCAAATCGAAAAACCGTACCCCGACCGTACTCTATAATGGTATGTTGCATCCATTGATCGGCATGACCATGAAAGGAGTGATCTGGTATCAGGGAGAAGATAACTGGAATCGTGCCCATACCTATGCGGATATGTTTACCACATTGATTAACGGTTGGCGTGCCGAATGGAAACAAGGTGATTTTCCTTTCTACTATTGTCAGATAGCCCCTTATGACTATGGTATTATCACTGAAAAAGGTAAAGAGGTGATTAATTCTGCTTATCTACGGGAAGCACAGGCAAAGGTTGAACATCGTGTGTCTAACAGCGGCATGGCTGTACTGCTGGATGCTGGAATGGAAAAGGGAATTCATCCCGCAAAGAAACAGGCTGCGGGAGAACGTCTGGCACTCCTTGCACTGACAAAGACGTACGGAATAGAGGGAGTAAACGGAGAAAGCCCTTATTACAAAAGTATTGAAATCAAGAATGACACTATTGTCGTCAGCTTTGAACGTGCGAATATGTGGATCAGCGGTAAAAACTGTTTTGAATCGAAAAACTTTCAGGTGGCAGGTGAAGACAAAGTATTCTACCCGGCGAAAGCATGGATCGAACGCAGCAAAATGCTAGTAAAAAGTGATAAAGTTCCGCATCCGGTAGCTGTCCGCTATGGATTTGAGAATTATGTGGAAGGAGATGTATATTGTGATGGGCTGCCGTTGGGGTCTTTCCGTTCGGACGATTGGTAATTTGAAAATATGAAGAGATTTTATCTGGCTATAGCAATGATATTCGTTGGCGTGTCGGTTCTTTGGAGCCAGCATGCCAATGTCGTTTGGGATACTCCCAGCCGGAATTCCTCCGAATCGATGCCATGCGGCGGGGGAGATATCGGCATGAACATATGGGTAGAGGAGGGGGATATACTATTTTATCTGAGCAGGAGCGGTACGTTCGATGAAAACAACTGCCAGTTGAAGCAGGGACGTTTTCGCCTCCGGTTATCTCCCAATCCTTTTGAAGACGCAAAGGATTTCCGGCAGGAATTAAAGCTGATCGACGGTTATGTTGAAATCTCTGCCGAAGGGACACAAGTACAACTCTGGGCAGATGTTTTTCATCCGGTTGTACACATAGAAGTGATTAATGACCGGCCTTTGCAGGCGGAAATCTTTTATGAAAACTGGAGATACCAGGATCGGCTGATCAGAAAAGGAGAGGGGCAGCAATGTTCCTATAAGTGGGCTCCTCCAAAAGGAACGATGACGCATGCCGACTTCATTTCATTGGAGAATTCATCCGAAAAGGATAGTAAACGCCTTTTGTTTTATCATCGTAATGCGGAAGAGACAGTGTTTGACGTGGCAGTTGCCCAGCAAGGGATGAATGAAGTGAAGTCGCAGATGATGAATCCTCTTAAAAATCTGACTTTCGGAGGGTATCTGTCAGGAGAGAATCTGGAATATATAGGCACTTCAGACAGTGTATATGCCGGAACTGATTACCGCGCCTGGGGATTTCGTTCTCTGAAAGCTTCTAAAAAGCATCATTTCTCAGTTGTGTTACACACAGAACAGACGGAAACCGTCACCCAATGGGAGCAAGGTCTGAAAACAGCCTGGCAACGAATTGCCCCACAAGGAAAGATATCGTCTAAAGTGGTATCACAGGATAAAAAACAAACCCGCCTATGGTGGAATGCTTTCTGGCAACGGAGTTTTATCGAAACGATTGGTGAAACCGAAAACAAGGAGAACAGCAAAGTAGAAAAAGAAACCGGAAATAAAGAAAAGAGCGACGCGAAAGATGCATTGAAAGAAATCACCCGAAACTACACTCTTTTCCGCTATATGCTGGGCTGCAATGCTTACGGCAGTGTCCCCACCAAATTCAACGGTGGTTTATTCACCTTCGATCCCTGCCACATAGACGAGAAGCAGGCATTCACTCCTGACTACCGAAAGTGGGGAGGAGGAACGATGACTGCACAGAATCAGCGTCTTGTCTACTGGCCGATGCTGAAAAGCGGTGACTTCGACATGATGCCTTCCCAATTCAATTTCTATAACCGGATGTTGAAGAATGCGGAACTCCGCAGCCATGTATATTGGCAACACGAGGGAGCCTGCTTCTGTGAGCAGATAGAAAACTTCGGCTTACCCAATCCCGCAGAATATGGTTTCAAACGTCCGGCTTGGTTTGACAAAGGACTGGAATACAATGCGTGGCTGGAATATGAATGGGATACTATTCTTGAATTTTGCCAGATGATTCTGGAAACGAAGAATTATGCCGGTGCCGACATAACTCCGTATTTGCCTTTGATTGAAAGTTCGCTGACCTTTTTCGACGAACATTATCGACTACTCGCTTCCCGTCGGGGACGCAAAGCACTGGATGGTGACGGACACCTGATACTGTTCCCCGGCTCTGCCTGCGAAACTTACAAGATGACCAACAACGCCAGCAGCACCATCGCCGCACTGCGAACTGTATTGGAGACTTACATCAAAGTTTGCAACAATGAAAAGTGGCAAAAGATGCTGGAAACAATTCCTCCGGTTCCATTACGCTATATCGAAGTCAAGGATTCTCTTAATCTTCAGGCTTCTACCATGACTCCGGCATGGAAACAAACGATTTCTCCCGCCAAAAGCTGGGAACGAATCAACAATATAGAGACACCACAACTCTACCCGGTTTTTCCCTGGCGCATCTACGGAGTAGGCAAGGAAAATCTGGAAATAGCTCGTGATACGTATTTCTATGATCCCGACGCACTCAAATTCCGCTCCCATACCGGATGGAAGCAAGACAACATCTGGGCAGCCTGTCTGGGGCTGACCGAAGAAGCCAAAAGCCTTTCTCTGGCAAAGCTATCAGATGGTCCCCACCGTTTTCCTGCCTTCTGGGGACCGGGATATGACTGGACACCCGACCACAACTGGGGAGGTAGCGGCATGATAGGACTTCAGGAGATGCTCTTACAAACGAATGGAACACAAATACTTCTGTTCCCCGCCTGGCCCAAAGAATGGAACGTCCATTTCAAACTCCATGCTCCGGGCAATACGACGGTAGAAGCAACTTTAAAAGATGGAAAAGTAACAATCCTAAAGGTGTCACCGGAAAGCAGAAAGAAAGACATTGTTATAATGATAGAAAAATAAAAAAAAGAATACATAAATAAAAAGCACTATGAATAAAAGACCGTTTTTAATCTTATCCCTATTTCTACTGCTATTCTCCTTCGATGGGCAGGCAGCAGATACTTATCGTCCCGAAATATCGGTTGCCGGATTTATTCCGCTTCCCGATTGCGGGCGACAAGTATATAACTTCAATCCGGGATGGCGATTCTTCAAAGGCGATATCCGGGGGGCGGAAGCTGTAAATTTTGACGATCGTTCTTGGGAGGTCGTTTCTACTCCTCACACAGTGGAACTGATGCCCGCCGAAGGCAGTGGTTGCCGCAATTATCAGGGTCCTGCGTGGTATCGCAAGCATTTTGTAGTTCCCACTGCAACGAAAGGACAGCGTGTACTCCTTCATTTTGAAGCGGCAATGGGAAAGCAAGTACTTTACCTGAACGGCAAACGTGTCCAGGAACATCTTGGAGGTTATCTGCCTTTCACACTGGACTTGACGGCAAACGGCGTACAAGCCGGAGACTCCTGCCTCCTTGCCGTCTATACCGACAACAGCAACGATAAATCATACCCTCCCGGAAAGCCCCAATACACACTGGATTTTGCTTATCATGGAGGTATCTATCGTGATGTATGGATGATTGCCAAATCTCCGGTTGCCATTACCGATGCCATCGACTCCCGCACAGTTGGCGGTGGCGGCGTATTCGTTCACTTTGACAAGATCAGCGAAAAGAGCGCACAAGTATATGTAGAAACGGAGATTCAGAACGATAATACCCGTTCGGAATCCGTCACTATAGAAACGACCCTTACAGATGCCGAAGGCAACGTTATCAAACGTACGTCCGGCAAACTTTCTCTGAACTCCGGAGAAAAGAAATCAATCCGTCAGCAGATGGAAGTGAGGAATCCGAAACTCTGGTCACCGGATGCTCCTTATCTATATAGAGTACAATCCCGCATAAAGAAAGGAAACCGTTCCATTGACGGAGGAACGACCCGTATCGGTATCCGCCTAGCGGAATTTCGTGGCAAGGAGGGTTTCTGGCTGAATGGAAAACCTTTCGGACAATTAGTCGGAGCCAATCGTCATCAGGACTTCGCATACGTAGGCAATGCTCTTCCCAATTCACAGCAATGGCGTGATGCAAAGCGTCTGCGTGATGCAGGATGTACCATCATCCGTGTAGCGCATTACCCGCAGGACCCATCCTTTATGGATGCCTGTGACGAACTCGGCTTGTTTGTCATCGTCGCTACTCCTGGCTGGCAATACTGGAACAAAGACCCGAAATTCGGAGAACTGGTTCATCAGAATACCCGTGAGATGATTCGTCGTGACCGCAATCATCCTTCTGTGCTGATGTGGGAGCCCATTCTGAATGAGACTCGCTATCCGCTCGACTTTGCACTGAAGGCACTTGAAATTACGAAGGAAGAATATCCGTATCCGGGACGTCCGATAGCCGCTGCCGATGTGCATTCTGCCGGTGTAAAGGAACATTACGATGTAGTCTACGGCTGGCCGGGTGATGACGAAAAGGAGGACAAACCGGAACAATGCATCTTCACCCGTGAATTCGGAGAAAACGTAGATGACTGGTATGCCCACAACAACAATAACCGTGCAAGCCGCAGTTGGGGTGAACGTCCGCTGCTGATACAGGCACTTTCTCTGGCTAAAAGTTATGATGAGATGTACCGCACTACCGGTCAGTTTATCGGTGGCACACAGTGGCATCCATTCGATCACCAGCGTGGTTATCACCCCGATCCATACTGGGGAGGCATTTATGACGCTTTCCGTCAGAAAAAGTATGCGTATGAAATGTTCCGCAGCCAATCTCCGGCAAGCCTCCAACATCCGTTGGCAGAATGCGGACCGATGATATTCCTTGCTCATGAAATGTCACAATTCTCCGATAAGGATGTAGTAGTATTCAGTAACTGTGACTCCATCCGCCTTTCTATCTACGATGGAACAAAAACATGGACCAAACCTGTGGTACATGCCAAAGGGCATATGCCGAACGCACCTGTCATCTTCGAAAATGTATGGGATTTCTGGGAAGCGCGCGGATACAGTTATACTCAAAAGAACTGGCAGAAAGTAAATATGGTTGCCGAAGGTATTATCGACGGGAAAGTAGTATGTACCCAAAAGAAAATGCCTTCCCGCCGGTCTACCAAACTTCGCTTGTATGCAGATACTCAAAAAGTAAACTTGGTAGCGGACGGTTCGGATTTTATAGTAGTAGTTGCCGAAGTGACGGACGATAGCGGAAACGTTCGTCGTCTGGCAAAGGAAAATATCGTATTCACGGTAGAAGGGGAAGGAGAAATCATTGGTGACGCAAGGATCGGTGCCAACCCTCGTGCCGTAGAATTCGGTTCGGCTCCTCTGCTGATCCGTTCCACACGAAAAGCCGGGAAGATTAAAGTGAAAGCTCATGTACAATTTGAAGGGACTCAGGCTCCGACTGCCGCTGAAATGGAATTTGAAAGTGTTCCTGCGGAGCTTCCTTTCTGTTATGATGAGAAGTACTGTATTAGTCAGGACACACCCTCATTAACTGTAAAAGCTACTTTATCCGAGAATGCAACCGACGGCAAAGTGCAACTGACAGAAGAAGAACGACAACGGGTGTTGGATGAAGTGGAACGGCAACAAACTGAATTTGGAATAGAAAAGTGAGCTTGGTCGAAACTGAATGACAGATCAATATGCTTCATTCTTTCAGACCTGAGTTATATCGAACATAGGCTATTAGCAAAAATGAATAAGCTAATAGCTAATCTGGTTTTGCTAATAGCAAATTCAGTTTTGCTAATAGCTAATTTTTGGCTTGCTGACACCTTAATTTCGGGACTTCAAAATCCAGTAAAGTCTAAAAGTCCATATTAGGTTTTTCAAAAATGCATAAATGAAGAAAATAAGTTCTCACGGAAAGGGAATAATGGTGATATATATATACATAAACCTTAAACAGGCTCTGTTTTTATATCCTATCATGAAATATTTCCCGAACATAGTGGGAACCGGTAGCAAGAATCGTGTTTCTAAAAAAGCAAATAGGCGTTACAAAGCTTATAGATGTGTTTTTATAGGTTTATTTACCCCTTTTGTTCTTTTTGAAAAGCCTAATACTGGATTTTTAGACTTTACTGGAATTTGAGAATGAAAAATGAGGTAGTTTAGATCGAAATACAGCATTTAATGTAAGTACTTAAATATGACATTCGCTTTTGTTGAATCTTTGCTTCGGATCATTGCTTTGGGGCTGTTTCCAGTTCAGCTTTAGCACTGAAATTCTCGCGAAATTTCAATGAATATCTTCGATGATAAAAAAGATAAGTTATAAAATTCAGTTTCTTTTTTAAAGATAAAATAGTATCTTTGATGCAAGATTCATTTCCACTAATATAATATACAATGAAGAAACACTTCTTTTTTATATTTATGTTTCTCTTGATGACGAGAATCTGTGCTTTTGCCTACCCTAACATGATTGTTGAACATTATACGGCCGAACGAGGCTTACCCAATAATATCGTCAATTGTACACTTAAAGGGCAGGACGGATTTGTATGGTTCGGCACCTGGTACGGACTATGCAGTTTCGACGGTACCAAATTCCGTTCCTATGATAATCATGATGGATTTTACTCCGCAGATATTCCTCCCCGTAAGATTCAGCGTATTGTAGAAGACAGGAACGGATACCTTTGGATCAAGACTATCGACCGCAAACTCTATCTGTTTGATAAGAAACATGAAAGTTTCCACGCAGTGTATGACGATGTAAAAGAGTACTCTGAAAATATTCAGATTATCAAGATACAGACGACAGATGACGGAGACGTACTGCTGCTGACCAAAGATAAAAGCCTGCTGCGTGCAAATACAGACCAGAACGGTAAAATCACCATGAAGCAGTTGCACGATTCGCGTCCCAATGTCAACGTCTACGACTTACGCCTCAAGCATAATGTGTTTTGTGAAACTGCCGAGTTTATCAATTGGATCGGTATGGACTATCAGATTCTTTCATTGAGAAAAGGAGAGGCTCTGAAAGATAAGCCTGTCGACTTTATTCAAAAGAAAGTTTCTGCCAATCCGGACCAGTTCACTTGTGCTTCCTACAGTTCCAAATTCTTATGGCTGGGAGATAAGAACGGACATATTTATAGCGTCGATCCGCAAAATGGAGTAGTCAACCGCTACGAAATACCGGAGATTGATCAACCGATTTCCAATATACTGGTCACTGAATCAGGATTAATGTATATCACCACCGTTGATGGTGCGTATGAATATAACATCGGCTACAAACAACTGACCAAACTACCGTTCTCCATCGCAGGGAAAAAAGTAGGAATGATATTCAATGACAAGTATGACAAAATTTGGTTTCAGGAAGGTAATGAGGCATTGACGTACTATGATCCTCTGAACAAAAGCAATCATCGCTTTCCTTTCCCCAAACAAAATGCCATCGGTAACTTTGAAAAGCAGGATGCCGGTGAACAGGGTATGTTTTTCCTCACCCCCGGTGGAGAAATTCTGCTCTTCGATAGGGAAAAACTGGAAATGACCCGTATCAATCAACTGAAACCTTTTTCCGACGACCTTCCCGATCAGCTCTTCTTTCATCTGTTGCTGGATAAAGACGGTATTCTTTGGCTGGCATCTACAGGCAGCGGAGTATACAAGGTTAACTTTCCCAAGAAGCAATTTCAACTGCTGACAGAAGTTTCTCCTGTCCCTGTAGACACAGAAAGAGCGACCTCTTGGAATCAGGGGATACGTGCACTGTATCAGGCTAAGAATGGAGACATCTGGGTCGGTACCCGTTGGCAGGCACTTTATCGTCTGGATAGCAACGGGCAGATAAAACAGGTTTTTACGGATCAGAATTATCTGATAGGCGCCGTATATCATATCATGGAAGATAAAGAAGGAAACTTGTGGTTTTCCACTAAGGGAAACGGACTTGTCAAAGCCGAACCGGATATGAACTCACCACATGGTCTGCGTTTTACCCGCTATAAGAATGATCCCAAGAATCCGAATTCTATCAGTAACAATGATGTGTATTTCACTTATCAGGATAGTCAGGAGCGTATCTGGGTCGGTCTGCTAGGCGGAGGGCTGAACTTGATTTCCGAAGAAAACGGGACACTTGTATTCAAGCATAAATACAACGGACTGAAACAATATCCCGCTTATGGTCTGTATATGGAAGTCCGTACAATGACAGAAGATGAAGACGGGCGTATCTGGGTAGGTACGATGGATGGTCTGATGTCTTTTGACGGACATTTTACGACTCCCGAACAGATTCAGTTTGAGACGTACCGACAGATCAGCGATCGTTCCAATGTGGCAGACAATGACATTTATGTACTATATAAAGACAGTGATTCGCAAATTTGGGTGAGTGTATTCGGCGGAGGTCTGAATAAGCTGGTCCGCTATGACAAAGAAAAACGTGAACCGATATTCAAGTCATATGGCATACGTGAAGGAATGAATAACGATGTGGTCAAGTCCATCGTGGAAGATAAAAACGGAAATTTGTGGTTTACTACCGAAATTGGTCTGTCCTGCTTTAATAAGGCGACAGAGCAGTTCCGTAACTACGACAAATACGATGGTTTCCTGAATGTTGAACTGGAAGAAGGCAGTGCGTTGCGTGCATTGAACGGAGACTTATGGCTTGGTTCGCGACAGGGGATTCTGACATTCTCTCCTGATAAACTGGAGACACAACATACCAACTATGACACCCGTATCGTAGACTTTAAAGTATCCAATCGTAATCTGCGAAGTTTGAACGACTGTCCGATTCAGGAGTCTATCACATACACCGATGCACTTCAATTGAAGTATAATCAGTCTATGTTCACAATCGAATTTGCCGCATTAAATTTCTACAATCAGAATCGCGTATCTTATCGTTACATACTCGAAGGGTATGAGAAAGAATGGCACTATAACGGCAAAAACCGTATTGCTTCTTATACCAATGTTCCTCCCGGAGACTACGTATTCCGTGTAGAAACGATGGATGAAGCCAATCCGGAACTTGTATCCACATGCACATTGGCTGTCACCATTCTCCCGCCGTGGTGGCTGAGTTGGTGGGCAACTCTTATCTATGTAATCCTTGGCATCGCGGCCCTCTATTTCGGTCTGCGCCTGGCCTTCTTCATGATTAAGATGAAGAACGACATTTATATCGAGCAGAAAGTCTCGGAAATGAAAATCAAGTTCTTCACCAATATTTCTCATGAGCTTCGTACTCCTCTGACACTGATAAAAGGGCCGATACAAGAACTGAAGGAGCGGGAAGAACTGTCTCCGAAAGGACTGCAATACGTGGACCTGATGGAAAAGAATACGAACCAAATGTTACAACTGGTCAATCAGATTCTTGATTTCCGAAAGATTCAGAATGGCAAGATGCGTCTGCACGTATCATTGATTGATTTCAATGAAATGATAGCTTCCTTCCAAAAAGAATTCCGTGTACTTTCGGAGGAAAATGAAATCAGTTTCACATTCCAACTGCCGGACGAACCGATTATGGTATGGGCAGATAAGGACAAACTGAGTATTGTTATCCGCAACGTCATATCGAACGCGTTCAAATTTACTCCTTCTGGTGGAAGTATTTATGTAACTACCGGATTGACAGATGATGGAAAATCCTGCTATGTACGGGTAGAAGACAACGGTGTCGGCATTCCGCAAAATAAGCTGAGTGAAATTTTCGAGCGTTTCTCACAAGGAGAGAATGCGAATAATCCACATTATCAGGGTACGGGCATCGGTCTGGCACTTTCCAAAGAAATAGTAAACCTGCATCACGGTATCATCCGTGCCGAAAGTCCGGAAGGGCAGGGGGCCGTGTTTATTGTAGAGCTATTGCTGGACAAGGACCATTATCGTCCGTCGGAAGTAGACTTCTATGTCAGTGATACGGAAACTGCTCCCGCCGCTACAGACAAGAAGATGGTTATCGATTCAGAAAAGGAACCGGAGGAGGAACTGGAAATTGATGCTTCATTACCGACTCTTCTGCTGGTAGAGGATAATAAAGACCTGTGCCAGCTGATAAAACTGCAATTGGAAGATAAATTCAATATCCATATAGCCAATAACGGCGTAGAAGGACTGAAGAAAGTGCATCTGTATCATCCGGACATCGTAGTGACCGATCAGATGATGCCGGAAATGGACGGACTGGAAATGCTGCAATCTATCCGGAAGGATTTTCAGATCAGCCATATCCCTGTCATTATTCTGACAGCCAAGAACGATGAAGGTGCCAAGACCAAAGCGATCACTCTGGGTGCGAACGCATATATAACCAAGCCATTCAGCAAAGAGTATCTGTTGGCACGGATCGATCAGTTGCTCGGCGAACGGAAACTGTTCCGCGAACGTATCCGCCAGCAAATGGAGAACCAGACGACAACGGAAGAAGACAGCTACGAACAATATCTGGTGAAGAAAGATGTGCAGTTCCTTGAAAAGATACACCAAGTGATCGAGGAAAACATGGACGACAGTGATTTCAATATTGATACGATCGCTTCCGGCATCGGACTGAGCCGTTCGGCATTCTTCAAAAAGCTGAAAAGCCTTACCGGACTGGCACCTGTCGACCTGGTAAAGGAGATTCGCCTGAATAAATCGATCGAACTGATTAAAAATACGGATTTGAGTGTTTCGGAAGTGGCGTTTGCTGTCGGATTCAAAGATTCGGGCTACTATAGCAAGTGTTTCCGCAAAAAATATAATCAGACTCCCCGTGAATATATGAATGAATGGCGGAAAGGATAGAAAGACCGATTACAAAATACTTTCTTAATCGTCTTTTTTAAAAACCTATTAAGATTCGGAAGAATGAACAAGATTAAGAAAGTATTATCAGCATGGATGTTGGTTGCCTGTGTACTACCTGTGACAGCCCAATATCCGGTGATCCCCGACTCGGTAAAAGAAAGAGGAGCAAAACAAGAAGCAGAGTTCGAACAGAAATCAAATGCGGCATGGGAAAAAGCCTTGCCAACAGTTTTGGAAGAAGCAAGGTTAGGAAGACCTTACAAACCTTGGGCCTCCAAACCGGAGGATTTGATAAAAAGTAATATTCCGGCCTTCCCCGGTGCGGAAGGTGGTGGTATGTACACTCCCGGCGGTCGTGGAGGCAAAGTGATTGTGGTAACTTCCCTGGAAGATTCCGGTCCCGGCACATTCCGCGAAGCCTGTGAAACCGGTGGTGCACGTGTTATCGTATTTAATGTGTCAGGTATTATTCGCCTGAAAAGCCCGATCAGTGTACGTGCCCCTTATGTAACGATTGCCGGACAGACAGCACCGGGAGACGGTATCTGCGTGACCGGTCATTCTTTCCTGATCGATACACATGATGTAGTGATTCGTCATATGCGTTTCCGTCGGGGGGCACAGGATGTTGCTTTCCGTGATGATGCAGTAGGAGGAAATGCAGTCGGCAATATTATAATAGACCACTGTTCGGCAAGCTGGGGACTGGATGAAAATATGTCTATCTATCGCCACGTCTACAACAGGGATGAAACCGGGCACGGACTGAAGTTACCTACTGTAAACATTACCATTCAGAATTCGATGTTCTCGGAAGCATTGGATACTTATAATCATGCGTTTGGCGCCACTATCGGAGGACATAATAGTATGTTCTGCCGTAATCTTTTCGCTTCCAATATCAGTCGTAACAGTTCGGTGGGTATGGACGGAGACTTTAACTTCGTAAACAATGTGGTCTTCAACTGGTGGAACCGTTCTGTCGACGGAGGAGATAACAAGAGTTTTTATAATATAATCAATAACTATTTTAAGCCCGGTCCTATCACCCCGCTGGATAAGCCTATCTCTTATCGTATATTGAAACCGGAAGCCGGACGCGATAAAAGCAAACCGATGTCCTTCGGAAAAGCTTATGTAAACGGTAACATCGTTCACGGAAATGCTAAAGTGACAAAAGATAACTGGGATGGCGGAGTTCAGCTTGCCAGTGAAGTGGATGAAGGAAAGTTCTTACCGCAAATCAGAGTGGACGAAGCATTCAAAATGTCTCCTGTAACGATTATGGATACCAAAAAAGCTTATAACTTTGTATTGGATAATGTAGGTGCTACTCTCCCGAAACGGGATGCGGTAGACGCGCGCGTCATCAAGACTGTACAGACAGGAAAAGCGATTTATGCGAAAGACGCTCCGGAATTTGTCTCTCCTTATGTGAAAAGACGCTTGCCGGCAGACTCTTACAAACAAGGCATCATCACCGATATCCGTCAGGTGGGCGGACTTCCTGAATATAAAGGAGAAGCATATCTTGATTCGGATGGTGACGGTATGCCGGACGCATGGGAAATAGCCAACGGACTGAATCCAAACGATCCGACTGATGCAAAGGAGGACTGTAATGGAGATGGCTATACCAATATCGAGAAATATATCAATGGGCTGGATACAAAGAAGAAAGTAGACTGGACAGATCTGAAGAACAACTGCGATACCTTATCCAAACGGAAAAGTCTGTTTTAATCGTATGATTTGCTTATGGTCAAATGATCTTTCAGGATTGAATAATTAGAAAACAACGTTTATTGTAATGAATATACAATTAAGAACTATCCTTTTAGGATTATTGAGCATAGGGTTTGCGCAGGGATATGCGCAAACCTTTGCTTTACAGGTTAAGGATGACCGGATCACTTACTTGAATGACGAACAGGGAAACCGGATTCTTGATTTCTCGTACTGTGGCTACAAGGGCTCCGAACAAGATATTCCTTCTGTCCGCAATGCCGTGTTTGTACCTTGGACAGCAGGAGATAATACATCACGTATTCAACGCGCCATTGACTATGTCGCTTCATTAGTACCTGATGCTTCCGGTTTCAGGGGAGCCGTGTTATTGGATCAGGGAGAATTTTCTTTATCCGGAAGCCTTCGTATAAATGCCTCCGGCATCGTACTGCGCGGAGTGGATAAAGAGAAAACGATACTTCTAAAAAAAGGAGTGGACAGAGGTGCCCTTATCTACATGGAAGGGACAGACGATATGAAGGTGCAGGATACATTGCAGGTTCTCTCGAAGTATGTTCCGGTAAATGCGAGGACATTGGAAGTTGCTTCAGGTACTTCATTGAGAAAGGGAGATCGGATACTGGTGGACCGTCCGTCCGGCAAAGAATGGATTGCTTCGTTAGGATGTGATATCTTTGGAGGAGGAATTAGTGCACTGGGTTGGAAAGAAGGAGATATGGATCTCACCTGGGATAGAACCGTGACAGAAGTAAACGGTAATCAGATAACGCTGGACGCTCCGCTGACAGTGGCGCTGGATGCTAAATACGGTACTTCTTCCGTGATTACTTATCAGTGGAACGGGCGCATCCGGGAGTGCGGAGTAGAAAACATGACTCTGATTTCCGACTATGACAAACGGTACCCTAAAGATGAAGATCATTGCTGGACAGGTATTTCGATCGAAGATGCGGAAAATTGCTGGGTACGCAGGGTGAACTTTAAGCACTTTGCAGGAAGTGCAATCCTTGTTCAGCGTACCGGTTCCCAAATCACGGTTGAGGACTGTATCTCACGGGAACCTGTTTCTGAAATCGGAGGAATGCGCCGCTGTACTTTCTATACTTTAGGACAACTGACACTTTTCCAGCGCTGCTATTCGGAACAGGGTATTCATGACTTTGCAGCCGGATATTGTGCTGCCGGACCGAATGCTTTCGTACAATGTGATTCGTATGAGTCTTTTGGTTTCAGCGGATCTATTGACGCATGGGCGTGCGGTTTATTGTTTGACGTGGTTAATATAGACGGGCATAATCTGAGTTTCAAGAATCTGGGACAGGACAAGAACGGAGCGGGATGGAATACAGCAAATAGTCTGTTCTGGCAATGTACCGCTGCCGAAATAGAGTGTTATGCTCCGGCAAAAGATGCCATGAACCGTGCGTACGGATGTTGGGCACAATTCTCCGGTGACGGCGAATGGGCACAATCAAACAATCATGTGCAGCCCCGAAGCATTTTCTATGCTCAATTGGAGGATCGTTTGCAGAAGAAATGTGCAGAACGTGCCCGTATCCTGCCAAGGAATACAAGCGCCACCAGCAGTCCGACCGTTGAAGTTGCTATGGAACTGGCCAAAGAGGCTTACAATCCCCGCCTGACATTGGAACACTGGATTGAACAAGGAGCCTTTGCTCCTTCAATAGCTATGTCCGGAGTAAAATCAATCGATGATATGAAAGAAAAGAAGATAACTCCGAACAAGACATCAGCACAACCGGAAGTAACTATTGCAAACGGACGTATCCAAATGGACGGTACTTTGTTGGTAGGAGGTAGCCATACCACCCCTTGGTGGAATGGAAAACTTAAAACCAGCTTTCTGAAAAAAGCAAGTCCTGCCATCACCCGTTTTGTCCCCGGACGTGAAGGCTTGGGACTGACAGATCGCATCGATTCCGTAATCGGCTATATGAAACAAAAGAATATATTGGTATTTGATCAAAACTACGGACTTTGGTATGACCGTCGCCGAGATGATCATGAACGAGTGCGCCGTCGTGACGGAGATGTATGGGGACCTTTCTACGAACAACCTTTCGGACGCAGCGGTCAGGGTACTGCCTGGGAAGGACTGAGCAAATATGATCTGAACCGCCCTAATGCATGGTATTGGTCACGATTGAAAGAGTTTGCCGAAAAAGGAAGTAAAGACGGACTATTGCTATTCCATGAGAACTATTTCCAGCACAATATTCTGGAAGCAGGTGCACACTGGGTAGATTGTCCGTGGAGAAGCACCAATAATATCAACCAGACCGGATTTCCGGAACCTGCTCCGTTTGCCGGAGACAAACGAATCTTTGTTGCAGATATGTTTTATGATATCACTCATCCGGTTCGCCGTGAGTTACACAAACAATATATCCGCCAGTGTCTGAACAACTTTGCTGATAACCCGAATGTCATTCAGTTGACAAGTGCAGAATTTACAGGTCCACTACATTTTGTACAGTTTTGGCTGGATGTGATTGCCGAATGGGAAACAGAAACCGGAAAGAAAGCCAAAGTAGCATTAAGTACCACAAAAGATGTACAGGACGCTATCCTTGCCGATCCGAAGCGTGCGGCTGTGGTGGATATTATTGATATCCGCTACTGGCACTATAAAACGGATGGAGTCTTTGCACCGGAAGGAGGGAAGAACATGGCTCCCCGCCAACATATGCGTAAGATGAAAGTCGGAAAGGTCACTTTCACCGAAGCCTACAAGGCTGTCCACGAATATCGTCAGAAGTTCCCGGAGAAAGCCGTAACCTTCTACGCACAGAATTATCCGGCTATGGGATGGGCTGTATTCATGGCCGGCGGTTCATGTCCTGTAATCCCGTGCACAGATAAAGCATTCCTGAAGGATGCAGCGGCTATGGAAGTGGAAGAAACCGATACCGACAACTATAAGAAAATGGTAAAATCTGATATCGGCAGTATCATTTATTCCAAGTCCGGAACAGAAATTCCTGTTCAATTATCGTCCGGAAAGTATATCTTAAAGTACATACATCCCGGTTCAGGGAAGATGATTGTTATAGATAAATCATTGAAAATTAATGGAGTATACAAATTAAAGGTACCGGATAAGAAAGAAGGTATTTATTGGTTCCATAAACTCTGAAACAAAAAATCCCGCTGATGACTGATCAGCGGGATTTTTCCATTTTATAGGTAATTTCTAACAAAAGAGTGTTATAAAACATGATACTTATTTTTTCAACCTACAAACCAGATTTTACCGGTGGTTGAGGTCAGTTCTGCTTAGCTTTGCAACATCAAATCAATCGAATTAATGCTATGATGGAACAGACTAATAATTCAACCGACACTTTACTCGCTTCTTTTCAAGCGGGAAATATGGCAGCTTTTTCGCAGCTATATGATTTGCACATCAACATTCTTTTTAATTACGGATTGAAGTTGACCATTGATAAAGAGTTACTGAAAGATTGCATCCACGATATTTTCGTTAAGCTCTACACTAAAAAGGATGAATTAGGAACTATTGATAATTTGAAGTCTTATTTGTTCATCTCCTTAAAGAACAAACTCTGCGATGAACTCCGCAAACGTATGTATATGTCTGATACAGCCATAGAAGATGTAAATGCAGTAGCTCCCACAGACGTAGAAGATGACTATATGGAAGAAGAGCAACGCAAAAATGAGTTCTCGCTGGTGAAGCGTTTACTGGACCAGCTTTCTCCCCGGCAGCGTGAAGCACTTACATTATATTATATAGAAGAAAAGAAATACGAGGATATTTGTGAGATTATGAATATGAACTATCAGTCTGTACGCAACCTGATGCACCGTGGATTGACAAAATTGCGTAGTCTGGCAAGTTAATTTTAGTAAAAAGGATATTTGGTTGAGTACATACACAGAGTAACAGCGTCCTATCTATGTAAACGCTTAAAAAGGATGCGATATGTGCTCTAAGGTAAAGGATTTTTTGACGGATGATGATTTCATCAATTATGCACTGGGTGTAACTCCGGAAGCAGCCTCCCAATGGGAAACTTATTTCAGGGAACACCCGGAACAGATAGCAGATGCAGAAGAAGCTAAGGCCGTATTATTGGCTCCGGCAGATGTTGCCTGCGACTTTTCACTGGTTGAAAACCAAGATTTAAAGGATAGAATTGTTAGTAGTATAAAAGATTTTTCGAACATTTTGTAGTTAGATTAGATAGAAGTTAGGTTAGTTAAGGTTAGTAAAAAGATTGACGCAGTCTTTCACAGATGCTTGAGTGATCAAGTACTGTGAGAGACTGTGTTTTATATATTTACAGTTTATTTTCTTCCCGAATATCGAATGCGTTGCAGAAACTGACGATAAGTACGATACAACCTCCCAATATACCTATAATCATGTAAGCAATACGAATATCTAATGCCTGTGTAATAGCGCCTATAAGCAAAGGAGCGACCAGCGAACCAATAAAACTGATACTCGACAGGATAGTGAGCGCAATGCTGACGGGCGTCTTTGACTTGGCCCCTACAAAGCTATATAAAGTAGGTACGATACATGAGATACCTAGTCCGACCAGCATAAAGCCTAAGGAATTGATGATCACTTTCATTCCCAGTGAGTCAAACGCATTGCCCAACAATGCGGAAATGAAGAAGCCGATACAAATAAGGCTGCCTGCCAGTTGCAGTACTTTTTTCTTTCCCCAAAGCTGGTATGCATAATTCGTCAGGAATCGTCCCGTAGCCATCATGACCATAAATACAAGGAAGCCGATTTGCAATGATTTAGGCACATGGACAACCGATTCAAAATAAACAGCACTCCAGTCGAACATAGCACTCTCTACGATGAGCGCGAATAATCCGACTAAACCTAATTGTAAAAGGAGTATTTCCGGCTTTTGAAATAACAGACGGAATCCATTCGGAGCTTTATCAGCCGCTTTGTCTGTTGTCTCAAAGCCCGGCTTCGGATGTTCGCATATAGGAAGCGTTGTTTCTTGCAGATATTTTCGTCCTGCCAATACTATGATAAGGATAATAGCGGCTATTAGCATATAATGCCAGACAGGAGAGGTGCCCGTCAGAATCATCACGAAGCCGATAAGTGCTCCGGTACAGGCTCCCAAGCTCCATCCTCCATGAAAAGTTGCCATGATTGTCTTACCATACAAGCGCTCCACTTCGATCCCTTGCGTATTGAACGATATATCGCACAAGTTCCAGAACACTCCGAAACAAAAAAGCAGGAATCCCAGCAAATAGACTTCATGAGCCAATCCGACACAAAGTAAGGACATGGCATATCCCAAAATGCTGACTTGTACCATTGTGCGACTCCCTAATTTAGATACAAGATAACCCGCCAAAGGAATTGCTACAAACTTGCCGACCGGTATCATAAATAAAATCAGACCCCAATAAAATGCGTAATTGGCTGCAAATACATCTTTGAAATCCGGGATACGGCTTGCCCAGCTTGCCATACAGAGTCCTTGGGCAAAGAAGAAAGTCAGGATGGCAAAACGTATTTTCTCTTTTGGATATGTAAATTGGTTGTTCATGAGTCATTCTTTTTATGCAGGCAAAGGTATTTATTTTTTGTGTTTTACCTTTCCTGCTATTACTCTTTTTTGTACTTTTGCAGCCGATTTAAAAATATCACATACATGAAGACAAGCGAATCTTTATTATCTATAGGTAAATTCATAGCCGAATATTCAGCCCATCTAATGGGAGCGGGGGTACATACCTCCCGTGTTGTACGCAATTCCAAACGTATCGGAGAAGCTTTTGGCTTAGATGTCAAACTGGGCGTATTTCATAAAAATATCATTCTTACTATCATCGATAAGGAGACAAGCGAAGCCTGCAACGAGGTTATAGATATTCCTGCACATCCCATCAGCTTTGAGCATAACTCCGAACTAAGCGCTTTGAGTTGGGAAGCAGTAGACAAACAGTTATCGTTGGAAGAACTGAAAGAGAAATACAAAAAGATAGTCTCTGCTCCGATGATACATCCTCTGTTCGTTTTGATATTGGTAGGCTTTGCCAATGCGTCATTCTGCAAACTGTTTGGCGGCGACTTAATCTCAATGGGAATCGTTTTCTCCGCCACTATTACAGGATTATACCTGAAACAGCAGATGCAAAAGAAGAAAATGAATCATTATATTATATTCATTGTTTCGGCCTTCGTCGCGTCCCTCTGTGCTTCTACCGCCTTGATTTTCGACACAACTTCCGAGATCGCACTGGCAACCAGCGTCCTATATCTTGTACCCGGTGTTCCTTTGATTAATGGAGTGATTGATGTTGTCGAAGGATACGTTTTGACAGGATTTGCCCGTTTGACGGAAGCCTCTTTGTTGATTGTCAGCATTGCCATCGGCCTTTCCTTTACATTATTAATGGTAAAAAACAGTTTAATTTGATATGGTAGCACTTGATATTCTTTCTGATGGTTTCTTTGCAGCGATAGCAGGTATCGGATTTGGCGCAATTTCCGATCCTCCGTTGCGTGCGTTTAAAATGATTGCAATATTGGCGGCATTGGGACATGCGTGCCGTTTCTGTCTGATGACTTACTTGGGTGTAGATATTGCTACGGCTTCTTTATTCGGTGGATTAGTAATCGGGTTCGGCAGCTTATGGCTTGGAAAGCGGGTATATTGCCCGATGACGGTGCTGTATATTCCCGCATTGCTCCCGATGATTCCGGGAAAATTTGCGTACAACATGGTATTCTCTCTTATTATGTGCTTGCAGACAGCGAATAAACCGGAACTGCATGATAAGTATATAAAGATGCAGGAGATGTTCTTCTCCAACACTTTGGTGGCAAGTACAGTAATTTTCATGCTTGCGGTCGGAGCTACATTCCCGATGTTCCTGTTCCCGCACAGAGCCTTTTCTTTAACAAGACATTAATTAAACTACTTTTATGGAGATTTTTTGGAGAACAATTGCGTATTATAATTCAGCCACTTGGCTTTTGCAGATTATTGTCATTCTGATCGGCATTGTGCTGACCGCATTGCTGATCAGCAAACCACGTCCGTGGGTGAAGATGGGAATGAAGATTTATATGATAGGTCTTTATTCGTGGATTTCCATTGTCTATTACTTTATCTACTGCGAAGAACGCAGCTATAACGGAGTAATGGCGATGTTCTGGGGAGTGATGGCTATTATCTGGATATGGGATACAATCACCGGATATACGACTTTCGAACGTACACACAAATATGATCTGCTATCTTATGTATTGCTGGCCATGCCTTTCATATATCCTATGGTATCGTTGGCACGCGGGCTATCTTTCCCGGAAATGACTTCTCCGGTGATGCCTTGCTCTGTAGTGGTATTTACCATCGGACTGCTGTTGCTGTTTGCACACAAGGTAAATATGTTTTTGGTATTGTTCCTTTGCCACTGGTCATTGATCGGATTATCCAAGACTTACTTCTTCCAGATACCGGAAGACTTCCTTTTGGCAAGTGCGACTATTCCGGGACTCTATCTCTTCTTCAGAGAATACTTCCTGAATAATCTGCACGCAGATACCAAGCCCAAAGCTAAATATATCAACTGGTTATTAATAACAGTCTGCATCGGGCTGGCTATATTATTGACGACTACTATGTTTTTGGAATTAGTTCCGAAGAACTGATTGCCGTACTATTACACGCTATTAGTTTCACGCCTTGAAACGATTAGTTTCATTGCTTGAAACAAAAAGTTTCAACCGTTGAAACCAACAGTTTCAAGGCATGAAACTTTTTTTTATCTGATAGCATAAAATATTCGGAGAGCATATTGCATCATATTATCCGGCAGCCAGCTCTTGCTTTTAGCAAACAGAACTTGCACCAACGGACCTACTTTAGTCCGGAAAGGAGGATTTTTACGCGCTACTATTTTACAGATTGCAGCACCCAGCTTGCGGGGATGGCATCCGTTACGCTCTTCTTTTTCAATAATCTTTAATGATCTCAGAAAACTGTCAGCATAATCTTCATTTTGTCCGGTCAGTTCAGAGATATTCCGGTTGTCGGTAAACCCGGTATTAAAATCTCCCGGCTGCACCAGGCAGACTTTAATATGAAACGGATGAACTTCCAGCGCCAAGGCCTCGCTGTATCCTTCTACTGCAAACTTGGATGCTGAATAAAATCCCTGATAGGGGATGCCCATCACTCCACCAATAGAGCTGATATTGATAATCTTTCCCCGACGTGCCTTGCGCATATAAGGGAGCACCGCTTTGCACATATTGACCACGCCAAAGAAATTTGTATTCATCTGCATGCTCACTTCTTCTTCGGTAGCCAACTCCAATGCTCCGCCAATTCCCATACCGGCATTATTAATCAGTACATCCATCCGTCCATGCTCGGATATTATTTGTTCTACAGCCTGACGAACAGAAATACTATTCGTTACATCAACGACAAGCATTCGGACCTTACCTATATTCTCTGAAGGTTTCCGGCTCGTACCGTAAACGATATGACCTTGTTCTGATAACATTTGCGCAGTGATCTTTCCAAATCCGGAAGAAGCTCCGGTAATGAGTATGATTTGTGGTTGCATATTCTTTTATTTGCAGCAAAGATAAAGAGAATATCCGAAAATTCTGTTTTTGCCGAATAGTATTCTGATTAGACGGTTTCAGAAGCTTCCTCCTGCAAAACTTGGTTTTCTGCAAAAGATATCCTATCTTCGGGAAAAATAACGATATGAAAAGAATACTTATATTCAGCATAGTATGTCTGACTTCAATTATAGTGTCGCTGGGACAGTCAGTGGAAAGCACCATTCTTCCTCCTACGGGCTACACTCGTGAAGTATGCGATGAACATTCATTTGCCGCCTATCTGCGTCAACTCCCATTATTGCCCAAAGGGAGTAAGGTTTTACTTTACAACGGACAGGAGAAAAGGAATCAGGCAGCCGCATTCGCCGTAGTAGATATGGAAATAGGCAATCGCGATTTACAGCAATGTGCGGATGCAGTCATGCGCTTGCGGGCAGAATACCTATGGGCACAGAAAAGATACGGAGAAATCAAATTTAACTTTACCAATGGCTTTCCGGCAGAATATAAAAAATGGGCGGAAGGAAACCGTATCAAAGTAACTGGAAATAAGGTAGAATGGTATGCTGCAGGAGGCAAAGACTATTCATATAAGACTTTTCGTAAATACTTGAATATGGTATTTATGTATGCCGGCACTGCTTCTCTTTCAAAAGAGCTTCGTACGGTTCCTTATACTTCACTGCAAGCAGGAGATGTGTTTATCAAAGGAGGTTCACCGGGCCATGTCGTGATAGTAGTAGATGTGGCAATTCACCCGAAAACAAAAAAGAAAGTTTTTTTATTGGCGCAAAGTTATATGCCCGCCCAGCAAATACATATCCTCGTCAATCCTGCCAACCGAAATCTGTCACCTTGGTATGAACTGACAGATACAGACAGTGGCAGATTGTATACACCGGAGTGGACATTTGAAAAGAAAGAGCTGAAAAGGTTTTAGAAATTGCTTACCTGGCACCTTTCCTTCCGGGGTCCCCTCCTGTAGGTGGGAGGAGCATAAAGATACCTCTTCTCAACTATTTAGTATAACGGTCAACTCTTGCCGCCAATCAGCACCGTTTTCTGGTTGGAAGGTTTCGAAGCCAAGTTCTTTGCCTATGTGGATATTCGAACTTCCATCGTCAACGAAGAGCGTTTCGGAAGGTATGACATGACTGTCTTTTATCATAAAGTCGAATATTTCGGGAGCCGGTTTGGTATGTCCCAACTGGTAAGATAAATATAGTTTGTCGCAATAATCGTTCAGCGGTTTCCCTTCGGATGAAAACTCCGGACTGCATGCCCATGACATAACAAAAGGATTGGTATTACTCAAGAGATACACATGATATGATTTACGAAGTCCCAATATATAATCGAGCTTTCGCAAGTCCACTTCATTGAAAAAGCCTAACCACGCCTGTTTGGTTTCTTCCATCGTCAGTTCGCGACCGCACAGATCTCCCAATTGCTTCCGAAATTCATCGGCACTCAACTTTCCTTCTTCCAGTTCTTGGAAGATTCCGGTCTGATGGTATTTGTCCAAACGAGTATCGGCATCCGCCAATCCCAGTTTGATAAACGCCTGAACAGCTTTATCGCGATCAATGTCTACAATCACTCCGCCAAAATCAAATACAATGTTTTTAATCATGATATATACAATTTTTATTTGTTACAAAGATACGGCTAATCTTCTTAATAAACAGCCCGTCATCGCTTGATCTTTGTCAAAAAAAACATGAGGGCAATCTGCGATATGCATAATAATAGGAGCATAAATAATATAGTTACACTATCCTGCCGTGATGGTGTAACTATGATCACAGTATAGTGTCACTATGAGAGGAGGATAGTGACACCATTTTTTGTATGGTTTATAGAGGTGTATGTATCATATTATTTTTTATATTTGCAAATCCAATCGTTTGTATACAAAGATAAAAGCAGAGTTATGAATAATCTTCGAATCTTATTATACGTGGTTGTCCTTTCACTGGCTGCATGCCATCCGGAAGGGACTAATGTAAAACAGGGATTAGACAAAGCCGCACAGCTAATGGGGCAGGACCCGGATACAGCATCTATTATTCTCGAAAATATCCAGATCAACCAGATGAACGAAGCACAGCTGGCAGAATATAATCTGTTGTGTACCCAGCTGAATGAAGATAAAAATATCGCCCATACGTCTGATAAGCAAATCCGTCAGGCAGTTTCATACTTTGACCAACACGGCAATGAACTTCAGAAATCAAAGGCTTATTTTTATCTGGCATGCGTAGAGAGTGATCTTGACCAGAAAAAGGAAGCGGAGACCCACTTCAAGGAAGCAATAAAGCTTGCTGCTCTTACAGAGAAGTACGATTATGTAGCCAAGGTGTGCAGACGTTGCAGCCTTTATTATCAGAAATATGGTCATTTCGACGAAGCATTGGAAATGGAAAGAAAAGCCTATGCCAGCCAGCTAATGCTGAACGATCAGACAGGCGATACGAAGATTATTCTTTCTTCTGCATTGGGAGTCTTTGGTGTGATGTCCTTGTTACTCGGGCTGCTCTGGAAGAAGAATAAGTTTGTATATTCTCAACTGACTACTTTTAAAGATGAAATGTTGCGAAAAGAGGCAGAGTCGGATAAACTGATGTTGCAATGTAACTATCTGGAAGAAAAATATCAGTCGCTTCAACAGCATATTTATGAAAGTTCTCCGGTAGTATCGAAAGTCCGGCAAATAAAAGAACGGTCTGTTTCCCCTTCCAAGGTTGTTTCTTTTTCAGAGAAAGACTGGAGTGAATTATTAAGACTACAGGAAGGAGTATATGGACTTGTTTCCAAATTGAAAGAGATAAGTCCTAAACTTACAGAAGAAGATTTGAGAGTATGTGCTTTCCTGCGCGAAGGTATCCAGCCTGCTTGCTTTGCAGATCTAATGAAACTGACTGTAGAAACTCTTACCCGAAGAATATCCAGAATAAAAACGGAGAAACTTATGCTTGTAAGTTCCAAAGAATCACTGGAAGACTACATCAAATCATTGTAGTCCACATTTGTCCGGAATTACCTGACAAAAAGCTTTGTTTTTCAACACCTTATAGAAATGGGATGTCCGTATCCGTCCGGCTAAAAATGCCTGTTTTATATCACTGTTCTATAACTTTGCAAACAAAAAAGTTACAGAACTATGAACTACTTATTATTTAAAAGATGGAATGATTTCAGTGGTTGGCTTGTCTTCCTGATAGCAGCTTTCGTATACGGAATGACAATCGAACCTACTGCCAGTTTTTGGGATTGTCCTGAGTTTATTTCATGCGCCGAAAAGTTACAGGTCGGACATCCGCCTGGTGCACCTTTTTATATGCTGGTAGGTAATCTGTTTACACAGTTTGCCTCCGATCCCTCCCAGGTCTCACGTACAGTCAACTTTCTGAATGCACTGCTAAGTGCAGGATGTATCCTCTTTCTTTTTTGGAGTATCACTCGCCTGGTCAGATCTCTTCTGAAAGAAGAAAAAGAGAATCTGTCAGTAACCGACGTGATTATCATTCTCGGTTCCGGGTTGGTAGGAGCTTTGGCATATACTTTTAGTGATACTTTCTGGTTCAGCGCAGTAGAGGGAGAAGTATATGCTTTCTCTTCTTTTCTTACTGCCTTGGTTTTTTGGATGATTCTGCGCTGGCAGGATGAGTCGGACACCGTTTATGGTGACCGATGGATTATTCTGATTGCCTATATAATCGGACTCTCCATCGGAGTACATCTGCTCAATCTGCTTTGCATTCCAGCGATTGTACTGGTTTTCTATTATCAGAAATATCGAACGATTTCGCTTAAAGGAGCAATTGCGGCGATTGCTTTATCCGGTCTGCTTATTGTATTGATACTTTTTGTCTACATTCCCGGAATGGCGGATATTGGAGGATGGTTCGAACTACTCTTTGTCAATGCCTTGGGATTTCCTTTCCAAACAGGACTGATTGGCTTTCTGGCTATCACATTTTTCCTGCTCATAGCTGGTATCTATCGTTTCAAAAAACGATTAATCAATACAGCTTTATGGTGCATACTTATGCTTACCGTAGGTTATACCACCTATGCAGTGATATTGATTCGTGCCAATGCCAATACACCGCTCAATGAAAATGCTCCGGATAATATTTTCGCACTCAAAAGCTATTTGAACCGGGAGCAATACGAAAGCGCCCCTTTACTTTATGGCAAAACGTATGCCTCCGAACCGGAGTATGTGCCCGAAGGAGATTATTACAAGGTAAAAATGAAAACGGGTGGTGCTGTCTACAGACCGAATAGGGAAGAAGGGAAATATAAAGTGATTCGAAATAAAGAGGAAGTATGCTATACTCAAAATATGCTGTTTTCACGAATGTGGAATGATCGCATGGCTTCCTCCTACAAAAGCTGGTCGGAAGGAACGGACGGAGCTCCCACGCAAAAAGAGAATCTTACCTACTTCTTCGCTTATCAGCTCAATTATATGTATTGGCGCTATTTTCTCTGGAATTTTGTCGGGCGTCAAAATGATATCCAGGGACATGGCGAACCGGAGCATGGAAACTGGATCACGGGTATTCCTCTGTTAGATAATCTAAGGCTTGGTGATCAGGAACTTTTACCCGAATCTCTGCGTCAGAATAAAGGGCATAACGTATTTTACGCTTTGCCGCTATTATTGGGATTAATCGGGATTTACTGGCAATGGATGCGGGGAAAGAAGGGGATGCAACAGTTTAGCGTCGTGTTTTTCCTTTTCTTCATGACAGGTCTGGCTATTGTGCTATATTTGAACCAGACTCCCGGTCAGCCCCGTAAACGGGATTATGCATACGCAGGTTCATTCTATGCTTTTGCTATTTGGATAGGAATGGGAGCTGCCGGATTGTGTGACGCACTTCGAAAAAAGAAGTCGTCAGTACTTCAAGTCGGCCTGTTAATGTTTCTCTGCCTGCTGATTCCGGTTCAGATGGCTAGTCAGACGTGGGATGATCATGACCGGAGCAATCGTTTCACCTGCCGTGATTTTGGAGCCAATTATCTGATGACACTCCCCGACAAAGGAAATCCTATCATTTTCAGTAACGGAGATAATGATACTTTTCCCTTGTGGTATAATCAGGACACGGAAGGAGTACGCAGAGATGCCCGCATCTGCAATTTGAGTTATGCGCAAACAGATTGGTATATTTATCAGCAGCAATGCCCGTTGTATGATGCACCCGGATTACCCATTACCTGGAGTAAAGATCAATATCAGGAAGGAAAAAACGAATACGTAGCCATCCGACCGGAACTGAAAAAACAGATAGAAGAGCTTTATCAGAAACATCCGGAAGAAGCCCGTGATAGTTTCGGCAATGATCCGTTTGAGGTAAAAAACATCTTGAAGTACTGGGCATTATCGGAGAAACAGGACTTCCACGTAATCCCTACCGATACGATCAGTATCAGCATTGATAAAGATGCAGTGCTTCGATCAGGCATAATGCTTCCCGACTCCATCCGTCATCTGAAAGGTAAAGAACTAAAAAATGCGATACCGGATAAGATCTATATTTCTCTGAAAGATATGCGTATTCTAACCAAGGTAGATATGCTGATGCTGGAAATGCTTGCCAACTGCAATTGGGAACGCCCATTGTACATGGCAATATCCGTCGGTGAGGTCAGCAAGCTGAAGTTTGATCATTATTTCGTTCAGGAAGGATTAGCTTTCCGTTTCACGCCTTTTGATTATAAAAAATGGGGAAATGTCAAAGGAGATAATAACTATGCGATAGATGTAGAGAGATTGTATGAAAATGTAATGAACAGATATAAGTATGGCGGACTGGACACTCCCGGACTCTATCTGGATGAAACCACCCTGCGAACCTGCTATTATCATCGAAGGCTTTTCGCCCAACTGGCAAAGGAACTGATCAGGCAGGGCGACAATACCCGAGCAAGGAAAGTACTTGCCTATGCAGAACAAGCTGTTCCGGCGTACAATGTCCCCGAGATCTATGAAAGCGGGTCATTCGACATAGCCAAAGCCTATGCTGCCCTAGGAGAAAAGACGAAAGCAATGCCTCTGTTAAAGAACCTGACAGCCGAATCGGAAGATTACATCAACTGGGCATTCTCATTAGGAGACAACAGGATCAATATGGTTCAGAGAGATTGCCTGTATAAGTTCTGGCAATGGAATCAGTATAATGAACTTGTAAAAGAGATTGATGAAGAGGAATACAGGCTAAGTAATCAGCGCTTTGAGGAGAAATATGCTTTATTCTCTCAAATCGTGGGACTTAGAAACTAAAATCCGGAAATATAAACTTGAAAACAATAAAACTATCAGAAGTATGAGAAATGCATTGAGTAAAATAAATTATATTATTCTATCGATTGGTTCGATATTGATTATCACAGGATATGTATTAATGAGCGGCGAGGGGAGTACCCCTGCCGCATATAATCCTGATATCTTCAGCAGACTTCGTATATGTTTTGCACCCATTATTTGTTTACTCGGTTATTTGCTGAATGTGGTTGGCATTATTTATATTACAAAAAAGAATAATTAGCAGGGATACATCTTAAATATTTTCAAAAGAATGCGTTTTTAAGCCAAATAATTACTTCTTTTGTCCTCACTAATAAAAATGAAAGTCGGACAACATGAGTAATAACATTGACATAAAAACGCTTGAAGCCTTCCAGGATGGAAATCACAAGGCTTTTGAAACAGTTTTTATAGCCTATTACAATAAAACAAAGGCTTTCATCGACGGATATATAAAATCGGAATCGGATGCCGAAGAATTGACAGAAGACCTTTTTGTCAACCTTTGGATCAATCATGATTCAATTGATGCATCCAAGTCTTTTAGTTCTTATCTGCATACAATTGCCCGTAATTCGGCCATAAATTTCTTGAAACATAAGTATGTACATGACACTTATCTAAATAGTAGTCAGGAGATCGAATATAGTTCTACCTCCGAAGAAGATCTTATTGCTAAAGAGTTAGGCTTATTAATAGATGACATTGTCGGAAAAATGTCGGAACAGCGGAAAATGATCTATACATTAAGCCGTCAGGAAGGGTTGAGCAATGCTGAGATAGCAATACAGCTCAACACCACTAAAAGAAATGTCGAAAGTCAGTTAAGCCTCGCATTAAAGGAGATACGGAAAGCTATCTCGTGCTTTTTATTATCTTTTTTATAAAAACATCCACTTTTTCATTGAGCTTTTTGTCATCAGACTGTATATATAGTAAATACAGCAAAAATGGAAAAGAGTAATATTATCACCAGAATCATCAAAAAGTTCCTTTCCGGACGTTTTTCTGTTGAAACGGAGGAAAAGGTACAGCGATGGATTATGAAGGAAGAAAACGCGGAGGAGAAAGAAAAAGCCTCATTAGAGTATTGGAACGAACTGGATACGGAAGCCGATTCAAAAACATACAGTGCTTTAGAGCGGGTCAATTTAAGAACCGGATACAACAAAGAACATCTTGAAAATATTGTTTTATATCATAAGTTTGTCCGCATTGTAGCCGTCGTTATTCCCATATGCTTATTGGCAGGAGGATTGCTTTATTATATCCCTTCCGAAAACGAGCAGATAGAAATATCCACAGCCTATGGCGAACAAAAGCGCTTGGTTCTGCCGGATAGTTCCGAAGTATGGCTGAACGCTGGAAGTACAATTACCTATCCGAAAACTTTTACCAAAGAGAATCGTGTCGTAACCCTTGATGGTGAAGCCTATTTCTCAGTCAGAAAAGATGATGCAAAACCTTTCATAGTAGAAACATCGCAACTATCCGTCAAGGTACTTGGAACGAAGTTCAATGTAAAGGCATATGCTAATGATGCGAATATTACCACAACGTTGACTAGTGGAAAAGTGGAAGTGAGTACGCAATCCCGTCCTCCTCAAACTCTCAAGCCCAACGAACAACTCACCTATGATAAATCGACATCAGATATTGAGATATCGACAGTAGACACTGTTGACACGAACAGTTGGGTAAAAGGGAAAATAATCTTCACCAATGCTACTGCCGAAGAAATATTCAGAACGCTGGAACGACGTTATGATACTGTTATCGATCATTCTACCGATTTTTCTGCCTCTAGACGGTACACTGTCAAATTCCTGAAAGATGAGAATCTGGATGAAATGCTGAATATATTAGGAGATATAATCGGCTTTAGCTATCGGCAGAGTGGAAACAAAATAATAATAACCAAATAAAAAAAATAGCCTATGAACAAAAAGAACCGGGAAGCAGCTTGAGACCCTCTTCCCAGTTCTGAAATGTCTATCCTCATTTAAACCGCGAAGTAAAAACGAAGTATCAACGTACAAATATAAAATAATGAATCGAATTAATGCGAATAAAAAACCAGATAAGATGATCATTCTTTTGTTTTTTTCTATTCTGTCATTGACGGCAATTTCCCAAAATGCAGAAAAGAAAATTACAATTCAAAATAAAAATATCTCTTTAAAAGAAGCCTTTGAGCAAATAGAACTACAAACAGACTATAGCATAGCTTACGAACAGTCAAACCTGAACCTGAAAAAGAGGCAAGCATTGTCGCTAAAGTCCGCAAGCATTGAGAAGGCACTAACACAAATATTGAAAGGTACCGGATACATATACAAAATAAAGGGATATCATATTATTATCTCTCTGCCGACACCAAAAACAGAAACAATCGGCGAAAAGACACAAAAACTAACGCAAACCATAAGAGGAATTGTAGTCGATTCCAAAACTAATGCTCCAATAGAGTATGCCTCTGTCTATGTCTTAGAGGAACCTTCCTTGAATAGCTCCACAGATAGTCTGGGAAACTTCAGAATCAGCAATGTTCCTATTGGACGCTACAATATTCAAGCGTCTTTTACGGGATATCACATAAGCATAATCAGTGAGGTATCCGTAACTTCATCCAAAGAAGTATATGTAGAAATTCCGATGGACGAGAATATCCAATATCTGGCAGAAGTCCTCGTGAAGCCGGAAATAAAGAAAAACCGGACGATCAATCCTATGGCTATCACAGGCGGCCGTATGATCAGCATGGAAGAAGCCGGCAGATTTGCCAACGGCTTCGATGACCCTGCACGATTAAGTGCCGCTTTCGCAGGAGTAGCGGGAGACATCGGCACCAATGCCGTAGCCATTCGCGGAAACTCCCCGCAATTCACGCAATGGAGGCTGGAAGGAATTGAGATACCCAATCCGACTCATTTTGCCGATTTGTCGGGATTGGGCGGAGGTTTCCTGTCAGCTCTGAGTACACAGGTGATCGGAAATTCGGATTTTTACAACGGAGCTTTTCCCGCAGAATATAACAATGTATTATCGGGTGTTTTCGATATGCACCTGCGCAATGGAAATAATCAAAAGTACGAACACGCTTTTCAAGTCGGACTAATGGGTATCGATCTGTCATCAGAGGGACCAATCAGTAAAAAGCGAGGAAGTTCTTATCTCGTTAACTATCGTTTTTCGACTACATCACTGGCTACCGGCAATGACCTGAATCTTAAATATCAGGATTTAGCATTCAAGCTAAACTTTCCGACCTCCAAAGCCGGCACCTTTTCTATTTGGGGATTAGGATTGATTGACAGAAACAAAGCTCCAATAGAAGAGCGTTCCAAATGGGAAACTCTGGGAGACCGACAAGCAGGAGAAAACAGACTAGAAAAAATGGTGGGAGGACTTGCACACAAGTATGTGATGAATGAAAACACGTATATCCGCTCTTCCCTGTCTGCTACTTATTCCAAAGATCATACAGTGGTAGATCAACAAGCAGATGACAAACTAATCAGAGTAGGAGATATCCGGAACAGCAGGTGGGACTTCGTTTTTAATTCTTATCTGAATACGAAGTTCAGTCCGAGACATACTAACAGAACGGGGGTTACGATTACAAACCTTCACTATGATCTTGATTATCAGGTCAGCCGTTATTTCGGATTAAACAGACCTATGGAACAGATTTCAAAAGGTGATGGTGAAAGCACAGTCTTTTCGGCCTATAGCAGTTCGGTTATCAATCTGAATAATAACTGGGACACTAGCTTAGGAGTAACAGCCCAATATTTTACTTTGAACAATAACTTATCCATCGAACCGCGGGTTGCCCTAAAATGGAAAATAAATCCGAAACATTCTTTGGCGTTGGCCTATGGATTACATAGTCGCAGGGAAAAGCTGGATTATTATTTTGTAGAAAAGGTCGTCAACGGCAAGAACCAGTCAAATCGATATCTGGATTTTTCCCGGGCACATCATGTCGGGATGACATACGACTGGAATATCAATCAAAACCTGCATTTAAAGATAGAGCCTTATTTCCAATATTTATTTCGTATACCGGTTGAAAAGAACTCCTCCTTCTCGGTCATTAACCATGAGGAATTTTATTTGGACAGAATCTTGACCAACACCGGTCAAGGCAGAAATTATGGAATAGACATCACGCTGGAACAATATATGAAAAATGGCTTCTACTATATGATTACAGGTTCTTTGTTTAAATCGAAATATAGGGGAGGAGATAACGTTTGGCGTAATACAAGACTGGATAAGAACTATCTGCTGAACTTACTTGCCGGAAAAGAATGGATGGTCGGCAAACTTAAACAAAACGTACTGAGTCTCAACGGACGTTTATTCTTTCAGGGAGGGGAACGCTACACCCCCGTAAACGAAGAAAGAAGTCAGACAGAGCATGACATCTTTTTTGATGAAACGAAAGCATACAGCAAAAGATTCAATCCTTCCATAAACGGTGATGTTTCTGTCAGTTTCCGGATAAATAAGAAAAGAGTATCTCATGAGTTCTCATTGAAGATTCTGAATGTAGGTATGCGCACCGGAATGCACTTTTACCAATACAATGAAAAGACCTTTGAAATTGAAGAAAAAGAAGGAACAGGGTTAATTCCCAATATAAGTTATAAGATTTATTTCTAGACAAACTAAAATCCTAAATGTCTTAAAGTAATCATTATGCTCTGTCATTCAGACCTCCCGTTACCAAGGGAAATGTTCTGAATGACAGAAACTCTTATGTACAATGACTTTCGGTAATTATGATATAACAATCCAGAATTAAAAAAAATCCTAATCAGTAATATTGGTATAACTTTCTGTAATTTATATACTGCAAAAATCAATCACTCTGCTTAAATTTGCATCGGTTAAAAAGCATAAGATTCGATTCTGATGGAATTGAAAATAATTAAGATATAACTACTATAAATTGAAAATCTAATAAATTTATGTTGCGTACTATCAGACTTACAGCCGCAATCGTGTGTTTCACACTTATTACCCTGCTGTTCCTTGATTTCACAGGGACATTGCACACATGGTTCGGATGGCTGGCGAAAATTCAGTTCCTGCCGGCAGTATTAGCCTTGAACATAGGTGTCGTGCTATTCCTTATTGTGCTCACATTACTATTCGGGCGTATTTATTGTTCGGTCATTTGCCCGTTAGGAGTATTTCAGGATGCTGTTTCATGGTTCTCCGGCAAACAGAAAAAGAACCGCTTCCGTTATTCTCCGGCTTTAAAATGGCTGAGATATGGTGTATTGGCTGTATTCATCCTTGCCTTGGTTGCCGGACTGAATGCTTTTGTCGTTCTACTGGCACCTTACAGTGCATACGGCCGGATGGTTTCCAGTCTGCTGGCTCCGGTATGGCAATGGGGAAATAATCTCTTGGCATATTTTGCCGAACGGGCAGAAAGCTATGCTTTCTATGAAGTGGATGTCTGGATGAAAAGTCTTTCAACACTGATCATTGCTGTGATTACCCTTATTGTGCTTTTTGTTTTGGCATGGCGTAACGGACGTACTTATTGCAATACCATTTGTCCTGTCGGCACCGTATTGGGATTCATATCACGATACTCCATCTTCAAGCCTGTGATCGATACTTCCAAATGTAATAGCTGCGGATTGTGCGCACGTAATTGTAAGGCATCCTGTATTAATGCCAAAGCCCATGAAATTGATTATAGCCGTTGTGTCGCTTGTATGGATTGCCTGGGAAAATGTAAGCAAGGAGCTATTAAATATACCAGACGTATTCAAAAGAAAGAAGGGGTTAATACGGAAGCGGTTAAAATAAAATCCGTGACCTCGGAACAGATTGACAATGCCCGTCGTAGTTTTCTTTCGGCATCGACTATTTTCGCTACTTCTACCATACTGAAAGCACAGGAGAAAAAGGTAGACGGAGGATTGGCAGCCATTGAAGACAAGAAGATTCCCAACCGGGAGAATCCGATTTATCCTCCCGGATCATTAAATGCACGCAACTTTGCCCAACATTGTACTGCCTGTCAGCTATGTGTCTCTGTTTGTCCTACTCAGGTATTACGTCCATCCGGTAATCTGGCAACTCTCATGCAGCCGGAAATGTCCTACGAGCGTGGTTATTGCCGTCCGGAGTGTGCCAAATGTGCGGAAGTATGCCCTACAGATGCCATTCATCTGACCAGCCTGGCAGAGAAATCCGCTATCCAAATCGGGCATGCTGTATGGATCAAGGAGAACTGCGTACCGCTGACTGATGGAATGGAATGCGGCAACTGTGCCCGCCATTGTCCGGCAGCCGCTATTCAGATGGTAGCTTCCGATCCCGAAATAGCGGACTCACCGAAGATTCCGGCAATCAATGTCGAACGGTGTATTGGTTGTGGTGCTTGCGAGAATCTTTGTCCATCCCGTCCTTTCAGTGCCATTTACGTGACCGGACATCAGATGCACAGAATTGTATGATTTAAATCAGAACAAGATTATGGAAGAAAAAAATAAGAAAGACATAAACAGAAGAGATTTTATCAAAATCGTAGGTATCAGTGCGGCTACATCGACAGCGATACTATACGGATGCTCGTCAAAAGGCACTTCTTCATCAAGCAGTGCATCGGCAGAAGGGGAAATTCCTACCGATAAAATGACTTACCGCACGTCTCCAACAACAGGCGACCGCGTGTCACTTTTAGGATACGGCTGTATGCGCTGGCCTCTCAAACCGGCTCCCGACGGTAAGGGTGAAGTGATCGATCAGGATGCAGTGAACGGATTAATCGATTACGCCATCGCTCATGGAGTAAACTATTTCGATACATCTCCGGCCTACGTGCAAGGTTTTTCTGAGAAATCCACAGGAATTGCGCTAAGCCGTTATCCACGTGATAAATACTTCATTGCTACCAAACTATCCAACTTCTCTCCGGATACATGGTCACGCGAAGCTTCCCTCAAAATGTATCATAAATCTTTTGCAGACCTTCAGGTGGACTATATCGATTATATGCTGCTTCATGGCATCGGTATGGGTGGAATGGACGCCCTTAAAGGACGATATCTGGATAATGGAATGCTTGACTTTTTGATAAAAGAACGTGAAGCAGGTCGCATCCGCAATCTCGGATTCTCCTATCATGGCGACATCGAAGTATATGATTATCTGCTTTCCCGACACGATGAGATAAAGTGGGATTTCGTACAAATACAGCTTAACTATGTGGACTGGAAGCATGCGAAAGAGACAAATGCCCGGAATACCGATGCCGAATATCTGTATGGTGAGCTACATAAAAGGGGGATTCCATCCATTATCATGGAACCGCTTTTGGGAGGTCGCTTGTCTAAACTGAATGACAATCTGGTGGCACGCCTCAAACAACGCCGTCCGGAAAGCAGCGTAGCTTCATGGGCTTTCCGCTTTGCCGGAACGTTCCCCGATATATTGACTGTATTAAGCGGTATGACATATATGGAACATTTGCAGGATAACCTGCGTACTTATTCTCCATTGGAACCGCTGACTGACGAAGAGATGGATTTTCTGGAAGACACGGCACAGTTAATGCTGAAGTATCCTACCATCCCTTGCAATGACTGCAAATATTGTATGCCATGTCCGTATGGTCTGGATATTCCGGCTGTCTTATTACATTATAACCGTTGTGTCAATGAAGGCAATGTTCCTAAAAACGGACAGGATGAGAATTATCTCAAAGCCCGCCGGGCATTTCTTGTAGGATATGACCGCAGTGTACCTAAACTCCGTCAGGCTAGTCATTGCATCGGATGTAATCAATGCGTACCTCACTGTCCTCAAAACATAGATATACCCAAAGAACTGCACCGGATTGACCAATTTGTAGAACAACTGAAACAAGGAACCTTATAATGGAAGAATTAATCAACTTATTACACTCGGGAGGATATTCCTGTGTGATTGCCAATGGAGACAACATACGTACCTTTACCCAACGTGGCGTAGCGGATTTATATGATTTGCTGACACAGGAACCGGATTTCCTGAAAGGAGCTTCGATAGCCGACAAAGTAGTAGGGAAGGGGGCTGCCGCCCTCATGATTTTGGGAGGTATCCGGGAACTTCATACAGACATCATCAGTTCGAAAGCGTTGGATTTATTACGAAGCTCGGATATAAAAGTCCATTTCGTACAAGAAGTACCTTTTATATGGAATCGTGATCACACAGGCTGGTGTCCGGTAGAAACGATGTGTAGCGAAGAAGAATCGGCAGAAGCCATATTGCCGCTGATTCGTGATTTCCTCGAAAAAATAAGAAGTGGTAAAAAGTTGCAGGAGAAATAAAAGCGCGAAACAGAATATGAAAACAAATACAGTTTGTTTGTTTTTGTTCGGCAGCCTGCTTTCCATTTCAGGAATGGCACAACCCGGAAAAGACAGCACACAAGTCAAAAGAAACTATACTATCGACGAAGTCGTAGTTACCGGAACACGGAACGAGACGGATATTCGTCACCTTCCCATGACTATTTCAGTAGTAGGAAGGCAACAAATAGAGAAAAGATATGAACCTTCACTTTTGCCGCTATTGACGGAACAGGTTCCCGGATTCTTTACTACCAGCCGTGGTATTATGGGATATGGTGTGTCCACAGGTGCGGCAGGTGGCATGAGTCTGCGTGGTATCGGAGGCAGTCCGACGGCAGGTTTATTGGTTTTGATCGATGGACATCCGCAATATATGGGATTGATGGGACATCCGATTGCGGATGCATATCAGTCTATGTTGACAGAGAAAGTGGAAGTCTTGCGCGGCCCTGCCTCTGTACTCTATGGCTCGAATGCAATGGGCGGAGTAATCAATATAGTCACCCGCAAACAGCAGGATGAGGGAGTAAGAACGAATATGCAGGTAGGGTATGGCTCATACAACACTTTGCAGACGGAATTTTCCAACCGTGTAAAGAAAGGACGTTTCAGCAGTATCGTTACCGGTTCTTACAATCGTACGGACGGACATCGTCCCGATATGGAGTTCAAACAATATGGAGGATACGCGAAGTTAGGATATGATTTCAGCTCTTCCTGGAAACTCTGGGGAGATGTAAATGTAACCCATTTCAATGCTTCCAATCCGGGAACGATACAAGTTCCACTTATCGACAATGATTCGCGTATTACACGTGGTATGACCTCGCTTGCCTTGGAAAACCATTATGAGAAGACATCAGGAGCTTTGAGCCTTTTCTATAATTGGGGACGGCATAAAATCAATGACGGATATAAAACAGGAGAACAACCACAAACATCACACTTTAATTCTAAAGACAAGATGCTCGGCATTTCCTGGTATCAGAGTGCTACGTTCTTCACAGGCAATCGTCTGACGGTAGGATTTGACTATCAGCACTTCGGAGGGGAATCATGGAACAAAGTCTTGGCTACCGGAGAGCGGAAACCGGGAGTAGACAAGCAAATGGATGAATTTGCAGGATATGTCGATTTCCGTCAGGATATAAATAGCTGGTTGTCATTGGATGCGGGTGTTCGTGTAGATCATCACTCTCATGTAGGTACTGAATGGATTCCACAAGGAGGACTGGCTTTTCATCTTCCCAAAAGTGCAGAACTTAAAGCGATGGTGAGCAAAGGATATCGCAACCCTACCATCCGGGAAATGTATATGTTTGCTCCTGCCAATCCGGAACTGAATCCGGAAAAACTGGTCAGTTATGAACTTTCCTATTCCCAACGGTTATTGGAAGATGCCTTATATTACGGACTTAACCTGTATTATATTAATGGTGACAATGTAATTATGAGCAACGGTTTGACGCCTCCGCTGAACGTCAATTCCGGAGAAATAGAAAACTGGGGAATTGAAGCGAATATCGGTTATCGGTTTAATTCTCATTGGAATGTGAATGCCAACTATAGCTGGTTGCACATGGAGAATCCGGTTCTCGCCGCTCCTGAACACAAATTGTATGTCGGAGCAGACTATACCGCAGGTCGCTGGACTGTATCGACAGGAATGCAATATATTAAGGGACTTTACACTTCTGTAATCGTTAATAATAAAGGCACCGAGCAACAGGATAGTTTTGTTTTATGGAATCTGCGAGGAAGTTATCGTGTTTGTAATTTTGCCAACATCTTTGTGAAAGGTGAAAACCTGTTGGCACAACGTTACGAAATAAATGCAGGGTATCCCATGCCCAAGGCAACATTCATGGGTGGTATTAATTTGAATTTCTAAAAGAATAAAGATATGGAAACAACAGTAAAACTCTATTCACTGAATTACAGTAATGTGAAGACCTATTTGGCAGCCTCGTTATTCATCGTTGGCAATATCCTTTTTCCCAGGCTCTTTCATCTCATTCCACTAGGTGGATTAACCTGGCTGCCTATTTATTTCTTCACTCTGATCGGTGCTTACAAATATGGCTGGAAGGTCGGTTTGCTAACTGCTATCTTGTCTCCAGTCATAAACTCTCTGCTCTTTGGTATGCCAGTGCCCGCAGTATTGCCTGCCATCCTATTGAAATCCGTATTATTAGCTATCGCCGCCGGATGGGCTGCGCAACGCTTCGGACGCATTTCTATCCCTGTATTAGCAGGAGTAGTCTTGTTTTATCAGATCATCGGAACATTGGGAGAGTGGATGTATATAGGAAATTTCTACAATGCTGTTCAGGACTTCCGCATCGGTATTCCCGGAATGTGCCTGCAAGTATTAGGAGGTTATTTGTTTATTAAATACTTGATACGCAAGTAATGTCTCTAATTAAAAAATAATAAGCTGCTTTTTCTGCAAAGAAAAAGCAGCTTATTATTTTATTCATCTGAATCATCTTCTATAATACCGGAAGAAGAAATACTATATTTCTTAGCATATTGACTCGGACTCATCTTATATTCTTTCTTGAATACTTCCCGGAAATATTTGGATTCTGAAAATCCACACATCTCCGAGATTTCAGTAATATTATACTCACCTTCTTTTAATAGTTGCGTAGCACGTTTCAGCCGGGTTGTTTTTATCAATTCCTGAGGAGATAGTCCTGTTATTGCTTTCAGTTTATAATAGAAACGTGTACGGCTCATATTATGCAAATCGTTGAGAACCTCAACAGAAAAGGCAGGATTATTGATGTTGTCTTCTATCGTTTTTTTCACAGCCGATAAAAATTGCCAGTCAAGGCTATTAGTACATTTCGCTAAAGGAGTCTTAACCTCTATATCTATTTCCAAATTCGCATATTTGCTGCGCAATAATGCCCGATTCGCCAATAAATTGGCAATACTGGCTTTCAGGATTCTTATGCTGAACGGTTTTACAATATATTCATCAGCACCAATATCCAAACCATCGAGAATATTCTGTTCTTCACCCAAAGCAGTAAGTAACAAGACAGGAATATGTGATGTTTCAATATCATTCTTAATAGTGGAACACAGTTCGTCACCCCGCATTTCCGGCATCATAATATCGGATAGAATAAGCTCCGGCCAGAATTCTTTTACAATGATCAATGCTTCCTTACCATTACCGCAAGCCTGTACATTATACATCGGTGATAATGAATTGACCAGATAAGCACGTAGTTCATCATTATCCTCGACAATAAGAATACGTTGCAGATTCTCATCGTTTGTCTTTTCCGCCGCTTCGGATATAACCGGAGCATCCAGTACAGCTTCCTGTCTGCCGGTTTTTTCCGGATCTATCAGGTTCGAGTGACGGAAATGCTTATTACCCTTCGGGAAAACAACAGTGATAGTAGTGCCTTGTTGCTCAACACTCTCTATATTTATCTTACCACTATGAAGGTGCACCAATTTATCAACCAGCTTTAATCCGATTCCACTACCAGTTATTTTTGCATTAATGGCATTTGTACCCCGAAAGTGCATCTTAAGCAGTTTATTCTGTTCGTTTGCCGGAATGCCTATTCCCGTATCTTTGACTTCCAGCTTCCATGAGTCTTTAGTCTCAGAAATAGATACGCTGACTATCCCATTTTCTGGAGTATATTTTAACGCATTGGAAATCAGATTTTTTAAGATAGAATCCATCTTATCTTTATCAAACCATACATTCAGATAATTAAAATCACTCTTATAAGTAAAATCAATATGCTTGATATTGGCATACGAACGAAAACTATTACATATCTCATTCATATACGTGTTCAGTTCATATTCTGAGATACGCAATTCGGAAGAATAAACATCGGCCCGTTCAAAGTTGATTAAATTAGTGCTCAACCGTAAAAGGGCATTCACATTTCTCAATGCCGTATTAATACGCTGCGAACCGATCTCTGTCAGTGTTTCTTCCTCAACAAACTCTTCCAAAGGAGCCTTTATCAGCGTAAGCGGAGTGCGGATGTCATGAGCTGTATTAATAAAGAAATGTGTTTTCTCATCCGATATCTTTTTCTGCTTTTTCAGAATCATTATCCGGAAAGCAATGCTGAAAACAAAGACGATCAGAAGCATATATATGAATATAGCCCAGCCATTTAGCCATACAGGTTGCGATATGATAATTCCAACTTGCCGTTCTTCGAAAACGATACTAGGTTCTTCCTTCGATATGGCACGTACATAAAGTTTATATTTGCCGGGACTTAAATTGGTAAAACGAATTAAACTATTGCCACTCAGTTGTACCCATTCATTATAAGAAGAGCCTTCCAACCTCCAATAATAAACTGAATGAGAAGGAAAATCATAGTTGATGGAAGAAACACGAAATGAAAAAGTATTCTCACCATATTTAAGTCTCAACACATCAGTCTTATCAATGTCTTTCTCTAAAGGAGAATCTTTTTCTCCCGGATAAATCGGTTGATAGGAAATATGAAAATCGCTGAATATCATTTTCGAATATTCATAATCCGGCAACTTTATACCTGCCGGAAATTCAACTGCCCCATCAACACTGCCAAAAACAAAATTATTATTCTTACGTAACGCACCGGAAGTTGCATTAAAACAAGCAGACATCATTCCCTGTTCGCGACTCCAGTTATGAAATGATCTCTTTTCTATAGAAAAGCTGGTAATTCCATTTTCCGTACTCATCATTATCTGTCCGTTCATTTCCGGAAGAATCGTATAAATACTGTTAGATACAAGTGCCGAATTATCAGCGTAATAGTGTTCAAAACTCATGTTTCCAGGATCATATATAAGTACTCCCGAGCCGTTTGTACCGATATACAGTAATCCGTCATTGGCCTGATAAAGAGTATTGATATATGTTGACTCCACAGGCATTAATATATACTGATATTCACCGGAATTCCGGTTAAGCAGAAAAAGTCCAGTAGCTGTCCCCACCCACATGAAATTAGTATCTTTTTCCTCAATCGCCGTAACAGTATTGACTCCGGGATACAACCGGACAGTATTTTTTCTAGGATCAATACATTTTAGATTGTAATACCCTCCCGACCATATATATCCTTTTGAATCTTTAATCATATCCCTGATATACTTATCCGGACGTATGTTGACAGAGCTAAGAAGAAAAGGCGAAAAGTACTCTACAGACAATGTTTTCTTGTTAATCTTATAAATACCCGACGTATATCCTCCTGCCCAGATAACACCCGGAGAAACTTCGCATAAAGTAATGAAAATATGGTTCTTATCTTTCAGCTGCTTATCATAAGAACTCAGAAAAGAATGCCATTGACCGGTTTTTGAATCCTGGAAACTTATCCCATTACTGGTTCCAAACCATAAATCTCCTTCACTATCTTCAATAACCGCATGTACCTGATCATTGACGATAGACTGCTTATTACCGATAGAATGCTTTATCCAACGATAATTCTTATAACGGAAATCGACTACTGTGATTCCTGCCGGGTAATTAGCAAGCCAGATTCTTTTTTCTTCATCAATATAAATATCGGTAATATTATTTCCATTCATCTCATTATAACTTTCGTAGTTTGCCACAATGAACGGAGAGGTATTACAAGTATTTACATCAATTTTGTGTACTCCCATTCCTTCCGTAGCAACCAGTAGTTCCTTTTGATTCAACGGTCTGATATGAGTAATACTCACATCACCCAACTTCGTATCTGATTTGATAATTTGATGAGCAGACATATCATAGGCAAAAGTACCATCACTAAAAGTTCCTACAAAAAGTCTGTGAAGCTGAGGATGGAAATAGAGACTGTTAATTTGCGTATAGACATGATCAAGCATATCTAAAGGAATGACTTTCAAAGCTTCGTTTTCAAACTGAGTATACCGGACCCCCATTTCTGTTGCTATAAAGAAATGAGTGTCATCAGCCTGTTCTACTACCGTAATATTATCTTCCAACAAATTAGGAAGCCGCATAACCTGAGTAGTCTTAGTATTATACAACAAAATAGAATCTTTGCCGCATAACCATAAATTGTTGTTACGGTCCAAATAACCGTAACTGATGGCATCAGTGACTTTCGGTGACTTATAGACCATTGTAAAACGATCATACTTTTCTTCATACTGGAAAATACGTCCTTTTTTTCCAATGACCCATATCCCGCCTTCTTTATCAGCATATAGCCATCCGAGATGTATTTCGGAACTCAATTGTTTGTTTTCTTCGATAAGTTTATAGTGCTTTATATCCTTACCGTTATATCGGTCCATACCCTCATTAGTAAGAAACCACATATATCCTTGGTGATCCTTCTGAATATTGTATATTCTCCGATTGCTCAAACCATCCTCTACTCCAATATGTTTGTATGTTTGTCCATATGCCATTAACGGCAGTAATAATAAAAATAGTATAATATTCCTCATATAAATAGTTGTATTTAAAGTAGTACTATGGTCTATCTCCAAATAATAGTTAACAAAATAAATAAAAAAGGACGAGATAATCAAGTAAAATGTTCAACAAAACTTTTTTATTTCCATAGTTAATTATTCGTTGGTTGAAATATTATACTTTTGAGCGATATCAGTTTAAAATATGCAACTAAAATACTACTTTCAGCTGAGTTTCTTTTTATATACCCATGCACTTAATATAAAATAGATAACTGCCTGAATCCATAAAGTAATATATTCGGGTCGGATATCAGCCATACTTGCTCCCATTGAGTTCAACTTCACAAAGGCGAGTGTAGCAGGTGCTGCCGGAAAAATATAATGAGCAGCTTTCCAATACCAAGGCATCAGCTCCATCGGATAGGAAACACCGGAAAGAAAAATCAGTCCTACCGAGAAAAAGGCAATCATAAGCAATGGTGCTTCCGAATCAGTGAAATATCGGGAGGCTGCCAGCCCCAGAAAAGATGTCGCCAGCAAGTAGGGGATCATCATCAATACAATATACAATCCGTTTCCAATATTGGGAATACTAAAGAAATGAGGAAGCAACCCTAATAGAAAGAATGAAAAAACAGCATACAAACTACAGTAAACAAACGTTTTCCCTGATACAATACGTATAGCGACTGCCCAGCTTTTTCCGAAGGGAGTATAAGCAAGGATGCCTTTTGTCATATGCTCTTCTCCGGTCACCATACCAATGACCATCAGTAATGTCTGAAAAATGATAATGACCATAACGGCCGGAATCAGATAAGATCCATATCCTTCCGTATAGTTATAGAGTGCGGTTCCCGCTATATTTACAGGCTGTGCCATAGCTACCGCCAATAATCCCTGGGGAGGCAGAAAGACTGCTCCATCCGGACGATATTTGTCATTGATAGCCAGCATCACACGTGAAGAAGCTCCTTGTAAGGCTTCAAAATAGAGAAAAGCATCGGTAGTGGCATACAGAGAAAACACGGCTTCATCTCCACGAAATACCCGTTCCTCAAAATCATGAGGGAGATATAAAATACCTTGTACTTTTCCAGCTTTCATCCATTCCTTAGCTTCGTGATAATCCATAGCCTGATCATAAATTTCCGCTTGAGGCGTAGCATCCAGCCAGCGGATGAAGTTACGGCTCAACTCGCTATGTGAATGATCGACTACGGCAACCGGGACATCCGTCACAATATTGGGGGCATACATATAATTATAGAGCAATCCGTACACGAAGATTCCACCCATCAATACCAGTAATACAGCATAGCTGGTACTGATAGCCAGATATTCACGTCGGATGATGAACGATAACTGTTGTAACTTATTTAATTTTTTCATATTTATGACTTTCTATGGCACGTTTCAGATGAGGAAGTAACACTAAAGCCAGCAGCGGAAAGATACATAGTATCACAGCCGATGGCCAAAGGTGAATAAAACCACTCCCCCCGTAGAGCATATTTTGCATCATTTCCGTGAAATGCCGGACAGGGAAAAGATAGGAAGCATCTCGTACCAAAGGATACATATTGGGCACCGGAAAAGTGACACCGGACAAAGTAGCTCCCAAAGAGCCGACCATGGAAACAATACTTATGATCAGAGAGATAGCCGGAAATAGTGAAAACAGGAATAATCCCAATGCCTGTGTTGCCACGACAAAAAGCGCTGTCAGCATATTCATCAATAACCAGCTTCCTTGAAAAGGAATATGCAGAATGCCGAACATCACATAATTTGCCAGCCATCCTATCAGAATAAAGATAATGGTGTAGGGGAGTAGTTTTCCTAAAACAGCCGTTACCATATTTCCTTTGGCAACAAACAGCCATTCATCGGCAGTGCGAAATTTAATCTCAATTCCGACTGCATATACAGTAATGAGTAAAATCAATACCTGAAACAAGACGAAGAAAAACGGTTGGCTCAGATAAACCGAATAATCCAGACTCGGATTGTATATAGGGTGATTGCTGGCTTGTACGGGCAACAGGAATGTAGTGATCTTGTCTTGTTCCACTCCGAGAGCGACAGCTTGCATCACAATGGGAGAGAGCGACACAGGAGCCAGCGACGTTTCGAAAGCAGCCATCAATTCGCCACCTACCGAAAGCAACGCATAATGATAATAATAGGAGAGAGTCGCATTCTTTCCCGAAATAGCATCTTGCCCAAATTTGGGAGGAATGGAGAGATAACCATAAATTTCCTTCTTCTGTACGGCCTTTCGGGCAGCTTCCTCATTCACAAAATGCCTTGTCACTTTAAATGTTGGCACAGCAGATATATTTCGGGTGATTGCCCGTGAAGAGGCAGTATTGTCCTGATCGACAATACCGATGGGAATGTTTTCCATCTGCCCGTTGCCGAAGATTGTTGCCATGAAGAAAAGGGTAAATAGCGGCAGGATGATACACACACACAGATAAAGGCGTCGTGAAGTCATCCGTCGCCACTCCCTGAGCAGCACGGAACGAAAAGGAGAATATGTTTGTGATGAACTCATTCTATCATTCATTTAATGTCAGTAATACGGACATACCGGGGCGCAGGTCATCCACTTTCTGAGTGGGACGGGCATGAATCTCGAAGGTTCGTAAGTCATAACTTCCGGTCTGCTTCGTTGATTTCCAAGTAGCAAAACTTCCTAACGGACTGATATAATAGATTTTAAACTCAATACCTTTTTTATCGATGGCAGGTACATCCGCAACAAAGGTGCCCTCCATCTTAAATTGTGGCATCAAATCCTCACGCACATTGAGAACTACATGAATATCGTCCATGACAACCAAGTTCATAATAGGAGTTCCCGGCGCAACCAATTCCCCACGTTTAGGAAAGATGGTAGCTATCTGACCGTTTTCGGGTGCTGTCAGCCGGGCATCGACCAATAGTGCCGAAACTTCTTCCACCGTACTTCTGGCAGCATTCACCATACTGGCGGCAGATTCTTTATCTTCTTTCTGTGCACCGTCTACCGCCATCTGATATTGTTCATAGGCTGCCCGTTCGGCTGCAACAGCAGCTTTATACATAGCTTCCACTTCATCTTTCCGCTGGGAAGTGACAACACTGTCTTTATATAAGGTAAGAATACGGTTATAAGTTGTTTTAGCCAGTGTAAGATCACTTTTTGTTTTGTTCCATAGTTGCAGCGCGGTAGCAACAATCTGTCGGCGGGTACCGGCATCTATTTTCTTGTTCTGCTGCACGGCTACTTGCTCCAATGCATTCACCTGCTGATACTTGGCATGTATTTCGGGGCTGTTGATCACAACAAGAGTATCTCCTTGACGTACCCAGTCACCTTCCTGAACCAAAAAGGTATCGATACGTCCGGGAAGTTTCCCGCTAATACGGATTTCTGTCGCTTCTGCCTGCCCTTGCAGGACGAGCGGTTGTTTGTGCATCAATATTATTCCCAGAGCAGTAAAAATACCGACTGCCAGCATAATAATGACGAATGCCCATGAAAGGGTTCTACTAGTTGGTTTCATTGTTTGTTACGGTTTAGGTTGATAGTTTACAAATTGTTCCGGTGTGCCGCAGAGTGAAAGAAGATTCATCAATGCCACATCATATTCATAATATGCTGCCAGACGAGCCACTTTTACGTTGGCAAGCATAGTTTCAGCATCAATCACTTCGGTAGAAGTTGCCATCCCTTCAGTAAAGGATTTCTTTCGGATACGTACCAGTTCTTCACTCAGTTCGATGGTCGCATTCAGCGCTTTTACGTTATCCTGAGCTTTCTCCAATTGTGTATAGAGTTTATCCACTCCGACAGCAAGATCATCGCGTGCTTTCATCTTCCCTAAAGCCAACGTTTGCTGGGTTAGCTTTGATTGCCGGATCTTCTTTTCCCGATCCAGTCCGTCAAAGAGATTCCATGTAAAACCGATTCCCACCATGGTACGCGGCAGTAAATTGCTTTGAATGCCATGCGAATAGAGGGTCTGTTTTCCAAAAAGGGCTATATTCGGCAAGTATCCGCTTTGGGCAATCCGTACTTCCTGCTTGGCGATATGTTCTTGCAGCTGCAGTTGATTAAGCATATAGTTTCCACTATTGACCGACATATCAAAAAGCATTTTGGGTGGTAACGAATCATTCATGAAAAGGGGAGAAGTAGGAACGATATTCTCATCCGTATCTTTTTTATTCAACAAAACTTTCAAGGCACTTTGCACCACTGTTTCTTCCTTTCGTGCAGCTTCCAATGCCCGTTTTGCTTCATCCATATTCACTTGGGCAAACAGTCGTCCTGCTTTGTCTATCATTCCGGCAGCTTCCAGTTTCAAAGCATTTTCATAATGCTTTTGCAGACCTTTATAAGTTTCTTCACGTACCGCTACGACCTGTTGCGCCAGTCGCAGACCATAATAACTTTCTGCCAACAGGTTTTGCTGGCTTGCAGCAGTCTGTGCACGATTCTCTCGCGCCAGATCCACCATTGTCCGACCAATATTTGTTGCACGAAATCTTTTTCCTCCGGAAAAGAGCACCCATTCTGCTGACAGATCAACAGTCGTCAAGTTTCTCGGAGTTAGTGGAAAGACAAGAGTATTGGCTCCTATTTTATCCAGAATAGCTGAGATTATCTGGTCATCCGGAATAATGGAATGTACAAAGTCTTTTGCCGGATCAGTAAACTGAGACAGTGGCTGCTTCACTTCTATCTTCTCGGACATATGCACAAATGCACCTGTAGACTGCAAGGTAGGATACCAAAAAGCATTGAGCTTGTCACGTTCTGCCTTGGCAATCTCTATCCCTTTATCAGCTATCTTCAAACTCTGATTTCCCTGATTAAGCAGGTGCAACGATTCTTCGAAACTTAGCGGTGTCTGTGCATTTGTCCGAATGACGAAAAAACACAAAGCCCATAGTACAAAAAGTATCTTATTTTTTTTCATGCTGGTTAGGTTAAATCTAAAATTGAGACTTTCTAACAGATGAGAGGACGGGTTTGTTCACTTTAACAAACAGAGAAAGAATCTTAAAAAAATGTTCTATATTTAAGATTACACAAAGAATAGCCCCATACATATTTCATCAAACAGCAGAAATTATGCATAAAAACGCGTAATAACATACAGAATTTCAATATATTTTTGCATATATATTATCGGATTATACAGAAAAAGAACGTTATTTGAGCTATTTCCTTTTAAAGGAACGACTCCTTGGTTTTAAACCAACGGGACATTGGTCGTTGAGGAACGTTCTGCTCCCTTAAAAGGAATGAATAAAACACAAGTGAAACAGATTATTTGTTCCGGATACAACTAATATCTCAATCATTTTAATCTTTCAGATTGAATCAGTTAGTAAGCATACAATTAACTTATCGTTAGCATAAACTGATAAAATCGCACATATTGACAAGAAGTAAATCCAATAATATTAAGTTCTGAAAATATCTGATTAGAAATCCAGAGGATTTTATCGAATCATTTTATTTCTATCTGTATATTTTAAATTATACAGCAATCGAATATACGATTTTTCATATCCGATTCTTTTTTTCATCTGGAATAGAAATTATAATATAGATTTTCCTCTACTAAAATTTGAAGAAATTTATTTGAGATATAAAAATTATGTTTACCTTTGCATCACCATTTCATAAGGCTTTTATGAAAGATACAAGTAATGCGGTAGTAGCTCAGTTGGTAGAGCATTAGCTTCCCAAGCTAAGGGTCACGAGTTCGAGTCTCGCTTACCGCTCCACTGAAAAAACAGGTAGTCAGACAATGACTATCTGTTTTTATATTTTTACAAGAGTTCTTTTAACTCATTTTCTTGATATTTTATGTATCAGATAAATACCATAAAATCCCAGTAAAGCAGAAATGAATATTAGGAATAGTAGTCCAATAACAATAAATTTCTTCATCTGAGTGAAATCCATAGATATACTCTTCCATGACACCAAGTAAAGTGACTATAATAGTAACTATAAATGGATAAATCAGTCACATAAGGCGATATAAAGAAAATAATGCGAGAAGAATAGGGCAGTTCGTTCCTTTTTCGTATTTTTGCACCCTGTTTTAACATCCAAGAAAACTTAAATAGAAAAATATAATGGCAAAAGAACTGAAAGACCTCACCAAACGTAGCGAAAACTACTCACAGTGGTACAACGATTTGGTGGTAAAAGCTGATTTGGCAGAACAGTCTGCCGTACGCGGATGTATGGTGATTAAGCCTTACGGATACGCAATTTGGGAAAAGATGCAACGTCAACTAGACGATATGTTCAAGGAAACAGGACACGTGAATGCTTATTTCCCATTATTAATTCCAAAATCATTCCTGAGCCGCGAAGCAGAACACGTAGAAGGTTTCGCTAAAGAATGTGCCGTAGTGACTCATTACCGTTTGAAAAATGCAGAAGACGGCTCCGGCGTAGTAGTAGACCCTGCTGCCAAATTGGAAGAGGAACTGATTATTCGCCCTACATCAGAAACAATCATCTGGAATACATATAAAAACTGGATTCAGTCTTATCGTGACCTGCCTATTCTTTGTAATCAGTGGGCAAACGTTTTCCGTTGGGAAATGCGTACCCGTCTTTTCCTGCGTACTGCCGAATTCCTGTGGCAGGAAGGACACACCGCTCATGCCACACGCGAAGAAGCAGAGGAAGAAGCGATCAGAATGCTGAATGTATACGGCGAATTTGCTGAGAAATACATGGCTGTTCCGGTAGTGAAAGGTGTAAAATCCGCTAACGAACGTTTTGCCGGTGCACTTGATACCTATACCATCGAAGCTATGATGCAGGATGGAAAAGCATTGCAAAGCGGTACATCTCATTTCCTTGGACAGAACTTTGCCAAGGCATTTGATGTTCAGTTTGTGAATAAGGAAAATAAGATGGAATATGTATGGGCAACTTCATGGGGTGTTTCTACCCGTTTGATGGGTGCTCTGATTATGACTCATTCCGATGATAACGGTCTGGTATTACCTCCACATCTGGCTCCGATTCAGGTAGTAATCGTTCCTATCTATAAGAACGACGAGCAACTGAAACAAATCGACGCGAAAGTGGAAGGCATTGTTGCCAAACTGAAAGCACTGGGCATTTCTGTGAAATATGACAATGCGGACAACAAACGTCCGGGCTTCAAATTCGCAGATTATGAATTGAAAGGTGTCCCTGTTCGTCTGGTGATGGGAGGACGTGACCTCGAAAACAATACAATGGAAGTAATGCGCCGCGATACACTGGAAAAAGAAACTGTGACTTGCGATGGCATCGAAACATATGTTCAGAAACTGCTCGAAGAAATTCAAGCAAATATCTACAAAAAAGCATTGGATTACCGCAATTCTAAAATCACGACAGTAGATACTTACGAAGAATTTAAAGAGAAAATCGAAGAAGGCGGCTTTATCCTAGCTCATTGGGACGGAACAACCGAGACTGAAGAAAAGATTAAAGAGGATACAAAAGCAACGATTCGTTGTATCCCATTCGATTCGTACGTTGAAGGTGATAAAGAACCGGGAAAATGTATGGTAACGGGCAAACCTTCTGCCTGCCGCGTCGTTTTTGCACGTTCTTATTAAAAATATCTATTTCAATAGTAAAAGAGTCAGATTTTTAAAATTGAGAATCTGACTCTTTTTTTATCCATTTCAGTTTTATTTCAGAAATATCTCTTTTCTTTGTAGACAGTAATAAAGAAAGGAGAAGATTTTATGAAGATATTAATTGTAGAAGATGAACCCTCTTTAAGAGAATTGATCCAACGTTCGCTGGAAAAAGAACGTTATGTCGTAGAAACGGCCGGAGACTTCAACAGTGCATTATACAAAATAGAAGATTACGACTATGATTGTGTCTTACTGGATATTATGCTGCCGGACGGGAGCGGTCTTGACCTTCTCGAACGTTTGAAAGCTCTCCACAAACGGGAAAATGTGATTATTATCTCTGCCAAAGATTCGCTGGAAGACAAAGTACTGGGACTGGAATTAGGAGCTGACGATTATTTGCCGAAACCATTTCATCTGGCAGAATTAAATGCACGGATCAAAAGTGTGATCCGTCGGAATCAACATGATGGAGAAATCTATATCCGTCAGGGAAATGTAAAGATAGAACCCGATAAATACCGGGTGTTTGTCAACGAACAGGAGCTGGAACTGAACAGAAAAGAATATGATATCCTGCTTTATTTCATAAATCGTCCCGGCCGTCTGGTCAATAAAAACACACTGGCAGAATCGGTATGGGGAGACCACATCGATCAAGTGGATAACTTTGACTTCATTTATGCACAAATCAAAAATCTTCGCAAAAAATTGAAGGATGCAAAAGCAAATATTGAAATCAAGGCCGTTTATGGATTCGGCTATAAACTGATTGTAGAATAATCGAAACCAGAAAGGATCATCCATGAAACTTATATATTATATCATTTTTCGCATCACCCTCGCCCTGACTCTTATCCTGACTGTCTGGGCAGTCTTTTTCTATGTTACGATGATTGACGAAGTCAACGATGAAGTGGATGATTCACTGGAAGACTATTCGGAAACAATCATTATCCGCGCATTGGCAGGAGAGGAGCTTCCCTCCAAAAATAATGGTTCCAATAATCAATATTATCTGAAAGAAATAACCAAAGAATATGCAAAGAGCCGGGAAGATATCCAATATAAAGACTCCATGGTATACATTGTAGAAAAAGAGGAAACAGAACCGGCACGTATTCTGACCACTATCTTTAAAGATGACGAAGACCGTTATTACGAATTGACCGTATCCACTCCCAGCATCGAAAAAGATGATTTGAAAAGTGCGATTCAAGTCTGGATTATTTTCCTGTATGTAGCTCTGTTACTTTGTATCATCATCATATCCGTATGGGTATTTTATCGTAATATGCGACCGCTGTATATACTACTTCATTGGTTGGACAGCTATCAGACCGGAAAGAAAAACAAACCTCTGAAAAACGATACACGGATCACGGAATTCCGCAAACTGAATGATGCGGCCACCCGTTACGTAGAGCGGACAGAACAAATGTTCGAACAGCAGAAGCAGTTCATTGGAAACGCCTCACATGAAATTCAGACACCGCTTGCCATCTGCCGCAATCGGTTGGAAATGCTGATGGAAGACGATTCTTTGTCCGAGAAACAGCTTGAAGAGTTGATGAAAACCCATCAGACACTGAAATATATCACCAAACTAAACAAATCCCTGTTGCTGCTATCAAAAATAGATAACGGCCAGTTCACCGACACCAAAGAGGTAGACTTAAACGTACTCCTCAGGCAATACCTGGAAGACTATAAAGAAGTCTACAGCTACAAGAACATAGAAGTAAGTATAACAGAACAGGCTAATTTCCATATAACCATGAACGAATCTCTGGCTATTGCTTTACTAACAAACCTGTTAAAGAACGCGTTTGTACATAACGTAGACGAAGGACATATCCGGATTATCATAACCAAACATAGCATCACCTTCCGAAATTCCGGAGAGAAGCAACCACTGGATGAGACTCACATCTTTGAACGTTTCTATCAAGGACACAAAAAAGAAGGATCTACTGGATTAGGACTGGCAATAACCGATTCCATCTGCCGTCTGCAACAGTTGAACTTGCGATATTACTTCGAACAAGGAGAACATTGTTTCGAAATCTCCAACAAGAACTAGAAGTAAAACAATTAATAAAACATCTGCCATCCAGAGCAAGACAATGTGCTGGATGGCAGAATTAATAGGGTACTACCTAAGATTACACCTTATGACAATACCTGATTTGGACTCCGCATATATGATTATCGGGATCGGATTTCCCTTCTCATAAACATAATATATGAGATTGCAAAACAGATAACAGTCGCTGCAATCAGCCCCGTGAGCTGTGGCCAAACAACAAGCAGACTCTGTCCCAACGGCAGCGGACTCGGAATAGCCCCTTGTACCTGTTCCATCGTAAGCGGTCCGATACTTCTGACGGAAGGCATCAGCAGCGTTGTAGTAGCTTCATTAAACAATTCACTGGGTGCCAGACGCATTAATCCAAGAATAAATTTCTGATAACTGATAATCTGATAAGGAGACGCCATCTGCGACGGACTTAATCCCTTTGCCACTAAATTGACAATCATCGTATAGAATACGCTGAAAAACAGCCAAACGGCTACGGAAGCCAGCGCAGAAGTAGCAGCCTGACGGAAACGGAGTGAGAATAAGATGGCCAGGTTCAACCAAAAGGCTACATAAAAGATACTCGTTATAAGAAAGAAAACGATTCTCCAGAATTCTTCAGCCGTAGGAGGAATGCCAATGGCAATCAATCCGAATCCCATCACCAAAAAGCCCAGTACAAACAGCATAATACCTATCACGATCAAAGCAGCCACAAACTTCGCATTAATGATACAATCACGATGAATGGGCTGAGACAGCATACGGCTCAATGTCCCCTTATTCTGCTCCGAATTGACAGCATCGAATCCTAAAGCAATTCCCAACAAAGGACCTAAAAAGTTAATAAACAGCACAAAAGAGGGGAGAGTCCCGTCCGAAGCTGTAAATAACTTCAAGAAGAGGAACGAACTGTCCGGATCATCCGGTTTGATAGCCGCACCGATATTAGTAAGCGCCGTGTATAGCGATCCCATACAAGTAAGTGCTATGATACCGATCAGAATAAGAAAACGCCAGCTTTTGACATGATCGGATATTTCCTTATGTACGATAACCCAAAAAGGATGATTGACTTTACTCATGCCCTTCGCCTCCTTCCTCAAAATAATGGTTATAAATATCAGACAATTCCTGTTTCTTTTCTTTCAGCTCTGCCATATCAATCAGAGCAAGTATTTTGCCGTTACTGAACAATCCTACTCTGTCACATACTTTCTGTGCCTGGTCCAGATGGTGGGAAGAAAACAAAACCGTCAGCCCTTCCTCTTTGCTCAGCCAGCGAATCAGTTCAATAAACTCCTGAACACCCGCAGGGTCAATTCCCGAAGTCGGCTCATCTAGAATAATGATTTCGGGATTCTTAATAAGCACATCGGCCAGACCAAGACGTTGTCTCATACCGCGGGAATACTTTCCGGTTTTCTTTTTCAGCTGATCTTCAAGCCCTACGCGCTTCATCAGCTCCAGTGCTTTTACTTTCGCCTCCTTGTCAGGGATACCGTTCAGCCGTGCCGTATACATCAGATTTTCCAGACCTGTCATGTCATCATAGAATCCCACATCTTCGGGCAGATAGCCGATTTTCCTTTTCACTTCAATAGGATGAGTGGTAGAATTAATTCCACAAATCTCGACAATTCCCGATGTGGGCTCCGTTAATCCCATCATCATCAAAATAGTAGTTGACTTTCCGGCACCGTTCGGACCCAGCAAACCGAAGATTTCTCCTTTCCGGATACTCAGGCGAATATGATCTACAGCAGTAAATTTACCGTATTGTTTGGTTAATTCGGTAAGTACGATCACTTGTTCGCCCATAATTTACCTCCTTCCATATTTACGGAACAGATAGTAGACAACACCGATAGTAGCCAGAATAATCAGAACACCTACCCATCCCCAAATCATCGGAGTCTTTACGGCAATTCTGAATTGCGCATCTGCATTCACTTCCGGAGTTTTGGCCATCATCGTAGTTACATAATCACCCGGAAGCGCTTTCTTAGATGCTTTCAAGATGGCTACAACAGTAGCCGTTTCTCCGGCTTTCAGCATTTCTATCTTTGACGGTTCGAAAGCTACATCCCAGTCAACCGGCTTGTTGGCAGACAGTTGGATATCTTTCAATAAAGAAGAACCTGTATTTTTAATTTCCAGTTCGATTCGTTTGGTATCACCGGCAGTCACGTCAGAACTTAATAATCCTCTCGGGGTGGTCAGTTCCATCTGATAAGAACCGGTGACAACTACTTCCAGTTCCAGTTCAGCCGAAGTATTGCCTGTAGCGGCACGTACGGGAATTTTATAACTGCCAGCTTCCACATTGGCAGGAGGAGTGATGTCTATACTTACATTCTGGCTGCTGTTGGCTTCTACTTGTGCGGAAGTTGCCTGCTTATAATTAGGTTTGAAAATAACATTCCAGCCTCTGGGTGCTTTAGCCATCAACGCATACAGTTGCTGATCGGCAGTCTGATTCTTTAGTGTGGCATTAAAGGTGAAAGTTGATTTGGAATTTCCCTGCATATTGGGCTGGTCGGTGGTAAACTCCGTCTGATAAGTACCTTGTTGTGCCACAACGACATTCAGAGGGAGTTGCGCTTCTCCGGCAGACACTACAAAATGATAGCTGCCTCTGCTTACTTTTAAAGGAACATCTACCTTTAGATTAAAAGTTTTCTTTTCTTTAGGGAGTACGGCCAACTGACTGAGATTCCAACCACCGGATTTCATTTCATGTTTCCAGCTGCTTGATAGGCCACTGACGGAAAGATTGGCATTCACCAACTTGTCTGTGTTGTTAATCAGGTCGATGCTGTAGTCAATAGACGCCCCCGGTGAAACGGAGATTTTTGTGTAAGGTGTGTACAAGATCACGCTTTTAGGTATAGAATCGTTAGCGTGTGTGTTACTCATGGGAAGTATTCCCAGCAAAACAGTTAATAATAAAAAACAATTTGTTCTCATAGTCATACGAAAGTTCTTATGGTTGATTTAATATGAATATTGTCAAATTTGTGCCTGCAAAAATAAGCGATGAATTTATTAGTTGCTGTTAAAAGAAACAAAAGAATACAATAAGAAAGATTTCCTTTGTTTTTTTCAGATTTTGCCCAAAATTCCCAAATCTTTTCAGATTCTCCTCTCATCTTTGCATTATAAATTAAATGATAACAGTAAAACCAATTAAAAAAACAATGATTATGAAAAAGTTAGTATTCTTATTAGTATGCTTGTTCACTTTACAGACAGTAGCACGTGCAGATGACGATAAACCTATCCAGGTGACTCAAATGCCACAATTAGCACAACAGTTCATCAAACAGCATTTCTCTGACAGCAAAGTGGCACTGGCAAAAATGGAAAGTGACTTCCTTTACAAAAGCTATGAAGTGATTTTCACGAATGGTAATAAAGTGGAATTTGACAAGAAGGGAAACTGGGAGGAAGTAGATTGCAAGCACACCTCCGTACCTGTTGCCATTATTCCTGCCGCCATTCAGAAATATGTAACAACTAATTATCCGGATGCAAAAGTGCTGAAGATAGAACGTGATAAGAAAGATTACGAAGTAAAGCTATCCAACCGTACAGAACTGAAATTTGACCTGAAGTTTAATCTGATTGATATTGATAATTAACTTTCTTAAAATCTACGACAACAATGAAACTCAGAATTTATACACTACTGATAGCATTCTGTGCAGCATGGAGCCTGCACAGCTGCGACAACGATGACGATGAATCAATTGCTGTTCCTACCCCATTGCAAGAAGCATTCTCGACCAGGTATCCTAACGTCAAGAACGTAAAGTGGGAAACAAAGGCAGGATATTATGTAGCGGACTTCTATGATGGATATGAGGCATCCGCATGGTTCACAACGGATGGCAACTGGCATATGACTGAAACGGATATCCCGTACACCGCATTGCCCGATCCGGTAAAGAGTGCATTCGAAGCAAGTGACTATAAGACATGGAAAAGAGACGATGTGGATAAACTCGAGCGGCAAGGCATCGAAACAGTCTACGTCATTGAGGTGGAAAACCAAAATCAGGAAGTCGATCTGTATTATTCTGCCGACGGAGTGCTGATTAAAAGCATTGCAGACACAGACGATCATGAAAACGAGCACCTTCCGACCACTCAACTGCCCGCCGTCATGAAGACTTTCATTGATGGGAAATATGCAGGAGCAAGAATCGTGGAAGTAGACGTGGAAGATGATAAAAACGACTGGGATTTCGGATTTACGGAAGTAGATATCATCCATTTCGACAGTGGCCTGAACCGCAACGTTTCCAAAGAAGTCCTGTTTGATAAAGGCAGAGAGTGGTATTCTACCTCATGGGAGGTACGGAGAAACGAACTGCCCACAGCAGTGACCAATGCCATCAGCACCGAGTATGCAGGATATCAGATGGATGATGCCGAATACTTTGAGATGGCAACAGAAACATCCTATTATCAGATTGAACTGGAAGGAAATAATTCTCCGGATATAGATATTAAAGTAACCGCAGACGGTACGATTCTCAAATAAAATAAAATAGTGACACTATCGGTTATGGTATAGTGTCACTATTTATTTTTATTCCTGTGCTCGCTTTCTCTTTAGCTCCGACTTAGCTTTATCATCGGCAATGCTGTCTGTTTGCTGCTGTTGCACCTTTTCGGCTTCTTCACGTTTCCGCTTGCTGCGCAGTTTCCATTTATTCCAGAAGAAAAGGTCACTCCATTTATTGAAATCCTTCTTATACATGATACCGACTCCCTGCGTAGTAAGGTTTGTCTTTGTGTAGTAACGGTCATTTGTTTCATTATAAGCCTTCAGACGAATATCTCCCGAGCGGTTGATCAGCCATTCAGCTTCGAAGTCGCCTATAAAGTTGGTATTCGCCATCGGATTGTCCCGATAGCCGAAATTACCATTAACCAACAGGCGGTTGTTCAGCAACTGACCGGACAGGATACCTTCTACTTCCATATCCGTCCATCCTTTATCACCCGTGCTCAGATTGGTACCGATATTCCAGTTATTAGTCTCAAAAACCTGAGATAAGGCATTATTCAACTGACCGGACAGAGTAGAAGAGAGTACCGATGACATCACGTTCGAGTTCTGATTGTTCCGTGCAGCATCTTCCGTATAGAACTTACCGATACCCAGCAGATAAAGAATCTGCATATTCATCTGCTCTTCCGTACTGATATAATTGCGCACCAACGTCTGAATTTCATCTCTTTCATTCGGAAGCTCGATACCCAGCTTAATGGTCGGCCGCAGTAAAATCCCACTCAGATTCATGATACAGTTTACCCGTACATTAGTCTGCTGGGCAATGGAGGAAACATCCGGATTCAAGTCGTTCAGTGAAGCGGAGTTTACCGTGTATGATGCCTGAATATCCATATTCGCATCCAAAGGAGCGCCGTTGAAAGTAATCGTACTTCCATCTTTGATGATAAAATCCTTGCGAATCACTTCCTGCAAACTGAACTTATATATTCCCTGACTGATCCGGTAATTACCAAACATCTTCACATCCCCTTTATTATAAAACTCCGTGCGTATGTTTCCTGTTCCCTTCGCACTGATGTAGTCTCCGGCTATAGGGTCCATAATAATTTTCATGGTGGCATCGGGTGTAGCATCTACTAGAATATTCAAACGAATATCTGTCTGATGCTCTTCTTCGTCCGCCTGACGCTTCTGTTGCATCTGCTCAAAATAGGAATTTACCCGAATGGAATCCTGAATGTTTCGACGGGGCGTTTTATCTACAAACTTTATAAACTGGGTGCTGGCAGCCGACGCCACATTTCCGTTGATATAGGTGAATACCGTATTCCGGTTGGTCGTCATGGCGAGATTTACGTCCAGTCCCTGTATCGCATTCCCTGCAAGCAACGCATTTCCCGTAGCATATACCGTTCCAAAGAATGGCATATCCGTCGATTCCTTCGTATTCATCAAGAGCATATTATTAGCCTGTATCTCAAAACGGTAATTTATATTCTTGAAATGCTGGAAACGCAGATACCCGTTCAAGGTTCCCGAATGCCCTTCCATATCGGCAATATGCATATTATTGAATTTCAATCCGGTAGGAGCCAAATGAATCGTATCTCTAACGGCAAAGTGGGTATTCAGAATATCAAACTTCATGGAAGCATCCGTCATAACAGCCCCATCTAGATTCAATCCCTTGAACTTTCCGTAAAAATGTACTTTTCCCGTTCCCCGTCCTTTTATATCCTGTGCTATTGATTTCATATAAAATTCGAGGAACTTCAAGTTCAGTTCATGGGCATCGATATTCAGATCGAGTCCGCTTTCCGGTTTCAACGGGTAGATCATACCGATGACTCGCGATGGTGACGGTGATATATCCTGAATGGAAGCATCCAGATAGATTCCTCTTTTCTCATTATCCCAGGCGCCATATACGTTCAAATCACCTAAACGGCCCTGATTGAGCGAGAAGTTCTTGACGAAGAGGCGGGTATTCATCACAGGTTTCTTGAACACGCTGCTGGCATATGCTGTTCCCGTAGCATCTCCTTCAAAGTTTACGTCATCGGATATGTTTGCAATATCAAATACGTATCCCATATTAATGTCTTTCAGGTCCACTTTTACGGTATCTGCCGGATTGTCGGAAAGCCGCCCATTGATACGCACATAACGGTCATGATGGCTGAAATAGAAATTATTCACATCCACCTTGCCCGAGTCCACCACTACCTGCGAAGGATGTATCTGCCAAAGTGTATCATTCAAGATAACGTCTGTCTGTTTCACATCCACCATCGCTTTCAGCAAAGGCTTTTCACCTGCTGTACGCAGGAATTGTGCAACAGCCGCCAACTTTCCGCTATAAGTTGCTATGGCATTATTTCCCCAGTTCAGAGTCGTGCTGACTTTATCTTCTTTGGCCTGTGCTTCCAGAGAAAGATTCACGGCTCCATTCTTTTTCAGACTGGTCAGCCGCACCTTCGCACTGATATGGTCCGAAGGATTCTCGCACAAGATCATACCCGACTCGATAAAGTTGTTTTTATATTGCAGGCGGGGGAAGTAGCCTTCCACACGTAGCCGCTGCAAGGCATCATTAAAATACCCTTTCAACGTAGAATGTGTATATACAGTCAACGGAACATCAAATATCGTAGATAAAATGTCCGTATTATATATATGTACATCAAACGCAAAATTATTGTTCGTCTCTATCGGTTTCTTCGGAGGCAATATCAAAGACGGCACATACCGACGCATGATATTGAAAATACTTGCCGGTAAAGTATGGTACTGGAATTTTCCCGCTATGTTTGCCGTCAGAAATTCAGAAGTCAGTTTAAGCTGATTTTCATTATCCTGCCGGGTAGCCCGTACATTCATGTTCTTCATGAAATATTCCTTGTCCGGTGCCCTGAACTCCAGACTGTCCACATTGATTTCTCCAATCATCTCGTCAATGGAACCTCCGGTAAAATTAGCTTTTACCTTCAGAGAGAACTCCGCATCCTGGTAATCAGGTGTAAGATTTAAATCATTAGGACGGAACTTGTCGACAACGGCAAGGAAATTGAAAGTAGGAACCTTGGATGTCACATTCACATCTCCGTTCAGATAAATAGACCCATTCGGATCATCCAGCGCTATCTTTCCGTTAAATCCGCCTTGCTTGTATTCGCCGTCCAGCGTAATATTCTCATATTTATATCTGCTATATTCCACAGATGCGATCAATCCCTTCAACTCTACAGCAGGAAGCTGTTTTTCGATATGCCGTCCATGTACATCAAGATTAAAGGTGATTTCCCCAAATTTCTCATTATTCAATAACTTGCCCAGTTCAAACTCTTCTGTTTTGACAGCACCGGAATAAGCAAACAGCCCCTTAGCCTTATCGGAACTTAACTTTAAGTCGGTTTTTACATTACCAAGCCCGGTACGAAGCTGTCCGTAAGTAACTAGATCGGTGAAGTATCCGGAAATCTCTCCACGGAAATCAATATCCCCCAAACGTTCCAGAAGGGGAGGTACACCATTGTAATTGCTGCTCAGATTACGCACCAAAAAACCGACACCACGATTGTTGGCGGAAAGTTCGGAAAGCTTCCCGTACACATACGCATCCTGCGGACTCGATAGTTCCTGAAGCGATACATCCCCCGATAGCCGGAACTGGCGGTCGTCGGCCGTAATCTCCAGATGAGAGCAGGTAAGCTGGTCGACCGTTCCTTTTACCTGCATATCCAGCGTTATCGGTTCCTTGAAATGCGCCAATATAGGTACAAAAGGGGAAATATCTTTCAGAGTAATCTGCGAGGGTAACGTACGGAAAGAAAAGTGGACCTTCTCCGAGAACTGATCAAAAGCCTTCAGACTGTCATACACCAAATGAATAGTATCCATCTTCAGTGAAGTTTCGGGCAGCTCAATGGCAAAATTCTCTATATTAGTCCGTTTATCATTGGCAACCAATTTCAGACTCATCTTCTTTAAAGAGAATCCGGAAGCCTTTTCATCGAAGCTCAGACGCTTGATACCAAGATTCAAAGAATCCCTGCTCATCGCCTTCAATGAAATATTGGCTATAATATTCTGAAGCTGGACATGCTTGGCATTAAACTTTCCGGGAGTCTTTTCCTCTGACAATACATGATAAGCCATCCTTCCCCGACGAATCAAAACGGAATTGATACGCAAATCCAGCGAACTTTCCTTTTTTACAGTGTCCTTGGAAGCAAAAGCATCCAATACGAACTTAAAATTCGGAGGAGAGTCGGGAGTCTCTTTATTCAGATTGATGGTAAAGCCGAATAACTGGACACTGCTAATGGAAATCTTTCCCTTAAAGAAAGGAAGGATATCAAACTTAGCCGATAAGCGGGTTACTTTGAGCATTTCCTTGCCGCTCTGGTCGTCAAGCAGCACATCATCAATGATAATACGGTTTAATAGACCGATATTTATTTTGCCGATAGTCAGGCGTGTATTCAGCACCTCGGACAATTCCTTGGCGATAAACACACTCATTGCTCGCTGAACATTTGGAATATTCAGCAAAACAATAGTTCCGATATATACTCCCAGTACAATACCAACTACCCAGCGTACAGTCTTTTTCAGCGTTCTGATAAGCGATAACTTTTATTTAGCGAACAAAAATATAAAATAGTTCGTTATGAATCGTAGTTTTATCATTACTTTTGCACCGTTTAATAGTTTAAAAACATATGAGTGCAATAATATTAGGAATTGAATCCTCCTGTGATGATACGTCGGCAGCCGTAATCAAGGATGGTTATCTGCTGTCAAATGTGGTATCAAGTCAAGCCGTACATGAAGCATACGGCGGAGTAGTACCCGAATTAGCTTCACGGGCACATCAACAAAATATCGTTCCTGTGGTACACGAAGCACTGAAACGGGCAGGGGTTACCAAAGAAGAACTGAGCGCGGTAGCTTTCACACGTGGACCGGGATTGATGGGATCTTTACTTGTAGGCGTCTCTTTCGCCAAAGGATTCGCACGTTCACTCGGTATTCCTTTGATAGATGTTAATCATCTGACAGGGCATGTCTTAGCTCATTTTATTAAAGCAGAAGGAGAAGAAAATATCCAACCGAAATTCCCGTTCCTTTGCCTGTTGGTATCCGGAGGAAACTCACAGATTATATTGGTAAAAGCCTATAATGATATGGAAATTCTCGGTCAGACGATTGATGACGCTGCCGGAGAAGCAATCGATAAATGTTCTAAAGTGATGGGTCTCGGATATCCGGGCGGACCGATCATTGACAAACTGGCACGTCAAGGCAATCCGAAAGCGTATACTTTCAGCAAACCGCATATTCCGGGGCTGGACTACAGTTTCAGCGGACTGAAAACTTCTTTCCTATACTCCTTGCGTGACTGGATGAAAGACGATCCCGATTTCATCGAGCATCATAAAGTGGATTTGGCCGCCTCTCTGGAAGCAACTGTTGTAGACATTCTGATGGACAAACTGCGGAAAGCTGCCAAAGAATATAAAATAAAAGAAGTAGCCGTAGCCGGAGGAGTCTCTGCCAATAACGGATTGCGTAACTCTTTCCGAGAACACGCTGAAAAGTATGGCTGGAATATTTTTATTCCTAAATTCAGCTATACGACCGACAATGCAGCCATGATTGCCATTACCGGATACTTCAAGTATCTGGATAAAGACTTCTGCTCCATTGATCTTCCGGCTTATTCCCGTGTCACATTATAAAACAGTTTTTTAACGTCATCGTCACTTTATATAATAAACTATTGTCATAGAATAATTTAAGTAGTGACGATTAAAGTGACGGCAATAACAATAGTGACGGCAAACACCGAAAAAATGTCACCGACCCAATAGGCGGTGGCATAAAGAAGCCTTGCTGAAAACAAAATGCACCTATATATAATAGGGAGACAAAGGAGGATTAATGATATAAGAAGCCTTCATTAAGAATCTTTGTTTATAGCATTCCTTCGTTCCACGTGCGTAAGCCGTCCAGTTCACATACGTGATCCATTCGGCTCACGCACATGAACCGAATGGATCACGTATATGGAACGAAAAAATGAAGTAAACCTAATGACTTAACATAGCGTATATACCTTATTAATATAGGTAGCATATTCTATTAACTAACGTAGGAAAAAGATGTTTGCTGAAGTTATTACCATTGGTGACGAGCTGCTGATAGGGCAGGTAGTCGATACAAATTCTGCCTGGATGGGGCAGGAATTAAATAAGATAGGTATCGAAGTTCTACGCATTGTTTCGATCCGTGATCGGGAAGAAGAGATCATGGAAGCAGTAGATAATGCGATGAAAAGGGTGAATATCGTTCTGGTAACCGGAGGACTCGGTCCCACAAAAGACGATATCACCAAACAAACTCTCTGTAAATACTTCCATACCGAACTGATATTCAGCGAAGAAGTATTTGAGAACGTAAAGCGGGTGCTTGCCGGGAAAATACCGATGAATGCGCTGAATAAGAGTCAGGCAATGGTTCCCAAAGATTGCACGGTCATCAACAATCCGGTAGGAAGCGCTTCTGTCAGCTGGTTTGAGAAAGACAATAAAGTACTCGTATCCATGCCGGGTGTTCCGCAGGAAATGACTGCCGTTATGACTGAGTCCGTATTGCCCAAGCTACGTGAGAAGTTTCAGACGGATGTAATCATGCACCGGACCTTTCTAGTACAACATTACCCCGAATCCATACTCGCTGAAAAGCTGGAACCGTGGGAGACAGCCTTGCCGGAAAGCATCAAATTGGCATATCTGCCCAAACTTGGAATCATCCGCCTGCGACTAACCGGACGGGGACAGAACAAGATAGAAGTGGAAAGCGCACTGAACGACGAGCAGGCTAAGCTGGAAGCGATACTGGGCGATGATATTTTCAGCGAAGAAGATATCCCACTGGAGGTAATCGTAGGCGAACTGCTGAAAAAGAAGAATTTAACCGTTTCCACCGCAGAAAGTTGCACCGGAGGAAGTATTGCGGCACGTCTGACGTCCATTGCCGGAAGTTCGGAATACTTTAATGGAGGAATAGTGGCATATTCTAACGAAGTGAAGATGAATCTGCTCCATGTTTCACCGGAAACACTGGAAGTGTATGGCGCTGTCAGTGAGCAGACTGTGATCGAAATGGTAAAAGGAGCGATGAAAGCGCTGAAAACCGACTGCGCTGTCGCAACTTCAGGAATTGCCGGTCCCGGAGGTGGAACACCGGAGAAACCGGTAGGCACTGTCTGGATCGCTGCTGGTTATAAAAATGAAATTCGTACTTACAGGCAGGAAACGAACCGCGGAAGAGCCATGAATATTGAAAGAGCGGGCAATAATGCGCTATTAATTCTTCGTGATTTGCTCAAATAAGGAAAAATTGGTGTCTGGAAGTGAATTATTTTAAGAAATCCTTGTTTTATACGGATAAAAGTGCTTACTTTGCGTCCTGTTTGAAATAAGTATAGATATAAAACTATAAAAATAAGATAGAAATGTCGAAGATTTGTCAAATTACCGGAAAGAAAGCCATGATTGGCAACAATGTTTCACACTCAAAGAGAAGAACAAAAAGAACCTTTGATTTGAACTTGTTTAACAAGAAATTCTATTATGTAGAACAGGACTGCTGGATCAGTCTGAGCATTTGCGCCAACGGTCTGCGCATTATTAACAAAAAAGGTTTGGATGCTGCTTTGAAGGATGCAGTAGCTAAGGGTTATTGTGATTGGAAAAGCATTAAAGTAATTGGCTAAAAGTAGAGGAGAATAACTGATTATGGCAAAGAAAGCAAAAGGTAACAGAGTACAGGTGATTCTGGAATGCACAGAACACAAGGATAGCGGTATGCCGGGAACTTCTCGTTATATTACAACGAAGAACAGAAAGAACACTACCGAGAGATTGGAGTTGAAGAAATACAACCCGATTCTGAAGAGAGTAACAGTACACAAGGAAATTAAATAATAATAGTATAACCCATGGCAAAGAAAACAGTAGCAAGTTTGCACGATGGTTCTAAGGAAGGTCGTGCTTATACGAAGGTTATCAAGATGGTTAAGTCTCCGAAGACCGGTGCTTACATCTTCGATGAGCAAATGGTTCCTAACGAAAAAGTACAGGACTTTTTCAAGAAATAAGATAAATGCAGTTGCTGTAAGGCACTGATTACTTATAAAGCTCCTCTCGCTGATATATCGGCGGGGGGATTTTTTTTGCTATTAAATCGTTTCGGCTTTTATTATTTGTTAATTTTGTTATATCTTTGTGGCATAATGTATTGTACAAAAAAGTAGACTATGGGATTTTTTAGTTTTTTCTCAAAAGAAAAGAAGGAAACATTAGATAAAGGATTATCTAAAACAAAAGAGAGTGTGTTCGGGAAGATTGCCCGTGCTATAGCCGGTAAATCGAAAGTGGATGATGAGGTGCTGGATAATCTGGAAGAGGTGTTGATTACTTCGGATGTGGGCGTAGAAACTACGTTGAAGATTATAGAACGTATCGAGAAGCGTGCTGCAGACGAGAAATATATGAATGCGAAGGAGCTGAATGTGATTCTGCGCGATGAAATCGCTGCTTTGCTCACAGAGAACAATTCGGATGATGTGGACGACTTTGAAACTCCTGTTACGAAGAAGCCATACGTGATTATGGTAGTGGGAGTGAATGGTGTAGGAAAAACCACGACTATAGGCAAACTGGCTTATCAGTTTAAGAAAGCCGGCAAATCCGTTTATCTGGGTGCTGCCGATACTTTCCGTGCGGCGGCGGTGGAGCAGCTGGTTATCTGGGGCGAACGTGTGGGAGTTCCCGTTATCAAGCAGAAAATGGGTGCTGACCCTGCTTCTGTGGCATTTGATACTTTGAGTTCAGCAGTAGCCAATAATGCCGATGTGGTGATTATAGATACCGCCGGACGTCTGCATAATAAAGTGGGTCTGATGAATGAGCTGACCAAAATTAAGAATGTAATGAAGAAGGTTGTGCCGGATGCTCCGAATGAGGTATTGCTTGTTTTGGATGGTTCCACCGGACAGAATGCATTTGAGCAGGCCAAGCAGTTTACTTTGGCAACGGAGGTTACGGCAATGGCTGTAACCAAGCTGGACGGAACGGCTAAAGGCGGCGTTGTAATCGGAATCTCCGATCAGTTTAAGATTCCGGTAAAGTACATCGGTCTGGGAGAAGGCATAGAGGACTTGCAGGTGTTCCGTAAAAAAGAGTTTGTCGATTCGTTGTTCGGAGGGAATGCATGAAACGGAAAACTATTGATATCATAACATTAGGCTGCTCTAAAAATTTAGTGGACTCGGAGCATTTGATGCGCCAGCTGGAGGAAGCGGGCTTTCATGTAACGCATGATGCCGAGCGTCCGAAAGGAGAGATTGCCGTAATTAATACCTGCGGTTTCATCGGCGATGCAAAAGAGGAGTCTATCAATATGATTCTTGAATTTGCGCAGGCTAAGGAAGAAGGCGAACTGGAGAAACTCTATGTCATGGGTTGCCTTTCGGAACGTTACCTGAAGGAACTGGCGATTGAGATTCCTCAGGTGGATAAGTTTTACGGCAAGTTCAATTGGAAAGAGTTGCTGCAGGATTTGGGTAAGGCATACCATGAGGAACTGCACATAGAGCGTACACTGACCACTCCCCAGCATTATGCCTATCTGAAAATATCGGAAGGATGCGACCGCAAATGCTCTTATTGTGCCATTCCTATTATTACAGGCCGGCATGTGTCGCGTCCTATGGAAGAAATCCTGGACGAGGTGAAGTATCTTGTGGCCCGCGGAGTGAAAGAGTTTCAGGTTATTGCGCAGGAATTGACCTATTATGGCGTAGATTTATATAAGAGGCAGATGTTGCCCCAATTAATTGAAAAAATCTCAGAAATTCCAGGTGTGGAATGGATACGTTTGCATTATGCTTATCCGGCTCATTTCCCGATGGATTTATTCCGCGTAATGCGCGAGCGTCCCAATGTATGTAAATATATGGATATTGCCTTGCAGCATATCAGTGATAATATGTTGGAGAAAATGCGCCGTCATGTTACTAAAGAGGATACTTATCGGCTGATAGAAAAGTTTCGGGAAGAAGTTCCGGGAATTCACTTGCGCACTACGCTTATGGTGGGGCATCCTGGAGAAACGGAAGCTGACTTTGAAGAGCTGAAGGAGTTTGTCCGTAAGGTGCGCTTCGACAGAATGGGGGCATTTGCGTATTCCGAGGAGGAAGGTACGTATGCCGCTGCCCATTACGAAGACAGCATTCCTCAAGAAGTAAAGCAAGCCCGGTTGGATGAATTGATGTCCATCCAGCAAGGTATTTCTGCCGAACTGAGCGCAGCAAAGGTAGGCAGGCAGATGAGAGTAATAATCGACCGTCTGGAAGGTGATTACTATATCGGACGTACGGAGTTCGATTCTCCCGAAGTAGACCCGGAAGTGCTGATTGAATGTGGTGATGAACCGTTGGAGATTGGCGGCTTTTATCAGGTAGAGATAATAAATTCCGATGATTTCGACCTTTTTGGACGGATTATTTAAATATTTCCTTTCGTAATTCTTGTGTATGTGGGGAAGATTTGCTAATATAGCACAGTAGTTCACAATTTTAAAGCTTGGATTTTGAATAACAAAGAATTTACTTCGGAATTGTCACGCAGGTTAGGGTATACTTTGAAGGATACTTCGGAGTTGGTTACTTCTTTACTGTCGGATATGACGCGGCAACTGGAAGAAGGGAATATGATTTCCATACAAGGTTTTGGAACATTCGAAGTGAAAAAGAAAGCGGAACGTATATCCGTAAATCCAACAACCAAACAGCGTATGCTGGTTCCGCCTAAACTGGTGCTGACATATAAACCCAGTACCTTGCTAAAGGATAAGTTTAAGTAATCTTTCTTTTTAAATCTTCCATATTATGAATGAAAAACTAAACATACAGGATCTGATTGATTTGCTGGCTGAAAAGCATGGCATGAGCAAGAAGAATGCCGATAGTTTTGTGAAAGAGTTTTTCCAACTGATTGAAGAAGCGTTGGAAAAAGACAAGTATGTGAAGATTAAAGGCCTGGGCGCTTTTAAACTGATTGATGTGGAAAGCCGGGAGAGTGTAAATGTCAATACTGGGGAACGCTTTGAGATACAAGGCCATACCAAAGTTTCATTTACTCCGGAGCCTGCTTTGAAAGATATTATCAATAAGCCGTTTGCGCATTTTGAAACAGTAGTGCTCAATGAAGGTACTGTTTTAGAAGATACCCCTGTAGATAGTGACAGTGAGGAGGATGAAGATACGGAGCAGAAAGTGGAAGATGCTGTGCCGGAAGTGGTTGCCGGTAGTGCGGTTGAGACACCGGAGATTGCGGAGAAAATCGATACTCCTGTCGAACCGGAACCTGTAGAAGAAGCCGTTGTTCCTGTGGAGACTGTGGCTTCGGAGGAAGTTAATGAAGAGAGGGTGGAGGTTATCAAAACTGCCGGCCCGGCTGAATCTTCCGCAATGAAATACTTCATTGCCATCGTGGCTCTTGTGGTATTGCTATGTGCAGGAACCGTCGCTTATTTGTATTATCCTGATTGGTTTGACGAATTATCGGCTGAACCACCTGTGGAGGAAACCGCTGGCAATGAAGTTGGTAATGCGGCAGGTAATACGGTTTTAATGGATAGTATCGGTGTTAAGGATAGCGTGGCGATTGCCGTAAAAGATACTGTGTCGAAGAAGCTGATTGCTGAACCTGTAATAAAACAGCAGGAAGCACCGGTTGCCGTCAAACAGACTGTAGTAGCCGCTACATCTGCCTCCCAGCCGAAAAAGCAGAAGAAAGTTGAGTATGTACCCGATTCTACCAATTATACCATTGCAGGAACGCAGGCGACATATACGATAAAGCCAGGTGAGACATTGACCAGAGTGGCTCTTCGTTTTTATGGAACTAAAGCGTTATATCCATATATAGTAAAACATAATCCAGACGTTATCAAAAAACCGGATAATGTACCTGCGGGCACAACAATAAAGATACCTAAATTAGTGAAGAAGCAGTAAAAAGATACTGCTTCTTTTTTGTTAAATACTCAGAGCTTGTTTAAATATTCTTGAAGAAGTATTTTTTCAGTTCCTTTTGAGTTTCTTTCCGGTCTGTTTTCCTCTTTTTATCCGTTACATAGCCTGCTATGCTCTTAGTAAAAACAGAAAAATATTTTCAAAGAAGAACTCTTGAAAAGAATGCTGAACAAAATTAAACAGGCTCTAAACTCTATGAAAGTAGTTTAATCTAAAGGTTTCACATTGTTTTTTAATAAAAATTAGTTGCTATGGTTAATTTATTCCCGTACTTTTGGAAGCGAATTATAATTACCGGTGTATGGCCGGGCGAAAACGAAAAATTAAACATTAAAATACATTGATTTATGGCTGAAACAATTGATATCCGCGAATTGAACGAGCGGATTGAAAGACAAAGTGCTTTCGTTACCAATCTTACTACGGGCATGGACCAGGTTATTGTAGGACAAAAGCACCTGGTAGAGTCGTTGTTAATCGGTTTGTTGTCTGACGGACATGTGTTGTTGGAAGGTGTGCCTGGTTTGGCAAAAACATTGGCTATCAAAACACTGGCTTCATTGATTGATGCACAATATAGCCGTATTCAGTTTACACCTGACTTGTTGCCGGCGGACGTTATCGGTACGATGGTTTACAGCCAGAAAGATGAAACTTTTCAGGTAAAGAAAGGACCTGTATTTGCCAATTTTGTATTGGCCGATGAAATTAACCGTGCTCCGGCCAAGGTGCAAAGTGCTTTATTGGAAGCTATGCAGGAACGTCAGGTTACCATAGGTAAGGAAACATTCAGACTGCCTGAACCTTTTTTGGTGCTTGCAACTCAGAATCCTATCGAACAAGAGGGTACGTATCCGTTGCCTGAAGCGCAGGTAGACCGTTTCATGCTGAAGGTAGTTATCGACTATCCTAAACTGGAAGAAGAAAAATTAATTATACGCCAGAATATAAACGGAGAAAGACTGAATGTAAAGCCTATTCTGAAAGCAGATGAGATTATCGAAGCGCGTAAGGTCGTACGTCAGGTATATCTGGATGAAAAGATTGAAAAATATATTGTCGATATTGTATTTGCAACCCGTTATCCGGAGAAGTATGATTTGAAAGAACTGAAAGATATGATCGGATTCGGCGGTTCGCCTCGTGCATCTATCAATCTGGCATTGGCGGCACGCAGTTATGCTTTCATTAAACGCCGTGGCTATGTTATCCCGGAAGATGTGCGCGCAGTGGCACATGATGTATTGCGCCACCGCATCGGTCTGACTTATGAAGCTGAAGCAAGCAATATGACTTCGGATGAAATCGTCAGCAAAATATTGAATAAGGTTGAAGTGCCCTAATGTAAACAATTTGTTTACTATTTATGTATTACTGAATGGAAACAACTGATTTATTAAAAAAAGTCCGTCAGATTGAGATAAAGACGCGCGGATTGTCCAATAATATTTTTGCAGGCCAGTATCATTCGGCTTTCAAAGGTAGAGGTATGGCTTTTTCCGAAGTGCGTGAATATCAGTTTGGTGACGATATACGCGACATAGACTGGAATGTAACGGCTCGTTTTCATAAACCCTTTGTGAAGGTGTTTGAAGAAGAACGTGAACTGACTGTAATGTTGCTGGTAGATGTTTCCGGTAGTCTGGAGTTCGGTACTGTGAAGCAGATGAAGAAAGATATGGTGACGGAAATAGCTGCTACATTGGCTTTTTCCGCCATTCAAAATAATGATAAAATCGGTGTCATCTTCTTTTCAGACCGGATAGAAAAGTTTATTCCACCCAAGAAGGGACGTAAACATATACTATATATCATTCGCGAATTGCTTGATTTCCGTCCGGAAAGTCGCCGGACCAATATCCGTCTCGGCTTGGAGTATCTTACGAATGTTATGAAGCGTCGTTGTACGGCTTTTGTCTTATCGGACTTCATCGATCAGGAGAGTTTTAAAAATGCCATGACTATTGCCAATCGGAAGCATGATGTTGTGGCTATTCAGGTATACGACCGCCGTGTAGAGGAGTTGCCTGCTGTGGGGCTGATGAAAATAAAAGATGCGGAAACGGGTCACGAACAATGGATTGATACTTCTTCGCGTGCCGTACGGCGTGCTCATCGTGACTGGTGGGTGAATAAGCAGACGGAACTGAATGATACATTTACTAAGAGCAATGTAGATAATGTGTCAGTACGTACGGACCAGGATTATGTGAAAGCATTGATGAATTTATTTGCGAAAAGAAACTAATCGGAGAATGAAAAGATATTTATTTCTGATAACGCTGTTGACAGCATTGACGGGTAGGATAATAGCCCAGTCGGTGACAGTGGATGCTACAATTGATTCCTTGCAAATCCTTATCGGGGAGCAGGCCAAGATTAAGCTTCAGGTTTCATTGGACACTGATAAGCGCGCTATTCTTCCTGCCTATACTGATACTTTGGTGCGTGGAGTGGAAATTGTTGATATAGCCAAGCCCGATACACAGATGCTGAATGACGGCAGGCGCTCGTTGATAACTCAGGAGTACACCGTAACTTCCTTTGACTCGGCATTATATTATTTGCCCCCAATGGAGGTGCTTGTTGATAATAAGGCATATCGCTCCAAAGCTTTGGCATTGAAAGTGTATTCCATGCCGGTAGATACGTTGCATCCCGATCAGTTTTTTGGTCCTAAACCTGTAATGAAAGCACCTTTTGCATGGGAAGACTGGTATATGTCTATCGCTTGTGCTGTATTGTTTGTGCCGTTCCTGTTGCTGCTTATCTATCTTGTGAAACGTATTCGCGATAACAAACCGATAATTCGCAAGGTGAAGGTAGAACCGAAACTGCCTCCGCATCAGTTGGCTATGCAGGAAATAGAACGCATCAAAGGTGAGAAAGTATGGCAGAAAGGACAATCGAAGGAGTATTATACAGAGTTGACAGATGCTATTCGTACTTATATAAAAGACCGTTTCGGTTTCAATGCATTGGAAATGACTTCCTCTGAAATCATTGATAAACTATTGGAAATGAATGATAAAAATGCAATATCGGATTTGCGTATCCTGTTCCAAACCGCGGATTTAGTGAAGTTTGCCAAACATAATCCACTGATGAATGAGAATGATGCAAATTTGATTAATGCGATTGACTTTATCAATGAAACAAAGGAAAAAGAAGATGAAAATGCCAAGCCGCAGCCTACTGAAATTACTATCATTGAAAAACGTTCCTTGCGTACCAAGATACTGCTTGGTGCAGGTATCGTTGCTTTAACGGCAGCACTTGCCGGTTCACTGATATATATAGGTTTGGAGCTGTATAACTATTTTGCCTGAGAGTAAAAGCAGGGAGATACGCTTCAATCATAAATCATAATTTGTAAAATTGTAAATATCATGGTTTTTGCCAATATTGAATATTTATTTTTGCTGCTGTTGCTTATACCTTATATAGTATGGTATATCATGAGGCGGAAGAATAGTGAAGCCACGCTTCAAATTTCAGACGCTCGTGTATATGCGCATGCTCCTAAGAGCTATAAGAATTACTTGCTGCATGCACCATTTGCATTGAGAATAATAGCTTTAGCTTTGATTATTATCGTTTTAGCCAGGCCGCAAACTACTGATAGCTGGCAGAATAGTGAAATAGAGGGTATTGATATAATGCTTGCCATAGACGTTTCCACCAGTATGTTGGCTGAAGATTTGAAGCCGAATCGCCTGGAAGCGGCTAAGGATGTGGCGGCAGAGTTTATCAATGGCCGTCCGAATGACAATGTCGGCATCACGCTATTCGCCGGAGAAAGTTTTACGCAATGTCCGTTGACGGTAGATCATGCCGTGCTTTTAAATTTGATAAAGGACGTAAAATGTGGTCTTATTGAGGATGGTACGGCAGTGGGTATGGGTATTGCCAATGCGGTTACCCGGCTGAAAGACAGCAAAGCCAAATCGAAAGTGATTATTCTTTTAACAGACGGCACGAATAATAGAGGAGATATTTCTCCGTTGACGGCTGCCGAGATAGCTAAAAGTTTCGGTATCCGTGTTTATACTATCGGTGTAGGTACTAACGGTATGGCTCCATATCCTTATCCGGTAGGTGGAACTGTGCAGTATGTCAATATGCCGGTTGAGATTGACGAAAAGACCCTGACACAAATTGCCGGAACAACGGATGGTAATTACTTTCGCGCTACGAGCAATTCGAAGTTGAAAGAGGTATACGAGGAAATAGATAAGCTGGAGAAAACGAAACTGAACGTAAAAGAATACAGCAAGCGCCAGGAAGAGTATCGCTGGTTTGCTCTGGCAGCTTTCTTATGTGTGCTGTTGGAAGTTCTGTTACGTAATTCAATATTGAAGAAGATACCGTAGTATACGCATCCTTTTTCTCAGGATATTGTATCTTGTACAAGTTTAGTAAATAGTAAATCGTAAAAATAATAAATAAAGAAATGTTTCGATTTGAAGAACCTGCATATTTGTACTTGTTGCTGTTGTTGCCCTTGTTAGCAGCCTTCTACTTGTATTCCAATTATCGGAGACGGAAGAATATCCGCAAATTCGGTGATCCGGAACTGATGGCACAGTTGATGCCGGATGTATCCAAGTATCGTCCGGATGTGAAGTTTTGGATGGTATTTGTTGCTATCGGTCTGTTTTCTGTATTGTTGGCGCGTCCGCAGTTTGGTTCTAAACTGGAAACAGTGAAGCGTCAGGGAGTTGAAGTGATGATTGCATTGGATATTTCCAATTCGATGCTGGCACAAGATGTACAGCCCAGTCGTTTGCAGAAGGCAAAGAGACTTGTTGCGCAGTTGGTGGATAAAATGGAGAATGATAAAGTAGGTATGATTGTTTTTGCAGGTGATGCATTTACACAGCTTCCTATTACAAGCGATTATATATCAGCCAAGATGTTTTTGGAGTCTATAGATCCTTCATTGATTTCCAAACAAGGTACAGCAATTGGGGCAGCCATTAATTTGGCCTCCCGTAGTTTTACTCCGCAAGAGGGGGTAGGGCGTGCAGTGATTGTCATTACTGATGGTGAAAATCATGAAGGTGGTGCAGTGGAAGCTGCTAAAGATGCCGCAGAAAAAGGTATTCAGGTGAATGTTCTTGGCGTAGGTATGCCTGAGGGAGCTCCCATCCCGGCAGAAGGGACAAATGATTATCGTCGCGACCGTGACGGGAACGTGATTGTAACCCGTTTGAACGAACAGATGTGTCAGGAGATAGCTAAGGCGGGCAATGGTATCTATGTGCGTGTAGATAATACAAATGGCGCTCAAAAGGCGATTAGCCGGGAAATTAATAAAATGGCGAAAGCTGATGTGGAAACACAGGTATACACAGAGTTTAATGAGCAGTTCCAGGCTGTGGCATGGATTATTCTGTTGCTTTTATTGGCAGAAATGCTGGTATTGGAGCGCAAGAACCCTCTGTTCCGTAATATTCATTTGTTTTCCAATAAGAAATGATGCGTATGTTACAGAAAAAATATATAAGCTTTTTTTTATTGCTGCTAATGGCAGCTACAGCTTCGGCTCAGAAAGCCGAACGTGATTTTATCCGTAAAGGGAACCGTTTTTTTAAAGATAGCGTGTATGTGGATGCGGAGGTAAATTATCGTAAAGCTTTGGAGACGAATCCTCAGTCTACAGTCTCAATGTTTAATTTGGGGAATACATTGGCTCAGCAGAATAAACTGCAAGAGGCTATGGAACAATATGTTGCCGCTACAAAAATAGAAAAGGACAAGAATGATTTAGCGCAAATCTATCATAATATGGGGGTGATTTTTCAATCACAGAAAGATTATGGCAAAGCGGTAGAAGCATATAAGCAGTCATTACGTAATAACCCGAAAGATGATGAAACACGTTATAATTTGGCTTTGGCGCAAAAGATGCTGAAAGACCAGCAGCAGAATCAGCAAAACCAGGACCAGAATAAACAGCAGCAACAGGACCAGCAGGAGGATAAAAAGGACCAAAATAAAGATCAACAGCAGAATAAAGATCAACAGCAGAATAAAGACCAACAACAACCGCCGCAACCACAGAAAAAGGACAGTGAGATGTCTAAAGAGAATGCTGAGCAGCTTTTAAATTCTGTGATGCAAGATGAAAAAGATGTGCAGGATAAAGTAAAGAAACAGCAGGTTATTCAAGGTGGTCGTTTGGAAAAAGATTGGTAATAAATATAACAGGAAGTAATATATGAGAAAAATAATTGTTTTATGGATGGTGCTGATGATAGTCAGTTTGCGTGCTTTTGCAGATAGCAAGGTTTCGTTTACTGCATCTGCACCTGATATTGTGGCAGTAGGTGATCAATTCAGGCTGTCATATACAGTGACCACACAGAAAGTGAGAGATTTCCGGGCTCCTTCTATAAAAGGTTTTGATGTACTGATGGGTCCCAGTCGTTCACAACAAAAGAATGTGCAAGTTATCAATGGGCAGACAACCTCTACAAGTAGCATAACATTTACTTATATATTGATGGCTACGGCTGAAGGTAGTTTTACTATACCCGGGGCTACTATAACGGCAGAGGGCAATCAGATGGTTTCCAATTCTGTGCACGTAAAAGTACTTCCTGCTGATAGAACAAATGGAGGGGCTTCCGGAAATAGTGGAAGACAAAGTGGCTCTGCAAGTCGTGCTTCATCAGGAACGTCAGTATCGAATAACGATTTGTTTATTACAGCTACTGCCAATAAGACGAACCTGTATGAGCAAGAGGCTCTCTTGTTAACATATAAGATATATACTTTAGTAGATTTGAGAGGTTTTGACAACGTGAAACTTCCCGATTTTAAAGGGTTTCATTCTCAGGAAGTCGAATTGCCTAATGACCGTAAATGGAGTCTTGAACACTATAAAGGAAGAAACTATCAGACGACCGTATACCGCCAATTTGTATTATTTCCGCAACAACCGGGAAAAATAACGATTGATGCGGCACGTTTTGATGCATCTATAGCCAAGGTTACTCATGTGGACGATCCTTTCGAAGCTTTCTTCAATGGAGGTTCTAATTACGTAGAAGTGAAGAAGACATTAATGACCCCTAAATTGGTTGTTGATGTAAAAGCTTTACCGGATGGTAAGCCTTCGGGATTTTCCGGAGGAGTGGGAGAATTCAGTATTTCTTCTTCTATAAATAGTACGAATGTTAAGACAAACGATGCTGTTACTGTGAGGCTTGTTATTTCGGGTACGGGTAATCTGAAATTAATCTCTACTCCGGAAGTTAAATTCCCAGAAGACTTTGAAGTCTATGACCCGAAGGTTGATAATAAGTTCCGTTTGACAAATGCCGGACTCTCCGGCAGTCAGGTGATTGAGTATCTTGCCATTCCCCGTAATGCGGGAACATATAAGATTCCTGCTGTAAAGTTCAGCTATTTCGATATTAAATCTCGTACATACAAGACTTTAACGACCGAGGAATACGAACTCCATGTAGAAAAGGGAAGTGGTAATGCAGCTCAGACTATTGCCAATTTTACTAATAAAGAAGATTTGAAAGTTTTGAATGAGGACATACGTTATATCAAGCAGAATAACGTAACTCTTTCCCAAAAAGGAGATTTCTTCTTCGGTTCTTTGGCTTATTGGCTGTTTTACATAGTGCCCGGCATTGCATTCGTCCTGTTCTTCATTGTTTATCGTAAACAGATTGCAGCCAATGCCAATGTTGCTAAAATGCGTACGAAGAAAGCAAATAAGGTTGCTGTGAAACGTATGAAGTTAGCGGGGAAATTGTTGGCAGATAACAAGAAAGATGCATTTTACGATGAAGTATTGAAAGCATTGTGGGGATATATTAGCGATAAATTGAGTATTCCGGTTTCACGTTTATCTAAAGATAATGTAGAGGGAGAGCTTCGCAATTACGGTGTTGATGATGCACTGATAAAAGATTTCCTTGATGCATTGAACAATTGTGAGTTTGCCCGTTTTGCTCCCGGAGATGATAATCAGGCTATGGATAAAGTTTATTCAGATTCTTTGGAAGTTATCAGTAAAATGGAAAACTCTATAAAACATTAAATTGGGAGGAGGTATAATGATGAAGAAAATAATATCCTTAGTATTTGGTCTACTGATAGGATTAGCTGTTTGGGCGCAAGGAACGGCAGATACTTCGGCTTCTGCCAAAGATTCTGTGTCTATAGGTTCGCATACGGAATTTTCTGCAACTAAATCAGCTGACAATGTTACGAAAGCACAAGGTGACAGTGCATATATGCGTAATGATTATGCTTCTGCCATTCAAATATACGAGAGCTTATTGAAAAAAGGTGAAGCCGCTGAAGTGTATTATAATTTGGGTAATAGCTATTATAAAGCAGACGATATAGCAAAGGCTATTTTAAATTATGAACGCGCTTTGTTATTGCAACCGGGTAATGCAGATATTCGCGCTAATTTGGAAATAGCACGTTCCAAGACGATAGATAAGGTAGTTTCTGTACCTGATATATTTTTTGTAGCTTGGGTTAAGTCATTGACAAATTGTTTAAGTGTAGATGCTTGGGCTAAATTAGGTATTGTGTTTTTTATTCTTTTGCTTATCTCGTTTTCCCTATTCTTTTTTTCCAAACAGATTATCTGGAAAAAAAGCGGGTTTATAGCAGGAATTCTATTTTTGGTATTTACTGTATTAAGTAATATTTTTGCTTCGGAGCAGAAAAGTGAATTACTGGATAGGAATGATGCAATAGTCTTGTCTCCCAGTGTTACAGTACGGAGTACTCCCAGTGAAAGTGGTACTGGTTTATTCGTTCTGCATGAAGGGCATAAAATTGAAATTAAAGATAATTCCATGCGCGAATGGAAAGAGATTCGCTTGGAAGATGGTAAGGTAGGGTGGATTCCTGCTTCTGCAATAGAAGTGATTTAAGAGTATTCATTGCTGAATATAGAAGCCCGTATGAAATAAAGGAAACTATTTCCTTTTACTTCATACGGGTTCTTTTTGTATTTATGGGAATGTTAAACATATAATGGAAAAATACAGATAAATAGTTTGTTTTATCTTTTTTTTTCCTTAAGTTTATAGCGTGATAAAGAAATAACAAAGTATTAACCATTAAATTTATGAATATGAGAACGATAACATTTAATGAACTCCGTAAGATTAAAGACTCATTACCTAGTGGTAGTATGCATAGAATAGCCGATGAACTTGGACTTAATGTTGACACTGTAAGAAATTTCTTTGGCGGTCATAACTTTAAGGAGGGTAAAAGTGTTGGAATTCACTTAGAACCCGGTCCGGATGGCGGTTTAGTAATGATTGATGATACTACCGTTCTTGATCGGGCTTTAAAAATTTTAGATGAAATGGCAGGTGAAACTGCTGAACCTGTTCAGGCTTAAGAAAAGAAAGTAAAGAAGGATCCCAATTGCTGAGAAACAATTGGGATTTCTTGTTTGTTTTGTAAATAAATATAATAGACGACTTATGGAAGATAAATTAGTAACATTAGCGATTCTTACGTATGCTAAGGCACAAATACTAAAGAATGTTCTCGAAAATGAAGGTATTGAGACTTACATTCATAATGTAAATCAAATACAACCGGTTGTATCTTCCGGTGTGCGTGTTCGTATAAAAGAAAGCGATCTACCGCATGCTTTGAAAATTACGGAAAGCTCGGCATGGTTGTCCGAAGAAGTAGTGGGAGAGAAGATGCCCCAAATAGAGAAAGGCAGTAATAAGGTCTTGATTCCTGTCGATTTTTCAAGTTATTCATTGAAAGCGTGTGAGTTCGGTTTTAATTTTGCAAAAAACATAGATGCTGAAGTTGTTTTGCTTCATGTATATTTTACACCTATCTATGCGACTTCATTGCCATACGGTGATGTTTTTAACTATCAGTTGAGTGATGAAGAGAATGTCCGGAATATATTGCAGAAAGTACATTCGGATTTGAATGCTTTGTCCGATAAAGTAAAAGCTAAAGTTACATCCGGAGAGTTTCCTGATATAAAATACACTTGCGTATTGAGAGAAGGCATTCCAGAAGAAGAGATATTACGCTATTCTAAAGAAAATCGTCCGAGAATTATCATCATGGGAACGCGTGGTAAGAATCAGAAAGATATTGATTTGATTGGTAGTGTAACCGCTGAAGTTATCGAGCGTAGTCGCGTACCGGTTTTAGCCATTCCAGAAAATACACCGTTCAAAGAATTTAACGCTGTAAAACGTATTGCATTTATTACGAATTTTGACCAGCGCGACTTGATAGCTTTTGATTCATTAATCAATAGTTTAAAGCCATTTTGTTTCTCAGTTTCTTTAATACACTTAGCTGATGTAAAAGACACTTGGAATGAGATAAAGTTGGGTGGCATTAAAGAGTATTTCCAAAAACAGTATCCGCAATTGGAAATTCATTATGATGTAGTGAAGAATGATGATTTCCTTAATAGCTTGGATGAATATATTAAAACTAATCACATAGATATTATTACATTGACATCATATAAGCGAAATATATTTTCTCGTTTGTTTAATCCAGGAATTGCCAGAAAAATGATTTTCCATTCTGATACACCATTGTTGGTTATCTATGGGCGGCCTAATTGAAATGATAATTTTAATCTGTCTAGGTAAGGACGTGGGCTACCGCTAAATGCTGAATTAGTTTTAGTGGAGTCCACTTATTTTTTATCTTTTCATGGTTTACTATTACATATCCCATTTCCTATGTTTATGGTGTAATATCAATAGTAAGTTTAATATATTTTAATATTACAAGCGTAAAGTTTTATATGTAATCCTGTAAAATCCGTCATAATAGACCATGAGATGAAGAATGGGGCGACCATTCAGAAGAATATCAGCGCCATCGAACTGGTATAACCGCACAACGGATAGATGTTGTAGGAAATCGAATATCTCCATAAGGTCATGAAAGGGGATAGGACACCATTTTATTGAGTAATTCATAGGCCTGTCATTTTTCGTATAATAGGACAAGAAAGAAGACGGCCGAAATCATTAATCGGCCGCCTTTCAGGAAAATGACTTAGGTTTCACTTTTTACGATTAAAGTATCTACCTACAGAAATAAGCACATAACAAACAATCACAAATAGAATAAGTGACAAAATAGGAAAATTAGCCATAATTACAATATTTTTAAATGATAATACAAATATAAATAATTATTCTGCAAAAACATCATAATTACGAGCAGGACGCGTAAACATAGACTTCAAATCCCAAGGCAAATCTTCATTCATAGCCTTTTGCAAAGCAACTTTAATAGACTTGACACGAGATTTATACGTTTCTGATTGGAATTGGTTTTCAGTCTGTCTATGTGTATTCTCCAATTGAGCGTTTACAGTATTAGCCTGTTCAGTCCAATATTGTTGATTAGTCAGCTGTGTACGGGCAATAGTTTCAGAAAGCTTCTGAACTTCATGTTTCGCTTGTTCGTCCGTAAGCTTCTTCTGTGAATACTTTAACGCAATATCAGCAGCACCTTGTGCAAGCTGGAGTTTTTGAGCTTGTGGCAAGAAATCCAACTCATTTTGACGGAACAAATTTTCAGTAACCGCCAATTGCATACGCGCTTTACTTTCAGCAATATTCTGCTCATTTACTGCCATGTTCGATACTTTCAGATTGTTATCGAAATCAGCGATAAGCTTATCCAAAGCTAAGCGGGCCTCTTTCGTTTTGGCTTCTGTCCTCATCTGAAGTATCTGTGCCATAGCTTTTCCGGCAATATATTTACCCTCGATACGCAAGTTATCCGCTTGTGCTTCCTTTACCTTGCGGTCGGGCATAGAGGACAGCACGTCAATAGCGCGGCCAAGTCCAGCAGTAATACCGGAATAGTCAGCAGAGTAGGGGGTAGCAGTAGGCGGCGTAACACCTTGCGCAGATGGAGCACCACCAGAGGGGGCAACACCGGCAGAACCGGACATAGTTTGAGCAGTTCCAGCAGAACCGCCGTTCATCATCATGTAGGGATTAAGTCCGGCAGCTTCAAGGCGTTCACGCTGGGCAGAAGCCGAGTTATACTCGTTATTCTTATTCCACATGTCCGTTTGAAATTGTTGTTGGTTTTCAACCAAATCCCAAGCATTTTGCTTTGAATCATTGTAAAATTTCCATTGGTCACCAAGTTGTTGTTGGTACATTTCCTTATTATAAGCGATTTGCTTATCAAACATTTTTTCATTGAATGCGTTGTTCATTTGTGCAATCTCTTTATTTGCAGAATTCTGCATAGCTGTACCAGCAATACCACCAGCAAGAGACGCACCTGCACCAATAGAAGAACCAACAACACCAGTCATTGCAGCAGCTCCCATAATTGTATGATTTTTTCGTTTAACATAAGATTTTTAATTTTTATTTGGGCGTCCGGGCGGGCTATCCGCTCAAACAAATTCGCTTCGCGAATACTCGCTCCTATCCCTGACGCGCTTCACTACGCTACGCAATGTATTCCGGCGTCATCCGAGATGACAGAGCGGTGTTCGCTCTCCCGAGCTCACGAGTTATAAATTTTTCCTTATCTCTCAAGATGTGCAAAGATAAAGTAGGGCTAAAATATCCGTTTATCAACCTGTACCAAAAATCGTTAAATATACGCGCGCGTAAACGCACACGCACATTTAACAATTTTTACTACAGAACGCCAAACGTATATTTTTTCCCTGCATTGCTTTTTTTGCACGTCTCGAAAGAAAAGGAAAAAAATATATTTAGGGTTCCTCAGTAGGATTCACCTCATACGGAGCAGGTTGTTCGGCCTGTTTTTCGGCAGCGGCGGCCGCTATCATCTCATCCTGCGAACTCATCAGATATTGACTCCATGCCATCAGCTCGGACGGTGATTGTATAAACCGTGATTTCACGAAGCTACACAATTGGTCATCACTCAGCTTAGAGCGCAATTCACGCATTTTAGGCTCATTTACTGAAAGATTCTCAAAATAAGCTAATAAACGGTCTTTAGTCATCTTATCCAATCGTTGCTGATTGAATAACATATAAATATCAGAAGTAAGCGTAACAACTTCTTCGCCGTTCACTTCCAATCTTTCAAAACAAAACTCATTAACCGGACTATTTTCGAGAAACTCACTTTGTTTCAATTCTTTAGCAGATACATTATAAGGCTTAAACTCATCCAAATAAGGTTCTACACGTCTTTTAGTACACCACATAATAAAATATATTTATAAAATTAAAATACTAATAAGGTAAACCATCCGTATCAAGATTACGCACTACCTTAATATCAAAGAAAGAACTACACAAAAAATTATCGGTAGATATTTCACTATTAACAGCAACCGCAAACAACGGGTCAAGACAATTCGGATTGACCTTAAAGAATGTATAGTTCATAGGTTTAACCGAGGGGACAGGAGCATCGAGACTACCCGAAAAAGATAATTGATTAGCGACCGAAATATTACTATAAGAAATAACCCAATTTTTCAAAGTATCTTTAAAACCACCGATAGAAGAATCCACAGACGTTTTATAGTCAATATAGCGAGGGGCATAGCCCAATACCAAGGATGAATAAGGGGTAAAATTAGCACCGTTTGAAGTTTTAGGCGGATTCATCATTTTAGCAAATGGCACAGCTTCCATACCAACACGGTCAAATTCAGGAATAGCATAATCAGTTGCATTGACTTTAGTAAATGAACTTTCGAGTAAGTCTACTGTATAGTCCAAAAGGGGTAAACAATGATAAATACACATAATAACACCATATTTACCGCCAGCGTTAAAGTTTATATAACCATTAGAAACACCTGTACCTTTTCCTGCTATATCGGCAGCGTTATCACCTGTAATATTACTGTTTACAACTTCATTAATATCAAGACTTGAACTGATACCACCAAGATAAGTACACAATTCAGAAAAACCGTCACCTACTGAAACATTCCAATGTTTTTCTATCTGGTCTTTATAGTCCTTGTTACCTGATTGTGTGATTTCTTTCCATTTCTGCAAGAACTCAGCCTGGCGAAGTGCAAGAATAGTGAATTCAGCAGGGTTACCAGATTCAACATTAGAAGTTTGAACAACAGAAGAAGTACCATATTGTTGATGGGGGACAAGACCGTGAAACAAATCCTTTTGCCAATTACAATAACGCAAATCAAACATATTATAATTATCTATAATAGGGTCAGAGTCAGAGCCTTCAAGATAAGATTCTATACTGTTATCATTAGTAACACCGTCCATAAAGTCAACATTAAAAGTTGAGGGCGAAACCTTTTCCCATTGACTATCACGATAATAATCGGCATAAATCTTCTGATAAGCAAGAAAACCAAAAATATTGAATTTGATATTATTCAAAAGCGGATGTTCATCCCAAGTAAACTGGTCACCTTTAGCGTAAGGATAAAAATTACCATAGCCGAGATACTCCATAAGTTTAGCACTACAAAGAGAACGGGAATAACCGAAATAGTTATCTCTATCCGAACTTTCCGAAACATGGACAAGATACTTTGCAAGACCAGCAGCCGTAATAGAGGGCATAGTACCAGCCAAAACAAAATTCTTAGTAGGGTCAAGAGATACAGAATGCTGCGGATTATCATACATTTGTGTCAACACCGTGTTAGCCTTGTTCCAAAGCAAATCATAAGGTACAAAATAGAAATCGTAATACTCACGAATACGGGCGAATGCAGCGGTATTAATAGGCTGTGTACGAGTAAAGGACTTAAGGTTAATTTTAAAGCTATCGCCAGGTAGAACCTCTTTCACCATAACGGGAAGAAGCTCACCAGCTTTAGCAGTGAAATTTTTCTTAAACGAAAGGTCGAAACCATTTCGGGATGTCTTATTTCTAAGACTTTTTAGAGACATAATATTTGCCATAACAACACAATTAAAGGTTAATACTATTTATTTTCATCAATGAAAATCTTATTTAAATCATTCAATTTCTTATGCTTGATACGGTCATTAAATAATTTAGATACCTGCGTAGAGTATTGAGAATAAACAGGTGTTTTCTTATACAAATCCATATCAGCACGGAAATTATCATAGAAGTAGGGGTATATAGTGTTCTCCCATTCATCAGACATTAAATCACCATCACCGTAGAAATCTTCATTTTCAAAGAATAACTTTTGAGACTCAAAGAAATCAGTAAGGTGCATATAATCCAATTGGCTATAAAAATCTTCAATAAGCCTAAGCTTACGCTTCTGCTCCGACAAGGTGGGTTTATCACAAACAGTATATAAGAAATGCTTAGAAAGGAGAAGTTCAACGTAGACACGATGGGCATACCTATCAAATTCGATACTATCCAATGGATAGTTAACTACTTCTGCATCATAAAAATACTTACAAAGGTCATAAAGTTGTCGTTGTTCATGCAATGCACCACTATCGAACAAATCCAAACAATAAGACGACTTATTCAGATGAAACAGATAAACAAATGTAGCTACTTCTTTCGCCAACGCGAACGTTGTTTCACAGGACGGGAATAGACACCGCGCTGTATCATAAGTTCGGTAGCTATAAGCACGTTCGTGTGTAGATTTATCAAGGTATCCTCGACATTTGGGATAGAAGTAAGAGTAAGCCGACCGCCAGACATCAAACTCCTTATATTTTCCATTGAGTACGAGGCTTCTTTTAATAAAGTCATGAGGGGTAAGCGCATATACTTTCGAGCGTTGACCTTGCAAAAAGCCTTGACCCAGCCTTTGAGAATGTAGGCAGAATGGACAGACGGAACGCATTTTAAGAACTTCGGGTACAAGCACACTACTGTTAACATAACCCGCAACGTATGATGAGCACTTTCCTTCGGAAACTTGAACGTCGATACGACCAAAGGGCCATGCTTTAGATACAGCTTCTGAACATATTTGTAGGGCTTCTTTTGAGTTGAGGAATAATAAGAGATGATAATGTGGGCGGAAATGTACGGGTCCATATTCGCCAACGGCATAGTAACGCACTTTCTCTTTGAACAATCGTTTAGTAACATAGTAACGAAATCTTTTTAAAAATAATTGTAAATCAGTTTTTCTAAGGTAGGGGATAGAACCACATAGATTAAACTTCTGTTGAAGCAATTCCAATTGCGAGGGTTCAGATTCAAATACGCCAAGACTTTCACCAGTTTCAAAGTCTACCAAATCATAACGGCACAACAGACCGAAATCCGTATCATCACCCTGATACATAGGGGTAGCAATAGGCAGATAGTTAGGAGCGTAAGTAAGAGTCACAAAAACGGTGTACATAGAACAATAACTTTCTAAATCACATTGAAACGCATAACGGGAGTTTTTAGCAAGAATGCAAGCTTTACACTTTCCACAAGGAACAGTCATACACTCATGCGTATAAGGATTAACTATCCTTTGAGGATTGAGACACTTACAAAAAGGGTTAAATAAAGCCATTACTTATAATCAACATCAACTTTTGTACTATCCACAGAAGTAGCCTGTGACTGCTCTGTAGATTGAGAACTATTAGTATTGTTTTTACTGATACTCATAGACATAGTGCATGAGATACAAAGCCATAAGGCGGCAATAGCTAATACCGCCTTGACTATAATTTCGAGTGTTTTGTAAATTTTCTGATTATCCATAACATTATTCAAAAACGGGTACAACAAACATACAATAACCGGAAGTAACAAGAGGCTCCGAAAAATTAACTAAGGATTCATAAGATATAAAATAACGAAGAAAAGATTCTCCAACAGCATTAGAAAACGTAACATTATATCCAACAACTTTCATAACTAAAAATTTAAAAGGTTAATAATCTATTGTTTCATAACTTAAAAAAGTCCAACCATAAGCAAGCGCATAAGCCTTAAATACATTAGAGGCTTCAAAAAGGGAACAATCCTTGAATGTTTTCACATGGAAACACTCGTTAAAGTCCGCGTAACGAACGATTACCTTACGATACCTCTTTGAATACTGTTTAAAAAAAGAATGCGCCATAACATTTGTAATTAGTTACAGCGCAAACGTAATGAAAAAAAATGTAAATGGTGTAATATCAATATTATGTTTAATATATGATATCATAAACTAAAATAAACCTTTATTCTTCTCTAATTTGGAAGAAAATTATACCAAAGATAGCTTACATATTCAAGCTATCTTTGGTAATAGTAGCAATTCAATTATTGCATCAATTTTTCTATTTCATCAAATTCAGGACCCATTTGTAAGTTATAATAAACTCTGTATAATCCATTTAGCCACAAATCTTTCTGTTCAGGTTTCAGTTCTCTTGCTTTTTCATAATTAGGTCTTGCCTTTTCATAGAAAACTTTCAGTGTAGCTTGGTCTTCTTTGTATTTTGGATTATTGACATCAGTAGTAGCTTTTTCAGAGAAATCCTGAGCTTGCAGGCAATAGATTAAGCCCAAGTTGGAATATGCTTCTGCATAGTTAGGATCTACTTCAATGGTTTTGTTGTAGAATTCAATGGCTTTTTCATAATCTTTCATGTTATGATAAAGGTATCCTTTTACATACAAATAGAATGTGTTATTAGGATCTTTAGCCAACATATCATCTGCAAACTGCATTGCTTCGTCAAACTTATTATTATTGCTATAATAATCAATCAGATGTCCAAAGAAGAATGAATGTTCAGGATACTTTTGAATACCATCTTTTAAGGAAGCGATCCATTTGACAGTATCACCTTGGGCTTTCAATGCTGTAGAAATAAATTCCATAGCATATTTACCCACTTCTTTGTCCTCCTTTGCATAAGGTGCATATTTCAACACGCTTGGATAATCTTCCATTTTGGCTGCAGCTAAGCTTGCATAATAAGCAATTTGGGGCAATACAGTATCTGTTTGAAGCAGATTCTCCTTTTCAAACATAGGATTGATGGCAATGTCTACATAAGTTGCGAAGAAATCCAAAGCCTCTTTATTCTTATCTAAATTAAAGAACTGGATACCACCATTAATCAGGTTGGGACGCGCAGCTAATATAGCAGCACTGTTCGATCTTCTGAATTTATTTTTGATTTTACCTTTTTCGTTAGGAATCTGTGCAAGTTCATCGCATTTAAAGTAGTATTTGCACATATTCAGTGCGCTGTTATACACTTTAAGAGTATCATAAGGCTTTCTTAAATAAGCATTCTCCATTTCCTTTTCATTGATTCTCTTTTGAATAAAGCCGGCTACATCCCATGTTTCGGCGTTGTCTTTGGTTTCAGCATTGTTCAGAGCTTCATTGATGAGCTTCTCTGCTTGTGCAAAATCCGGTTTTACGTCGTTAGCGATGCTTTTTGCCTCTTTCACGCTCTTTTCCTGAGCGAAGGTAAAGCCTGCCGCAAGTAGTAAAACCATTGAAAATAATACTCTTTTCATGATTGTAGAAAATTTTAAATTAATATTGTGTCTATTCTTCATTTTCATTGTTTACTATATCGTTCTGAGTTTTTTCTGATGCATCGCTATCCTCTTCTGCAATGATATCCTCTTCGGTTTCCGAGGTAACTTTACATACGGAGCCAATTTCATCATTACGTTTTTCAAGATTAATCAGTCGTACTCCCTGCGTAGCACGTCCCATTATACGAACATCTGCTACTTTCAGACGGATGGTGATACCCGATTTATTGATAATCATTAAATCGTTCTCATCTGTTACAGACTTGATTGTTACCAGTTTACCGGTTTTATCGGTGATATTCATAGTTTTTACACCTTTACCGCCACGGTTCGTCTTACGATAATCCTCAATATCGGAACGCTTACCGTATCCTTGTTCTGACACAACCATGATTGTTTCAGTTTCAGGGTCTTTGATACAAATCATTCCGACAACTTCGTCTTGTCCGTCTTCATCAAGCGTCATGCCGCGTACACCGGTAGCTGTACGTCCCATTACGCGTACGGCACTTTCGTGGAAACGGATGGCACGTCCGTTACGATTGGCAATGATAATCTCATTGTCACCGTTAGTCATACGCACTTCAATTACGCGGTCATCTTCGCGGATTGTAATGGCATTGACACCATTTTGGCGAGGACGGGAATATTGTTCGAGCAATGTTTTCTTAATGACGCCATTCTTTGTGCAGAACAGTACATAATGACTGTTAATGAAATCCTGATCGTTCAGGTTCTTCACGCGCAGGTATGCATTTACGGCGTCATCAGAGTCTATATTTAACAGGTTCTGAATGGCGCGTCCCTTAGAATTTTTGGTTCCTTCGGGTATCTCATATACTTTCAGCCAGTAGCACTTACCTTTTTGAGTGAAGAACATCATGGTATTGTGCATTGTTGCAGGATATATATGTTCTACAAAGTCCTCATCGCGTGTCTCTGTTCCCTTAGAACCTACCCCACCGCGGTTTTGGGCACGGAATTCGCTTAACGGCGTACGTTTGATATATCCCATATGAGAAATGGTAATAATCATTTCATCGTCTGCATAGAAATCTTCCGGGTTGAATTCTTCCGACGAATAAACTATTTCAGAGCGGCGTTCATCACCGTATTTAGTTTTAATCTCGATTAATTCATCTTTGATAACCTTGCGGCAGAGTTCGTCGTTAACAAGAATTTCTTCCAGATAAGCAATCTGCTTTTGGATTTCCTCATACTCGGCATGGAGTTGGTCCTGCATGAGTCCGGTTAACTGGCGCAGACGCATTTCTACGATGGCGCGCGATTGGATTTCAGTCAATTCAAAACGCTCCATCAAACCGCTGATTGCGTCATTCGGAGTTTTGGCGGCACGGATGATTTTGATTACCTCGTCAATATTGTCCGATGCGATAATCAAACCTTCTAAGATATGGGCACGTTCTTTAGCTTTACGCAAATCATATTGTGTACGGCGGATAACTACGTCGTGACGATGCTCTACGAAATACTTGATGAGGTCTTTCAGGTTCAGCAAACGAGGACGTCCGTGTACCAATGCTACGTTGTTTACGCCGAAAGAAGTCTGCAACAATGTCATCTTGTAGAGCTTGTTCAGCACTACACTGGCGTTGGCATCGCGTTTTACGTCGATGACGATGCGCATACCTTCGCGGTCAGACTCGTCGTTGGCATTGGAAATGCCCTCTATCTTTTTTTCGTTGGCCAAATCGGCGATGGATTTGATTAATTCGGCCTTATTTACTCCGTAAGGGATTTCGGTTACAACGATTTTATCATGCGTGGAAGATGTTTCAATCTCAGCCTTGGCGCGCATTACAACACGTCCGCGACCGGTCATGTAGGCTTCGCGCACACCGCTCATACCATATATATAACCGCCTGTCGGGAAGTCGGGAGCTTTGACGTAAGTCATCAAATCTTCGATGTCGATATCATTATTGTCGATATATGCGACGCAGGCATCTATCACTTCGGACAGATTATGGGTCGGCATATTCGTAGCCATACCTACGGCGATACCGGAAGCACCGTTGACAAGAAGATTCGGAATGCGGGTTGGCATTACGGTGGGTTCCAGCAACGAGTCGTCGAAGTTGGTTTGCATGTCTACAGTCTCCTTATCAAGATCCTGCATCATTTCTTCTCCAATCTTTTGCAAGCGGCATTCCGTGTAACGCATGGCGGCTGCGCTGTCACCGTCCACAGAACCGTAGTTGCCTTGTCCGTCTACAAGCATGTAGCGCATAGCCCACGGCTGTGCCATACGGACGAGAGCGCCATATACGGATGAGTCACCGTGCGGGTGATATTTACCTAATACCTCACCGACAACTCTCGCAGATTTCTTATAGGGTTTATCCGACGTATTTCCCAGTCCCATCATACCGAAAAGAATTCTTCGGTGAACAGGTTTAAAACCATCTCTAACATCCGGAAGGGCACGTGAAACAATGACCGACATGGAGTAGTCAATGTACGAAGACTTCATTTCCTCCTCGATGTTAATCTTTATAATTCTGTCTTGTTCAAGCATTTAAAAAGATTATTAATTATACATTTGCGGGTTTGTGAAAAACCACGCTAAAGTACTGCTTTTTTACGATATACAAAAGTTTTCCCTCATAAACTTTGTTGCAGATTTCCATGCTTGAAACCCTGTTTGGATGTATGGTTTTCCGTTTGATGTATAATCGGTTAAAAATAAGACAGATACAAGTACCAGAAAGATACCTCCCTTTGGTACTCAGTGTACCTTACTAAGGTACGAGCCGTACCAAGCTTAGGTATATGAAGTTTCTTAGGTTGGTACATCGAATACCAACCGTTGGTACGGATGAAATTCCCACGTATTATAATATAATGTGTAGGGCGAACCGGAAAGATGTGATTTATGGCACGGGATTTGTATATTATTAATCCAGTTTATGGTATGCAATATAAAGAAATGCGTATCTTTGTCAGTCAAAACCTTTAATTAAGGAGATAAAAATTATATGAACAATCAATTTTCACAAAGAGTTTCTGATATTATAACTTATAGCAAGGAGGAAGCCAACCGACTGAGAAATAGATATATCGGCCCGGAGCATCTTCTGCTCGGCATGCTACGTGACGGCGGAGGAAAAGCTATCGAGATATTGATGAAACTCGATATAGACTTGAAGCAAGTAAAAAAGCGCATTGAAAGCTTCTTGAGAGATGCCGAAGACGATACCCTATTGCCCGATGCGGATGTGCCATTGTCGCCAATGGCCGCTAAGATATTGAAGATGTGCATTCTGGAAGCGCGCATTTTAAAGAGTGCAACAGCCGATGCCGAACATGTGTTGTTGGCTATACTGAAGGATGGCGACAACCTGGCTGCTACCGTCCTGGAAGAAAACCGGGTGAATTATCAAGCTGTATTTGAACAGCTTACAATGCAATCTACCAACCCGAATGCTGGTATGGGATTTCCGGAAGAAGAGGAAGAAGACGATGAAGACATGAATATGTCCCATCCCTCTCGCAATGCAGGACAGGGCGCGGCTTCTTCTGCACAGACTGCATCGAAGAAGTCTTCCAATGATACTCCGGTCCTGAATAACTTCGGTACGGACATGACCCGTGCGGCAGAAGAAGGCAAGCTCGATCCGGTTGTAGGGCGTGAGCGTGAGATAGAACGCTTGGCGCAGATATTGAGTCGTCGTAAGAAAAACAATCCGGTGCTGATTGGTGAGCCGGGTGTCGGCAAGTCGGCTATTGTAGAGGGATTGGCACTGCGTATCGTTCAAAAGAAAGTATCCCGTATCTTGTTTGACAAGCGAGTGGTAATGCTCGATATGGCCTCTGTGGTAGCCGGAACCAAATACCGCGGACAGTTTGAAGAGCGCATCCGCTCCATTATCAACGAGTTGCAGAAGAATCCGAACGTAATCTTGTTCATAGACGAGATTCATACTATTGTAGGCGCCGGTGCAGCTGCCGGTTCTATGGATGCAGCCAATATGTTGAAGCCGGCTTTGGCTCGCGGCGAAATACAATGTATCGGTGCTACCACGCTTGACGAATACAGAAAGAATATTGAGAAAGACGGTGCTTTGGAGCGTCGTTTTCAGAAAGTTATAGTAGAACCCACTACTCCGGAAGAAACGCTACAGATACTGAGAAACATAAAAGAGAAGTACGAAGACCACCATAACGTGAGCTATACGGACGAAGCGTTAGAGGCATGTGTCAAGTTGGCAGAGCGTTATATAACCGACCGTAACTTCCCGGATAAGGCCATTGATGCTTTGGATGAAGCCGGTTCGCGTGTGCATCTGACGAACATTAATGTTCCCAAAGAGATTGAAGAGCAGGAAAAGCTGATAGAAGACGCACGTGTTTTGAAGGCTGAAGCCGTAAAGTCGCAGAACTTTGAACTGGCTGCCAGTTATCGGGATAGAGAGAAAGAACTTTCCGCTCGCCTGGATGAAATGAAAGAGGAATGGGAAGCACGTCTCAAAGACGACCGTCAGCTCGTTGGAGAGGAAGAAATAGCCAATGTCATATCGATGATGTCCGGTATTCCGGTGCAACGTATGGCTCAGGCGGAAGGTCTTAAGCTTGCAGGTATGAAAGAAGATTTGCAGGCAAAAGTTGTGGCTCAGGATGCTGCGATAGAGAAACTTACCAAAGCCATCCTGCGCAGCCGTGTAGGCTTGAAAGACCCTAACCGCCCTATCGGAACGTTTATGTTCCTCGGTCCTACCGGTGTGGGTAAAACGCATTTGGCCAAGCAGTTGGCTAAATATATGTTTGGCTCCAGCGATGCGCTGATACGCATTGATATGAGCGAATATATGGAGAAATATACGGTGTCCCGTATGATTGGAGCGGCCCCGGGGTATGTCGGTTATGAGGAAGGCGGACAGTTGACTGAGAAGGTACGCCGGAAACCTTATTCCATAGTGCTGTTGGACGAAATTGAAAAAGCTCACCCGGATGTGTTCAATATCTTGTTGCAGGTGTTGGATGAGGGACGTCTTACTGACAATTATGGCAGAACGATTGACTTTAAGAATACAGTCATCATCATGACCTCCAATATCGGTACCCGCCAGTTGAAAGAGTTCGGTCGTGGCGTAGGTTTTGCGGCACAGGCACGTACGGATGATAACGAGTACTCGCGCAGTGTGATTCAGAAAGCATTGAACAAGACTTTTGCTCCTGAGTTCCTGAACCGTCTGGATGAAATCATAACGTTTGACCAGCTTTCGTTGGATGCCATTACGAAGATTGTGGACATAGAGCTGAAAGGTTTGTATGAACGGATTGAAGCTATTGGTTATAAGATGGTTGTAGATGATGAAGCCAAGAGATTCCTTGCTGCCAAAGGCTACGATGTGCAGTTTGGTGCCCGTCCGTTGAAGCGTGCCATTCAGAATTATCTGGAAGACGGACTTTCGGAGCTGATTGTGTCTGCCGGATTACAGCCCGGTGATACGGTTAATGTTTCTGTCGATAAGGAAAAAGACGAGTTGAGTATAATCAAAGCATAACAAGCCTTTATAATAAAACAGTCAAAATGTCAGTTCTCCGGGACTGGCATTTTTTTTGTGTTCAGTTTGCCAAAACAATAAAAATACAAATCTAAAAATATAAACTTAGTATGCAAAAAGGAAATATTGGGGTAACTACAGAGAATATCTTCCCCGTTATCAAAAAGTTTTTGTACAGTGACCATGAAATCTTCCTTCGTGAGTTAGTCTCTAATGCCGTCGATGCTACCCAGAAACTTAAAACACTGGCTTCTATCGGTGAGTTTAAGGGTGAACTCGGTGATTTGACCGTGCATGTGTCTTTAGGCAAGGATACGATTACCGTATCCGATCGTGGTATCGGCCTGACGGCAGAAGAAATAGATAAATATATCAATCAGATTGCATTCTCGGGAGCCAACGACTTCCTGGAGAAATATAAGAATGATGCCAATGCCATTATCGGTCATTTCGGACTTGGCTTTTACTCGGCTTTTATGGTTGCCAAGAAGGTCGAAATCATCACCAAATCCTATCAGGATGGTGCTAAAGCCGTGAAATGGACTTGCGACGGTAGTCCGGAGTTTACCATCGAAGATACGGACAAGGCAGAACGCGGTACGGATATCGTTCTTTATATAGACGACGATTGCAAGGAATTCCTTGAAGAAGCGCGCATCTCTTCTCTTTTGAAGAAGTATTGCAGCTTCCTTCCTATTCCCGTTGCATTCGGAAAGAAAAAAGAGTGGAAAGACGGCAAGCAGGTTGAAACAGCCGAAGATAACATCATCAACAACGCTAATCCGTTGTGGACGCTGAAGCCCAGCGAATTAAAAGACGAGGATTACAAGAAGTTCTATCGCGACCTCTATCCGATGTCCGATGAACCCTTGTTCTGGATACATCTGAACGTGGATTATCCGTTCCATCTTACTGGTATTCTGTACTTCCCGAAGGTAAAGAGCAATATAGAGTTGAACAAGAACAAAATCCAGCTTTATTGTAATCAGGTCTATGTAACGGACTCTGTAGAGGGTATTGTTCCGGACTTTCTGACATTGCTGCACGGTGTACTCGATTCGCCGGATATTCCGCTGAACGTGTCCCGTTCCTATTTGCAGAGTGACTCCAATGTGAAGAAAATCTCTACATATATTACGAAGAAAGTATCCGACCGCTTGCAATCCATATTCAAGAACGACCGTAAGCAATTTGAAGAGAAGTGGAACGATTTGAAAATCTTCATTAACTACGGAATGCTCACACAAGAGGATTTCTATGATAGAGCAAAGGATTTCGCCCTTCTTTCCGATACGGACGACAAGTATTATACCTTCGAAGAGTATAAGACCTTGATAAAGGATAGCCAGACGGATAAGGATGGCAATCTGATTTATCTGTATGCCAACAACAAAGATGAGCAATACAGCTATATCGAGGCTGCCAAGAATAAGGGATATAATGTGCTGTTGATGGGCGGCCAGCTTGATGTTGCCATGGTAAGCATGCTGGAGCAAAAGTTCGAGAAAGTGCGTTTTACCCGTGTAGACAGTGATGTCGTTGACAATCTGATAGTGAAGGAAGACAAGGCGAAAGATGTCTTGGAAGCCGATAAACAGGAGGTTCTCTCTGTTATCTTCAAGAGCCAGTTGCCGCAGATAGAAAAAACAGAGTTCAATGTAATGGCTCAAGCCTTGGGTGAAAATGCTTCACCGGTCATGATTACTCAAAGCGAGTACATGCGTCGTATGAAAGAAATGGCTAATATCCAGGCAGGAATGAGTTTCTATGGCGAAATGCCGGACATGTTCAACCTGGTATTGAATGCCGACCATAAACTGGTAAAGGAGATTCTGGCTGATGAAGACAAGGAATGTGCGGCTGCCGTTGCTCCGATTCAAAAAGAAATGGACGATGTAAATACTCGTCGTAATGAATTGAAAAAGAAGCAGGAGGGCAAGAAAGACGAGGACATTCCTACAGCCGAAAAGGATGAGGTAAATGATTTGGATAAGAAGTGGGAAGATTTGAAAAACCGGAAAAATGGATTGTTTGCCGACTATGCCGCTCAGAATAAGGTTGTCCGTCAACTTATTGATTTGGCATTGCTTCAAAATGGCATGTTGAAAGGTGAAGCTTTGAATAATTTTGTAAAGAGAAGCATCGATTTGATTAAATAAGCCCCTTTAGATTTCTATTATAACAGGGCATTGCAGCTAATATGAGTTGTAATGCCCTTTTTTTGTCTGTTTTTTCGTAATAGGTCTGTTTTTTTTCGTTGGATACGAGGTTTTTGGAAACAATTGTCTATATTTGAGCATTGAATAAATTAGTATATTTCACTCGAAACCGTATTCATGAAAAGATTTTTTTTGTTTTTGTCAGCCTGTTTATTGCTTCTGCCGTTTGTGCAAGCTCAGAAAGTAGGACTTGTTTTGAGTGGCGGAGGTGCGAAAGGCATGACCCATATCGGTATCATTCGCGCTTTGGAGGAAAACAATATTCCTATCGACTACATTACGGGTACTTCTATGGGAGCTATCATAGGTTCACTCTATGCTATGGGGTATTCTCCCGATGATATGGAGGCTTTATTGCGTTCCGAAGACTTCAAACGCTGGTATTCAGGACAGGTAGAACCCGAATACGGATATTATTTCAAACAGAACCGGCCGACCCCGGAGTTTTTCAATATCCGTTTCTCCTTTAAGGACTCGCTGCATATCAAGCCTCAGATACTGCCTACAAGCATGGTAAATCCCATTCAGATGAATCTGGTCTTTGTGGAGCTATTTGCACGGGCTACGGCTGCATGCAGCGGCGATTTTAACCGCCTGTTTGTGCCTTTCCGGTGTATTGCCTCCGATGTATATAACAAGAAACCGTTGATTATGCGTAGAGGAGATTTGGGAGATGCGGTACGCGCTTCCATGAGTTTTCCGTTTGTTTTCAAACCGATAGAGATTGATAGCGTTTTAGCTTATGACGGTGGAATTTATAATAATTTCCCCACAGATATTATGCGTGAGGACTTTAAACCGGAAGTCATCATAGGTAGCGTGGTAGCAGCCAACCCCGGTAAGCCGAAAGAGAACGATTTGATGAGCCAGCTTGAAAATATGATTATGCAGAAGACGGATTATACTCTTCCGGATTCTTTAGGCATTATTATGACATTCAAGTATGATGATGTAAGCCTTTTGGACTTTGACCGTTTGCAGGAGTTGCACGATATCGGCTATAACCGGACTATTAGTTTAATGGATTCTATAAAAGGCCGTATTCATCGGAGGGTAAGTGCAGAAAATGTTCGTTTAAGGCGGTTGGTCTACCGCAGTAATTTGCCTCAATTCCGCTTTAGGGACATCTATATAGAGGGCGCCAATCCACAACAGCAGGCGTATATCAAAAAAGAATTTCATGACGAAGACCATGAGGTGTTTACATATGAAGATTTGAAACGTGGATATTTCCGTTTGCTGTCTGATAATATGATATCGGAGATTATACCTCATGCTGTATATGACTCTGAAAACGACTTGTATTCGCTGCATCTGAAAGTGAAAATGGAAGATAATTTTTCTGTAAGGATGGGGGGAAGTGTATCGACAACCAGCTCTAATCAGATTTATTTGGGGTTAGGTTATCAGGACTTGAATTATTATTCCAAAGAAATAACCCTTGACGGCCAGATTGGCAAGGTATATAATAATGCGCAGCTTATGGCCAAGATAGACCTTCCTACCCGTATTCCAACCTCCTACCGCCTTATTGCTTCTTTAAGTACGTTCGATTATTATAAAAAGGACAAACTCTTTTCTAAGAATGATAAGCCCTCTTTTAACTCTAAAGATGAACGTTTTGTCAAGTTGATGGTAGCCTTGCCTTTTTTGGCCAATAAACGGGCGGAAATAAGCATCGGATATGGGAAACTTCAAGACAATTACTTTCAGTCCAGCGTGATTAATTTTGACAAGGACCGTTCAGACAGGAGTACCTACAACCTTTTGGGAGGGGCTATCGGATTTTATGGGAGTACGCTGAATGCACGACAGTATGCCACTAAAGGGTATTTTGAAAAACTGGTGGCACAGGTCTTTAGCGGAAAGGAGAAATTTATACCGGGAAATCCGACGGAAACGAGTGTTACGACTAAAGAAAGGCAATCTTGGCTGCAAATTTCTTATATGAAATATGCCTATCATACTATGAGTCCCAAATTTACTTTGGGATGGATGGCAGAGATGCTGTATTCATCGAAGAACTTTTCGGAGAATTATACGGCAACCATGTTGCAGGCGGCAGATTTTTCTCCTACTCCTCATAGTAAGCTGATGTATAATGAAGCATTCCGGGCCAACCAATTCTTGGCAGCGGGTATCAAGCCTATTTTTGTTTTCAATGATATGTTCCAATTCCGTTCTGAATTTTATGGTTTCGTACCGATATTTCCTATTAAAAAGAATGCATTGAACAAAGCTTATTATGGAAAAGCGTTTTCGCGCTTTGAATATATAGGAGAAATTTCTGTAATATGCCAATTGCCCTTTGGAGCAATATCTGCATATGTAAATCATTATAGCTCACCGAAAAAGGAGTGGAATGTGGGGTTGACACTCGGCTGGCAGCTGTTTAATTATCGGTTTATCGAGTAATTTTTTTCAAAAAAAGTTTGTGTATCTCTTGCTAATTCAAAAAAAGTACGTATCTTTGCACCCGTAAAACAAACAAGGCCGCGTAGCTCAACTGAATAGAGTAGCTGACTACGGATCAGCCGGTTACAGGT
>OGIW01000019.1_pt1 | contig 212546 bp, 179 predicted proteins | sample 1571921 | NCBI WGS metagenome assembly OGIW01 (sample SAMEA2582112, study PRJEB24529) | metagenome | biome: Human gut stool | place: China | collected 2011 | reverse complement strand
TTCAAAAAGATGTAGATTTGAAATGGGAAAGACTTCTTAAAAGATGTGGAGAAGAATTAGATAAATAGTCTGCACAACCAAAATAATATAAAGGGGTGGTCATTGACCACCCCACTCCTTTTTAAAGGTAAAATTATAAAAAGTGTATTCACAACACATTTTTATATAAAAATTATTAAAGATAAAATTAAAAGGATTAATCTCTATACAATACAGGAATTAACCCTTTTAAATGATTCTTATAAATGTCTAAAAAATAAATTTTCTATATTTTGATTTTTTAGAATAAGTAAAAGTTAGCTATATTTTTTTAATAGAGAGGCAACATCAGGAAATATCTCTCTGGCTATTTTCTTTATGTCTTCATTTCCGTGTTCCACAGTGAATCCATTATATTTTTGAACCATCTCTATATCATTGTATGAATCTCCAATGACTAGGATATCATCTATATCATTTAATTTTTTACAAACAAAGTCTATTCCAGTAGATTTATTTACACCATTAGCAACAATATCTACATTGAGAACATTTGCATAAGCTGCAAGTGAACTACGAAATCTGGTATTAAGGTCGCTTACAAGTTCAGTGACTCTTTTTTCTGTATCAAATTTTTTATGAAGCTGAATTACATCTTTTATAGATGAAATATGTGCTTTGTCCAAAATAATATCAGCTGGATTGTGATTATCAATTCCAGCATCATTCATAATTTTTATTACTCTTTCTTTCTCTATTATTTCAAAAGAATTTTCATAATTTTCGCAGATATATTTTACAATTTCTTCTATCTTTTGATTTGAAATACATTTAGAAAAGATTGTATTTTTTTCTTTATCAAGAATTACAGCTCCATTATTACAGATATAATAATCAGGCTTTAAATTAAAATTTTTCATCTGTTCAATGATAGATCTTTTATGTCTTCCAGTAGTAATGATAAAAAGATTTCCTTCACTTTGCCATTTGTTTACAGCATCAAGATTTTCCTGTGTGATATCTCTGTTTACATAAAGTGTCCTGTCAAAATCACTAAAAAGTAGTTTCATATTTCCCCCTTATACAAAACGTTTGCTTTCCCATTTTCTGCTCTTCCATCTAAGGAGCATAGCTATAGCTCGGCACCATTCATCAGCAGCATTGGCTATCCAGATTCCAACAAGTCCCCATCCTAATTTTATTCCCAGTATATATGAGAAAAGGACGGCAACAATAAAAATAAATATTATTCCCATGAACATAGGGAACTTTATATCTCCAGCAGCGTGGAGAGAGTTGATTATAACAATGTTGAATACTCTTCCTACTTCCAGTATTATCATCAAAGGGAATACTTTTAAAGATATCTCCAGTATTGCAGGATCGCTTGTAAAAATTCCCATTATATTTCTTTTAAAAATTACAACTATAGAAGTAACAACAAAGGCTAAGACTATTGACAGTTTTAAACTTTTAAAGCATTTCTTGTAGGCTTCTTCTGGTTCATGAGCTCCAACTAATTGCCCTACCTGAATTGCAGTTCCCTGCCCCAGTGAGATGGAGAAAGTCATTACAAAGGTAGCCACAAGCATGAGATAAGTACGAGAAGCTATATAGTTTGTACCTAGAGCATTTACCATAGAAAGTATCATAAGCTGTCCTACATTCCATGCAAGGTTTTCACCAGCTGTTGGTATTCCAATAGAGAGAAGATTTTTTATAACAGTAAATGGAAATGGAGATATATATTTTTTCTTGAATCTGAATTTACAATATCTCATCATAACTACAAGACCTACAATACATCCCAGACCTCTTGAAACAACAGTAGATATTCCTACCCCAGTAGTTCCAAGTATAGGCATTCCAAACCATCCAAAGATGAACATACCATTTCCAAGAATGTTCAGCAGATTGACTCCTATATTTACAAAAAGCATTGGCTTAGGATTTCCATGACTTTTCATTATGGCTCCGCAAGTAAGAGTTACAGCCTGAAATACACAGAGACCTCCAACCAGTTTAAAATAAGTTTTTCCCATACCAATAAGTTCTGTAGGGAGTTTTATTTTTATTAGGATGCTGTTCCAGAATATAAAATAGATAAGCCCCATAACTATACCTAAAACAATATTAAAAAGAACAGATACACTGATAACTTCTTTAATTTTTTTTCTATTTCTGGCACCAATATATTGAGCTATAAGAATACTGGTAGCAAGTGAGATAAAACCAAATATAACGTTTTGAATATTCAGTACCTGACTGATACCTCCAACAGCTCCAACGGCTTTATCACTATATTTTCCCAGCATGATAGTGTCAATGTTTCCTACAATATTTACCAGCAGAAGTTCTAAAAAAATCGGTATAGTCAAAGACATAAGCGATTTAATTTTAATTTTTTCCATTTAAAAATCTCCCCATTATTTTTATTCATAATATTATATGACAGTATTTTATAGCATTTCTGGAAAATAAGCTATAAAATTTTTAATTTCCCTTTAAATACCATGAAATCTTCTAAAAATTTGACTTTTTGTATTTGAAAGGGATATAATAGTTTTTATTTCTATTTTTTAACAGATATGCTATAATATTCAGTAATATAAAGATAAAGCGAGGAAAAGAAAATGGAAATAATAAGCAAGGATAAACCAAAAGGGCTGGCTTACTCAAAAAATAAAAAATTAAAAAAAGCAAAAAGACTTGAAGAAGAGAAAAAATTCAAGAGACTGACTGAGAATAAAAGAAAAAATGCTGAGAGCAGAAAAGAGAGAGCTATAGAAAAAGAATCTATAGATAAAATATCAGAAGTAGCTATATTAGGGTATAATAAAGGAATGCTTCTAATTAATATAGAGGGAAAAGAAGAAAAAAGAGCTCTTTTATTTGATAAAAAGGCAGTGACCAAAAGCAATCTTGAAAGAGAAATAAGAAACTTTGAAGTGAAGCTTTATGGAGATAACTGGAAAATATCAATACTGAAAGGTTTTCAGGAAATGAAGGATGAGCTTATCTGGAAGCTGTCTGAGGAAATTTAATTAAATACTAGTTATTCTATAAAGCCAGGATAGGGACTATCCATAGAGCTTGGTAAATATAGTTAGATTACTAACTACTTCCCAAGAAGCTCCCACTTCTTAAAGTGGTGAGTAGTTCGCAGTCAAGTCCATGCTGGGTTCAGTATGGATTTTTTAATACTATTGTTGGAGGAATGACTATGAAAGAATATATATTGAAAAATGGGAAAAAACTTGTAATAAAACTGGCTGAAGAAAAAGATGCAGAAGGGCTTTTGATACATATAAATCAAGCTGGAAGAGAAACTGATTTTCTTGGATTTGGAAAGGAGGGATATGATAAGAATGTTGAACAGGAAAAAGCAGTAATAAAATCATTTACTCCTAAAAACTTTATGCTTGTAGCTGTAATAGATGGAGAAATAATAGCAAGTTGCAGCATAGGATCAAGGGAAGAAAGAGTAAGATTGAAGCATATGGGAAATTTAGGTATATGTGTTCAAAAGAAAGCTTGGGGGCTTGGTGTAGGAAATTATTTGATGGAATATGTTCTGGAAAAAGCTAAAGAAGGCGGACTTACTAAAGTAAATCTTGATGTAAGAGTAGACAATGAAAAAGCTATTCATCTATATGAAAAGTTTGGATTTGAAAAAGAAGGAACTATAAAAAAATGCCTCCTTATAGATGGAATATACTATGATAACTATATAATGGGAAGGGAGGTTTAAAATGATTTTTAAGGTAGATAAGAAATGTCATGGAGAACTCATAGAAGTATGGGAGAAATCTGTGAGAGCTACTCATGATTTTCTTAGTGAGAAAAACATAGAAGATATAAAAAAAGAAATTCCTATGTATTTTAATGCAGTGGAAATGCACTGTACTAAAAACAGTGAAGGAAGGATAACTGGATTTATAGGAACCGCAGACAAAAAAATAGAAATGCTTTTTGTAGATCCAGAATATTTTGGAATGTCTTTTGGAAAAACTCTTATTAAATATGTTATGGAAAATAGAGAAATAGATGAAGTAGATGTAAATGAGCAAAATGATAAAGCTCTAAAATTTTATCTCCATATGGGATTTGAAGTATTATCAAGAGATGAATTTGACAGCATGGGAAATCCTTTTCCAATATTGCATATGAAAATAAAAAAGATGGCGTAAAAACCATCTTTTTTTTGTAATTATTTTGAAGCTGGAAGAGTAATTTCTACACGATTATCATAAGCATTTTTGATAGCTCCGAGAATATCTCCATGAGCATCTCTTATACTCATAGTAGCTCCAGCCACTAAATCAACAAGTTCTTTTTTCTCTGAATCAGACAATTTGTTGAATTTTTCTTTGTCTTTTTCGTTTTTGCTTTTTTCTTTTAAAGGTCTTCCATTTACATCAGATGATGATTTTGCAAACCATGCTTCTATTTCAGCTACAGTTTTTCCTTTGAAAAATTCCTGATAGAAATTCATTTGTTTATCCCATTCGTTTCTAGGATTCATTCCATAATCTTTTCCACGTTCACGTTTAGTTTTCCATCCATTTACTTCAGCAGTTATATTTTCCACTGTATTTTCAGATATTCCAGTAACATTTCCAGATTCATGATCAGTTACATTGTACCCAGCTGTTCCAGGCCAACCAGAAAAATGAGGCATTGATGCACCATCATAATTTGGTGTGCTTAATTCAAGAGCATCTACTATAATATTGATTATCCTTCCATTTTCATCAAATAGCCCAGAAGCAGTTACATAGTTAAGACTGTAGACTTCTACTCCTTTGCTGTCTTTTCCAGGACCTACACGAAAATTGGCAGCTTTACCAAGCCCTTGATATACTTTTGCTTCCGCTGAAAGATTGAAGCTCATTCCTAAAAATAGACTTCCAGCTAAAAGAGTATAAATTGATTTTTTTAACATACATCCTCCTTGGTTGAAATTAGAATAAAATATACTTAAATTATATATAAAAAACTGTAGTAAATCAATGAAAGTTATATAAAATACAAAATATATATACTTATTAATAGAAGTTTAATAATAAAAAATACATAAATTGTTTTAAAAAATAGAAATATAAATACTTTAAAAAAATTTGAGTGTATACAGAAGTATAAATAAAATATATAGATACTGTAATAAATATAAAATTATGTTTATTACTAAAAAAATAAATGTTTTCCAGCAAAAGTTTTGGTATAATTAAAGAAAAGCATAACAGGAGAAATAGATGATACTGAATAGAGAATTTTATACACGAGATGCTGTAACAGTGGCTAAAGAACTTTTAGGCAAGGTATTGGTTAAGAAAAGAGGGAGAAAACTATTTAAGGGGAGAATAACAGAGGTAGAAGCATATCTGGGAGCAGAGGATAAAGCCAGTCATTCATATAATAACAGGAGAACTGCCAGAACAGAAGTTATGTATAAAGAGGGAGGATATTCCTATGTATTTTTGATATATGGAATGTATGACTGTTTTAATGTGACAGCTTCTGTAAAAGATAATCCTCAGGCTGTTCTTATCAGAGGTGTAGAACCTCTTGATAACAGGGAATTGATGATGGCAGAGAGAAAAGTGAAGAAAGAAAAAGATATATCTAATGGGCCAGGGAAATTAACAAAGGCTTTGGGAATAACTAAAGAAGATAATGGTATTGATTTGACAGATAAAAAAAGTCTGTGGATAGAAGATGATGGATATATTCCAGAAAAAATAACTGAAACTACTAGAATTGGAATAGATTATGCAGGAGAAGATGCTTTGAAGCCATGGAGATTTTACATAACAGACAGTATATATGTATCTAAAAAAGTAGAAGTAAATAAAAAAGAAGCTCAAAAATAAGGGCTTCTTTTCTATAACAAAGGGAAGGTTTGTTATTCTGAATTACTCTAATGGTAAAAAATAGATTTGCGACTTTCCTCTTTTTTTTGCTTCATACAGGGCTATATCACTTTGTTTGATAAGTTCATCTAAATCAATTACTTTATCATAGGCAACTGTTATACCTATACTTGAGCTTAAATGAATGAAATTAGTTTTATTTATGTAAGCTTCTTTCAAGTCTTTTATTAAGAGAGAAGCTTTATCCATTATTTCCTCTATACTCCATTCTCCAAATGAAACTATGAGAAATTCATCTCCTCCAATACGAGCTATTAAATCTCCAGGGAAAATTTTTTTAAGAATAGATGATGTGAGTACTAATATCTCATCTCCCATTTGATGGCCATATATGTCATTTACAGATTTGAAATTATCAAGATCCATATATAAAACAATGATTTGATTGACTTTTGTAAAGTGCTTCATATATTCATATAAGTAACGACGATTGTATAATCCAGTGAGATAATCAGTATTAGAAGTATGAATGAGCTTACTTTCTAATTCTCTTTCTTTAGTTATATCACGAAAAATACACAATTTTCCTATTTCTTTTTGGAATGTATCTAAAATTATTTTTTCATGACAATTTAATACCTGGAGTTTTGAATTCTTTTGATTATTACATTCAAAACATCCGTTTTCATCTACTATAGTGACTAAAGTTAAGTTTTCTTTTAACCAGTTTCTGTAGTTATGCTTGACAATAACATCTTTTTCAATTTTAAAATATTCAACAAATTTGTTATTTACATTAATTATTTCTCCATGTTCATTGCAAATCAGTATAGCAAACTGCATAGTATTAATAATAAGCTGCAACTCTATATCTATATTTTCAAGATCTGTAATATCATGAGCTATTCCTACAGTCCCCATCATTTCTCCATCTTCATCATATAAGGGAGATTTATATGTATTTAGACGGCGGAATCCATATATAATCATACAAGAACTGGCAAACAAGAGCAGAAAAAATCTCTGATCTTTTGATAAATTAAAAAATACAAAGATTCACTATTTCGTGAAATTAAAAAAAATACAGGTGTAACTATTGACAAATGACTTTTAAGAGGGTAATAAATTAGGTAGAAAAACATTCAGAATGGAGGAACTCATAATGGATAACATTATTATGACTGTGGGAACTAGTCTTGTAGAAAACTACATTGCTAACAACCCAAAGAAAGAAAATATAACCAAAGAAGATATACTTGGGTACTATGAAAAAGAAAATATGAATGACTTAAGAGATAGAAGATATGGAGCAGAAATAATGGCTCTTGAAAATCTTACAGAGAAAAAAATATTTTCTGGAAAGAGAATATTTTTAATAATTCATGAAACTGAAAATGGAAAATTGGCTGGAGATGTCCTTGAAGAGTTCATTCTTAAAAAGAATATAGCTAAAATAGTAGAAAAAAGAATTATTCATAATTTGAACAAAAGAAATCATAAAGAATTTAAAACTATTGGTCTTAAAGGGCTTACAGAAGAGATAAGAAACATAGTTAATAAAATAGGAAATAGTTTAAATGTCAGTGTGTGCACAGTTGGAGGATACAAGGCAGAAATATTTTTAGTAGGGCTTATGGCACAGCTTTTACACTTGAAATCATACTTTATGTTTGATGAATTTAATGAAGTGACAGAAATATCTCCTTTGCCAATGAAGATAGATTATGACTTTTATTTAGAGAATAAAGAATTTTTTAAATTGATAGAAAGAAAAGAAAAAGTCAAAGAATCTGAGATTAAGGATATTTTAGTAAAAAGTCCTTATTTGAAAAATTTTATAGAATTTGATGAGGAAGATGGAGAAGTTTATGCAGAATTTTCAGCTATGGGAGAATTTTACATGAAGAGAATGACCTCAACAAGCAATCTTCCTTTAAGTACAAGCAAGCATTCACCATCAGATAAGGAGATGCCAGGAAGCATACCAGTAACTGAGGAATTGGAAAATATAGTAAATTCATTGAAATGTTCACCATATGTTGAAAAATTAAAAGTTGTATATTATAATCCAGACAGAAATATAGCTTTTTCTAAATTTTCTCTAGCTCAAAATTATCATGAACAGATGATAGTAAGCTTAGAATATAAATGTGAAAAAGGAGTGGCTGGAATAGATCTATATACAGTAGGTGGAACAGAAAAGGTGATGAAATCACTGGTAGCTTATTTTAATGAAAACTTTTTAGATTAGTCTAGGGATATAAAAGCGTAAAATTGACTTTTCTATAAAATATGGTATAATAATAGTACCTGAAAGGGTACTTGTTAAGATAGATAAAACGCTATGAGATAAGCTTTCACACTAGTGGAAGCTTTTTTCATACTAATAAGTAATTAGCGTTTCTTATTAGTAGTAGAATCTATCTTAACAAGGAGGTTTAGTATGTTTAAACTGGAGTTTCATTTTAACAACAATAAGATTGAGGGAGGTACTTTTATAGCTGTTCTCTTAATCATTATTATTGCTGTTATATGGATTTATCTCTTAGTTTACTAAACTAAGCCTCAACCCTGCGGGGTTTGAGTGGAAAATATAATAAAATGATGGAAGGGCAGAGTTATATATTCTGCCTTTTTATAATTGTTGTAATTTATGAAATGTAGTATAATAAACGGAAGGTAAAAAAATAATTAATATTCAATTAAATTCAAGAGAAAAATATGGTATTATTTACATAGAAATTTAAATGAGGTGGACAGAATGATTGTGGGTCTGACAGGTGGAATAGCAAGTGGAAAATCCACAGTAAGCAAATTTTTTAAGGAATTAGGTCTTGAGATATTAGATGCTGATGAATTAGTAAAGGAAGTCAGTCAAAGAAAGGATACCATTGATAAAATAGCAGAGGTTTTTGGAAGGGACATTCTTGATGGAGAAGGTAAAATAATAAGAGAAAAATTGAGAGAAAAAGCTTTTGAAAACAGGGAGCTGTTAAAAAAGTTAAATGGAATAATACATCCACAGGTTATAGAAATATTTGTAGAAAAAAAGAAAGAGACGTCGAAAGAATCTATTGTCATTTTTGATATTCCTCTTTTGTATGAAGCTGAAATGGAAAATTTATGTGATAAAATAATTGTAGTATATGTGGAAAGAGAATTACAGACAAAGAGAGTAATGGAAAGAGATAATAACAGCAGAGAACTGGCAGAAAAAATAATAGAAGCACAAATGGATTTGGAAGAGAAAGTAAAGAGAGCAGATATTGTAATAAATAATAATAGTACACTGGAAGATTTAAAAAATCAGGTAAATGTGGTATACTGTAATCTGCAAAAAATAAAAATGTGAGGTAAATTATGAAAATAGTAGCTCCAGCAGGAAATATGGAGAGATTTTATGCTGCTGTAAAAGCAGGAGCCCAAGAGATATATATGGGACTAAAAGGATTTGGAGCAAGAAGAAATGCTGAAAATTTTACATTAGAGGAATACAAAGAAGCGCTTGATTATGCTCATAAAAGAGGAGTAAGAATATTTCTTACACTAAATACAATAATGATGGAAAAAGAGATGGATTTTCTTTATGAAAATTTGAAGGCTCTTTATGAACATGGACTTGATGCAGTTATTGTTCAGGACTTGGGATATTTCAGATATATGAAAGAAAATTTTCCAGATATGGAATACCATGGAAGCACACAGATGACAGTAGGAAATCATATAGAAGCTGAATATCTTAGAAAAATAGGATTCAAAAGAGTGGTACTTCCAAGAGAGATGACATTTGAAGAGATAAAAAAAATCAGAGAAAATACAAGCATAGAATTAGAAATATTTGTGTCAGGAGCACTATGTATATGTTATTCTGGGAACTGCTATATGAGCAGTTTTATAGGAAGCAGAAGCGGTAATAGAGGTATGTGTGCACAGCCATGCAGAAAAGAATATACTGACAGCAAGGGAAATAAAGGGTATCTTTTAAGTCCTAAAGATCAGCTGATGGGATATGATGAGATACAGAAATTAAAAGAGATTGGAATAGAAAGTATAAAAGTTGAAGGAAGAATGAAAGATCCTAACTATGTATTTGAAACTGTAGGGTACTATTCTCAGATGATAAATGGAGAAAAAGCAGAAGAGAGAGTATCGGAAATATTCAACAGAGGATACAGCAAGGGGTATTTTCGTGGAGCTGACTCATCACTTATTAATAAAAATTATTCATATAATTTAGGTAAAGAGATAGGATTAATATTTGGAAGAGAGTTAAAGCTTAAAGACAGGGTAGTCTTGGGAGATGGAATAATATATCTTTCTAAGGATTATGAAAAACTTGGTGGAGGATATCTGAATAAGATAGAAGTGAAGGGTTCAAAAGAGGCTAGAAAATCAGCTGAATCTGGGGAAACTATATTTTTAAAAGATGTACCAAGAGGAAGCAAATACATATTCAGAAGTTTTGCTAAAGAAGTAAATGATGATGTTGAGAATAAATTGAAAAAATATGATCAAAAATTAGATATAACAGGAGAGTTCTTTGGGAATCTAGGAGAGAAGCCTGTATTGATACTTGAAGCAGTGAGCAATCAAGGGAAAAAAATCAGAGTGGAAAAATTAGGAGAAAATGAAATTGAAGCAGCAGCTAAAAGAGCAGCAACTCCAGAAGATATTGTAGAAAAATTGAAAGAATCTGGTGACAGCACATTTAATATAGTCAATGTTGACTGTCATATATCAGAGGGGATATTCCTTCCTGTATCAGTGATAAAATCTTTAAGAAGAGAAGCAGCAGCAGAATTGGAAGAACTTCTTGTGGAAAGCTACAGAAGAAAAGCAGGAAGAAAGTATGAAATCCCTTATGAAGAAGATGAGGAAAGAGAAGTTATCCTGTCAGTAATAGTATCAAATGATGCACAGGAAAAAGCAGTGAAATCATATGGAATAGAAAAAATATACAGAAGAGGATATGATATAGCAAGAGAGGGAATGTTGAAAGAGCAAGATTTAAATAATAAACTTGCTTCAAACCTCTATCAGCTTATTGAAAATAAAAATAATGATACAACTATAAACTGGAATTTGAATGTATCTAATAGATATACTATTGAAGAATTGTCTAAACTTGGAAAAGCTGAAACTGTAATACTCTCTCCTGAAATAAGTTTTGAAAAAATAAAGGAAATAGGTAAAACAAGTTTAAGAAAAGCTATATTGGGATATTCAAGATTAAAGGGAATGTATGTTGAAATACCTCTTTTTGACAGGAGCAGAGAAACAATAGAAAATAGTGAAGGTGATAGATTTACTGTTGTTCAGAACAATATAGGGAACAGTGAAATATTCTTTGAAAGACCTTTAAATATATTGAATGATATGAGCAGAATGAAAAAACTACATATTGATGAAATAGTTGCAGAATTTACTATTGAAACACCAGAAGAAGTAAGAGAAATCCTTGAGAACATGGAAACAAGAGCGGGAATATATAGAGCATTTAACTATGAAAGAGGGGTGTATTAATCTTATGAATAAAAATAAAAAATGGGTAAGAGATCTGGGAACATGGTTTGGACTTGGAGATATGCCTAAAGCACCGGGAACATTTGGAACACTAGGTGGAGTACCAGTATTTATGCTTCTTTCTTATATAAGAAAGTTTTTTCCAAACAATATGGTATATAATTCTTTTTATTTTATGTTTTTAATAACATTTTTCGCTGTAGCAGTATATGTAAGTGATATATGTGAAAGAGAGATATTTAAGAAAAAAGATCCTCAAAATGTTGTTATAGATGAGGTATTAGGATATTTGACTACTCTATTTCTGATAAATCCAGTAGGGGTATCTCAAAATATAAAAGCTATGGTAATTGCATTTGTAATATTTAGATTTTTTGATATAACAAAACTGGGGCCTATAGATAAATCACAGCATTTTGAAAGAGGTATGGGAGTAGTATTAGATGATTTTTTAGCTGGAATAATAGGAAATTTTTTAATGGTATGTATCTGGAGTGTATTTTTTTAGATAACAGGGGGATTTAGATGAAGGCAGGTTTGATCCTTGTAGGTACTGAACTTTTAAATGGAGGTATGCTAGATACCAACAGCCTCTATATAGCAGAAGAACTGAACAAGTATGGAATAGAGATAGAATTTAAAGTAACAATCAGAGATTTTATGGATGAGATCATCAAAACTATAGATTATGGAAAAAGAAATGTCGATCTTATTATAATGTCAGGAGGCCTTGGACCTACAATAGATGATATAACAAAAGAAGCTATTGCAAAGTATCTGGACAGACCCCTTATAGTAGAAGAAAATGAATTGTCAGAATTAAAAGAAAAATTTCAGAGAGCAAAAATAAATTTTGTAGATATAAATGTAAAAGAAGTAGAAAAACCAAAGGGAGCTATAACTTTTAGGAATGATGCTGGAATGGCACCAGCTGTATATATTGATGGAATAGCAGCTTTCCCAGGAGTTCCTAAAGAATTATATGATATGCTTCCAAAATTTTTAAAGTGGTACAGCAAAGAAAAAAATATTGATACTGATGAAATTTATATAAGAGACATACTCACTTTCGGATTAGCAGAATCTCTTTTAGATCAGGAAATAAGAGACTTTTTCACAGAAGATGGAATTTATTATGAGTTTCTTGTAAAAAATTATGGAACAATAGTGAGACTCCAAAGTAAAGAGAGTAATAAAAATAAAGTAGAAAAAATAGTAGAAAAGATATATAATAAAATAGGTAATTATGTGTTTGGTGAGAATGCCGACAGACTAGAGAAGAAAACAGTGGAACTTGTAAAAAAACTTGGAATGAATATTTCAACAGCAGAATCATGTACAGGCGGTATGATTGCCAGTCGTTTGATAGATGTGCCAGGAGTGTCAGAGATATTCAAAGAGGGAATAGTTTCATATAGTAATGATGCTAAGATGAAAAGACTTGGAGTAAAAAAAGAAACGTTGGAAAAATATGGAGCAGTAAGTGAAGAAACTGCCAGGGAGATGGTCATGGGACTTGATTCTGATGTAGCTATTGCTACTACAGGAATAGCAGGTCCAGGTGGAGGAACGCCTGAAAAACCTGTAGGACTTGTCTATATAGGAATAAGAGTTAGAAATGATGTCTATATAGAAAAAAGATTTTTCAATGGGGATAGAATGAAAATCAGAGAAAGAGCAGTTTCTCAAAGTCTTTTTAGTCTGATAAAAATATTAGATAAAGGAGAGAATGATGAGTAGTATAGGAGAAAGAATAAAGAAAAGTAGAAACGAGAGAGGTCTGTCTTTGAGAGAGCTAGCTTCAAAAGTAGACTTATCTGCCAGTTTTTTATCTCAAATAGAGCAGGGAAAAGCTTCTCCTTCTATTGAAAATTTAAAGAAAATAGCTACTTCATTAGATGTAAAGGTAAGCTACCTTATTGAAGACGAAGAAGAAACTAGAAACATGGAAGTTGTAAAAAAAGATGAGAGAAAATATATAGAAAGTATAGATTCAAATACTAAAATGGCCCTTCTTACAACATCAAATATTGATAAGACAATGGAGCCTATTCTTTATGAGATAGGTCCAAATGGTGAGAGTGGAAGAAGTTTCTATACTCATAATGGAGAGGAATTCATCTTTATTATTGAAGGAAAACTGGATGTATATATAGATGAAACTGTGTATAGTTTAAATGAGGGAGATAGCCTGTATTTTAAATCTAGCCAGAAACATAGATTTAAGAATACCACGGATAAACTTACAAGGGCTATATGGGTTGTAAATCCTCCAACATTTTAGAGAAAAATAAAAAGAAGATTTCGGAGGTAAATTATATATGAAGATAGAGGTAAAGGTACTTAACTCTATAAGATTAACTAAACTTTTAATAGCCGCAAGCAGATGGCTTTCAAAGTATGCAGATGTATTGAATGATTTAAATGTTTATCCAGTGCCAGACGGTGATACAGGAACAAATATGTCTATGACCCTTCAGGCAGTGGAAAATGAATTGATAAAAATGAACCATGAACCAAGTATGAAAGAACTTGCTGACAGAGTATCAGAGGCTGTATTGTTAGGAGCAAGGGGAAATTCGGGAACTATTCTGTCTCAAATTATACAGGGTTTTTTAAATGGAGTAAGAGATAAAGAAGAAATTACAGTAGATGATACTATTCAAGCTTTTGTTTTGGCAAAAGAAAAAGCATATCAGGCTGTTTCTGAACCAGTAGAGGGAACAATGCTTACTGTTATCAGAAGAGTGGCAGAGGAAGCAGTAGCTTATAAAGGAGATAAAGATGACTTTATCCTTTTTCTTGTACATCTAAAAAATGTAGCTTATGAAGCAGTGGAAAATACACCAAATCAGCTTCCTAAATTAAAAGAAGCAGGGGTAGTTGATGCTGGGGGAAAAGGAATATTCTATGTTCTTGAAGGTTTTGAAAAATCTGTAACTGATCCAGAAATGCTGAAAGATCTGGAAAGAATAGTAAAATCAAGAGCAAAAAGAAAAGAAAGACTTGAAAATACAACACAGGTAATAGAAGATATAAAGTTTAAATATTGTACAGAATTTATAATTGAATCAGGAAGTTTTGATTTAGAAGAATATAAAGGGAAAATAAGTCCTTTAGGAGATTCTCTTGTATGTGCACAAACTGCTAAAAAGACAAAGACACATATACATACAAATCATCCAGGTCAGATATTGGAGATCGCTGGAGTACTTGGAAACCTTAATAATATAAAAATAGAAAATATGGAAATACAGCACCAAAATCTTCTTATTTCTGAAAATGAAGCTTATCAGATGGAATCTACAGAAAAAGTATTTGTAAGAAGTGAAAATGCTGAGCCAGTTGCTTTCTATGCTATTGTGGATAATAAAGAATTAGGAAATTTATTCCTAGATGATGGAGCAGCTGCTGTACTTATTGGAGGACAAACACAGAATCCAAGTGTAGCAGATATAGAAGATGGACTGAAAAGAATAAGTGCTGAAAAAGTAGTTATTCTTCCAAATAATAAAAATATTATAGCGGCGGCAAAAATAGCAGCAGAAAGATCTAATAAAGAAATCATGGTCCTTGAAACAAAATCAATGTTGGAAGGGCATTATGTTATAAAGAATAAAGATGAAAAAATTGAAGAAATTTTGAAGCAGACAGTTAGAAACTATTCTATTGAAATAACAAAAGCTGTAAGAAATACAAAAGTTGATGAAATCCAGATAGAAGAGGGGAATTATATAGCTCTTGTAAATGGAAAAATAAAAGCAAAATCAAAAGATTTATCTTCTCTTATAAAAGAAGTTTACAAAACATATATAAATGAAAATACATTGAATATATTTGCTGTAATTGGAGATGGATCAACTGAGGAAGCAGATGAAACATTAAAAGAAACTAATGGATTGAGATATAATGAATTTAGAGCAAATCAGGGGAATTATCCCTATTATATCTATATAGAAAATAGAGATCCTGATATGCCGGAAGTGGCAATAGTTACTGATTCTACATCAGATTTAACTAAAGAATTTATAGGAGATTTATCTATAAATATTATTCCATTAAAAATAAAATTAAATGACAATTATTATAGAGATGGAATAGACATTTCTAAAAGAGAATTCTGGAAGAGACTTCTTACAGAAAATGTAGCACCAAAAACTTCTCAGCCTTCACCAGCTGAGTTTAAAGAGTTATATGAAAGACTTTTCAATAAAGGTTACAAAAAAATTATATCTATCCATATTTCAAGCAGACTAAGTGGTACACAGCAGGCTGCCAGAGTGGCAAAGGGCATGCTGAACAGAGCAGATGACATAGCTATTATAGATTCAAAAGCTGTGACACTTGTACTTGGACATCAGGTATTGGAAGCAGCAAGAATGGTAAAGGCTGGGGCAAAGTATGAAACTATACTTGAAAGACTTGATGAGATGCAGGAAAAAATGAAGTTATACTTTGTTGTAAATGACCTTTCATTTTTAGAAAAAGGTGGAAGAATAGGAAGAGCTTCTTCTGTTATTGGAGGACTTTTAAAAGTAAAACCTATATTGAAGCTGGAAAATGGAGAAGTGACTATTGAAGCTAAAACTTTTGGTGACAGAGGTGCATTCTCATATATGGACAAATTAATAAGAACAGAAAGCAAGAAAAATAGTATAATCCTGTATACAGCATGGGGAGGAACAAATAAGGAACTTTCTAAAGCTGATGCAATAAAAAATATGTGTGACAATTCTAAAAAAGTTGAATATAGAGGAAGATTTGAAATAGGAGCTACTATTGGATCTCATTCAGGTCCTGTATTTGGTTTTGGAATGATGTCAAAAATAAGATAATTGAAAGCAGGGGATTCTTTATTAGGTTAGTATATCTATATAGAGAATCCTTACTTCTTTTTATAAATATTTCTATTTATTGAAAATGGTAAAATAAACCATGTGAAAAGTTTTTAAAATTTTTTATATATAAGGGGGCATAAGGTGATAAACATCAAACTTATTGCAGGTTTATTGATTTTCGTGGTATCTTTTTATTTTATTCTTTTTGGAAAGCAGCCTAAGTCGCTTACAGCTATCATTGGAGGAAGTCTAATGGTACTGATAGGAGTAATGGATCAGGAAGAGGCTTTGGAATCCATAGGAAGAAATTTAGAGATTTTGTTACTTTTGATGGGACTAATGATGGTAGTGGAGATAATGTCTGAGACCGGTATTTTTCAATGGGTGGCAATAAAAGTTGCTCAGCAGGCCAAAGGGGAGCCTATGAAGATATTGATGATGTTATCAGTGGTAACTGCTGTATGTTCAGCTTTTCTGGACAATGTTACAACTATTCTTCTAATAGTACCCATAACTATCTTATTGGCTAAAAAGCTGAAGATAGATCCATTTCCATTTATAATGGTACAGATATTTGCCTGTAACATAGGAGGAACGGCAACGATGATAGGAGATCCACCAAACCTTATCATAGCCAGTCTTGGAGGTTTAGATTTCAATGAATTTCTAATAAATCTGACACCTATTGTAGTAGTAAATATGATAGTGCTTTTAATTACAGCTAAACTTCTTTTTGGAAAAAAGTTTACTGTATCCAGAGAATTAAGAGCCAGTATAATGGATTTGGAGCCTAACAGAAGTATAAAAAACAAAAAACTTCTAATGCAGTCATGTGCTTTATTTGGAATAATCCTTATTGGATTTCTAACAAATATGGTAACCAACATAGGACTTGCAGTTATCTCTATAACTGGATCAGTTATTCTTCTTACTATAAGTAAAAAAAGTCCAGAAGAGATATACAAGAAAGTAGAATGGGAAACTCTATTCTTCTTTGGAGGGTTATTTGTTTTAGTTGAAGGGGTAGACAAACTTGGAGTGATTGCACAGCTTGGGGAAGCAATAGTTAAATTTACAGATGGAAATCTGGAAAAAACTGGAACAGTAGTGGTATTAATTTCGTCACTATTATCTCCAATACTGGGATCAGTACCATATACTCTGTCTTTCTCGAAAATCATAGCAAACATAGCACCAAATTTTACAGGACATACAGATGTACTGTGGTGGGCATTATCTTTAGGAGCTTGTCTTGGAGGTAATATGACATTGGTAGGGGCACCAGCTAATATAGTTGGAGTATCTATCGCAGAAAAAGCAGGAGTAAAAATAAGTTTTATGGATTTCTTCAAATTGGGGATACTGATTGTTATTCAATCAATGATTTTAAGCGTTATTTACATTAATCTAAGGTATTAAAGTTTTAAAGGAGGAATATATGAAGTTTTCAAGTTATTTAGATCCACAGTTTATTTTTACTGATTTAAAAGGAACAACTCCTGAAGAAATTATCACAGAGATGATAGATAGATTATCTCTGAAAGATAAGAAGATAAATGAGTTAAAAGATGTAATTGTGAAGTCGGTAATTAAAAGAGAAGAGGAAATATCTACTGGTATGGGAAATGGTATAGCTATACCACATGCCAGAATAGAAAATTTTAATGACTTTGTTGTTGCTATTGGAGTACTGGAAGAGCCTATAGAGATGGAAATTGCAGCTACTCATAAAACAGATAAGGTTAAAGTTGTATTTTTAATTATTTCAGATGTATTGAAAAACAAAAATATATTAAAAGTAATGAGTGCTGTTTCTAAGATGGTTTTAAAGAGAAAAAATCTTTTAGAAGAGATAAAACAGGAAAAAAATCCAAGCAAAATAGTGGAATATATCCAAGAATCAAATATCGAAATAGATCACAGAATAATTGCTGAAGATGTGTTGAGTCCAGATATAGAGCCAGCTACACCAGACAATACTCTGGAAGAAATAGCAAAGAGACTTATACTTGAACAGATAAGCGGACTTCCAGTTGTAGATAAAGATGGAGTATTTTTAGGAGAGATAACTGAAAGAGAGCTTATAGATTTTGGTATGCCTGATTATCTTTCATTGATGGGAGATCTTAACTTTTTAACAGTGGGAGAACCTTTTGAGGAATATTTAGTAAATGAAACTACAACTACTATTGAAAAATTGTACAGAGTAGATGAGAGAGTAAAAATAGATAGAAAAACTCCTATCATGGAGATATGTTTTATTATGGTTAATAAGGGACTTACAAGATTATATGTACTGGACGAAGGAAAATATTATGGAATGATAAGAAGATCAGATATAATCAAAAAAGTACTTCATATTTAAAATTTCGATCTTTGGGGAGAGAGTTAAAATAAGGAGGAAAAATTATGATATATATGCTGATAGGATTAATTGTGTTTTTTGCAGTATTCTATTTGATGATAACAGATAAAATCCCTGGACCATGGGCAACAATGATAGGTGGACTTATTATGGCACTGGTAGGGATAATAAATGAAGAAGATGCTTTGACAGCTATTTCTGAAAGACTGGAAATTTTATTTCTTTTGATAGGTATGATGATAATAGTTCTGTTGGTATCTGAAACAGGTGTGTTCCAGTGGTTTGCTATTAAAGTAGCTCAGTTGGTAAGGGGAGAACCTTTTAGATTGATAGTTCTGCTGGCAATAGTGACAGCTCTTTGCTCTGCGTTCTTAGACAATGTTACAACTATACTTTTGATGGCGCCAGTATCTATATTGTTGGCAAAACAATTAAAACTGGATCCTTTTCCATTCATAATAACAGAGGTCATGTCTGCTAATATTGGTGGTCTGGCTACATTGATTGGTGACCCTACTCAGTTGATCATAGGAGCAGAGGGAAATCTTGGGTTCAATGAATTTCTTTTCAATACAGCACCAGTAGCTGTACTTTCAATGGCATTGCTTATAGCAAATGTTTATTTCATTTATGGAAGACATATGGTAGTGCCAAATGAATTAAAAGCAAGAATAATGGAATTGGATTCATCAAGAAGTTTGAAAGATCCAAAACTGTTGAAACAAGCAGCAGTAATATTTACTCTTGTATTGATAGGATTTATTTTAAATAACTTCATCAACAAAGGACTTGCAATAATATCTCTGTCTGGAGCAATATTCTTAGTAGTTATAGCAAAAAGAAAACCAAAAGAGATATTTGAAAATGTAGAATGGGAAACTCTGTTTTTCTTTATAGGTTTGTTTATGATGATAAAAGGGATAGAGAATTTGAATATAATAAACATGATTGGAGATAAACTTATAAAAATAACTTCAGGTAAATTCGACCTTGCTGTTATAGCTGTAACTTGGCTTTCTGCTGGATTTACTTCTATAATAGGAAATGTTGCCAATGCAGCTACTGTTTCTAAAATACTTGGAGTAATGGTACCTACATTTGATAAGATAGGAGATCCAAAAGCTTTTTGGTGGGCTCTTTCATTTGGATCATGTTTAGGTGGAAATATAACTATGCTAGGATCAGCTACAAATGTTGTTGCTGTAGGAGCTGCTGCTAAAGCTGGATGTAAAATAGATTTCTTTAAATTCTTTAAATTTGGAGGACTTATAGCTTTTCAAACATTGTTATTGGCTACAATTTATCTATATGTAAGATATATGTAGAAAAAAGAGGAGGAAATATGCGAATATTCCGATTTGAAAGTATAGATTCTACAAGTGATTATCTTAAAAATAAAAAAGATATTGAGAATTATGATCTGGCAATAGCTGAAATTCAGACTAAGGGAAGAGGCAGAAGAGGAAATAATTGGTTTTCAAGCAAGGGAATGGCTCTCTTTAGTTTTGCTCTAAAAGCTGAAAAAAATATCTCAATAGAAGAGTATTCCAAGCTTCCCCTTGTTACAGGTATTTCTGTATTAAGAGGAATCAGAAGAATAGAGGAACTGGATTTAAAATTTAAATGGACAAATGATATCTATCTTGATGATAAAAAATTATCAGGGATACTTGTAGAAAAGGTAGATGATTTTTTTATCATAGGAATAGGAATAAATGTAAATAATAAAGAACTGGGATTGGCTGAAGAAACAGCCATATCCCTTACAAATAAAACAAAGAACAGTTATATAATTGAAGATATTATATTTACTGTAATAGATGAATTTAAAAAATATTACAAAAGATTTTGTGATGGAGAATGGGAATATATACTGGATGAAATTAACAGCAAAAATTATCTCAAAGGGAAAACAGTGGATATTGCAAGTATAAATGGAACAGCTGCTGGAATAGTGAATGAGATAGCACAAGATGGAAGATTGGAAGTAGAAGTATCTGGAATAAAACAACTCTTCAATATAGGAGAAGTACATATAAGCAGGATGAAAAATGAAACTGAATAGTATAAAAGATAAGTTATTCAAAATGCTGGCTGAGGATTTAGATCTTGGATATGTAGTAGAGATAGTAAAAAAGAATCTTGATTTTAAATCTAAGATGAAGATGATAATGGATATAGCTAGAAAAAGTGAAAATTATGATTTTATAATTTTCTTAATAAAGATGACAGCAGCTATATCTATTTTTCTTCCTATAATTTCACAGCTGTGCAGTATGAAATCTATAAATATATTTAAACTGAATTTCCAGACTTTCAAACAGATTCCAGTATTATTTGTGAGTATATTTCCAATAATCGTCATAGGAAGAAAAAATCTTATCTTCAAAGATGGAGCATTTAAAGCAATAATTCTGATACTTTACTATATAGTATGCATTCCTGTTACAATAGTTATTTTTGGGCTTAATATAGGAAAAATAGGGAATGAATATGAAGATGTATATTATCTCGTTTTTGCTGTAAATATAATGCTTCTTTTTACCAGTCACATTGTTCTTATAAAATATTGTGTAACAGATATAATCCTTAGAAAGAGAAAAGTTAAAAGCAGTGATGTAATAATTACTCTGATGACATATATAACTCTAGGGATAAGTTTTGGTGCACTTTATTCAGTAATAAATATCTATTATGATGGAACAGCTTTTCATGGAATGGAAGGGGTAAATACTACTTTGTATTTCTACTTTAAACATATTTATTTCAGCTTTGTTACTTTGACAACTTTAGGATATGGAGATATATATCCATTGAAATTTCTGGGACAATTTTTTGTTATAATAGAAGCACTGACTGGAATATTCCTTTTGAATTTTTCTCTAGGAATAACTTTAAGTTCAGGAATACTGAATTTTCAAATAGTTCAAAAAGATGATGGAGATAAGACAAAGGAAACTGATAAATCAGGAGAAAAGAGTAATGAATAGAAAAAAGGCAGTCATAGGAATGAGCGGAGGAGTAGATTCTTCTGTGGGAGCATATCTTTTGAAGGAACAGGGATATGAAGTCATAGGTGTAACACTGAATCATAAAAAAGAAAAATCTCTCAATGAAGAGATAAAAGCTGCTCAAAGGATATGTGATTTTCTTGGAATTGAACATAAAATAATAGATATAGAAGAATTATTTCAAAAGGAAGTTATAGACGATTTCCTTGAGGGATATTCTCAGGGAATAACTCCTTCTCCCTGTGTCATCTGTGATGAAAGAGTAAAGATGAGAGTTCTTTTTGAGACAGCAGACAGAGAAGGGGCATATTTTGTAGCTACGGGGCATTATAGTTCGGTAGAATATTCAGAAGAATTCAAAAGAGATCTGTTGAAAGTTTCATATGATCCCAGAAAAGATCAAAGCTATATGCTTTACAGACTGGATAATGATAAAATATCAAGACTTCTTTTTCCACTTCATTCTTATGAAAAAAAACAGATAAGAGAGATAGCAAAGAATATTGGACTGGAAGTACATGATAAAGGAGACAGTCAGGGAATATGTTTTGCTAAGGAAGGGTATATAGAATTTCTTAGAAAAAATCTAGGAGATAAGATAAAAAAAGGCAATTTCATAGACAGCAATGGGAATATTATGGGAGAGCATGAAGGGTATCAACTATATACTATTGGTCAAAGAAGAGGTCTGGGACTTAAACTTCCAAGGGCATATTTTATAACAAAAATAAATAAAGAAAAAAATGAAATAACTATCGGAGAATATGAAGAACTGTACCGAAAAAGAGTAGAACTAAAAAAATTTAAATTATCTGTAAAAATAACTGATATTTTAGATAAAAAAATTATTGGAAGACCGAGATTTTCTAGCTTTGGTGCAAGTGGAAAAATTTTATTTGAGAATGAAAAACTTTTTTTTGAGTTTGATGAAGAGAATACTCAGACTGCTCCTGGACAGCATTTGGTGTTGTATTACAAAAATTTGGTACTAGGCGGGGGAATAATATCATAACTTGACAACTTTTGTTAAAATCGTTATATTATAGGTGATGATTAATTAATAAGGGAGGGAGTTATGGAATCGACCAAGTGGTTATATTGGATAATTGGGATAATTATACTAGTTGTAGCAGCAATAATTATCAGAAAATATAAACTGATCACTAAAATGAAAAGAGTAAATTGTGTTGATTTGGATAAACTTGAAGAAAAGAAATTTTCAGGAATGGGGAAACTATATATCAAAGCTTTAGGTGGAGAGAAAAATATAGTAAGTGTAGACCCATGTATGACAAGAATAAGAGTAATAATGAAAGATGGTTCTCTGTTGGATGAAAAGAGAATAATTGTTTTAGGGGCTCATAAAGTTATAAAACTTACAGATACAAAGATTCATATTATTATTGGACTGAAAGCTGAAAAGTTAGCTGAGGAAATAAATGATATAAGAGAAAAAAATAGATAAGGCGGCTATCCGCCTTTTTTTGTTAAAATAGAAAAAAAGAAAAGTAAGGTTTTAGAAGTATAAAAATATTATAAAAAAATTTAAAGGAGGGATACTTTGAATTATTTTGATCATAGAGTTATAAAAACTGCTTTGGGGACATTTTTGGCAATATATCTGGCTCAGGTTATGGGAATAAGTTATGGAGTAACAGCTGGGATAGTTACAATAATAAGTATACAGACAACTAAAAAAGAATCAGTGAAAATAGCTATAGAAAGATTTATCGCTTCCCTTGTGGGGCTTTTTATAGCAGCAATGTTTTTTTATTTCTGGGGATATACACCATTTGTATTTGGACTTTTTATCTTGATATTTATGCCAGTATGTTTAAAATTTAATTTGTTTCAAGGGTTTTTAGTAACAGTAGTACTTGCAACTCATATTTTGACAGAAAAAAATATATCCTTAAAAATACTTTCAAATGAAATATTGATATTAGTACTTGGGGCAGTGATAGCTATAGTTTTAAATCTATATATGCCTGATGTGACTAAAAAAATAAAGCATACTCAGGAAAATGTAGATAATTTTATGAAAAAAATTCTAAGTTATATGAGTGATGAACTGATAACTGGAGCTATATTTGTTGATGAAGATAAAGTATTTAAAGATTTGAGAAAAGAACTGGACATAGGAAGAGATTTAGCATATAAGGACTATAATAATGCTTTGTTCTATGGTTCGAGATATGAGATAGAAGTTTTTAACATGAAAAGAGCTCAATACAAAGTTTTAATGAGAATGAGAAGACATTTTTATAATTTTTTCATAAGTAGTGAGCATACATTTATTGTTTCAGAATTTACAAGAAAAGTTGGAAGCTCAATAGGAGTAGATAAACTTTATCTTGAAGCTTTGGAGGAATTGGAGGCATTGAGAGAAAAATTTAAAAGCATGCCTCTTCCAAAGAGCAGAGTTGAATTTGAAAGCAGGGCAGTATTGCTGCAATTTTTTAATGACATAGAAGAATTTCTTGAAATTAAGAAGGATTTTATGAAAAAATATACATTAGATGGGGAGAAAAAAATATAGAGGCTGGTTTTTAATCAGCCTCTATTTTAATATATTAATCTAAACTCTGACTTGCAGCCATAAGGAAAGGAACTATCTGTTTCTTTCTTGAAACTACTCCTTCCAGCCATGTAAGGTTATTTTCCAGTTGAACATTAAAAGCTCTCTCTATAAGTTCAGGGAAATCTCCAGCTACCATAGCATAAGAACCAGATTTTATTATATCTGTAATAATAAGTATAAACATTGAGAATTCAGAATTTTTATTTATCTCTTTCATAACTCTTTCTAAATCAGCCTGTTTATTTAAAAGCCCAGCTACGTCTACAGTATTTACTTGAGCAATTCCCATATTAATTCCATTCATAGAGAATTCCTTCATATCTGTAGTAAGTATTTCATATGGAGATCTGTTAGCAAGAGAAGTTCCTGCTATAAGCATATTCATTCCATACTCTTCATAATCAAGTTCTTCACAGATAAGGGCAAGTTCTTTAACTGTATCTATATCTTTTTGAGTACAAGTAGGAGACTTGAACATAAGTGTATCTGAAAGAATAGCACTCATCATAAGTCCAGCAGCTTTTTTAGATGGAGTAATTCTCGCCTCTCTGAATAATTCATAGACAATAGTACAAGTACATCCAACTATTTCAGCATTTATTTTTACAGGTTCATCAGTAATGAAATTTCCAAATTTGTGGTGGTCAATAACCTGTAATATTTTTGCATCCTGTAATCCCTCTACTGAATGAGCCAGTTCATTATGGTCAACTAAAATAACCTGTTTTCTTGTAAAATTAATCAGGTTTTTAGTTCTGATAGTTCCATATACTGTTCCATCTTTTTCAGTAACTGGGAAGTTTGTTTGTGTTGCTTCTTTCATTATATCTTTTATATCATGTAAAAAATCATCTTTTTTAAATGAATAGAACTTTGTATTATTCATTATAGATGATAATGAAAGCGACTGGCTTACAAGACTTATTGTCTTGAAAAGGTTAGCGTGAACCCTCATAATAGCACAGTCAGAAGTTACTCTTGGGCTGATAAAGTCATCTTCATCACAAGCAACGATTATAACCTTTGCTCCAGCTTTGATTGATCTGTCGATACCATCTACCATAGATGTAGTTACAACTATATCTCCTTGAGTAACATTTTCCAGTTCAGATACAGCTTTTAGATTTCCAGTGATAATACCGCTTGGATAAGTACCGCTTACAATTATTCCATCAAGAACATCTTTCAGGTTTTCATATGTTGTCTTATATTTTCCAAAAAGATCTGAATGTTCAAGATTAAGGTAAGTATTAGCAATATCAGAGATATGAATCATACCTTTAAGCTGTTTTTTGTCATCTACTACAGGAAGACTGGAAAAATTTTCCACTGTCATTATATCCAAAGCTGATCTCAAAGAATCATCTATAGATAAAGTCTTTTTTTCCACTCTAGTCAGGTCAGATATCTGAGCACTAACTGTTTTTAAAAGTTTAGGAACTTTTACACCAAAATATTTTAAGACATATTCTGTTTCTTTATTTATATCACCAAGTCTGTAAGGAATAGCATTTATTCCCATCTCTTTTTTTAGTTCAGCTAAGGCAATTGAAGAACAGATAGAATCTGTATCTGGATGTCTATGTCCAAAAATCAAAATAGGCTCCATTCGAAAAAACCTCCTTATTTTTCTTAAATTGCTGTTTCAAATATATTAACATTTTTTTATCATATGAACAAATAATATTTTTGGAAAAAATCTTTGAAAAAAATGATATAATGTCAGTATGAAAAATGTAGATAATTAAATTTAGAAATTGGAGCAGAAATAATGAAAGAGATGAAATTAAATTTTTTTGAGGAGAATGACATGAAAAAGGATAAGGAGAGAATAGAGAAGCTGAGAGCAGACCTCTTAAAGTACAACCAGTATTACTATACAAATAATGAGAGCCTTATTTCTGATGTGGAATATGACATGCTGATGAATGAACTTAAAGAGCTGGAGGAAAAATATCCAGAGTATAAAAGCGAAGCTTCACCAACAGTTATAGTAGGAGCTTCAAATCTTAGAGAGAATAAGTTTCAGAAAGTAACACATAAAAAACCTATGCTGAGTCTTTCTAATACATATAATGAAGAAGAGATAGGAGATTTTATAGATAGAATAAAAAGACTTCTTCCTGAAAGAGAGGACATAAAGTATGCTCTTGAATTAAAACTAGATGGACTTTCTATAAGCATCCAATATGAAAAAGGAAAGCTGGTAAGAGGTGTAACCAGAGGAGATGGAGCTATTGGGGAAGATGTTACAGAAAATATAATGGAGATAGAAACAATTCCTCATACATTAAAAGAACCTTTAGATATGGAGATAAGAGGGGAGATAGTTCTTCCTATAAGCAAATTTGAAAGTCTGAATGAGAGAAGAATGGAAGCTGGAGAGGAAGTGTTTGCCAATCCGAGAAATGCTGCAAGTGGAACGCTTAGACAGATAGACGCCAGTATAATAAAAGAAAGAGGATTGGACTGCTATTTTTATTTTATAGTAGATGCTAAGAATTATGGAATACAGACTCATAGTGAAAGTATAAAATATCTGGAATCTTTAGGAATAAAGACTACAGGAGTATGCGAGGTGCTGGACACAGCTTCTGCTCTGAAAAAAAGAATAGATTACTGGGAGCAGGAAAAAGAGAAACTGGACTATGAAACAGATGGAATGGTAATAAAAGTAGATAATCTTGATCTTTGGGATGAACTTGGAAATACTACTAAAAGTCCTAGATGGGCCATAGCATATAAGTTTCCTGCTAAACAGGTAACAACTACTCTATTGGGAATTACATGGCAGGTGGGAAGAACTGGGAAGGTTACTCCAGTTGCTGAACTTGAAGAGGTAGCATTATCTGGAAGCAAGGTAAAAAGAGCCAGTCTTCATAATTTCCATGAAATAGAAAGAAAAGATATAAGAATAGGAGATAAAGTATTTATAGAAAAAGCTGCTGAGATAATACCGCAGGTAGTAAAATCTATAAAAGAGTTTAGAGACGGCAGTGAAAAGATGATAGCTGAACCAGATAAATGTCCTGTATGCGGAAGTCCAGTTGCCAGAGAAGAGGGACAGGTAGATATAAAATGTACCAACCCAGTATGTCCCGGAAAAGTAAAGGGAAGAATAGAATATTTTGTATCAAGAGATGCCATGAATATAGGTGGATTTGGAAGCAAAATGGTGGAAAAAATGCTGGAATTGAGCTTTATAAAAAATGTTGGAGATATATACGATTTGAAAGATCATAAAGAAGATCTTGAAAATATAGAAAAAATGGGAAAAAGAAGTGTAGAAAATCTTTTAGATTCTATTGAGGCCAGTAAAAAAAGAGATTACTCAAAAGTTATTTATGCTTTAGGAATACCTTTTATTGGAAAATATTCTGGAAAACTTTTAGCAGAAGCAAGCAGAAATATAGATAATCTTATGAAAATGGAAATAGAGGAATTAATAGAGATAGATGGAATTGGAGATAAGGGAGCAAAGGCTGTATATGATTTCCTTAGAGATGAAGAAAATATTGAGCTTATAAATATTTTAAAAGGTCATGGACTACAGTTCGCTATGGAGGAAAAAGAAGAGGAAGATCAGTCAGAAAAGATTTTTTCTGGAAAAACTTTTCTTTTCACAGGAACTCTTAAAAATTTCAAAAGAGAAGAGATAAAAGAAGAGATAGAAAAACTTGGAGGAAAAAATCTGTCAGCAGTGAGCAAAAATCTTGATTATCTTATCATTGGAGAGAAAGCTGGAAGTAAATTAAAAAAAGCTCAAGAGTTAGGGACTGTAAAAATTCTTACAGAGGAAGAATTTGTGGAGATATGTAAAAACAATAACAAAAATTAATATAAAAACAGGCACCTTTAATTGACTATCGAGAAGATTTATGGTAGCATATATCTTGATAAAGTGTCAGAATAATAATTTAAAGAGAGGAAAATTGTAGATGATAGGAGATTTGTTAAAAAAGATATTTGGTACTAAAAACGATAGAGAAATAAAGAGGATAAGGAAGATAGTAGATGTTATCAATCAGCTTGAGCCTGATTTTGAAAAACTTACTGATGAGCAGCTAAAAGCAAAAACTGCTTACTTCAAAGAAAGATTAGCTAAAGGTGAAACTTTAGATGATATTCTACCTGAAGCATTTGCAACAGTAAGAGAAACATCTAAGAGAGTTTTAGGACTTAGACATTACGATGTTCAGCTTATTGGTGGAATAGTACTTCATGAAGGAAAAATCACTGAAATGAAAACAGGAGAAGGAAAAACTCTTGTGGCAACATGTCCTGTATACTTAAATGCCCTTACTGGAAAAGGTGTACATATTATAACAGTAAATGATTATCTTGCTTCAAGAGACAGAGATATGATGGGAAGAGTTTATGACTTCCTTGGATTAAATTCTGGAGTAATATTAAATGGTATATCAACAGAGCAGAGAAAACAAGCTTATAACAGTGATATTACATATGGTACAAACTCAGAATTTGGATTTGACTACTTGAGAGACAACATGGTAGGAAGTATAGAAGAGAGAGTACAAAGAGAACTTAACTACTGTATAGTGGATGAGGTTGACTCTATCCTTATAGACGAAGCAAGAACACCACTTATTATATCTGGTGCTGCTACTGAATCTATCAAATGGTATAAAGTGTTCTATCAAATAGTTTCAATGTTAAGCAGAAGTTATGAAACTGAAGGAATCAAAGATGTAAAAGCTAAAAAAGAAATGGATATTCCACCTGAAAAATGGGGAGACTATGAAGTTGATGAGAAAGCTAAGAACATTGTTCTTACTGAAAAAGGTGTAACAAAAGTTGAAAAACTATTGAAAATAGACAATCTTTATTCTCCAGAAAATGTAGAACTTACTCATTATCTGAATCAGGCTTTAAAAGCTAAAGAACTTTTCAAAAGAGACAGAGATTATCTGGTAAACGGTGAAGGACAGGTAATAATAATAGATGAATTTACTGGAAGAGCTATGGAAGGAAGAAGATATTCAGATGGTCTTCACCAAGCTATAGAAGCAAAAGAAGGAGTGAACATAGCTGGAGAAAACCAAACTCTTGCATCAATCACACTTCAAAACTATTTCAGAATGTATGAGAAATTATCTGGAATGACTGGTACTGCTGAAACAGAAGCGGCAGAGTTTGTCCATACATATGGATTGGAAGTTGTAGTTATCCCTACAAATAAACCAGTAATGAGAAAAGATCATCCAGACTTGGTTTTCAAGACACATAAAGAGAAAATAGATGCAATAATAAATAGAATAGAAGAATTACATAGAAAAGGACAGCCAGTACTTGTGGGAACTATTTCAATAAAAAGTTCTGAAGATCTTTCTGAACTTCTTAAAGCAAGAAAGATACCTCATAATGTATTAAATGCTAAATTCCATGCTCAAGAGGCAGAAATAGTAGCACAGGCTGGAAGATTTGGAACTGTAACTATTGCTACTAACATGGCAGGTAGAGGTACTGACATCATGCTTGGAGGAAATCCTGAATTCCTTGCTGTAGAAGAAGTAGGAAGCAGAGATGCTGAAAATTATGCTGAAGTACTGGAAAAATACAGAGTACAATGTGAAGAAGAAAGAGAAAAAGTTATGGAGCAAGGAGGATTATTTATCCTTGGAACTGAAAGACATGAATCTAGAAGAATAGATAATCAATTAAGAGGAAGAGCAGGTAGACAGGGAGACCCTGGAGAATCAGAATTCTATCTATCTCTTGAAGATGATTTAATGAGACTGTTTGGTTCAGACAGAGTTAAAACTGTAATGGAAAAATTAGGACTTCCAGAAGGAGAGCCTATTACTCACTCAATGATCAATAAGGCAATAGCTAATGCACAAAATAAAATAGAATCTAGAAACTTTGGAATCAGAAAAAATCTTCTTGAGTTTGATGATGTTATGAACAAACAAAGAGGAGCTATCTATGCAAGCAGAAATGAAGCTATGGTAAAAGATGATCTTAAAGAAACAGTTTTACATATGCTTAAAGATACTATTCATTCACAAGTAACAGAGAGATTTGTTGGAGAATTTAAAGATGACTGGGATATTACAGGGCTTGCAGAGTTCTTAAATGAAAAATACGGATATGAAATAACAGATTTAACTGAATATAAATCTACAAGTATAGAAAATTATGCAGAAAAATTGTATAATGATATTGCAAAAGAATATGATGAAAAAGAAAATAGAATAGGTTCTGATCTAATGAGAAGACTTGAGAAATATATACTGTTTGAAGTAGTTGACTCAAGATGGAGAGAGCATTTGAAATCATTAGATGGATTGAGAGAAGGAATTTACCTGAGAGCATATGGACAAAGAGATCCAATAGTAGAATATAAACTTCTTTCTGGAGAACTTTATGAGCAAATGCTTGAAACAATAAAGGAACAAACAACTTCATTCCTGTTTAAAGTTATAATTAAGAGTCCAGAAGAGGAAGAATTAAAGCCAAAAGAAGAATCGCTGGATAAAGTAAATTATAATACTGAGGATGAAGAAGAGGATAATAATCAGCCAAGAACTTCTGAAAAAATAGGAAGAAATGATCCTTGTCCTTGTGGAAGCGGAAAAAAACATAAAAACTGCTGTGGAAGAGTGTAATCAAAAATTAGGAGGAACTAAATGAAAAAGTTATTTTTAGGTTTATTGATTTCAATGTTTTTTATTTCTTGTAGCTCTATGGAAAAAGGAAGCTCTTTAGAACAAAAATACAACATAACAAAAGCTTCAGCTAAAGAATGGGATAAAACTATAATCAACGTTATTGAGGGAGAAGCACTTATTGAAGACTGGTATGGAGACGAAAATCCTATTATGTATTTGAGAAAAACTGGAAAAATGAGTGAAAAGGATTTCCAATTTTTATTGTCATTAGAGAAAAAAGATGTAACTGAGATAACTGATGATGAGTACGATCAATTTTTAGGTTTAGTAACAAAATATAATAAAAAAATGCCTAGAAAATTCTTCTTGGAAAATGAAAATATCAAAGATCCAAAAGGATTAGTTGATAGAATGGTAAGAGAATCATTTGTTAGAATGCAAAATCCATCTAATCACATTAAAGATGTAGTTGCTACTGAAGATGAGTGGAATAAAATAGTTGCATTTTCAAAACAAACAGATCTAAATGAAAAAGATACTAAGCAGTTAAGAAAACTTCTTAACAAATTCATCAAAAGAGATGAATTCTTCTCTACAGAAGTATGGTACAACAGAGAAGTTTCTGCTAGAATGATAAAAATAGCTAATATTAATGCAAAAGATAATAAAACTGCTATAGAAAAAAATAATATAAATGCTAAAGCATTATATATTGCTTACCCTGAATATTTCTCAAAATTGGATAAATGGGATAACTAATAAATAAAAGAATAATATAACAAAAAGGTGGGGCGTCTGTGGGAAAATAGACGCCTTTCTTTACTAAATATACAAGAGGTGAGAGTTTATGGAAGTAGATATGCATATACATACAATAGCTTCTGACGGAACTTTCACACCAGAGGAAGTTGTAAAAAGAGCGAAATTATTTGGTATGAAAACAATAGCTATAACAGATCATGATACAGTAGATGGACTGGCAGAGGGTAAAAAAACTGCTGATGAAGTGGGAATAGAATTTATACAAGGAATAGAAATATCATGTAATGTTGATAATTTGGAAGTGCATATACTGGGATATTTTCTTAATCTCGAAGATGAGGAATTTCTTGCTGAACTGGAAGAATTAAAAAAGGCAAGGGAAAATAGAAATAAAAAAGTAGTGGAAAAACTAGAAAAATGTGGTATAGTGATGGATATGGAAAAGGTTAAAAATATGGCACCTGGAAATATTATCAGCAGAGTCCATATAGCAAACTATCTAGTAGAGATAGGGGCAGCTGCTTCTAAAAATGATGCTTTTGAAAAGTATCTTGGAAAAAATGGAGCAGCATATATTCCAAAAGAAAACTTTCCACCAGAGAGAGCAGTAAGAATGCTTCATGCAAATGGAGCTTTTATATCTATGGCTCATCCAAAGCTGATTACACAAAATGATGGACTTCTGGAAAACATGATATCAGAACTTAAAAAACTGGGGCTTGGAGGACTGGAAGCAATTTATGGTACTTTTACCCCTTCAGAAAAAAGAAAATATAAGAAAATGGCAAAAAGACATTCTCTTTTAGTAACTGGAGGATCAGATTTCCATGGAGCTAACAGAGAAGGTGTAGATATAGGAGACACTGGATTGGAATATTCACAATTCAGATTGATAAAAGAAAGAAACAGCAGATAATTTTTTGAATATATGGGAGGAACTTATGATTATAGTAACTGGAGCAGCTGGAATGATTGGAAGTGCATTTGTCTGGAAGCTGAATGAAATGGGAATCAATGACATTATAGTAGTTGATAAATTCAGAACAGAAGAGAAATGGCTTAATTTAAGAAAAAGAGATTATGCTGATTGGGTGGATAGAGATGATCTTTTTGAATGGCTTTCAAATCCTGCAAATGCTGAAAAAATAACAGGAGTAGTACATATGGGGGCTTGCTCTGCAACAACAGAGAAAGATGGAGACTACCTTATGTCAAACAATTATGGATACAGCAAAAAATTGTGGGAATTTTGTGCTGCAAGACAGATAAATTATGTCTATGCTTCATCAGCAGCAACTTATGGAGCTGGAGAACTTGGATATAATGATGATGTAACACCTGAAGAGTTAAAAAAACTTATGCCTTTAAATAAATATGGATATTCTAAGAAAATATTTGACGACTGGGCATTTAAACAAAAAATAGCTCCAAAACAATGGGCAGGAACTAAATTTTTTAATGTATATGGACCACAGGAATATCACAAAGGAAGAATGGCTTCAATGGTATTCCATACATTCAACCAGTACAAAGAAAATGGTGGAGTAAAACTTTTTAAATCGCATAAAGAGGGATATAAAGATGGGGAACAGCTAAGAGATTTCGTTTATTTGAAAGATGTAGTAGATGTTCTGTATTTCTTATTGACAGAAAAAATAGAATCTGGAGTATATAATATAGGAACAGGAGAAGCTAGAAGTTTCTTGGATTTATCTATGGCTACAATGAGAGCAGCATCTAATAATCCTGAACTTGCTCAGGAAGAAGTAATTGAGTTTGTACCTATGCCAGAGGATTTGAGAGGAAGATATCAATATTTCACTCAGGCAACTATGGAAAAATTAAGAAGAGCAGGATATACAAAAAAATTCCATTCATTAGAAGATGGAGTAAAGGATTATGTACAGAACTATATGGCTAAAGAAGATCCATACTTATAGGAGGAAAAAATTAGATGAATCCATTTTTGATTGTCATAATTCTAGGAATAGTAGAAGGGATGACAGAGTTTCTTCCTGTAAGCAGTACAGGGCATATGATATTAGTGGAAAAATTTATAAACAGCAGTTTTTTCTCTAAAAATTTTATGGATAGTTTTTTAATAATAGTTCAGCTTGGGGCAATACTTGCAGTGGTAATATATTTTTGGAAGGATATAAATCCTTTTGTAAGAGAGAAAGAAGTATTTGTACAGAGATTCAGACTTTGGGCAAAGGTAGTGGTTGGAGTATTTCCAGCTGCTGTAATTGGACTTCTTTTAGATGACTATATTTCTGAATATTTTATGGGAAATGTAGTGGTAGTAGCTATGACACTAATATTTTATGGAATAATACTTATAGTTGTAGAGAAATGCTATACAGGGACAGCTCATATAGATTCCTTTCAAAAATTGGGATACAAAACAGCATTTACAGTTGGACTTTTCCAATGTCTTGCTATGATTCCCGGAACTTCAAGATCAGGAGCAACTATCATAGGAAGTTTGCTTTTAGGGCTTTCAAGAGGAGTAGCAACAGAATTTTCATTCTTTTTAGCAATACCAACTATGTTTGGAGCTACATTGCTAAAGCTTATGAAAAACGGGCTTAAATTTTCTCCTGTTGAATGGCAGTTATTAGGAGTGGGTTCTGTAGTTTCTTTTGTTGTGGCATATCTTGTTATCAGATGGTTTATGCAGTACATCAAAAAAAGAGATTTTGTTTCTTTTGGAATATATAGAATAGTATTAGGAATAGTAGTATTGTTCTTTATATTTATGTGAGAGTGATCTGATGAAAAAATTGATTTCTATACTGTCTGCTGTTTTTATAGCAGCAGCTTTGATTAACTTTATAGGAGTATCATATTTTAAACAGGCAAATATATCATCATTTAAAAACTATTCTACATTTTATGAGAAGAATATGGAAAAGTTTGATACTCTTCTGAATGATGAAAAGATATCAGAAGAAACAAAAAATGAAATAAAAGAATTAACAGGAATGTATAAAGCTTTTAAATCTAATGGAATGAAAAATTCCAAAGAGATGATAGAGTTTCATATAGGAAGTATAAGAAAAGGAACTCCTACTATTGGAACATATTATCAGCTTTATAAATTCGGCAGACATCTTGATGAACAGGTGAAAGCTGGAGAAAATATACTTAAAAATATAAAATAATAAATATTGGGGAAGCTAAAAACATTTCATTTGTTTTGTAGTTTCCCTTTTTATTTATATATAATATTTATTGTATTTGTAATATGTATATAAAGATGATAAAATTTAGATATAATTTTAAAAAATAGACTGAGATAATTTTTATTGTATTTTGAATTGAAATAGGGGGTAGTTATGTATAAAAAAACTTTAATGATATTATTTGCTCTTCTTTTAACTAGTGCTGTTTATTCAGCTCCGGGAGAAGATAACGGGTTGGAAAGAGAAAGATTACAGTATGGAAAGGAATATATTGTAACTGGAAAGATAAATGATGTATCTGGGGTGGGAGAAGTAACAGTGAAGCCAGATATAATAATTACAAATTTTGAACTTATGACAGAGGCTGATACATTGGAGAAAGCTTCAGAAGAAAATGCAAAGTCTATGAATGATCTGAAAAAATATCTTCTTTCAATAGGAGTAAAAGAAAATGATATTGAAACTTCAAGATATGCTAAAGGAGAAAAGGTAGAAGAAAAATTAAAAGATGAAAAATCAAATATATATAAAACAACATTTCAGGTAATTATTACTATGGAAAATGATAAATTCTATCCAGCAACAGATATACTGAGCAAAGAAAATATTATAGAGCTTAAAAATATAAACAGCGACTACAAGAAAAACTTCTATTTTGTGATAGAATCATTTGATAAAAATAGAGAAACATCGAGAAAACTTGCAAAAGAAAAGTATGACAGAATAGAATCATCATTGAAAAAATTAGGAGTTCAGGATGTGTCTATATTCAACTACAATGTAGAGGAAACAAAGGAAACTGAGAAGAAAAAAACTTATACAATAACTCATGCTTTTAAAGTAAAAATGAGTTCATCAGTAGATATGGGAAAATTACTGAAAAAATGTGAAGCTCTTAGAATAAAAAATCCGGGAAGTATGACTTACGATATTTCTGAAGAATTAAGGGATAAAGCTACAATGGAAGCTTATGAAAAAGCTATGAATAATTTGTATGAAAAAGCAAAGGTTATAATAAAGAACAGAGGTTATGAACTTGGAGATGTAACTGTCTGGGACAGAACTCAAAGTGGAAGAGATTATCTTCCTGTTCCAGCTCCAGCTGTTATGATGAATCAAAACAGAGTTAATGCTAAATATTTTGTAAGTCAAGCAGATTCAGACTCTACAGATATACCATTTTCAACTGCTCAGGAAATGAAGATAACAGCGAGAGTTTCAGCAAGTTTTGATATCATAAATAAAGTTAAATAAAATAAGATTTGAGATTGACTTATAACTACTAGAAATATAATTTTAGAATTTTTTCAGATTTCTAAAATTTATTTTAGTTTTTTAGTCAATCTCTTTCTTTTTTTTAAGCTTGCTAAGTTTCAAAAAATGCTTTAATATATAGATATAAATTATATAATGGAGGGAAAAATATGAGTTTAAATAGAAAAGATATAAAACTTTTAGAAAAAATAAATAATAATATTTTCCCTATAAGTTCTCTGGCAGAAAAATATAATGTCAGTGAACGAAATATAAGATACAGTGTAGAAAATATAAATTTTTATCTTAAAAAAATGAAGCTTCCAGAAGTAATGATAAAAAAAGGAAATCTTGAATTTTCTATAACTGATATTGAACTTGAAAAATTTGTAGAGGCTTTAGATATGAGTATGTATGTTTTTTCTCAAGAAGAAAGAGAAGAGTATATTCTTATAAATTATCTGTTTAGAGATAATGTAAAAATATCAGAGATGGAAGTAGACTTAAAAGTCAGTAGAACCACTATAAAAAAGGATATCAAAGATTTAGAAAATTATCTTGCTGAATTTGAACTTTATTTCCATAGAGATGAAAATAAAATGGATATAGCAGGAAAAGAAAAAAAGTTAAGACATTTAAAATTATTAAAAATGTTGGATCATATTGAAATAAAAAATAGAGAGATAACTTTTATAAAGAAAAAATATCTCAGTGAGAAAGAAGAGCAAAAAGTAATAGCTGAGTATGTAAAAGGATATGATGTAAAAAAAATAGCTGATGTAATTGATGAGATAGAGGAAAAACTTGAAGCTCACTTTACCAACGAATTTAAAAATATAATAGCAATATATTTTATAGCTACATTTGAAAGAATAAAAAATGGACATATAATTACACAAAAAAATAACAGTGATTTTTTAAGAAAACTTGAAGAGTATAAGAAAATAAAGGAGGTTCTTGAAAAAGTTATAGATAAAAATCAAGAATATGAAATGCTCCATCTTACAGAATATTTTTTGAGTGGATTTTATAATGATACTTTTTCTGAGAATATTCTCATATTGGAAAGATTCATTTCTAAAGTTTTGGAAAATCTGGATATGGAAATGAAAACAAATCTTCTTAAAGAGAGAGAATTAATAGATAAACTTTTGAAGTATCTTCTTCCAGCTATTTATAGAATAAAGAATAATTTTTATTTAAATAAATTTCTTGATTTTAATGAAATAAATATAGAAATTTTTAATAAGGTAAAAGAGATTGCAGAGAAAAACCAGCATCATCTCAAAGAACCATTGAGAGATGAAGAGATATTCTATGTTTCAAAATATATAGAGGAATATTTAGAGCAGAAAAAAAATAAAAAAATATCTTTAAAAGAGCTTTTAAAATTGATACAGCAAAATGCAAGGGATGTAGATGACGACCTTTTAGCTGAGGATATAAAAGAAAAATTTGGCATGTTTATAGATGATGACAGAGAAGAAGAGACAGACTATGGGTTGATAAGACTTTTAGGAAGAAATCGTATATATGTTTCCCATGAGAGAATAACTTTCAGTGAAGCTTTAGAAACTGGTCTGAATATTTTATTGAAAGAAAAATGTATAAAGGAGAAGAGTATATATAATCTAAAAGATATGGTAGAAAAATTTGGAAGATATCTCTTCATAGATAAAAGAATATTATTCTGTTATGACAAGGAAAAAGAAAATTGTTTGAAGCCGGGAATAACTCTTATAGTTTCAAAACAAGGAATAAAAGTAGATGAAGAGGAAGATGCAGATATCTTATTTCTTCTTGCAGCCAGAAACAAAATAGAACATTTGAAAGTTATATCTGAATTAATAAGATTGATAGAGAAGAAAAAACTTCTCAATGAAATAATTGGATTGGAAAAATCTGATGATATAAGAAATAAAATAAAAAAACTTTTAAAAGAATAAAAAAATAAATAGGAGACAGCTGAAATAGATTAGAAAGATCTGTAGTAGCTGTCTCTTTTTTATATAATTTTATGGTAAAACTTTTTTTCAAAAAAATATGAAAAAGTATGTATATTAACTTTAGGAGTTTATTGAGATATAATAGCTATAAAATAAAAGACTTTGGAGGAAAAGATGAATAAAAAAGTTAGTTTTTGGGAATTTTTTCAAGGATTAGGAAAAACATTTATGCTGCCAGTATCACTATTAGCAGCTTGTGGTATCATGTTAGGGATAGGAAGTTCATTTGCAAGTTCAGTAACAGCTGAAATACTTCCATTTTTAAAGAATCCTATTCTAAAAATATTCTTTGAATTTATGGCAACAATAGGTTCATTTGCATTTTCAAATTTACCAGTTATGTTTGCAATGGCTATACCATTAGGACTTGCTAGACAAGATAAAGGGGTAGCAGCATTTTCTGGATATGTGGGATTTGCTATGTCGAGCTTATCAGTTAACTTCTTCTTAAAAGCAACTGGGACTTTAGCTACACCTGAAAATATGAAAGCAGCAGGGCAGTCTATGGTTCTTGGTATTCAAAGTATTGATGTAGGAGTTCTTGGTGGAGTTTTAATCGGTATAATCGTTTATAAAATTCATGACAGATACTGCGAAATCAAACTTCCTGATGCACTTGCATTCTTTGGTGGAGCAAGATTTGTACCTATTGCTACAGCAGTAATAGTTGGAGTTATCAGTTTATTAATTCCATTCATCTGGCCTTTCTTTAATAATATGATTATGGGTGTAGGAAAAATGATAGGAAAAGCTGGAGCTTTTGGACCATTCCTTTTTGGAGCTGGAGAAGGGCTGTTAAGACCATTTGGATTACATCATATATTAGTTGCTATGATAAGATTTACACCAGCTGGTGGAGAGGCAGTAGTAAACGGAGAAGTTGTTTCAGGAGCTCTTACAATATTCTACAAACAGTTTGCTGATGGAATACTTGATCCTAATGTAACAAAATTCCTTTCTCAAGGAAAAATGCCTTCATATATGTTTGGACTTCCAGCAATAGCTTTAGCAATATATAATACTGCAAGGCCTGAAAACAGAAAGAAAATAAAAGGACTTCTTGCTTCTGGACTTGTAGCATGTGTAATTGGTGGAATAACAGAGCCATTAGAATTTATATTCCTTTTCTTATCACCAGTTTTATACATTTTCCACTGTATCATGGTTGGACTTGGATTTATGATGATGGGAATATTAAAAGTAGCAATTGGAAATACTGATGGAAACCTTATAGACTTTATAGTATTTGGAGTATTACAAGGAACAAGAACAAAATGGTATTTAGTTCTTTTAGTAGGTGCTGTATGGTTTGTAGTTTATTATACAGTATTCAAATATGCAATATTGAAATTTAATTTAAAAACTCCAGGAAGAGAAGCTATAACTGAAGGAGATAATGTAAAATTAGGTGGATATGATGAAGAGAGAATGTTAAAAGCTCTAGGTGGAAAAGATAACATTGTTTCTCTTGATAACTGTATCACAAGACTTAGAATGGTTGTAAAAGATATGTCAGTTGTAGATTCAGATGAAATAAAAGCAACTGGAGCAATAGCAGTAGTAAAATTAGATGATACAAATCTTCAGGTAGTAATAGGACCTCAAGTACATGTTGTAAAAAATAAATTAGAAAAATTAATGAAAAAATAATCAGAATGGTGAGAATAATGAGATTTGATGAAGTAAAGGATAGAAGAGGGACTTACTGTACTCAATGGGATTATGTAAAAGACAGATTCGGAAAGGATGATCTTCTTCCTTTCACTATATCAGATATGGATCTGGAATCTCCAGAAGAGATAGTAGATGCTCTTATAAAAAGAATAAATCACAGAATATTTGGATACAGCAGATGGAATCATGATGATTTTAAAAATTCCATTGAGGGATGGTATAACAGAAGATTTGATTTTCAGATAGATAAAGAGTGGATAGTATACAGCCCGAGCGTAATCTATGCAGTATCAAAGTTTATTGAAATGAAGTCTAAAAAAGGTGATGGAGTGTTGATAAATACTCCGGGATATGACGGATTTTTTAAAGTGATAGGAGATAATGAGAGAAAACTTCTCACTTCACCATTGAAAAAAGTTGAAAATGGATATGAAATAGATTTTGATGATTTTGAATCTAAATGCAAAGAAGCAAAAATATTTCTTTTATGCAGTCCTCATAATCCTACTGGTAAAGTATGGACTGAAAAAGAACTAAAAAAAATGATAGAGATATGTAAAAAGTACAATATTTTCATAATTTCAGATGAGATACATATGGATATAATTTATAGAGGGAAACATAAACCTATTTTATCACAGGCAGGAGATTATATAGATAATATAGTTTTATGTACATCAGCTTCAAAAACTTTTAATATACCAGCATTGTGCGGATCATATCTGTTTATAACAAATCAAAGTGACAGAGATGAATTTTTAAGAATATTAAAAAATAGAGATGCTCTTTCATCACCTTCAATACTTGCAGTAATAGCTACAATAGCAGCCTATGACAAGTGTGGATACTGGGTAGATGAACTGGTAAAATATACAGAAAATAATATAAAATATGTAAAAGAGTATCTGGAAAAAAATATTCCATTATTAAAATGTGAAATTCCACAAGGTTCATATTTTGCATGGATAGATTTTTCAGGATTAGGGATTTCAAATGAAGAGTTTCAAAAGTATCTTATTGATATTGGGGGAGTAGCAATAATGCCGGGACTGACTTACGGAGAAGAGGGAAGATACTTCTTGAGACTTAATGTAGGATGCTCTATTAAAAAAGTAGAAGATGGGTTACAGAGAATAGAAAAGGCAGTAAATCATATACTGAGTATAAAAAAATAATCTTTTTGTATATTGAAAAAAGGGTTTAAGCCCTTTTTTCTTTTACATAAATATAAAATAAAAAACGGATGACTTCTAAATTATGTTTATATTAGAAGACATCCATTTTTATTGTTAGTTATTTATCTCCCGGATAAAATTTTGGATTTGAGAAATAATCTTTAGTCTGCTCAACAACTTTAGGGAATAAAACAACCAATGCTATCATGTTAGGAATAACAACTAATCCCATAGCCAAGTCTTGAATAGTCCAAACAAGGCTGATTTTAGTGATTGATCCAATAATGCATAGGAAAGGGAACACATATCTGCATTTAGCAGTTACTTCAGGACCAAAAGCATAAGTAAAACTTTTAGCAGCATTGAACCATTGTCCCATTAAAGTAGTGAAACAGAAAATCAATAAAGATAATGTTGCAGCATGCTTCAATGGTGACCATACAGTACCAAATGCTTCAATAGCCATAACAGAACCTGGAGTATCTGTTTTGTAAAGTCCAGTAACTCCAACAATAAGAGCTGTGATAGTACAAACTATGATAGTGTCTAGGAAAACTTCTGTAACACCAGCAATTCCCTCTCTGCAAGGATGTTCAACTATTGCAGAACCATGGGCAAAAGGTGCAGTTCCTTCTCCAGCCTCATTAGAATACATACCACGAGTGATACCATATTGAAGAGCTCTTGCCATAACATATCCACCAGTACCTCCAGCAGCAGCTTTTAAAGAAAATGCTTCTCTGAAAATAGTAGCAAATATAGCAGGAACCTGATGTGCATTTAATAAAATAACTAAAATTCCAGCACATATATAGAAAATCGACATTATTGGAACAAGAGCAGTAGCTATATTAGCAACTCTTTTTAGTCCTCCAAGAGTAATAGCCATTAGGAGGCAGATCAAAATTATTCCAGTAATATAAGTAGGAATATTGTAGTTAGAATTTAAAATTCCAGCAATAGTATTAGACTGAACAAGGTTTGCTCCCATCATTTTTGTACACATAAGTACAGCAATAACTACTCCAAGCCAAGGCATTTTCAGTCCATCTCTGATATAATACATAGGTCCACTCAAGATATTTCCTTCTGAGTCTTTTCCACGATACAGCTGAGAAAGAACGATTTCTCCATATTTCAAAGCCATTCCGAAAAATGCAGCTACCCACATCCAGAATACAGCACCCATACCACCAGCAGTGATAGCAGTAGCTATACCAACAACATTTCCTCCACCTACATTTCCAGCAAGAGTTACCATCATTGCTTTGAAAGAAGGGATAGATCCTTCACCTTTTTCCTCATTTCTAGATTTAAAAGATTCAATAAGTGTTTTCTTCATGATAAACCCAAAGTATCTTACTTGGATAAAACCATTTGTAAAAGTATAAAGTATTCCAAGTCCCAATAAAATAAAAACAAGCCATTTTCCCCATATTATTCCATTGATTCTCTCCAATAGAAATTCAAATTGGTCCATATTAACTCCTCCCAGTGTTTTTATATAAAAATTTATTTATATTCTTTAATTATTTTTCCTGCCAGATCAGGAAAATTTCCAATGATAATATCTATTCCTTTTTCAATAAGATAACGCATATCTTTTTCTTTATTTACAGTATATGTATTTATTTCTATTCCATATTTTTTGATTTCCTCTATAACTTCAGGAACTAAATTATAGTGAACAGGATGGTAGCATTGAATACCTAGCTCATGAGTATATTTACCAGCATCTACAAACCAAGTTTCAGATAAAAGTCCATATTTTAAATCAGGAGCTATTTTTTTCATACGAAGGATACTGTAATGATTGAAGCTTGATATTATAACTTTTTTCTCCAATTTATATTCCTGTATAAGTTTCCATACTTTTTCTTCAATACCAATGTATTCAAGAATTCCTGTTTTAAGTTCAATGTTAGTTACAATATTTTTATCTTTTACAAGTTCTAAATATTCTCTCAGTGTAGGAATCTTATTAAATCCCATTTGACCACGATAGATAAATGAAGCATCAAATCTGCATAACTCTTCATAAGTATAATCTGCTGCTAATCCTTTTCCATCTGTAGTACGATCTATTGTTTCATCATGGATAATAATTACCTCTCCATCTTTAGTGAGCTGAACATCAAGTTCTATTCCATCAGCACCAGCTTCTATAGCTTTTTCAAAAGCAAGCATGGTATTTTCAGGGTATTTTCCACTAAATCCTCTATGAGCAAAATTCTTTGTCATTTTATCTTCCTCCAATTCTTAAAAATCACCTTTTAGATAATAATATATTTTTCAAATTTTTACCAGTTTTTTTACAATATTTTTACAAAAAAAATAAACTAAAATAAGTCCATGGCTTTCCATAGATTTATCTTAGCTTTCACTTTTCTCCGCTAACATATTAAATTAATACTTAATGATTGAAATTATACCAAAAAGAATCAAATTTGTCAAAAATAAAAATAAAATTTATAGAGCAAATTGAAACAAAAATAAAGTTTTAAAATTTATTTTTCTTAATTAAAGTTTATATAAAAATAAAAAAATAAGAGGATAATAACAACATATTTCAAATAATTAATATAGAATAGTGAAAAAATAAAATTTAATTTTTTCTGAAGGTTAATATAGGGGTATATGGTTAAAATTCATTAAAACATATTGACTTTTATATAAAATTGAGTTACTATGAAATAGGGGTATACCCTATAATGAAAAATCAGGAGGGATAATTTATGAAAAAAGTAATAAAAATAGATGGAATGGGTTGTCAGAAATGTGTGGCACATGTAAAGGAAGCTTTAGAGGGATTAGATGGAGTAGAATTGTTAGATGTAAAAATTGGAGAAGCATCTGTTGATATCCCAGAGGGATATGATTTTAAAAAAATAGTTGAAGCGCTGGATGATGCGGGATATGAGGTTGAGGAATAATGAAAAAGAGTTATCAGCTTGGCGGCGTGAGCTGCCAAGTTTGTGTCAATAAGATAGAAAAGAAACTATCAAAATTAGACGGAATGAAAGAAGCCGTAGTAAATCTTTCTACAGAAAAACTTTCAGTGGATTATGATGAATCTCTATTGAAAGATGAGACAATAACGGAAGTTGTAAAAAAATTAGGATATGAAATAGAAGAAGAATCAGACTTGAAAGATGTGGAGCTGGATATAGACGGAATAAGCTGTCAGGTCTGTGTTAATAAAATAGAAAAAAAAGTTTCAAAGCTTAATGGAGTAAAATCAGTAATAGTAAACTTAGCAAACAGCAGAGGAAAAATTGTTTATGATTCAGATGTTATTAAACTTTCAGAAATCCTTGAAGTAATGAAAAAAATGGGATATACTGGAACAAAGCATGAAGAATCTTCTGAAAACCTAAAGGACAAAGAAAAGGAAGAACATCTAAAAAGGGAGTTTTTAGAATTTAAAATAGCAATTGTTTTTTCTGCTGTTGTTTTTTACATAGCAATGGGAACAATGGTAGGACTTCCAGTTCCTTCTATTATTTCACCTGATATCAATCCACTGAATTTTGCAATTATACAGTTTATACTTGCTCTGCCAGTGGTATATATAGGAAGAAGATTCTATACTGTAGGAATTAAACAATTATTTATGAGAAGTCCAAGTATGGATTCTTTGATAGCTACAGGAACAGGATCAGCTTTGCTTTATAGTATTTATGGAACTTTTAAGATAGCAGAAGGGAATTATCATTATGTACATTCTCTATACTATGAATCAGCAGTAGTTATTCTTGCTCTTATACTTTTAGGGAAATATCTGGAAGGTGTAAGTAAAGGAAAAACTTCAGAGGCTATAAAAAAACTTATGAGTTTAAAAAGCAAAAAAGCCAACCTTGTAAGAAACGGCGAGATAGTACAGGTAGATATAGAAGAAGTTGAAAAAGGCGAGATTCTTTTAGTAAAACCTGGAGAAAGTATCCCAGTAGATGGAAAAGTAATAGATGGAAACAGTACAGTAGATGAGTCTATGCTTACTGGAGAGAGTATTCCAATAGATAAAGCAGCAGGAGATATAGTCTATGGTGCAAGTATCAACAAAAATGGAAGTCTTAAAATAGAGGCAACAGCAGTTGGTAAAGATACTGTGATATCTAAAATAATAAAACTGGTAGAAAATGCTCAAGGTTCAAAAGCTCCTATTGCTAAAATAGCAGATAAGGTATCAGCTTATTTTGTTCCAATAGTAATGATTATAGCAACAGCAGCAGGAATTATCTGGTATTATCTAGGAAGTCGTGGTATTGTAGAAATAAATAATACTCCTTCTATCTTTGCACTTACTATTTTTATTTCTGTAATGGTAATTGCATGCCCATGTTCATTAGGACTTGCTACTCCTACAGCTATAATGGTAGGAACAGGAAGAGGAGCAGAATTGGGAATATTGATAAAATCTGGAGAAGCTCTGGAAAAAGCTCACAAAGTAAATACTGTAGTTTTTGACAAAACAGGAACATTGACAGAAGGAAAACCAAAAGTTACAGATATTTTGACTATGGAAGGGTACAAAGAAAATGATACTTTACAAATAGCTGGAGCTCTTGAATTACACTCAGAGCACCCATTAGGAGAGGCTATTGTAGAAGAGGCAAAAAATAGAGGACTTGTATTTCCACAAGTAAATGATTTTATTTCTATAACTGGACAGGGAGTATATGGTAAAATAGAAGAAAGTGAAGTTTTGATAGGAAATGTCAAACTGATGAAAGCTAAAAATATAGAAATAACTATGAAAAAAGAATTGGATGAACTGGCATCACAAGGAAAAACTCCAATGTATATGGCTATAGATGGAAAATTCTTAGGTATAATAGCAGTTGCTGATGTAATGAAAGAAGAAGCTGTGGACACTATCAAAGAATTGAAAGAAAGAGGATATAAAATTGGGATGATTACTGGAGATAATAAGATAACAGCTGAAGCAATAGGAAAACAAGTTGGAATAGATATGATATTTGCTGAAGTAACACCAGAAGATAAATATTTGAAAGTAAAAGAATTACAGGAAGAAGGATATAATGTAGCTATGGTAGGAGATGGAATAAATGACTCTCCAGCTTTGGTACAAGCTGATGTAGGAATAGCTATAGGAGGCGGAACTGATATTGCTATGGAAAGTGCAGATATTGTATTGATGAAGAAAAATCTAAAAGATGTACTTACAGCAATGGATTTAAGCAATGCTACTATAAGAAATATAAAGCAAAATTTATTCTGGGCTTTCATTTACAATACTTTAGGAATACCAATAGCTGCTGGAGTGCTTTATCCTTTCACAGGACATCTTTTGAATCCTATGATAGCAGGAGGAGCAATGGCTATGAGTTCTGTTTCAGTAGTAACTAATGCATTGAGGCTTAAAAACTTTAAAAAGCAGTAACAAGGGGGATCAAAGATGGAGAAGCTAAAGAGAACCTGCATATCTGACGAATGTATGAGCAAAGAATGTCCAGCATTCAAAAGGAAATTAGAAGCGAGGATAAACAGGATAGAGGGACAAATAAGAGGAATAGGAAAAATGCTTGGTAATAAAGTCGGATGTGATGATGTTCTTAATCAGATATCATCTGTAAAATCTGCCTTAAATGGAGTGTCAAAATTAATACTTGAATCTCACATAAGAAATTGTGTAGTCAATGATATAAAAGCAGGAGCTGAAGATGAAATAATCTCTGAACTTGTACAGACACTAAATAAAATGATTGATAAAACAAGTAAAAAAATAAAGGAAGATCTGCCTGAAATGATAAAAAAGATAGAAATACAGGTAGGAAAGATAAAAGAGCTTGTAGAGGAAGAACATTGCAATGAAGTATTAAATGAGATATCTCTAGTAAAAGGAGAACTTGATGGAGTGTCAAAATTAGTACTTGAATCACATATAAAAAATTGTATAGTAAGGGATATAAAATCAGGAAATGAAGACAGAGTCATCACAGAACTTTTATACACTTTGAATAAAATGATTAAGTAAGGAAAAGATTTTTGATTGGGGGGCTTTATGAAAAAGATACTCGTAGTAGATGATGAATGGAAAATAAGAAAGCTCATAAAGGATTACCTTGTGAGAGAAGGATATAGTGTAGATGAAGCTGGAGACGGAGAAGAGGGACTTGAACTCTTTTTCCAGACTACATATGATATTGTTATTCTGGATATAATGATGCCGAAAATAGATGGTTGGAGTGTATGCAGAAAAATAAGAGAAGAATCTCAGGTTCCTATTATCATGCTTACAGCTAGAGCTGATGAAAGTGATCAGTTATTTGGATTTGAACTTGAAACTGATGAATATATGATAAAGCCTTTCAATCCTAAATTATTAGTAGCAAAAGTAAAAGCCTTGCTGAGAAGAGATGGGAAAATAGTAGATAAAACATATTTAGAATTTGGAGATCTTGTTATTGATACTTCTAAGAGAGAAGTAAAATTAGGGGATGTAGTACTGGAGCTAACTCCTAAAGAATATGATCTTTTATATTTCTTTATAGAGAACAAAGGACTGGCTTTGTCCAGAGAAAAGATTTTGAACTCAGTATGGGGATGGGATTACTTTGGTGATTCAAGAACTGTAGATACACATATAAAAAGATTGAGAAAGAAAATAGGAGATAATTTTATTCAGACAGTAAGAGGATTTGGATATAAATTCGAGGGAGACAAATGAAGATAAGATGGAAGATATTTTTCCTGATGTTCAGTGTAGTAGTTATGATAATTCTAGGATTATTAGTAACAAACAGTATATATCTGGAAAAATTCTATATAAAAAACAAGAAAGAAAAACTTGTAGAACTGGGAAAAATACTTGTCGATCCTAAATATGTCATAGATTTTCAAAATCTTGAAATGCATTCAAATGTTGCCATACTTATAAAAAAAAATCAAGAACTTTACAGACTGGAGACAGAATCAATACTTTCCAAAGGTGAAATAGATAGCATAGCAGAAAAACTTAAAGGTAACGAATATGTTTTTGAAGAAATAACTCTTCTTGATTATAGAGGAAAAGTCCTAATACTTTTTATGCCTTACAGAAGTGACAGGTATATTGAGATAATAACGCCTCTAAGCTTTATTCAGGAAGGACTGGAGATATCTACAAGATATCACCTTTTAATAATTGTACTGGCACTGATAATAGGGTCATCCATGTCCTTTATATTTTCTAAAAAAATGACTGATCCTATACTGGAAATAAAAGAGATAACTCAGAAAATATCAGAACTTGATTTCAACAGGAAGTTTGAAAAAGACAGCAAGGATGAAATTGGAGAACTAGGTTATTCTATTAACCGAATGGGAGAAACACTGGAAAAAAGTATAGACGAGCTAAACAAAGTCAATAAGAAGCTTATGATAGACATTGAAAATGAAAAAAGATTGGATAAATTAAGAAAAGAATTTATAGCAAGTGTCAGCCATGAACTGAAAACACCTATATCAATAATCCAAGGATATGCTCAGGGACTGGTAGAAAATGTTGCAAATGAAGAGGATAAAAATTTCTATTGTGAAGTCATTATGGAAGAAAGCTTGAAAATGGATTCTCTTGTTAAAGAGCTTTTGCTTATATCACAAATGGAATCAGGATATTTTAAAATGGATATAGAGGAAGTTAATTTCTATCCTATGATAAAGGATATAAGAGACAAATATTCTTCTAAATACAAGAAAATAATTTATAATGGAAGCAAGGAAATTTTTGTTTTATGTGATGAAAAATATATTGAAAGAGTATTGGATAATCTCGTGGTAAATGCTCTTAAATATTCTTCTGGAGAAAGAGATGTAATTATCAGTACAGAAGATCTTGGAAACAAGGAAAGAATAATTGTAAGTAATGAAACAGATCGATTGACAGAAGGGGATTTGGACAGTATCTGGACACCGTTCTATAGATTAGATAAAGTTAGAGATAGAGACGGGCATGGATTAGGTCTGTCTATTGTAAGAGGGATACTTGAAAATCATAAGAGTAAATTTGGAGTATATTTTTCTGAAGATAAAGTTGTAAACTTCTGGTTTGAGTTGGCTAAAAAAGCTGAGGATATAAAAGATGTTTATGATGATGAAGCACTGGAAGCAGAGGAAGTATAAATAAATAATAGAGGCATTTCACGTATTGTGGACCAATCGTGTCATAGATGTGATTAAATATATTGACTTTGGATAGTGATGAGTATATACTTATAATAGGAAATTTCGGTTTCAAATTTAAAGATTATGAGGGAGGAAAGAAATGAACAATCAACAAACTAAACAAGGAGCATTTAAAAGATTTACATCTTTCTGTGTTTCTTTAATGCAAAAGTATTTGCCAGATCCATATATTTTCTGTGCAATGCTGACATTTATTGTATTTGCAGGAGCAGTTATTTTCACTAAACAATCACCAATGAGAGTTATTGGTCACTGGACAAATGGATTCTGGTCATTACTGGCATTCTCAATGCAGATGGCATTAGTGCTTGTAACTGGACATACAATGGCTAGCTCAAGTGTATTTAAAAAGATATTATCAAATATGGCATCTAAATTATCTAGTCCGAGACAGGCTATTGTTGTAGTAACTTTAGTTTCTACTATAGCATGTATATTGAACTGGGGATTTGGATTGGTTATAGGAGCTATTTTTGCAAAAGAAATAGCTAAAAAAGTAAAAGGTGTAGACTACAGACTTCTTATAGCTTCAGCTTACACAGGATTCTTAGTGTGGCATGGAGGATTATCTGGATCTATTCCTTTACAAGTGGCAAGTGACAGTGTTGCAGCTCTTTCTAAACAAACTGCTGGTGCTGTAACTGAAAATATTCCAACAAGTTTAACTATATTTTCACCAATGAACCTATTTATTCTTGGAGCACTTATCATAATGCTTCCATTAGTAAACAGAGCTATGTATCCAGCTGAAAATGAAGTTGTTACTGTTGATCCAAAATTATTGGAAGAGCCTGAAGAAAAAGTTTTAATTCGTGAAAATATGACTCCAGCTGAAAAAATAGAAAATAGTAAAGTTGTTTCTATAATTTTAGGAGTTATGGGTTGGGCTTATATCCTTCAATATTTTGTTACTAAAGGATTCAATCTTAACCTTAACCTAGTTAACTTTATATTCCTATTTACAGGAATCATCCTTCATGGAACACCTAGAAAATTCATAAATGCCTTTGGTGAAGCAACTAAAGGGGCAGCAGGAATACTTCTACAATTTCCATTCTATGCTGGAATTATGGGTATCATGACAGGAGCAAATGCTGATGGTTCATCATTGGCTATATTAATGTCTAATTTCTTCGTAAATATTTCTACACCAAAAACATTCCCACTATTCTCATTCTTAAGTGCAGGAATCGTAAACTTCTTTGTACCTTCTGGAGGAGGACAATGGGCAGTTCAAGCTCCAATTGTAATGCCGGCAGGTGTTGCTATAGGTGTAACTACAGCAAAATCAGCTATGGCTATTGCTTGGGGAGATGCTTGGACAAATATGATTCAGCCGTTCTGGGCTTTACCAGCTTTAGGTATAGCAGGACTAGGGGCTAAAGATATCATGGGATACTGTCTGATAGTACTTCTATGTTCAGGAGTAATTATCTCAGCAGGATTCTTGTTGTTCTAGGTATAGAATGAAAAAAAATGAATATTTTTATGAAATAAAAAAAATATACGAAGAAAAAAAAGATGAAATAGAAAAAAGATTAAAAGATTTTAAGAATGTATGGGAGAAAGGAAGCAACGAGGAGATTCATACAGAGCTTTCTTTCTGTATCCTTACACCTCAGTCTAAAGCAGTAAATGCATGGAAGGCTATTACAACTCTTAGAGATAACGGACTTTTATTTAATGGAACTGCTGAAGAGATGGTGGAATATTTAAATATAGTAAGATTTAAAAATAATAAAGCAAAATATCTTGTTACTCTCAGGGAACAGATGAAAGATAAAAACGGAAAAATAGTAACAAAAGATTTTTTCGAAAGTATTTCTGATGTAAATGAAAAGAGAGAATGGATAGTAAAAAATATTAAAGGGATGGCCTATAAAGAAGCCAGTCATTTTCTGAGAAACGTCGGATTCGGAAAGAAAATTTCGATTTTAGATAGACATATCCTGAAAAATTTAGTAAAATTAGAAGTGTTGGAAGAAATTCCCAAATCTCTGACTCCTAAATTATATTTAGAGATCGAAGAAAAGATGAAAGCTTATTGTGATTATATAGATATATCTATGGATAGTTTAGATTTACTTCTATGGTACAAGGAAGCCGGAGAAATATTTAAATAAAAAAAGTGTTAGGAGGGCAAAATGAAAAACAAATTAGTTTCAATGGAAGAAGCTGTATCTCATGTAAAAGATGGAATGACAGTTTTTATTGGAGGATTCCTAGGAGTAGGAACACCAGAAAAAATAATAGATGCTTTAGTAGCTAAAGGTGTAAAAGACCTTACTGTTATAGGTAATGATACAGGATTCCCAGACAAAGGAATTGGAAGACTTGTTGTTAACAATCAAGTTAAAAAAGTAATTGCTTCTCATATCGGAACAAACCCAGAAACTGGAAGAAGAATGCAGACTGGTGAAATGGAAGTTGAATTAGCACCTCAAGGAACATTAGCTGAAAGAGTAAGAGCTGGAGGAAATGGACTTGGAGGAATCTTAACACCAACAGGAATAGGAACTATTGTTGAAGAAGGAAAAGAAATTATTACAGTAGATGGAAAAAAATATATTTTAGAAAAACCTCTAAGAGCTGATGTAGCACTTTTAAACGGTTCTGTGGTTGATGAATTAGGAAATGTTATTTATGCTAAAACAACTAAAAACTTTAACCCAATGATGGCAACAGCAGCAGATACAGTTATAGTTTTTGCAGAAAAATTAGTAAAAGTGGGAGAAATCGACCCAGATCATGTAATGACATCTAGAATATTCGTAGACTACATAGTTAAATAGGAGAGGTGAAGCAAGAAATGGAATTAGATAAAAAATTAGTAAGAGAATATATTGCAAAAAGAGTTGCACAAGAATTTAAAGATGGATATGTAGTAAACTTAGGAATAGGACTTCCTACTCTAGTAGCTAACTATGTACCAGAAGGAATAGAGGTTGTATTCCAATCAGAAAATGGAATTATTGGAGTAGGACCAGCTCCAGAACCTGGAAAAGAAGATAAAGATATAGTAAACGCTGGAGCAGGATTTGTAACTGTTCTTCCAGGAGCACAATTCTTTGATTCTTGTACTTCATTTGGAATCATAAGAGGAGGACACGTAGATGCTACTGTTCTTGGAGCTCTTCAAGTAGATAAAGAAGGAAACCTAGCAAACTGGATGGTTCCTGGAAAAATGGTTCCAGGAATGGGTGGAGCTATGGACCTTGTAGTTGGAGCTAAAGAAGTTATAGTTGCTATGGAACATACAGCTAAAGGAGCAGTAAAAATCCTTGATAAATGTGATCTTCCATTAACAGCTGCTGGACAAGTAAACTTAATAATCACTGAAAAAGGTGTTATAAAAGTAACTCCAGAAGGATTACTTCTTATTGAAGTAAGTCCATATTCTTCAATCGAAGATATAAAAGCATCAACAGGAGCAGAATTAAAAGTTGCTGATGATGTAAAAATCTTATCACTTTAATTGAGTAGGTTTGATATGAATCTCCCTTTTAGAATTATTTAAAAGGGAGATTTTTTCTTTTAATTATTTCCAATAATACAAAAATTATAGATGATTAAGTTTAATAAAAAAATTAAAATTTATTTTTTCTTAATAATATTAAAGCTTTCATCTATCAATGTATAAATTGTTTTAATTGAAATAGAACCATCTAATTTAATAGTAAACCAATGTTTTTTGTTCATGTGGTAGCCGGGAAGATAATTGACATTATCCACAAGAGAAAATATTTTATCTGGTGCTGCTTTCAAATCAATAATTTCAATTTTTCCCTCTTCATTTATCCCAATTTTACTTTTTTCAACTTCTAATAAAGCTGCATACCATTTTTCAGTTGATTTTTCACGAAAAACTGCATTGTTTGGAGTTTTATCCCATAAGTATTCAGGTTCATCCTTATATTTTTCTGCAATGTATTTTATAATTTTTTTTGCATAATCACTTTTAAATATATCTTTTATTGTACATTTTTCAACAATATCACTAAGTATTGCTTCATATTCTTTTCGTATTTTTCCAACAAATCCTCCATTTATACTTTGGACATAAACTGGAGTATACTCATCATTAGTTTCTATATCTATAATTTTTATCTCTATTTCATTTGTTTCTTTTATAATTACATTTAAATTAAAAGAGTTTTCCATTAAATTTATTGAGTAAATATATTGTTCAGCTTTTTTAACAAAGCCATATGCTAATAAACGGCTGATTACAATTTTTCGATTATTAAATATTTTTCCTTGATAAATCATGCTTTTATCATCTCCTTTTTTTATATTATATCATTCATAATGCACATAACAACATTGAAGAATATTTATTTAAATCTTCAACAAATTTTTTATTTGATAAAAGCTTTTGACACATTCAGGTCATAAAGAAATGATAAAATTTAAAAAGTTGTCCTAATATTCTTTTGTTCAGAAAAAATCTGAGTAATTATTATGAAAAGATAATACTTTTTTTATTTTATTGTTTGTAAAACAGTAAAAAAATTGTTATAATAAAAAATAGACATAAGCAGCAATAGTTTTAGGAGGAATAGAGTGAAAAAAGCATCGATTATAACATATGGATGTCAGATGAACGTAAATGAAAGTGCTAAGATAAAGAAAATCTTTCAAAATATAGGATATGAAATAACTGAAAATATAGAGGAATCAGACGCAATTTTTCTTAATACATGTACAGTAAGAGAAGGAGCAGCGACACAAATATATGGAAAATTAGGAGAACTAAAACATATAAAAGAAAGAAGAGGAAGCATCATAGGGATTACTGGATGTTTTGCTCAGGAGCAAGGGAAGGAACTGCTAAAAAAATTTCCTCAGATAGATATAATAATGGGAAATCAAAATATAGGAAGAATACCTCAGGCAATAGATGACATAGAACATAAAACAAATAAACATGTCATTTATACTGACTGTGAAGATGAATTGCCTCCAAGATTGGATGCTGACTTTGATTCGAATAAAACAGCTTCAATTTCAATAACTTATGGATGCAATAATTTTTGTACGTATTGTATTGTACCCTATGTAAGGGGAAGAGAAAGATCAGTACCTTTAGATGAAATAATACACGATGTAAAACAATATGCAGAAAAAGGATATAAAGAGATAATACTTTTAGGGCAAAATGTAAATTCTTATGGAAAAGATTTTAAAAATGGAGACAACTTTGCAAAACTTTTAGAAGAAATATGCAAAGTAGAAGGAGATTTCTTAGTAAGATTTATTTCTCCTCACCCAAGAGATTTTTCAGATGAAGTAATAGATGTTATAGCTAAAAATGATAAGATAGCAAAATCACTGCATCTTCCATTGCAATCAGGTTCTACAAGAATTTTGAAAATGATGAACAGAGGATATACAAAAGAGCAGTATATAGCTCTTGCTGAAAAAATAAAAGAAAGAATACCTGGAGTAGCTCTGACTGCTGATATAATAGTTGGATTCCCAGGAGAGACTGAAGAAGACTTCTTAGATACTTTAGATGTAGTAAAAAGAATACAATTTGAAAATTCATTTATGTTTATGTACTCAATAAGACAAGGAACAAAAGCGGCTGAGATGGATGAACAGATAGACTCAGAAGTTAAAAAAGAGAGACTTCAGAGATTAATAGAAGTTCAAAATAGCTGCTCATTAGCAGAAAGTGAAACTTATATGGGTAAAACAGTGAGAATCTTAGTAGAAGGAGAAAGCAGAAAGAATAAAGATGTTCTTACTGGAAGAACTTCAACTAATAAAATAGTTCTTTTTAAAGGAGATAAAGCCTTAGAGGGAACTTTTGTAAATGTAAAGATATATGATTGCAAAACATGGACTTTATATGGTGATATTGTAGACTAAAATTAACTGAGGTGAATATGGATAAGTTGGATAGATTTCTTTTAAAAGAACTTCAAGAAATAGCAAAGCAATTGGGGATAGAATATAAAAATGGAATAAAAAAATCTGAACTGAAAGAATTGATAGAAAAAGATATTGAAGAAAAAGAAGGATTAGATATTGCTTGGGGAAGCTTGGAAGTTCTGCCTGACGGTTATGGATTTTTGAGAAATACCAGTGTAGAAAAAGATGTCTATGTATCAGCCTCGCAAGTAAGAAAATTTAAATTAAGAACTGAAGATATAGTAGTTGGAGAGGTGAGAGAACCTTCTGGAGATGAAAAAAACTATGCTCTAAGAAGAGTACTGTTAGTAAACAGCGGAACGCTGGAAGCTGCTGAGTCAAGAGTACCATTTGAGGATCTTGTACCAGCTTATCCAACTGAGAGATTTATTCTGGAGACTGACAGAAAAAATGTTTCAGGAAGGATAATAGACCTTGTTGCACCAATAGGAAAAGGGCAGAGAGCTTTGATAATAGCTCCTCCAAAAGCTGGAAAAACTATGCTTATAAGCAGTATAGCAAATTCAATGATAGAGCAGAATAAAGAAACAGAAGTATGGATACTTCTGATAGATGAAAGACCAGAAGAAGTTACAGATATAAAAGAATCAGTAATAGGAGCACAGGTATTTGCTTCTACATTTGATGAGGACCCAAGAAATCATATAAAAGTCACAGAGATGATATTGGAAAGAGCAAAAAGAAAAGTAGAAAACGGAGAAAATATAGTTATACTTATGGACTCTCTAACAAGGCTTGCAAGAGCATATAATATAGTTATTCCTTCAAGCGGAAAATTAATATCAGGAGGAATAGACCCAACAGCATTATATTATCCCAAGAATTTTTTTGGAACTGCCAGAAATATAAGAGGGGGAGGAAGTCTTACAATTATAGCAACAGTTCTTGTAGATACAGGAAGTAAGATGGATGATATAATATATGAGGAGTTTAAGTCAACAGGAAACTGTGATATACATTTAGACAGAAATCTAGCTGAATTAAGAATATTTCCAGCCATAGATATTCAGCGTTCAGGAACTAGAAAAGAGGAACTTCTAATACCAAAGAATGAATTAGAAAGTATCTGGAGTATAAGAAGATATTTGGCACAGTATGACAGGGCCACAGCTTCGAGAAAACTTATAGACACCATACTCAATACAGAAAGCAATAAAAAGCTTTTAGAATTTTATGAAAAAGGGGAGAAGAGGACTAAAAATGAAATCTAAAATAAAAGTTTTTATAATATTAGCAGTTGTTTTTTATTTTGGAATAGAGCTTGCCAGTCCTTTCAAAGAGGAAGTGGTGGATCTAAAGAAGTTTACAGATTATTATGATGCTACTGAAGAACAAAATGGTGGAGTAGCTCTGCTTAAAGATAGTTTTTATACATTTGAAAAAGAATATAATTTTGCAAATGAATATAAACCATTAGGTTTTGATAAAAAAGATGAAGGAAGTTCTGAAACAGATAAAGAAGGAATTAGAGAAACAGTTATTGATCAGGTTGTCACACCTGAAAAAAAGCTGCCTGTAAAAAGCGAATATGTAGTCAAGCAGGGAGATACAATTTCTGAAATAGCTGAAGCAAATGGGATGACTATGACTATGCTTCTTGCTAATAACCCTAATGTTTCTGTAAAAAATTTAAAAATAGGGCAGAAATTAACTATTGTTTCTGAAAATGGAATATTTTATAAAGTTCAAAAAGGTGATTCTTTATCTAAGATAGCTTCAAAATTTAAAATGAAGCTTGATGATATAACTGCTTTTAATGATGTAGATGCAAAAAGTCTTAAAGTTGGACAGGATATTTTCCTGAAAAATCCTGATGTAAGAGTTCTTGCTAATTCTGGAAGAGGTGGAGTGACAGTAACTGCAAGTGCAGGATTTAGATTCCCAGTTGAATATAAAGGAGTAAGCAGTCCATATGGAAGTAGATTCCATCCAGTGTTAAAAAGATATATATTCCATGCAGGAGTAGACTTAAAAGCAAGATATGTACCTTTACGTGCAGCTCAAACTGGAAAAGTAAGTTATGCTGGATATATGAATGGATATGGAAAAATAATAATACTGAAACATTCTAATGGTTATGAAACTAGATATGCTCATTTAGATAAAATTGGTGTAAAAGTTGGGCAGAATGTTAATAAAGGTGAATTAATAGGGAAAACAGGAATGTCTGGAAGAGTGACAGGACCTCACCTTCATTTTGAAGTTAGAAAAAATGGTAAAACAGAGAACCCTATGAGTTACTTAACAAGAAAATAAAAATAAGAAAAGTCCTGTTTTTTAACAGGACTTCTTTGTTTAGGAGATGGAATAATGAAAAAGACAAGAGCAGTAAAAGTGGGGAATATAATAATAGGTGGAGAGAATAATATTGTTATTCAATCTATGACAAATACTATGACAAGTGATGTAGAAGCTACTGTAGCCCAAATAAAAAGACTGGAAGAAGCAGGATGCCAGCTTGTAAGAATGACTATAAATAATATGGAAGCAGCAGAGGCTATAAAAGAAATAAAGAAAAAAGTAACAATTCCATTGGCGGCAGATATACATTTTGATTATAAGCTTGCTTTAGCAGCTATGGAAAATGGAATAGATAAACTTAGAATAAATCCCGGAAACATTGGTGCTGATGAAAATGTAGCAAAAGTAGTTCAAAAGGCAAAAGAAAAAAATATACCAATAAGAATAGGAGTAAACTCTGGTTCGTTGGAAAAAGAAATATTAAAGAAATATGGAAGTCCAACTGCTGATGCTATGGTAGAAAGTGCAATGTACCATATTGGTTTATTGGAAAAAAATGATTTTCATGATATAATTGTGTCTCTAAAGTCAAGCAATGTAAAAATGATGGTAGAGGCATATAGAAAAATAAGTGAAAAAGTGAATTATCCACTTCATTTAGGAGTAACAGAAGCAGGAACAGCATTTCAGGGAACAGTAAAATCAGCCATTGGGATAGGATCGCTTTTAGTAGATGGAATTGGAAATACAATCAGAGTATCTTTGACAGAAGATCCAGTAGAAGAGATAAAAGTAGCAAAAGAAATTCTCAAAGTGCTGGGATTGATGGAAGCAGGAGTGGAAATTGTTTCTTGTCCTACTTGTGGAAGAACTGAAATAGATTTGATAGGTCTTGCTAAAAAAGTAGAAAAGGAATTTGAAAAAGAAAACCGTAAAATAAAGATAGCTGTTATGGGATGTGTAGTAAACGGACCTGGAGAAGCTAGAGAAGCTGATTATGGTGTAGCTGGTGGAAAAGGAGAAGGTGTACTTTTCAAAAAAGGGCAGATTGTAAAAAAAGTAAAAGAGTCTGAAATATTGATAGAATTAAAAAAATTAATAATGGAGGATGAAGAAAATGAAGGTAAGATATCTGATTAGCCTATTAATTATAATACTGGTAACAGGATGCACATCAATAAAGAGCAGTCATGAAATATCTCTTGATAAAATAGAAGGAAGAAAAACTCTTATTGTAAATTACGATAGAAGTGAAATACAAAGTGTAGAAATAAATAGAATTTTCCTAGATTCAGGAGTTCCTTATTATGTAGAGCCTGGAGAATACAGGCTTAAATATATTGAAACTCCAATGGTAAGAGGGATTATGGATTTTTCTTTCAGGAGAGGAAAAGGGGATCGTGACAGCGAAAGTGGAAGAAGTCATTTAGAAAGAAATATGGCTATGACTAAGATAATAAATGTTCAAGAGGATACAGTAGTGGATTTGGTAGGAAATAAATTTGAAATAAGTGTAGGCGGAAGAATAAACAGCAAAAAATCTTTTTAAAACTAAACTTTTTTACAACTTATGTCGTCTAATTAAATATAACAGTTTGTGAGGGATAAAAATATAATGGACTTTGATGAGATTTTTGAACAGTATTTTGATAGGATATATTACAAAATATTAGGTGTGGTAAAGAATCCTGAAGATGCCGAGGATATATCTCAGGAGGTCTTTATAAGTGTTTACAAAAATCTGAAAAAATTCAGAGCTGACAGCAATATATATACTTGGATATATAAAATTGCTATCAACAAAATATATGATTTTTTCAGAAAAAGGAAAGTAGAACTGGATATAAATGAAGAGATACTTGCCCTTGAATGTAATTCAGATGTGGACACGCCTCTTATACTAGAGGAACGGCTTAAAGAACTCTCTCTCCAAGAACGAGAGATCGTAGTTTTAAAAGACATATATGGTTATAAGCTTAAAGAAATAGCTGATATGAAGGATATGAATATATCCACGGTAAAATCAGTATACTATAAAGCTATTAAAGATATGGGAGGAAGTTAGAATGACGCCTAAAGACAGAGTAAGAGCTAATATATATAAAACTCTTTTAGAAGAGGAAAAAAGGAAAAACAGGAGAAGGGGAGTATTCTCATTATCTTTGTTTGTATTAGGAATTTTTACAAGTTCAACTTATCAGATGCTTTTCAAGGAAGTTCCTATGACTGGTATGGATAAGTATGTGGTTAATAGAAGTTTTGCTGATAATAAAGTAATAAAAGAAGATATTACATTAGATCATATTTTTAATAATTCAATTTTTGATGATAAGAAAATAGATTTAAATACAGATGACTTATTTGGATTAGAAGTACAAATTTAGTGGAGGACAGGAATGAGAAAATTTTTAAGCAGCGTGTTTGTAGTTATCTTTTCTTCCCTAGTATTTGCAAATAATGATGGATTAGGGATAGTATCTGACGAAGATTTTAAGAAAGTTGGAGTTTCTCAAGAGAATATAGAGAAAGCAAAAGGAATGGTAGGAAAAGTAAGTACAAATTACAAAATGTTACTATTAGAAAAAAAACAACTTGAATTAGAAGTAAATAAATATGTATTGGAAGGACCAGAAAACAATATTGAGCAAATAGATAAGCTTTTTGATAAAATGGGACAAATAGAAGCTTCTATACTAAAAGACAGAATAAGAAGTCAGATAGAAATGCAGAAATATATAACTCAGGAGCAATACATGAAAGCTAGAGATATAGCTATCAGAAGAATAAATGATGAGCAAAGATTACTAAACAACAAATAACCAGAATGAGGTGTATTTCAGTGAAAAGAATTATATGTGCGATACTCATTGCAGCTTCATTCGTTATGAGCAGTATTGCTTTTGGAAGAGAAACCTATAAAGTCTCTTGGGATAAGACTACAGGAGAATATTTTTCATATTATACAAATGGTAAAGTTCATGAAAAAGGAGTTTATAAGAACAATAAAAAATTAGGGGACTGGTTTATATTTTATAAAAATGGAAATATGAAAGAAAAAATTTCATATAAAGAGGATAAGAAAGATGGAGAATATTTCTATTTTTATGAAAATGGTCAGTTGAAATATAGAGTTATGTATAATAATGATAAAGAAGAAGGAAATTATATAATCTTTGATAAAAATTCCAGATTACAGGAATTGGGACATTTCACTGAAGGTAAAAAAACTGGAGTTGCTTTTAAATTCTATGAGAATGGAAGAATAAAAGAAAGAATATTTTATAAAAACAATGGTGACATAGTAAGATTTCAATATGATAATGATGAAGAAACAGCAAAGGATATTTTCCCCAATAATAATTAGCTAGAAACTAATGGACTGAGAAAAAAATCAGTCCTTTTTTATGTTATAGTCTAAGGAAAATTGATTTTTTTATATGTTTATGATATAATTATAAAGTTATAGTGTGAAAAAGGAGATGAGAAATAGTGTTCGGAAAATTAGAAGAAGTAGTAAAAAGATTCGATGAATTGAATGAATTGCTCGGTTCCCCAGAGGTACTGGCAGACCCTAAAAAAATGATGGAATGCAACAAATCATTGAGTGAAATAACTCCAATAGTTGAAAAATATAAAGAGTATAAAAGGGTTGTAGAAGATTTTGATTTTATCAAAGAAAATCTTAAAACTGAAAAAGATCAAGACATGAGAGAAATGATGCATGAAGAGTTAAAAGAACTTGAAGAATCTATTCCAGAACTTGAAAAAGAGTTAAAAGTACTTTTACTTCCCAAAGATGAAAATGATGATAAAAACGTTATCATAGAAATAAGAGGAGGAGCAGGAGGAGATGAAGCAGCTCTTTTTGCTGGAAACTTATTCAGAATGTATTCAAGATATGCTGAAAGAAAAAAATGGAAAATGGAAATAATCGAAAAGCAGGAAATGGGTATTGGTGGAATAAAGGAAGCGGTATTCAGTATAAATGGATTTGGAGCTTATTCAAGATTAAAATTTGAATCAGGGGTACACAGAGTACAAAGAGTTCCTGAAACTGAATCAGCTGGTAGAGTACACACTTCTACTGCTACAGTAGCAGTACTTCCAGAAGTAGAAGATGTAAAAGAAGTAAAAATTGATCCAAGAGATCTTAAAATAGATACATACAGATCAGGAGGAGCAGGAGGACAGCACGTAAATATGACTGACTCAGCAGTTAGAATTACTCACCTTCCTACTGGTATTATAGTTCAATGTCAAGATGAGAGATCACAGCTTAAAAACAGAGAAAAGGCAATGAAACATCTGGCTTCAAAGCTTTTTGAAATGGAATGTGAAAAACAAAGAAGCCAAGTGGAAAGTGAAAGAAGACTTCAAGTAGGAACTGGAGACAGATCTGAAAAAATCAGAACATACAACTATCCACAAGGAAGAATTACAGACCACAGAATAAAATTTACAGTATATCAGCTTGAAGCATATTTAGATGGAGACCTTGATGAAATGATTGATGCATTAATCACATTCAGCCAGGCAGAAATGCTTTCAAGTGTTTCAGAAGAGTAATCATGAATTTACTTGAGATATTGAATTTTTCAAAAGAGTATTTGCAAAAATACTCTTTTTCAAAACCACGTCTGGAAAGTGAAAAGGTTATATCTAATGTTTTAAAGCTGGATAGGATAACACTGTATGCTTATTTTGATATGGAACTTTCTTCTGAGCAGAAAGAAAAGGTAAAAACATATCTTAAAGAAATGGCTAGAAAAAGAATAGGATTTGATGAACTTTTAAAAAGTGAAGATATCAAAGTTGAAACTGCAAACTATAGAGATGAAAATTTAGAGCTTCTTAATAAATCAGCAGAATATCTGAAAAAATATGGTGTAACCAGTCCAAAGCTGGATGCAGAATACATATTTGCTCATATATTAGATGTAAACAGGCTGACATTGACTCTAAATTTTAATAAAAAAATAGAAGAAGAAAAAAAAGAAAAAATAAGGGAATATCTAAAACTTAGAGGTAAAAACAGAAAACCTCTTCAATATCTTCTTGGAGAATGGGAATTTTATGGATATCCATTTAAGGTAGATGAGAGAGTTTTAATACCTAGAAGCGATACAGAAATATTAGTGGAACAATGTAAAATTATTTTAAATGAGCTGGAAGCTCCTAAAGTTCTGGATATAGGTACTGGAAGTGGTGCAATAGCAATATCCCTTGGAAAAGAATGTACTCACAGTGATATAACTGGAGCTGATATAAGTGAGGGAGCTTTAGAAGTAGCTAAGGCAAATGGAGAACTGAATAAAGTTGAGAATGTGAAATTTATAAAATCGGATGTATTTTCATCTTTTAAAGACATGAAATTTGATCTGATAGTTTCAAATCCTCCTTATATACCTTTGGAAGAATATAACGAATTGATGCCTGAAGTGTTAAACTATGAACCTTCATCAGCTCTTACAGACAATGGAAATGGATATTATTTCTATTCTAAAATCTCAAAAGAGGCATGTGATTATTTAAATGAAGGTGGATTCTTAGCTTTTGAAGTTGGATATAATCAGGCTGAATTTGTTAAAGAATTAATGGAAGAAAATGGATTTGATGTTCTTTCTATAGTAAAAGACTATGGAGGAATAGATAGAGTAGTGATTGGAAAGAAGAGTGGTGACAAATAATGTCTACATTATTGAGTGATTATGATTATCATCTGCCAGAGAAATTGATTGGTCAGCAGCCTAGAGAACCTAGAGATCATGCAAGACTTATGCTGGTGAATAGAAAAAATGAGAGTATAGAACATAAAAGATTTTATGATATAATAGATTATCTAAATGAAGGGGATATATTAGTAAGAAATTCTACAAAAGTTATCCCAGCAAGACTTTTTGGTCATAAAGAAACAGGTGGAGTTTTAGAGATACTTCTTATTAAAAGAATAGATCTTGATACTTGGGAATGTCTTTTGAAGCCGGCTAAAAAGTTAAAAGTAGGACAAAAGCTTTTTATTGGTCATGGAAATGAGCTGATAGGAGAGCTTTTAGAGATAAAAGATGACGGAAACAGAATTATAAAATTTACATATGAGGGAGCTTTTGAAGAAGTTTTGGATAGATTGGGAAAAATGCCTCTTCCTCCATATATTGTAGAAGCGTTGAAAGAAAAAGACAGATATCAGACTGTCTATGCTATCAGAGGAGAGTCTGTTGCAGCCCCTACTGCTGGACTTCATTTTACAAAAGAACTTTTAGAAAAAATAGAGAAAAAAGGGATAAAGATAGTAGATATATTTTTAGAGGTAGGGTTGGGAACATTCAGACCTGTACAAACTGAAAATGTACTGGAACACAAGATGCATGAAGAAGTATATGAAATACCTCAGGAAGCAGCTGATATAATCAATGAAGGAAAGAAAAACGGGAAAAGAATAATTTCAGTAGGAACTACCAGCACAAGAGCATTAGAATCTGCTGTAGATGAAAATGGACTGGTAAAGGCACTAAAAGGAAGCACAGAGATATTTATTTATCCCAGCTTTGAATTTAAAGTGATAGATGCCCTCATTACTAATTTCCATCTTCCTAAGTCAACACTTCTTATGCTTGTTTCAGCACTTTCATCAAGAGAGTTCATGTTGAAAGTATATGATATAGCTGTAAAAGAGGAGTATCATTTCTTTAGTTTTGGGGATGCTATGTTTATCTATTAGGAGTTGATATAGATGAAAATAATTGCAGGAGATGCAAAAAATAAGAGAATAAAAAGCAGGAAAGGAACAGATACAAGACCTACTTTGGGAAGCATGAAGGAATCTCTTTTTTCTATCATAGCACCATATGTACCTGACAGTGTATTTTTAGATCTTTTCAGCGGAAGTGGAAGTATATCTCTTGAAGCTCTTAGCAGAGGAGCAAAGAGAGCAGTAATGATAGAGAAGGACACTGAAGCTTTAAAATATATAATAGAAAATGTAAATACCTTAGGATATGAAGATAGATGCAGAGCATACAAAAATGATGCTTTGAGAGCTATTGAAATACTAGGAAGAAAAGGGGAAAAATTTGATATAATATTCATGGATCCTCCTTACAAAGAAGAAATCTGTACCAGAGTAATAAAAGCAATAGAAAAAAACGGGATACTTGCAGATGGCGGACTTATTATCAGTGAACATCATGTTTTTGAAGAACTGGAAGAAGAAATTGGAGAGTTTAAAAGAGCTGATGAAAGAAAGTATGGTAAAAAGTGTATAACTTTTTATACAAGATAGTTTTAATTATAAAAATTTCTGGGGTGATAAGATGGTAAAGAGAAGCGGAAGTTTTGAAGATAATCTTTTGGAAGTAGATGAAATAATAGAAAAACTGGAAAATGGCGAACTTACACTGACTGAGTCTATAAAAGAATATGAAAATGCTATGAAGCTTTTAAAAAAATCCTCAGATTTATTGAATAAAGCAGAAGGAAAAATTTTAAAAGTAACAGAAGATAGTGGTAATATTCTGACTGAGGAGGTCTAAAATGTTTTTTAAAAATTATTTAGATAGTAATAAAAAGTTAATAGAATCAAGTATGGATACATATTTAAGTGAGCTTAACTATCCAGAGGTTATAGCTGAAGGAATGAAATATGCAGTTTTAAATGGCGGAAAAAGATTAAGACCTATTCTGCTTTTCATGATATTGGATATACTTGGGTGTGAAAAAGAAAATGGAATAGCTTCAGCTGCTGCCATTGAAATGATACATTCATATTCATTGGTACATGATGATCTTCCAGCTCTTGATAATGATGACTACAGAAGAGGAAAACTTACTACCCATAAGAAATTTGGAGAAGCAGAAGGAATATTGATAGGAGATGCTCTTTTAACACATGCCTTCTATATACTTACAGATAAGAATAAACATCTTCCAGCTGAAAAAGTAATTGAAATAGTTAGACTGACATCAAGCTATGCAGGTATAAACGGAATGATCGGCGGACAGATGATAGATATAGCAAGTGAGGGTAAAAAAATAGACTTGGAAACTCTTAAATATATCCATTCTAACAAGACAGGAAAATTAATGAAGCTTCCTGTAGAATTAGCTTGTATAATAGGAGATGCTGATAAAGAGGAAAAAGAGATTCTTGTGAAATTTGCTGACCTTATAGGTCTTGCATTCCAAATAAAAGATGATATTCTTGATATTGAAGGAGATTTCTCTACTCTTGGAAAACCAGTAGGAAGCGATATTGAGCTTGGAAAATCAACATATCCTGCATTGATTGGAATGGCAGAAAGCAAAGCTCTTTTAAAAGAAACAATAGCTGAAGCTAAGACAATAGTTGCAGAAAAGTTTGGTGTAGAAAAAAGCAATATTCTTTTAGAGTTAGCTGATTATATTGGAAATAGAAATAAATAATTAAAATAAAAAGAAGTTGATTTATTAAATTGAAATACAATCTTTGAAATTTTCCAGTAGAAGTATTTATTATTGATTTTGCTCATAAAACTAAAAATGGTGAACTCGCTTCACTCAAACAGCACCATTTTTTAAATTTTACTTGCTTCATCAATTACATAAATTCTTCTAATTTCCAAATTTCAAAAACTTATTTACTTTTAATCAACTTCTTTTTTTGTTATCCTATAAAATTATGTGATTGGTGCTGGATTGAAAATACAGAAGTCATTATGAAGTTTGTATTTCTCAGCCCAAGGTTGTTTTCTTCCACTTGCAACATCGATTATCATATTAAAAATATCTGTACCTATATCTTTAATAGTGGCATCCCCAGCAGCAATAGGTCCTGCACTTACATCTATTAGATCACTCCACATATCTTTCATATCATTTCTTGAACATACTTTGATAACAGGTGCAAGAGCCAGTCCATATGGAGTACCTCTTCCTGTCATAAATACTTGAAGCCCAATTCCAGAAGCCAGCTGACAAGGTCCGCATACAATATCACTTGCAGGAGTAGCAGCATATATCAATCCTTTTTTAGTAGGAGTTTCAGCAGGAGATAATACTTCAACTATTGGAGAACTACCAGACTTTGCAATAGATCCCATAGCTTTTTCTACTATATTTGAAAGTCCCCCCTTCTTATTTCCAGGAGTAGGATTAGCACTTCTGTCCACTTGCCCATTCTCTAAATAATTATCATACCATTTCATTTCAGAAGCTAATTTTTTCATTACATCTTCATTGATACAACGTTCTGCAATCATATGCACTCCATCTCTAACCTCTGTCACCTCTGAAAACATAACAGTAGCTCCACCTTCAACTAACATATCAGCAGCATATCCAGCACTTGGGTTAGCAGTTACTCCAGAAAAGGCATCGCTTCCTCCACACTGCATTCCCACAAGAAGATCAGATAAAGGAAGAGTTTCTCTTTTTCTTGCATTTAAACGAGCCAGTTTTTTATCTGCCATATTCATAACAGCATCTATCATTGCATTGAAGCCTTTAATTTCCTGAAGAGTGATTACATTTTCTGGAGAAATATCAGCTTCATCAATAAGCATTTCTACAGTTAATTTTTCACATCCTAAAGCTATTACCATAAGTTCACCGCCAAAATTTGGATGTTTAGCAAGATTACGCAGTGCACGTATAGGGATGACAGCTTCAGGAGCATTGATGGCAACTCCACATCCATAAGCATGGTTGATAGGAATTACATCATCTACATTAGGATATTTTGGTAAAAGCTCCTCTTTAATTTTTTTTACAGCTACATTTAATACGCCAGTTACACATTGTACTGTTGTACTTATACCCAGAATATTTCTAGTACCAGCATAGCCTCCATTTGGATTACGATACCCTTCGAAAGTTCTGACAGGTGCTTTAGGAAGAGAAGTTACAATATTAACTCCAAACTTCATTTCATCTAAAGCAGGGGGTGTAGGAAGTTTCAGCATATGCTCATTAATCCATGCTCCTTTTTTTATATCATTGATGGCATATCCCAATTCTACACCATAACGAATAATAGGAGAATCTTTTGCAATGTCGCATAGAGCTATCTTATGACCTTGTGGAATTTCCTCAGTTGTAAATATTCCCTTCATGATCTCTACACCAGCTGAGATTTTATCAACTGCAATTGCTACATTGTCTTTTTCATTGACTTTAATGTATAAATTTTTTCCCATGAAAACAACTCCTTTCAAATAATTACTTGTATTCTTATTGATTTTAGTGTATAAAATAATTACAAATAAGTCAAATTCATTATAATTAGATTTCTCTTAATTTTTTTAAGAGTAATGGAGGGGAAATGGAATTAAAACAGTTAGAGTATATAGTAAAAATAGCAGAAGAGAGAAATGTAACAAAGGCAGCAGAAAAAATGTATATTACACAATCAGCATTGAACCAGCAGCTTTTAAAATTGGAGAAAGAGCTTGGAAGCCAGTTATTCTATCGTTCGAGAACTAATTGGAAACTTACAGAGATAGGGGAAATATATATAAAAAATGCAGAAAAGATATTGAACATAAAGAAGGAAACTTATGATCAGATAAATGATCTGCTGGAAAAACATAAGGGGAATTTAAGAATAGGACTTACACCAGAAAGAGGAATATCGATGTTTGCTTCTGTATATCCTAAATTTTATGAGATGTTTCCAAATGTATCTGTAGAACCTGTAGAGATGAATGTAAAAATGCAGGAGAAAATGATAGAGAATGGACAGCTGGATATTGGATTTATGACTTTGTCAGAAGAACAAAGGACAGGAAATAATACATATATTCCTATCCTTGAAGAAAATATAATAATGGCTGTTCCATCTATTCATCCTTTAGCTAAATCAGTTAAAGAAAAAAATATTCAGAGAACAGATTTAAAATTATTTAAAAATGACACTTTTGTTTTGCTGTCTAAAAATACAACAATGAGAGAAATAATAGATCCACTCTTTGAAAAAGCTGGGTTTGTTCCAAATATATTATTTGAGACAAAGAGCAGCAGAACGTTATATCAAATGGCTTCAAGCCATTTAGCTTGTACATTTATTTCTGAAACATATGCAAAGAAAAATGACAAGATAACTTATTTTTCTCTTCCAGAATCTCCTTCATGGGAGTTATGCACAGTATATAGAAAGGGAGCCTATCTCAGCAAGGCAGCAAAAAGCTTTATAAAACTAGCTGAAGACTATTGGAAAAATAATACTAAATAGTTCTCTGAAGTTTAAAAGCCAGACTTAAAACAATAAAGTCTTTGAGCTGTCTGGGATCATAGCCACTTAGCTGTTTTATTTTATTGAGTTTATATTGGAGAGTATTCTTGTGCATGAAAAGATCTTCAGATGTGTGGAGAATACTTCCATTATTTTCTTCATAAGAATTCATTAAAGTAGAAAATTCCTCTACCTCTTTTGGAGTAAAGTTTTTTAAAATTTTATTTGTGAAATTATCAATATCTGATTTTTTTAAATTTAAAAATATAAATTCAAGATCCATTTTTTCATATTCAGAGACAGGTTTCTTTAAAGAAAACTTTATCATAAAGTTTAAAATTTCCTTTGCAGCCTTATATGAATCTTTTAAGGCATTGTATTCAAGTGCTTTTGTTCCTATTCCAAATCTAAAATCCAGCTTTGTTTTTTCTAAAAGTTTTTCTTGAAGCTGAAGTATTGTTTTAGATATATTTTCATCTTTATGGAAATGATACAGGATAATAATTTCATTTCTTGATATAGTATAAACATTGTTTTTATTGTATGAAAGAGAGTTTTTTAAGATATCATAAATTTTATCATTCATTAAGAAGCTGCTGTTTTTATTAAGTTTTCCAACTATGACAGCATAAGGAAATGTAAAGTCTGCTGTAGGGAAAAAATCATAATCATACCCTAAAACAATACGCTCTATAAAAGTTCTATTAATTTCTTTTGTTCTTATATCTGAATCTTTTATCCATGCTTCTTTTATAAGAATTTCAGTCATCATTCTTATAATTTCACCATATTTCTCTACTTCATTTTTATCTCCAGTTATTCCTATTACTCCTATAATTGCATTGTTAAAGTAAATAGGCATGTTGATTCCTTTTCTGCTTCCTTGAAACTCATCATCACTGCTGATAATAAGAGGAGCTTTTTCTTTTATACATTTTAGAGCAGCAGCATGAAAAGTACCAGTTCTGTTTGGGTCTGTACTGGCAATAATAATACCACTCTTATCTATATAATTCAAATCCTGATGTATTATCTCTTTCATTTTATTTAAAATATTGGTTGCCAGACTCACTGATATATTCATCTTTTCCTCCTCTCTAAGATCATGATTTTATTTAATTATACCATTAAAGTCTGGAATTTTAAAATGTTTTTTATTACATAGAACAAAAAAAATAAAAAAAAATTTAAAAATAATAGCTTGTGTAACATAGAAACTTAAAACAATAAGTGATATTATTAATATAATCAAAAATAAAACAAATTGTAAGGAGGAAGTTTAATGGGAGCAGTAAGCAGTACACAAATGCTTGTTGGACTAGCAATAGGAATAGGAATATTGATAGCACTATCATTAAAAACAAAAATTCACACATTTATAGCTTTAATAATAGCAACTATTGTAACAGGGTTAATTGGAGGAATGGAAGTTACAGTAGTCATGAAAAGTATAACAACAGGTTTTGGAAACACATTGGGAAGTACAGGAATAATTATTGGTCTTGGAGTTATGATGGGGATAATTCTGGAAAAATCAGGAGCAGCAGAGCAAATGGCGTTCACTGTAATCAAGCTGATTGGAAAGAATAAAGAGGAATGGGCATTGGGACTTACAGGTTATATAGTATCTATACCAGTTTTCTCAGATTCAGCATTAGTTATCTTAACACCAATAGCAAAAGCTTTATCTAAACTTAGTGGGAAATCAGTAGTTGGACTAGGACTTGCACTTGCAACTGGATTACAGCTGACACATGTATTTGTTCCACCTACACCTGGACCTTTAACAGTAGCAGGTATCTTGGGAATAGATGTTGGAGTTATGATAATGGCAGGTATTTTATGTACAATACCAGTTTATATAGTTTCTATGCTTTATTGTAAATGGTTGGGAAGAAAAATTTATCAAGTGCCATCAGATGATCCAGCTTGTGGTGAAAATGAATTTACAAGAATGGATTTCAAAAAAGAGTATTTAAAATCAATAGAAAATATTGAAGAACTTCATAAAGCTAGAAATTTACCATCAGTTGGTTTATCTTTTGCACCAGTTATAGTTCCTTTAATCTTGATATTTATAAATACAATAACTAAATTTATTGGTTTAAAAGGAAGCTACATGACAGCAGTAGAATTATTTGGAAGCCCTATAACAGCTCTGATAATAGGAACATTAATCTCTATCTATGGGCTTGGAGCTAAAATGACTAAAAAAGAAGTTCATGATGCTATGAATGAAGCTATTCAATCTACAGGAATGATCATGCTTATAACAGGAGCAGGAGGAGCTTTAGGATTTGTAGTGAGAGAGTCAGGAATAGGAAATGCTTTAGGAAATGCAGTAATATACATAGGTATTCCTGGGTTACTGATTCCATTCATAATAGCAGCTTTGATGAGAATAGCATTGGGATCAGCAACAGTGGCACTTACTACAGCAGCTACTTTGACAGCTCCGCTATTATCACAATTAGGAATCAGTCCTGTACTTGCAGCAATGTCTACATGTGCTGGGGGAGTTGCATTCAGTTACTTTAATGACAGTGGATTCTGGGTATTTAACGGATTGTATGGTTTGGAAGATATCAAAGATCAGTTCTGGGCTAAGACAATGATTTCATTTGTTGGATCTGGAGCAGCACTGGCAGTAGTTCTTATAGCAAGTATATTTATAAAATAATCAGAAGACAGATGTTTTGTATAACAATTAATAAGCTGGAAATTTAGCACACATAACATTGTTTACCAGTGAAAATAATTCTAAAATATATTATAGAGAATAAGTAAGAATAACATTAAAAATATAAAAATGGAGGTAAAAAATGAAAGTAGGATTTATCGGATTAGGTATCATGGGAAGACCAATGTGTAAAAATGTATTAAAAGCGGGATATGATGTAGTAGCATTTGATATGAATAAAGCAGCTCTGGATGATGTAGTAGCAGCAGGAGCAAAAGCAGCTGGATCAGCTAAAGAGGTTGGAGCAAACTGTGATGTATTGATAACAATGCTTCCAAATTCTCCACATGTAAAAGCAGTTCTTTTTAATGAAAATGGAGCAGCTGAAGGGTTAAAAGCAGGAACTACTGTTATAGATATGAGTTCTATCAATCCAGTAGAAAGCCAAAGTATAGCAGCAAAATTAGCTGAAACAGGAGTAGAACTTTTAGATGCACCAGTTTCAGGAGGAGAGCCAAAAGCAATAGATGGAACTATATCTGTTATGGTTGGAGGAAAAGAAGAGACATTTAATAAATACTATGATCTTATGAAAACTATGGCAGGATCAGTAGTAAGAGTAGGGAATGTAGGAGCAGGAAATACTACAAAATTAGCAAACCAAATGATAGTTGCTCTTAATATTGCAGCATTAAGTGAAGCTTTTGTTCTTTGTGAAAAAGCAGGGGTAGATCCTCAGTTAGTATTTGACGCAATAAAAGGAGGACTTGCAGGAAGTACTGTAATGAATGCAAAAGCTCCTATGATGATATCAAGAAACTTTGAGCCAGGATTTAGAATTGAATTACATATAAAAGATCTTCAAAATGCACTTGATACATCTCATTCAATAAATGCATCTCTGCCATTAACTGCTCAAGTAATGGAAATAATGCAGGCTTTAAAAATAGATGGAAGAGAAAAGAAAGATCATGCAGCAATCTTGAATTACTATGAAAAAATAAACAATGTAACAGTTGGAGAAAAAAAATAATAAAAGGGAGAGAGTACATATGATACCTAAAATTGTAGAAATGAATGTAATTCCAGTAGCTGGATATGACAGCATGCTGCTTAATCTAAGTGGAGCTCATGGGCCTTACTTCACAAGAAATGTAGTTATTTTAAAAGCAGACAATGGAGCTATCGGAGTGGGAGAAGTTCCAGGTGGGGAAAAAATAAGAAAAACTTTGGAAGATGCAAAAGAATTAGTAGTAGGAAAAAGTATTGGAGAATATAAAAATATAATAAAAAATATTTATGATACATTTAAAGACAGAGATTCTTCTGGAAGAGGAAATCAAACATTTGACCTTAGAACTACTGTTCATGTAATGACAGCAGTTGAAGCTCCTCTATTGGACCTTTTAGGAAAATTCTTAAATGTGCCAGTAGCAGCATTATTAGGAGAAGGACAGCAAAGAGAAAAAGTAAAAGTATTAGGATATCTATTCTACATAGGAGATAAAGATAAAACTGATCTTCCTTATTTAGATAATGATGATAATTCAGATGACTGGGGAAAAGTTAGAAGAAAAGAAGCAATGACACCAGAAGCTGTTGTTGAGTTAGCAAAAGCAGCTCACAAGAGATATGGATTTGAAGACTTTAAATTAAAAGGAGGAGTGCTGAAGGGAGCAGAGGAAATTAAAGCTATAAAAGCTCTTCATGAAGCATTTCCAGAAGCAAGGATAACACTTGATCCAAATGGAGCTTGGTCTCTAAAGGAAGCGATATCTTTATGTAAAGATATGCATGGAATACTTGCTTATGCTGAAGATCCATGTGGTGCAGAAAATGGATTCTCTGGAAGGGAAGTTATGGCTGAATTCAGAAAGGCAACTGGTCTTCCTACAGCAACAAATATGATAGCTACTGACTGGAGACAAATGCAGCATTCAATAGCTCTGAACAGTGTTTCTATTCCTCTTGCCGATCCTCATTTCTGGACTATGGAAGGATCAGTAAGAGTTGCACAAATGTGTAATGAATTTGGATTGACTTGGGGATCACACTCAAACAATCACTTTGACATCTCTCTAGCAATGTTCAGTCATGTTGCAGCAGCAGCTCCTGGAAATATTACAGCTATAGACACTCACTGGATATGGCAGGATGGACAGGATTTAACTAAAAATGCTCATAAAATAGTTGGTGGAGAAATAACAGTCCCTAAAGATGTTCCAGGTCTTGGAATTGAAATAGATATGGATAAAATTATGGCAGCTCATAAATTATATGTAGAGAAAAATTTAGGAGCAAGAGATGACTCTGTGGCTATGCAGTATTTAATAAAAGACTGGAAATTTGATAATAAAAGACCTTGTTTAGACAGGGATTAGGGGGAAATACAATATGGATTTAAATTTATTAAAAGGGATATATGTTCCAATTCTTACTCCAATGGATGAGAATGAGAATGTAGATATAGAAAAATTAAAAAAGCAGATAAATTTTGTAATAGATGGAGGAGTCAGTGGAATACTGGCTCATGGAAGCAATAGTGAATTCTATATGTTTGATGATGAAGACTATGAACTTATTACAAAGACTATAGTTGAAGAAGTAAATGGAAGAGTCCCAGTAATAATGGGGATAGGAGCTATAAGAACATCTAAATGTATAAAATTAGCTCAAATGGGAAAAAGAATAGGTGTAGATGGAGTTGCTCTTTTACAGCCTATGTTTTTAAAACCTACAGAGGAAGAATTATTTCTTCATTATAAAACAGTAGCAGAATCTATTGAAGAACTTCCGCTTTTGATATATAATAATCCTAGAATAGGATATACACTGTCTGCTGACTTAGTAGAAAGACTGGCAAGAAATGTAAAAAATATTGTTGGGATAAAAGATTCAAGTGGAGATATAAATCAATTACTTGAATTTATAAGAAGAACAAGAGATATAGAATTTAAAATATTTGGTGGAAAAGATACTCTATTATTCTCTTCACTTACAGTTGGAGCAGTGGGAGGGGTATGTACTGCGGCTAATATATTCCCTGAACTTGTAGCATCTATATATAATAAATATAGAGAAGGAGATCTTAAAGAATCTTTAGAACTTCAATTCAAACTTAATCCTGTTAGATTGTCTATGGACAAGGCAAGTTTCCCTGTAGCTACAAAAGATATGGCAAATATCAATAAAATGAATGTAGGGGAACCTATAAAACCAAGCCTTCCATCTAGTAAAACTGTTGTAGATTTTATGGCAGGAAAGATGGCAGAAGCTGGTCAAATAAAGAGGTAACTTATGAAAGAGATAAAAGTCATTATAGCAGTTGATTCTTTTAAGGGAAGTGCATCTTCGAGAGAAGTTGCAGAAAGTATTGAAAAGGGTATAAAGAAATTCGACAGAAATAATATTGTTACAAAAAAAGTTTCTATTGCAGATGGCGGAGAAGGAACAGTAGAAGCCATCGTTGAAGCTGTCAATGGAGAATACAAATTTTTAGAAGTACCTGGACCTTTTGGAGATAAAGTCAAAGCAAGGTTTGGAGTGATACGAGGAAATGCTGCTGTTCTTGAAATGGCTGAATCTTCTGGATTGAATCTGGTAAAACGTGAAAATCTTAATCCATACAAGGCAAATACATATGGAGTAGGAGAGATGCTTAAAGCTATATTAGATATGGGAATAAGAGATATCTATATAGGTTTGGGAGGGAGTGCAACTAATGATGGTGGAGCAGGAATGCTTACATCATTAGGGGTGAAATTCTATAATTCAATTGGGGAAAGAATAGGATATACACCTGAAGAATTAAAAAATGTGGCTAAAGTAGATATTTCTGGATTAGATCCAAGAATATCTGAGGCTCACATAACAGTTTTATCAGATGTACGTAATTGTTTGTGTGGAGAAAATGGAGCTTCGTATATTTACGGACCTCAAAAAGGTGCAAAACCTGAAGATGTAAAAATTCTTGATAAAATTCTTGAAAATTATGGAAATATTATAGATAATATAGTAGGAAAGTCATTCTCTAAAGAACCTGGAAGCGGTGCTGCTGGAGGTCTTGGATATGCATTGCTAAGCATATGTGGGGCAGAATTTAAAGAAGGCATCGTTAAAATAATGGAACTTATAGAGCTTGAAAATCTGATAAAAGATGCAGATCTTGTGATTACTGGAGAAGGAAGAATCGATAACCAATCTGTCAATGGGAAAGCCCCAGTAGGTATCGCTAAGACTGCTAAAAAATATGATATTCCTGTTATAGCAATAGTAGGAAGCTCTGCCAGAAATCTTGATGATATCTATGCAAATGGAATAGATTTGGTAATGGATATAATCAATGAACCAATGAATTTGGAGAGAGCTATTCATGATGTAAAAGAGTTGTTGGAATTTGCAGGAGAAAAGGCTATGAGAGCATTTTTCCTAAGAGGAGATCATTAAATAAAAATAGGAGTGACTAAAAGGTATTTTACTGACAAGTCACTCTATTTTTATTATTCAAAAATAATTTAGGAGGGAGAAAATGAGAAAAAAGATAATGCTGCCAGATGGAATAATAACTGGAAATCTGGGGATAGGAACTTGGTATATGGGAGACTCATCATCAGCTCATAAAGAAGAGATAGAATGCATAAGATATGCTATTGATAATGGAGTAAATTTGATAGATACAGCTGAAATGTATGGGAATGGAAACAGTGAATATTTAGTGGGTGAAGCTATAAAGGGGCATGACAGGGATTCTTTGTTTATTGTATCAAAAGTTCTTCCAAGCAATGCAGGGAGAAACAGGATATTTCAGTCATGTGAGAATACTCTTAAAAGATTGGGAACAGACTATTTAGATATGTATCTACTTCATTGGAGAGGAATAGTTCCCCTTGATGAAACTATTGAGTGCATGGAGGAATTAAAAGCTTCAGGGAAAATAAAACGTTGGGGAGTATCAAATATGGATATAGATGATATGTTTGAAATAACTCATGCAGCAAAAGGGGATCAATGTCAAGTAAATCAGGTGCTGTACCACTTAGGTTCTCGTGGTATAGAATATTCTTTAAAACCTTTTACTGATTCCAGAAATATTCCAACAATGGCATATTGTCCTCTGGCACAGGGAGGGAGACTAAAAGATAAACTTTTAAGATCAAAATCTGTTGCAAAAATAAGTGAGAAATATGGAATATCTCCGATTCAGGTACTTCTCTGCTTCACATTAAGTCAGGAAAATATGATATCAATACCTAAAGCATCAAAATTAAAACATATGAAAGAAAATATTCAATGCTTGGATATAAAATTAGATGAAGAGGATATGAAGCTTTTAAATAGTGAATTTCCTGCTCCTAACAGAAAAATTCCATTGGATATAGAATAAATAAAAAACCCCTCAGTTAGGGCTGAGGGATTTTTTATATGATAGCAAAAATTAGAATAGGCGTATCAGTAATTATATTATAACCTATTTTGTCAAATTTTGCGCTTTAAAATCTTCAAATCTTTCAGGAAAATATTTTTCTACAAGGTCAGAATATTCTTTAGTAGTCTTTAATTCAACTATAGCGTCGCTAAATTTTTCTGCAAGTTCTTTATCAGATTTTCTAAATGCTATAGAAGCACCTGGTTTAGGATCAATAATAGAATCTATTTTTTTAATTCTGTCCATAGTGTTAAGATATTCTTTTCCAGAGTTATCTGCAATAATTACACAGTCAACCTTTCCATTTTGAAGGTCCATTAAAGCATTAGTGAAAGTGTTATATAGTTTAGGAACACTTCCATTATTTATAGCAAACTGCTCCTGCATACTTCCCATTTGAACTCCAGCAGTTTTTCCTTTTAAATCCTCTTTTGTTTCAAAAGTACTGTTTTCATTAACTATAACATAGTGTTCAGAAGTAAAGAAAATATATGGTATAGAGAAAGATACAGCTTTTTGTCTTTCAGGAGTTTGAGACATACCAGCAATAACAGCATCTATTTTTTTCATTTGAAGGGCAGGAAGCAGTCCATCAAAAGACATGTTTACCCATTCTATTTCATAGCCTAATTTTTTTCCAAGTTCATCCATTACCCCAATATCAAATCCAACCATTTTACCATCTTCAAGATATTCATAAGGTTTAAATTCAGCGTTAGTCCCCACATAAAGTTTTTTAGCTGCAAAAGAAAGTGTTGATAAAAGCAGTGTAAATATAAGTACAAGTTTTTTCATTTTTTATCCCCCTATTTTTTAAATGTTTCTTTAAATTCTTCAGCTCTTTCAGGAAAATACTTTTCTAATAACTGAAGGTAAGTTCCATCATCTCTTAATTTTAAAATAGCTTCATTTACAGCTTTTACAAGGTCAGTTTCACCTTTTCTAAAAGCTATAGAAGCACCAGGCTGACTGTCTATAACAATGTCAACTTTTTTAAGACCTTTCATATTTTCAAGATAAGCATTCCCAGATACATCTGCAATGATGACAGCAGAGATTTTATCCTGTTGAAGATCCATCAAAGCTCCAGTCCATGCATTATATATTTGAGGTATTCCACCTAATGCAATAGTAAATTCTTCTTGAATAGTTCCAATCTGAACTCCTACTTTTTTATCTTTTAACTCCTCTTTTTTGACAATAGGACTATTTTCATTAACTATAACATAGTGCTCAGATTTTGTGAACATATATGGCATTGAAAAATCAACAGCTTTTTGTCTTTCAGGAGTTTGAGACATACCAGCGATAACAGCGTCTACTTTTTTCATTTGAAGGGCAGGAAGCAGTCCGTCAAATCCCATATTTACCCAATGAACTTCATATCCAATTTCTTTTCCAATAGCATCCATAAAGTCAATATCAAATCCAGTTATTTTATCTCCTTCAAGATATTCGTAAGGCTTAAATTCAGCATTAGTTCCCACATAAAGTTTTTTAGCTGCAAAAGAAAGTGTTGATAAAATCATCATAAATAATATAATAAGTTTTTTCATAAATTTTCCTCCCAAGATTTTATAGTTTAAATTTTATCCTCTACATTTTTTTAACATTTTTGTTAAATTCATCTTTTATTTCTTTTAATAATTCAGCATCAGTGAAAATATCCATAGCTGTAAGTGCCATTGATATAGCAGATTCTTCCATTCCTTTGTAAGCTTCTGGAGCTATAGATGCACTTGCAAATTCTACACTGTGACCAGTCAAGTGTGCTGTTGTAAGTGGGAAATATGGATGTATAGCTGGGCAGCAGTGGCTTACATCTCCCATATCTGTAGATCCTCCTGATTCTTTGCTTCTGATGTCAGTAACACCTAAAGATTTTAGATTTTTTTCATAAGCTGCTGAAAGTTTTTCATTAGTAACAAGATCAGCAAAGCTAGTTTCATAGTTTATTATCTCTAAAGTAGTTCCACTGGCAAGAGCAGCTCCCTTAGCACAATTTTTTACTCTTTCTACAAGACCTTTTAAGTAGTCTAATGTTTTAGCTCTTACATAGAAGTTAGCTACAGCTAAATCAGGAATTATATTAGCAGCTTTTCCACCATTAGATATTACTCCATGAATTCTTGCAGTTTCTAAAGTCTGCTGTCTAAGAGCATTGATAGAGTTGAAAAGTATTAATACTCCATCAAGAGCATTTATTCCTTCATGAGGAGCTCCAGCAGCATGAGCAGTTTTACCTTTAAATGTAAATTGGATAGCTTCCATAGCTTGAGAAGTACCACTTCTGTGATGAGCTTCACCAGTAGGATGAGCAGCCATAGCTACATCTATATCATCAAAAACTCCCAGAGCAGCCATTTGAACTTTAGCTCCGTTTGTTTCCTCAGCAGGAGTACCTATTACCATTATTTCACCAGCTACATCTCCCATGATCTCTTTAGTAAGAATACCAGCTGCTACACTTGTAACACCAAATATATTATGTCCGCATCCATGTCCTATTCCAGGAAGAGCATCGTATTCAGCAAGAATAGCTACTTTTGGTCCAGGTTTACCAGTGCTGTATTTTCCCATAAAAGAAGTAGGAAGTCCTGCAAAGTTTGTTTCAACTGTAAATCCGTGTTTTTTAAGCATTTCAGTGTGAGCTGCACAAGCTTTGAATTCCTGTAATCCCAGTTCAGGGTTGTTATATAGATATTCATTTAATTCTTTAAATTCCTCTGCGTATTTTGAAAAAAGTTTTGAAAGTTTTGCTGACATGTTTTCCATTTTTCCCTCCATTGATATTTTATATTTATATAATTTTTTGTAAAATAAAAAGTCAGTATAACATATGAATGCTACACTGACATTGATTTAAAAAATATGATCATGGGTTATATAAAAAAATATAAGCCCAAATCTTCAAAAATAATCAAGATATGATCTAAAATTTATTCATCAAAAAGTCATAATGTCGTTTAGCAGACAAAAGAGATAAGGTATTCAATATTTTTATTGTTTTTCCTGTTCCTTATCCTTAGTTTGTTAAATAACATTCTGAACTTCCCCCTTTTTTTAATTTCTTATTGTTTTAGGTATATCATATGAAAATATAATTGTCAATAAATTTTTATTTTTTTATTTTCTTTTCTTCAAGAAGTTCCAGCTTTCTGAGGTTTTCTCCTTTTAAAATATATACGAGATCAACTGCCAAATGCATAACATGATCTGAGAACCTTTCATATTTTTTATTCAGAAGTACTAAATAGGTTCCTCCTTCTACATTATCTGGAGAAGCTTTCATTAAATCAATAAGAGTAGTCATATTTTTTTCAGCCATTTCATCAATTTCTTCATCTTGTGTAAGAAGGAGATAAAGAGCTTTTTCATCACTGTTTATAAAAGCAGAGATATAAGTTTCATAGATAGTTTTAATTTTTAATACCATGGGGTAAAGAGTTTCTTTTAGATATTTTGATACTTGTGGAGAACTTTTTTCAATATCTTTTATTATTTTAAAATTAGCTTTAAGAAGATCTCCCATTCTCTCTAAAAGACGAGCACTGTTAATAAGCATAATAAGCAGTCTTAAATTTCCAGCGGCTGGTTGGAATCTAGCTATTGATATTATAGAATCCTCTTTTAATTTTACTTCAAAAGCATTTATAACATCTTCCACCACTACACATTCACCATATAGAGCAGAATCTAATTTTTGTTTATACAACATTTCTATATTTACATCAAGTACTCTGTTAAGGTTTTTTAAAAGTTCCAAGTAGTGCTGGTTAAGTCCTTCAAGACTTTCTTGCAAGTTTTTCATTTTATTCCTCCTAGTTAGATTTGTGATAGAGAAAATATAAATTTAGAATCAGAAAGTGTCTTATCCAAATTTACCTGTAATATAATCCTCTGTTTTTTTGTTGTTTGGAGCTGTAAATATTATTTCTGTCTTGTCAAATTCTTCCAACACTCCCTGATAGAAAAATCCTGTATATTCTGATATTCTGGAAGCCTGCTGCATATTGTGTGTAACAATAATTATGCTGTATTGTTTTTCAAGCTGTCTGATAAGTTCTTCTATTTTAGCTGTTGAAATTGGGTCGAGAGCTGATGTGGGCTCATCCATCAAAAGTATTTCAGGACTTACTGAGATAGCTCTGGCTATACACAATCTCTGCTGCTGTCCTCCAGAAAGTCCAAGAGATGAGTGATGAAGTTTATCTTTTACCTCATTCCATAGAGCAACAGACTTTAAAGAGCTTTCAACAATCTCTTCAAGTTTATCTTTGTCCTTTTCTCCATGAAGTTTAGGAGCATATACAAGATTTTCATATATTGTTTTAGGGAATGGATTTGGTTTTTGAAATACCATTCCAATATTTTTTCTAAGTTCAACTATATCATAATCTTTATCAAAAATATTTTTTCCATCAAATAGGATTTCTCCTTCATATTTTGCACCAGTGATTAGGTCATTCATCCTGTTTATTGATCTTAAAAAAGTTGATTTACCACATCCTGATGGACCTATAAGTGCAGTTACTTTATTTCTTTTGATTTCCATATTTATATTTTTTAGAGCCTGAAAACTGCCATAATAGAAATTGAAATCTTTTACCAGTATTCTGATATCTTCGTTACTCATATTATATTTTTCCTCCTAAGTTTATGAATTATAAAAGATTATTTGTTGTTAAATTTCTGTCTGATTACAGCTCCGATCAAATTGAAGCTGATAGTTATTACCACAAGAACGAAAAGAGTACCATTCATATAACTTACCAGCATATTAGGAACCTGTGTAGAGATTACATATAAGTGATACGGCAGAGCCATTACCTGATCCCAAGGTGTTTCTGGGAGAAAAGGAAGATAAAAGGCTACTGCTGTAAACATTATAGGAGCTGTCTCCCCAGCTGCTCTGGATATACTTAAAATAACTCCTGTAAGTATTCCAGGAAGAGCGGCAGGAAGAACTACTTTAGTAATAGTTTCCCATTTTGTAGCTCCAAGAGCCAGTGAAGCTTCTCTCAGATGATTAGGAATAGCCAGTAAAGATTCTCTTGTAGAAGTGATAATTACAGGGAGACACATAATTCCCAGAGTAAGAGAACCAGAGATTATAGAAACACCAAATCCCAGAAATATTACGAAAAGAGCCATTCCAAAAAGTCCATATATTATACTTGGTATTCCTGCAAGGTTAATGATTGTAAGGTTTATTATCCTTGTAAGAAGATTATCCTTTGCATATTCTACAAGATATATTCCTGTAAAGATTCCGAAGGGAACTGAAACAACAATAGTACCAATAGTTAGGTAGATTGTACCTATAATAGCTGGGAAAATTCCTCCCTCTCTCATTCCATTTCTGGGCATTTCAGTAAGAAATTCCCAAGAAATAGCTGGGATACCTTTATATATTATATATCCAATAATCAGAAAGACAGGGAGTATAGAAATTATTCCAATAGCTTTTATTATATTTTCAAATATTTTTTCTCCATTTTTTTTAATTATAAGCATAATTTTCTCCTCTGTGATTAATTCATTTTTCTAGATTTTTGTATAAAATTATCTGCCACACTGTTAGTTATAAAACTTATCAGGAACAGGACAATACCTATTGCAAATAAAGCATAGTAGTGTGTGCTTCCCTGAACTACTTCTCCCATTTCAGCTGCAATAGTAGCTGTAAGAGTTCTCACTGGAGAAAGAGGAGAAAGTGCAAGTATTGGTGAGTTTCCTGTAACCATTAAAACTGTCAGTGTTTCCCCAATTATTCTTCCAAATCCCAGCATTATTCCAGCAAATATACCTGGAAAAGCAGCAGGAAGAAGAACATTGAATATAGTTTCAATCTTATTTGCTCCAAGAGCCAAAGAAGCTTCTTTATATGATTTATCTAGAGCATTTAATGAATCATCAGCAATACTTACTATAGTAGGAATTGCCATGAAAGCCAGCATTATTCCACCAGTAAGAGCAGTAAGACCACTGTTTAGATTAAATAGATTCTTTATAGGGCCAGAAAGAACATACAGACCTATAAATCCAAGAACAACTGATGGTATTGCAGACATTGTTTCAATCGTTACTTTTAGCATAGTCCTTGTTTTAGGAGAGGCATATTCTGAGATATATACTGCTGTAGAAATTCCTACAGGAATAGAAATCATTAGGGCTACCAATGTTACCCAAAAAGATCCTGCCAGTAATGGAAGCAGTCCATAAAACTCTGAAAGTGATATCCATCTTGTTCCAAAGAGAAACTCTGATAGAGGATAGTGCTTAAAGAACTTTATTCCATTTAAAAATATAAAAAGAAAAATAAGGAATATGATTATGATATTTGAGACTCCTATTCCGAATAAGGCATGTCTCATACCTGAATCTTTGACCTTTCTTATGGAAAACATAATACCTCCTATATGAATAAAAAATTTACATACATTATGCAGTTAATATTGTTCATTTAAAATAATCTTAAAGCCAATGTGTAAAATCAGTATTAATCCAATGTAAAAATGGTGTAAAAAAAATTTTACGCTAATTTTACAGTAATTTAATAATTGATTAACAATAGAGAGATATAGTGATGTTGTAAAGTGAAAGAAAATTAATTTAAGATATATTGAGGAGGTAAAGATTATGAAAAAAAGTTTTTTAAAGAAAGGTTTAATAGCAGCTTTAATAGTTATGGGAGGTATGGGATTAGGACAAAAGGCTGAAGCAAGATCAAGTGTTGTACAGGTAAAAGGATCAGATACTATATTAAATGCTTCACAAGCTATAGCAGAAAAATTTATGAGTGAGAACAAAGGAGCAAGAATAGCAGTAACTGGTGGAGGATCAGGAGTAGGAATATCAGCTTTGATAAACAAAACTACTGATATAGCAATGGCATCAAGAAATATTAAAGACAAAGAGATTGAACAGGCTAAGGCTAAAGGAATAAATGTAGATGAAATAGTAGTTGGATTTGATGGAATTACAATCATAGCTAATAAGAGCAATCCAATAAAAGATATTGATGATAAAACTCTGGGAAAAGTATTCAGAGGGGAGATCACTAACTGGAAAGAATTAGGTGGAGATGATGCAGAAATAGTGGTTCTGTCAAGAGATTCTTCATCAGGAACACATGAATTTTTTAAAGAACATATAATCAGAGAAGGAAACTCTAAAGGAACTCAGGAATATGGAGCTAAAACTTTGTATATGCCTTCTAACGAAGCAATAAAACAAGAAGTAAAAGCTAATAAATATGCTGTAGGATACATTGGTATGGGATATATGGATTCATCAGTGGAAGCTGTAACAGTAGATGGTGTAGCAGCTACTCCAGAAAATGTTCTGAATAAAACATATCCAATAGCTAGAGAAGTTTTCTGGTATGCTGACAGTGCTAGAGAGGGAGTTGTAAAAAGCCTAGTTGATTATGCAGTATCTCCAAAGGGACAGGAAATAATCAAAAATGAAGGATTTGTACCTGTAAAATAGCATTGACTGAAAAATGAGATTATTATAAAAGAGACTGACTTATTAAATAGAAATAAAGTTTTAGAACTTTTCCAGCAGAAATATTTATTATTGATTTCTCTAGTTTTCAAATTTCTAAAACTCAATCTATCTTTTAGTTAGTCTCTTTTTTATGATATAATTAAGATAGAAATAAAAAATAAAACAGGGGGACTCAGATGAGAATTCTAGTTGTAGAAGACGATAAAGAGATACAGGAACTGATAACATATTTTTTAACAAAAGAAGGATATGAAGTAGATAGAGCCTCTGATGGATTAGAAGGACTAAAGCTTTTAAAAGAAAATAAAAATGATTTAGTTGTCCTAGATTTGATGCTGCCTAATTTAGATGGAAAAAACTTTACAAAGATAGTGAGAGATATATCTTCTGAATATGGAGAGCCAGTGATAATAATGCTTACTGCTAAAACAGAGATAGAAGATGTATTAGATGGACTGGAAATAGGGGCAGATGACTATATGAAAAAACCTTTTGACCCTAGAGAACTTGTTTTGAGAATAAAAAAATTCCTTAAAACAACAGATAGAGAAATAAAAAATGAAAAATATAGATTTAAAGATATAGAAATTGATGAAAGCAGGCATATGGTAACAGCTAATGGAGAAGAGGTAGAACTTTCTAAAAAAGAATATGATTTGCTTTTACTTCTCATAAAAAACAGAGATCTGGTTATTACAAGGGAAAGAATACTGGATAAAGTTTGGAACAGCAACTACTATACAGGAGACAGAACTGTGGATGTGTATATATCAAAACTGAGGGATAAAATCCCTGAACTATCTGGATGTATAAAAACAGTGAAAGGAGTGGGATACAAATTAGAAGAAAAGAAATAATCACTTTGATAATGATATTGATTATAGAAGGGATATTTATCGGCCTCAATTCAACTATTCTTTCAAATCTTTATCAACAGAGAATGAAGCAGAATTTAAAACAGGATAATATCTTAATTAAGAGGCTGGCAGAAGATTATAGACATGACAAGTACAAAGATGTATTTTCAGAAAGTGATCTTAGATTTACAATGATAGACTATGATGGCAATGTTGTATTTGACTCTAAAAATGTGGACAGAGAAGAACATATGGACAACCATTTGAAAAGAGAAGAAGTGCAGGAGGCTATCAATGGAGAAGAAGGATTTGCTATTAGAAAAAGCAAAACTTTAGGATATCAGCTTGCTTATTATACAACAAGCTTTACAAATGATTTTGGTGAAAAGTATATAATAAGAACATCCAGTGATTATTCAAAGGAAATCAGACAGATAAGAGAGTTTTTATTAGTTCAGATAATGTTTTTTCTTGCACTGAATTTTGCTATTCATTTTTTCTATAAGAACTATATTAAGAGAGATTTTTACAATAAGATTAAAAAGATGAAAAGATTTCTTGAAGTTGGAGAAAAGGAAAAAATCAACTATCTTAAAGAGGAAAAATGGTTTTTTGAATTTTGGGATATTTTGAAAGAGTGGCAGGGAAGAAACCTGAAAAATATTGAGAGATTAGAGAGAGAAAGGAAAACACTGTCTTTAGTGGTATCATCAGTGGATATTTTTATAGGATTATTAAACAATGAAGGAAAGTTTGTTGTAAAGAATGATGTGCTCAGCTATCTTGTAGACTCAACTAGAGAGAAATATTTAGAATGTATTAGATATATAGAAATAATAGATATAATAAAAAAAGGTATCAATGAAAAAACAAATGTAAAAGAAGAAATTTATGTGCAGGGATTAAAAAGATATTTTATAGTTACATTGAAACAGTTAGAATTTAGTAATCAGGTTCTCATTACTATAAAAGATATCACAAGTACGAGAAAAGCAGTTGAAGTTCAGAAAAACTTTATCAGTAATGTAAGTCATGAACTAAAAACTCCCCTCACTAATATAAAAGGATATCTGATAGCTCTTGAAGACGCCCCAGATCCTATGAGGGAAAAGTTTTTAAGTGTGATTAAAAGCAATGTAGAAAAACTGGAAAATATAGTGTTGGATTTCTTGAATATATCAAAAATTGAAAATTCAAATATATTAAATGTAACACAGGTAAGCATTGAAAAAATAAAAAATAATATTCATTCAACTATGGAAATGCTTCTTAAAAAGAAAAATGCTTCTATTGAATATGAAATAGATGTGTTAGATGAAAATAACTATATAAGAGTTGATTTTGATAAAATAACAATGATATTAAAAAATCTTATTGAAAATGGAATTATATATAACAAGTCTGAAAACCCTGAGATAAAAGTAAAAATATCAGAAGGACAGGATAGATATAATTTTTCTGTTTCAGATAATGGAATAGGAATACCAGCAGCTGAGCAGTATAAGGTTTTTGAAAGATTTTATAGAGTGGACAGAGCAAGAACAAGTAATCTTGGCGGAACAGGATTAGGTCTTGCAATTGTAAAAAGCCTTATAGAGAAATACGGTGGAAAGATATCTGTAGTTTCAGAGGAAGGAAAAGGAACGACATTTGAATTTTACATTTCCAAATAACGAAAGAGGGGCAATAATAATCCTTGACCAAATATTTTAAACCTAATATAATATTAGAAGAGTATATTAAAATATCAGGAGGGAATATGGGAAAGATAAGAAGTATTTTATTAGTTGTATTTATGATGATTCTTTCAGCCTTTTCATTTTCTTATGAGCCAGGAAGCTATAAAGGGGAAGCTGCTGGTTATGGGGGAAAAGTAGAGGTAGAAGTAACTGTGTCAAAGGATAGAATAGAGGATATAAAAGTTCTTCCTAATAAAGAGACGCCATTTATATCAAGTGTGGCAATTGAAAGAATACCAGCAATGGTATTGGAGAAACAAAGCCTTGGTGTAGATACAGTAGCAGGAGCTACTGTGAGCAGCAGAGGAGTTCTTACTGCTATTACTAATGCAGTGAAAGCAGCTGGAGGAGATGTAAGAGAACTTAGAAAAAGAGTTCCAGCTCCAGAAATCAAAAAAGGAAACAGAGAATATATTGCTGATGTTGTAGTTATTGGTGGTGGAGGAGCAGGACTTGCTGCTGCTACTTCAGCTAAACAAAATGGAGCAAGTGTTATACTTATAGAAAAAATGCCTAGATTAGGTGGAAATACAGTACTGGCAGGGGGAGCATATAATGCTGTAGACCCTAAAAGACAAAAAGCTCAAGGAATAGAGGATTCTGTAGATCTTCACTATCAACATACATATGAAGGTGGAGATAAGAAAGGGAATCCAAAACTTGTAAGAATACTTGTTGAAAATGCTTATCCAGCATTAGAGTGGTTAGAAAGTTTGGGAGTAACTTTCAAAGATGAAGTGTTTACAGTATTGGGAGCTCTTTATCCAAGAAGTCATAAACCAACTACACCAGTTGGAACTGGAATGATTATTGCTCATAAAGATTTTGCTGAACAAAATGGAATAATGATTTTCTATGAAACTGAAGCAAAAGATTTTATTGTAAAAGATGGAAAAGTAGCTGGAGTAGAAGCTGAAGATGCAAAAAATAAAATTGTATTTAATGCTAAAAAAGCTGTAATTCTTGCAACTGGAGGATTTGCTGGTGATGTAGAATATAGACAGCAGTTCAATTCTAATTTGACAGAAAATATTCTTACAACTAATCATCCTGGTGGAGATGGATCAGGAGTGAAAATGGCTGAGAAAATAGGAGCTAAATTAATAGGGATGGAAGATATTCAACTTCTTCCTATGGGAGATCCTGTGACTGGAAGTTTAAGTGGAAATATAGAAACTACTGTTGAAGACAGAATATTTGTAAATAAAGATGGAAGACGTTTTGTGGCAGAAGATGAGAGAAGAGATGTTATGACAAATGCTCTTTTCAAACAGAAAGATGCCTATATGTGGGTAATAGTAGATTCAAAAGTTTATCCTACATTAGAAACTAAAAATAATTTTAATGAACCTATTGGAGACTTAATAAAAGCTGGAAGAGCTGTGAAGGCAGATACATTAGATGAACTTGCAGAGAAAATAGGAGTTCCTGCTGATACTCTTAAAAAGACTATTGCAGACTATAATAAATGTGTAGATGCTAAAAAAGATCCATTTGGAAGAAAGCTTTTTGGTATAAAATTTGATAAAGCACCTTATTATGCAGGGCCACGTATTCCTACTGTACACCATACTATGGGTGGAGTAGAAATCAATGAGAAAGCTCAGGTAATAAATACTAAAGGGAATCCAATTCCTGGACTGTATGCAGCTGGAGAGGTAACTGGAGGAATCCATGGAACTAACAGACTTGGTGGAAACGCTTTAACAGATATAACTGTATTTGGTAGAATAGCTGGAGAAAATGCAGCTAAAGAGAAATAAAAATTAAATAAAATGAGAGGGGCAGGTAACAAGCTCTTCTCATTTTTCTCTTTAATGGAATTTTAAAGGAAGGAAATATTTTAAAATATCCCCATTACTATTTACAAAATAAATAAAAATATGGTATATTAAAGTTGAGTGTAAAAATAAAAAACAAAAAAAGGGGTAAGAAAATGGCAAAATTAAAAAGTATTGTAACTGCATACAAAGCACAAGTAAATCCACAAGTTTCAGGAATGGTAGATATATTTGGAGCTTTTGATAATCTGATTCAACCTATGTTTCCATTTCCAATGGCAAACTTATCAATAGTCTTAACTTTTTCTGATTTAGAAAGACCAACAATGTTTGAAGTAAGATTAAATGCACCTGATGATACATTAATTACAAAAGGAGAATTTGGAGTATACTTAGATCCATTTGGAGTAGGTAAAAAAATACTTGATTTAGAAAAATTCTTAATAACAGAAAGAGGAAAATATACAATAGATATATTTGAAAAAATAGCAGAAGATAAAGTTAAATTTATTGAGACAGCAGATCTATTTATAGCTGACTATCCACCTCAAAGAAGATTTGCTGATGAAGAAATAGCTCATATACTAGCTGCTGAAGGAGTAATCAAAACTGTTAAAACTGAATTTAAACCAGTTGAAGATGCAGAGCCTGTAAAAATTCAAATAAGTCTTGATAAAAATGCTCCATTGGAAGAAGGGCATATTGCTATACCAGAAAATGACAGAATAACTGTTGGAGATAAGATATTTGATCTTACTGGAATAAGAAGACAAATTGAATGGATGTTTGGAAATCCTATTCCTAAACAGCCTGAAGCTGATCCAGAAAAGCAGGAAGAAGAAAATGTTGAAAAAACTGAGGAAAAATAAAGAAAAAGCTTGACATAATAAGGGAAAATGAATATAATAGTTAGGTATATTAAACCTTTCCCACAAAAGGACCGTTGCGTTATATTATGAAGATATAACATTTGAGGAGGAAAAATTAAAGTGAAAAAGTATACTTTTATGCAAAGAAAAGAAGATGTTGTTAGAGAATGGCATCATTACGACGCAGAAGGACAAATATTAGGTAGATTAGCAGTTGAAGTTGCTAAAAAATTAATGGGTAAAGACAAATTAACTTTCACTCCACACATTGATGGAGGAGATTTTGTAGTAGTTACTAATGTAGCTAAAATAATGGTTACTGGAAAGAAGTTAACTGATAAAACATATTACAATCACTCTGGATTCCCAGGTGGATTAAGAGAAAGAAAACTAGGAGAAATCTTAGATAAAAAACCAGAAGAACTATTAATGCTAGCTGTTAAAAGAATGCTTCCAAAAAATAAATTGGGAAGAGAACAACTAACAAGATTAAGAGTGTTTGCAGGTGCAGAGCATGCACATACAGCACAAAAACCAGTAAAGGTAGAATTTTAATAGGGGGTAAATGACAGTGGCTGAAATGATTCAATATAGAGGAACTGGTAGAAGAAAAACTTCTGTAGCAAGAGTAAGACTAATTCCTGGAGGAAAAGGAATTGAAATAAATGGAAAATCAATGGCTGAATACTTTGGAGGAAGACAAATTCTTTCTAGAATAGTAGAGCAACCATTAGTTTTAACTGAAACTTTAGATAAATTTGAAGTAAGAGTTAATGTAGTTGGAGGAGGAAACTCTGGACAAGCTGGAGCTATTAGACATGGTGTAGCAAGAGCTTTACTACTTTCTGACGAAACTTTAAAAGCAGCTCTAAGAGAAGCTGGATTCCTAACTAGAGACTCAAGAATGGTAGAAAGAAAGAAATACGGAAAGAAAAAAGCAAGAAGAAGTCCTCAATTCTCAAAAAGATAATTGGTTGGATTTACCAAAACTTGTTTATCAATACCACAGAGAAATCTGTGGTATTTTTTTGTTTAAAAGACTTTTTTAAAATGATATTGGAAGAAAAATAAATAAAAGTTTTTTTAGACTCTAGTAGTAAATTTAAGTTGCTAGAGTCTTTTTGAATGGAAGTAACTGCTAAAAATTCTATTGAAATATTTATATTTTTTTTATTTTTACATTATATCTTTATAAAAATAAAGAAAAATGCTATAATATTTATATATATAAAGAATTTTACTGGAGGTAGTATGGCTATATCATATGAAAAACTTTTTAAAGTATTGGAAAATAAAAATATAAAAAAAATAGATTTACAAAAGAATATAGGATTATCTTCAACAACTATTGCAAAACTTTCTAAAAATGAACCTCTATCTTTAGAGGTATTAGAGAAAATATGCCAATATTTAAATTGTCAAGTTGGAGATATAGTTGAGTTTAAAAAAGAGAATGAAAATAAATTATTAGAGCAACTTTTAGAAGAAAAAGATATGAAACTAAAAGGTGGAATATATAACTTGGTTCAAGTGAAATTTGCTTATAATTCTAATCACATTGAAGGAAGTAAGCTTTCAGAAGAACAAACAAGATATATTTATGAAACACATTCTATTATTTCAAACGAGGAAGAAGCATTATCTTTAAATGATATAAATGAAACCTTAAATCACTTTAGATGTTTTGACTATATATTAGAGAATGTAAATATTTTAAACGAAGAGTTAATAAAAGAGTTACATAAAATTTTAAAGACTAATACTTCTGATAGTATGAAAGAGTGGTTTAAAGTTGGGGATTATAAATTGAAATCTAATGTAGTAGGAGATAAGAAAACTACCCCTCCTAAAAAAGTAAAAGGAGAGGTACAAAAATTATTAAGTGATTATAATGAAAAGAAAAATATAACTTTTGATGATATAATAGATTTTCATTATAGATTTGAAAGCATACATCCATTTCAAGATGGAAATGGTAGAGTAGGAAGATTAATAATGTTTAAAGAGTGCTTAAAACATAATATAATTCCATTTATAATAGATGAGAAACATAAAGTTTTTTATTATAGAGGATTAAAAGAGTATGAAAATGAGAGAGAATATTTGAGAGATACTTGTTTATCTGCACAAGATGACTTTAAAAAGTTGCTGAGCCTTTTTGAAGAATAAGGATAGGAATTGTGAGTAATTATATGGGAGAATATATATCAGTAGAAAGTTTTTATTTTTCAAAAGGATAATTAGTTGGATTTACCAAAACTTGTTTATCAATACCACAGAAAAATCTGAGGTATTTTTTGTTGAAAAATTGCAAAAATGAAATAAATTAAAATAAATTCATTTGAATTAGTGCTGAAAATATAAAAATATTTACACCTTTTGGTGTAAATGGTATAATAAAAGAAAATGTAAAAAGGGAGAATATGCAGTGTATAGAAAAGTATTTGAATATTTAAAGGAATGGAAAAATAGTCCATATAGAAAACCTCTTATTTTACAAGGAGCAAGACAAGTAGGGAAAACTTATTCTATTCTTGCATTTGGAAAAAAGGAATATGAAAATGTAGCATATTTTAACTTTGAAACAGATGCTAGACTAAAAGATACCTTTGAGGAAAATATAAATCCAGAGTATTTAATACCTATTCTTTCAAGAATTTCTAGTCAGACAATAGTTAAAGAAAAAACTCTTATCTTTTTTGATGAGATACAGTTGTGTAAAAGAGCTTTAACGTCGTTAAAATATTTTTGTGAACAGGCTCCAGAGTATCATATAATAGTAGCAGGAAGCCTGTTAGGAATAGCTGTAAATAGACAGCAGTTTTCTTTTCCTGTTGGTAAAGTAGATATGAAAACTTTGTATCCTATGGACATGGAAGAATTTTTGATGGCAATGGGAGAAAAGGAGTTGATAACAGCTATAAAGAATTCTTTTAATGACAATTTACCAATGCCATCAGCTTTACATAATATAGCTATGGAGTATTACAGAAAATATTTGGTAGTAGGTGGAATGCCTGAATGTGTAAGTAAATTTAAAGAAACACAAAACTATACATTAATCCGTCATACACAAGATATGATTTTATTGAGCTACCTAAATGATATGAGTAAATATAATATAACTAAGGAGATAAAAAAGGCAAGGCTTGTTTATGATAACATAACAGTACAACTTTCTAAGAAGAATACTAGATTTCAGTATAAACTGGTAAAGTCTGGGGGAAGAGCTGCTGAATTTGAAAATGCAATAGAATGGCTGACATTATCAGGAATTACTTCAAAAATTTATGGACTTGAAGACATACAAAAACCATTGGAAAACTATAAGAATATAGATTCTTTTAAAATATATATTTCTGATATAGGACTTTTATGTGCTAAGAAAGAGATAGTACCAGAGGATATTCTTTATTTATCTATGGAGTTGAATGATTTTAAAGGGGGCATGACAGAAAATTACGTGAATATACATTTGAATATTAATGAATATACTCAATATTATTGGAAAGCTTCTAGAGGAACAGCTGAAGTTGATTTTATAATAATGAGAGAGGGCAAGATAATTCCAGTAGAAGTGAAGTCAGCAGATAATACAAGGGCTAAGAGTTTGGATGTATATATGAAAAAATACGATCCTGAATATGCTGTAAAGATTTCAAGTAAGAATTTTGGATTTGAAAATAATATAAAAAGTATTCCATTATATGCAATATTTTGTCTATGATTTTAATAAAAAAATATGAGAGTAGGAGTAAATATGCTGAAATTAGAAGAATATATAGAAAAAAGGAAATTGGAAGATGGAATAAATGAGTTTGATAACTCACAAAAAATGAACAATATTAGAAGCTGTATTAATTATATTTTTGAATATTTTGATCAATATTTACCTATTCAAGGAGCAGAGAAAAGAACTACAGCAGAAAATGAAAAAATAATGAAATATGAAAAAACTTTGAGAGATTATACATCTGATACTCGTGAATGGATTATAGCGATTTATGATACTTATGGGAAACAGACTAATAGAATTATTGATAATTTTGTAAAAAAAGTAGATGATTTTTCTTTTATGCATGAAGAATCTGAGTTTAGATCTTTGTCATATGATTGTTATGCCAATTTGATAAAACAATATCCATTTTTAAAGAATCAAACTGAAATGCTTTATAAATTTATCAAAGAACATCATATAAAAGAAACAAATACTAATGCACCATTTATTCCAGATATTTCACCAAAAATTTCAAAATGGCTTCAAGATACATTACATTTATATAATGTAAATATTTTTATGGGATTGGAATATTATTTGAAAATTTTTGACGATAATCAAGAGGCATGGCCTGCAAAGACAAGAATTAAATTAGAGTATCCTATTCTAGATAAAAAGTATAGATATAATTATCAAAGAAAGACTAATTTATTTAATGTAGATATTTTATATGCTAGATTGGCACATAAACCTTTTATTAAAGGGCGAAAAAAACAGCTGGAAATATTAATGATGTATATTTGGTTACATAGTTATGAGGGAGATAAAGATTATTGGAATGAGTATTTATTACAGCAAGAAGATTATTAAAGAAAAAAGAAGTTAAAAAAGGCTTCAACATTCAAAAATAAGGAAAGAATTTATGGAGAACTTAAAATTATGTATAAAGATCGTTTTTCAAAATAAATGAGATTAAGAATGTGAAAAGATAATGTTTTTTATTTTAAAAGAAAAAGCTGACAAGAAGAAAACTTCAAGTCAACTTTTTTTATAATTGGGCTATTTTAAATTTGTAACAGTCCCTTTTATAGTTATGTGGATTTGATAGAAAATTATATTAATATCTATTTTCACTCATACACATTAATATTTTTTCTTTAACAACATCAGCCATAGCTTTTTTGGCATCAGACATATATTTTCTTGGATCATTTGCTTCTGGGTGCTCTATTAAATATTTTCTTAATTCATTTGAAAATGGTATCTTCAATTCAGTAGCTATATTAACTTTTGTTATTCCTAAAGATATAGCTTTTCTTACAGATTCCTCTGGAACTCCTGAAGCTCCATGCAATACCAATGGAATATCTACAACTTCTCTTATTTCTTTCAATCTTTCAAAATCAAGTTTTGGTTCTTCTTTATATAATCCATGAGCAGTTCCTATTGCTACTGCCAAAGAATCAATTCCAGTTCTCTTTACAAAGTCAGCTGCTTGTGAAGGGTTAGTATACTTGCTGTCTTTTTCATTAACAATCAAATCATCTTCCTGTCCTCCAAGCATACCTAGTTCAGCTTCAACAGTTGCTCCATAGCTATGAGCTAATTTTACAACATCACTTACTATTTTAATATTTTTTTCATAAGAATAGTGAGAAGCATCTATCATTACAGATTTAGTTCCAAGTTCTAAAGATTCTTTAATACTATTGATATCTGTATGATGATCAAGATGAATAATTATTGGAACATTGTATTTTTTAGCTGCTGTTTCAATTATAGATTGAATATAGTTCCTTCCTGCATAATCAAATGTTCCAGGAGTTCCTGCTATTATAACTGGGGATTTTAATTCACTTGCTGTTTCTGCAATTACCTGAATTGTTTCAAGATTATGACAGTTGAAAGCTGGAACTGCATATCCCTCTTTCTGAGCTTTTAAAAGTATTTCTTTTGAATTTTTCATAAATTATCTTCTCCTTTTATATTTAATATATTTTAAAAATTAATTTATTCTTTTATAGTAATTTCTATTTTTTTCATTAACTCATTAACTGTATCTATATCTATACTTCCAGTTCCAGGGAGCAAAGCATTTGAAATACTGCATCCAATTGCTAATTTAAATGCCTCTGTTAAAGGCATATTTTTAGAGATACCTGTAATAAATCCAGCAACAAAAGAATCTCCACAGTCTACAGTATTCAAGATTTCAACTTTAGGAATTTTAGCTATAAATACTTTGTTTTCAGTGGCAATAAGAGAGCCCTTTGCTCCAAGAATAACAGCAACTATATTTACTCCAGAGGAATTTAATTTTTTAGCTTCTGCAATAATTTCATCCATATTTTTAAGAGATTTTCCAGTAAGTTTTTCTAATTCTTCTAGATTAGGTTTTATGAAATATGGAGGATAAGCTAAACTTTCCTTTAGAGGTTGTCCACTGATATCAAGAAAAAATTTACAGCCATTTTCTTCAGCTATTTTTATCAACTCGCAATAACTTGAACTTTTTAGTCCTGAAGGAAGACTTCCAGATGCACTGATAAATTTGTACTGTTCTGTTAAATTTTTAAATTTCTTTTTAAAATTTTCCCATTCTTCTTCAAGAATTACTGGGCCGCTTTCAAGAACTTCAGTACTCATTTGTTCATGAAGAATATTTATACAATTTCTAGTTTCCCCCTGTATTTTTTCAAAATCATTTTTAATTCCTTGATTATTAAGTTTTCCAGCTAGATCTTCTCCAAGCTTTCCACCTAAAAAGCCAGTAGTCAGAACATCAGTACCTAATTTATTAATTACTCTAGCAACATTAAGTCCCTTTCCTCCAGCTGTTTTTTCACATTCTAAAGCTCTATGAATTTCCCCAAGATTAAAATGTGCAAGATTATATCTAATGTCAATAGATGGATTTAGAGTAATAGTCAGTATCATATTAATTTCCTCCTCACGTTATTATTAAAAAATTTCAATTTCTATATTTCTTGTGTACGTTTCTTTAGCTTCAATACTTTCAATATCTGCTTTTTCTTCAAGATTTCCTGTACACTCTTTGTAATCTGGAAGGCCATTCCAAGGCTCAAGACAAATATATGGAGCATTTGGTTTGCTCCAGAATGCTAAATGTTTAAAACCTAAAGCAAAACTACCATTTTTGTTTTTTAAATATACTTTTTTAGAGTTAGTATTTTTTAAAATCAGAACATCATCTTCAAAGATATTTTCAGTAAGCTGAAGAATATTTTTAGTAAGAAGACTTTTCTTTTTATCTGTATTGAACAAAGAATCTTCAAGAAAATATACATCATCATTTTTCTGATTTTCAAATTCAATAAAATAGTCAGAATATTTAGTATTACTATCAAGAGGAGTATTGAATGCTGGGTGTGCCCCAAGAGAAAAATACATCTTTTTATTTTCTAAATTTTCAATTTTGTATTCTATTTGAAGATAATTCTCTTTTAAAATATACTTTATGTAAAAATTAAAATTAAAGGGATAGATTTTTTTAGTATTTTCATTTGCTCTAAAAATAAATTCAGCACAGTCTTTTTGTTGAGCTAAAAGTTCAAATTCGTTATCTCTAGCAAAACCATGCTTAGGAGAAAAGAGATATTTATCCCCATTATAGAAATATTGATTGTTTTTTATTGTTCCTACAAAAGGGAATAGGACAGGAGAACATTTATTCCAGTATTGAGGGTTTTTCTGCCACATATACTCAATATTCTTATCTAGACTTTTCAAGCTGATTAGTTCAGCACCAAAGCTGTTTATTTTTACTTTGAGTTTTTTGTTGTTTATTAAAACTTCCATCTTTACCTCCTACATAATGTATCTTTTATTTTTAAGGAAATATTATCACAGAAAAAAGTATTTTTTTAGGATGAAATGTTTCAAAAAAAATGAAAAAGATAGAACTTTTTTATTTTTTTAATTTTGATTATAATCAGATTAAGAAAATTAAAATAAAAAAAGGAGGGTTAAAATTGAGAGCAGCAATTTTAGAAGGAAATAATGTTGTAAAGATTCAAGAAATTGAAATGCCAGAAATAAAAGATGAAGATGTTTTAGTACAGGTAAAATATTCTGGAGTATGTGGTTCAGACATACCAAGACTATTTAATAATGGTGCTAGATTTTATCCAATAATACTTGGACATGAATTTTCAGGAATTGTTACAAAGGTAGGAAGTAAAGTTGAAAATATTGTAGTAGGAGATAAAGTAGCAGTGGCTCCTTTAGAACCATGTATGAAATGCAGCGATTGTATAAAAGGACATTTTTCTCAATGCAAACATTACTCATTTATAGGGTCGAGAAAACAAGGAGCATGGGCTGAATATGTTGCAGTTCCAGCTAAAAATGCAGGAATAAAAGATATAATAGAAGTAGCTTCACTGGATCAGGGGGGATCACCAATAACATATTTAGTAACTGCTGCATTTAATAATAAAATGATTTCAGAGGGAGCAATAGGTTTTGGTGTGATTTTGGTTGTATATATCATAGGACTTGCAGCAACAAGAAATAGATATATAAAATTAAAGAATGCTAATAGTTAAAATTAATATGAATGAGGAAGATAGTCATATAAATTAAAAAATATAAATTTAAAAAAATACCCTGTATTTTACAATACAAGGTATTTTTTTCTTCTATAGATTCTATTTTTATAAATAATTAATTTTATAGTTAAAGGGGTAAAATTTTATTAAAACTGGAATTTAAATCCTACATAGTAATTTCTTTCATAGGCAGGGTCATATAAAAATTCATTAGTAGAAGAACTATATGAAACATAATCATAGTATTTTTTATCAAATACATTGTTTACTCCAGCGTATAGATTAAGACTTTCAGTAGCTTTAAAGTTGGCTCTGACATTAGCTACAGCATGAGCATTTTTCTTTCCACCTTCATTATTATTTGTTAAATAAGTTGCACTTTTGTAAACAACATCTCCACCAATATTGAATCTTTCATTGAAAGAGTACAATACACCTAAAGACAGTTTATGATTAGGGACATAAGCAATTCTCTTTCCATCTAATTTTTCTCCATTATCATCAGCTTTTTTTACTTTTGCATGGACATAATTATAACTTTCATTAAAAGTAAATTTCCCTACTTCCTGTTTAGCTGAAAGTTCAAAACCATATCTTTCTGTTTTATCCAGATTTATATTTTCTATTGAATGCTGAGTATTAGAAGCATGTCCTGAACTTCTGATTTCATCATTTGTCAGAGTATAGAAAACAGCTCCATTTAATTCTGAAATTCCAAATGTATCTCTGAATCCTAACTCAAAAGTATTGTAAGTTTCAGAATCAAGGTCATTAAAGTAGTATACACCAGCTTTTGTAGGATCTGGATGAGTAGTAGCATATCTATTTGTGATTAAAGCAGGAGCAGGGGAAGTAAACCCTCTCTCATATTTTAAATATACATTACCAGTGTCAGAGTATAGATAATTTACTGCTAACTCAACTGCAAAATTATCTGCATCTTTTGTATTTCCATCAAGATCCACTTTGCTTCCAAAGCTTTTTCTCTTCATATCATAATCAGCTTTTTCATATCTGAATCCTTGAATAAATTCAAAATCTTGATATTTATATGTATTTAATACAAAACCACTGATAGATTCTTTAGTAGCTTTTAGATCAATGTTAGCCATAGGGATTGTAGTACCCATTCTTTCCATATACATATTTTGTTTTCTGTGAAGCTCATTATCTATGTATTCCACTCCAAAGATAACACTGCTGTCATTTCCATATTTATATTTCAATTTTGCTATTGCTCCTTTTTTTTCATCATCAAAGGCAGCTTTCATATTCATGTTAGTTGCAGCAGTAAACATTTTATAGTGTATATCAGTATCTTGGAAATATCCAATAAGGTTCAATTCAATATTGTCATTTATTTTTCTAGCATATTCTAATGAAAATTCATCCTTATCTCTATTCCATTCATCAATATCACCAGAATTTTTTCCACTTTGTTTTCTGTCATCTTTTAACTGAGCTTTAGTCAAAGAATTAGGGATTTCAGAATCACTGTTGTATTTTGAATATCTAAAAGTTAGAGAATGATCATCTGAAATATCATATCTCAGCTTACCACTGAAATAGTCTGAATCTTCCTCGTTATATTTTCTATATCCTTTAACATCTTTTCTTGTATAACCTAAATCTATATCAAGCTTTCCAATTGTATGTCCAGCAGAAACTTCATAAGTATTCCCTCTATAGTTTCCATAACTATATCCAGCAGTGGCTCTTGGTCCAGTTTGCTTTTTAGTTATAACATTTATTACTCCACCAGAGGTTCCGCTTCCATAGAGAACTGCTCCACCACCAGGAATTACTTCAATTCTTTCTATCTGGCTGACAGAAACTGTGTTTACAGGAGTACCTACATGGGAAGTATCTGAAGCATTTGCACGAATACCATCAACTAAAAGCTGTACATTAGTCATAGCTTTTGCCATTCCCTGTCCTCTCATATCTATTACAGGCATCCCCATTTGATATTGGACATTAACAGCAGGAACATCTTTTAAAACATCTTCAATTGATGGATAATGTTTTTCCTCAATTGTTTCGCTTACTACAATAGTTGGGTTACTTGCTACATCTCTTACTGTAGTTTCGAAACCAGTACTGGAATAAATAACTGTATTTCCTAAATTTATTCCATTAGAATTATCAGAATTTGAATTAGCAAAAACTGTAGTTGAAATTAATAAAGAATGTAAAGCTAGTCTTTTAAAATTCATTTGTTTCTCCTTCTATAAAAATTATGTAATTGTGTATATACTTACTTTGGATAAAGTAAGACTGAATTTCCCCTTAGTCATATTTGTGACTATAATTTTGTAAATTGAATTAAATGTGTATGCTGACGAATAAATTTATTTCATCTTTTTTATAATAATATTTTTATTTTGTTTTGTCAACAAATATTTTGAATGTAATAATATTTGAAAAACAAGTTAAAAAATGTATGTAAAAAAATAAATAAAATTAATTTGAATAAAGCATGACTTTAAAGAATATTAGTATGTAAAGAATAAGAAATAAATAGAAGATGGGCAGAGGGAATATTTTTATATAAAAAAACCACTTGCTGAGCAAATGGTTTTAAAGTTTTTGGTATTTGATTCAATTTTATAAAAAATTTATAGAAAAAAGATATTATTTTTCTACTTTTTTTACTATGTTGAATTGATAGAGTTCAGTATTCATATATAATTCATTATAATCAAAAAGTTCTCCAGTGGATAAATAGGTAACATTTGATAATTTTAAAATTGGTGTTTTAGAAGAAATTTTTAATTTTTCAGCTATATTTTCTGGAGGAAATACAGGAGTTATATTTTGATAAGAAATTGCTATTTCCATTCCATGATTTTTAGCATATTCATATTTAGAACCCTCTAATATTTTAACGGAAATTTCAGGATGTTTAGAAATTTCCATATATGTTTTTTCAAAAAGGATAGGGTCGTTATCTGCAAATCTGACTCTTTCAATATAATAGATTTTATCTGTGGGTTTTAATCCCATTATTCTTCCTATGTGTTCTCCAACTTTTGTTATATGAAAAGTTTCTACTGTAGACCAAGGCTTTTTTCCCATATCAAGAATATCTTCTGTAAAACTTTTCAAAAGAGGGGAACGCTTTAAAGTATTTTCTTTGGATACAAAAGAACCTTTTCCTTGTATTCTGTAGATAATTCCTTTATATGCCAGATTACTTAGAGCCTGACGAACTGTAACTCTTGAACAGTTAAATTTTTCAGCTAATTCTGCTTCTGTTGGAAGAATGTCATTAACTTTATAATGATTACTTTGAATCCCTTCCACTATATAACTTTCCACCATTTGATATTTTGAAACTTTTTTATCTTCCATAGTATTATCTCCTTATTTTTATTTACAACTTTTAGAAAAATGATACAAGTTTTATACAATGTATAATACAACATATAATTTGTATTGACAAGTTATTTTTTATGAATTATAATCAAATAAATTAGACTACACAAATAAAAAAAGTACATAAATAAAAGATGGAGGTTGATTATGGAAGGGAAAGTTAGTTTAAAAGACAATCTTTTTAGCTTAGGGCAACAATTGGGAAAAGCGATAATGATGCCTATTTCAATTTTACCAGTAGCAGGGCTTTTACTTGGAATTTCTGCTGCACTATCATCTGGAGCAGTTATAAAAGCTTATTCTGTTTTGGATAATTCTGTGTTGCAAGGTTTGCTTAAATTGATGAATGCTGTAGGAAATGGAGTTTTTGCTGCATTGCCGTTGATTTTTGCTGTAGGTATTGCTGCGGGATTGGCAAAAAATGAAAAGGGTTCTGCTGGACTTTCAGCAGTTGTTGGTTATTTTGTTCTGTTGACAGGAACAGGAGCATTTATAAGTATATTTGGTAAGGGAGCTCCTGCTGGTGCAGATATTCGTCTTTATGGGCAGGCAGTACAATTTGGAATAAAAACTCTTAATATGAATGTTTTTGGAGGAGTTCTTGCAGGAATTGTAACTGGTGTAGTTCATAACAAATACTACAAAACTAAACTTCCAGATGTATTGGCTTTCTTTGGTGGAGCGAGATTTGTTCCAATAGTTAATACTGTTGTATTTATGTTTGTATCTTTAATCATGGTTTTTGTTTGGCCGGCAATAGCTGCTATGATAGCTTATTTTGGAGTTATGACTCAAGGGCTGGGAATATTTGGAGCATTTATATATGGACTTGTTCTTAGAGGATTCTATGTACTTGGACTTCACCATGTATTTTATCTTCCATTCTGGACTACAGCAGCTGGAGGAACTTTAGAAGTAGGTGGAAAAGTTATTGAAGGATGGCAGAATATTTTCCTTGCACAATTAGCTGATCATAATACAGTTCATTATTTTTCAAATATAGCTCTTTATAACAGTGGAAGATACTTCCATATGATATTTACAATGCCAGCTATTTGTTTAGCTATGTATACAGCAATTCCAAAAGGACCAAAAAGAAAAGCAACATTTGGATTCCTGCTTTCTATTGGGCTTACAAGTTTCTTAACTGGAGTTACTGAACCTATATCATTTGCTTTGTTATTTGCTTCACCTTTACTTTTTGTAGCAGAAGCAGTATCTTTCGCAATATCTTTTGTTATTGCAGCAATAGCTAAAATTACAATAGGTTCTACTTTCTCAGCAGGATTAGTTGAATTTCTACTATTTGGAGTTTTCCAAGGAAATTCAAAAACAAATTATATATGGATACTTATTCTAGGAGTTCCTATATTTATAGTAAACTATTTCTTATTCAAATTCCTGATAGAAAAATTAAATGCTAAAACTCCAGGAAGAGAAGATGATGAGGAGCAAGAGAAAAAACTAAAAGGAAAATATACTTCTGGAGAAGCTAAGACTATAGTTGAAGCTCTTGGAGGAATGGAAAATATCGCTGATCTTGATAACTGTGCTACTAGATTGAGAGTATCAGTTAAAAAACTTGATAAAGTAAATATTGATCTATTGAAGCAAACAGGAGCACATAATGTTGTAACTAGGGGAAAAAATCTTCAAATTATCTATGGACCAACAGTAAACTTAATAAGAACAGAAATTGACGAATATGTTGCTACATTGTAATTCATAATAAATACAAACAAGGACAGTGATTCTTATGAATGATAAAAATAGAAAAATAATAGAAGATATAAAAAATGGTTTGATTTTGTCTTGTCAGGTAAAAAAAACTGATCCTCTCTATTTGCCAGAAATAATTGAAAAACTGGTGATGTGTGGTGAGTGGGGAGATGCCTGCGGATATAGAATAGATACTCCTGAAAATATAGCAAAGATAAGAAAAATTACTAATAAACCAATCATTGGGTTGTGGAAGATAAATATTGAAACAGAAGATGTATTTATCACTCCAACAATGAGAGAAGTAGATGAGGTAGTAAAAGCTGGAGCTGATATTGTAGCAGTTGATGCTACTGATAGAATGAACAGCTATGGAAAAAAGGCCTATGAAATTATTTCTGAAATAAAAGAAAAATATCCAGATCTGTTGATACTTGCAGATATCAGAAATGCTCAAGAGGCAAGGGAAGCATTGAAAATGGGGGCACATATGGTTGCTCCTACACTGTATAGATTTAATGATAATCCAAAATCTACAGATTCACCTGATTTTGAAGAATTAGCAAGAATTGTAGAAGCTTGTGAAGGACTTGGACTTGTAATTATGGAAGGAAAAATTTCTTCTCCAGAGGAAGCTATCCAAAGTCTTTATCTTGGAGCTCATGCTGTTGTAATTGGAAGTGCAATCACAAGACCTCATCTGGCAACATTGAGATTTACAAGTGTTATGAATAAATATAAAAGAAAAATTCCATTAAAATACTAGATAGGTTGGTGAAAAGTTATGAACAAATATAAAATATTATGGAGTGATATGCACAGTAATCTGCATCATGAAAGCATAGATAAATTACCTGCATGGTTTGAACAGGTAAAGGATATCTTTGATTTCTGGCCATTTGCATACTATCCATACTATATGAGAAAAGATGAGTGTGGACTGGGAGTAGAAGATATTTATCCCATGGATAAAGTGCAGGCTGACTGGGAATATGTAAGAAAATTTACTGAAAAAGTTAATGAAGAGGGGTTCCCTATGTTCATGGGGTATGAATGGCAGGGAGCTGGAAAAGACGGAGATCATAACGTTTTCTTTTTAGGAAATGATCAAAATCCATATTTTCCTCTTAGATACTCAGAGCTTGAGAAAAACTTTAGGGAAATAAGTGCTATAGCTATTCCACATCACTTAGCTTACGAGCTTGGTCATAGGGGAAAAAACTGGGAAACACATAATGATAAATTTTCACCATTTGTAGAAATTTACTCATCACATGGTTCAAGTGAAAATGATGAAAGTCAATTTACAATGGACAGACACATCCACATGGGACCTAGAACAGGGATAACAGCTGTAGAAAAAGGATGGGAGAAAGGGCATCAGTTCGGAGTTATAGCTTCTGGTGATAATCATTCTGTTCCTGGAGTATATGGTTTTGGTTACATTGCTGTACTTGCTGAGGATAATACAAAAGAAAGTATTTGGGATGCCTTTATAAATAAAAGAGTCTATGGAGTAAGCAAAGATAGAATAAAAGTAGATTTTTCAATAGATGATACTGTTATGGGGGGGAGTGTAACTCCAAAAAAAGACTCTAAACTTGTACTTAATGTAGAAGCTTCAAATGCAATAGATAGAATAGAAATTATTGAGGACAACATAACAACTGAAATGATTCCTCATACTTCAACATGGGAAAAGGAATCTCTTGGTAAAAATGTTCAATTTAAATTCAAAGCAGATTTTGGATGGGGACCAGACAGAAGGATATTTCCTGATATAAATTCAAGAAACTGGAGTGGTTCTCTTTCAACAGAAGGAAAAATTCTGTCTATTGAAAAATGCTGGAGCAACTTCGGACAGCGTCTTTATGATGTAACAGAAAACAGTTGCAAGTTTGATTTAACTTCATATAAAACAACAGCTACAGGGAAATGGATGGGACCTAGTGCTGTAACTACAGAAGGATTTATATTTGAAATTTCAGCTCCTATTGATAGTTTTGTTACTCTAACAGTTGATGGAAAAGAATATAAATTTGAAGTGAAGGAATTGTTTGAATCATCTAGATTGATTCCGTTACTGGAAGAGGCAGAAGCTCTTTTAAAAGACAGTTTTAACTTTACTGAATACTACAGAACTGATCCTTGGTGGCACAATGCATATAAGATAAAACTATCTAAAGCTGTTCCTGTTTCGGGATATACAAGAAGAATAGAAAAAACTATAGATACTACTAATATTTCAAATGTTAGAGTAAGAGTATGGCAGAAAGATGGCGGAGCTGCTTGGAGTTCCCCTATATTTGTAAAATAAAGGAGGCTGTCAGTAACAGATGAATGTTATATATATAAATACACATGACAGTGGAAGAATGTTAAGCCCTTATGGGTATGATATTCCTACTGAAAATCTAAAAAAACTTGCAGAAGATTCTGTAGTCTTTACAAATGCTTTTTGTGCAGGACCTACTTGTTCACCAAGCAGAGCAGCTCTTTTGACAGGGATTTTTCCCCATCAAAATGGAATGCTTGGACTGGCTCAAAGAGGATTTTCTCTTTACAATCCTGAGAAGCATTTAGCTAACTTTTTAAGAAGCAATGGATATAATACATGTTTATGTGGAATACAGCATGAATATGGGTGGTATCTTGACTTAGAAAAAAATGGGCTGCATAATTTGGGATATAATGAAATTCTTACAACTGATTCTAAATCTTTTAAAAAAGAAGAGCTTCATTTGTGGGATAGAAATAATGCTGTAGAAGTAGTTAAATGGCTGGATAACTACGAGAATGACAAACCATTTCTTCTGTCTTTTGGAATGCACAGCACTCACAGACCATATCCTGTAGAGGTAGCTGATTTCATAGATGAAAGATATGTAGTTCCTCCTTATCCAATTACTAACAATGAGGAAAATAGGCATGATCATGCACAGTATATGACAACTGCTCACTATGCAGATGAAAATATAAAAATGATAGTAGATGCTTTAAAAAGAAATAATCTTTATGAAAATTCTATTATAATTTTTACAACAGATCATGGACTTGCTGTTCCATTTAACAAATGTAATCTTACTGATACTGGAATCGGAGTATCATTGATAATGAAAGTTCCTGAAGCTGCTTCTAATGGAAAGATTGTAGATAGCCTTGTTTCACAGATAGATGTATTTCCTACACTTTGTGAACTTCTAAATCTGGATAAACCTGAATACTTAGAAGGGAAATCTTTTGCTGAAGCTTTTGCAGATAACAAAGCTGTTCTTGATGAATATATATTTGCTGAAGTTAATTTTCATACATCATATGAGCCTATAAGATGTGTAAGAACAAAACGTTACAAATATATAAAATACTATGATGAAACTTGGAATAAAGTAAATCTTTCAAATATGGATGAATCTGTACCAAAAGATTTCTTGATGGAAAATGGATTAAAAGAGAAGATTAAATATAAAGAAGGACTTTTTGATCTTTACTATGATCCAACAGAAAGAAATAATCTAGCTGATGATTCTAAATATAAAGAAGTTTTAGAAAAGTTAAGAAAAGTATTGCATGAAAAACAGGTGAAAACTGATGACCCTATTTTAAAAGGTGCTCTCGAGATAAAGAAGGGGTACAAAATTAATAAGGTAGAATGTGAAACTGCTTCAAGTAAAAATAAAGATGATTATGTTTCATACAATTAAAAAATAGAAAAAATTTGAGAGGCTGTAGGCAATTAATTTGTCTATGGCCTTTTTAAAAATCTATAAAATAAAAATAGGGTATATAGCTTTTTGATTTTTTATTAAGTTCATCTATAAAACTGATAAAATTTTTGAATTCCAAATTGCATATACATAATTTATCCTAAAATTTTAATAGATATATTTAAAATATATATAATGAAACAGAGATAAAAGTTTGATTTTTAAAATTTAGTGTGTTAGAATAAATTACAAATTGGTTTCTTAATTAAAATATATAGTTATTTGGAGAACAGAAAATGGATAAAAAATATATTGTAGGAAATGCTAAAACTAACTTAGACAATCCTATAACTAAAAATTATAATAAATTCTTTTTAGCTTTTATAGTGTCAGATAAAGACGACATTATATTAGAAACAGAAGTATCATCTATCCTAAAAATAACTAATTCTTTTGTAAGAGAGATATTTGTAGGGAAAAATTTTATAAAGGATCAGGATAAAATAATTGCTGAAGTAGAAAGAACTTATTTAGGAAGTTCACAGAAGTCGATAATAGTAGCATATAAAGATGCGATAAAAAAATATATAAAATCTAAGAATTAAAACACTTGTTTACAGTTATACATTTAAGTAAGTAAGGTCTAAAATTCTACCATTTCTTTTTTGAATGCGTGAATTTTAGATCTTTTTTATTTATAAAACACAGAGGAGGGATTTTATGATATTCGGATTACCAGCATTAATAGGTTTTTTACCACTAGTTATTTATTTGTACCTTGCTTTTAAAGGGAAAAATCTACTATCAACAGTTATCATCTGCGTTTTAGTAGGGGCAGTACTGACAGGACAAACACCTGTAAGCTTGTCAAATGAAATAGCAAATGGACTGAAATCATTTTTAGGACTTATTGGATTTATCATTATGATGGGAGCAGGATTGGGGGAAGTTCTTACAGAAACAAAGGTTGCTAGAAATCTAGTAGAAATACTGATAAAGAAAGTAGGAATAAAAAGTCAGAATCAAGCTATAATAGTGACTATGGGAGCTTCAACTCTGCTGGTTTCTCTATTGGGAACTCTGGCAGGAGCAAATGCTATGATAGCACCAATATTGATACCAATAGTTGCAAGTTTTGGATTGACACCTAATGCATTGGCAGTTATTCTTCATGGAGCAGGAGCATGTGGATTGTTCCTAGGGCCATTTGTTCCTCCAGTAATTACATTGATGGGGCTTACAGGTCTTACATATGGAACATATCTTGCAAATATAGGGATGCCTGTGGCAGCTCTTGTGCTTATATCTACTTATTATACTGGAAAAAAAGTACAGAAGCAGTATGAAGGAATTGAAATGTATTCAACAGAGGATATGGATAAAGATGTAGAATTTGTATCTACTCCTGAAATAAATAAAGCAACAATGGTATTTGCTTTGGTAATGATAGGAATGCTGGCATATGGAATATATGCAAAAGCAGGAGCAGCTTATGCAATAGTAGTTATGCTGACAGTAGCTTTTACTACTGGACTTGCAGCTGGAAGAAGTATGATGGATATTATAGGAAGCCTTACAAAAGGTGCAACAAGAATGTTCTGGCTGTTTTTCATGTTTGTATTGTATGATCCATTCCTGAAATTTGTTACAATGACAGGAGCATTTACTACACTTGGAGATATGCTGAAGCCATTGATTGAAGTAAGTGGAGATATAGGATTTATAATAATAAGTACTCTGGTAGGAATATTTGGAGTATCAGGAGCAGCAGTTGCACAATCAGTTGTATTAAATGACTTGTTTAAAAATATAGTCGTGGATATAAATTTACCTATGACTATATGGGGAACTGTACTTTTGATTGGTTCACAGATAACATCTTTTGCTTATCCAACAGGGGATATGATAGGGCAGATGGGACTGGCACGTTCAAAAGACTTGAAAAGTATGATAAGAAATGGAATGACAATAACAGTAGTAATGATAGTATATGTAATAGCTAGAGCAATTATTTATTCAATTTAAAATAAAATATGGAGGGGTTGAATAATGGAAGAGAGAATAAAAAAAATAATAGAAGAAAATAGTGGTGTAACTGGAGTAATAATAAGAGATTCATCTGGAAAAATGATAACAATAAATGAGGAGGTAGTTTTTCCTTCAGCCAGTATAATTAAGCTTTTTATTCTTATGGCACTGAATAAAGATGAGTATAATAAAAAGATAGAATTAAAAAAAGAAGATAAAGTTGGAGGATGTGGGATACTGAAAGTGATGGGAGATGGACTTCCTCTTACAGTAAAAGATGCAGCATATCTCATGATATGCCTCAGTGATAATACTGCAACAAATATCCTTATAGATTATATTGGAATGGATAAAATAAATGAATGTATAAAGGAAAAAGGTTTTACAGGGACTGTACTTGGAAGAAAAATGATGGATGCAGAAGCTAGAAAAGCTGGAAAGGATAATTTTACTACTCCAAAAGATGTATTGGGAGTATTGGAAATGTTATGTGAAAATTCAGATGATTTAGATATGCTGAGAAATCAGGCATACAATAACAAGATACCTCTTTATTTTGCAAGAGAAGTAGACTTTGCCCATAAGACAGGAGAGCTTATGTATATAGAACATGATACAGGAAGATTGTTCTATGATGGAGGATGGGTAGATATCATAGTTCTTACAAAGGATTTAGAAAAAAATGAAGATGGAATCAAGATAAATAGTTTAATAGGGAAAGTAATCTTTGATAACTATTGTAAATAGGGAATTGGAGGAGCAATGGAGTTTGATTTAGTTATAGAAAACGGAAAAGTTGTTTTTGGAGGAGAAAGAGCAGCTGAAGATGTAAATATAGGAATAACTGGAGATAGAATAGTAGAGATATCATTTGAGAAATTAGATGGAAAAAAGGTGATAGATGCTTCTGGAAAAATTGTTTCACCAGGCTTTATAGATCCCCATTGTCATTCTGATTTGGCAGCATTTTTTTCTGAGGAGATGACAAGCAAGATACTTCAGGGGGTAACTACAGAAGTAAACGGAAACTGTGGGATAGGAATATCTCCAATAAAAGAGAAGTATAATAAAGAATTAGCTCAATATGTAAGAGATCATTTTGTATTGCCAGAGGAAAATTCTGAACTGAAAAATATAAAAAGTATGAAAGATTTAAAAGAGTCAATCAATAAAAAAGGGTTTATTACAAATCAGGCATACTTGGTAGGAACAGGGTGTATAAGAATTGATAGTGTAGGTTTCAGTACTAAAAAGCTAAATGAAGAAGAGATGAAAAATATGCTTGAAGCTTTAGAAAAAGAGCTTCAGGAGGGGGCATATGGAGTATCTTTTGGACTTGTATATCAACCAGGAAATTTTATGGATAAAGATGAAATAACAGAAATATTAAAAGTTACAGCTAAATATGACAAAGTAGCTTCATTTCACATAAGAAATGAGGGAGAATATGTTATAGAATCTATAAAAGAAGTATTGGAATGTACTGAAAAGAGCAGATGCAGAGTAAATATATCTCATTTGAAAATAATGGACAGAAGACTCTGGGGAAAATCAGATGAGATTTTAAGTTTGATTATAGAGGCAAGAGAAAAAGGGATGGATATAACATATGATCAATATCCATATACAGCTACATCTACTACACTGATGGTACTTCTTCCAGAAAAAATATTTGATGGAGATGTAAAAAAATTTATTGAGAGAATAGACACTCTTACAAAGGAAGAAAAAGAAGAGATTATGGATATTGTTTATAAAAGGGGGGGAATATCTAATATATTAATATCTAACAGCTTCCTTCCAGATAATAAATTTTCTGGGAAAACTGTATTACAAATTAAAGAAGAAAAAGGGCTGGAAGATATAGAGACAATTCTTTATTTGATAAAAGAAAGTGGTGGAAGAGCAAAGGCGATATATTTTTCTATTGGAGAAGAGGATATGTATAATTTCATGAGGACTTCCATAGGGGTTATTGGAAGTGATGGAAGTTCTGTACCAGTAGAAAAAAATCAAAAATTTGGTATTCCGCATCCAAGGAATTTTGCAACTTTTCCTAAATTTATAAAAATAAATAGAGAGAAAAATATGTTCACTATTGAGGAAATGGTAAATAAAATAACATCTAAAACCGCTGACATCTTTTCTATTAAGGAAAGAGGAAAGATAGAGAAAGGATATTTTGCAGATATAACTATATTTAACTATGAAAAAGTTGAAGATAGAGCAGGATTTGAAGATCCTTTTATAAAATCAGAAGGAATCGAATATGTTATAGTCAATGGAAAAATAGCAGTAGATAAAGGTGTATTTACTGGAGAAACAACAGGAAGATGTATTTAACTCAAATAACTCAAAAAATATTTTTGTCAAAATGAGCTCAAAAGCTATTCAACTTTTGGGCTCATTTATTTTTATGTAGGGAAATAAGATTTTCTATTGACTTTTTGGATAAAAAAGTGTAAATTTAAAATATAATATATTCTATAGAATGTATAATGTTTAGAAAAAGGGAAATGACTATGACATTATAATAAGCCAGAGGCAGTTCTATAGATAACTCACTGAGAATAAAGGAGGAAATTATGGTAATCGATTTAAACTTGTTTCTTACAACTGCGTTGGCTGTTATTGTTTTATTAGTGGGAGATTTTGTTAAGAAAAGAGTAGAAATACTTAGAAAGTTTTGTATACCTATACCAGTAATTGGAGGACTTATTTTTACAATTTTGGTATCTATTGGTTACAGTACACAATTATTTACATTCAAGCTTAATTTTGCCCTCAGTGATGTATTTATGCTTGCGTTTTATTCAAGTATAGGATTTACTGCAAGCTATAAATTATTGAAAAAAGGTGGACCTAAAGTTATAAAATTCCTTATAGTTTCTATAATAGTAGTTATTCTACAGAACTTCTTAGGAGTATACCTTGCAAAACTATTGGGATTAAGTCCTTTAGTAGGGCTGGCAACAGCATCTATACCAATGACAGGAGGACATGGAACATCAGCAGCATTTGCTCCAGTATTGGAAGAGGCAGGACTTCAAAATGCTTTGACTATAACTCTAGCAGCAGCCACATTTGGGCTGGTAGCAGGAAGTTTAATAGGTGGACCTACAGGTAAGTTTCTGATTGAAAAATATAAACTTATAACAGGTAAGGAAACAGAAAAAGTAGAAGGAATAGAAAAAGTTGAAAAGGGAAATGAAAAACTTGATGAAAAAAGAATATATTCAGCTGTTTATCAATTATTAGTATCTATGGCTCTTGGAAGTATAATATCAATGCTTTTGAAGAAAACAGGGCTTACATTCCCAGCATCAGTTGGAGCAATGATAGCAGCAGCAATAGTAAGAAATATTGCAGACTACTCAACTTGGCTGAAAATAAAAGAAACTGAAATAAGAATAATAGGAGATATTTCGTTGATACTATTCTTAGCATTCTCTATGATGAGTTTAAAATTATGGCAGCTTACAGATCTTGCAATTCCAATGATAATACTACTGATAGCTCAAACTATATTGATGGGGCTGTGTGCAGTATTCTTAACATATAAAGTGATGGGAAAAAATTATGAAGCTGCAATGATGGCAGTAGGACATTGTGGATTTGGACTTGGAGCAGTACCAACAGCTATGGCAAATATGCAGTCTGTTGAAGAAAAATATGGACCAGCACCTACAGCATTCTTTATACTTCCATTAGTAGGAAGTTTGTTTATAAACTTTTTCAACTCAGCAATAATAGTAGCTTTCATAAATATATACAAATAATATAAATATAACATAGAAACATATAAAATATTAGGAGGTAAACATGAAAAAAATACTAATGGCTAAGGGAGCAAGATCAATAGTAGAAATAAATTTAGGGGTAAAAGCTGGAGAAAATGTAGTTATAGTTACAGAACCTAAACAAATGAGAATAGCAGAAGCTCTTGCAGCAGCAGTAATAGCAACAGGAGCAGAACCAACTATACATATAATGACACCTAGAGAAAGAGACGGACAGGAACCGCCTAAAACAATAGCAGCAGCTATGAAAGAGTCAGATGCCTTTATAGGAGCAGTATTTACATCAATAACTCATACTCATGCTGTAAAAGATGCCTGTGCAGCTGGTTCAAGAGGAGTAATGCTTACACAGTTCAATGAAGACCAAATGATAACTGGTGGAGTAAATGCAAACTTCTATGAAGCAGCAGAAAATTGCAAAAAAGTAGCAGCAGCAATGGCAGGAGCAGAAGTTATAACAATAACAACTCCTATGGGAACTAACCTTAAACTTTCTGGAAAAGGAAGAAGAGGAAATGCCATGACTGGACTGGTAGAACCGGGTAAATTTGGACCTATCCCTACTGTAGAAGCGAATGTATCGCCAGTGGAGGGGACTGCAAACGGGGTAATAGTTGCAGATGCCAGTATACCATATATCGGAATAGGATTATTGAAAACTCCTGTAAAAGTTGATGTAAAAGATGGATATATAATTCCTGAATCTATTTCTGGTGGTGAAGAAGCTAAAAAACTTGCAGCTGACTGGATAGATAAAAAAGATCCAGAAGTATATAATATAGCTGAGGTTGGAGTAGGGCTAAACCCAGAATGTAAATTTACAGGAAGTATGCTGGAAGATGAAGGAGTATTTGGATCACTTCATATAGGTGTAGGAACAAGTATAACTCTAGGAGGAGTAATAAAAGCAGCTTGCCACTATGATCTTATAATGACAAAACCAACTCTTACTGCTGATGGTGTAGTTATACTAAAAGATGGAGAATTAATGATTTAACCGATATCCTATATATGAACCTCAAACAAAAATAGACTCAAAAGTAGAAGTGGTATTTAGTATTTTTAACTAAAAATCAATCTATCTTTTGGGTCTATTTTTTTATAAGTTTTTATTCAAATTTAATATCTACTCTTCTATTTTTAGCTCTTCCTACTGGCGTTGCATTATCTGCTGTTGGTTTATTTTTACCATATCCTTTTGTTTGATAATTTATTTCTGTTGTTAAATTTTCTTTAAACTCTTTTTCTACAGATTCTGCTCTTTTTTCTGAAAGCTTTTGATTATATTCTGTTGTTCCAATAGAATCTGTATGGCCTTCTATTGTTAATTTTCCTTTTTTATTATTTTTATTTATTTCTTCAGAAATTATTCTTATTACTTTTTTTCCATCTTCTGTTAAATTTGAATTATCAAATGTAAAATGATTTTTTCCAGTCATTGTATATTTAATAACAGGATTTTCAACTGGTTTTGGGCTTGAAGCAGGAAGCAGATCACTTAATTTATTAAATCTATATCTTATACCTATGCTTGCCTGCCAATTAGTTTCAAAATCGCTTCCATATGTTCTTTCAATTTCATAATATACATTCATAGAATCAGTTTTTCCAACCTTGAAATCTCCACCTATTCCAATTTCAAACCAACTATCTTTGCCATCAGCTCTTTTTCTTAATTCAGCATCCTTTCCTTTTATATCAACTCCATAATCTCCCATAAATTCATGAAGAATAGCAACTTTTATAAAGTGATTACTTTTTTCAAATTCATGGCCTGCATAAATTCCAGCTTTTCCTATTAGACTATTAATATTTTTTTGTTCTGCTCTTACTCCAGAACTTGTTTTATAATTTTGTCCATTTACATAAGTATAGTTTAATTGTGTATTAGGCTGAATATACCATTTTTTATTATCACTCCATTTTTTCTTTCCATATTCAATACTTAAACTTCCACTCCAAGTATTATAATCAGCTTCCATTTTCTCATTTATTTTATTAAAACTTTTATACTCATTGTCTATATGACTATATTTTCCTATAATATCAAAATATTGCCCATTATATCCTGTCCATGATTTATATAGAGATAAACCAAGACTTCTATTTTCTCCATCACCATTTCTAAAATCTGTTTTTCCTTTTCTGTGATGAATGCCAAATCCAGTAAACCATATTCCATTTTCAGAAGCTTTGCTCTTATCATATCCAGCTTGAACCATAGTATAGTTATTTTTTAAATAACCTGACTTATCATATTCTATTTGTCCAGAAAGAACCCTTGCCCATGTTCCCACTTCTTCTTTATAGTTACGAATATCTCCCAAACGTTTGTGAAGTGTATCCATTTCAATTCTTGCCATGGCAGCATCCATATAGTAAAGAGTCATATCATCTTCAATAGTTTCTGTAACTTCATTTTCTTTCTTCTTTAGACCTGTAATATACCAATCATTTCCAAAATTTTGACTACTATCATTGACTCTTACATCAGTATCTAAAATAGGTGTATAATTAAAGAGATTACTCATATCAGAAAGTTGTTCCCCTTTAAATAAAACATTTGAATCAGAATCTACTATCCATATTGCTTTATCTGGTCCTGTAAATTCATAATTTAAAAGATCTTCTAAAGAATTATCAGCAATTTTTATATAGTGTTTTTGCGATTGATCAGCACTTTTTATTTCTAAAAAGTCTGTTTTACTATTTTCTTGATTTATATCATCTCCAGATATATCCATTATGAAAGTTCCGTTGTTTCCAGATAAATTGCCAATTTCAATAAGTTGGTGATCTTTTTCATAAGACATATCTACTATGCCACCATTTAACTTAAAATTACTAACAGCACTGTCTTCAGTATTATTCCATAGTGCATTGTTACTTAATCCTAAATTAACAAAGCCATTATAGCCATCTCCTAACCAAGTATATCCTGTTAAATATGAGGCTTCACCATTTAGATTAACGTTGATTATTCCAGCTGTTTCAGCCCATAAGCCTCCTTCTATTGTATTTGAATATGCTGTATTATTTTTATTGATATTTACTTCTCCTTCTGTTGTAACTTTAGCAGCAATTCCATTACTAACAATATGATTTTCAAGAGTGTTGATATTTACTTTTCCTTTTCCACTTGCCCAAAGTGTTGAAGCTCCACTAATATTAGATATATTTCCATTAAAAGTAACAACAGAATTTTCTTTCATAGAAGCTATAGCCCAACCATTATTAGAAGTTATAGTAATAGAGTTTTGAGCATTTAAATCTATTTTGCTATCATTATAATCACTAGATCCATTACTGTATATTCCATAATTATTTCCAGAAATTGATATATTTTTTCCAGTTAATTGTACGTTATTTTGACCATAAGAATATATTCCATATTTAGAAGCCTCTAAATTAATATTACCTTTTGCAGTGAGATGGACTTTATTAAAAACATTATTTTTATGATAAGACAGTAAATATATTGAAGCAGCATTTCTTTCCATTTTAGATGATATATCTATATTAGTTTCTGAATTAATTTTTACAATATTATCTATACTAGGAGTAGCCTGAGAATTTTGTTGCATTGCTATTCCATAATATGAATTTTCAATAGAAAAATATCCTGTTTTTATATCGACTTTGCTGTCATCTTGCATTTTTATTCCCATATCCACATTTTTAATAATTATAGATTGGTTATCAATATTTAATTCTCCATTATTATCAGATTGAAAAGCATAAGCAGCATCATCAAATTCACTTCTTTTTAAATCAATGTATAGATTTCCACCATATATATTCATTATTCCATTAGAAGAATAATTACTATTAACTCCAATAGCAAAAGCATAAGCATATCCATTTTTAATGATGTTTTCTACACTAAGTGTTTTTCCATTAGCAATATTAAATGTTAGATTTGATCCTTCAAGTGCCCATATTGTAGGTTGATTACTTCCATTTTTCATGAGCACATTTCCATTGAAAGTATATGTTTCTTCATTATTAGTTTGTATTACATTACCTCCTGATGGAGCCATAAATTCAACATCAGTATTATAAATATTTTCTTCAAGCTGTCCAGTGGCAAAAGATATATTCCCACTTATTAAAAAGCTAATTAATATACTTGTAGTATAATTTATTTTTCTTTTAAAAATTTTTTTAAAGCTGTTTTCTAATTTGTTCATTTTATATCTCTCCCTATTTTTAAATTTTATAATGAATGTAAAAGTGTAATGAGAAAAAATAGTTCGCTTTTATATACAAAAGCGAACATTTTAAAAAATATCATTTAAAGAATATTATTGAAAAAAATTCTTGACATTTTATTTGAAAAAATGTATTATTGATGATAGAAGTATACTTTCTTAAATCATGTATTAAAGAAATCTTTGAAAATGAGAATAATTTACTATTCGCTTTTGTATATAAAAGCGAACATTAAGTTTATGTTTTTAAAAGCACTCTTTTAAAATCTATAAATTTAACATAACAACCATCTAAATTAGCAATTATCCTAATTTTTCAAGCTACCTTGCATTCTTTTAATATCATATCAAGTAGCATTACAATCCTTTTTTTAATTTTTCTTCTGTAGTTAAATATTTTTTATAAAATTATTTTGCAATATTTATTTTAATTAAAAAGATATCTTATAAAGTGATAAATTTCTTGAAAGATATATTTACTTATGTTATACTTATTTTTAATGACAAGACAGTTGTAAAAGTTGATGTAAATGCAGGAGGAGAAATGAAAGATAAAATCAAGAAAATTCTTGAATTAAAAAAAGAGAAAGGAGCAGCAATACTTGCTCACTATTATGTAAATGATGAAGTACAGGAGATTGCAGATTATGTAGGGGATTCATATTATTTAAGTGAAATAGCCCAAAGATTAGATGAAAAAGTAATTGTAATGTGTGGAGTTTTTTTCATGGGAGAAAGTGTAAAAATTTTAAATCCTGAAAAGACAGTCCTTGTACCTGATGAGAATGCTGACTGCCCCATGGCACATATGGCAGATATAGATAAAGTAAAAGAAGTTAGAGAAAAATATGAAGATGTAGCTGTTGTATGTTATGTAAATTCTACTGCTGAATTAAAAGCAGCTTCAGATATATGTGTAACTTCAGCCAATGCCCTTAAAATAGTAAAAAAACTTCCAAATAAAAATATTTATTTTATACCAGACGAACATTTGGGAAGATATGTAGCTTCACAAATTCCAAAAAAGAATTTTATTTTTAATAATGGATGCTGTTATGTACATGCTGCTGTAACAAAGGAAGATGTAGAAAAAATAAAGGAAAAACATCTCAATACAGAGATTTTAGTCCATCCAGAATGCAGAAAAGAAATTGCTGATATGGGAGATTATATAGGAAGTACATCTGGAATATTGAAATATGCTGAGAAGAGTCAGAAAGAAGAATTTATAATATGTACAGAAGTTGGGATAATGTATGAACTTAAAAAAAATAACCCTAATAAAAAATTCTATTCACCAGCAAAAGAAATGATATGTTCAAATATGAAAAAAATAGATTTGGATAAAATAATAAAAGTATTGGAAACTAATGAACCTCAAGTACATCTTGATTCAAAATTTATAGAAAGTGCAAATAAAAGTTTAGAAAAAATGCTTGAATTGGCAAAATAGAGAGGCAGGAAATGAAAAATAATTATGATGTTGTTATTGTTGGAACAGGAGCAGGAGGATGTTTTACAGCTCTTCATTTTCCTGAAGATAAAAATATTTTAATGGTTACAAAATCAGAACTTGAAGAGAGTGATTCTTTTCTGGCACAAGGGGGAATATGTGTTTTAAAAGATAAAGATGATTTTGAAAGTTTTCTGGAAGATACATTGAAAGCAGGACACTATAAAAACAGTGAAGATGCTGTAAAATTAATGATAAATTCATCTAGAAATATTATAAATGAATTAATAGACTTTGGGGTTGATTTTACAAATAAAGATGGAGAACTTTTATATACTCGTGAAGGGGCTCATTCTAAGCCTCGCATACTCTATCATAAAGATGTAACAGGAAAAGAGATAACAGAAAAGTTACTGAAAAAAGCAAGGGAAAGAAAAAATATTACAATTTTAACAAAAATCATGATGGTTGATATCATTTCTGAAAATAATATATGCGGGGGAGTTGTTTTGAAGGATGAACAGGGAAAAATATTCCCTGTTTATTCAGAATATACAGTTCTTGCAACAGGAGGCTTAGGAGGAATATATGAAAACTCTACAAATTTTCCTCATTTAACTGGAGATGCTTTAGGAATAGCAATAAAAAATGATATAAAATTAAAAGATATAAGTTATATACAAATCCATCCAACTACTTTATATTCTGAAAAACATGAGAGAAAATTTTTGATTTCAGAATCAGTAAGAGGAGAGGGGGCTTTTCTATATGACAAAGAATATAATCGTTTTGCTGATGAACTTATACCAAGAGACAAACTTACAAAGAAAATACTGGAACAAATGGAAAAAGATGGAACTAATCATGTCTGGCTTGATATGAGACCTGTTATAAAAAAAGGAATAGATATTAAAAAGAGATTTCCAAATATTGTGAAAAAATGTCTGGAAGAAGGTTATGATGTAGAAAAGGAATGTATTCCTGTAGTCCCTGCCCAGCATTATTTCATGGGAGGAATAGAAGTAGATCTAAACAGCAGGACATCTATGAAAAATCTGTATGCAGTAGGAGAAACAAGCTGTAATGGAGTACATGGAGCTAATCGTCTTGCAAGTAATTCACTTCTTGAGACTCTTGTCTTTGGAAAAAGAGCAGCAGAAGATGTGTGCTCTCAGAAAAATGAATCAGTATTAGAGAAATTTGAGTTTAATGAGAAAAAATATAAAGATACAGATAAGTTAATCAGGGAATATAAAGAGATAATTTTTGAAGAGATAGAAAAAGATAAAATTCAAAAGGAGAAAAATCTATGAATATGATAACAACAAAATTAAATGTTGATGAGTTAATTTTGATGGCTCTTAGAGAAGATATATCAAGTGAGGATATAACTACCAATTCTGTTATGAGAGAAAAGAAAAATGGAAGAGTTCAGCTTATATGCAAACAGGATGGTATTGTTGCTGGACTTCATATATTTAAACGTACTTTTGAACTTTTAGATGAAAATATTTCTGTTAAAATGTATTTTAAAGATGGAGATAGTGTAAAAAATAAAGATATTATTGCAGAAATTGAAGGGGATGTAAGAGTACTTCTTTCTGGGGAAAGAACAGCACTTAATTTTCTTCAACGTATGAGTGGTATTGCAACTTATACAAATAATGTGGTAAAATTACTGGAAGGAAGTTCAGTAAAACTTCTGGATACAAGAAAAACTACTCCCAATATGCGTATCTTTGAAAAATATGCAGTAAAAATGGGGGGAGGATATAATCATCGTTATAATCTTTCAGATGGAATACTATTAAAGGATAATCATATAAATGCGGCTGGAGGAGTAGTAGAAGCTATAAAAATGGCAAAGGAATATACTTCTTTTGTGAGAAAAATAGAGGTAGAGGTTGAAAATCTGGAAATGATGAAGGAAGCTTTGGATGCAGGAGCAGATATAATTATGCTTGATAATATGACTCCTGAAATGATGAGAAAAGCTGTGGCTATGGCTGCTGGAAAAGCTGAAACAGAATGCTCTGGAAATATCACCAAAGAAAATATAAAAACTGTTATAGAAACAGGAGTTGACTATATTTCCAGTGGAGCTCTTACTCACTCTGCCCCAATACTTGATGTATCCTTGAAAAATCTTTGTGTCCTATAAAAATTAGTGAAAAGAGGAAATATTATGATTGGAAAAGAAAGACGTTATGAAATTTTAAATTTAATAAAATCAATGAAAGAACCTATATCAGGAACTGAACTAGCTAAAAAATTCGATGTGAGTCGTCAGGTAATAGTTCAGGATATAGCTCTTCTTCGTGCAGAAAATTATGATATTTTTTCAACAACAAGAGGATATATTTATAAAGCAACTAAATTTTTCAGTAAAGTATTTCCTGTATGTCATTCTGATAATCAAATAGAAGATGAACTTAATACTATTGTTGATTTAGGTGGAATAGTAGATGATGTTTTTGTTCAGCATGAAATTTATGGGAATTTAAAAGCTGAATTAGGAATTAATTCCAGAAGAAAAGTTCAGGAGCTTATAAAAGCTATTGAAAATGGAGAATCAACTCCACTAAAAAATTTAACATATGGTAAACATTTTCACACAGTCTATTCAGACAGTGAAGAGGTTTTAGAACTGATAGAGAAAGAATTAAAAGCAAAGGGTTATTTGAGATAAATAAAAACTGAATGAATAATAAAATAAAGAATTAGGAGAAAAGGATATTCTAACAGCAGGATATCTTTTTTTATTTTAAAATATAATTTTATTCTGTAGAATATATTCTATTTTAAAATTGTATTTATTAATTTTATATAGTAGAATATCTTTGTAAGATAAAGTTTTATTAGGGGGAATTATGAAGGTTATCAAATTAGATGATAAAAGAACTTTAAGTGAGAAAGTCTATGATAGATTAAAAGAGCTTATAATGGATGGAGAATTAGAGAGAGGAACAAAAATAACTGAGACTTCTATAGCTAAAATGTTTGATGTAAGTCCTACTCCAGTAAGAGAAGCTTTTAGAAGGCTTGCTTCAGATGGGCTTATAGAAGTAGCTTCATGGAAAGGTGTAATTGTAAAAGGGATAGAACAAAAAGATCTGCTGGAAATATATGAATGCAGAGAAGCTTTGGAAGGTATGGTAGGTAAACTGGCAGTTAGAAATATAACTGAAGAAGATATAGAAATACTGGAAGGAATACTGGAGAGATGCAATGATGCAGAAACACCAGAAATTCTAATAGAATTAAATACAGAATTTCATAATGAACTGTTGAGAATAGCAAGAAATGAGAGATTAAGCAAGCTTCTTAATGAGCTTATGGTAGTTATTCTTTATGATAGAGATATTTCAGGGAGATATTCAGTGAGAAGAAAGGAAATAGTAGCTGAGCATTTGGATATACTTAAATATTTAAAGAAAAAAGATGAAAAGAAAGTATCTGAACTTATGTCAAAACATATTAGAAATGGATATGAATTTATAAAAAACCACAACTAGCAATCTGAAAAAAATTTTTTTTATAAAAAATAGAATTTTTTTTTATAAAAGTATATAATTAGGATAGTAGAAATTAAATTATCATAAGGAGAATGGTATGGTAAGTATTGACAAGGAAAAGTGTATAGGTTGTAGAGCCTGTGTTGAAGACTGTTTTCCAGAAAATCTCTTTTTAGAAAACGGAAAAGCAGAAATCAAAGGGAGATGTATGCAGTGTGGGCACTGCATAGCAGTATGTCCAGTAAATGCAGTTTCTATTACTAATTATCCAAAGGAAGGAATAGAAGAATATAACAAAGAGGAATTTAATATTTCTCCTGAGAGACTTTTGAATTTTATAAAATTCAGAAGAAGTGTGCGTCACTATAAAAATAAACCAGTAGAAAAAGAGAAGTTGGAAAAAGTTATTGAAGCAGGACGTTATACAGCTACTGGATCAAATATGCAGGATGTATCTTATATAGTGATTCAAGAAACATTAGAGAAAATAAAACCAGTTATATGGGAAAGTCTATATGAATTTGCATTGGAAAATTTAAATGAAAAGGGTGTTATTGGAGCATATACACCTAGATGGATAAAGATGTATGAAGATTATAAAAAAGATCCAGAGAAAGATACATTATTCTTTAAGGCACCAGTACTCTTGGTGGTTACAGCTCTTTCTCCATTAAATGGAGGGCTGGCATCATCTAATATTGAACTTATGGCAAATGCAGAGGGCTTAGGAGTTTTATTTACAGGATTTATTGAGAGAGCTATAAAAAATAGCAAGGAAGCTAAAAAAATTCTTGGAATAGATAAAAAAGAGGTAATTTCATGCATGCTCATAGGATATCCTGATATAAAATTCAGAAGAACTGTACCTAGAAAACAAGCAGAAATTTCATGGAAATAAAATAAAAGATAGTGACTCAGAAGTTGGAAGAGATTCTTTCTTATGTGTCACTTTTTTATTGGAAACATAAAAATAAATAGAATATTTTAATAAAACCTTCAAAATATGATTGCTTCCTCAAAGATTAAGTAATTATCAAAAACATTTAATTTTTTTTAAAATAAAAGAATATAGTGGGTAATACAAAAGTATTATATTGTTGACTTATCCTTTATTTATATTATGATATATTAATAAACTACAAAATAATGTACATCGAGGGATAGAATGAATAGTAAAATGATAAAATATGTAATAGGATATATTCTTAAATTAGAAGTAGGATTTATGCTTGTTCCACTTGCTCTTAGTTTCTTTTATAAAGAGGGATTTAAATTAAATGGAGCATACTTACTGACAATCATACTTCTCATTGTTTCAAGTTTTCTTTTATCAAGAAAAATACCAGAAGATCAAAGAATATATACTCAAGAAGGAATGGTGATAGTTTCTGTTTCATGGATAGCTCTGTCTTTTTTTGGATCTCTTCCTTTTGTTTTCAGTGAACGGATTCCTTCTTTTATAGATGCTTTTTTTGAAACAGTAGCAGGATTTACAACAACAGGAGCTAGTGTTATAGCTGATATAGAAATAATAGAGAAATCACTTCTGTTTTGGGTTGGATTTTCTCATTTTATAGGTGGAATGGGAATACTGGTACTGGCTCTAGCTATACTGCCAAAGAGCAGCAATCAATCTCTTTACATAATGAAAGCTGAAGTGCCAGGGCCATCTGTTGGAAAGATGGTAGCTAAAATTTCTCATAACTCTAAGATATTATATATAATGTACATTTGTATAACTATTATAATGATTATCTTGTTGAGAGTGGGAGGGATGCCTCTTTTTGACTCTGTTATACATGCTTTTGGTACAGTGAGTACAGGAGGAGCAAATATAAAAAATAGTAGTGTAGGTTTTTATAATAGTACTTATATACATTTTATTCTGGGAACTGGAATGCTGCTCTGTGCTGTAAATTTTAATCTTTTTTATGCTTTGATTTTAAAAAATTACAAGCAGGTTTATAAAAATGAAGAGTTGAGAGCTTATTTATTAATTATCTTTATGTCGATTATAATTATCTGTATAAATATTTATCCGTTCTATCAAAATAATATTTATATGGTGAGAGATGTATTTTTTACAGTTTCTTCAATTATTACAACAACAGGATATTCTACAGTAGACTTTAATACATGGCCTATGTTTTCAAAGACTGTTCTTATGATATTAACTTTTGTTGGAGGATGTGCTGGTTCTACAACTGGAGGAATAAAAGTTTCAAGAATTGTTATTGTATTTAAAAAGGTAATGGGAGAAGTTAAAAAAGTAGGAACTCCCAATAGAGTTATTGCAGTTAAAATGGATGGAAAAAAGATACCAGAGGAGATGTTTTCTAAGATATCAACATATCTTGTTATATACATATTTATATTTTTAGGAATTATGTTGCTCATATCAATGGAATTTTCTGATTTTACATCAGCCTTTAGTGTTGTTTCAGCAACATTTAATAATATAGGAACAGGAGTAGGAACACTTGGAGATACATTTAATTATTCTTCCCTCTCAAATATGAGTAAAATAATACTGTCAATCAGTATGTTATTGGGAAGATTAGAAATATTTCCTGTCTTAATACTTTTTTCCCCTAAAATATATAAAAATAGAAATTATTTTTAAATTATAATTTGGTGAAAAAAATCAAATTATGCTTCACTCTTTTTTCCATATATTAATAATTTCTTATCAGTTCAACCAGTAAATATTTTTTATTATTTCCAATGATTTCTCTATGCCGGAAAATTATATTTATTCAAAAATAAAGAGCAAAATTTTAGTTGACAGTTCAACTAAATTGAGATAATATATAATTGAAAGTTCAACTAATATAAGGAGGCGAAAAAGATAAAAAAATTAAACAGCCATATATTGAGAAAAATAGGAACTCTTTCAAGAGCCATACATTCCACAAGTGACATGAAATATAGAGAATTGTCTCTACAAAAAGGCCAGTTTATATTTCTTACAAGAATATGTGAAAATCAAGGAATAAATTTTATAGATCTATCTAAAATTCTTACTGTGGATAAAAGCACTACAACTAAAGCAGTAAAAAAATTAATAGAAGCTGGGTATATAAGCAAAGAGCAGGATGAAAAGGATAAGAGGGAGTATAAACTTTATCCAACTAAGAAAGCCTTAGAAGTATATGAACTAATAATCACTGAAGAAAATAGGAATATAGATATATGTATGGAAGGACTGACTAAAAAAGAAAGAGAAATTGTGGAGAATTTATTGGAAAAAATGAGTGAAAACGCAGCTAAAGACTGGCTGAAAGTAAAAGGAGGAAAAGAATGATAAGAAAAGCAGAAGCAAAAGATTTAGATAGAATAATGGAGATAATAAAAGCTACAATAGCTGAAATGAAAACATATGGAAATACACAATGGGATGAAAATTATCCTCAGAAACAAGACTTTACAGGAGATATAGAAAGTGGGTCTCTTTATGTAAATGAGGAAAATGGGGAACTGTATGGATTTATATGTGCTAATTTTGTAGAGCCTGATGAGTACAAAGACATTCAATGGGCGTTAGATGAAAAGTGTTTGATACTTCATAGAATGTCAATAAATCCTAAATATAGAAACCAAGGAACAGCCACAAAACTTATTGAATTTGCAGAAAAAATAGCTAAAGAAAATGGAGTAAACTATATAAAAACTGATACATACTCAATAAATAAAAAAATGAATGCTCTTTTATTGAAGCTTGGGTATATTCATAGAGGAAATATGAATTTCTTAGGAAAGGAAAAAGAATTTTATTGTTATGATAAAAAACTTTAAAAATGTGTGGCAGTAAGTCAGGAATGAGGTAAAGAATATGATATATATAGCGGCAGCTTTAACAGCAGAAGCCAGACCATTGATAACATATTTTAAACTAAAAAGAGATAATAAGATAAAAAAATACCAGATATTTAAAAATGAAGAAATTACATTAATAATAACTGGAACAGGAATGATGCAGGGGGCTATAGGAGCAACCTATGTATTGAGTAGACTAAATATAGGGGAACAGGATATTTTTGTTAATTTAGGCGTGTGTGGAGCTGTGAGGGATATGTTTCAGGTAGGAGATATAGTTCTGTGCAGTAAGATTACTAATAATGGAAATGGAAAAAGTTTTTATCCAGATATGTTATTTCAACATAAATTTAAAGAAGGAACTTTGGAAAGTTTCTTTCATGTAGTAGATAAGAGTATGGATTCAGAAATAAAAGGAGAATTGGTAGACATGGAGGGAGCAGGGATATATGAAGCTGCTTCTCTTTTCTTTTCCCAACATCAGATAAATATAATAAAGATTGTATCTGATCATCTTGACAGCAGAGGGATTACACCAAATAAGGTCAATCAGCTTGTAGAAAATGCAATCTTTAAAATAAAAGAATGGCTGGACGAGAGAAAAAATATTAATATCAATGATAAAGAAATTTTTACATTAAAAGAGAAAGAGGCTATAAATAAGGTAGAAAAAAATTTAAGACTCACTGAAAGTATGCACTATGAATTTATAGAGTTTATGAAATATCATAAACTTAAAAATAAAAGTATTGAAGATATAATTTTAAAATATTACAATATTGAAATAAAAGATAAAAGAGAGGGGAAGATAAACTTTGAAAGAATTAGAAAAGAAATTATTGAACTCTAGTTTTTCACATATATATGTTGAAAAAGAATCTTTTGGATATCCTCTCACTAAAAAAATATTGGAGAAATTTCCTAATTCTAAAATTATAGAATTAGATACATACAAAGAAATTTTTTCTAAAGGAAATCAAAATTTTATTATGCAGAAAAAATCGCCTAAACTTATACTTGCAGTAAAAAAAGAAAATTATCTCTATGAGGGAGCAAAGGTTTGTGAGAGTTTTGGGAATGATAATTTCTATTATACATCTTCTGTAATAAATTGCATTTATAATTGTGAGTATTGTTATTTACAGGGAGTGTATACTTCAGCTAATATAGTAATTTTTGTAAATATAGAGGACTGTTTTCATGAAATAGGAAAAATTCTTCAAGAAAAGTCCATGTATATATGCATTTCATATGACACAGATTTATTAGCACTGGAAGGGATTACAGGATTAGTAGAGCAATGGTATGATTTTGTGAGTAAAAACCGCAATTTGAAAATAGAGCTGAGAACAAAAAGCAGCAGTATAAAGGCATTAAAAAATCTAAAACCGCTGGATAATTTTATACTTGCTTGGACACTTTCTCCAGAAAATTTTGCTGTAGAATATGAAAAAGGAGCAGTTTCTTTAGAGCAGAGATTGAAAGCCGCAAAGGAAATGCTGGAAAAAGGTTGGAAAGTAAGAATATGTTTTGATCCTGTAATATATATAGAAAATTTTGAAAAAGAGTATGGTGAACTTGTAAAAAGAACTTTTAATGAACTTGTTTCTGAAAATATTTTAGATGTAAGCATAGGAACATTCAGGATATCTAAGGAATATCTTAAAAGAATGAGAAAATATAGAGAAAATTCTGAAATATTATCTTATCCATTTTTCTGTGAAGAGGGGGTATATAGCTATTATCCTCAAAATATAAAGAAAATGATAGATTTTATGAAAGAAGAAACAGGAAAATATATAGAAGATGAAAAAATATTTATCTGATAGGAGAATGAATATGAAAAATGCTATTGTAACAGGAGCTACATCAGGAATAGGATTAGCAGTAACAGAAAAATTAATAGAAATGGGGTATACTGTCTATGGAATAGGAAGAAATTTTGACAAGGCAGTATCAAATGAGAAATTTAAAAAAATAGTGTGTGATCTCACAAGAGTTTTTGATATAGAAAAAACTGTAAAAGAGATAAAAAAAGAAGGGGAGATAGAACTCCTTATAAACTGTGCAGGGGTTGGGTATTTTGGTCCTCATGAAGAGATAAATGTAAATAAAATACATAATATGATAACTCTTAATCTTGAAGCTCCTCTTGTTCTTACACAGTTTTTTTTGAGGGAATTGAAGAAGAAAAGAGGAACTATCATAAATATATCATCTATTACAGCTAAAAAATCAAGTACTTATGGGTGTGCTTACTCAGCAACAAAAGCGGGATTATCTCATTTTTCAAAAGGGCTTTTTGATGAAGTGAGAAAAACTGGAGTAAAAGTTATAACCATTCATCCAGATATTACAAAAACTTCATTCTATGATCACTTAGATTTTTGTCAGGGAGATGATGAAAATAGCTATATTACTCCTGAATGTGTAGCAGGAGCTGTAGAGATGGTTTTATCTCAAAGAGAGGGAACTGTAGTGACAGATATAACTCTTCAGCCGCAAAGGCATTTAATTAATAAAAAAAATAAAAAAGCTATTGACATAAAATGTAAAGTATAGTATATTAATAGTGTAATAAAAATGTAATGGTTACAAAAAAGAAATGAAATGTAGAAATTAAATAATGTAATATCAAGGGAGGAAATGAAAAATGGCAAAATACAGATGTAAAGTATGTGGAGAAATTATAACTGATGAGAGTATTGACAAATGTCCAGTATGTAAAGCAGGAAAAGACAAATGGGAATTAGTAGTAGAGGGAACTGAAAAAGTTTGGGCTACTGAGCATATAATCGGAGAAGGATTAGCTTGTGGAGATGAAGAAATCATAATGGGTCTAAGAGCTAACTTTGAAGGAGAATGTACAGAGGTTGGAATGTACTTAGCTATGTCTAGAGCTGCTGACAGAGAAGGATATCCAGAAATTGCTGAAGCTTACAAAAGAATAGCTTTCGAAGAAGCTGAGCATGCTGCTAAATTCGCTGAGTTATTAGGAGAATGTGTAAGTGCATCTTCAGAAGAAAACTTAACTAAGAGAGTTGAAGCTGAATATGGAGCTACATCAGGAAAATTCGATCTTGCTAAAAGAGCTAAAATGTTAGGATTTGATGCTATCCACGATACAGTTCATGAAATGGCTAAAGATGAAGCTAGACATGGAAAAGCATTTGTTGGGTTATTAAACAGATACTTTGGTAAATAATTTTTAACTTTAGTAGGTTAAATTTGGAGGATGATTTATAATCATCCTCTTTTTATATTGCTGTATAAAAATTATGATGGAAAAGTCTTTTATCTTGTAACCAGTGAAGAAGTAAAGTATAATAGAAAAAAGTATATGGTTGGAGGAAAAATGAAAGAAAATAAATATGATGATGAAATATTTTTTGAAAAATACAGTCAGATGGATAGATCAAAAAAGGGATTGGCAGGAGCAGGAGAATGGCATGAATTGAAAAAAATGCTTCCTGATTTTAAAGGGAAAAAAGTACTTGATTTAGGATGTGGATTTGGCTGGCATTGTATATATGCCATGGAGCAGGGGGCAGATTCAGCTGTTGGAATAGATATCTCTTCAAAAATGTTGGAAGAAGCAAAAAAGAAAACTAAATTTTCTAATGTAGAATACATACAAATGCCAATAGAGGATATTAATTTTAAAGCTGATTCTTTTGATGTTGTGATAAGTTCTTTAGCTTTTCATTATGTAGAATCTTTTGAAAATATATGTAAAAAAGTAAATAACTGTCTAGTAAAGGGTGGGGAATTTATATTTTCTGCTGAACATCCAGTTTTTACTGCTCAAGGTAGAGAAGACTGGTATTGTGATGAAAGTGGGAATATACTTCATTGGCCTGTAGACAGCTATTATTTGGAAGGGAAAAGAGAGTCGGTTTTTTTAGGAGAAAAGGTAGTGAAATACCACAAGACATTAACTACTTATCTTAATACCCTTTTAAAAACAGGATTTGAAATAATAGGGATTGTAGAAGCACAGCCATCAGAAGAGATGCTGAAAATAATTCCTGAAATGAAAGATGAACTTCGTCGTCCTATGATGCTTTTAGTATCAGCAAAGAAAAAGTAAAAAAAACAAGGCAGCTGAAATTTTCAGCTGCCTTATTAAATCATATTTTAATTATTTTCCACCTAAGAAGTCAAAGGCAAATTGTGCAGCAACAGCTGCTCCTCTTTGTAAAGCGGCTTCATCAACTGTGAAACATTCGTGATGGTTGCTTTTTTCAGAACCAGGGATAGCAGCACTTCTAGCACCAATGAAACCATATACTCCTGGAGCTTTTTCCATAAGGTAGGCGAAATCTTCAGAACCTGTCATTTTTTCAAGTTCAGCTAATCCATCTTCACCATATAGTTTTTTAACTGCATTTTGAGCTAAATCAACTAGATGCTGATCCTCATTGATAACAGCACCAGTCAGATATGAGTACTCAGTTTCAGCAGTACATTGATATCCAGCAGCTATATCTTCAGATATCTGTCTGATAAGTCCTTCAATTTCCATTCTGAATTTCTTATTGAAAGTACGTACAGTTCCTTCTAATACAGCTTTGTCAGCAATTATATTAAATCTTTGCCCAGCATCAACTACTCCAATAGTAACAACAGCAGCGTTCAATGGATTATTGATACGGCTGACAATAGTTTGAAGTCCCATTATAACAGCACTGGCAGCAACAATAGCGTCATGTCCTAAATGTGGAGCAGATCCGTGAGATCCAAATCCTTTAATAGTAACTTTGAAATTGTCACAAGAAGCCATTCTCTCTCCAATTTCCATATTGATTTTTGGAGAATCTACCATAGACCAAATATGAATACCATAGCAGGCATCAACATCGTCCATGACACCTTGTTCAACTACAGCCTTTGCTCCTACAGCAAGTTCTTCTGCTGGCTGGAATAAGAATTTAACAGTTCCAGCTACTTCATCTTTCATATCAAATAATATTTTAGCAGCTCCCAACAGCATAGCTATGTGATTATCATGACCACAAGCATGCATTTTTCCTTCAATTTTTGAAGCAAAAGGAAGCTCAGTTTTTTCAAGTACAGGAAGAGCATCAATATCTGCACGTAAAAGAACAGTTTTACCTGGCTTTCCACCTTTCAATATTCCTACACATCCATGAAAATCTTTAAATGTTTTAATATCTTCTATTCCTATTTCTTTTAAATCCTTGATTATAGATTTTGTAGTTTCAATTTCTTGAAGAGTAAGTTCAGGATATTGATGGTAATATCTTCTACGATCTATAATATAGTCATTATATTTTTCAGAAAGTTCTTTGATTAACATTATTTATTCCCTCCCTCATTTTTAGATTTTTCAGCAAGGAAATCAACTGCAAATTGAGCATATAGGGCAGAACCTCTGTGCAGTACAGTCTCATCCACTTTAAATTTGTCATTGTGGTTAGAGTAACAAGCTCCTATCTCTTCATTTGCACATCCTAAGAATCCAAAAAATCCAGGGACTTTATCCATAAAATATGCAAAGTCTTCTGATCCAGTAAGTTTAGGCATAGTAGTAAGAGATTCTTCACCATATAATTTTACAGCAGCATCATGAGCAAGTCTGTTTAAATCTTTGTGCTCATTGATAACAGGGTTAGGGAAGGCATCATATTCCAATTCTACTTGGCAGCCAAAAATATTGGCTACATTTTCAATAATTGCTTTTATATTTGCTTCCATTTTCTTTCTTAATTCTCTTGAATAAGTACGTATAGTTCCTTCCATTTCTACATAGTTAGGAATTATATTGAATCTTTGACCACCTTTAAAAGTACCAATAGAAAGTACCAGAGTATTTAGAGGATCATTCATTCTGCTTACAAAAGTTTGAAGATTCATAATCATTGAAGCAGCAGCTACAATAGCATCATGTCCTAGATGAGGAGCAGAGCCATGAGCACTTGTACCTTTTACAGTTATTTTAAAGTTATCACAAGAAGCCATTCTTCCACCAGCTTCCAGATTGAAATATGGAGCATCTAAAGTTCCCCAGATGTGCATACCAAATACAGCATCTACATCATCAAGAATTCCTTTTTCTACATAGTATTTAGCTCCATAGCAAGATTCTTCTGCTGATTGGAATAATATTTTTACATCTCCATCAAGTTCATCTTTTATTTCATTTAATATTTTAACAGCTCCTAACAGCATAGCCATATGGCAGTCATGTCCGCAGGCGTGCATTTTACCATTTGTAGAAGCAAAAGGAACATCAGCATGTTCTTCAATAGGAAGAGCATCTATATCAGCTCTGAGCATTACAGTCTTTCCTGATTTTTTTCCACCACGGATCATACCTACAAGACCGTAATAATCATCAAAAATAGTAACTTCTATTCCCATATCTTCAAGCTGTTTTTTCAAGGCTTGAGTAGTTTCTTTTTCTTCAAAAGAAAGTTCTGGTCGTTGATGAAAATATCTTCTTTGTTCAATGATATAATCATCATATTTTTCAGCAAGTTTTTTTATATCCATGAAAAAATCTCCTTTTTATTAAAATTGATGTGAATTGTTTAAATTAGGTTTACAAATATTCCAGCTATGATAACAGAAGTAATAGTTACTGTTACAAATCCTCCAACGATCATTTGAGGAAGAGTGTTATCCATAAGGAATTGTTTTTCTTCTGGTGTTTGTGCCAAAGCTTTTGCAGCTTCTTCAGTAAGAATATAGTTAGGTGGGAATCCATAAAGAGCTGTAAGTGAAGTAGCAAGAGCCATTCTCCAGCTTACATTAAGGAATTTTCCAACTGCTATTGAAAGAATACCCATTCCAATAACTCCAACAACAATTATTACAAACATTGGTCCAATACACTCTAGAAGCATTTCAGGAGTAGCATCTTTAAGACCAGAGAAAACGAATATCATAAGAACATACATCAAGAATCCATAAGAACCAGATTTTTGAAGCGAGTTTTTATCTAAGAATCCAAGTTCAGTGAAAACTATACCTAGGACAAGAGTAATAACTGCTGCATTAAGCTTTCCACCAGTCCATCCAGAAATAAGTGTAGAAAGGTAAGAAACAAGCATAAGTTTTAATAAGATAAATGCAGTAGTTGAATATTTTTCAGGCATAGGAGGAATAAGTGTTTTCTTAGTCTCTTCTTTTACAGCCATATTTCCTGTACCAGCATCTACACCTTCGTTTCCAAGAACTCCTCTTTCACCTTTGTGATATCTTTCAAGAAGCATTTTTCCTTCTTTTTTCAATACAATAGCTGTCAATGGATATCCAACAAATCCTTGAATAGCATACATTGCAATAGCAAGAACAGCAGCGACATTTAACCCTTTAGCAGCAGCAGCCTGATTCATCATTGTAGCAGCCACGATTCCACCAGTAAGAGATGGAAGACCAGCAATAACAAAAGCACGACCTACTAGAGGTATGCAGATGAACCAACAGAAAACTACCATTCCTAAAAGTCCAGCAAGTGTGACGCAGATAATCTTCCATTGAGATTTCAACTGCTCAATACTGATAATAGTACCCATATGAGTGATACAAAGCATGATTGCTAATAATCCTCCAAGTGGAGCCCCTAAACCAGCGATATCAACTATATTTTTTGGAAAAAATGTCCAATATCCAAATAAAAATAAACATGCAGTGACGAAAACTGATGGTATCCACGCTTTCGTTCTTGTTCCAATAAATTCACCAGCATAATATACTATAGCCAGTACAATAAAAGCTTGTAAACTGTTCATTGCCATACAAATTCCCCCTTTATAATCTTAATTAAAAGATTTTGAAAAATTTCCTGTTGTTTTTAGTTTTTTAGGAAAAAATAAAGAACAAAGAAAACTTTACTTATTATAAAGAAAAATACCATATTTTGACTAAAAATTCAAGACAATTGTTTAAATAATTAGCATTAGTGAAAGTGATGATTAAAAAATACTTTTGTTAATAAAAGAATTTAAGGATAAGATAGAGGTGAAGAAAAATAAATTATTGCGAAAAATATGTCTGAAAATAATTTAGAAAAATTTAATTAATATGGAAAATAATAGGAAATATTTCAAAATATACAAACAAATATATAGAAAAGAAATCTTTACAAATGGAAATAAACTTACTATAATTTTCTTAGTAGGGTATGAACTTTTATGAAAATAAAAAGGCTGCATAAGGAGGAATAAAATGATAAGTTTTAAGAATGACTACAGTGAAGGGGCATTGCCATATATAATGGAAGCTTTATTAAAAACAAATATGGAACAGACAGTTGGATATGGTGAAGATGAGTATACAGCTCAGGCTGTAGAAGCAATAAAGAAAAGCATCAAATGTGACGATTGTTATGTACGTCTTTTAGTAGGAGGGACTCAAACAAATCTGCTTACAATAGCTCATTCTTTACGTCCTCATGAGGCAGTAATAGCTGCTGATACAGGACATATAAGTGTGCATGAAGGTGGAGCAATAGAAGCTACTGGTCATAAAGTAATTGAATTAAAAACTTCTGGAGACGGAAAATTAAATGTGGAGATTGTAAGAAAATCAGTGGATCTTCATGAAGACACTCATATGGTTCAACCTAAAATGGTGTACATATCAAATCCTACAGAGATAGGAACTCTTTACAGTAAACAGGAACTTATTGATCTTTATGAATACTGCAAATCTAGGGATCTTTATTTATACATTGATGGAGCGAGATTAGCTTCAGCTCTGGCTTCTGAAAAAAATGATCTTCAGCTTGAAGACTATCCAAAATATTCAGATGTTTTCTATATTGGAGGAACAAAATGTGGACTTTTATTTGGAGAAGCTTTGGTTATAGTGAATAAAGAATTGAGAAAAAGTCAGTTTATACGTATCACAAAACAAAAAGGGGCTACTTTAGCAAAAGGAAGACTTTTAGGAGTACAGTTTGCTGAATTATTCAAAGGAGATAACTACTATCAAGTAGGAAAACACTCTAATGAAATGGCTATGACATTAAAAAAAGCATTTTTAGATAAAGGGTTTGAATTAAAAACAGATTCATATACAAATCAACAGTTTCCAATATTCCCAGTAGAAATGATAGAGGAAATAGGAAAAAAATACAGATATGAATTCTGGGAAAAAGTAGATGAAAAACATTCTGCTATACGTTTTGTAACATCTTGGGCAACTAAGAAAGAACATGTGGATGAATTTCTAAAAGATTTTGAAGAATTATGTAAGAAATATAAATAATAAAGCAGAATAAAATAAAATTTATAGACAGCTTTTAAAATCTTAATATGATTTTGAGCTGTCTTTTATTTTTGGGAACTAAATTGAAAAATATTTTTCATTTTATCATTAAATGAAAATGTATTATTTTCGTAATTGATCTTTAATTTTAGAAAGTTTTGTAGTATAATATGCTCATAATTAAACAGGGGGTTAAAAAAATATGAAAAAGAAGTTATCAATGATTTTTCTTTTATTAGTAATGGCTTTATTATCAGTAAATATTTATGCTGAAACAACTGTGACAGTTGCTCAAAATGCAGATGCAAAAACATTAGATCCTACAGCATCTAATGATGTACCTTCTCACAGAGTAACTCTTCAAATATATGATAATTTGGTAGACAGAGATCATGGAAAGCTTGTTCCAGGGTTGGCAGAGAGCTGGACACAGGTAGATCCTTTAACTTTAGATGTAAAAATAAGAAAGAATATAAAATTCCACAATGGAGATCCAATGACTGTTGGAGATGTTGTATTTAGTCTTCAAAAAGCTAAAGATGCTCCAAGCATGATGAGTTTTTATTCTGATATAGATAAAATAGAAGCTATTGATGATGAAACAGTAAGAATAACAACAAAAAAACCTTTTGGACCGCTTGTAAATTATCTTGCTCATAAAGGTGCAGGAATAATGAGTGAAAAAGCAGTAAAAGCTTCTGGAGACAACTATGGACAGCATCCAATTGGAACAGGACCATTCATGTTTGATTCTTGGGTATCAGCAGACAGAATAGTTTTAAAAGCAAATCCAGATTATTACAAAGGGAAGCCTGCAATAGATACATTAGTATTCAGAGTTATACCTGAAGGAGTAAATAGAACAATAGCTCTAGAAACAAAAGAAGCAGATATAGCTTATGATATAGATCCTATTGATCATGACATGGTAAAACACCATTCAAATCTTACTCTTCTTCAAAAATCAGCTTTAACAATGAACTATTTAGGATTTAATACTGAGAAAGCTCCTTTTAACAAAAAAGAGGTAAGACAGGCAATAGCTTATGCAATAGATATGGACAGCATGATTGCAGCAGTATATTTAGGAGCAGCTTCTAAAGCAAATTCTCCAGTATCACCTGAAGTATTCGGATACAATAAAGATACTAAAGGATATGATTATAATGTAGCTAAAGCTAAAGAACTTTTGGCACAGGCTGGATATCCAAATGGATTTAAAGCAAAAATATGGACTAATGATAATGGAATCAGAAGAGATACCGCAGTTATTTTACAAGACCAATTAAAACAAATAGGAATAGATGCTACAATAGAAATTTTGGAATGGGGTTCTTACTTAGACAGATTAATAAGAAAAGAACATGATATGTTTTTATTAGGATGGACACCAAGTCCAGATGCTGACTCAGCTCTATACGCAGTTTTTCATTCTAAAAATCATGGAAGTGCTGGAAACAGAACTTATTATACAAATGCAAGAGTAGACGAGCTTCTTGATAAAGGAAGAGAGACTACTGTAGAAGCAGACAGAATAGAAAGTTATAAAGAAGCACAAGATATAATTATGGATGAGGTTCCATTAATTCCATTAGTTTATCCAGATAACAATGTTGGAATGCAGAAAACTATAAAAGGATTTGAACTTGATCCTGAAAATCAACATAATCTTTATCCAGTAAGTAAATAGGAGAATATAAAAATAGCAGGATGGCTGTATAAGCTACCTGCTATTTTTATATATTATATATTAAAACATCTTGGGGAAAGATTTTATATGTTTAATATACCAAGTAATTGTGACAAAAATGTTACAAAGAAAAAAATAAAATTTCAAAAAAAATCTTGATTTTAGGAATTAATGGGGTATACTTATAATGTTAGAGATTAAAATATCAGGAGGAGAGTGTTTTATGAAGAAAAAAATATTTACAATCTTAATGTTTATGATGATTGCTTTATTTAGTTTCAACACTATATATGCTGAGACAACTGTTGTAGTGGCACAAAATGCAGATGCTAAAAGTATGGATCCAACAGCATCAAATGATGTTCCCTCTCACAGAGTATATCTTAATATTTATGATACTTTGATTGAAAGAGACCCAAGTATGAAACTGGTTCCAGCATTGGCAGAAAGTTGGGAGCAAATTGATCCATTGACTTTAGTGCTGCATTTGAGAAAAGATGTTAAATTTCATAATGGAGATCCATTAAAGGCATCAGATGTTGTATTTAGTTTGACAAGAGCTAAAGAATCTCCAAGTCTGATGAGTTTCTTTTATGATGTAGATAAAGTGGAAGCTGTAGATGATAATACAGTTAAAATAACAACTAAAAAACCTTTTGGACCATTAACAAATTACTTAGCTCATAAAGGTGCTGCTATTTTAAATGAAAAAGCAGTAAAAGCAGCTGGAAATGATTATGGACAACATCCAGTAGGAACAGGGCCATTTGTATTTGATTCTTGGAGATCAGGAGACAGAGTTACTTTAAAAGCAAACCCTAATTATTTCAAGGGAAAACCAGCGATAGATACATTAGTATTTAGAGTTATCCCAGAAGGGGTAAATAGAACAATATCTCTGGAGACAAAAGAAGCAGATATAGCTTATGATATAGATCCGGTGGATTTAAGAATGGTGAAAGAACATTCAGGATTAAACCTTATTCAAGAACCAGCAATGAATATTAATTATCTTGGATTTAATACTAAAAAAGCTCCTTTTGATAATAAACTTGTAAGACAGGCAATAGCATATGCTGTAGACAGACAAAGTATTATAGATGCAGTATATTTAGGAGCAGCCAATGAGGCTAACTCACCAGTATCTCCTAGTGTATTTGGATATAGTAAAGATGCAAAAAAATATTCTTTTAATGTGGCTAAGGCTAAGGAACTTTTGGCACAGGCTGGATATCCGAATGGATTTAAAACAAAAATATGGTTAAATGACAATACAGTAAGAAGAGATATAGCTGTTATACTTCAAGATCAATTAAAACAAGTAGGAATAGATCTTCAAATAGAAATATTAGAGTGGGGTTCATATCTTGACAGATTAGCAAGAGGGGAACATGATATGTTCTTGCTAGGATGGACTTCAAGTCCAGATGCTGACTCAGCTTTATATGCTTTATTCCATTCTAAAAATCATGGAAGCTCAGGAAATAGAACATATTTCACTAACCAAAGAATGGATCAGCTTTTGGATATGGGAAGAGAAAGTACAGTTCCAGAAGATAGAATCAACTATTATAAAGAAGCACAAGATATAGTTCAGGAAGAAGTTCCTATGCTTGTTCTTGTATATCCATATGATAATGTTGGATTACAAAAAACAATAAAAGGATTTATACTGGATGCTGAAAGTGAGCATCGTTTAATATATGTAAGCAAATAATTAATTGTAAAATAAAAATAGCAGAACAAACGGGGAAGTTTGCTCTGCTATTTTCATCTATATATAAAACATCTTGGGGAAAGATTTTATATGTTTAATATATCAAGTAATTGTGTCAGGAATGTTACAAAGAAAAAAATATTTTTTCCTTTAGTGAAAAATATTAAAAAATCTATGAAGAACTATTTAAAAATACAGACAGGTTTTTTTATAAATCAAAAGAAATAAAAAATAAATATAATTTATCTGAGAAATAGAAAAAATAGAGAAAATGAAAATAGCAGAGCAAACTGGGGAAGTTTGTTCTGCTATTTCCATCTATATATAAAACATCTTGGGGAAAGATTTTATATATTTAATATACCAAGTAATTGTGTCAGAAATGTTACAAAGAGAAAAATAAAATTTCAAAATTGGAAAAATTAACTGAGAATTTTCACAATAAGAATAACAGTTGTATAAAAAAGTAATTTACGATATAATTTAAGTGTTAATAATTTTTTATTTTAGAAGGGAAATAGCGAATGAAAGTTTCAATTTTAGGAAGTGGAAGCAGTGGAAACTCTATTTTTGTAGAGAATGATGGTATCAAACTTTTGGTTGATGCAGGTTTCAGCTGTAAAAAAATAGAGGAAAAATTAAAATGTATAGATAGAAATATAAATGAAATAGATGCTCTGTTGATAACGCATGAACATACAGATCATATACAGGGAGCAGGAATAATATCAAGGAAATATGACATTCCAATATATATAACACCAGAAAGTTATGCTGCTGGGGAGACTAAACTTGGGAAAATTTCTGATAAAAATCTAAAGCTTATAACAAAGGACTTTTTTCTGAAAGATGGGATAAAAGTACGTCCTTTTGATGTGATGCATGATGCAGAAAGAACTATAGGATATAGATTGGAAACTGAATGCGGTAAAAGAATGGCTATATCAACAGATATAGGGTATGTGAGCAATACAGTGAGAGAATATTTTAAAGAAGTGGATATAATGGTTATTGAATGTAATTATGATTATAATATGCTGATGAAATGTAGTTATCCATGGGACCTGAAAGCAAGGGTAAAGGGAAGAAACGGACATCTTTCTAATAATGATGCAGCTAAATTTATAAAAGATATGTATACTGAAAGATTGAGAAAAGTATATCTTGCTCATATCAGTAAAGACAGTAATAATTACGACATAGTAAAAAATACTGTAAGAGATGAACTCTTAACTAATAACATAAAACTTGATTTTGAAATAGCTATGCAGGACAAAGTAACAGATGTCTTTGAGTTGTAAGGAGGTGTAGATGATGATAAATGAAGAAGTAGAAGAACTTTGGGAGACGATAAAGTTTGAAGTTGGAGGTCTTGGAAGCAATTACGGAGAGGGAGCTGACAGAAAACTTCTTATAGGAAGTGGAAACAAAGACGCTTCTGTTCTTTTCATAGGAGATGACCCAGATCTTTATCAAAATGAAGATTTGAAAGTTGCTTCTGGTTCTAGTGGAGAATTTCTTATAAAGCTATGTGACATAGAAGGAATACTTCCAGATGAATATTACATAACTACACTTGCTAAAAAAGACTGTAAGTTCAGAGACTATATGGAAGATGATCAAAATGAATTGATGGAAATGCTGGATATGCAGATAGCTCTTATAAATCCTGAAATAGTTGTGGCTTTAGGGCCAGAAGCAGCAAGAGCTCTCCTTAAAAGAGAAGTAAAGATAGGAGAGGAAAGAGGAAAGTTTATACAATGGACTGGAGGAATAAAACTTTTACTTACTTATGATGTGAATTTTGTAAAAAAATCCAGAAATGACAGTGGTAAAAAATCAAAAGTAGCTATAGAATTCTGGGCTGATCTTAAACTTTTGAAAGAGGAGATGTCGAAAGGGTATGGAGAAGAAGAGTATTAGAAATTATATAAGAGAAAAAAGAGAATCCCTTTCATATTCAGAAGTGGAAGAAACAAGTGAAAAAATAACAGAAGTATTATTGAAGAGCAGTTATTTTGAGGAAGCTGAAACAGTAATGAGCTACATGAGCTTTAAAAATGAAATAGATACTCATGAAATAAATAATGCTGTATTGAGTTCAGGAAAAAAACTTATACTTCCAAGAACAGTGGGAAAAGAAAAAATGGAAGCTGTAGAATATGGAAAAGGTCTTAAAAGAGGAGCTATGGGAATAGAAGAACCTATTGGAGAAGAATATACTGGGAAAATAGATTTGATAATAGTTCCAGGGGTAGCTTTTGATAAAGAAGGAAACAGAATAGGATTTGGAAGAGGATATTATGACAGGTTTTTAGAAAATTATTCAGATTCTGTGAAAATATCCATAGCTTATGATTTTCAATTAGTAGAAAAAATAGAAGCTGAGAAACATGATAAGAAAGTGGACATCATTTTTTTAAAAAATAATTTGATTGAAGCTAAGAAATATTGAAAAATCTGAGCTAATGTGATAAAATTTTATATTATTAAGAAAAAATTAGGAGGTTTCTTGTGTCAGGACATAGTAAATGGAATAACATCCAACATAGAAAAGGTGCTCAAGATAAAAAAAGAGCAAAATTATTCACTAAATTTGGAAGAGAATTAACAATAGCAGCTAAAGAGGGTGGAGGAGATCCATCTTTTAACCCTAGACTTAGACTTGCAATAGAGAAAGCAAAAGCTGGAAATATGCCTAAAGATATATTAGACAGAGCTATTAAAAAAGGAACTGGAGAATTAGAAGGTGTAGAATTCTCTGAAATCAGATATGAAGGATATGGTCCAGCAGGAACAGCTTTTATAGTTGATGTAGTTACAGACAATAAAAATAGATCAGCTTCAGAAGTGAGAATGACTTTCACTAGAAAAGGTGGAAATCTTGGAACTGATGGTGCTGTTGCATGGATGTTTAAGAAACAGGGAGTTATCACTGTAAAATCAGAAGGAATAGATCCTGATGAATTTATGATGGCAGCTTTAGAGGCAGGAGCAGAGGATGTATCTGAAGAGGATGGAGTATTTGAAGTTATCACTGACTATACTGAATTCCAAACTGTTCTTGAAAATCTAAAAACAGCTGGATATGCTTATGAGGAAGCTGAAATTTCAATGAACCCAGAAAATAAAGTTGAGATCACTGATCTTGAAACTGCTAAAAAAGTAATGGTTCTTTATGATGCACTAGATGATCTTGATGATGTTCAAGATGTTTATGCTAACTTTGATATTGCAGATGAACTATTAGATCAATTAGATTAGAAAAAATATAGTGAGGGGGCTCAAGATTATTTTAGTTTTGAGCTGCCTCATAATTTTTATATAGAAGGAGGGAAATTTTAATGAGGAAAGAGGAATACAGAGATATGTATCAGCCTATAGAAGATGCTGAAATAAAGTATTTCGATGAAAAAAATACAAATAAGCTGAAAAGACTGGGAATAAAATCTTTGTATGATCTATTCTATTATTTCCCAAGAGCATATGATGACAGAACTAATATCATGAAGATAGGAGACCTTCGTGGAGATGAATATGTAGTTCTTAAAGCAACGCTTCTTACAGTGAGTGCACCCCCCACTAGGTCGGGGCTGAAGATGGTCAAGGCGACAGCTACCGACAACACAGGGATATTAGAACTGGTATGGTTTCAAATGCCCTATCTCAGAAAAACTCTGAAGATAGGAGAGGAGTATATATTCATTGGTCAGATAAAAAGAGGTTATGTATATCAACTGGTAAATCCAGAATTCAAATTGAGCAGCAATCAACAAAAACTTGAGGCTGGAGAAATACTTCCTATATACAGTACAAGCAAAGAGATGCCCCAGAATACTCTTCGTAAGCTTATGAAAGAAGCTATGAAAAGTAAATTGTATATTTTTCAGGAGAATATTCCAGAAGAGATATTGAAAAAATATAAAGTAATGGACAGAGAACGTGCTATGAAAGAGATACATTTTCCAAGCAACAGCAAAAATCTTGAGGAAGCAAAGAGAAGATTTGCTATAGAGGAGCTGCTGGTACTGGAAATGGGAATACTTCAAAAAAGATTTGAAATGGACAGCCAGAATACAAGCAAGTATGAGCTGGAAGATAAGAAAACTTTAGTAAAACAGTATCTTGAAAATTTGACATTTTCTCTTACTAAAGCACAAAAAAAAGTCATAACAGAAATATACAGAGACCTTTCAAATGGAAGAATAATCAACAGACTTATACAGGGGGATGTTGGAAGTGGAAAGACAATAGTGTCCATGGTGCTTCTGCTTTACATGGTAGAAAATTCATACCAAGGGGTATTGATGGCACCAACAGAAATACTTGCAGTACAGCACTATCTTTCTGTAAAGGACAAATTTGAAAAACTTGGAGTAAGAGTGGAACTTCTTACAGGAAGTTTTAAAGGGAAAGCTAAACAGAAGCTTCTGGACTCAATAAAAGAGGGAGAAGTGGATATAGTTATAGGAACTCATGCTCTTATAGAAGAGAACGTAGAATTTGAAAGACTTGGCCTGATAATAATAGATGAGCAGCATAGGTTTGGAGTAGTACAAAGAAAATTACTGAGAGATAAGGGAGTTCTTGCCAATCTTGTGGTAATGAGTGCAACACCTATTCCAAGATCTCTTGCATTAAGCATATATGGAGATTTAGATGTATCAGTAATAGATGAACTTCCTCCAGGAAGAAAACCTATTAAAACTAAATGGATAGCAACAATAGATGAAACAAAAACTATGTATGAATTTATTGGGAAGAAACTTTCTCAGGGAAGACAGGCATATTTTGTTGCTCCCCTTATAGAAGAAAGTGAAAAGCTGGCAGCTAAATCTACTGAAGAACTACTTGAGGAAGTGAGCAAATATCTTCCTGATTATAGAATAGGAGTACTTCATGGAAGAATGAAGAATGCTGAAAAAGATGAAGTAATGAGCAGATTTAAAAATAAGGAACTAGACATAATGGTTTCAACTACTGTTATTGAAGTAGGAGTAGATGTGCCTAATGCTACAGTTATGGTAATAAACAATGCTGAAAGATTTGGACTTTCTGCTCTTCACCAATTGAGAGGAAGAGTAGGAAGAGGAGAATATCAGTCATACTGTTTTTTAGTGTCTAGGACAGATAATGCCGTTTCTAAATCAAGACTTCAGGTAATGGAAGAAACACAGGATGGATTTAAAATAGCAGAGGAAGATTTGAAGCTTAGAAAATCAGGAGAGATATTTGGAACAAAACAAAGTGGATTCAGTGATCTTAAATTTACCGATATAGTTCATGATGTGAAAACTATCAAACTTGTAAAGGATATCTGTACAGATTATCTTAAAGAAAATAAAGGGATAATAAAAAATAGATATCTGAAATATGATATTGAAGAAAAATTTAAAGAAAATTAGAAAAAGATAAAATTTTATTGTGAATTTAATAGAAAATTTAAAAGCGTATGCTGCCTTTATGTAGATGGATGAAATAACAAGGATCTATCTATTATGAAGACAGCATTTTTTTATAAAGAAAAACTTGGGTGTTAAGTGAAAAAATAAATTTTAAAGGTATGTTAAAATTTAATAAAATTAATTAAAGAACAAACCTTAACATAGAAAGTTTGTTATTGTCTAAATAAACATGGTTATTTGAAGAAAAAAAATTGACAAAAATTTTTATATATGTTTTAATTCTTATTGAGAAATAAATAAAAATTAGGTGCTTATAGCTTAAAAGAGGAAGTAGGTGAAATTCCTACGCAGCCCCCGCTACTGTAAGATTGATGAAACTATCAAAACCACTGGAAAATTCTGGGAAGGGATAGGAGTAAAATGAAATCAAGCCAGGAGACTTATCTAATTTTAGTTTTAGCTTTTATCGGGGAGATAAGGGTGATGAATTATTATATAATAATGATATATTTATTGAAAAATAATATTTATAGTTATTGAAAATAATCAATTCTTTAGGACTAAAATTTTAAAATTAAGGGGAGATCTTTATTTTAAAGTTTTAGCTGTAAGAATTGATTTTTTTATTTTAAATCTGGACAGAAGAAGTATAAAAATAAAATCAAGGGGAGTAAAGAATAATGGACGGAAAGAATTTCTTAAAAAAAATATTTCAAATAATAATTGTTTTACTTGGAATAAGTTTTTTAACATTTGCATTGATATATTTATCCCCAGGAGATCCAGCAGAAATTATGCTGACAGCCTGCGGAAATATTCCAACACCAGAGCTTGTAGCCCAGACAAGAATAGAATTAGGGATAGATAAGCCATTTTTAACTCAATATAGAGACTGGCTGCTTAAAATATGCAGAGGAGATATGGGATATTCTTATTCTTTAAAAGTTCCAGTTTGGGGAAAGCTTATTTCCAACTTTTTTATAACATTAAAATTAGCTGTTGCATCACTATTTTTGATGGTAATAATCTCAATACCATTAGGAGTGTTAGCTGCAATAAATAGAAATAAAAAAATAGATTATTTTGTAAGAGGATTCACTTTTATAGGAATATCAGTTCCAAGCTTTTGGTTGGGATTAATATTTCTAAGTATTTTTGGAGTGAAACTGAAGTTGGTACCAATAGCAGGGGGTACAGCAAACTTGAAAGCTCTAATTCTTCCAGCAGTAACTTTGGCTTTGTCAATGTCAGCAAAATATACAAGACAGGTTAGAACAACAGTGTTAGATGAATTGAGACAGGATTATGTAACCGGAGCAAGAATTAGAGGTATGAGTGAAAAAATAATAATGATTAAGCATGTTCTTCCTAATGTATTACTTCCTTTAGTGACACTTTTAGGATTATCTTTAGGAAGCTTATTAAGTGGAACAGCAATTGTAGAAATAGTATATAACTGGCCCGGAATGGGAAGTATGGCAGTAAAAGCAATTTCAACTCATGATTATCCACTAGTGCAAGGATACGTTTTGTTTATAGCATTATTTTACATGGTAATAAATTTGATAGTAGATAGTTCTTATAAATATTTGGATCCTAGATTGGAGGAGAAGCGTTAAAATGGATTTACTAAAAAGATTAATGAAAAATAAGCAGTTTGTACTTTTTTCTATACTGGCATTAATTGTCATATTAATTGCTATTTTTGCTCCCTGGGTTGCAACTAAAAATCCTTATGATGCAATAATGACTGATTCATTAGTTCCACCAGGAGAAAAATATATGTGGGGAACAGATAGATTGGGAAGAGATATATTTTCAAGAATAGTTTATGGGATAAGGCCTTCATTGATAATGACATTTACTTTAGTTACAGTTGTATTTGTAGTGGGGACAGGACTTGGTATATTAGCAGGATATTTTGGAGGAATTGCAGATACAATTATTATGAGATTTGCAGATATGATGATTTCCTTTCCGGGATTAGTTCTAGCTATAGCGGTAGCAGGATTATTAGGACCAAATATGATTAATGCTGTATTGGCTATAGCTTTAGTAAGCTGGCCGAAATATGCAAGATTAGCAAGAAGTTTAGTTTTGAAAATTAAAAATAATATGTACATAGAAGCTGCTATTGTAGGTGGAGCAAGAACTGGAAAAATAATAGGAAAATATTTAATTCCTAACATGATACCAACAATGATTGTAATAGCTACTACAGATATAGGAACAATGATGTTGGAACTTGCCTCATTGTCTTTTTTAGGGTTTGGTGCACAGGCACCAACTCCTGAATGGGGATTGATGCTGAATGAAGGGAGAACATATATAACAAGAGCTTCATGGTTGATAATGTATCCAGGAGTAGCCATAATAACTGTAGTAATAATATTCAATATGCTGGGTGACAGTATTCGTGACATTTTAGATCCTAAAGATAACTAAAAAATATAAGGAGGCAACAGGAGATGATAATGAAAAGTAAAAAGTACATTGGTAAAATTATTTTAATGGGGATGATGGTTTTAGCTTTATTTGCTGGGATTTCAACATCAGCAACAGCAGCTTCAAAAGAGATAGCGGTAGGAGTAACGAGTTTTGCTGATACTCTTGAAACTACAGAGCAATATTTTAGCTGGGTAGTTTCAAGGTATGGAGTTGGAGAAACTTTGGTAAGATTTGATGAACATGGAGAGGTAGCTCCTTTATTAGCTGAAAGTTGGGAAAACAGTGAAGGAGGAAAAGTATGGAAATTTAAAATAAGAGAGGGAGTTAAATTTTCTGATGGAACAGAAATGACACCTGAAAGAGTAAAAAATTCTCTTGAGCGTACATTTAAATTAAGTAACAGAGCATCGACATTTTTTGCTCCCAGTTCAATAAAAGTAGAAGGACAATATTTGGTAGTAAGTACAAATACACCAATAACTGTTCTTCCAGAATGTTTAGCTGACCCTTTATTCATAATAGTTAATACAGATGTAGATACTTCAACTTTTGCAATGAATGGACCAGTTTGTACTGGACCTTATGTAGTAGAGTCTTTTAATCCAACAGAAGTATGTGTTGTTATAAAAAATAAATATTACTGGAATGGAGAAGTTCCTTTAGATAAAGTGACTTTTAGATGTATAAATGATCAAGCTACACGTTCAATGGCATTGCAGTCAGGAGAAATTCAAATTGCATATAATCTTAAAACAGAAAATTTACAGGATTTTGAAGATGAAAAGAAATACCATATTCAAAGTTTAGAATCACTAAGAACAACTTTTGCTTTTATGAATGAAAAAGGTGTTCTTGGAGATAAAGTTTTACGTCAAGCAGTATCAAGAGCTTTAAACAGAGATATATATTGTAAAGTTTTATTAGAAGGAGGAGCAACTCCTGGAAAGGCTCCAGTTCCACCAACATTAGATTTTGGTTTTGATGAGTTGATTGATGAAAATAGCTATAATCCAGAAAGTGCAAAACAATTACTGAAAGAAGCTGGATATAAAGATATTGATGGAGATGGATTTGTAGAAACACCTGATGGTAAAAAAATTCAGCTTGATTTTGTTATTTATACGAGTAGAGAAGAATTGAAAATATATGCTCAGGCTGCTCAAATAAGTCTTAAAGAAGTTGGAATCAATGTAAAGATAAATACAGTAAGTTATGAAACTCTGTTAGATCTAAGAGATGCTGGAAGATTTGATTTATTGATTTGGAATGTATTAGTAGCAAATACTGGAGATCCTGAGAAATATTTACGTGAAAACTGGTACAGCAAATCTCCATCTAATCAAACAGGATATAATAATATCAAAGTAGATGAATTATTAGATAAATTATCAGCAGAATTTGATTCTGATGAAAGAAAAAAACTTATTATTGAAATTCAGCAGCTGATAATGAATGATATTCCTACAATTTTCTTTGGATATGAAACAACATATTTGATAACTTCAAGAAATATTATAAATACAGTATTATATCCAACAGACTACTACTGGATAACAAATAAAACAGCTTTAAAATAGGAGAAAATTATGTTAAAGATAAAAAATTTAACTATACAATATGGAAATAAAGAACCAGTAGTAAAAGATTTTAATTTATCGATAAAAAAGGGTGAAATTATAGGGATAGTAGGAGAAAGTGGAAGTGGAAAAACTACCATAATAAAAAGTATAGCAGGAGCTCTTTCGTATAACAGTAAAATATTGTCTGGAAGTATTATTTTAGATAATGAGGAATTACTAGATAATAATGGAGAGATATTGAAGAAAAATAGAGGGAAGAATATAGCTATGATATTTCAAGATTGTCGTAATACTCTAAATCCAATTAGGAAGATAGGAAGCCAATATGTTGAATATATTCAATATCATTCAAATTGTTCAAAGGAAGAAGCAAGAAAAAAAGCTGAATCAATGTTAGCAAAAATGAAACTTCCTGATCCAGAAAATGTAATGAGAAGTTATCCTCATCAGTTAAGTGGAGGGATGTGTCAGAGAATAGGAATTGCTATGGCAATGACATTCAATCCCAAAATATTACTGGCAGATGAACCTACAAGTGCCTTAGATGTAACAACACAGGCACAAATTGTACAGGAATTAATAAATTTAAGAGATACATATGAGACAAGTATAATAATTGTAACTCACAATTTGGGAGTAGCTTCATATATGTCAGATAATATAATAGTAATGAAGGATGGAGATGTAATAGAGAAAGGAAAATCTGAGCAAATATTAAGTTCTCCAAGCAGCAATTATACAAAATTATTGTTAAATTCTGTTCCAGGATTGGAGGAAAGATATGTTGTGTAAAGATTCAGAGATAATATTAAAAACAAAGGGTATTTCTAAAATATTTACGACAGCAAAAAATCAATCTTTGGTGGCATGCAATGACATAAATTTGAATGTCTATAAAGGAAAAACTTTGGGAATAGTAGGAGAAAGCGGTTGTGGAAAATCTACATTTGTAAGAATGCTTATGCAGCTTGAAGAAGTAAGCTCAGGGAGTATAATTTATGAAAATAGAGATATAGCACATTTCTCAAAGAAAGAAATATGGGAGCATAGAAAAAATATGCAGATGATATTCCAAGATTCAATGGCAGCATTTAATCCTAAAATGAGAATAATAGATATTATAACTGAACCATTAATGAATTATGGAATGCTATCCAGTAAAGATAAAAAACAAAAGGCTGAAGAACTACTGGAAATGGTAGAACTTTCTAAAGAACATTTATATTCATATCCTCATAATGTAAGTGGAGGACAGCTTCAGAGAGTAGGCATAGCAAGAGCTCTTTCACTGAATCCAAAGATATTGATATGTGATGAAGCAACTTCAGCTTTAGATGTTTCTATACAAGATAGCATTATAAAATTATTGAAGAAATTACAACATGAAAAAGATTTAAGTATAGTTTTTGTATGTCACGATTTAGCTTTGGTTCAATCTTTTTCCCATGAGGTTGTTGTAATGTATTTAGGAAATATAATGGAAATTTTACCAGGACAAAGAGTAAAAAAAGAAGCACTGCATCCATATACAAAGGCTTTGGTGAATGCTGTTTTTACTCTGGATATGAATTCTAAAGATAATTTAGAATTATTAGAAGGAGAAGTTCCAAGTCCTTTAAATCTTCCAGAGGGATGCCCTTTTGTAAATCGATGTAAGGTTGCAGTAGAAATATGCAGAAAAGAGAAACCGGTATTGAGGGAAATTAATAGTGAGCATAAAATAGCTTGTCACTTAATTAAAGAAAAAGTGGAGAAAGATGAAATCAAAAATAATAACTAATAAAATGTATCTCTCTCTTATGTTTCCATTTATATTTTCTACAATTACTCAGCCCCTTTTAGGGGCTGTTGATATTGCAGTAATAGGAAGACTGGCAAATGAAAATTATATATCAGGAATAGCAATAGGAGCATTGATATTTAATACTTTATATTGGATGTTTGGATTTTTAAAGTTTCATGGAAATTTATTATTCCAGAATTTGGAAATAATGGCGTTTGGGCTTCATTGATTATATTTTATTTTTGCAGAGGAATATTTCTCATTCCTCAATTGAAAAAAATATTAGTATAGGAGAAATATATGGAGATAGTGTTAGGAGATATAATTTGCAGAGAAGGAGAAAAGAAATCAGGATTTTGGAAAATTGATGAGTATCCCGTTCCTGTTACAATTATTTGTGGTAGAGAGGAAGGAAAAGTAGTTTGTGTATCAGCTGGAGTTCATAATTGTGAATATACAAGCATTCAGGCAGCAATAGATCTTTCAGAAGAATTGAGACCAGAAGATATAAGAGGAAGTCTTATAATTTTACATACAGTAAATTATACTGGATTTTTCAAAAGAGTAGCAGAAGTGATTCCTGAAGATAATAAGAACTTAAATAGAGTTTTTCCTGGTAATAAAGAAGGAACAATTTCAGAAAGAATAGCTTTTCATTTTTCAAAATACCTTTATCCAAAACTAGATTTTTTTCTGGATATTCATGGAGGAGATTTATTTGAAGATGTAATGCCATTTATATATGCACCTGGAATAGGAGAAGAAGATGTTTTAAAAAAATCTCATGAAACAGCAGCAGCAATGAATCTTCCGTATAGAGTGAGATCAAAGTCAGCAACAGGAGCATATAATTCAGCAGCTATTCAGGGAGTCCCATCTTTATTGATAGAAAGAGGAGGAATGGGAATCTGGAAAAAAGAGGCTGTTGAAAATTACAAAAAAAATATAAAGGAAGTATTGAGTTATTTAGAGATATTAAGAACAGATGATAACTTTATTAAAGATGAAACTCAAATTGAAATTAATGAAGCTAAATATATTGATTCAGATTTAGATGGGTATTGGTATCCTAGTTTTAATTCTGGAGATAAAGTAAAGAAAAATCAAATTATTGGCAGAATAAAAAATTGTTTTGGAAAAGAGTTATATAGTTATAAAGCAGAGTTTGATGGAATAGTTCTTTATCAAACTGTAAGTTTAGCTATACCAAAAGGAAAACCATTAATTGCATATGGAAAGATTGGAAATAATTAAATAATATATAAAAAAGAACAGCATAGAAAAAGCTGTTCTTTTTTATGTTTATAATATTTTAAGGTAAAGATACCATTTTAGGGCTTTGGATAGCAAGGCAGTTAAGCCTTGCTTTATTAAAAATTTGTGGTGAAGATTAAGGTTTTTAAATGACCTTACTACAAGTATATATCATAAAATTAATAAATGCAATAATATATATAATTTATTATTATACAAATTTTATAACTTTAAAATTTCTTTTTTAAATCCATTCTTTTATTTTTATTACTAGAACATTTAATTTGGTAAATATAATACATTGAGATATTTTATTTAAAATCTAGTTTTTAGGTTTATTTTTATAAAATTCTATTTATTAAGTCAATTCATAAAGTCTAAAACTTATATAATTATTTATCGTATATATGTTTGCATAAAAAATATTTATGTTATATAATGAGATTACCAAGAAGAAATTCATGGCTGCATTACCCCCCAAGGTAATGTGTTTATACGTCAATTAATTTTCCCACCAATAATTTTTTACTTTGACCAGATAGAAAGTTATTGGTGGGACCCCAAAAAAACTAAAGAGGAAAAGATGGAAGAAATGTTATTGATTATTTTAGGAATTTTGACTATTTATATTATTAGTTGCTGGCTTTCTTTTGTTTTTGTACCATTCTTTTTATTTATATTATTATTAATTATTATTCCCAGTTTTATAGTAAAAAAATAGTTTATGTTCTATGTTCATTATCGAATAGAAGATTTGTACTCATCTGTTTGATTTCATGATAATCCTATGCATAAAATGGCCCTGATTAAGGGCTATTTTATTTAATAAAATTAAAAGGGGAAAGAAAATGAATCCACATGTTGTTCTTACAAGTGTATTGATGCTTGTAGCTGTATTAAATCCTTTTGGAAATGTTCCATTATTTATTGGAATGACTGAAGGAATGGAAAAAGAAATTCGAGGAAAATTATTTAAAGCAATTGCAGTAACTGGCTTTTCAATAACTCTTATTTTTAGTCTTATTGGTGAATTTTTAATGATAAATTTCTACAAGATAAACATGAATGAGTTAAAGATGGCAGGAGGCTTTATTTTGGCTTTGATGGCGATTAAAAACCTTATATTTCCAAATAATAGAAACAGAAAGTCTGAAACAAAATTATCTCCTGAAGAGCAGATAAAACAAGCTGTGATTCCTATGGCATTTCCTATGATGGTAGGACCTGGAAGCTTAACAACTGCTTTAATTTCAAGATCAGAATTAGGGGTTTTTATCAATAGTTTATCTATCTTAATAGCATTTATTTTAATATATCTTATTTTTATGATTGGAAACTATTTAGAAAAACTTTTAGGAAAATTAGTATTATACATTCTTTCTAAAGTTATGCAAATATTTATTATGGCTATAGGGTTTAGAATATTTTTTGATGGTTTTTTCCAAATGTTGAAAATAAGATGTAATATTTAAAAATATTCATTTTATCTAAAATAGGCTTTAATCACATTTTCCCTCCGGTTATATGTGATTAAATATATATAATATTTAACTCTGTGTTATTTAAAGTAGCCCTTAATAGGGCTATTTTAAATTCATTATAATAAGGTTGTAATAAAATATAAAGAAGTAAAAAATAGTAGAAAAAGTAAAAAAATAGTTTTGAAGGAATAAAACTTATATTATTAATTACAAATCAAGATAGTATCATCAAAAGAAAATACTTTTTTGATGCTTTCAATAGAGGCTACATTTCCTAAATTAAAATATTTATCATAATCAATGGATAGAAACAATTTAGTTTCTGGATTTAAAGACAAACTTTTACTAACAAAAAGATCATAATATAATTCTAAAAGATTTGGAATGTGATTATATGTTTTGATGATTTCTTCAGGAAAAAAATTAGGAAATCCAAGCTCATTTTTATTTCCTATTACATATAAATCATTTTGTTTATTATCTTTTCCTTTTAGTATGATATCAATAGGGATATGATATTTTGAATATTGAGATAATTCCATATTCAGCAGCACATTATTTTCCCATTCACCTTTTGTAAGCATTTCTTCAAATATTTCTTTCAATTCTTTTAAAATCATAATTAACCTCCTCAATAGTTAAAATTAATTAAAATAAAAAACTTCTCTTAAAAATAAGAGAAGCATAAAAGGTTTTATTCTTTTACACTTCTCATCCTCGTGAGCAGTATATAATATTATTTTATGGCAGGTCTCCTGACTTAGAATCATTTTACTCACATACCTTCCCAAAATATATAGTTATATTTCAGTGGCAATTTGCTTTCATCCTCATTACAGTGGCGGGACCGTACAGGATTTTAACCTGTTTCCCTTTTAATCTAGCAATAGCTAAAACCAGAAAATAAATATTTTATTGTAGTGTTCTTCTTCAAATAATATATCAAATTTCTTTGAAAGTCAACAATAAAAAAGGGTGAATATTTGAGCTTTATCAAAAGAGTAATTGTACTTTGTTTTGAAATTAGTTAAAATTTAGTTTATAAAAAAATAAAAACTTTAATATTTTTAGAAAAAAATATAATTAAAAATTCTAAAAATATTAATTTTATTCATTGGTATTATATTCGTTTTTTTTAAAATATAATATAATTAAAATGTCTTAAAATAGAAATTAAAAGTATTATATTGACAATTATGTTTAAAAGATGTATTATAAAAATGTTGATTAAATAAAAAATGATTAGGTGCAAACAAGCTTAATAGAGGAAGAGGGGTGAGAATCCCCCACAGCGAAAGCTGCTGTATAGTGGACGAAATCACAAAAATGTCACTGGGAAACTGGGAAGGCGTGAAAGTAGGATGAAACTGAGTCAGAAGACTTACCAATTAATATATAAAGGGAAATGTGATTTATTACATTTTTTTCATTATTTCAAAATTGGTGCTCTGGTTAGGTAAAATGTTTTACCTAATTGGAGTTTTTTATTTATAATTTTTTTATAAATAAGGGGGAAATAATGAAAAAATATTTAATGTTAGCAGCTATTTTAGTTGTTAGTTCATCAATCTCAGCAGCTGATGAAAAATTTGCAGTTAAACTGGATGAAACAATAGTTTCTGCTGAAAGTTTTGGAACAAGTGTATTGGAAACACCTAAAAATGTAACTGTAATAACTTCAGAAGAAATTGAGAGAAGGGGAGCTCAAACTATTGAAGAAGCTTTAAAAGTGGTACCTGGATTGATAGCTTACAACAATATGGGAGGATCAGATGCTAAAATTTCTTTCAGAGGTATGGCACCTGGTAAAGAAGAACAAAATATTTTATTTTTGATAGATGGAATTCCATATAATAGTACTGTAGACACTGCTGGGGTTAATCTAAATCTTATTCCAGTGGACACAATTGAAAGAATAGAAGTAGTTCCTAATGGAGGAAATGTACTGTATGGAGAGGGAGCAGTAGCTGGAGTAATAAATATTATTACAAAAGAGGGAAAAAATAAAAAATATTATGGAACTGTTGGTTATGAGAGAGGCTCTTATGATTTAAAAAAATATAAAGTTAATGTAGGTTCTCAAATTACAAACAGGTTATCATTGAATGTAAATTATCTTAATAAGGAAGTAAAAAATTATAGAAAGCATGATACAAGAGATGTGGAGTACGCAGATTTTAATTCAAAATATAAATTTGATAATGGTACATTGACTTTAGGTTTTACTCATTCAGAGACAGAATCTAGATTTCCAGGGAAATTAACTAAAGCTCAAGTTGATAATGGAGAAATAAAACCTTCAACTGGTTCTACCAAAGGAAAAGAGAAATTAAAAGTATACAGAGGAAAGTATGAAACTACAATTACAGATAATCTACAATTTAGTGTAGCTGGGGATTATAAAGATAAATTATATAATTCCATAAATGAAAAAACTGGAGCAACAAGTACAGTAAGAGATACTCAATCATTCTACATTACCCCACAAGTAAAATATCAATATATGGATAATTCATATTTTATTATTGGTGGAGATTTTTCTAAAGGAAAATCTGAGTATGTATATACAACTGCTACAAGTACAGATACTAAAAGAGAATCTTTAGGAGTATTTGCTACAAATAAAACAAGAATCAATGATTTTATTTTTACTCAAGGATATAGACATCAAAAAATAAAATATGATGTTAAAGATAGATTATATCCTTCAACAGGACATACACTTCAAAAAACTGTTGATGAAACTTTTACTGAAAATGCTTATGAATTAACAGGAAGTTACTTGTTAAATGATAGCAGTAGTGTATATTTAACATATAACAGAGCTTTCAGAGCTCCCACAGCTGATGAAGCAGGACGTTGGAGACCAGGATATGATGTAGAGATGCAGACATCAGATACTTTTGAATTAGGGCTAAAAACTATATGGAATAACTTATATTTTTCTGGAGCATTATTTCAGACAGATACAAATAATGAAATCTTTTATGTAGCATATGAAAATGGAAAATTAGGAACAACATATAATCTTCCTGGAAAAAACAGAAGAAGGGGACTCGAACTATCACTAGAACAATATTTTGATAAGATAACTTTCAGAGAAGGATTTAGTTATGTAGAACATGAGATAAAAAGTGGTCCTTTTTCTGGAAATGAAATACCAGGAATTTCAAATTATATATATAATTTAGGAATGGATTATAATATTTTAGATAATTTAACATTTAATACAGCTTTCTATTATTATGGAAGTGCTTATGCTGCATATGATTTTCATAATCAAAATGGTAGACAAAAAGGTCATACAGAACTTAATATATCATTGAATTATAAGATGGAAAATGGATTAACTCTTTATGGAGGAATAAATAATTTATTAGATAAAGAATACTTTAATGCTAAAACAGGATCTAATGGAAAAACATTAGACTATTATTATGGAACAAGAAGAAACTACTATGTTGGGTTTAAATATAGCTTTTAAAATTTAGAAACAATTAGATAAGAAAGGCAATGTAGAATAGAATATTATTTTATATTGCTTTTCTTTAATTAGGAACAGGGGGAAAAAATGAAAAGAATTATTTGTATATTTTTTATAGGGATATTAACTACAACTTTTTTATATGGGCAGAAAACGCATATTAAAAAATATAATAGAATAATTTCTTTATCTATGGCAGGAGATGAGATGCTTTTTGATTTGGTAGAAAAAGATAGAATACTTGCATTTTGTGGATATTCTAATAAAAATGAAATGGCATCTGTTTTATACGATAAATTGGATAGATTCAAAAAAGTGGATAATGTAGAAAAGATAATTGATATGGAGCCTGATTTAGTGATTGCAGCTAACTGGTTGAAAAAGGATATATTATCACAATTGGAAGATGCAGAGATTAATGTATATATTTACAGTACCTCTTCTACATATGAGGAACAGAAAAATCTCATCATGGAATTAGCTGAGTTGGTAGAAGAAAAAGAAAAAGGAAATGAAATTGTAAGGAATATGGATGAAAGATTAGCTGTGGTCCAGAAAAAAATAAAAGAAAGTGGAAAAATTTCTCCAAGGGTATTGGAATACTCTCATTATGAAGGAACAAATGGAAAAGGAAGTATTTTTGATGACATGCTTCAAAAAATATATGTGATAAATACAGCTAGAGAAGAGGGAATAGGACGTTTTGCAAAAATATCAAAGGAAAAAGTTATAGAGATTGATCCAGATGTAATTATAGTACCTATATGGGATTCTACTGCTGCAAAAGATGGCAGTAAATTTTTAGAATTTTTGAGTAAGGATAAAAGTTATAAGGACTTGAAAGCTGTAAAAAATGGCAGAATATATCCTATCCCAGGAAAATATGTGTACATATATTCTCAATATGTTATAGATGGAATAGAAGAGTTAGCTAACAGTATTTATCAATTAGATAAAAAGAAATAGTTTTTTCAAAAGGAGGGGATATGTTTAAAATTACTTTGGTTACATCAAACTATGATAATAGTTATACATTTAACAAGATATGTAAAAATCTAATGGAAGAACATTGTGGTGATTTTGAATTTAGTTTTTTTAAATCTAATGCAGTAGATAAGTCTGATGAAGAATATAGAAAACTTGAAGAAGAAATAAGAACAAGTAATATAGTTTATATTCTTCTGCATGGTGGAGTTTCAAGCTTTAAAAAATTTATAAATCTGAAAAAAATATTTTGGGGAAGTATACCATTTTTTATTAATACTACAATAGATGATGAAAATAGAGAGTTTGTTGAGCAGGGAGGAGTACCAGCAGCAACAGTGTATAATATGACAAAATACTATACTTTAGGAGGAGAAGAGAATTATAAGAATATGATTCTCTACACAGCTTCAGAATTGGGGAATAAAAAATATCCTTATGAAAAATACACTTATATGAGATGGGAAGGAATATATAAGGATGGAAATATAGTTGAAGATGAGAAGAATTTTATTAAGAAAATAGCAGAAGAGCCCATGGTAGTTGCTATTTTGTTTCATGGAAAAGAATGGAACAGCAAACGAATAAAAGTAGTAGATAAGTTTATAGAAGAACTGAAAAAATTAGGAGTAGCTCCATACCCTATCTTTACAAATTCTATTTTAAAACCAGAGATAAAATCTAAAGGGATAAAATGGGTAATAGAAAATTACTTAAAATATAAAGGGAAAGTAATACCTAAAACAATTATTAACTTAATGGCATACTCTCAAACTATTTTTAGTGAACCTGGAGATGGAACCTCAATAGTAGAAAAAAGTATTTTTGAAGAAATGGGAATTCCTGTAATACAGGCTATGAGTACTTATCAAAATAGAGAAACATGGGAAAGAGATATAAGGGGACTCGATTCTGAAGCTTTGACTACAGGAGTTTATTATCCAGAGTTTGATGGACAAATTATTTCTGTAACATGTTGCACTTATGAGACTATAAGAGATGAGTATGGAGAGAAAAAAATATTTATACCAATAGATGAGAGAGTAAATAAAATATCAAGATTAGCTGTAAATTGGGTAAAGTTAGGAATGAAAAAGAATGAAGATAAAAAGATAGCAGTTATTCTTCATAATATGCCTCCAAGGAATGATATGATAGGGAGAGCTTTTGGACTGGATACTCCTAATTCAGTAAATAATATGATGAAATTATTTTCAAAAATGGGAATAAAAACAAGTCATGAATTTAAAGATGGAAATGAAATAATAAATACTATTATTAAGGGTGTATCTAATGATAAAAAATGGCTGACTAGTGAAAAAGTTCTGGAAAAAAGTATTGATAGAATAGACAAGGAAAAGTATCTGGAGTGGTTCTCTAAATTAGATAAAGAGGTACAGGAAAAAATAGAAGCTCAATGGGGAAAAGCTCCAGGAGAATTTATGATTTATGACAATGTATTTCCAGTACCTGGGATTCTTAATGGAAATATATTTATAGGATTACAGCCTTCAAGAGGCATGGAAGAAAAAGCGGAAGAGATATATCACAGCACAGATTTTATTATTCCACATCAATATTATTCTTTCTATAAGTGGATAAAAGAGGTGTTTAAAGCAGATGTAATTTATCATGTGGGAACTCATGGAACTTTGGAATGGCTGCCAGGGAAAGAGGTTGGATTAAGTGATAGGTGTTGTCCAGATTTTAATATAGATGATATTCCACATCTATATCCTTATTCAATAAATATTTCTGGAGAAGGACTACAGGCTAAAAGAAGAAGCAATGCGGTGTTGATTTCATATATGATTCCTGCTCTTACACTTTCTGGAGAATATGAGGATATAGAAGAGATAGATGATTTGATTAAACAGTATTATCTGGCTGAAATAGGAAAAGATTCAAAAGTAATAGATTTGAAAGAGAATATTATAGAAAGAGTATTGAAATATAAATATGATTTAGATATGAATATTACTGAAGATGAGATAAGAAAAAATTATTCTCTTTTTATAAATAAACTTCACTCATATATAGAAGAACTTAAAAGTTCAGTAATAAAAGATGGACTTCATATATTGGGAGAAGCTCCTGTAGGAGATAGATTAGCATCATTGATTCATGCTCTATTGAGAATTGAAAACTGTGGAATGATGGCAGCAGAAGAAGCAGTGGGAAAGAGTTTAGGATATGATATAGAAGTTTTAAAAGAAAATCCTCATGGGCATAATAAAATAGGAAAAACTAATTTAATGATATTGGATGATATAAGAAATATAACAATAGAGATAGTAAGGGAAATATTAGGAGAAAAGAAATATCAAACTATAGTTGAAAAAACAAAAGAATATAAAATAATAGATGAAAGCTATATTTTAATTTTAGAAAAAAATATTTTAGAGATAGTATTACCTAAAATATTAGAAACAAAAAAAGAAAGCAAAAGTGTAGTAGATGGAGCTAATGGAAAGTTTATCGTTCCAGGACAGTCAGGATATCCAACAAGAGGGAATATAAATATTCTTCCAACAGGGACCAATTTTTATTCTATTGACCCATATAAAATTCCATCAAGAGCTTCATGGAAAGTGGGAGTAAAACTAGCAGAAGAACTTATGAACAGATATATTGAAGATGAAGGAAAACTGCCAAAGAATATTGCTATGATTCTATATAGTGGGGATACAATAAAAACTAATGGAGATGATATAGCTGAAGCATTGTATCTTATGGGAGTGAAGCCAGTATGGCTGAACAATGGTGATAGAGTGATAGGATTAGAAGCTATTCCCTATGAAGAACTAAAAAGACCTAGAATAGATGTAACATTAAGAATATCTGGGTTGTTTAGAGATACCTTTCCTACTTTGATTAAGCTTTTAGAAGATGCTGTAAATATAGTTTCTCAATTAGATGAAAGTGATGAAATAAATTATATAAGAAAGAACCTAAAAGATGATATAGAAAAATTGTTGGAAGATGGATATAGCTTCAATGATGCTGAAAATTTATCTAAAGTCAGAATATTTGGATGCCCTCCAGGAACATATGGAACAGGTGTAAGGGTATTAATAGAATCACAGCAATGGGAAACGAGAGATGATTTGGGGCAGGCATATATAAATTGGAGCAGCCATGCTTACAGCAGTAATTATCATGGAGCAAAATTAGAAAATATGTTTGTAAAAAGACTGAAGAATATAGATATTACAGTAAAAAATGAAGCATCAGTAGAGTTAGATATGCTGGAAAGCGATGATTACTATGCATATCATGGAGGACTAACAGCAGCAGTAAAATATGCCAGTGGAAAAGAAGCAAGATCATACAGTGGAAATACAAGCGATCCAAATAATGTGAAAATAAAAAGTTTAAAAGAAGAAACAGCAAGAATAATGAGATCAAGGATACTAAATCCAAAATGGCTCGAAGGTTTGAAAAGACATGGATATAAAGGAGCTATGGAAGTAAGTGCAATGGTAGATATTGTATTTGGTTGGGATGCTACTGCGGAAGTTGCAGAAGACTGGATGTATGACAGAATAACAGAGAAGTATGTACAAAATACAGAAAACAGAGAATGGATAAAGGAAAACAACCCTCATGCTTTAATGAATATAACTGAAAGGTTATTGGAAGCAGAACAAAGAGGAATGTGGAATGCTTCAAAAGAAAAACTTGATGAATTAAGAAAGATATATATGAGCATAGAAGGTGATATTGAAGAATATGAAGAGTAAAAAAAATTAAAGTAAAAGCAAAAACTCTCTTGCTGTTAAATTTTAAAGTAAGAGAGTTTTTATTTGCTGTTGTAAATAACAATATTTTCATTTTCTATATTTTTTATAGAAGCATCTACTTCAAATATTTCTTTTATTTTTTCAGGAGTTAATATTTTTTGAGTCTCTCCATAAGCTGTGATTTCTCCATCTTTCATGAGAATTATATCGTCACAGAATTTTAGAGCTAAATCAATACTATGAATAGAAAAAATTATTGTTTTATTTTTCATGTTTTTTAAAAGTTTCATTAAGTCTAATTGATGTTTTATATCTAAATGATTTATAGGTTCGTCTAAGAGCATAATTTCGCTCTGTTGAGCAAAGGCTTTTGCAATAAATGCTCTTTTTAATTCTCCACCAGATACTTTTCCAGCTCTCTTATCTTTTAATTCTTCTAATTGAAAGACTGAAAGAACTTCATCTACTATATTTTTATCTTTAGTACTATAGTCGAAGAAGGCTCTCTTATATGGATATCTTCCCATTTTTACAATATCTTCTATTGTTATCTCTTCTATTCCAGTAAAAGTCTGCTCAACAAAGGATATTTTTTTTGCAAAATCCTTTCTTGGAATTTTTTCTATGTTTTCTTTATCAATAAAGATATTATTTTTACTAGGGAGCTCTTTAATCATATGTCTTAAAAGAGTAGTTTTTCCAGAACCGTTAGGGCCTAATATGCCTGTAATACAATTTTGCTTTATATTAATATTTATATTTTTTAAGATATATTTTCCATTTTGTACATAAGACAAATCTTTTATCTGTATCATTCTTTTCCTCCATATGAATAGTTCTTTCTTATTATCCAAAGAAATAATGGAGTTCCACAAAATGCTGTTATTACTCCAATAGGCATCTCTTCTGGAGAAAAGTATGTTCTGGCAAATGTATCAGAAAGTACAAGAAAAAGTCCACCAGTAAAAACAGAAAAAATAGCTAAAAATTTATGCTTGTAACCTATTATTTTTCTTGAAATATGTGGAATAACTAAACCAATAAAACCTATTATTCCTGTAAGAGAAACTATTACTGATACAAGAAGAGTAGATATTATTATCAAGAATAATTTTATATATGCAGTGTTGATACCTAAAGCTTTTGCACTGCTGTCTCCCATGAGAAGAATATCCAGTTCATATGAATAAATAATTATTATAACAAGAATAACTAATAAAAATAGAGCTGGGTAAAAAAGTTCATCCCATGAAGCTGAACTCAGGCTTCCTGTCATCCAGAACATTGCAGTTACTAGCTGGGAATTATTTTTACTGCTGTAAATAATAACAGTGGTACAGGCTGAAAAGAATGCAGATACACCTACACCAGTTAATATTAAGCTGCTTCCATTAAAGATTTGTTTAGAACTTATCAAAAAAACAGCTGAAATAGAGAAGAGAGCACCAATAAATGCTCCCTGCTCTATTGTTATTAATCTTAGAAATGTATATGAATTACTAAGTATTATCACAGAAACTGCTCCTGCTGAGGCTCCACTTGATATTCCCAATATGTAAGGTTCAGCAAGATTATTTTTTGTTATAGTCTGCATTACTATTCCTACAAGAGAAAGAGAAGCTCCAGTAATAAAAGCTAAAATTACTCTTGGGATTCTTATATTCCATATGATATTTTCAATAGTTTTTTTCCACTCAACAGTAAAATATTCATTTTTTATTGCTTTGTTTATAATTATTTTGAAGACATGATCACTGGGTATTTTTACTGAACCGAATCCTACACATAAAGTGCATACTATTATTGAAATAAAGATTAGAACTATTATTTTACTTTTTTTATTCATTTACTTGATATACTTCCTTTGCTACTTTTTCAAAGAAATCTACATTTCTTATTCCAGGAACTATTTCAGCTAGTTTTACTCTTATAAATTTATCATTTTTTACAGCTTTAAGTTCATTTAATTTAGGATTTGCTTTAATAGCTTTTATTTTGCTTTCAGAATCAGTCTCTTCTCTTATTCCAGTGCTGTAATCTACTATTATAAAGTAATCAGGGTCTGCTGCTATTACATCTTCCCAGCTTGTTTCACCCCAAGTTTTTTCTACACCTTTACCAGATAAAATATTTTTACCATTTATTAATTTTAACAAATTAGGAGTAAATCCTTCAAAAACAGTAAATGCTTTATCAGTTCCTGAATCATATATAAAATATGTAAATTCTTTTTTACCAGCTGTACTTTTCTTTATTTCTTCAACTCTTGCTTTTTCAGAATTCACATAGTCTTGAGCTTCTTTTTCTTTATTGAATATTTTTCCAAACATTAAAAAGTCATTGAATAAAGTATCTAAATCAGCATTAAAATCTATTGAAGACTGAGGCACAAACATATTGATTTTGTTTTTAACAATCATTTTTGAATCTACACCTTTTTTAAAAGCTACCTCCCATCCTGTAACAAAGTCAGGATCTGCTGCTAAAAGTTCTTCCAAAGAAGGCCATTTATCAGCCAATACTGGTACTTCTTTATAAGCAGAAGCAACAGAAGGATATATTTCTTCCTCTAAAAATGCTGTTCCAGCCATATTGTCTTTAAGCCCTAACTTTAACATTATTTCTGTAGTAAATTGAGACATGCTTACAGCTCTCTGTGGAGCTTTATCAAAATTAAAGTCATATTTGACACCATTGATTTCCTGAGAGTTAGTAAAAGCAAAAAGCATTGTACTGAAAGTTGTTAACAAAATTGCTGCAATTTTTTTCATAAATATCCTCCTTATTTTGTTTTACTAATTATACTATAACATAAATTTTATAAATACAATAATTTCATTTTTTAAAATATGATATATACTAAATATATATTAAAAGCCAGTTTCAGATCAAATTTTAGCTAAAAAAATCTACAATTGATATAAGAATTGAATGATGGTTATTATTTAAAAAAATAAATTTTAATACTATATTATTGTGTAAATTTATTAAATTCCTTCTTTGGAAATAAAAAATTAAATTGATATAAAATTTATTTGTATTAGAATAAAGATAGATTTTTATAGTTGTACATAATTTATAATAAAAAATTATTTAGATAAAATAAAATATAAATTTAATTAGCAAGATGTGTATATTTGATTTATAAAAAGAATAATCATAGATGATAATACACTTGACATTTTTGTTTGGATAATGTACTATTAAAAGGAGAATAAAACAAAAACAATTAGGTGCAAACAAGCTTAATAGAGGAAGAAGGTTAGAATCCTTCACAGCGAAAGCTGCTGTATAGTGGACGAAATCACAAAAATGTCACTGGGGAACTGGGAAGGCGTGAAAGTAGGATGAAACTGAGTCAGAAGACTTACCAATTAATATATAAAAAGAAATGTGATTTATTACATTTTTTTCATTATTTCAGAATTGGTGCTCTGGTTAGGTAAAGTGTTTACCTAATCAGAGTTTTTTTTTATTTAAAAAATACAATCATCTGGGAGGAAATAATGAAAAAAACTTTAACATTAGCTGCTATATTAGTAGTAGGAGCATCAATGACAGCGATAGCAGAGGAAAATATTGCCAGCCAAAGACTAAATGAAACGGTAATATCTACTGAAAACTTTGAGACTAGTGTATTGGATACAGCAAAAAATGTGACAATTGTAACACAAGAAGATATTCAAAACAAAGGAGCTAATACAGTAGCCGAAGCACTAAGAGGAGTGCCGGGGTTAGTAGTTGGTGGTTATGATGGAGGTTCTCCAAAGTTTGATATGAGGGGATCGGGAGCAACAGCAAATAGTAACACATTAGTATTATTGGATGGAATTCCATTAAATGGAATAAATGGAAATTATGAAACAGATCAGATTCCAGTAGATCAAATAGAAAAAATAGAAATAGTTCCAGCTGGAGGAGCAGTAATGTACGGTGAAGGAGCTATTGGGGGAATAATCAATATTATTACAAAGTCTCCAAAGAATAAAATGAATTATGGGAGTGTTGGTTTAGAAGCTGGATCTTGGGGAACTACAAAAGGAACTTTAAGTTATGGAACAAAAATAGGAGAAAAATTTTTATTTGATACTTCTTACACTAATTACAAAACTGATGGATATAGAAGTGCATATCCAGGATATGATGATGGAGATAAAAGAGAATCAATATGGCTTAGAGGTAAATATTTGCTAAATGATGGTTATATTGAAGCTAGATATAATCATAGTGAAAATGATGATTCCTTTACTGGGGCATTGACAAAGAAGCAATTTGAAGATAATCCAAAACAAATTGGAACAAGTGGAGGAATTGTTAAAGATAGAACAGATAGCTATTTACTTACATATAATCAAAAATTAACAGAAAATATTTCTGTTTTAATCTATGGAGGGTATTCAGAAAATGAAGGGGAATATAATTCTATGGCTTCATATGGCCCATATTTATCTAAAGATAGAATTATCCAATATTATTCAAAAACACAAATAAAGTATACTTATGGAGAAAATAGTTATGTAATTTTAGGTGCTGACTATAAAGATGGTAAGATTGAAGATAGAAAAGATTCTTCAACACCTGACAAAACTAAAGAGTCATATGCTGGATATATTTTAAATAAAACAACTTTTGGAGATTTGCAATTAACACAGGGATTTAGAAGAGAAATAAATAAATTGGATTCAGGAGCAGCTATGGATAAAGATAAGTTTGAAAATAATTCATTTGAATTAGCCGCAAACTATTTATATTCTAATACAGGAAGTGTTTATTTAAACTTTGTACAAGGGTTTAGAATTCCAACAATGAACGATATGGGTAAATGGAAGGGGAACTATGGAGTTCAAGAAACTACAACATATGAATTAGGAATAAAAGATATGAAAGGGAATACTGATATTTCAGCTTCAGTATTTTTAATAGATACAGATAAAGAAATCTACTATAATAAAAAAGATAACTATACAGATAGCTATAATATGAATTTTGATGGAACTGTAAGAAGAATAGGGACTCAATTATCGCTACAGCACTATTTTGATAAACTTATTTTAAGAGAAAATATTTCATATATTCAGCCTAAAGTTACTTCTGGAGAACATGATGGGAAAGAATTTGCTGGAGTATCAAGATGGCAAATAAATGTAGGAGCGACATATAATTTTACAGAGAAATTGCTTGGAAATATAGATATGTATTATCTAAACCAATCATATGCTGAAGATGATTTTTCTAATAAAATGGGAAAACTTGGTGGATACACAAGATTTGATTTAAATGTAAAATATAAGGTTAATGAAGGATTAGAAGTTTATGGTGGAGTAAAAAATCTTTTAGATAAAGAATACACTAGAGCAATGATAATAAGTAGTGGAACTAAGTATTACCACCCAGCAGATGGAAGAAGCTTCTATGCAGGATTTAAATATAATTTTTAATTATTAAATTAAGTATAGAGCAGGGAGATATATTTCCCCTGCTTTATTACTATTGAAGAACAATTTAAAAAGGGATGTGAGGGTATTGAAAAAAATAATCTCTCTAATTTATATAGTTCTTGTACTTACTATTTCAATATCTACTCTGGGAGCAGAGGGAAAGAAATTTAATCGAATAGCCTCTCTGACATTAAGTGGAGATGAAATGATATTGAGTCTTGTAGATCATGAAAGAATAGTGGGCTTATGTGGAGAAATTAATGAAGAACCAGATATGTCTCATGTGTGGAAAGAAGCAAAGAAGTTTCCTAAAATAGAAAGTAGTATTGAAACAATGATAGAATTAGAACCAGATTTTGTAATAACAGCAGATTGGATGAAAAAAGAAGTGCTTCTTCATTTGCAAGAGGTAGGAGCAAATGTATATACATATACGACTCCTAAAAATTTCGAGGAACAAAAGAAATTAATAAGAGAGCTGGCAAGTTTAGTAGAGGAAAAAGAAAGAGGAGAAGAGTTAGTAAAAGACATGGAAGGCAGACTTTCTGATCTTCAAAAACAAATACACAATAAACATAAAGGGGAAAAATTAAGAATATTATTGTATACCTCTTATGAGAATACCAGTGGAAAGGGAACTACTTTCGATGATATGGTAAGTCTTATTGGAGGAATAAATGCAGCTAGTGAGGCTGAGATTATAGGTTCACAAAAAATATCAAAAGAAAAAGTAATAGAATTAAACCCAGATGTGATAATAATACCTATATGGAAAGGACATATAAATTCAGAGGAGTTTTCAAAATTTGTTATGAATGATCCAAGTTATGAAAATGTTAAAGCAGTAAAAAACAAAAAAGTATATTTATTGAGACATAAAGATATTTCTCCAACTTCTCAATATATGATTGAAGGAATAGAAAGTCTTGGAAAAGCTATCTATAATTTAAAGGAGGAATAATCAATGGGAAAGACTAAATTAAACTTTAATATTATGATAACTTTCTTTTTGATTATAGTAATTATTTTTTCTCTTTTTTATGGAGCAGTAAAAGTACCAATACCAGAAGTTATAAAAATATTATTAAATAAAACTGGAATAACTAATTTTGACATAATGAAAAAAAGTTTTATTCCAATTGTATATTATGTAAGATTTCCTAGGATAATGACAGCAGTAATTGTAGGAGGAGCTTTAGCTGTATGTGGATGTACAATGCAGAGTCTTTTAAAAAATCCCATAGCAGATTCAGGAATAATAGGAATCTCAAGTGGAGCAAGTCTTGGGGCAGTGATATCTATAGCCTTAGGATTAAGTTCAAAATATATTTTTGCAATGCCATTATTTTCTATATTCTTTTCTTTGGTGATATCAGCTATAGTGTATAGACTTTCAACTTTAAGAGGTAAAAGTGATAATCTATTATTGATACTTTCTGGAATTGCTATAAGTAGTTTTGTAGGGGCTATATCATCTATAATACTTACAAATCTTATGGAATCTCAAATAAAGGAATATATTTTTTGGTCTATAGGAAGTCTTAGTGGGAGAAGATGGGAGCATTTTCTATTTGGAGTAGGTCCTGTTATAGTTTTAGCTTTTATTTTGTTTTGTCATGGAAAAGAACTGAATATACTTTTGTTGGGAGACGAGGAAGCAAAGTCTTTGGGAATAAATATAAGAAAAATAAGAAAGAAAATACTTGTGATAGTTGCAGTATTAACAGCTGTTTCTGTATGTATAAGTGGAAATATAGGATTTGTTGGACTTGTTGTTCCACATATGTTGAGAAAAATAATTGGAGCAGATAATAGGAAGCTGTTAAAAGGATCATTTCTAACAGGAGCTTTTTTTCTTACTTTAAGCGATTTAATATCAAGGGTAATTTTAGCTCCTAGTGAAATAAGTGTAGGAATAATTACTTCATTAATAGGGGCACCATATTTTATTTATCTAATAATTAAAATTAGAAAAGAGGGAAAAGGGTTATGAATAACTTTACTTTGAAGCTTAAAAATGTGTATTACAAAATAGACAAAAGAGAGATATTGAAAAATATATGTTTTGAATGCAGTCAGGGAGAAATTGTAGGAATAATAGGCCCTAATGGTTCTGGTAAAACTACCCTTCTAAAAACAATAAATGGAATAAATAAAATAGACAGAGGGAAAATACTTCTTAATGATAAAAGTATTGCAGAGTATAAGGAAAAAGAATTAGCAAAGAAAATTTCTTTTATGAATCAAAATACGAACCTTGGTTTTGATTTTTCATGTATAGATGTAGTAGTTTTAGGAAGATATCCATATCTGGAAAGATTTCAAGAATATAGCAGAAAAGATATAGAAACAGCAGAAAAATATATGAAGATAACAAATACTTTAAACTTTAAAGATAAGTCTATACTGGAACTCTCTGGAGGAGAGAGACAAAGAGTACTTTTTGCCAAAGTACTTACACAGGAAAGTGACATAATGCTTTTAGATGAACCATCAGCCAGTTTAGATATGATGTATGAAGATGAGCTTTTTAAGCATGTAGAAAGTATGAAAGAGGAATCTAAAACAGTCATATCAGTAATTCATAATTTGAGAATAGCAGTAAAATATTGTACAAGACTTATATTACTCTCCAATGGAGAAATAGTTAAAGATGGAAAGCCGGAAGAAGTTATGACAGAAGAAAATTTAAATAAGGTATATGGAATAAATGCGAGAGTTTACCATAATTCTATATCAGGATTATTGGATTTTTGTATATTATAGAACTTAGGAGGAACAAATGTTAAAAGTATTAGAAACAGGAGATAAAATATACAAATATAATAAAAGTGTTATAGTAAAATTTTCTGGAAAGAGAGCTGTACTGAGCACAGGAGTTATAAATGGAGGATATAGTGAACATTTGACTTCTGTTTTTAATAACGATGCAAAAACTGCACCAGGAATGGGATGTCAGCTAAAAGCTCCAACATATAAAGAGCATATGGAAATCATAGCAGGAGAATTAGGGCTTGACCCTCAATATACAACTGGAATGGGAACAGCAGCAGATATGAAGAATATGAGTGTAACTATAGAAAAGTATGGAGATTTAAGTGTTACTGCCTTGATAACAGGAGGAATAGAAACAAATGGAGGGCGTGTTGGAGATCCAGCCTCTTATGCTGAGAATGATGGAAAAACAGAAAAAATAAAGCATGGGACTATAAATATAATTGTAGCTATTAATGGAAATTTACCTCCAAGAACTTTGACAAGGGCAATGATTACTATAACTGAAGCAAAAACAGCAGCAATACAGGAATTGTTGAAAGGAAGTAAATATTCAAATGGAATAGCAACTGGATCTGGAACAGATGGGGTTATAGTTTACAGTAATCTTGAAAGTGAAGCTGTATATAATGATTCTGGAAAGCATTCAAAATTAGGAGAATTAATAGGAAAAGCTGTAAAAAAAGGAGTAAAAGAAGCTTTAGCAAGACAATCAGGCTTAACTCATGAAAAACAAAAGTCTATATTTAGAAGAGGAAGAAGATATGGTATAACAGCTGAAGAAATATGGAATAGATATGTTGAAAAATATCCAGAAAAAACTGAGGAAAAATTAGAATACATGGAATTTATTGAGAAAATAGAAAAGAATGAGGAGACAGTTGCTCTTACTTCATTATATATTCATTTACTGGATCAGTTAGAGTGGAATCTGCTTTCAGAAGAAACAGTGAAAGAGCAGTGTGAGCAAATAAGAAAACTTATTTGTGATAAACTGCAAATCAACTACGAATTAGAAGAAAAGGAAGAAAAGACATTAAACTATTTGCTGGGAAGATATATCATGACTTTTGTAAAATATATTACAGAAAAATGGGGGAACAATGTTTAAAATTATATTTATAACTTCTATGTTTGATAATATGCATAGTTTAAATAAAGTATGCAGTTCTATAGTTAAAGAATATCAAGGAAAGTTTGAGTTTAAATTTTTTACAGCTTTTGAAATAGATTCTTCTGATACAATATATAATCAATTGGAAGTTCATACTGAGAAAAGTGATCTAATATGTATGATGATACATGGAGGAATATCAACCTTTAAAAATTTTTTAAAATTTAAAAAGAAATTTCAAGGAAAAAAACCATTTTTTATATATTCAACAATAGAAGATGAGACAAGAGAATTTACTTCTGATTCAGGACTATCACCTCTTGTACAAGAAAAATTGACTAAATATTATCTTTTAGGGGGAGAGAAGAATTATAGAAATATGATTCTATATGCAGCAAATACTCTAGGAAAAGATAAATATGAAATAGAAGAGTGTCAATATCCACAATGGGAAGGAATCTATAACAATGGAGAAATAGTAAAAGATACAGATAAATTTATTGAAAGTATAGCAGAAGAAAAAAATATAGTGGGGATACTTTTTCATGGCCGAGAATGGCAGAACAGAAGAATGGAAGTTATTGATAAGTTTATAGAAGAAATAAAAAAAGAAGGAGGGATTCCTTTAGCTGTTTTTACTAATTCTGTTCCAGATCCATCTATAAAATCAAGAGGAACAAAATGGGTAATAGAAAATTATTTCAAAAAAAATGAAAAAGTTATACCAGGAGCAATAATAAATCTCATTGGATATTCCCAAAGTATATTTAATGAGCCAGGGGATGGAACATCTGTAGTCGAAAAAAGTATATTTGAAGATATGGGAGTTCCTGTAATACAAGCTATGACTACATATCAAAATAGAGAAATATGGGAAGAAGATGTTCGTGGGCTGGATACTATGACTCTTACAACAGGGGTTTATTATCCAGAGTTTGATGGACAGATTATTTCAGTTACTTGCTGTACTCATGAAATTATTAAAGATGAATTTGGAGAAAAGTCTGTTTTTATTCCAATTAATGAAAGAGTAAATAAAATAGCAAGAATGGCTATGGGATGGACAAGATTATCCCAGAAAAAGAATGAAGATAAAAAAGTAGCAGTAATATTTCACAATATGCCTCCAAGAAATGACATGATAGGGTGTGCCTTTGGATTGGATACACCTAATTCTGTGTATAATATGGTGGAAGCTTTTGGCGAAATGGGTATTAAAACTGAGTATAAATTTAAAGATGGAAATGAGATAATTCAGAAGATTATAAAAGGGGTATCAAATGATCAGAAATGGCTGACTTCTGAAAAGGTATTAGAAAAAAGTATAGATACAATAGATAAGGAAAAATACTTGAAGTGGTTTGATCAGCTTGATGAAAAAGTTCAGAAGAAAATGGAAGAACAATGGGGAAAAGGACCAGGAGAATTTATGGTATATGAGGATGTACTGCCAGTTCCTGGGATACTCAATGGAAATATTTTTATAGGACTACAGCCTGCAAGAGGAATGATATGCAGAGCAGAAGAAGTATATCACAATACAGATTTTATGATTCCTCATCAATATTATTCATTTTATAAGTGGATAAAGGAAGTATTTAAAGCAGATGTGATTTATCACGTGGGAACTCATGGAACTTTAGAATGGCTGTCAGGAAAAGAGATAGGATTAAGCAGCAGTTGCTGCCCAGATTTTAATATAGATGATATTCCACATTTATATGATTATTCTATTAATGTAACAGGTGAGGGATTACAGGCTAAAAGAAGAAGCTATGCAGCTCTCATCTCGTATATGATTCCAGCTCTTACTTTAGCAGGAGAGTATGAGGACATAGAAGAAATAGATGAATTAATAAAGCAGTATTATCAAGCTGAAAATGCAAAAGATTCAAAATTGGAAGGAATTAAAGAGGATATATTAGATAGAGTGTTTAAGTATAACTATAATTTGGATATGAATTTAGATAAAGAAAAAGTTTTAGAAGATTATAAGTTCTTTATAAATAAGCTTCATTCATATATAGAGGAATTAAAAAGCTCAACAATCAAAGATGGACTTCATATATTAGGAGAACCAGCAGAAGGAGACAGATGTGCTACTTTAATTCAAGCTCTTATGAGAATAGATAACTGTGGAATGCTGGCAGCAGATAAATCTGTTGGAAAAGCTCTGGGATATGATTTGGAACAATTGAAGAATGAGCCTTATGATTTTTCTGAAAATGGAAAAACTAATCTTATGATTTTAGATGATATAAGAAATATAACTTTAGATATCATAAAAGAAATATTATCAGATAATAAAACAGAATTAAAAGGTGAATATTTAGGATATGAAGTAAAAAATAGAAAATATATTTTAACTCTTAGAAATAATATATTGGAAACTGTTTTACCAAAAATAAGAGGAGTAGTAAGAGAAAAAGAAAGTACAGTAAAAGGAGCTGAGGGGAAATTTATTATTCCAGGACAATCAGGGTGCCCTACAAGAGGAAATATAAATATTTTACCTACAGGAACTAATTTTTATGCAATAGATCCTAACAAAATTCCATCCAGAGCATCATGGAAAGTAGGAATGCAGTTAGGAGATAAACTTATAGAAAGATATATTGAGGATGAGGGAAAAATACCTCAAAATATAGCTATGTTGATCTATGGTGGAGAAACAATGAAAACCAATGGAGATGATATTGCAGAAGCATTATACCTTATGGGAGTAAAACCAATATGGCTGAATAATGGAGATAGAGTAATAGGATTAGAAGTTATTCCCTATGAAGAATTGAAAAGGCCGAGAATAGATGTAACATTGAGAATAACAGGATTGTTCAGAGATACTTTTCCAATCCTTATAAGATTATTAGAAGAAGCAGTAAATCTGGTATCGCAATTAGATGAACCTGAGGAAATAAACTATATTAGAAAAAATATGAATGAAGAGATAGAACAGCTCTTAAAAGAAGGATATAAATTGAATGAAGCTGAACATGTTTCAAAAATGAGAGTCTTTGGATGTCCGCCAGGTACCTATGGTGCTGGAGTGGGAGTGCTTATCAATTCAAAGGAATGGGAAACAAGAGAAGATTTAGGAAAAGCATATATAAATTGGAGCAGTCATGCTTATGGGAGCAGCTATCATGGAACCAAAGTAGAAAAGATATTCACTAAGAGAATGGCGAAATCAGAAATAACAGTAAAAAATGAAAGTTCAGTTGAAATAGATATGCTGGAAAGTGATGATTATTATACATATCATGGTGGATTGGTAGCAGCAGTAAAATGTGCCAGTGGAAAAGATCCTCGTTCATATAGTGCAGATGCAAGTGATCCAGAGTCAACAAAAATAAAAAGTTTAAAAGAAGAAACTGCCAAAATAATGAGGTCAAGAATACTGAATCCAAAGTGGTTTGAAGGTTTAAAAAGGCATGGGTATAAAGGAGCTCAGGAAGTAAGTTTTATGGTAGATATATTCTTTGGGTGGGATGCAACATCTGAGATAGCTGAAGATTGGATGTACGATAAAATAACTGAAAAATATATTGAAAATGAAGAAAACAGAGAGTGGATAAAAGAAAATAATCCACATGCAGTGATGAATATAGCTGAAAAGCTTTTAGAAGCTAATCAAAGAAATATGTGGAGTGCATCTCCAGAAAAACTAGAAAGTTTAAGAAAAATATATTTAAGTATTGAAGGTGATGTAGAGGCATATGAAGAGTAAAAAAAATATTAAATATCTTGTGTTGTGGCTGGCTGATGAATGTAATTTAAACTGCAAATATTGCTATGCTCATCCTGCATTTACTCATAAATTAATGTCTTTTGAAACTGCTAAAAAAGCAATAAATCTTTGTATAGATAAAAACTTTACTCTGATATTGGCAGGGGGAGAACCTCTGCTCAATTTTGGGGTAATAGAAAAGCTTTACCAATGCTTGAAAGAAAATGGATATAAATGCAAGATAGGACTCCAAAGTAATGGGACATTGATAACAGAAGAAATAGCCGAAAAACTTGCAAAAATGGATATAAATATAGGAATTAGTTTTGATGGAACTGTAGCTATTAATGAGGAGCTGAGGGGAGGAACTAAAAAAGTTCTTCAAGGGATAAATTTTCTTAGAGAGTATAAAAAAGATATAAATATAAATTGTGTGGTAACTAATAAAAATATTGAAAAACTTGAAAAATTAATAGAAATGGCATATTACTTAGGAAATGTAAGAGGAATAGGACTTGATCTTTTACGAACTGCTGGAAACTGCAACAATAATAAAGAGATACAACCTCCAGATGATGGAGATATTTATATTAATTTAAAAAAGGCATATGAAAAGATTCAGCTTCTTACAGAGCTAACAGGGAAAAAAGTAGGAATAAGAGAAATAGAAGAAACAAAAATGAGAGAATGTATGGGATGCAGCAGTGATAATTATTGTTATTCATCATTGGGGCAGGCCATGGTAGTAACTCCAGATGGAGATACTTATCCATGCAGTTCTCTTGTGAGAAATATGGAATATTATATGGGAAATATAGATGAAGAAATTGAGATGAAGCAACTATCTTCAGGAAAATATGAGAGATGTAATATATGTGAATACAGGAAAATTTGTAAAGGGTGCTGTCCTTCGAGAATGCTGTATAATAAAAAATATGAAACAGAAGATAAAGATTGTATTCTGCGAAAGGCAGTGTTTAAAATACTAGATGAAGAAAGGAAAATAAATGAGTAATAGAAATTTTCTCTATCCTTTTACAGGGATAGTAGGACAGGAAAAAATGAAAGAAGCATTAGTATTAAATATAATAAATCCAGCTTTAGGAGGAGTGCTCATAAGGGGAGAAAAGGGAACAGCAAAATCTACATTAGTTAGAGGTCTTGCCAGTCTTCTTGCAGAGAGAAATGAAAATCATTGTGAATTTCATTGCGACCCTGAGAAACCTGATGAGTTTTGTGATGAGTGTCTAAAAAAATATAAAGCAGGAGAAGAGATTCAAATAATTCAAGGTAAAATGAAAGTAGTAAATCTTCCAATAAGTGCTACAGAAGACAGAGTGGTAGGAACATTGGATATTGAACATGCAATAAAAAATGGAGAAAAGAAATTTGAGAAGGGAATACTTGCTCAAAGCAATAGAAATATTCTCTATGTAGATGAAATAAATTTATTAGATGACCATATAGTTGATGTTTTACTGGACTCAGCAGCTATGGGAGTAAACAGCATTGAAAGAGAGGGAATATCATTCAGCCACCCAGCTAAATTTGTATTGGTAGGAACAATGAATCCAGAAGAGGGAGATTTGAGACCACAATTACTAGATAGATTTGGGCTGGTAGTAGATGTAGCTGGAGAAAAAGAAACAATTAAAAGAGTGGAAGTAGTAAAGAGAAGGCTTGAATTTGAAGCAGATCCTGAGAAATTTATAAAAAAATATGAAAAAGACGAAAATGAATTAAAAGAAAAAATAGAAAAAAGTAAAAAAATATTAAAAAATGTTAAATGCAGTGATGAAATGTATGAAATTGCAGCTAAAATATCAATAGCTTTGAATGTTGATGGGCACAGAGCAGATATAAGTGTTATAAAAACAGCTATAACAATAGCTGCATATGAAGGAAGAGAAGATGTATCTAAAAAAGATATGTTGAGAGCAGCAGTATTGACATTACCTCATAGAATGAGAAAAACTCCTTTTGAAGATGGAGTGCTGGAGGAAAGTAAATTAGAAAAGCTCATAGAAAGCTTATAAGGAGGGAAATATGATATTTCCTTTTGTAGCAGTTGAAGGACAGGAAAGAATAAAAAAAGCTCTTCTTTTAAATATAGTAAATAAAAAAATAGGAGGAGTGCTGATAAATGGAGAAAAAGGAACAGCAAAATCTACATTAGTCAGAGGGTTAGGAGAATTATTTTCTGAAATGAAAGTGATAAATCTTCCTTTAAATATAACAGAAGATAATTTGGTAGGAAGTATAGATATAGAAAAGACTATGAAATCTGGAAAAAAAGTATTTCAGGAAGGACTTTTAAAAAAATGTCATGGGAATATTTTGTATGTAGATGAAATAAATCTTTTAGGAGACAGCATAGTAAGCAGTATATTAGAAGTGGCTTCAAGAGAGATGAATTATGTAGAAAGAGATGGAGTAAGTTTTTCTCATGAATGCAGATTTGTTTTAATAGGGACAATGAATCCAGAAGAGGGAGATTTAAGACCTCAACTATTGGATAAATTTGGGCTTTATGTAAATGCTGCTGGAACTTGTGATGTTTTGGAAAGGGTAAGAATAGTAAAGAAAAGATTGGAATATGAAAATAGTCCCATAGAATTTTGTGAAAAGTATAGAGAAGAGGAAGAAATATTAAAAGAAAAAGTAAATCGAGCTAAAGAAAGAGTAGAAAAGATAAAAGTTAGCGAACAGATAATGAATATATCTGTAAAGATTGTAGAAGAAGCTAATACAGTAGGAAACAGAGCTGAAATAATTCTTGTAGAAACAGCTAAAACTTTAGCAGCATTAGATGGAAGAAGCTATTTAAATATAGATGATTTAAAAGAAGCAGCTATATTTGTTCTTCCTCACAGAACAAATCAAAAACAGGAAAGTACACCTCAAAATAAGGAAAATGAACTGGAAGATAATAACCAGGAAGATGAACAAGAAGATAATGGATCAGAAGAAAATAATCTTCCAGATGAAGAACAGGAAAAAGAAACACCTGAAGAGAGTGGAAAAGAAAATGAAGAAAAAAATGATTCTGAAACCTCTGAAAATTCAGATAAGAATGAAGAAGAAAAGAAAAATAATGAAAACACAGAATCTGAAGAAGAGTTTGGAATAGGAGAAATATTTAAAGTGAAGGATATACTTATAGATACTGTACATGATACTAAAAAAAGAGCTGGAACAGGAAAGAGATGTAAAACTAAAAGCGGTTCCTTACAAGGAAGATATATAAAAAGTACTTTACCAAAGGGAAAAATCAGAGATTTTGCTTTTGATGCAACAATAAGAGCAGCAGCTCCATATCAGACAAAGAATAAAGAAAATAATCTGATGATAAGCATAAAAAAAGAGCATATAAGAGTCAAGGTAAGAGAAAAAAGAACAGGAGCAAGTATTCTTTTTGTAGTGGATTCTAGTGGTTCTATGGGTGTTAAAAAAAGGATGGAAGCAGTAAAGGGAGCAATTATGTCTTTGTTAAAAGATGCCTATGAGAAAAGAGATAAAGTAGGAATGGTATCTTTCAGAAGAGATAGAGCAGAGGAATTACTTCCCATTACTAGAAGTATAGACCTGGCACAGAAAAAATTGGAAAAACTAACAACAGGAGGAAAAACTCCATTAGCTGAAGGTATTGCAAAGGCATATACAATAATGAAAAATGAAATAAGAAAAGATAAAGAAATTGTTCCTTTAATAGTATTCTTATCTGATGGAAAAGGAAATTTTTCTGTTTCAGGAAAAGATCCAGTGAAAGAGAGTATCGAAATGGCTGAAAAAATAAAAAATGATGGAATAAAAGCCATAGTAATAGATACAGAAGAAGGGTTTATAAAACTTGAAATGGCAAAGACATTGAGCGAGGCTATGAAAGCAGATTATTATAAACTTGAAAATCTAAAAAGCGAAGATATGCTAAAGCTTATAAAAGATAATATATGAAAGAGTGTATTGGAAAGGAATAAGAATGTATAAGCTATTAAACAGAACAGACTTTTTTAACAGTGATGAAATAGAAAAAGATATGCAGTACTATATTTCAAAATATGGGTTTGATGGGTTTGAATTAATAAAATTTACAGATGTAGATAATACTTATTTAAAAAATTATATTAAAGGTTATCATATGCGTTTCTTTCCATCTTGGCTGGAGCTATACAATGAAGATTTAAATGCACTATATGAAGAGGTGAAGGATAAGAAATATTTTAAATCTTTATGCGGAGGAGAGAACAGCAAAGAAGAATTAATTGAATACTACCAAAAAGAATTAGAAATAGCAAAAAAATTAGAAGTAGAGTATGTAGTACTTCATGCTTGTAATTCGAAAGTCACAGAAAGTATGACTTATGATTTCAAATATTCAGATGAAGAAGTTTTAGAAAATGTTGTGTCATTGATAAATGATTTATTTGATAATGAAGAATATACTTTTAAACTTTTATTGGAAAATTTATGGTGGCCAGGATTAAAACTTACTAATAAGAAAGAAGTTGAATATATTCTAAATAATGTAAAATATAAAAATATAGGGTTTATGTTGGATACTGGTCATATGATAAATAATAATAGAGATATTAAAAATTCAGATGAAGCTGTAGCTTATATAAAGCAGAATATAGAAAATCTAGGAGAGTACAAAAATTATATTTTTGGAATACATCTCAATTATTCTTTATCAGGAGAATATGTGAAGCAGGTAGTAAAAGAACATAAGGATAAAGAATTGAATATAGAAGATATTATGAATAATATATACATACACATCAATTCTATAGATTATCATGATCCTTTTGAAAATAAAGGGATAATAGATATAATAGAATCATTGCCCATTGAATATCTTGTATATGAAATGATTGCAAAAACCAAAGTAGAACTGGAAAATAAAATAGAGAGGCAGGATAAAATATTAAAAAAATTCTGTTAAAAGCAGTAATTATTATAAACTAAAGGAATATAAAGGAGGAAAAAATGAAAAAAGTAGTAGCGTTTCCAACAAGAGATGGAGTGAATATTGAAAAGCATTTTGGTCACAGTGACAAATTTTTTATCTGTGTAATAGAAAATGGTGTAGTCTCAGCACAAGGAATTACAGAAGAACTTGAGAAAGCTCATGGAGCAGCAGCAAAACTATTAAAAGAAAAAGATGTAAATGTTGTAATTACTGGTCATATAGCTTCAACAGTATTTGAAGCTATAAAAAATAATGGAGCAGAAATAATACTTGGAGCAGAAGGAAATATTGAAGATGCAATAAAAGCATATATTCAAGGAACAATTGTATGCAAAGGAAAAGGAGAATATGTTCATCATTATACAGATCATTCTCATGGGGAATGTTGTAAAGCTAAATAATTTATAATTAAAAAAATATTTGATAGATTAATAGGGATGGCTTTAGAGCTGTCCTTATTTTATTTTTAATATTGAGAAAAAGCAGAGAATAAAACACTTGAATAATTAGGGTATGGAAAAAATATTTGAAATGTGATAAAATATAGAGTAAATTATAGAAAATTCGGAGGGTAAAATGAGATTTAGCAAGAGTTATATAAAAACACTTAAAGAAACTCCAAAAGAAGCGGAAACAGCAAGTCATAAACTTCTATTGAGAGCAAGTATGATAAAAAAACTTACAAGTGGAGTTTATACATACTTACCACTAGGGTATAAAGCTTTGAAAAAAGTAGAAAATATAGTAAGAGAAGAAATGGACAGAGCAGGTTCGCAGGAAATATTAATGCCAGTTCTTCAGCCAGCTGAATTATGGAAAGAAAGCGGAAGATGGGACGTAATGGGTCCTCTAATGATGAAGCTTCAAGATAGAAATAAAAGAGATTTCGTATTAGGACCAACTCATGAGGAAGTTGTTACTGACTTAATAAGAAATGATATCTCATCATATAAAGCTCTTCCATTGAGTCTTTATCAAATTCAAACTAAATTCAGAGATGAGATAAGACCAAGATTTGGACTTATGAGAGGAAGAGAGTTTGTTATGAAAGATGCTTATTCTTTCCATGCAACTGCTGAATCTTTAGATGAAGAATTCTTAAATATGAGAGATACTTATTCAAGAATATTCTCAAGATGCGGACTTAAATTCAGACCAGTAGAAGCAGATTCAGGAGCAATCGGAGGAAGCGGATCTCAAGAATTTCATGTACTAGCTGATTCTGGAGAAGATGAAATTATCTATTGTGATTCTTGTTCATATGCTGCAAATGTGGAAACTGCTGTGAGCAGAGTGGAAGCGTCTCCAGTGGAAGAACTTAAAAATGCAGAATTAATAGATACTCCAAATGTTTCTAAAATAGATGATATCGTACAATTCCTTAATATTCCTTACAGCAAAACTGTAAAAGCTATGATGTATAGAGATATGGGAAATGATCAGGTATACATGGTTTTAATGAGAGGAGATTATGAAGTAAACGAAACAAAACTTAAAAATATAGTAAATGCTGTAGAAGTTGCTCTTCTTACAGATGAAGAACTTGAAAAACATGGATTGATAAAAGGATTTATTGGACCATATGGAATAGAATTAGGAGATATAAAAGTAATAGCAGACACTGCTGTAACTGAAATAAACAACCATACAGCTGGTGGAAACAAGATGGATACTCACTACATAAATGTAAATTATGGAAGAGATTACAAAGCTGACATAGTAGCAGATATTAAAACTGTAAAAGTTGGAGAAACTTGTGAAAGATGTGGAGGAAAACTTCACAGTGCAAGAGGAATAGAAGTAGGACATATCTTCAAACTTGGAGATAAATATTCTAAAGCTCTGAATGCTACTTTCCTTGATGATAAGGGAGAAAGTAAAGTAATGTTGATGGGATGTTACGGAATAGGAGTATCAAGAACTCTTGCTTCTGCAATAGAACAAAATAATGATGAATTTGGAATTATCTGGCCTACAGCTTTAGCTCCTTACATTGTTGATGTAATTCCAGCTAATGTAAAAAATGAAGAGCAGGTAAAAGTAGCAGAAGAAATATATGAAGCTCTTTTAAATGATGGAATAGATTCTATGATAGATGACAGAGATGAGAGACCTGGATTCAAATTTAAAGATGCAGATCTTATTGGATTCCCATTCAAAGTTGTTTCTGGAAAAAGAGCTGGAGAAGGAATAGTAGAACTTAAAATCAGAAGAACTGGAGAAACTCTTGAAATATCTAAAGATGATGTAGTTTCAACAGTAAGAGAACTGATGAAAAAATATTAATTGAAGTGAAGTTGAAGAGGCAGATGGATTTTTCGACCTGCCTCTTTTTCTATTTATTTTAAATGGGGGAACACTATGAGTGAGAAGAGAGAGAGTTTTACAGGGAAAATAGGGTTTATGCTTTCATGTGTAGGAGCAGCTATTGGACTTGGAAATATATGGTTATTTTCTTGGAAGTTGGGAAAATATGGAGGAGCAGCCTTCCTTATACCATATTTTATATTTATTGCATTATTTGCAGTAGTTGGTCTTGTAGGGGAAATATCATTTGGAAGAATGATGAAAAAAGGAATATTTGGATTGCCTGAAATAATAAAAAATACAAAGATACCTTTTAAAAAGTGTCTTCCAGTAATTCCTATAATATCAGTAACAGGAGTATTTATATTCTATGTTATAGTTTTTGGATGGGTAATAAGATATTTCTTTTCATATCTTACTGGAGCAATAAATCATGTTGAGTATGGAGAATATTTTGGACAGCTTGCAGGGCAGGCAGCATCTATACCATGGCATGTAATAGGGATAGTTTTCAGTGTAGTGGTTATATCACTGGGAGTTGTAAAAGGAATAGAAAAGATAAATAAAATAATAATGCCTTTGATGTTTGTAATATTTTTAGGGCTTATGGTAAGATCTCTTACTTTGCCAAATGCAATAACTGGAGTTCATTTTCTTCTTCAGCCTGACTGGAGTATGCTTAAAGATCCAATGACATGGATAATGGCACTGGGACAGGCATTTTTTACAGTGGGGCTTAGTGGATCAGCACTTCTGGTGTATGGAAGTTATCTTGGTGATGATGTAAATATATTTGAAAGTGTAGTACAGACTTGTTTTCTTGATACAATGGCAGCTCTTATGGCTGGATTCATAATAATACCAGCAGCTTTTGCTTTTGGATTAGATGCTGGAGCAGGTCCTTCACTTCTATTTATAACTATACCAGCAATATTTTCACATATTCCAGGGGGAACATTCCTTGGAGGAATATTTTTTCTAAGTGTTATATTTGCAGCTCTTTCATCTGCTATCAATCAGCTGGAAGTACCAGTAGAATCAGTTATGGACAGATTTGGATTTTCAAGAAAAAAATCTGCTGTGGTGGTAGGGGTAGTAGCCCTTGCTATAGGATTAGTTTTAGATTTAAATATGAATTACTTTGGTAAATTTGCTGATTTTGTATCAGTTATTCTTATTCCATTAGGGGCAGTTATATCTCTAGGAATATATTTTTACTGCATAGATAAAAATAAAGTAATTGCTGAAATTAATAAAGGAAGCAATTTTAAAACTGGAAGTATAATAGTATGGTTTGGAAGATATATATTTATTCCAGGAACAGTTATAATAATAATTCTGGGTCTTATCTATGGTGGTATAGGATAGGACTTGACAAAATGAATTAAATTATTTATAATCATATACAAGTAATATAGTAGAATAGTAGAAGCAATAAAAAAGTAAGATTATGTAGAATAGTAGGATTGTAGGATAGGAAAATAATTAATTTAATGATATATCAAAGTATCTCCTTTTCAGGAAATATCTTTTTGTATTATTTTGCCTTTTTACAATTTTATGTAGGAAGGCTTTTTTTATGCAAAAAAGAGGAGAGATGAAAATGAGAGAAAGATTCAAGAACAGTTTAATTTTGGATATTCTTCCAATAATTTTTATTATTGTATTTGGAGAAATATCAATACTTCAATGGAGAACAGGGGTAGTTCCTCCTATATTAGCAGGAGTAGTAGTGTCTGGAACAATAGCATTTATGAGAGGAGAAACTCTTAGAAATATTGAAGATGCAATGGGAAGCGGAGTAAAAAGAGTATTTCCAGCACTTCTTACAGTTATTCTGGTTGGGCTTATTGTCAGCAGCTGGATAATCGGAGGAATAATTCCATCTATGGTTTACTGGGGATTTAAAGTGATAGATTTTAGATTTTTTGTTCCTATTGTTATGGCTATGACTGGTGCTGTGGCAATTATAACAGGAACATCTTTTACATCTATTGGAACTATTGGAGTATCATTCATCATAATAGCCAAACAAGTAGGAATTCCTCTTGAAATAACAGCAGGGGCAATAGTATCAGGAGCTTTTCTTGGAGATAAAATGTCTCCTTTATCTGATACAACAAATATATCTGCTGCTCTTGGAAAAACTGATCTTTTTGAACATATACAATATATGCTTATGGACACAATTCCAGCTTTTATTATAGCTATGATAGGATTTACAATAGTTGGAAATAATATAGCAGTAGAAAATATAAATATGGATAATATAAATGGATTTTTAACAGAGATGGAAACAGTTTTTAATGTAACTCCAGCGCTTCTTTTAATTCCACTTGCTGTTATAATTTTAGGGATAAAAAAAATACCATCAAATATAGTTCTTTTCTCCTCAGTGATAATGGGAGTATTAAGCAGTTTTGTATTTCAGAATTTTAAAACAGTAGATATAATGAGAAGTACTATATTGGGAGTAAATCAGAAATTTAATGATCCTTCAGTAACAAAATTATTTGCCAGAGGGGGAATGAATGAAGTAAGTGGAACTGTGATAATCATAATATTTATAGGATGTCTTGTTGGAATAATAAATGAATGTCATTCTTTTGATAATCTTTTAAATAAGATACAGCAGGGAATAAAAAGTTCAAGACAACTTACTGTAACAGTATTTTTAGTTTCTCTTGGAGTAGGATTTGTAACAGGGGCACAGCTTCTAGCAATTATTCTGCCAATATCTATATTTCTTCCACTTTTTGAGAAATTTAATTTAAAAAATAAAAATATAACAAGAATAGTAGAAGCAACTGGAACTGTTGGAATAACTCTTGTTCCATGGAGTGTTCCGGGAATATTTATAGCAGGAACTTTAGGGGTAGACATGGCTAAAGTAATTCCTTACCTGTTCTTTCCAATAGCTTTATTAGTAGTAAATTTATTTTTTAATATAACAGAAATAGGAACAAGTAAATTAGATAATGAGGATAAAGAAGAAAGAAAGGTTAAAAAAGGAAGTATTATATTTAATATTTTCAGCAGATAAAAGAAAATAAATGATTTTAAACAGCTTTGAGTCTTTCAGGGCTGTTTTTTTATTATAATTAAAAAAAATTATAAATAAAAAAATGAAATGAAGAGGACTGACCGTATAATGTTGTAAAGATATGATATAAAGCAAAAATATTATTCAAACTATAATTCATGAATACCATAAATCTGTTCAGATAAATTTTTATTAAAAGTTTTTGGATATTTTCAATAAAAATAATAAAAATTCATTATAAACTGTTCTATTTAAAATAAAAATTCCCGTTTAAAAAACAAAAATATAGTTGACATTAAAGGTCCACGATGGTATTATGAATATATAGCAAAAAAACATTAAATTTAATTTTGTATCCATTATAAAAAAGTTTTAAGAGTTATTTTGAACATTAAAACAGAAGGAGGCAGTATATGTTTTTTAAAACAACAGAAGATCATGAAAATTTGCGTATGAAGATAAGGGAATTTGCCGAAACAGAGGTAAAGCCGATAGCTTTTATGTTAGATAAGGAGAATGAATTTCCAACAGAAGCTGTAAAAAAACTTGGAGAAATGGGAGTGCTTGGAATACCATTTCCAAAAGAGTATGGTGGAGCAGGATTGGATATGATCAGTTATGCAATCGCTGTTGAAGAGTTATCAAGAGTAGATGGAGGAACAGGAGTAATTTTATCAGCCCATGTTTCTTTAGGATCTTATCCTATTTTTGCTTATGGAACTGAGGAACAGAAACAAAAATACTTGGTACCATTAGCAAAAGGTGAAAAATTGGGAGCTTTTGGACTTACAGAACCAAATGCTGGAAGTGATGCTGGTGGAACTGAAACAACAGCAGTATTAGAAGGAGATTACTACATTCTTAATGGTGGAAAAATATTTATAACAAATGCTGATAAAGCTGAAACATATATAGTTTTTGCAGTTACAACTCCTGATATAGGAACAAGAGGAATAAGTGCTTTCATAGTTGAAAAAGGATGGGAAGGATTTACATTTGGAGATCACTATGACAAAATGGGTATCCGTTCATCATCAACTGCTGAATTGATATTTAATAATGTAAAAGTACCAAAAGAAAACCTTTTAGGGAAAGAGGGAGAAGGATTTAAAATTGCTATGTTTACACTGGATGGTGGAAGAATAGGAATAGCTTCTCAAGCTTTGGGAATCGCTCAGGGTGCTTTTGAAAATGCTCTTGCTTATGCAAAAGAAAGAGAACAGTTTGGAAAACCTATTGCTTTCCAACAGGTAATTTCTTTTAAATTAGCTGATATGGCAACAAAATTAAGAGCAGCAAGATTCTTAGTATACAGTGCTGCTGAATTAAAAGAAAATCACGAAGATTATGCTATGGAATCTGCTATGGCAAAACAATATGCTTCAGATGTATGTCTGGAAATAGTAAATGAAGCACTTCAAATTTTTGGAGGAACTGGATATCTTAAAGGTATGGAAGTGGAACGTGCTTATCGTGATGCAAAAATTTGTACTATATATGAGGGAACAAATGAAATCCAAAGAGTAGTTATAGCTTCTCATTTAATTGGAAAAATGCCTAAGAGCGATGGGGGATCTAAGAAACCATCATCAAAAGGTCATGCAACAGGTATTCGTAAAAATATGATATTAAAAGAAGGTAGTGCAAAAGAGAGAGTAGAGGCATTAGTAGAAGCGTTAAAAGCTGATGGTTATGACTTTACTGTAGGAATAGATTTAGATACACCTATATCACAGGCTGATCGTGTAGTAAGTGCTGGAAAAGGAATTGGACCAAAAGAGAATATGGAACTTATTAAAAATCTGGCTATACAAGCTGGAGCTGCAATAGGATCATCTAGACCAGTGGCTGAAACTTTAAAATATCTTCCATTAAATCGTTATGTTGGAATGTCAGGACAAAAGTTTAATGGTAACTTGTATATAGCTTGTGGAATTTCAGGAGCAGGACAGCATCTGAAAGGAATAAAAGATGCTACAACAATAGTAGCTATTAATAATAATCCAAATGCACCAATATTTAAAAATGCTGACTATGGAATAATAGGAAATGTAGAAGAAATACTTCCTTTACTTACTGCTGCGTTAGATGATGGAGAACCTAAAAAAGAAGCTCCTCCAATGAAAAAAATGAAGAGAGCAATTCCTAAAAAAGAAATTCCTACTTGGAAACGTCACGTTTGTAATGGATGCGGATATGAATATGATCCAGCTGTAGGAGACGAAGAGAATGATATTAAACCAGGAACACTTTTTGAAGCTCTTCCTGAAGAGTGGATCTGTCCAATATGTGGAGAAAGTAAGGATATGTTTATTGAAGTTTAAGATATGAGTAAAAAATTTAAGCTGTTTTAAGCATAAAGGAGGAGTAATTCATGCATAATGTTAGAAAAGTAACTGAAGATTTATATTGGGTAGGAGGAGATGATCATCGTCTTCATTTATTTGAAAATATACATCCCATTCCTAGAGGAGTTTCGTATAATTCATACCTTTTATTAGATAAAAAAACTGTTTTATTTGATACTGTAGACTGGTCAATAGGACGTCAATTTATAGAAAATATACAAGCAGTTTTAGGTGGAAGACCTTTGGACTATATGGTTATCAATCATATGGAGCCTGACCATGCTGCTATGATTGAAGAAGTAATGCTTCGTTATCCTAAAGTTAAAGTTATCAGCAATGAAAAAGCTTTTTATCTTATGAATCAATTTGGATTCCATATAGATAGCTCAAAAACTCAGGAAGTAAAAGAGGGAGATAAGATATCTTTTGGAAAACATGAAATTCTGTTTGTTGCAGCACCAATGGTTCACTGGCCAGAAGCTATGGTAAGTTTTGATCTGACTAATGGAGTATTGTTCAGTGCAGATGCTTTTGGATCTTTTGGATCTTTAGATGGAAAGCTATTTAATGATGAAGTAAAATTTGATAGAGAATGGCTTGATGATGCAAGACGTTATTATACAAATATAGTTGGAAAATACGGACCTCATGTACAGTCGCTTTTAAAGAAAGCTGCTGGAATAGATATAAAAATCATATGTCCACTGCATGGTCCAGTTTGGCGTAGTGATCTAGGATATTTCCTTGAGAAATATGATAAATGGAGTAGATATGAGCCTGAGGAAAAAGGAGTAATGATTGTATATGCTTCTATGTATGGAAATACAGAAAATGCTGTTTCTGTACTAGCTTCTAAGCTTGTAGAAAAAGGAATGACTAATGTGGTAATGTATGATGTTTCTAAAACTCATGTATCACAATTAATATCTGAAACATTTAAATACAGCCATGTGGTATTGGCTTCAGTAACATACAACCTTGGAATTTACCCATTGATGCATAACTATCTGATGGATATGAAAGCTCTGAATTTACAAAAGAGAACTTTTGGTATTCTGGAAAATGGTTCATGGGCATGTGAATCTGGTAAATTGATGCAGGAATTCTTAGAAGGTATGAGAGAAATGACAGTACTGAATGAAAGAGTTACATTAGCTTCTTCTATGAATGAAAGCACAGATGAGGAAATGAATATTTTTGTTAACAGCATACTTGAATCAATGAAAGAAAAAAATTAATTTAATAGTAGAGAAAGGCTCACTGGAAAACCAGTGGGCTTTTTTTAGGTAAATAAATAAATAGCACAGTAACTATTAATATGGTAGAATTTAATAAGAGTTATCCTGTATCTAAAGCAGAAATTTTGAGGAGAATAATATATGGAAAAATTACAGAAATATAAAAGAGCAGTTATTTTTTCTGGAGGAGGTTCCAGATTTGCTATTTATGGTGGAATATTTTCTGCAATGGAAGACAGGGGATATATACCTGATCTTATTATAGGAACTTGTGGTGGGGCAATGGCATCTGCTATTATAAATTCTTTTGAAACGAATAATGAGAGAAAAGAGTATATGAAATCATTGGAATTATATAATTTTATAAAATCGCTAAAACTCACAAAAGAGAAAATGCTCTATAGAATAGGAATTGACTGTAAATTAAGAGAATTAAGAAAAAATCTATATATAGAAAATATTTTTGACAAGTATTTAGTGGATATACCTGAAGATTTAGAAAAATATCTTCCTTCATTAAATAGGCAGAAAAATTCTATTACTGGAACTGTTATTATTGGTTCAAAAATATTGTTTAGCAAAGATGAAACAGGGAAAAAATGTGAAAACAGGAAGCTCTACCAAAAAATTATTTTTACTGATAAGAAAACAGAAAAGTTATTAAAAGATGAGCTGTATAGAAATTCTAAGATTTTTCAGAAAAGTACAATAATGGAAAAAACAGTAGTTATGACTGATGTTGATTTATTGAAGGCAGCAAGAATATCTGCATCAGATATGTTTTATACTAAGCCTGTATTATACAATGGTGAATATTTTGCTGGGGGAGCAGTAGATCTTGTACCAATAGAATTAGCAAAAATATTGGCTGATGAAGTAGTTTTAGAATTAAAACAGGAATATGACAAAGTAGAGGATTCTTCTGTAAAATCAGTTCTAGGATATAGTGGAAATGAGAGGTTGAGAGAAATACATAATTCCTATGGAGACTATTGGATAGATACATCTGATGTCCCTAAAAAATTGAAAGGACATTATGTAACAGCTAAACTGAATCTATTTAAATTACAGGTGGAATTATCTGTTACTGATGACTATGAAAAATTTAAAAATGATGTAGAACTTCAATGGAAATATGGTTATGAACGTACAGTGGAAGCATTATCAAATAAAAAAAATAACAAGAGAAATATGAGAAACAAAAATATATATAATACCTCTGAAACATTGAGAAAAATGAATACTGGAGGAGTATAATGAAAATATTTATTGCAGGGGGAACATCGGGAATAGGGCTGGCAGTTGCCAGAAAATACTTAGAGCAAGGTCATGAAGTAGGAGTTTGCGGGAGAAGCCAGGAAAAAATAGATGCAATAGAAAAACATGAAAAACTGAAAATATACAGACTTGATATATATGATAAATTATCATTTGAGACAGCAGTAAAAGATTTTTCAAAAGGGGAACTGGATATAATGATAGCTTCAGCAGGGAGTTACTCAAACAGCCGTACTAGAAGACTGACTCAAGATGAAGCTGTAAATATGCTGAAGGTGAATATATCTGGAACTTTAAATGCTTTTGAAATAGCCAGAGAAATTATGCTGAAAAATGGAAAGGGGCATATTGCTGCAATATCTTCAGTGGCAGCCTTACTGGAATATTCTGGAGCATCTGTATACAGCAAATCAAAGAGAGTAGTTATAAATTTATGTGAGGCTTACAGAGAAGCTTTATCAGATTTTGGAATAGGAGTGACTGCTGTTATTCCGGGATATATAGACACTTTAAAATTGAGAGAATTGAATAATAATGATGTATCTAAAAAACCTTTTATAATGACAGAGGAATATGCAGCTGATATTATAATTAAAAGTATTGAAGAAAATAGAGATAAAATAATATTTCCAAAGAAAATGAAAATAGCAGTATCTATTCTTTCAATGTTTCCTAAAAAAATATTAAGTATGATATTATTGAGGAAAAAGAATGAGAAATAAAAATAAAAATCTGAAAGTACAGAGTTTTTTATGGATGTCTTTAAGTTATATAATTTTTTTATTTCTCTATGAAATGGCTGGAAAGTATAGTTCTGCTTTGAGCTCAGTGCCATCATTTTATTTTAGATGGGAAGAAGATATTCCATTTATTTCATGGATGATAATTCCATATATAAGCTCAGGGATATTTTTTATATGTGTATTCTTTGTCTGTAAAACAAAAGAAAGCCTGTACACATTAGTAAAACGAATAAATTTTATAACAATAGTGTCAGCAGTTTCTTTTTTTGTTTTTCCTTTGAAATTTGCATTTGAAAAACCTGAAGTAAAAAATATTTTTTTCAATTTCTTTTTTCAGTTTCTTGAAAGAATGGATACAGATTTTAATCAGTGCCCCTCTTTGCATATCAGCTATGCAGTAATATTTACAATAGTATTTTATAAGGAGATAAAAAGCAAAGCAAAATATCTGTTCTGTGTTTGGTTTTTTCTGCTGGGATTATCTACCATTTTTATTTATCAGCATCATGTAATAGATGTAATATTTTCTCTGGGTCTTACTCTTTTTACCATTTTTATTTTTCCTGAAAGAGATAATAAAAGAAATAGAAAAGTAGGTTTTATATATTTTTTACTTAGTTTTATATTATTTACAATAGGATTGATATTTTTTAATTGGACTAGGATATTATTATGGAGCTCTCTATCTTTTTTTCTTGTGGGAAAAGCTTATGCAGAGAATAATTCTGAATTTTTGAAGAAAGATGGAAAAATAGCTCTTCACAATAAAATAATACATTTACCTTATCTGCTTTGCTATAATATTTTATGGAGATATTTTAGAAAATATGAGAATGAACCTTGGAAGGAGATTGCTCCTGATATTTTCATTGGTTCAAAATTAAATAATGAAGAGGCTGAAATTTTTCTTTCTGATAAAAAAGTCATTGTAATAGATCTGGCAGCAGAATCAGAGGAGAATAATATATTAAAAAGAGGGAGCAGAGAATATCATTCCTTTCCTCTTTTGGATATCTGCAATTTAAAAGAAGATATATTCTTATCAGCTTTAGAATTAGCAGTAGAGAAATATAAGGATTTAAAAGAAAATGAAAAAATATATATACACTGTTTAATGGGATATTCAAGAAGTGCAGCCTTAGGAAGTGCTTTTTTAAAAAAGAATTATCACATTGAAAGCAAGGAGGCTGTTTTTAGAATAAAGAAATTAGTAAAAAATGCTGTAATTCCAGACTATATACTGGATAATATCAAAGAATGCTAGTGCATTCAAATAAGGAGAATTCTATGGAAATGAATTATTTTAAAAGCTTTGATAATACAGATATATTTTATAGAAGCTGGAATTTTGAAAAAAATAAAAAAACTTTAGTTGTAATTCATAGAGGACATGAGCATTCAGAAAGGCTAAATGATTTTGCATCTGATGAAAAATTTAAAAAGTACAATGTTTTTTCTTATGATTTGAGAGGACATGGATGTACAAAGGAAAAAAGTTCTCCAATATTTATGGATTATGTGAGAGACTTAGATGCTTTTGTAAAATTTATAAAAAAAGAATATGGAATATCAGAAAAAGATATATTTGTGGTGGCTAACAGTATAGGGGGAGTTATTTTAACTGCATGGGTGCATGATTATGCTCCTGAGATTGCTGGAATGGCACTCCTTGCTCCTGCATTTGAAATAAAGTTGTATGTTCCTTTTGCCAAGGAATCTATTATACTTTTAACAAAACTCAATAAAAATGCTAAAGTTCCAAGTTATGTAAAATCAAAGGTATTGACTCATGATGTAAAGGAGCAGGAAAAGTATGATTCAGATAGATTGATAACTAAAGATATAAATGCCAGACTTCTTGTGGATCTTTTAGATGCTGGAAAAAGATTAGCTGATGATTCTGCTGCTATTGATATTCCTGTGTTAATCTTTTCTGCTGGAAAAGATTATGTAGTAAAAAATGATTCACAGAAAAGATTTTATCTGAACCTTGAATCTGAATTAAAAGAATTTGTAGAATTGAAAGAATTTTATCATGGAATAATGTTTGAAGAAGGAAGAGAAGAGGTTTATGAAAAAATAGATAACTTTATTATAAAAAGCTTTGCTGTAAAAAAGAAATCTATAGACATACTCCCTGAAAAATTCTCTCAAAAGGAATATGAGAGTATTTTATTAAAAATGATTCCCTTTCATGAAAAAATATCTTTTGGAATACAGAAGTTTATGCTGAATAGATTAGGATGGCTGAGCAGAGGAATGAGTGTGGGCTTGGAACATGGATTTGATTCAGGTCCTTCCCTTGATTATGTATATAAAAATAAAGCTGCTGGGAAACTTGGTATAGGAAATATTATGGACAGGTGTTATTTGAATGAAATAGGGTGGAGAGGAATAAGGGAAAGAAAGAAAAATCTTTTGAGCTTGGTTAGAGAGAGAATATCAGCATCTGAAAAGAGTATAAAAATACTGGATATTGCTGGAGGGGTTGGGAATTATCTTTTTGATATCAAAAGAGAATTTCCAGATACTGAAATTCTAATAAATGAATTTAAAGAAGAAAATATAAAGGCAGGAGAAAAGGTTATTGAGGAAAATGGATGGGAAAATATACGATTCAGCAATTTGGATTGTTTTAAGTTTGAAACTTATAAAAAACTGAATTTTACTCCTGATATAGTTATAATTTCTGGAATATTTGAATTGTTCAACAATAATGAAATGCTAAATGAAGCAGTAAGGGGAGTGTCTGAAATACTTGAAAAAGATGGGTGTATTATATATACTGGACAGCCATGGCATCCACAGCTTCATAAAATAGCTTTTGTTCTGAATAATCATAGAGAAAAAGATTGGGTAATGAGGAGAAGAAGTCAAAAAGAACTTGATAACATTTTTAATTATAATGGATTAAGAAAAAGAAAAATGCTTATAGATAATTTTGGTATTTTTACAGTTTCTTTAGCTGAGAAAGGGGGAGGGGAATGAATATATCAGTATATAACTTAAAGAAAAAATTTCAGGACTTATTGATGCCCCTATGTAAAAAACTGAATTTATTAGGAATAACTCCCAATCAAATAACTATTGGAACAATGATTGGAAGCATTGTATTTTCTCTGTTGTTTTATAAGCTTTCTAAATATAGGATACTATTTTTAATAGTTCCTCTGTTTTTCTTAAAGAGAATGGCTTTAAATGCTTTAGATGGAATGATTGCCAGTAGATTTAACAAGAAAACAAATCTGGGAATTTTTCTTAATGGAATTGGAGATATAGTTGCAGATACAGTTTTTTACTTTTGCTTTTTTTCTGTTTTAAATATAAATGTAGTATTATCTATGTTGTTTATTTTTTTAGGGATACTTTCAGAATATACAGGAATCACAGCTATACAGGTAGATGGGAAAAGACATTATGAAGGACCTATGGGGAAAAGTGACAGAGCATTATTTATAAGTTTACTGTCGATTTTTGTATTTTTTAAATTAGATAGCAGATGTATAGAATATCTTCTAATTTTAGGAGTAGGGTTGCTCCTTCTTACTATATATAATAGAATAAAAAATTCTTTAAACAATATTTCATAAAGGGGGAAAATATTATATGGAAATATTTCAAAAAATTCCTATACTTATTTTTTTCTTTTTTATGGCAATAGGAGCTTATATATTGGTTTATTTATTAAGAAATAGATTCAGCAAAGAGAGATATACAAATCTTTGTGAAAGAATAAAAACATGGCTTATAATAATTGTCATATTTTATTTAGGGAGCATAAACAGAGTAGCCATGCTTATTCTTTTTGCTGTGATATCATATTTATCAGTAATGGAATTTTTTAAACTTTTTGATATAGAAATAACTTCTGAGATGAAAATACTGAGTATATTAATAATAGGAAGCAATTATCTTATTATCTACAAAAATATGCTCTATGTTTTCTATTTCTTTATTCCATGTATGACAGCAGCAGTAAATATCTTTGTTGAAAGAAAAAAGGAGACAGCTGTAAGTTTTTTTATCAGTGTCTATCTTATAAGCTTTATTGCATACTTGGTGAATATAAAATCTGGAATTTCATTGATTGTAGGATATGTTATACTCATAGAATTAAATGATGTTTATCAGTATATTATTGGGAATATTTTTGGAAAAAGAAAGATAGTTCCAAGAATAAGTCCAAGTAAAACTTTAGAAGGAGTAATTGGAGGAGTAGTTTTGACTACTGTAACTATACTTTTTTTCAATACGGTCTATGGATACAAGTTGTGTATCTGGATGGGGCCAATAATATCTATATTTGGATTTTTGGGAGATATTTTAATTTCATATTTTAAAAGAAAAACAAATAAAAAGGATTCAGGAACAATACTTGCAGGACATGGAGGAATACTAGACCGTGTAGACAGTTTGATATTGAATTCACCTGTTATTTTATTAATAACACTGCATTTACATATTTTAAATTAAAGATTTTAATTCAAAGAAGCTGTATAAAAAGGATAGAGAAGTTTTAAAATGCTATTTCTTTTTAAAATGCTTCTTTTTTTCTACGAAACCAACAAATGCGTTAATTTTTAAAAACATTGTAGAAAGCAAGGATAATAATTGTTTACTTATAGTTGCGAAAAAAATTATCTGTAAATATATATAGGAGGCTGTTTCATTATTTGAAATTTTGAAGTATAATAGAAACAGGACAATCAATACTTATCTATTCAGATAAACCAAAAAATAAAGCTATTATAAAATATAGGGGGTAAAAATGGCAAAAAGAGAAGTAGCAGAAATTATTTTAAGAAATGTTTATTCTTACAAGGATCCACAAGTAAGAGAGCAGTTGGAGAGTTATATATTAGGGGAAACAAATATAGCTCCATCAGGAAATGATATCAGGCAGAAAATGTCAATGTATCAAGCTTATGGTTTTGAAAATATGAGTTGTTTTGATGAAAATAAAAACTTCATAGATAATGAAGATGGGGAGGTATTAAAAAGATATACAGAATTGATGTACAAAGAAGCTCCAGATAAATTAAGTACTCAATTTCAACTTTTTAGTGGTAAGTACAGCCTTTATAAAAAAATGGGATTCAGTAAGGCTTTTGTAAAGGAAGATTTTCAAAAAACTCTGTTATATACTACAAGATACTGGTGGCAGACAGAAAAAGATGCAGTAGATAAGTTTATTGAAAATTATAAGGATATTGTAGATGAATATATAAATGAATATGATAAAGTTAATGGAAATGCAGCTTTTGCAGCAGGAATGCTTCTTATAGTAAAATTAATTAATGAAAAAAACAGCAATCCAATAGAAAAATTAGGTAATATTTTCTTTGGAAAAAAAGAAAAAACAGCAGAGAAATTAGAGAGATTTTTTTATAGTATATTAAAGAAAAGAATAAAAGAGAAAGCTATAAAAAGAATTCTTGAAAATGATATAAAAGATCCACAAATAGATCAATACTATAATGAACTTGATCTAATAAAACTGGTTTTTACCTCTGAAATGCATGAAGTTATCTTAATCAGCAGAATAATAAAAGAAATAAAAATGACTTCAAATATTATTTTTCAAGGGGCTAGGATAGCAGCAATGGCAGAACCTGTAACATTCCTTTATATTCATAATAATGATGAACAGACAATGAAAAATATAGCAGAATTAAAACTTTCTGATAAATATAAATTGGACTTCTGTCTGGAGCGTATTTCAAGCGATTACAGATATAATGAAAAATATTTTTATAAAAGTATAGAAGAAAGTATAAAGGCTTCTCCAGAATATGTGAAATCTATAATGAAAAGAGAGATAGATGAAGAAGATGTAATGGGAAGTGTACTTTTAAGCCTTCTTCTAAAAAATAATCATCTGACTGAAGAAGAAAAGGCAGCATATTTAAGAAAGGCTGAAAACCTTATAATAAAATCATACAAAGAAATGTACACAAATCAAGATGTATATAGTTATGAATTTCCTGAAATAGGAATGGAGGATTTTGAATTTTTAAGAGATGAAAATGCAGCATTAAATGGGATAAAAATATCTGAAGTTGGAAATGCATATAAATATAGAACCCCAGCTAATAAAATAAATGTTTCAGCACTTTCATTGATTGAATACTCTACAATAGCAAGAAATGCTGTAGAAGTATCACTGAAAATAAAAGGATATGTGAGATATCTTTTCCATTTTATAATAAATTATAAGTGTGTATGTCCTATAAATACTGAAAATGTCTATATAAGACTTTATGATAAAATGAGAATTTCATTTGAAGATGTATGTCAGGGATATTTGGACTATAGATTTTCAGAAGAAGAAACTGAGAAAAAAGAGTTTCTGCAATTTGCTCATAAATATGAAAAAGAAATCTATGAGTTATTAAAAGACAATTCTTTTGAAATAGAAGATTTGAAAAAATTTATCAATGTTCTTTATAAAGAAAATAATGGATTTGATTATGTAGAGTTAACTAATGTATTTGAGAAAAAAATAAAAAGTGTAACAAGTATGGTAGAAGATATGCTTAAGTCTAAAGAAAAGGAAGTACGTTCTAAGATAGAGGAACTGGCAGGGGCTAAGAGCAAGATAACTGCTGATACAGCTATGCGTTTAATAAGAATATGGGATAATGATAAAATAGAAAAAGATTTAAGAAATATAGAAAATATTGCTGAAATAACAGAATATATAGAAAATCTATATACTAAAACTAATGATAAAAATACTCCATATGCAAAAGAGATAGATTATGGAAGTGTGAGAATAAAAGATTCAGAAGAGAAGATTTCAGAAAAAGTAATGAAATATTTTGTATCAGAATATATAGTTTTAAAAGATTTGTATATAATAAAGGGATGTAAAAGAATACAGGAAGTAGTAAATATCTTTGATTTGAGACTTCTAATGAAAAGTATTTTTGATATGTGGGTAGCTGAAGGTTCTACTACAAAATACAGAAACATCCTGCTTCCTCTGGCTCTTACAGCTGGAGAAGCTCAAATACCTATGATTAAAAAACAGATAGACTTTTGGGCAGAAAACAGCAAACCGGGACTTGCTACTTTTGCTATCCAATCTCTATGTATGAATGGAAGTAAAATGGCACTTCTTACTGTGGATAGTATGTCAAGAAAACATAAAAATAAAAGAGTAAAAAGAGCAGCCCTTGAAGCCATGGATATTGCAGCAGAGGCTATGGGAATGTCTAGAGATGAACTTGATGATATAATTGTTCCTGATTTAGGTTTTGGAAAAGACAGAACAAGAATATTCAATTATGGAGAGAGAGAATTTAAAGCAGTATTAGATGATAAGATGGAAATAACACTTTTTGATAATACTGGAAAACAGATAAAATCTCTTCCAAAGGCGTCTGCTAAAAATAACGACAATGAGGATATGGCAGCAGAATGTAAAGAGGAACTGAAAAATATAAAGAAACAGATAAAAATTGTTGTAGAATCTCAAAAATTAAGAATAGCTAAAGCAGTTATTGTAGGAAGAAAATGGAGTATAGACAAATGGAAAGAACTGTTTATAGAAAATCCTATAATGAACAGTTTTGCAACAAAATTAGTTTGGGAAGAAACAGATGATAAAGGAAATATTATAAAAACTTTCAGATATATGGAAGACGGGACTTTTAATACAGTAGAAGAAGAAGAGTATGAAGTGGAAAATGGAACATATATACTTCCACTGCATCCAGCTGATATAGATGAAGAGGAATTGGCAGCATGGACAGAACAGCTTGAAGATTATGAAATAGTACAGCCAGTAGATCAGCTGAATATTCCTGTATATATTCTTAAAGATGAAGAGCTTGAAGAAAAAGAAATATCAGAATTTAAAACTAAGAAGATATATGCTTCAACTTTCAAAAGTGCAGCAAATAAACTTGGATTTAATATGGAATTTGCTGAATATGGTGAATGCTGTGGATGTACTTTCCTAGATGAATCAAGTAATCTGAGAATGTTCATATCTACAAATAATTTCTATCCGGGAGATTACAGTACTATTATAAGTATACTTAAAATAAGCTTTATTTCAAGAGAAAGCAACAGTGAAGTAGTTCTTAGAAAAGTACCTAAAAAACTTATAAGTCTTGCATATCTTGCAGGAAAGATGATAACAGAAAAAGCTATTGAAAACAGGGAGGAATAGTTGTGGAAGTAAAAATTTTAAAACCTACTATGGAGATGAAGTACGCTGAAGAGCTAGAAGCATTGAAAAGTATAGATACAGGGAAAAAGCCAGAAAACTGGCTTATGTCTCCAAAGGCAGTGAGAACATTCATCCTTGGAAGCGATAAAGCAATAGAGCACAATGGGAAAAAAATAAAAATAACTAAGAAATTTTATGGAGATGATTCTCTTGTAGAAAGAAGTATAATAACTCTGGCAGGAAATAGAGGGCTTATGCTGGTGGGAGATCCCGGAACAGCAAAAACTATGTTGAGCGAACTTTTATCTGCTGCTATTTGCGGAACAAGTACAAACACTATTCAAGGAACAGCAGGAACTACAGAGGATATGATAAAGTATTCATGGAACTATGCAATGCTTTTGGCAAAAGGACCTGTAAGAGAAGCTCTTGTTCCAGCACCTTTGTATATTGGAATGAAAGAGGGAATGATAACTCGTTTTGAAGAGATAACTAGATGTCCATTAGAGATGCAGGACAGCATGATAAGTGTTATGAGTGATAAAATGCTTAATATACCTGAATTTGCAGAAGAACCTGTACTGTATGCAAGACCTGGATTCAATGTGATAGCTACTGCCAACACAAGAGATAAGGGGATTAACGAGATGAGTAGTGCACTAAAGAGAAGATTTAACTTTGAAACTGTTCTTCCAGTGAGTAGTGTAACTATAGAGGCTAAAATAATAGAGCAGGAATGTGAAAAAATGTTTAATGAAGCTAACATAGAAATGAAGATAGATCATAATGTTATTGAGATATTGGCTCTAACTTTCAGAGAATTGAGAGAAGGTATAACTTATGAAAATATAAAAGTAGATATTCCATCTTCAGTAATGAGTACAGCAGAGGCAGTATCAGTATATTTCCAGACTGCTATTGATTCATATTATTACAGTGATGGAAAAATAACTGCTGATAAACTTGTACAGAATATTAAAGGAGCAGTAATTAAAGAAAATAGAGATGATTTATCAAAACTTAGAAATTATTTTGGAACTGTAGTGAAAAAAAGAGCAGAAAAAGAGGGGTCATTATGGATAGATTATTACGAGGCGAGAAACAATCTGAAATAGATGAAGAAGTAAAAAAAATAGATAAACTTTTTAAAAGAAGCTATGATTTATCTTCTGATTTCGTATTGTTTCCTGTAAGACATCACAGTCCTGTCTGTTCTTTTCATTTGGAAAAAGTAATAGAGGAATATTAGCCAGAGGCTATATTGATAGAGGGGCCAAGAAATGCAGGTCATCTTATAGAATATGCTGTATCTGATAAAACAAAGACTCCTTTTTGTATATATTTAAGCTATGATGACAAGCAGGGAAAAATAAATGAAGAGAAGGGAAAATACAGAGCATTTTATCCCTTCTTGGATTATTCACCTGAACTCACTGCTTTAAAAGAGGGAGCAAAGAGAGGAATACCTTGTGAGTTTATAGATCTTGGTTATGGAGAAAAACTTTTGAATACTCCTGACCCAGAACAGAAAACAGCAGAAAATTATGAAGATGACAGAATATTTCTACAGAGCAGCTATTACAAAATGCTTGTAGAAAAAATGGGCTGCAAAAATTTCAATGAACTTTGGGAAATGCTTTTTGAAATAGAAGGTTTTCATATGGAAACTGAAAATTTTATAAAAAGTCTCTTTTATTATTGCTATTACAGCAGAGAGAATACTTCTCAAGATGAATTGATTTATCATGGAGATATAATCAGAGAGTATTACATGGCTGAAAATATTCGTGAAGCTATGAAAAAATATAAGAAAGTTTTAGTTGTAACAGGAGGAATTCATACAATAGAACTTGTAAATCTTATTACAGCAGAGAAGCTTCCTACATTTAAAATAGAAAAAATAAAGGAAGAGGATTCACCAAGTTATCTTATGCCATATTCTTTTGAAGAATCTGACAGAAATTCTGGATATGAATCAGGAATGGTCTTTCCATTTTTTTATCAGAAAGTCTGGGAGAATATAGATAAAAAGAGAAAGAAACCTTTTGAAGAGGCAGTACTGCGTTTTATTATCAATACAGCAGGGGCAGTGAGAAAAAAACAGCCCCTTTCAATAGCTGATGAAATGCAGTCATACTATATGGCAAGAGGACTGGGAGAGCTAAGGGAAAAGAAAGAATGTGGAGTATTTGAACTGATAGATGGAGTGAAGTCATCTTTTGTAAAGGGAGAGATAAATTCATATCACCAGCCAGCATTAAAGAATCTCTACAGACTTCTTACAGGAATGGAAATGGGGACAATAGATCCAGACTGTGGAGTTCCACCTTTAGTAAACGATTTTTTTGCTAAATGTAAAAAGTTTAAAATATCTACAACAGTAAGTATGAAAAAGGAAACAAAGCTGGATGTATTTAATAACGAAAGTCATAGAGAGAAGAGCAGATTTTTTCATCAGATGAATTTTTTAGAGACAAATTTCTGTAATTATTTAAAAGGGCAGGACTCTAATACAGGAAAAGGAAGGATACTCCTTAGAGAGACTTGGGAATATCGTTTTTTCCCAGGTGTACAGGTAGCTCTTATTACAAATTCTGCATATGGTGGAACTGTAGAAGAAGCATGTATGTCTTTGATAATAAAAGGAATAGCATCTGAACATAATAATGCCAGAGAGATTTCAGAGAGACTTTTACAAGCAAATCGTATGGGATTGAATTCTATATATGGAATTATTTTTGAAAAACTCATGGATATTATAGGTAATGATATGGATTTTTTAAGTGTATCTGACTGCTTTAAAAATCTTTGTGAAGTGAAGATGTATAATACAAGCTTTACTGGGCTGGATATTCCAATGCTGGATAAAGTAATAGAATTAAGCTTGACTCGTATGCTGACACTTATATATACTGTTATAAATTCTAAAAAAGAAGATGAAGACAGTATCTGTGATGGAATAAAATTCCTATATACTTATTTTATAGACAGTATAAATAAAGAGGAAGAGGAATCTTTTATCCAAAGTATGTTTTCAATATATGAAGATAACTCAGCTAATACAGCTTTATCTGGAGCTGGGAGTGCAGTTCTTTTTAAGAAAGGAAAAATATCTCTGGAAGAAGCTATGAATAAATTTAATTCATATCTCAATGGTTCTGATATTTCTAAAAAAATGTCAGCTTCTTTTCTTAAAGGATTTTTTAAGATAGCTAAAGATATAGTATTTGTAGATGATAGAATGCTTCACTCTTTAGACAACATATTAAAAGAAACTGATGGAGATCTGTTTTTAGAAATACTTCCAGATTTAAGATTTGCATTTACATATTTTCTTCCTTTTGAAACAGATAAAATAGCTAAACAGGTATCTTCATTTTATGATATATCAGGAGAATCTTTGCTCTATGGAGATGTTTTTGATCAAAAAGAAATGGAAAAAGCACTGGATATAGATAAATATTGTGCTGGAAAACTAGATGAATGGCTTCTGGAAAAAGGGGGAGAAGATGGAAGATAAAAAGACACTGAATAAGTGGAGGCTTGTTCTGGGAGAATTTGCTCAGGATAGTATGAGTCTTGACCCTCAATATGCCAGTATGGATTCTGTCCTTGACTTTCTTTACTCAAGGGAATATTCAGAAGAACAAGGAATACGTAAAGAGGGAGGAAGAGGCGGTTCAAGCCTTACTGTTCCAGAATGGATAGGAAAAGTGAGAGAGCTCTTTCCAGAAGAGACAGTGGAAATAATGCAGAAACAGGCAATTTCTAAATATAAATTGACAGAACTTCTTACTGATGAAAAAATTCTAAAACAGATGCAGCCAGATATGGAATTATTAAAAAATATATTGGCTTTTAAAAGAATGATGAGCCCTCAGGTGCTTCAGACTGCTAGAAACATAATAGGAGAAGTAGTAAAAGAGATAGAGGAGAAATTAAGAAAAGAGATAATTGAAGCTTTTCATGGAAAGAAAAATCCATATAAAAGTGGAGTACTTCGTACAATGAGAAATTTTGATTTTAAAAAAACTGTAAGAAGAAATTTAAAAAATTATGATGTAGAAAGAAAAGTTCTTGTTCCATCAAGATTGTATTTTTCTTCTCGTATAAAAAAGCAGAATGAATATCATATAATAATAGTAGTGGATCAGAGTGGAAGTATGGTTTCCTCTGTAATATATAGTGCTGTTATGGCTGGAATATTTTCTAAATTATCTATGATAGATACAAAGCTCATAGTCTTTGATACAAATGTAGTAGATCTTACTGATTATGTAAGCGACCCAGTAGAAACTCTTCTCAGTGTACAGCTGGGAGGAGGAACAGATATTTCAAAGGCACTTGATTATGCTACTTCTAAAATAACACAGCCTCAAAAAACTATTGTTGTATTAGTAAGTGACCTCTATGATGGGTATGATTATAGACAGATGTACAAAAGAGTATTTGATATCATAGAAACTGGAGCGAGAATGTTTGTACTTCCTGCTTTGGATTACAGTGCTCAGGGAAGTTATGATAAAAATGCTGCTCAGAAAATGGCAAATCTAGGTGCTGATGTGGCAGCTATCACACCAAAGGAGTTGGCACAATGGATAGCAAAAATAGTATTATAAATGAAATAAAATCTTTTCTTCCTTTTATTAATGAAGAATTTATAGTGAGCATTTCAAATAAAGGAATATATAAACGTTCTGTAAAAGATTTGGAAAAAGCCAGAGAGAATATTTCATTGGCAGTAAAAGATACTGGGCTCATAGAAGTAAAAATAGAAGATGCAGTGGTGGAGTTAAATGTAAATATTCAAAACAGTAAATGTACATGTCCATCTTCCAGCATCTGTAAACATATTGTAATGGCTCTCCTTTATTTAAAGGAATTCTATGATAATAATCAAGATGGAGCTGAAGAGATAAAAGAAGAGGCAAAAGAAGAAATTGATGAAACAGTATTCTATGAGGAATTAAAAAAACTTACTGGAGAAAAGGTATTAGAACTAGTTGGAAAGAAAAATTATAATTCTCTTATCAATTCAATTTTTATAAGAAATGAAGCAGTGTTTGAATATGGAGATATGCTTACTGTATCTATTGCCAGTCAAAGTGTAAAAGTATATTTTCCAAAGGAAAACTCTATAGAAAATGCTATGTGTTCTTGTAAAGAAAAAGGAATATGTTCACATAAAGCATATGCTCTGATATCTTACTTGATAAAGGAAGGAAAAATAACAGAGGAAGATACAGAGTATGATAAAATAGAAATAGGAGAAAAGGAAAGAGAAATTATACAAAATCTTCATCTTTTTATAAGTTCTATATTTGATAGAGGAATATCTGGATTAACTGGAAATGAAATAAGCCAGGCAGAAAAATTTTATATACAGACTTATGGAATAAAACTTTTTGCAGCAGCAGATGAATTAAAAAATCTTTCAAGTGAACTGGGATTTTATTTTTCTAAAAATATATCTTTTTCTAATAAAAGATTGATGCATATATTATGTTCTGTCTATAATAGGACATCAGCTCTTCTTGTGACAGAAGATAACAGAAAGAAACTGATGCTGGCAGGACAGAGACAGGAAGAGAAATTTAATCTTGATAACATTGAATTGATGGGATTGGGAGCTTCTGGAGGACTGACTAAAAGAAATGATCTTTTAGTAACAGCTTATTTTTATTGTAAGGATATAAAAACTATTTTATCTATGAGCACTCTCAGACCTTATGAAAATAGTTCACAATTGGGGACTTTGTACAATATGGGACAAGTATGGTCAAATGATCTTTCTTTCAAAGAAGTATCCATGTCAAAAATGACTTTAAGAGATGCAAAATTATCTACTGGAAAAGTATCTTCTGCAAAATCTACAGTTTGCAGTATAAAAGGAAAAACTTCAGAAGAGGATGTACAGGAAATAGCAGTTTCTGATTACTCTTTCATAGGAGAAGAGTTAAGAAAGCACAAATTTAAGTATTTTGAACCATATTCAGCAACTAAAAATATATTTTTAATAAAAGCAGAAGAGATAAAAAATATAGAATATGATAAAATAGAGCAGAAGCTTAAATTTGATTCTTGTGATTCAAATGGCAATATTATAACATTTGATATAAAATATAGTTCTGTGTCAGAAAATGCTATAAAATATTTTGAAAAAAATAAAACAGGACTTTATTTTGAATATATACTTGGAAGTATTAGTGAAAAAAACGGTGTAATGAATGGAAGATTTTTAAGTGGAATGCAGAGTGGTCAGATAAAAAATATATTTTTTTAAGCAGGTGAAAAGATGAAAAATAGTAATGTTGTAGAAACAATAATAAATGATACAGAAAATATTATGAATGATATTTTTCTAAGTGGTTTTCATACAGTGCAGCCTGCAACTTTTGAAAAACTTGAACAGATAGAAAATTTATGCAGGAAAACGGGAATGGATAGAGCAGGAGAACTTATAAGTGATTTAAAAAATGAACTTAATAAAAGAAGAAATAGTTTCGAATATGATGTGAAAATAGCTACAGATATATTTTGTAAATTAGAATTTTATATTCAAAATGCTAAAGATATGATTTCTTAAAAAAGTATAATTTTATTTCATATTTTATTAAATAAAACAGCAATTTCTTTTATAAACACAGCTATAAAAAGAATTTTTTCAAAAATATAAATATTAAAGTAGTAAATTTGAAGAAAAAGAGGAAATAATCTAGAAATACTTAAATAGCTGTGTTAAAATATAACTATATTAGAGCACCAAGGGGGATACATAATAATGGATGAGAATAAAGATGAATTAGAGATAGTAGAAGAAGTAAAAATTCAGAGAAAAGATCAAGATAGAGGAGGATTTGCCTGGGGATGTCTAGGTTTTTGTATTCCGATAGTTGGTTTAATATTATGGCTGGTATGGAGAGATGAAAAACCTAAAACAGCAAAAGCAGTAGGAATAGGAGCTTTGGTCAGTGCAATTATAGGAGCAGTATTTGTTGTTATTTATTTTATATTTCTTGTTTTTATTATAGGAATGGCTATTGCTACAACAAGCTAATGCATAAAGCAGGAAAATTTTTAAAAATACTGTTTATGTGTCATTCGAGACCAGAGAGAAGTTTTTATTTCAAAGGAGAGCAATTTCCTATATGTGCAAGATGTACAGGAATACTTTTAGGATGGGTGCTTGGAATAATATATGGTATTTTATCAGAAGTTCCACAGGGATATATTACTATCTCAATCCTTCTTCCTTTAATAGCTGATGGTGTAATACAATCATTAGGAATAAAAGAAAGTAATAATATCAGAAGAATTATTACAGGAATTTTGTTTGGTATGGGAACTATATTTATTTTTATATACTTTCATAGAACAATGGTGAAAGTAGCTATTATTTTTCTGAAAAAATATATTTTTATTCAATAAAAAATTTTAATTTAAAGAACAGAATTGAATTATTTTGATTCTGTTCTTTGTGGTTAGATGTAGATAAATTAATATGAAGGAGGATAGAATCTGTTTTAATATAAAAAGATTCTAAATATAAAGTGGCAAGATTCTTACTGAATGTATTCAGAAAAACTAAAAATGAAAAGATAATTGATAAAGGAAGAGATTGCTATGATAATAAGCAGCTCCTTGATTACCGAATAGAAAAAACTCAAAAAAAAGGTAAAACTATATTTGAGATGGAAGGAAAATTCAATGGAAGTGTAGATGTATACAAGCCCAGCATTAACTTTACTAAAGATGAACTTATGGATTACCATTGTAATTGTATTTACTATAATTTAAATAAAAGTATATGTAAACATATAGTAGCTATGGCATTTGAAGGAAATAATTTTTTAGAGGGATTAGAAACAGAAAAAGAAAGAGAAATAATAGAATACTTTAGAAAAGAAAAGACACCTAAAGAAAAAATCGGTTTAGATGCTGACTTATGGATAGTTAATAAAAATGATACTGAATCAAGTGTTGATATAGACTTAACACTCTTGATAGGCGGAAGAAAATATAAACTTAATGAGAAGATTTCAGAATTCTTAGAAAATTATGAAGAAAATTCTATGAGATTTGGAGCATTGTATACGTATGATCCTCAAAAAGAATATTTCATTGGTTGGGAAAAGGAATTTCTTGATTCATTAAAAGAAATTTATGAATTTTATACTTCTAATAATCAAAGGGAAGAGTTTTCTATTGAGAAAATATTTGAAAGAAAAAAATCTGCTGAAAGACTTCTTAATATATTAGAAAAAAATGAACAAATAAATATTAAAAAAGAAAAGTTAGAAAAACTTATAAAAGTTGATTTAGATTATTATAATGAAAAAATCAATATAACTTTTTCAGAACCTATAAAATATCTGAGCATGGGATATAGTTATATTGGGTATAGAGATATTATTGATGTGAAAATATACAAGGTATCTCCAGAAAAATTGGAAGAATTCAGAGAATTTGAAAGAATAATGAAATTGAAAAATTGGAATTTAAGTTTAAAGGAAGAGCATTTGAAAGATATAGTGAATAAAATATCAAGATTCGCTAAAGTAAATATAAGTAAAAGATTAAAAGAAAGAGTATATAAACCTAAGCTAATGGATGTTGGAATATTTATAGATTCAAATGCAAAAAAAGGAATAGAACTAACTATAAAAAAGTTATATGATGGAAAAGAAAAGAAAAACATAGATAAACTTATTATTTTAGATAAAGAATCAGATAAAGAAATAGAAACAAAAGACATTGTTAAAATATTAGAAAATTATAGATTTTTTAAAGACAATGAAAAATATGTCTTAGATAATCATGATAAAATTTATCTTTTTGTAAAAGAAGGTATTCCTAAGCTAAATATGAAATATAAAATCTTTTATTCAAAAGATTTTAAATTAAGAAAGTATGAAACAGTAAGTTATTGTGCATCAACTAAAATAACTGATCTTTTTGAAATAAACTTTGAAATAGATGGAATTGCAAAAGAAGAAATTTTAGGTGTATTAAAAGCTGTTAAAGAAAAGAAAAAATACTATATTCTTAAAAATGGAGATATACTTTTTTTAGGAGAAAATAAGAATATGGAAGAATTTTCAGAATTGTTGGAAAAAACCGAAGCAAAAAGGGATGAGATACTTTCAGGAAAAATAAAAAGAGAAAGAAATTATGGATACTTTTTAGCAAAATTTTTAAATAGGTTGACTAACATGGAGAAGACAAAAAATCTTGAAACTGTCTATAAAAAAATTATACAGTGTAAGGAAAAAAATAATAATCCAGACATAGACAAAAACTTTCCAATATTAAGAGAATATCAAAAACTAGGACTACAGTGGCTTTTATTCTTAAGGGAATTAGGAATGGGAGGTATATTAGCAGATGATATGGGGCTTGGAAAAACTTTACAGATAATATCATATTTTTCTGCAATAGAAGAACAAAAAGGCTTAAAACTCGTAATAGCACCAAAGGCTCTTATGTACAACTGGAGAAATGAGTTTAAAAAATTTGCTCCACATCTTTCTGTAAAGATTATAGAAGGGGAAATAGCAGCAAGAAAAAGAAAAATAGAAAATTCTAAACCTGGAGATATTCTCATAAGTACATATGGTTTTTTAAATAAAGATATGGATTTCTATAAGGATATTTCTATTGACACATTGGTAATTGATGAAGCTCAGAATATAAAAAACTATATGTCTAAAACTGCTAGTTGTGTAAAAGAAATAAAAGCAGATATAAGAATAGCTTTAACAGGAACTCCAATAGAAAATAATGCTTTGGAATTGTGGAGTATTTTTGATTTTGTTTTTCCTGGATATTTAGGGAAACATATAAAATTTAAAAGGCAATACAGGAATGACTTAAAAAGTTTAAAAGAAGTAATAGCGCCGTTTATTTTGAGAAGACTAAAAAGAGAGGTCCTCAGTGAACTGCCAGATAAGATTGAAACTGATATTATTGTTGAATTAGGAACAGAGGAAAAAAAGCTTTATCTAGCTTATTTAAAAAAATATAAAAGAGAAATTGCTAGTGAAAAAAATTCATTGAAAATATTTCTCTACATTACAAGATTGAGACAGTTGTGCAATCATCCACAACTTTTTTTAGAAGACTATAGTGGAAAAAGTTCAAAATTAGAAGCACTGTTGGAACTTTTAGAAGAATGTAAAAGTGGAGGGCACAGGGTATTAGTGTTTTCTCAATTTACTGAAATGCTGGAAATAATTAAAAAAAATATGCCTGAAAATATGACATATTTATATTTAGATGGTAAAACAAAAGCAAAAGAAAGAATAGAATTAGTAGAAAACTTTAATTCGGGAAATGAAGATGTATTTATTATCTCGTTAAAAGCTGGGGGAAGCGGTCTCAATATTACTGGAGCAGATACTGTAATACATTTTGATCCATGGTGGAATAGCTCAGTTGAAGATCAGGCCACTGCCAGAGCTTATAGATTAGGACAAAAAAAGAATGTAAATGTTTTTAAAATGGTAGCTAAGGGAACTATTGAGGAAAAAATAAATACAATAAAAGAGGGAAAAGAAGAATTAATAAGAGAAATATTAGATCAAAATGAAGAGTTGAGTGTTTTGAGTAAAAAAGAGATATTAAAATTATTGTATGTAAAATAAAATCTGGACAGAAATGAATAAAAATGGTAGAAGATAAAGAGATATATAAAAAAAATCTTGGAGGAAAGATATGATAAAAAAGATAGCAGCATTAACATTATCACTATTTTTATTGGGATGTGGAGGAAAAACTGAGGAAAAGAAGGAGACTAAAAATGAAAAGGTAACTGTAACTGTAGCTCAGGCAGCAAAACCTAAAACTTTAGATCCGCCCCTTGCTAATCAGGTAGCATCTATGACTGTAGCAAGACAGGTATTCAATACTCTTTTAGCTGTAGATGATGAAGGAAATCTTATTCCTGAAATAGCAGAAAAATGGGAATTTGAAAATCCAAAATCTATTCTTTTTACCATAAAAAAAGGAATAAAATTTCATAATGGTGCTGAACTTACAGTGGAAGATGTAGCTTTTTCTGTGGAAAGAATGAGAGAAAAAGCTGGAACTCGTATACTTTTAGAAAAAATAAGCGGTGTTGAAATAGTGGATGATACTCATGTGAGAGTACTTTTATCTAGTGAATTTTCGCCATTGCTGTATAATATGACTCTTTCTCTTTGTGGAATAATAAATAAAGAAGATACATTGAAAAGAGGAGAAAGTGAAATAGCTGTAAATCCAAATGGAACAGGACCTTTCAGACTTACTTATTGGAATAGTGGAGATGTATTAAGATTTGAGCCATTTGAGGATAGCTTTATGGGAAAACCTGAAATAGATGAGCTTGTATTTAAAGTTATACCTGAAGGGAACAATAGACTTATAGCTCTTGAAACTGGAGAAGTGGATATAGCATATAATCTTAGTCCATCTGACATAAAATTTGTAGAGGAAAATAAAGATCTTACTCTAGTAAACAGACCTTCTATGAGAACTGAATATGTAGGATTTAATACTGAAAAAGCTCCATTTAATAAAAAAGAATTTAGACAGGCTGTAAATAATGTTTTAGACAGAGAAGGAATATTGAGTGCTGTTTATGACAATGCAGGAGAGCCGGCTACTTCTATGGTAAGTCCTAACATGATAGGAGGAAAACCAACAGGGGATATCAGCTTGAATTTAGATAAAGCAAAAGAACTTTTAAACAAAGTTGGAGACATTCCTAAAGAGATGAAAATAATGACAGATTCTACTCCAGCCAACATTCAGACTGCTCAGATTATACAGGCTAACTTAAAAGAGTTAGGAATAGATTTGATAATAGAGCCAGTTGAATGGGGAACTTATCTTGAAAAGAGTGCTATTGGACAACATGAATTGATTTTAGGTGGATGGTTCCCAGGAACTAATGACTCTGATATTGTCTTATATCCACTTTATCACACAGATGCAAGAGGAGCAGCTGGAAACAGAAGTTTTTACAGCAATCCTGAATATGATAAATTAGCAGAACAAGGCAGACTTGAAACTGATATGGATAAGAGAGCTGAAATCTATAGAGAAGCTCAAGCTATATTGGAAGAAGATCTTCCATTGATACCTATTCTTAGAAAAAACGAGTTAGTAGGAATGAGAAAAAATATAACTAACTTTATATTCAGACCAAATGGACATCATGTTTTAACAAAGATAAAAAAAATTAAATAAGAAAAGAGAAATGGGGTTGCTGCAAGTTAGTGATAAACTAATTTACACAGCCTCTTTTTATTTTAAAAAAGCTGACAAGAAAGAAAATTTCCAGCCAGCTTTAAGTTATTTTATTCTAATTAGATTTTCCATATAAACTAGGTGAAAAAAGTATTAATATAGGGAAAATTTCCAGTCTTCCCAAAAGCATTACCAGAGACAATATAACTTTATTGATAGCAGAGAAAGATGCATAATTGGAAGTTGGTCCAACTATTCCCATTCCTGGTCCTATGTTGTTAAATGTAGCAGCAACAGCACTGAAGGCAGATAGAAAATCGGGAGAATCCCAGGCTACAAATAAAATAGCTATCAGGAATATAGGGATATACAGCATCAAATAAGTACTTATTCCACTAGATAGTTCTTTTGTAATAACTTTATTGTCCATTTTTATATTTGTAACTCTATTGGGAGTACCTATTTTTTTAAATTCTCCAACAACTGTTTTAAAAAGTATTGCTATTCTTGAAACCTTTAATCCTCCAGCCGTAGAACCAGCACATCCACCTACAAACATAAGAAGGAGAAGAACTGTTTTAGAAAATACAGGCCATGTATCAAAATCCACAGTAGAATATCCTGTTGTAGTAATTACTGATGAAACAGTGAAAAATACATCTCTAAATAAACGGCTGATACTTGTATATGAAGATGATATATTTACTGAAATAGCAATTATAGCTATTGCAACTATACCGCAATAATATTTTAATTCTTCATTTTTGAACACCTGCTTGTAGTTTTTTAAAAGCAAAGCATAGAAAAGGTTAAAGTTCATACCACATAGAAGCATTCCTATTCCAAGAACATAATCAATATATGAGCTGTGATAATAAGCAATACTGTTATTTTTTATTCCGAATCCTCCAGTTCCTACTGTACCGAAAGCATGAACCACAGCATCAAAGAGAGGCATACCACCAAGCTTCAGCAATATAGTAATAACAATGGTGATAAAAATATATATCATGTAAAGAATTCTTGAATTATAAGACATTTTTGCAACTAATTTACCAAATGTAGGACCAGGAACTTCAGCTTTCATTATGTGAAGAGACTGGTTATTATTTTTAGGCAGTATAGCTAGTGCTAGAACCAGTACACCCATTCCTCCTACAAGATGTGTAAAACTTCTCCAAAATAGGAGAGATTTTTCCAGAGCTTCAACATTAGTTAATATGCTGGCTCCTGTTGTAGTAAAACCACTTACTATTTCAAAAAAAGCATCTATAAAAGAAGGTATTCTTTTACTGAATACAAAAGGAAGAGCACCAAAGAGAGACAGGGCTATCCATGAAGCGGATACTATAACGAGTCCTTCTTTAGCATAAATCTTTTGATTTTCAGGAACTTTCTTAGAAATAAGGATGCTGGAAAATAAAAGTAATATTATTGTGAAAAAATAAGCTTTTTTAACTATAATATCTTCATGATAAAAAAAACTTAATGCTAATGGAATCAGCATAAATCCAGTTTCTATTTTTAGAATATGCCCAATTACATATCTAACCATTTTATTATTCATATTTCATTCCCCATTACTTTAGTATTTTATTGATATCATCTAAGAATTTTTCAGTAGTAACAATGATGACTCTGTCCTGAGGTTTTAATACATCAAGCCCTCCAGGGAATATCAGCTGACCTTTTCTTAAAATATAGGCAATAAGAAGATTATCTTTTATATCCAAATCTTTTAATGGGATATTAATAACATTACTGTTTTCAGGAACTTTAAATTCAATAGCTTCAACATTGTTATCCACAAGTCTGTAAAGTGTTTCAATATTTTCTCCTTGAGAACTTACCAATGATCTGACTATTCTTACTATATAGTCAGCAATTATTTTTTTAGGAGTAACAATAGATTGGAGACCTACAAGCTCCAGAACATTAAATAGAGATATACCATTTATTTTTGTAATAGTTTTTTTGATTCCTAATTTATTGGCATACATAGAGAGAATAATGTTTTCTTCATCTATCCCAGTAAGAGATACACAGGCATCATATTCACCAAATCTTTCTTCATCAAGAAGTTCACTGTCAGTTCCATCTCCATGAACTACAACAGCGTTTTCATATATACCGCTCAATTCTTGAGCTTTTTCTTCATCAATTTCAATTATTTTTACATCCATCATTCTTTCTAAAAGTATCTCTGTTAAGTAGTAAGTAATACGCCCACCACCAATTATAACAACAGATTTTATACGCTCTTCTTTATGTCCAAGAGACTTGTAAAATTTAGAAAGTTCACTTTGAATGCCAGTTACATAGATTCTGTCTCCAGCCTGTAAGATAAAATTACCTGTTGGAATATACACTTCCTGTCCTCTTTTTACAATACAGACTAAAATACTTGCAAAATATTTATTTTTAAATTCTACTAACTTTATTCCATCTAAATAGGTATCTTTTTCTACAAGAACTTCTACAAGATTCACTTTATTTCCAGCAAAAGTTTCAACATTTAAAGCATTAGGAAATTCTAGATTTCTAGCTATAAAATAAGCAGCTTCTGCTTCAGGATTCAGCATTATATCTATTCCTAAAGAATCACTCATAAATTTCATTTGAGAAGAATATTCAGGATTTCTGACTCTGGCTATTGTATATTGTGCTCCCATTTTTTTTGCTATTACTGATGAAATAATATTGATCTCATCAGAATGTGTAACAGCTATAAAAATATCTGCTGTCTCTACAGAAGCTTCTCTTAATACTTCGCAGTTAGCTCCATTTCCAACTAATCCCATAATATCAGAAGATGAAAGAATTCTGTCTAATATTTTTGGCTCCTCTTCAATAAGCGTTATATCATTTCCTTCTATAGCAAGGTCTTTGCAGAGCAGTTCCCCTATTTTTCCTGCACCAACAATCGTAATTTTCATACCATACTCCTATTTAAAAAATATAATTATATTAATTTTTAGTATGAGATAATTATAGCACAAGATTCATATGTTTCCAAAATTAAAAAATATAAAATAAAGGGGGAAATTTCTTTTTATGCCATCCTCTTTGTAAATTACTTGCAAAAAAAAGTTGTCTACTAAAAGGGGGTATGTCTATCCTTTTTCTATCCTCTTTTATTGGGGTT